>Ga0207734_100007_pt1 | contig 466342 bp, 382 predicted proteins | sample TtanPargueraPR_5_FD_187744 | JGI IMG/M metagenome (GOLD analysis project Ga0207734, IMG submission 187744) | Aerobic enrichment media microbial communities from Bioluminiscent Bay, La Parguera, Puerto Rico - Tt and P1 (3) (SPAdes) | ecosystem: Environmental > Aquatic > Marine > Unclassified ... | reverse complement strand
GCACAAACAAGATGCCGTTAAAATAAAAAGCTATAAAAGAACAGACCGTTTCAAAACTAGTTTTGAAACGGTCTGTGAATCTATTAAATTAGTCCAATAATCTGTAACGCTTATTTAGGACTAGTTATTTCAAACGAAAATGACGAAAAATTATTACTATTTAGATAGCTCCTAAATTACCTTAAACCATTGTTAAACTGGCAGATTGATTCTATTTTTAGGGACTTATCTTAAAGTGAGGAGTCATGAAAAAAATAACAATTTTATTGCTGTTTGCCGTTTTTGTTTTTACCAACCTCGTTTTCGCACAAAATCCAACGGTCTGGCGTGGTGGAAATGATGGTGTATACGATGAAACAGGACTTTTAAAACAATGGCCTGCATCTGGCCCCGAAATAATCTGGACATTTCAGGAACTTGGTGAAGGCCATTCTTCTCCCGTTTTTGCCAACAATCAGATTTACATTTCAACAATGATTGATGGCGAAGGGTATATTTTCGTACTCGACGAAGACGGGAAGTTTAAATGGAAAGTGAATTACGGCAAGGAGTTCACGGAAAGCTATCCGGGTGCGCGTTCTTCGGTCGTGGTAGTAAACGACCTGATGTACATGTACAGTGGCTTTGGCGAGTTGGTATGCATGGATGCGAATAATGGTGACAAAAAATGGAGGAAAAATGCTTTCGACGATTTTGATGGTATCAATATAACGTGGGGAGTGACCGAAACAGTGGTGATAGATGGGGAGAAAGTTTTCTTTACACCGGGAGGTAAAAGAAATAACGTGGTAGCTTTAAATCGTTTTACAGGCGATTTGATTTGGACTTCTCCTGGCAAAGGTGAATTGTCGGCTTACTGCACACCGCGACTGGTGGAATTGCCTTCGCGCAAATTGCTTGTTACACATACGGCGGATCATATCATTGGAATTGATGCAGAAAATGGAAAGCTTTTGTGGGATTATCCGCATACAAATCGATGGAATGTGCATCCGAATACTCCGCTCTTTTACGATGGTGATCTTTTTTGTTTCAGCGGCTACGGGCAGGGAGGTGTGATGCTCGATCTTAGTGAAGACGGAAGTAGTGTAAATAAGGTGTGGTCGAAAACTGAATTGGACAGCCGCATGGGAGGTATGGTGGTGATTGACGGATACCTATACGGATCGGGAGATAATGCACGTGAGTGGCGCTGTGTGAACTGGAAAACGGGTGAAGAAAAGTATGCCGCCAAAGAAATTGCAAAAGGGGTGGTTATTTATGCCGATGGTATGTTGTATTGCTACAGTGAACGTGGTGAGCTGGCCTTGGTGGAAGCCACTCCCGATGCCTTTGAAATGGTGAGTAAAACGCGTGTACAACTGGGATCGGCTCAACACTGGGCCCATCCAGTAATTCACAAAGGGAAATTGTATGTGCACCACGGAAACGCCTTAATAGCCTACAAAATAAAATAGAATAAGTTAATTAAACAGCTGAACATCGCTTCAAAACGCGTTTTTATCTTCTCGATTTGAATCTTGTCTGGCCAAGAATTAAATTTGTAGATACAATCAACGTAAACCAATAAATCATGAACTATATTTTTACCGTTCTTTTCATCACTTTCCTGGGCGTAACATTGGAAGCGCAGGTGGTTCAATGGCGTGGCCCCAATCGTGACGGTCATTTCACCGAAAGGGGTTTGTTAAAAGAATGGCCGGAGAACGGACCGAAACAGGTGCTTGAGGTGGAAGGAATTGGTAAAGGCTGGTCGTCGCCGATCTGGGTGGATGGAATGCTGTACACAACGGGCATGATTGATACACTCGATTACCTCACATCTATAAATCCCGACGGCAGTTTTAAGTGGCAGGTGGCTTATGGCCGATCCTGGAATAAATCATTCCCCGATACCCGCAGCACACCCGTGGTTGAAGGCAACCGTATTTATGTGCAAAGTGGTACAGGTCAGGTTTCCTGTATCGAGGCAGAAAATGGCAAAGCGATCTGGGAAGTCGATGTTGACAAAGATTTCGATGGTGAATACCACATCTGGGGAAATTCTGAAACCGTTTTGATTTGTGATGATAAGGTGATCGTTTCACCCGGAGGAAAAGAAACCAGCGTTGTGGCCCTTGATAAAATGACAGGAAGAGAAGTGTGGCAAACCAAATCTTTGGGAGGTCCACGTGCCTATGCTTCGGCAACCATTTACGAATGGAATGGATTTCGTTACATACTCGCTGTGATAGGAACCGATTTAATGGCAATCGTACCCGAAACTGGCGAGATTGTATGGAATTATCGTTACTGGGACCCCGATAAATGGGACCAGAATGGTTTGATCTGGACCAATACACCGGTCTTTCAGGACAATCGTATCTTTTTGACCATGGGCTACGATTATCCGGCGGTGATGCTCGAGATGGATTCAACAGGAACTTCAGTGACTGAGAAATTTGTTGATCATACTTTTGATAACCATCATCATGGAGTGATTTTGACTGACGGCCATCTGTACGGATCGAATTGGTTCGACAATAAACGTGGCAGATGGGTGTGTATGAAATGGGGTACAGGCGAAATAAAATACGTGGCCGACTGGGATACCAAAGGCGCCATAGTTATGGCTGACGGACTACTTTATTGCTACAACGAACGCGGTAATGTCGGCTTGGTTGAACCTGATCCTGACGGATTTAAACTGATTAGCCAATTCCGCATTCGAAAAGGAGCGGGGCCGCATTGGGCACACCCTTTTATTGCTGACGGGAAGCTTTTATTGCGCCATGGCGATGTGTTGATGGTCTACGATATTAAAGCCGATTGATTCTTACTTGTATAACTTTGTATCTGACCTGATATCTTGACGAGGAAAACCATAAATATCATTTTGATCACAGTTGGAGGCATTGCGTTTCTGACTTTTTTCTGGTGGTTGAGTGCCGATCCGACCAGTGACTTCACGATTAATCTGGAAGGTGCCGATAACCGTGGCGAAGGAAATGCTTACGTGCAGGACGTCAACATCGGCGAACTATTTGTGGAATATACAGATGACTATGTTGAGCTTAACGAAACCTGGCCAAATTTTCGCGGACCTGACTTGGATAATATTTCAAAATCGCCAGTAGATCTCATTGAAAATTTTAGTACTGAGGGACCAAAAATAGTATGGTCGGTCGAGATGGGAGAAGGCCATTCTGGTGCAGCTATTTACAAAGGACTGGCCTATGTGCTCGATTACGATGAGGAAGAGCGTGCCGATCTTTTGCGCTGCTTTTCGCTGGTGGATGGAAAAGAACAGTGGAGCCGTGGCTACGATGTGTCCATTAAGCGCAACCATGGTATGTCCCGAACTATTCCGGCTGTAACCGAAGATTATATTGTTACTATTGGGCCAAAATGCCATGTAATGTGCCTGGATCGCGAATCGGGAGATTTTCGATGGGGACTTGACATCGTTAAAGAATACCAGAATGAGATTCCGTTCTGGTACACGGGTCAATGTCCGCTTATCGATAATAATGTGGCCATTCTTGCGCTGGGAGGTACAAAAATGATGGTGGCGGTAGATTGCGAAACTGGCGAGAAATTATGGGAGACACCGAATCCAAACGGTTGGAAAATGTCGCACTCAAGTGTTATGCCTTTCACTTTTGGCGGACGTAAAATGTACGTGTACAGTGCTGTAGGTGGCGTATTGGGAGTAGCAGCCGATGGCCCGGATGCAGGCACTATACTTTGGGAAACCAATGCCTGGAATCACTCGGTAGTAGCACCGTCGCCGGTATGCATGCCCGATGGAAAAATATTCTTGACTGCAGGTTATGGAGCCGGGAGCATGATGGTGCAACTCGCTGAAAATAATGGAAAATATAGTATTGAAGTCCTCGACGAATACACACCGAAAGAAGGGCTGGCTTGCGAACAACAGACACCAATCTACTGGAATGGTCACCTGTTTGGTATTTTACCAAAAGACGGTGCAGCATTACGTAACCAGTTGGTATGTGTAAATCCATCTGATCCAAAGCAAATTGTATGGTCAAGTGGCAAAGACACGCGTTTTGGACTGGGGCCTTATTTTATCGCGGACAACAAAATGTTCATTCTGAATGATGATGGAACATTAACCATTGCCAGACCCAGCACTGAGCAATACATTCAAATCGATCAGGTAAAAGTAATTGAAAACGGGCACGATGCATGGGCACCCTTTGCTCTGGCCGATGGCTTCCTGATTATGCGCGATTCGAAAACCATGGTATGTATCAATTTAAATGTTTAGCATGAAGAACAAGGGTATTGTATTATTTCTTATTGTGCTCGCTATTGTTATTGTAGCCGTCATGGTAGGCGACTGGTTTTCGAAACGTCCCGATCGAATGGAAGCCAATAAATTCGAATACAACGTTGATGAATTCAGGCATGTTCCGGAAGAAATCATTCTTTATAAAGAGATAAAAAATTTCAAACTTGGTTTTGAAAAACCGGAAGCACTGACCATAGTTGACGATTTGATTTACCTGGTGGGTGATCAGAAGCTCAAGGTGATCGATGCCACCGGTCAACTGGTTCAGGAAGTTGATTTGAAAGCTCAGCCAACAACGGTTGAGGTATTGGGCGACCGGATTTACATTGGTTCCAAGTCGGAAGTTATGGTTTTGAATGAATCCGGTAAACCGGTAGCAGAATGGAAGCTGAAAGATGAGAAAGCCTTTATAACAGCCATTGCTGCTGAAGAGGAAGCTGTATTTATCGCCGATGCGGGTACGCGCAAAGTTTATCGTTTTAATGCTGAAGGTGAATTACAGAATACCTTTGAAGGAAAAGCAGAGCAGGATGACCTTCACGGCTTTATTATTCCCAGTCCGTATTTTGATATGGATATTACACAGTTTGGCGATCTCTGGGTGGTTAACCCCGGAATTCATACACTTGAACAATACACTCCGGAAGGAAACCTCCGTGAACACTGGCGTTCAAGCGGCGCGAAGATCGAAGGATTTAGCGGATGTTGCAATCCGGCCCATTTTTGTTTTCTGGAAGACGGCAGTTTTGTAACCAGCGAAAAAGGATTGGTACGAATAAAAATTTACAAACCATCGGGAGAGTTTTTCGGAGTGGTAGCACCCCCGGATAAGTTTGAAGATAAAATAGAAGGTGAAGCTCCGGATCTGGCTGTTGACAGCCAGGGAAACATTTATGCCCTTGATTTTGACCGTAAACTTTTAAGGGTATTTGAGAAAAAATAGAGTAACAAAGAAAAATGGTAAAAATGGATCGGAAAAAATTTATACAAACAGGAGGAAGATTACTGCTGTTGGGGGGACTTACCGCTGCATCCGGTTACCTAATATTAAATAATAGAGTGACCACCGTTTGTTCAGTTTCTCCAACATGCGAGAATTGCGGAGAATTCAGCAAATGTGAACTTCCACAGGCGAAGGAGGTAAAAGATGGAAAAGAAAAATAAAACACAAAGTCGGAGAAAATTCATCCAGAATGGTGCCCGACTCTCCTTGCTGCTTTCATTGGGAACGGTAAGTGCGGCTGCTTTGCGCAAAGTTACAGCCGATGATTATGTCTGGCAGATTGATCCGTTTAAATGCACCCAGTGCGGTCGTTGTGCCACCGAATGCGTGATGACACCTTCAGCCGTAAAATGCATCCATGCTTTCGATTTGTGTGGTTACTGCGATTTGTGTGGCGGTTACCTGAAACCCGATGCCAACGCACGCAGTACCGCAGCTGAAAATCAGCTATGTCCGACCGCAGCCATCGAGCGCCGATTTATAGAAGAGCCTTATTTCGAGTATCACATCAACGAGGATTTGTGTATTGGGTGTGCCAAATGTGTAGCCGGTTGTACATCGTTTGGGAACGGTTCGCTTCATTTGCAGATTATGCATCACATTTGTGTAAACTGCAACGAATGTTCAATTGCACGCGTTTGTCCTTCCGACGCCATTAGCCGGGTGCCGTCAAGCGAAGCGTATAAAGTAAAAGGCGACTGGACTAATCCTGCATAGACTGATTGAACAAATGAACCAAAAACAAAATATAAAAATCAACGACACCTCATTAGCTGCATGCCAGCAATCATTTGTTAGTAGCCGTTTGGCATTGGAAAGGAAAACGGTAAAAGGCAACTGGAAAATTTATTTTTTAAAATATGCAAGGTTCCTGATTATCGGGTTCGTACTTTTCCTTTCTACTTTTACCTTGTATGCCCAGCAGCAGCGTTTCCCAAAACCGGAATTCGACAGCGGCTACGAGCAACCTTCGCCAGTGACGCCGGAACCACGCGCCTTGGCTATGGAGTACATCGATGTTTTAGTTCTGATCCTGGTCTTGTCAGTGGTTACGTGGATGGTACTGAAACGACGTTCAAGACAAGGTGTATTGTGGGTTTCGGTTTTTACGCTCGCTTATTTTGGATTTTATCGATTGGGCTGTATTTGCAGCATTGGCGCCATTCAAAATGTCACTTTAACATTCTTCGATGCCACTTACGCCATCTCCATAACCGCACTTTTATTCTTTATTACTCCACTTGTATTTACCTTGTTTTTTGGAAGGACATTTTGTGCCGGAGCATGTCCGCTTGGAGCTATTCAGGATTTGGTCGTCTTGAAGCCGATTAGTTTGCCTAAATGGCTCAACAAAACACTGGGCTTACTACCATATATTTATTTGGCACTGGCCGTTTTGTTTGCAGCCACAGGAACCGATTTTATTATCTGTCGCTACGATCCGTTTGTGGGAATTTTCAGGATGGATGCCAAATTTCTGATGGTGGTTTTGGGAATTGCATTCCTTTTGATGGGAATGTTTGTAGCCCGGCCATATTGCCGCTTTTTATGCCCATATGGTGTTTTGCTGAACTGGATGTCGCGCTTTTCGCGAAAACACATGACCATAACACCATCAAACTGTATTCAGTGTAAACTGTGCACAAATTCTTGTCCCTTCGACGCCATCGATTTTCCAACGAATGAAAAAGAGGTAGTAAAATCGGGATTGGGTCCCAAGCGATTCCTGATATATGCACTGTTTATTCCCTTGTGGGTGGCACTTGGTGTTTTTGTTGGGAACCGTTCACATGTTTTTCTGTCGAAAGCCAATTCTACGGTTTACCTTGCTGAACTGCTGATATCGAATCCTGAAATCAGAAACGATCCCGATAATATCGATGTACAAACTTTCATGTCGCTGGGAAAAACCATGGATGAATTAGTAGTGGAAGCTGAGATGATTCAGGATAAGTTTTATACGGGAAGTATGATTGCTGGTGGATTTCTTGGGTTGGTGATCGGAATGACTTTGCTAAATACTGTGGTGTTCAGAAAACGACAGGATTATGAACCACACAAAGGTAATTGCTTCAGTTGTGCCCGCTGTATGGATTACTGTCCGGTAGAAAAGTGAAATTGAACTATTGAGATTAAAGATAAATGGGAATAAAAGCATGATGAGAAACTGAGGTCTGAACGTAATCTTCCTACTTCTGGCTTCCATCTACAAACCAAAAATATATGACCAACAACGATAAATTAAAAATAGCACAAAACATCGCCCTTATTGCCGGCATATTTTGCACGGCTGTGTCCATCTTGTTGTTGTTAAACTTCTGGCAGATTTCCAAAAGCGATCCCATCGAAAGCAAGGCGCTGGAAGCACTGGTTGAACGATTAAAGGATGAGCCGAACAATGAAGAACTGAAGGCCGAGATCCGCAATTTCGATCTGCTTGCGAGAAAGGCATATTTTAACAGTCAGTGGCAGGTAAAAACAGGTGCTTTCCTGATGCTTGTTGCAGCTATTGTACTGGCATTTGCGCTTCGAATTTATTATTCAGTAAAAAGCAAAATTGAAGAACCGGATGCTAAACTTGAGAATGAAATTACAAGCCGCATACTTGCGCAAAAGGGCATCATTGTCGTGGGAGCAGTCGTGATGGTGCTGGCCGTTCTGGCTTCATTTGCAACCGTTAATCATCTGGAGTATTATAATGCCGAAAGTTCGGGGACAGAGACTGAGACAGTTCAGCCTAATGAGGGAATAGAGGTGATTGAAATATCTTCAACACCTAAGTCTGTAGAGCCTGATACTTCAACCGAGATGGTCGTTACCGAAACAGCTGAAATCAGTGAGGTTGCAGAAGCCGATGTTGATAACAAAGGAAATCAGCTAGCTGTTCAAACTGTTGAGAAGAAAGAAGAAAATGCACCTCAACAAAATACGGTTTCTGCACGTTCGGTCCTGACTTTAAGCTCTTTGAAGGCCAATCATAATTCTTTTCGCGGGCCACTGGCTCAGGGAGTTATCTATCATAAAAATATTCCAATCGAATGGGGCGGTGCTTCCGGAACAAACATTTTATGGAAGACTCCTATACCAAAACATGGCTACAATTCACCGGTGATCTGGGGTGATAAAATTTTTATTACCGGAGCCGATGTAACAGCACGTGAGGTTTATTGCTACGATCGGAATACAGGTGAATTGTTGTGGACCGGTGTAGCTGATAATATAACAGGATCGCCTGCATCGCCACCGCGTGTTACCGAAGATACGGGTCTTGCAGCACCAACCGTTACAAGCGATGGAAAGGCGGTGTTTGCCATTTTTGCCACCGGTGATGTTATTGCTTTTGATATGAATGGAAAACGATTATGGGCCAAAAACCTTGGTGTTCCAAACAATCATTATGGTCATTCTTCGTCATTGATAACCTGGAGCGGAAAACTGTTCATCCAGTATGATACAAACAGTGGAGGAAGAATTATAGCCCTGGATAACAGCACGGGAGAAAGCGTTTGGGATAAGCAACGTGAAGCCAAAATATCATGGGCCAGCCCGGTTCTGGCCGAAATCGACGGCAAATACCAAATCGTATTAACGGCAGATCCTATAGTTGCCGGTTATGACACTGAAACAGGTGAAGAGCTATGGAAGGTGGAATGTATGATGGGCGAGGTAGGTCCGTCCGTTGCATTTGATAATGGTTTGGTCTTTGCGGCAAATGAGTACGCAAGACTTGTGGCTATCGATCCAAAAACTTCTTCCATTTTATGGGAGGACGATTACTACCTGCCGGAAGCATCCAGTCCGGTGGCGTACGATGGTTTACTGATAGTTTGCACCAGTTATGGAGTAATAGCCTGTTACGATGATAAAAGCGGTGAAATGTATTGGGAAGAAGATGTGGGCAGTACTTTGTACTCTTCACCTGTTGTGGCCGAGGGTAAATTGTTTATCATGGACAACGACGGAGTGATGCGGATTTATGAGTTCAGCAAAGAATTGAAAAAACTGGCCGAGAACGAACTTGGTGAAACGGCAGGGACAACACCTGCATTTGCAGAAGGAAGGATTTATATAAGGGGAGAAAACAATTTGTATTGTATCGGAAAATAAAGTGAATTTGTTGTTTCCACGAACCGATAACTGGGGGAGGAGAAATCTGTATCGTAGCAATTTATGTTTCGCACAACTCCTTTGAAATGATAGATTTTTAGAACATTAATGATAGAACATAGCCAATATATCGACCAACTGATTGCAGAAAAAGGCTCTACGAAGAAGAGCCTGATACCTATTTTACAGGCCATTCAGAAACAATACAACTACCTTCCGGAAGAAGTGCTGCGTTTGTTGGCCGATAAATCGGAAATTTCGGCTGCTGAAATTATTGGTGTTGCCAGCTTTTATTCACAGTTCCGTCTCCACCCGGTGGGCGAACACATGATAAAGGTGTGTGTGGGCACTGCCTGCCATGTAAAAGGTGCGGTGCAGGTTTACGATGCATTTAGACGTGAACTCAAATTGAAGGATGGAATTGATACTGATGATTCCGGTAAATACACCATAGAAAAGGTAGCTTGCCTGGGTTGTTGCACATTGGCACCTGTGGTTCAAATCGATGGAACGACCTACGGTCATGTGGCTTCCGATCAGGTGGAACAGATCATTGAGGATTTCGAAAGCATAAAAGGAAAGAAAGATGCGGGTAAAACCCGAAAAGCAGATGGTTCGCAGATCCAGGGAGAAATTCGAATTGGATTGGGATCATGTTGTGTGGCCAGTGGGAGTGAAGAGATCAGGCAGGAAGTGGAACAGGTGGTCAACGAAAGTGGCCTGCGGGTAAACCTAAAGCACGTGGGTTGCGTGGGTATGTGCCACCAGGTACCGCTTGTGGAGGTTGTCCCCAATGAAGGCGAGGCCACTTTGTATGCTAAAGTGAAACCTCAGGACGTCAAAGACATTGTCGATTCCCATTTTCAGGCACCGGGATTGTTCACCAAACTGAAAAACAAATTAATGCATACGGTTGAGACCATTCAAACCGACCGCAACTGGGAAGGTGTAAAGCGCTACGAGATCAGTATGCGGGAAAAACCGGTTGCTTCCTTTCTTGGAAACCAGTTGCCCATTGCAACCGAGTACCGCGGCATGATCAATCCACTCGATATTGAAGAATACAAACGACGCGGGGGATTTAAAGCACTCCAAAAAGTTCTCGAAACACTTTCTTCCGAAAAGGTGGTTGAACAGGTTAAACAAAGTGGAATTCGCGGACGCGGGGGTGGTGGTTTCCCGACAGGATTGAAATGGGAGACCGTTAGGAAGCAAAAGAGCGATATAAAATACCTGATTTGCAATGGTGATGAAGGTGATCCGGGTGCATTTATGGACAGAATGCTGCTTGAATCTTATCCATATCGAATAATTGAAGGTATGGTGATTGCGGCTTTTGCAACCGGAATACACGAGGGCTATTTTTATATCCGTGCAGAATATCCGCTTGCCGTTAAGCGAATTCGTGAGGCTCTGAAAATCTGCAGGGAAAATAATCTGCTTGGAAAAAATATTTTGGGAACCGGCTTCAGCCTGGAACTTCAAATTTATGAAGGAGCAGGTGCTTTTGTTTGTGGGGAAGAGACGGCGCTGATGGCCTCAATAGAAGGCAACCGCGGATTCCCCAGAATCAGACCGCCATTTCCGGCTGAAAGCGGCTTATTCGGCAAACCGACATTGGTAAACAACACCGAAACCTTTTCCCAGATCGCCTATATTTTACGCGAAGGCTGGGAAAAATTTGCAGAGATTGGAACAGCACGAAGCACCGGTACCAAGGTATTTGCACTGGCTGGCAAAGTAGCGCGTGGCGGACTGATTGAAGTACCAATGGGGATAACTATCCGAGAAGTGATTGAAGAAATTGGTGGCGGTATTGCCAACGGCCGAAAATTCAAGGCAGTGCAAATAGGCGGGCCTTCCGGTGGATGTATTCCGGCGGAATATGCCGATACGCCGATTAATTTTGAATCCCTGCAGGAAATGGGTGCAATGATGGGGTCGGGCGGACTGGTTGTTCTTGACGAAACCGATTGTATGGTGGATATTGCCCGTTACTTCCTTTCCTTCACCCAGGAAGAATCATGTGGAAAATGTACGTTTTGCAGGGTAGGTACCCGCAGGATGCTTGATATATTGGAAAACATAACTGCCGGAAATGGAAAACCCGGCGATATAGAGGAACTGGAAAAACTGGCCGAATGGACCCAGAAAGGTAGTTTGTGTGGTCTGGGACGAACGGCACCTAATCCTGTTTTGAGTACCCTGAAATATTTCAGGGAAGAATACGAGGCGCACATTAATGGCAAATGTCCGACCGGAAAATGTAGCGATCTAATCACTTATTCCGTGAACGATGAGTGCATCGGTTGCACTAAATGTGTACAAAAATGCCCGGTGGATGCCATTCCATTTACGCCTCACGAAAAGCACAGCATCGATACCGAGTTGTGCATCAAATGCGATGCGTGCCGTGCTGCCTGCCCGGTGGATGCCATAGATGTGGGGTAGTTCATGCATAGAGTTTTATCAGGTATCCAGTATAAATGAAATGATGATCAAACTAAAAATAAATAACACGGAAATTCAGGTTGAAAAAGGCACATCGGTGATGAAGGCTGCCCAGCAGATGGGGATTGATATTCCAAATATGTGCTGGAATGACGAGCTGGAGCATTTCACTTCCTGCATGCTGTGCATGGTTAAAGACACCAATACCGGGAAACTGCTTCCTTCCTGCTCGATGCAGGCAGTGGATGGGATGGATATCCTGACGGACGAGGATGAGGTAATTGAATCGCGCAAAACGGCACTTGAATTATTATTGAGCGAGCACGTTGGCGACTGCGAAGCACCCTGCCAGGTAGCTTGTCCGGCACACATGGATATCCCCAAAATGAATCGCTTAATTGCAGCGGATAAATTAGATAAAGCCCTTGAAGTTGTGAAACGCGATATTGCCCTTCCGGCCGTTTTGGGACGTATATGCCCTGCTCCCTGCGAAGGAGCGTGTCATCGAAAAACGGTAGATGAACCGGTATCCATATGCTTGCTAAAACGCTTTGTTGGTGACAACGGCGTCGAACCTGAAATTTCCAACATTCAGAAAACCGGAAAAAAAGTGGCTGTGATTGGTGCAGGCCCGGCAGGTATGGCCGCAGCTTATTATCTGCAGTTAAGAGGAATACAAGTGAAGCTTATTGATAAGAACATGAAAGCGGGTGGAATGCTGCGCACTGCCATAACCGATGAGGTTCTTCCAAAAGAAGTGTTGGACAAAGAAATTAATGCGATCCTGAAAGCAGGGGTTCTGTTTGAAGGGGGAAAAGATGTATCGAGAAAAGAATTTGAGCGTTTAAAAAGCGAATACGATGCGGTGGTTGTTGCTACAGGTGCTATTAAAGAAAATCCGGAAGATTTTGGACTCAAATCCAGTGATAAAGGAATTGAAGCAGATCGCTCGACCTATCAAACTTCTGATGCTAAGGTATTCGCCATTGGCAATGCATTGCGATCGTCGAGGCTTGCCATTCGATCGGTTGGTCAGGGGAAAGAAGTGGCATATTCTGTGATTCAATACCTTAAAAAAGAAAAAGTTAAAGGTGAACCACGGCTTTTTAATTCGCGTTTTGGTCGTTTGGTGGCTGGTGAATTTGCAGAATACCTGAAAGAATCGGTGGACGAAAAAAGAAAGTCACCGGCAAACGGAGTTCAGGCTGGCTTTACAAAAGAAGAAGCCATAGCTGAGGCAAAACGTTGTTTGCACTGTGATTGTCGCGCCATTAACGATTGCAAATTGCGCGAATATTCCGATCGGTATGCGGTGGATCAAAAGCGCTTTAAAACCTCAGAGCGAAGAAGTATTACCAAACAAATAAACCATGGGTCGGTGGTGTACGAACCGCAAAAATGTATTAAATGCGGCATATGTGTGCGATTGACGGAGAGGTATACCGAAAGATTTGGATTTACTTATATCGGACGAGGATTTGATGTGGTGATTGGGGTGCCGTTTAACGAAGAACTGGAAAAGGGCCTGACCAAAACAGCGGAGAGGGTTGCTAAAGCTTGTCCGACGGGTGCAATTAGTTTAAAAAATAAATGAAGAATGGTAAATAAAGCTGAATTCAAGATTCGATAAACCTACTCGAAAATCAATGATATGTTGAAATATTCAATTTTAATAGGATTTGTTTTATGGAGCATTAGTGATTTAGTGGCCCAGCCTGCTGATTCCTGGCCTGTTTTCAGAGGCGATCAGCATTTAACTGGAGTGTCTGGGAGTGTGTTGCCTGAGCAGCCCGAGCTTTTGTGGACCTTCCAAACGGGTGACAACATTAAATCGGCACCGGTGGTTGATGATGGAAAAATTGTGATCGGTTCAACCGACGGAATCGTCTATTGTTTGAATACACAGGGAGATTTGCTGTGGAAATTCGAAAGCACGAATTCGATCGAAGCACCCGCACTCATCTACAATAAAGTGGTTTATATTGGGAACCTGGATGGGATTTTATATGCACTAGATTTGAATAGCGGAAAGAAACTCTGGGAATACGAATGTGAGAACCAGATCATTGGTTCGGCAAATTGGTGGAATGTGGGTGACAAAACACACATTGTTGTGGGAAGTTACGACTATTACCTGCATTGTGTGGATGCCGAGACCGGTAAAGGGCTTTGGAAATATGAATCGGATAATTTTATTAACGGGGCAGCTGCCTGCGAAGACGGAATGGCCATGTTTGGCGGTTGCGACGGCTACCTGCACCTGGTTGATATTGCTACGGGGAAACTGGTAAAAAAAATAGATGTGGCAACTTATGTAGCCAATTCTGTGGCGGTGGAAGGCAACAAAGTATGGATCGGCGATTACGACGGCCGTTTCTTTCAGGTTGATTTGGAAAGCAACCGCACCAACTGGGTGTGGGAAGATGAAAAAACAAATCTTCAGTTTATAGCTTCTCCGGCAGTTATTGGCGAAAAGGTGCTGACAGCCAATCACAATAAATTTCTGTATTGCTTTAATAAAAATACCGGTGAAATGTTTTGGGAATACAATACCGGCCGACACGTTGAAGCATCGCCGGTTGTGGTGAAAGATAAAGTGCTGGTGGCAAATATGCGTGGCGATCTGGCAATAGTGAACCTTTCTGATGGTAAACCGGTTTGGAAATATGAACTTGGCGGACAGATTATTAATAATCCGGCCGTTGCAGGTGGAAAAATTTATGTGGGCGCCTATGATGGCAATGTATATTGTTTTGGAAAATAATTTAGCATGAATATCATACAGATAATACCAGGATCGGGTGGAAGCTTCTATTGTGGTAACTGCCTGCGCGACAGTAAATATTTTAACGCTTTACGTGCCGAAGGACACCAGGTAACTAAAATTCCCATGTACCTTCCTTTATTTGCAGACGAGCACGATATCTCCGATATCCCAATTTTTTACGGGGCGATCAGTACTTACCTGAAACAGTTGTATCCGGTTTTTAGAAAGGCACCGGCCTGGTTCGACCGACTGCTCAATTCCAAACCCATGATGAAAATGGCCGCCTCCATGGCCGGATCTACAAATGCCAAAGGACTCGAGGATATGACCGTTTCGATGTTGCTCGGAGAACAGGGCGAACAAAAAGAGGAACTCGATCACATGGTAAACTGGATTGCCAAACATTGCAAACCCGATATTATACATATTTCGAATGCACTGTTGCTGGGTCTGGCGCGCCGTTTAAAGGAAGAACTGGGGGTGGCTGTGGTTTGTACGCTTCAGGATGAAGACGTGTGGATCGATCCGATGCAGCCGCAGTTCCAGAAAAAAATCTGGGACCTGATGCACGAACGCAGCAAAGACGTGGATAAGCTGGTTTCCGTTAGTGATTACTTTGCGGGCGTCATGAAAGACAGAATGCGTCTAAACGATAATCAACTGAAAACGATTCATTTGGGTGTTGACGTGGAAGATTACCAATTCATATCCATCCGCGAAAAACCCAGAAACGTGGGTTACATCTCCCGTATGTGCCACAAAGACGGTTTCGATATCGTGGTGGATGCTTTTATCGAATTGAAGAAAAAGCCGGGATTTGAAGATGTGAAACTCATTGCTACAGGTGGATCGACTAGTGATGATGCCAAATTCAATAAAGAACAAAAACGAAAACTGAAAGAAAACAGTTTGCTCGATCAATTCGAGATCGTACCCGATTTTGAAGGTGAAGAAGTAAATGACTTTTTCAAAAAGGTGCAGATGGTATCGGTTCCGGTGCGCATTGGCGAGGCTTTCGGTATGTATATGATCGAATCGATGGCATCGGGAGTTCCGGTAGTTCAGCCTGCACTTGGAGCTTTCCCTGAGATAATAGAACTATCGGGTGGGGGAGTTACATACCAACCAAATACTCCGGAAAAACTGTGTGAAACATGGGCAAGTTTGTTCGAAGATCAGGATAAACTTGAAAAACTTAGCATTGACGGATACGAAGGAACGCGCGCAAAATTCAATATTCATAACCACACAAAAGAAATAATAACTTTATACGAAAGTCTAAGTCATACTGAGCGTAGTCGAAGTATGTCTTGAAATGAAATGAAAACATTTTACGTATAGATCTTAAAGTGTCGTGATGAGAGTTTCTATACCGGCATTACCAATGATATTGAACGAAGATTACGGGAACACAATGAAGGGATATCTCCCAAAAGTTACACTTATTCAAGAAGGCCGGTGATGCTTGTGTTTGTCGAAACATTTATGGATTTTCAAATCGTGGAACAGTGGGAGAAAAAAATAAAAGGATGGTCAAGAAGGAAAAAACAAGCCTTAATTGATAAGAATTGGAATAAGCTAAAAGAGTATTCCGTTTGCCGGAATGAAACACATTTTTCTAATTTTAAAAGAAATTAACCAAAAACACCCTTCGACTGCGCTCAGGGTGACAACAATACAAAATGCTGCTACAACTTAAAAATATTTCAAAAGGATACGGAGAACAGGGAGCACACAGTTTCAGATCCGTACTCAGGCAGTTGAACCTGGAAATAAAAAAGGGTGAACGCATATCCATTGTCGGTCCAAGCGGATCGGGAAAAACTACTTTGCTGAACCTGATGGGAGCACTCGATCAGCCGGATAGCGGTGAAATTTATTTCGATGGAACCAATATTACTTCGTACTCAAAAAAAGAGCTGGCCGAATTTCGGAACAGGCACTTGGGATTTGTATTTCAGTTACATCATCTGATGCCCCAGCTTACTTTGTGGGAAAACGTGCTACTGCCGGTTCTGCCGATGGGCAAGGTGACCAAAAATCACGAGGAGTGGGCTGAATACCTGATCAAAAAAGTTGGTATTTGGGAACAACGTAATCAAAAACCTGCAGAAATGTCGGGGGGAGAATGCCAGCGAACTGCTGTTATCCGGGCACTGATCAATAAACCAGAATTGATCCTGGCTGACGAACCAACCGGGGCACTGGATGAAGAAAACGCTGTAGCACTGACCGACCTGTTAGTGCAACTCAGCCGGGAAGAAAACGTGACCCTTGTTACTGTCACGCACGCGGTTCAACTGGCTAAGGAAATGGAGAAAAGTTATACACTTAAAAACGGAAAATTGGTTTAAGCTCTTTCCCATCGGGGAATTGGAGGGATTTATGACACGACTGCGATATATCATAAAATCATTTATTCACTATTTCAGGGCTAACCTGTTAGTTGCGCTAGGTGTAGCTATAAGTGCGATGGTACTTACGGGTTCGTTGATAATCGGTGACTCGGTGCGTTTCAGCTTAAAACAGGCTGCATTTTACAGGTTGGGCAATATCACCCATCTTGTTTCTGTAAGAGAACGCTACTTCAGACAAGAGATGGCGAATGAAATGGAAGCCGACAATTCCAGGCTTAAAGCTACCCCCGTTTTACTGCTTGAAGGAATGGCGGTTGCCGACGGTGGCCAGCGGCGGGCAAATAAAATTCAGGTGCTCGGTGTTGATGACGATTTTTACGAGGTATCGCGTACTGAAATTTATAAGAACCTTACAGCGAACGAAATAGCTATTAGCAGAAATCTCTCGGAAAAATTGCAGGTAAGCGAGGGGGATAATATTCTGCTTCGCATAAAAAAAGCGAGCCTGATCCCTATGAATGCCCCTTTTATTTCGGCCGAAGAAACCAGTTTAAGCCTGCGCGCAACCATAAGTAAAATAGTGTCGAAGGAAGAATTGGGAAGGTTTAATCTGAAAAACTCGCAAACCGCTCCATACAATGTATTCATGTCGATCGATCGTCTTAACAGACTGATGGAGCTCAATGGTAAAGCCAACCAGCTGCTGGTGGTAAGTAGCCTTGATAATGGATCCGTTTTAATGTCCGTAGAAAATTGTTTGAAACCTGAGGACGCCGGTTTGCAAATGAATACCATTGAGCAAGGTAAAGAAATTGAAATTTCAACCGAGCGTGTATTTTTGGATAATAAACTCGCCGAAACACTTCAGCTCTTGCCGGGAGCTGAACCCGTGCTCACTTATTTTGTGAATGAAATTCAAAAGGTTGCGGGCCCGGACAATACTATTCCTTATTCTTTTGTATCGAGTGTTGGTTCAAATCTGAAGCCTCACGAGATTATTCTCAATAGTTGGTCAGCGGAAGATTTGCAAGCAAAGCCGGGGGATTCAATTCGGTTAAATTATTTCGAGATAGGCCCGCTTCGGCAGTTGGTAGAAAAGGAAAGCAGTTTTGTGGTAAAGGAAATTATTCCCATGTCTTCACCGCTCTGTGATCCGGATCGTGTTCCCCATTTACCGGGACTTTCCGATGCAGGACATTGCCGTGAATGGGAGGCCGGGGTACCTATAAATCTCGATGCCATTCGTGATAAGGATGAAGAATACTGGAACGATTATAAAGGCACTCCTAAAGCTTTTGTATCGATGGAAGCTGCTCTCAAAATGTGGTCGAACCGTTTTGGCGATTACACCGCGGTGCGTTATCCCGCAGATCAATTTAACAAACAGGAATATGGTCGGGCCTTTGAAGCGAATATTTCGCCTGTCGATTTGGGAATGTTTGTGGAACCCATTCGCGAGCAGGGAGTTGATGCTGCACAGAACGGCACCGACTTCAGCGGACTTTTTATAGGACTCAGTTTTTTTCTGTTGATAGCTGCGATCGTTTTAACTGCCTTATTGTTTCGACTCAATCTGGAAAATCGGTCGGCACACGTGGGTTTGCTCCGTGCACTGGGTTTCAAACAAAAAGAGGTGCGCAAATTTTACTTGACCGAAGGACTGCTTACAGCTCTTTTTGGGGCTTTGGTAGGCGGGATCAGTTCTGTTTTTTACACTCAATTGGTTTTTCGCGTATTAAACACCTTGTGGTTCGATATTGTGCGTACCAATGTCCTCGAGATTAAAATCATCCCGGCGACCTTAGGAATAGGATTGCTCATAAGCGTGGTAGTTTCACTACTGGCCATTTTTGTTTCACTGCATCGTTTTCAACGAAAACAGATTGCCGATCTCCAGAAAATTCTGATCACCCAAAAACATCAATCACGCGAATTGATATATACGTTTATCGGGAGGATAACTTTATTGATAGCTTTGGGATTTTTCGTAATGCAGTTATTATCTGCCCAACAGGATCCTTCGATGTTTTTTGTTTCAGGAGGGTTGCTTCTTGTAGCATTTTTATTGCTTTTCAGAAAGGTTTTAGTCAGCTTCAGCAGCAAAAAAAGGAAATCCCTTTCAAAAAGGAGATTGCCTCAAATGAATCTTTCAAGGAATATCAGTCGTTCAATGACCGTGGTCACACTTTTTGCGCTGGGAACTTTTATAACGGTTTCCACCGGTTCGAACAAACTCGATCTTTTTGCCAATGCACAGGATAAATCGAGCGGTACAGGAGGCTTTCTCTATTTTGCTGAAACGACTATGCCCGTGTTGTTCAATATTAACGATTCGAACAAACGCGCTGAGGAAGGTATTTATGAAGATTATAGCATCGTGCAGTTTCGTCAGGTGGAAGGTGACGATGCCAGTTGTCTGAACCTGAACCGCATTGCTCAGCCGGCCATTCTTGGTGTCGATCCAGAAGCATTGGCAGGTCGGTTCTCGTTCGCCACTAAAATTAAGGAACTTGAAGGAGACCCGTGGCTGGAGTTAAATCGTGAAACAGGGGATGGAACTATTCCGGCCATAGCCGATCAAACAGTTATTCAATGGGGATTGCAGAAAAAGATCGGAGATGTGCTGATGTATCAAAACGAACTGGGCGACACGATTCGATTAAAACTGATCGCAGGTACTACACCATCCATATTTCAGGGATACGTGATCATTTCCAACCGGCAATTTCTGAAAAATTATCCAACAAGCAGCGGTTCGAATGTCTTTCTTGTGGATGGCGATCCTGAAAATGAAACGGCCATTGGTGATGAACTTCAATCTGTATTTCGCGATTATGGATGGGAAATGGAGAACACGGCACGTCGTCTGGTTGAATTCTATTCGGTGACCAATACTTATCTTTCTATTTTTCTTGCACTGGGTACGCTGGGATTGATTTTAGGCACTATTGGTCTGGCCGTAATTCTAGCTCGAACCATTCTTGAGCGCCGACGCGAAATTGCAATGATGCGCGCCATTGGTTTCAGGATAAAAGAGCTGTTCAATGTGTTGACCGCTGAATACCTGGTACTATTGTTCTTTGGTGTGCTCATCGGTTTTGTCGCTGCGGTTATGGCTACCCTGCCTTCATTCCTTTCAACGAATACCGACGTTTCTATTTCAACCGTGATCGTTGCACTGGTATTAATATTGATCAATGGTTTAGCCTGGATAGCTGGTCTGAGTTGGTTTTCGCTGCAAAACAAAGCACTTGTAGCTGATTTAAGGAATGAATAGTGGACGGGTACACTGTGCCATCCTCGCTGAACGAGTTGATTTTATTTAACCAATCCAAAATCTGTTTAAAGTTCCAACCTTCTTCCTCGTGTTTTTTTACAAATAATATCGTACAATTTCTGTTGATATGGTGTAAAGTTGGAAACCCACAAATTAGACGATTTTACCTCAACCGAAAAACAAAAGGAATATTGTTGTTGGGTAAGGGTTGGGGTGGATTTTTTCACCGTGGAGTAGTAGTTTTGTATTCTCGAACCGTTCAAAATAATATTCGAAAATTGTATCTTAATTTTCAGGAATTGCGGCTGATAAAAACTGATAAAAATGTCCTTTGTTGAAATTCCTTTAATTTTGCACCGAATTTTAAAACGCGAGAAAATATGAAGGCATTTGTGTTTCCCGGTCAGGGAGCTCAATTCCCGGGAATGGGAAAAGATTTGTACGAAAATTCAAGTGAAGCGAAGGCACTGTTTGATAAAGCCAATGAAATTTTAGGTTTCGACATTACAAAAGTCATGTTTGAAGGTGATGTGGAAGACCTGAAACAAACCAAAGTAACGCAGCCGGCTATTTTTCTGCACTCGGTGTTGCTGGCCAAAACACTTAAAGATTTTGCACCCGATATGGTTGCCGGTCATTCGCTGGGCGAGTTTTCAGCACTGGTTGCCAGCGGTGCTTTAACCTTTGAAGATGGATTGAAACTGGTTTCGCAACGTGCTATGGCTATGCAGAAAGCATGTGAAATTGAACCATCAACCATGGCGGCAATTGTAGGTCTGGAAGATGAGGTTGTTGAAGAAGTTTGTGCTTCAATCGACGATGTGGTGGTTCCGGCTAATTACAACTGTCCCGGACAATTGGTTATCTCCGGTTCGGAAGCGGGAATCGATAAAGCCTGTGCAATTTTAACTCAAAAAGGAGCCAAACGTGCGCTGAAACTGGTTGTAGGTGGTGCTTTCCATTCACCTTTTATGGAACCCGCCCGCGAAGAACTGGCTGCAGCAATAAAGGCAACAACCTTTAGTAAGCCAAGCTGTCCGGTTTTCCAGAATGTAAATGCACAGCCGGTAACCGATCCGGAAGTCATCAAGGAAAACCTGATTGCACAGCTTACCGCGCCGGTAAAATGGACACAGATTGTACAGAACATGATTGCGGACGGCGCAACATCGTTCACCGAAGTGGGACCTGGTAAAGTGCTGCAGGGGCTGGTCAAAAAAGTTGATCGCTCAATGGAAACTTTTGGCGTTCAAGCCTACGAAGCCTAAAAATTTATCATCAAAATAAAAATCCCGTTCAGTATTCCTGGCCGGGATTTTCATTTTAGACAACTTGAGTCTAATCCATATTTTTTTGCAGCATCCGGTAAATTGTAGATTTCCCGATACCAAGTTTAGTTGCCACTAATCTTACATTCTGATTGTATTTATTCAGGAAGAATTTTACAATTTCGTTATTGTATTCATCCAATGTTTTTTCTGAAGCCAGCAGGTTCTGAACATTCTCATCAACGTTCATATTTAGGTGGCTAGGCTTGATCACATCGCGGCTACACATCACACAAGCCAGCTCCATGATGGCTTTCAATTCCCTTATATTTCCGGGATAGTGATAAGTGTTGAGCATTTGCTTGGCTTCTTCCGACAGTGTTTTCGGTTCAAGATCATTATCCTTGCAGAATTCGTCAACAAAATGTTTGGCCAGCAGAATTTTATCGTTTCCACGTTGTCGAAGCGGCGGGATTTCGATGGGCAAACCCAGCAGACGGTAATACAGGTCTTGACGGAATTTATCCTCGGCAGCAAGCGCCGCCAGGTTTTTATGTGTGGCCGTGATAATTCTGACATCCAGCGGAATGGTTTCATTTCCTCCCAGTCTCACCAACTCGCGTTCCTGGATAACACGTAATAATTTGGCTTGCAGGTTCAGGTTCAGGTCGGCAATTTCATCTAAAAACAACGTACCACCGTTGGCCAGTTCAAACTTCCCGATTTTCTGAAAATCGGCTCCGGTGAATGCCCCTTTCTCGTGTCCGAACAATTCGCTTTCGATCAATCCTTCAGGAATCGCCGAAACGTTTACCGCTACAAAAGGTTTGTTGCTTCGTTTCGAATTATAGTGTATGCCTTTAGCCACCAGTTCTTTACCCGTACCGGTTTCTCCTGAAATGGAAACTGAAATGTTGGTTTGTATGGCTTTGTTCATCAGGTCGAAAACATGATCGATTTCACGACTGTTACCACGGATCAGGTTTTTAAACGTAAAGCGCTCTTTTACGGCATCTTTCAACAGAATATTCTCTTTAACCAGCTGATCAGTTTTATAAATGTTTTTGATGACGTTACTTAGTTTTTCCCGGGTATCGGGAGCTTTCATAATGTAATCGTAAGCGCCTATTTTCATTAATTCAATGGCAGTGTCGATATTGTCCTGCGCCGAAATTACGATAACATGTGATTCCGGATGTTCTTTCTGAATTTTCAACAATACTTCTTTCCCGCTCATGTCGGGAAGTGTATAATCAAGCGTAACAACGTCGGGTTTTTCGTCTAGCGCGTTAATGAAATCAGTCCCGTTATGAAAAACTTTGACCTGCAGGTTGTCGTCGGTCAGTTGTTTTTTCAGAACACGGGCATACAATTCGTTGTCTTCTACAATAAATACTTTGTATTGACTTTTGGGCTTTTGCTGGTTGGTCATTAATTCAATTTGTTATTTGTGAAAATTAAAAATAGATAAAAGTTAAACGGACTACAAGGGTTTTGTCCAAAATATGGAAAATATTGAAGAATAATTCCCATATCAGAATACTTTTTGAAAGCTGGGATTTCCTCTCAAAATTTGTAGGCTGCCATTTGCAACTCTGCTAACGATCTGAAAGGCTTCTCAGGTTTAAGATATTTTGACAGGTGATTATAAATTTTTATTCGAATCTCCTTGGCCGTTTTTGTATCCATGCGATCAAAGGAGTGTCCGCCCGGTACATCCTGAAAAATCTCGTATTCAAACGGTTTGCCTTCAGCTTTTAAGGATTTTATGAGATGCTCCACCTCCAGCACGTTTACATCCTCATCGTTGGTGTTGGTATGGATCAGCAAAGGTGTTCCGTCAAATTTTTGCGTATTCCAGGCCGGCGATCTTCTTCGGTATTCCTGCACATTGTCGTTGGCACTTTTCCCAATATGGTAATCAGCCTCATAAAGGTCGCGGTAACTTTGCTCATGGTAGCCCATACGCGCGATGAGGTCGCTAACCGGCACGCCGGCAAAGGCAACCTGGTAATCATCGGGATGATCAAAAATATTCATCAGGGTGATCAGTCCGCCATGGCTCCAGCCCATGATACCAATTCTGTTTTTATCGATGAAACTGTAATTCTCGATCATGTAATCCCGGCTGTAAAAAACATCTTCAGTTTCCAGTCCGCCATAATCGATCTTTTCGTAATGGCTCTTCCCGTATCCCGTGCTACCGCGGTATTCCGGAGCGACAATCACATATCCCTGGCTGATCAGTTCGCGAACAATATGCGCATAGTAGGTTGTAAAATCGGCATGTACACCACCGTGTGGCAAAACGATCAGGGGATATTTTTTATCCACATCAAGATTGGATGGAATAAAGACATAGGTCCAGAATTTAACCGGGTTGCCGGCCCCTTTTGCCGTTGGGTTTTCTTCTTTCCACTTTGGCGGCCCGTAAATATAGAGCTTGTCTACATGAGCAATATCGCCAACTTTATTGTACCATAAAACATCGTCGATCAGTTTTTCAATCCGATCGATCCGTTGATTCAGATTCTCGCTGCCCGATGATAGTTTTTTGAGTTCGGTACCAAGATCCTGGTTCTGGGCAAAAATATTAAGTGAAAGGAAGCTTAAAAAAATAAGAAAGAGTGCAGTATTCTTCATATCGAATGGTTTTAGTTGAATTAATGTTTAAGAAAACAGGTATCAACCTTTCTAAGTTAAAATCAATGGTTAAATTTAACATCTAATCAGTAAAAACATAAACAGAATAGAATGAATTATCGGGCTTTCCATAAATTATCGTACGGATTGTACATTATCGCCACCGAGCACGAAGGCGAAAAGGCCGGTTATATTGGGAATACTGCTTTCCAGATAACGGCCGAACCATCGAAAATCGCCATCAGCAGTAACAAAAACAACTATTCGACACAAAAAATCATCGACAGTAAAAAGTTCTCTCTGTCGGTGCTGAAAAAGGATGTGGAAACCTCGCTGATCGGTAAGTTCGGCTTTATGTCGAGCACCGATATCGATAAATTTGACGGGGTGATGACCAAGAGATCGGTGACAGGAGCCCCCATAGTTCTCAATTCATGTGTCGCATGGTTCGATTGTAAGGTATTGGATACGGTTGATGTTGGAACGCATATTCTGATAATCGCAGAGGTGGTTGATGGTGACTTGATCTCGAACGAAGAAGCGCTCACCTACAACTATTACCACAAAAAATACAAAATGTTTGCTCCTAAAAATGCGCCAACTTACATTGAAAAAGATAAACTGGACGATGAACCGGAGCCTGAAACGGAGGAGCAACCAAAAGAGGAAGCAAAAAAATCCAAATCAATTGACGGGAATGGGGTGTTTACATGCAGTATTTGCGGATTTCGATACGATCCCGAAGAAGGCGATCCATCGGCAGGAATACCTCCCGGAACGCCGTTCGAAGACTTACCCGACGATTACAAATGCCCGATTTGTAATGCCGGCAAAGAATATTTTAAGGAAGATCTTTAATAAAATTAGCTATAAACTGCGGTGGGTGCCATCGCAATAGGGCTTATTCGAAGAATGTTTGCACTGGCATAACCACACTTCCTTTTTTTCTTCCACCTTGAAAGAAACCGGATTGATGCTGGTCTCCTTGTGAGATCCGTCGCAAAAGGGTTGATTTTTACTTTTTCCACAGGCGCACCAGAAATAAGTGCCTGGTTCAAGTGTCATCATTATGGGTGCTTTTTTTGCAATTACAGGTTTGTCCATTTTAATTTGATTTTTCTTAGTAACTTAATCCTATAAAATTAATAATACAACATGAAACATTTTAGTCTGTTCATCGGATTTTTCATTTTTGGATTCACTTTATTGGCTCAGAATTCTGGTAACCAGTATTTTTATGTTGGTAGTTACACTTCCGAAGGGGCTGAAGGAATTTATCTGTGTAAACTAAACTCCGGTACCGGGGAAATCGAACTTGAAAATACCTTTGCGGGAATCGAGAATCCATCTTTCGTGAAACTTTCGCCAAACAAACAAAATTTATATGCGGTATCGGAAGCCGGCGAAAACGGGAGTTTCGTATACGCCTATAAAGTTGACAACAGTAAAATGCTCGAGTATTTGAACAAACAAAGCTCCGGTGGCCAGGGGCCTTGCCATGTCGATGTTTCTCCTGACGGTAAATTTGTCGCCGTTGCCAATTATGGCGGCGGTGCCTTTTCACTGTATTCGGTTATGGAAGATGGTAGTATCGATCCGGCCGTAAAAACCATACGGAATAGTGGCGCGGGTCCGAATACCGACAGGCAGAGTAAGCCACATGCACATTCCGTGAAATTTTCGCCATTTACCGGGGAAATCTTCAATGCCGACCTAGGAACAGACCAGCTCAATATTTGCCACCTGGAAAACGGAACAATGGTGCAACATGATCAGGAATTTGTAAAACTTCCGCCCGGAGCCGGTCCGCGTCATTTTGAATTTCATCCAAATGGCAGAGTAATATACGTAATCAATGAGTTGAATTCAACGATTTCGACCATTCAGAAGAAAGGTGACGAGTGGAAAGTTGTGGATAATATTTCCACGCTTCCAAACGATTTTGAAGGAGTAAGTTACTGTGCAGATATTCATATCTCAGAAGACGGGAAATTTCTTTATGGTTCGAACCGGGGACACAATTCGATTGCTGTTTTTAAAGTCGATCAAAAAGATCAGTCGTTGAGTTTACTGGAAACTGTTTCAGTAGAAGGAAACTGGCCGCGTAATTTTGGCATTACACCTGACGGAAACTGGATGCTCGTAGCTAATCAGCGGAGCAATAATATTACAGTGTTCAAAATCGATAAAAAAACAGGTTTATTGTACTATACCGGCAATCAAATAGAACTGCCCTCACCCGTTTGCGTTGAATTCTATTAGCTCAATTTCGAACTGATGAGTTTAATAAACTCCTCTCGAGTGGCTACTTTCTGAAATGCTCCTGTAAAATCGGAGGTCGTTGTTATTGAATGTTGTTTCTGAATGCCGCGCATTTGCATGCATAAGTGTTGTGCCTCAATAACCACGGCAACACCAAGCGGTTGCAGTGTATTCTGAATGCATTCCTTTATTTGTAGCGTTAACCTTTCCTGAACCTGCAAACGACGCGCGAAAACATCGACAACCCTTGCAATTTTGCTCAGTCCGGTAATGGTACCGTTAGGAATGTAAGCAACGTGTGCTTTGCCAAAAAAGGGTAGCAAGTGGTGTTCACACATTGAATAAATTTCAATATCTTTTACAATGACCATTTGCCGGTAATCTTCTTTGAACATGGCCGATTGTAAAATTTCAACCGGATCCATTTCATAGCCTTGCAGCAAAAATTGCATGGCTTTGGCAACACGTTCCGGCGTTTTATCAAGTCCTTCCCGGTTTGGATTCTCTCCGATTATTTTGAGGATTTTTTCATAGTGAGAAGAAAGTTCCCGGGTTGCTGCTTCGTCAAATAAGTCGATTCTTTCGTAGCCGGTAGTGTTGTCGGAATGAAGTGAACACATTTTTTTTGAATTAAATTTAGTACAAAGATTAACTTTTTTTCAGAAAATCAGTATTAAAGCATAAATACCTATTGGAAATAGAAAATTTGGCAATCTTGAGGTTATGAAGATATTGATAGTGGCAGCTACCTGGATGGAGGTACATCTGCTCGTTGAAGAATTGAAGAAAGTTGAAGAAAAAAGCCATCTGTTAAAGACATACCGCTTGGGAGAAACCGAGGTAGATATCCTGATCACCGGCCTTGGTACAACATTCACAACCTTTCATTTAACCAATACACTGCGCGATACAAAATACGATATTGTAATTAATGTTGGTATTGCCGGTAGTCTGACTCGTGAGTTGAAAATCGGGGAAGTGGTGAATGTAGTTTTTGAGGAGTTCGCTGATCTGGGCATTGAAACGCCCAATGAATTCATGACCCTGTTTGAATCAGGATATATCAACATTAACGAATATCCATTTGAAAATGGAATTTTAAAAGCCAGCAATCAAAACGGATGGCTGGAATTAAAAAAAGTTCGTGGCATAACCGCCAATAAAAGTCACGGCAAAGCCAAAAGCATTGAAGCCATTCAAACCAAATTTCCGGCACATACCGAGTCGATGGAAGGAGCGGCAGTGTTCTACGTGTGCAACTGGATGGGTGTGGATTGCTATCAAATCCGGTCCATTTCTAATTACGTTGAACCACGCGATGCATCCAAATGGAACATTCCACTTGCACTCGAAAATCTTAAACATACGATGTTGCAGATTTTGAAGCAATTGTCTGTACCTGTTTCCTGATTGCAGTCAGCCACATTAAAGAATGCAAAAAATTAATGTGAAGAAGCAATCCTGAACCACTTAAATCCATCGAATAGATTTGGGTATTAAAAAAAGTTAAATTTATTTTGTGCCCTGTACAATAAAAATCCTGTGAAACTGTTTTATGAAAAAGCCAGTTTCAGAAAACGGTATTTTACTGTACAACGAAAAAAATTCGCGAATTAAATGATTGTAGTTACAGGCGCAGCCGGTTTTATTGGAAGCTATTTAGTTGGAAAACTCAATAAGGCAGGCTATAAAGATCTGGTTCTGGTTGATAAATTCGATGACCCCTGGAAAGACCTCAACCTTTTGCATAAGAAATACAGGAAATTTATCGATCGGGATAATTTCTTTAAGTGGCTGATCAAACATTCGAAAGATGTTGATTTCATCTTTCATCTAGGGGCAAGGACCGACACGGTGGGACAGGAGCCTGAGTTGTACCAGCAACTTAATCTTATTTACTCGCAGCGTTTGTGGAATATATGTTCGGAGATACAGGTTCCGTTGTTATATGCTTCTTCGGCGGCAACTTATGGAAATGGTGAAGAAGGTTTTTCTGATTCCCACAAGAAAATACGTGATCTCAGGCCGCTTAATTTATATGCCTGGTCGAAACACGATTTCGATGTTTGGGCCTTAAAACAATTTCGAACGCCGCCTTTCTGGGCCGGAATGAAATTTTTTAACGTTTATGGCCCGAACGAATACCATAAAGGCCGTATGGCATCGGTGGTTCTTCACGCGTATAAAACCATTCGGGAAACCGGTAAAATGCAGTTGTTTCGATCACATCATAAAGCTTATAAAGACGGTGAACAAAGCCGCGACTTTATTTATGTGGAAGACATCGCTGATGTAATGATGTTCTTTATGGAAAATCAGGACAATTCAGGAATTTATAATGTAGGAACAGGAAAAGCACGGTCTTATTTCGATCTTACTGCTAACGTATTTAAAAGCTTGAATCTGGATCCCAATATTTCATTTATCGATACGCCGGTCGATCTTCGCGGACGCTATCAGTATTACACTGAAGCTGATATTCAAAAGCTTCGGGATATTGGCTATAACAAACCATTTGTTGAACTGGAAGCCGGTATTGAGCAATATGTGCAAAAATTCCTGGTAGAAGAGTCTTGCTACTAGCACTGTTCCTGATCTTATTCAAATTTTCTTTACAGTTAATAGCAGTTAACCACGTTGTCCTCAGCGAGTTTTTTCTTTTTAGTTGAAAAGCTTACTTTTACAGTAATGGTTTAGGACGTATGAAAAAATTTGTTCTTCATCTTCTCTTTACAGTTATTGTGGTTGGCGACCTTATAGGGGAATATTTGCAAAATGCCCAAATCGATCATGTCACTAAACCGTTGATTATGATATGGATTGGGGTATATTTTCTAATGTACTCCAAAAATATCGATAAAGCAGTGGTCCGATTGGCTATTTTTGCATTTGTTTTCTCGTGGTTCGGAGACATGTTTATGATGTTTGCCAGAGAAATCTCCTTTTTTATTGCTGGAATAATCAGCTTTATGGCGGCCCAGGTTTTCTACATTTTCCTGTTTTTGCGCACCATTCACTTATCTGGTAAAAAACCATACTTAAAAAAGAATCCGTTTTGGTTACTGGCATACCTTGCTTATGGAATCATTATGTACATTTTCTTATTTCCCCATCTGTCTGTGGTACTAAGGATAGCTGTAGTTATTTACATTGTGGCTATTTTAACGATGTCGGCGACCGCATTGAACAGATTTGGAAATGGTCATCCGATGAGTTTTAGCCTTGTTTTTGCCGGTTCATTGTTTTTCGTGGTATCCGATTCTATGATTGCTATCAATCGTTTTCTGGTGGCCATACCTTACGAAGGCTTGCTGGTCATGACAACTTATATTGGGGCACAATACCTAATTATGAGGGGATTGTTGATGCAATACGAATAAAAAATCCCGGCGCTGGAAAAAGTCACCGGGATAATGCTTTATTTTCTTTGATTCACTTATTTAGGAAGCAAATATTTTCTGATTTGAACTGATTATGCGATCAATGAAGAGCAGAACTGATGCAGCGATCAGGATTCCTGCAATACTTAAAGGCACGCTACCCAATTTGCTGAAAAAGCTATTGTATGACTCCGAAATGCCAGAGTTTAAATCCGGAATGAGTTGTCCTGTTTCGCTTCCGATCTGAATGCCCGAACTCATCACAACATAAGTGACCACCATAAAAACTGCGAAGATCAGTACGAAAATCCAGAAACCTTTTCCTAAAACACGCTGTGCTTTAATAGTTTCCAGCACATTGCTTTCTTCGAAAATGCGGTTCATCAACCTGGCTGAGAAATCCTCGCGGGGTGATTCTAGCTGCATGCTCTGCAACAATGCTTTTAATTTTATGTCTTCCAACTCGTTCATAATATTGTGTATAACTCGTCTTTCATCATATCGTTCAAAATCGTGTACAATTTTTTACGTGCGCGGTAAAGTTTTACTTTCGTATTACTTTCCGAAAGGTTGGTAACTTTACTGATCTCGTCAATCGATTGCTCCTCGAAATAATAAAGCAGCACCAGCGTGTAATCATCTTCAGGCAACTGATCCATGGCTTCTTTTATCGCCCGTGCCCGGTTTTCTTCCGGAATTCCGTCAAGGTTCATTTCCTGGGCTTCATCCTTAATCTCAATTTCATCCGTCGAGGCGTAATTGATTTTTCGTTTTCTGACTTCCGAAATACAAGTATTGTATGTTATCCGGTACAGCCATGTCGAGAATTTTGCATTCCCTTTAAACGTATGAAGCGATTTGTAAGCCTTGATAAAACTTTCCTGGGCCATTTCTTCAGCGTCGTCACGATTTCTAAGAACTTTTAAAGCGATGGAGAAAACGATATCCCGATACTTTTCAACGATATAGGAGAAAGCATTGGTCTGTCCATCTATAACTTTCTTGATGTAGTAAATATCGTCTTTTTGCTCCATCTGTCTCTTTGACGTAAGATTTTACATTCGGTTACAAGTTAATTCGATTTTTTTACTTTATAAATAATTAATGTATTAAAAGGGATGGTAATCAGCTCTTTCCGGAAATAGCGAAAGAAAATTGAAAATAATTTTGAAAAATGTGTAACCGCCAAAACATTGTCGCGTCAAAAAGGCGAAATCGTAAAAGTAAATAACTTAAAAATTGAATATCATGGAAGGAATTTTTGTACCAATCGGATTTTTTCTGGCACTTTTCGCCATCTTGTACGTTTACTGGACAACACGGACGAAAGAACGCCTGGCACTGATCGAAAAAGGCCTTGATGCCGGTATTTTTAAAGGCGAATGTTCGCAATATGCACTTTTGAAATGGGGAATTTTCCTTATTGCAGTAGGTTTGGGAGTTGTAGTAGGATTTGGACTTTCTACCGTTATGAACGAAGTAGTTGCCTTCTTTACCGCCATCCTTGTATGCGGGGGATTAGGATTGATTGTAGCATACATGGTTACCAATAAACTGATGAACAAAGCATAAGAATACATTTAAAGCCGAAAACAAAAAACAATGAAAAACGGATGACTGCAAAGTCACCCGTTTTTTTATGCTGCAAAAATTTAAATTATTCTACGTGATAGCGTATTACTTTTTGGATGGCATCTTCACAAACCGGGCAAAAACCTTCCGACTCATTGCTTTTCATTCGGCAATCCATAAAAGGACTGAATATTCCTTCGGACATGTAACCACCGCCTTCGAATGCACCCAGTGTTTTGCTGTATTTTGTATTTCGTGGTGTTGGTACCGGAATGGTCGGATCCATCATCGATTTCCATTTCGAATCGAAATCGACCAGCGTAGTTAAATTAGGTTCCCAGGGTTCGATCGCCAGGTTGTAATAATCTTCGTACGCCACGCTCGAGTTGTAGTATTCGTCGCCAAGGCCTGCAAATCCATGACCGAATTCGTGGATAAAAACCTGCCTTGTAAGTTCGTTATCCGAAGTACAGACCGTTACAAAATTATAAAAGCCTCCACCGCCGTAACGGTCGGTATTCACCAAAATATAAATATAGTCGTAGGGAACGCATGATGCTGCGTCGTAAATATTTTTCATATCGCTGGTGGTCAGGTAGCGCGGCAAATCGAAAGTATAGAAACTCGAATTAAAGGCTGTGTTCTTGTAAATATGTTCGCCGGGGACATCAGTGCCTGATTCTGCAGAGGGCGTAAAAACGGCCTGAATATTGAAATTCGCCTTTTCCGATTTAAAAGGTTCTTCTTCAAAAAGATAATTGCTGACACGTTTAGCGTCGTCAAAGAATTTCTCTGTTTGCTTATCCGTGTATCCCTCCGCGAGAATTACAATGTCTACCTTATTTCCCGGTTTCCCATTGTCGAGAATGGCTTTGGTCTCATATTCGTGAGGTGATTCATTGATGATAAAATAACTTTTTGGATCGATATTGGTCGAGTAGATTGTTTTAAAGCTTCCATCCCATTGCCTCGCATCAATTTCAAGTCGAACATCCTTTTTCGGAAAAGGAAAGATGGCCGCCTGGTAATAGGTTTTATCTGTTTTTTTTGCTTCGGCCGTGGTTTGCCATTCCTGAAAAAGCGTACAAAAACCTTTCGAAAATATAAGGCTGTCTGATTGAATATCAAATACCCGAAACCGGTAAGTTCCGTAATCGAACGGATCGATCAGATTGCTTTTGTTCCCTGCCCAGTAAGGTTCCTGTTTTACTTCGCCGGGATAAACATAAACTTCTTCATTGTTTCCACCCAGTAAAAAATCAAATCGAAGCGATTTCTCTTTGAAGTAGTCATTAAAATCAGGCTGTGCGTAAGGAATGAAAGGGATACTTAGAAAAAGCCAGAGAATAAGCGTTTTCATAAGGCAGCATTTTATAAATTTGTGGGCTAATGTATCAATAGTAATTTAATTGACATGCAATTTTTCTACCGTTTTTTACTAAAGGAATTTCGACTGATTGAAGGATTTGACGTTTTTGCCAAACCGCTGGCAGCAGTTGCCACTTTTTTGTTGATCGCCTTATTATCCTATTTAGCATACCTGGTGGCACGCAAGTTCATGATGATCGTTGTTCACCGGATTGCCGCAAAAACCGAAACCAAGTGGGATGACATATTGGTAGAAAATCGTGTATTCCGGGGAGTTGCCAATCTCGTTCCGGCACTTATATTCTTTTACACAGCAAACTTTGCCGGACCGGATGCATCAATCCAAATTGCCAATCTGGATCCGCAAGCCTTGGCGGATTTATCAAAAGATTTTTATATCAACCTCGACGACGTACTCATCAGGCTCTCCAAGCTTTACCTCATCGGTATTGCAGTCTACCTGTTTAATGCTTTGTTGAATTCGTTACTTGGGATATACAATACCACACAATATGCTGCCACGCGACCCATAAAAGGATACATTCAACTGATGAAGATCTTTATTTACGGAATGGCTATCATTCTAATGATTGCCTACCTGTTTAAAAAAGATCCTTGGGATCTGGTTATCGGCTTGGGTACAATGGCAGCTGTACTTTTACTGATTTTTAAGGACACGATTCTTGGTTTTGTGGCTTCCATACAATTATCCGCGAACAATATGGTAAAACTGGGCGATTGGGTTACCGTTCCAAAACACAATGCAGATGGTACCGTAATCGATATCACCCTAAATACGGTTAAGGTTCAAAACTGGGATAAAACCATTGCCACCATACCAACCTACGCCCTTGTTTCCGAATCTTTCAGCAACTGGAAAGGCATGGAGGAATCGGGAGGACGAAGGATTAAGCGTTCTGTTTTGATCGACGTAAATACCATCAAGTTTTGCGATGTAGAGATGTTGTCACGCTTTGAGAAATTTGACCTCATACGTGATTACGTTATCGAAAAGGAAAAAGAACTACGTGAATACAACAAACAGAAAAACCTTTCGGAAGACGATTACATCAGTGGCCGCCACCAAACGAATGTGGGTATTTTCCGCAAATACCTCGAAGTATACCTTCGTCAGCATCCTAAAGTACATCAAAACATGACTTTTCTGGTCAGGCAATTGCAGCCAGGTGGAAAGGGATTACCTATCGAAATCTACGTATTTTCCAAAGATCAGGAATGGGCTAAGTATGAAGCGGTTCAGGCGGATATTTTTGATCACGTATTTGCTGTAATCCCCGAGTTTGAATTGCGTGTTTTCCAGGAACTTTCGGGTGCCGATATCACGCGGGTAGCGGAAAAAAATACGTAACATCAATTTTGTAATTTCGGTAATTTTTAAAGCGTCAACTTACAGTTTGTAGAATTGTTTATGTTTTACGACAGCTTAGCTTAGTATTTGTAATTTTTCAATACATTTGTTTTACAATTTGAAACCAGGGAGTGATAAAACAACAATTCTGAATCGGGTAAGTTATCTTCATTAAAATATTGTGAATTTCTCGACCATTCAAAAAATGAACTCGTTGGTGATAACAAATTGAAGACACTATTAACAACACATTGAATCGATGAAATCAACGACTGACTATTTGGAAGAAAAACCAGCAGATATTGATGAGCTGGATGAAAAAATACTTAAGCTGATTACCAAAAATGCCAGAATTCCTTTTTTGGAAGTTGCACGAGAATGTGGTGTTTCGGGTGCTGCCATTCATCAGCGCGTTCAACGACTATTGAATATCGGGGTGGTACATGGAAGTGAATTCATTGTTAGTCCCCAAAAGCTTGGCTACAATACCTGTGCATACATGGGTATTTATCTCGAAAAACAAAAGTTTCACAAGCAGGTTGTCGAAGAACTTCGAAAGATTCCTGAGATTGTTGAATGTCACTACACAACCGGTGCTTATGCGATTTTCATAAAAATACAAACCAAAACCAATAACCATTTAAAACGGTTGATTGATGAGGATTTGCAGAATATTGAAGGAATTGCCCGGACCGAGACTTTTATCTCTCTGGAAATGGATTTTAAACGACAAGTTCCAATCAAATAGTAAAGGCCGGTTTAACCGGCCTTTTTTATCTGAAAGAATCATTACGGTTCATCAGAATAAACAAAGTTGTAAGATTCATCGTGCTGACTGATGTCCAATCCAACTTTTTCACCATGGGGAGAAATTCTTAAGGGAACAATCATGTCGGTGATTTTATACATGAGTAATGAACCACCAAAGGTAAAAATTCCAACAATTACAAGGGCCAGTAAATGATAGAAGAAAGTGGTGATCTCCCCATGAATTAAACCAACTTCGTTGGCAAAAACTGCCGTCAAAATCATACCTGTAATACCTCCCATCCCATGTGCCGGGAAAACATCCAGCGTGTCATCTAATTTCGATTTAGTGCGTAAATCGATTGCAAAATTACTAATGATAGCTGCTATTACTCCGATAAAAATACTTGAGCCGACATTTACAAAACCAGCGGCCGGTGTGATGGCTACCAAACCAACTACTAAACCAATGGAAGCACCAACGGCCGAAGGTTTTTTGCCTTTTGCAGCATCATAAAATATCCAGGTTAACATGGCAGCAGCCGAAGCTGTATTGGTATTGACCAGTGCCGAAGCAGCCACGGCGTCTGCAGCTAAAGCCGAGCCGGCATTAAAGCCGAACCAACCAAACCAGAGCATGCCTGCTCCCAGCAGGATGTAAGGAATATTGGCTGGTTTGATTTCTTTGTTGGCATCCTTTCGGCGACCTAAAAACATGGCACCTGCCAATGCGGCAAATCCTGCGGACATGTGTACCACTGTACCGCCCGCAAAATCCAGCACTCCCCAGTTACGGAGGAATCCGTTGGGGTGCCAGGTCCAGTGAGCGAGTGGTGCATATATGAAAATGATAAAAAGTACCATAAAAAGCATGTAGGCGCGAAAACGCACGCGACCGGCAAACGAACCGGTTATCAGTGCAGGCGTAATTATGGCAAATTTCAGTTGGAACATGGCGAATACGGCAAAAGGAAAGGTTGGTGCCAGATCGGGATTTGTCCCGCCGCCAACGCCTCTAAACATGAAAAAGGTGACAGGATTTCCAAAAAGCCCAAATCCTTCCGGACCAATACTGTCACCAAACGCAATGCTGAACCCGACAATCACCCACAGAATACTTACAATTCCCATAGCAATAAAACTTTGCAGCATGGTTGAGATAATGTTCCTCGATTGGATCATTCCTCCGTAAAATAACGATAACCCCGGTGTCATCAGCAGTACCAGTCCCGTTGCAGTAAGCATCCAGGCAGTATCGCCTGCATCCAGGTTGGAGTAATCCCGATCTGAAAGCCCTGATGGAATTAGTACGCCCAGGAAAGCCACAATGATTAAAAGGGCCAAAATCAGCCACCAACTTGTCTTGTTTCTCATAGTCCGAATTTTTTAACAACCTTTCCAATTCAAAACGTCGAAAGAATTTCATATAAATTCAAACGGCCGCTAATTGAGCACAGGTTTGTAATTGAATTGATATTCTGTCTGTTTAGTTTAAAAGATGCCATAAAAATATAAAATCATTATAAAAATGGTTTAAATAATAGAAAAAAGAAATTATTTAACTCATATTATTAATAAAGTGATAATATTCAATGATCTTGAATTGACATATTTCATTTTGTTTCCATTTTGTTACTTTTTTGTTTGCATGCTTCATAATATTGTAAATAATGTTATTTTTCCCATATATTTGATAGAAAATTGTAAGAAATGACCTTAAGAAACACCTTGGATGATTGGGACCTTAATATTCTGGACATTATAACAAAAAATGCACGAATCCCATTTAAAGATGTCGCTAAAGAAGTTGGTATTTCCAGAGCAGCTGTGCATCAGCGTGTAAACCGAATGGTTGACATGGAAGTGATTGTTGGATCGGGTTATCATATAAACCCTAAGAAAGTGGATTTTAAAACCTGTACGTACATCGGAATTTTTCTTGAAAAAGGCGGTTTATTCACAGAAGTGGTAAAGAAACTTGAACAAATACCGGAAATTGTTGAGTGCCACTACACGACCGGGCAGTATGCGATATTTATTAAAGTGTATGCAAAGGATAATGAACATCTCAAAAAGATATTAAGCGGTCAGATTCAAAAAATTCAGGGAGTAGCCAGTACCGAAACTTTTATTTCGCTTGAGGAGTCGTTTAAGCGCACGATTCCAGTGAATAGTTAATTGCGTTGCCTGACCGCTTCGTAAATCATAAGTGCGGCCGAAACAGAAACATTGAGCGATTCGATTTTTCCTTTTATCGGAATTCTCAATTCTTCGTCGGCTAGTTTTAAAAGGCTGGGCGAGATGCCTGTATCTTCCGAACCCATTACAATACCCAGTGGAACCGAGAAATTGCCCTCAGTATAAAGTTTGTCCCCTTTTTCGGTGGCAGCAACAACAAATATGCCCGAGTGTTTTAAAAATCGAACAGTTTCTTCCAGGTTATTCACTTTGCATATGGGAAGATGATGAATGGCGCCGGCCGAGGTTTTCACTGCATCGGCACCGATTCTTGCCGTTCCCTTTTCCGGGATGATAATGGCCTGCACACCTGCGCACTCAGCTGATCGTACAATCGCCCCAAAATTCCTGACATCTGTAACCTGATCCAGAATGAGTAAAAGCGGAGTTTCACCTTTTTCAAAAATACCGGGCAAAACGGTTTCAATATTATCAAACTCAACCGGAGAAATGAAGGCGATAACTCCCTGGTGATTTTTTCGTGTGATACGATTTATTTTTTCGAGAGGGACATATTGAAAAGTGATTTTATTTTCCCGCATCAACTGGTGTAATTCAGTAACCAATTCGTTCTTCAATCCTTTTTTGATGAGTATTTTATCAATTGTTTTGCCGGTTTTTATGGCTTCAATCACGGCACGTGTTCCAAAAACAAAATCTTCCTTATTTGTCATTGTGTATCTTGTCGATTACTGTTTAACTTTTCGCTGGCACCAAATACCTTTCGCACTTCGCTAAAAAGTTAGGAATAAAGTTAATTGATTCATCCGAATTAAATGTATAAAAGTTATTACCATGTTTTTTTAGCCTGCCAGGCTTCCAGTTCTTCATGCAGTAATTCCCATTCGTACATTACCTGTTCCATCGTGTGTTTCAGTAGTTCGTACTTTTCAAAAACCGAATGATCATCAATATTCTCAGGAGCCGAAAGAATCGTATCCATTTCTTTGATGCTGGCTTCGATTTCGGCAATTTGTCCTTCAGTACTTTCTACTTTTTTCTCGAGACGTGAAATGGTACGGTTGATCTCTTTTCGTTCTTCAAAACTGAGTTCCTGATTCGATTTGCCTTTTTTAGAATTAGTATTCGCTGAGGTTTTCTTTTGGGTTTCCAATTCTTTTAGCGACTCCATTTTTTTTCGGTAAAGGAAGTCGAAAATACCCCCCAAATATTGTTTGGCCTTTTTATTCCTGAATTCATAAACACAGTTTACCAATCCGTCAAGGAAATCGCGGTCATGCGAAACCACGAGCACGGTTCCGGAGAAATTGATCAAAGCATTTTTAAGGATTTCTTTCGAACGCATGTCGAGGTGATTGGTTGGTTCATCAAGTATAAGGAAATTCACCGGTTCCAGCATTAGACGAATCATTGCAAGCCTTGATTTCTCGCCGCCTGAAAGCACCTTTACTTTTTTATCGATATCGTCGCCTCGAAACAAAAAAGCGGCCAGGATATCCCTGATTTTTGTACACACCTCGCCAACTGCAATTTCGTCGATGGTTTCAAAAACGGTGAGTTCTTCATTTAAAAGTTGTGCCTGATTTTGTGCAAAATAACCCACTTTTACGTTGTGGCCGAGTTTAACGGTTCCTTCATGTTTTAGTTCGTTTAGGATTACGCGCGCCAGTGTGGTTTTTCCTTCGCCGTTTCGACCAACAAAAGCAATTTTTTCTCCGTTTTCAATTTTCAGGTCGATATCCTTCAGCACTAAATTATTGCCGTATGATTTGCTGATATTTTTTCCCTCAACCACTACTCGACCTGAACGTGGAGCTGGTGGAAAATTTAGTTTTAAAGCCGAATTGTCCTCTTCCTCAATTTCAATTTTGTCAAGCTTTTCCAGTTGTTTAATACGCGACTGCACCTGAACAGCTTTTGTTGCCTTGTAACGGAAGCGCTCGATGAAACGTTCGGTTTCATCGATCATTTTTTGCTGGTTGCGATAGGCGGCCAGCGTAATTTCGCGTTGTTCCTTTTTCCATTCAACAAAAGCCGAATAATTCATTTTCTGATCGAGAATCTTTCCCAGCGAGATTTCAATGGTTCGGTTGCATACCGCATTTAAAAAGGTTTTATCGTGCGAAACCAAAACCACTGCTCCCTGGTAGTCTTTCAGAAAATCTTCGAGCCACTGAATGGATTCGATATCGAGATGATTAGTAGGCTCATCAAGTAAAAATACATCCGGTTTTTTTAACAGCAGTTTTGCCAGTTCGACACGCATTCGCCAGCCCCCGCTAAAATCGGATGTTGGCCGATCGAAATCAGAACGTTCAAATCCAAGTCCAAGCAAGGTGCGCTCGAGTTCCGATTCGTAATTGTCGCCGCCGAGCAGCTGGTAGCGTTCATTCAGTTCGGTAACTTTATCCAGTTTCTCGAGATACGACTGAGCATGGTAATCTTCACGCTCTGCAATTTCATTGTTCAGTTTTGTGAGCTGTTTTTCTAGACGGAGTAATTCATCAAATGCCAGCGTGGTTTCTTCTTTCAGCGTGCGCGAATCTGCCAGTTTCATTTCCTGTGGAAGATAAGCAATACTAACATCTTTTGGCATGCCTACACTCCCTGAAGTGGCTTGCTCTGCACCACTGATAATTTTCAGCAAAGTTGTTTTGCCGGCTCCGTTTTTGCCAATCAACCCGATTCTGTCTCTTGGATTGATGAGAAAACTAATTTCCTTAAACAACTCGAAACCGCCAAAACTCAAATTTATCTTATCCAGTGAAATCATAGATGCTACTCAAAAGGCGCAAATATATACAATAAAGAAGGATTTGAAGGGGAAAGGTAAAAGCAAAAAAAATACCCTTTCAGGTAAAAAAAAGGAAGGGGAAAGCACTATGGACGCTTTTTGAAGATGATTGATAATTTACAAACCCCTAAACACAAAACCAATCATAAATACAGAAGTCGCTTTCCCCTATTAGTTTTACTTATTGAAAATAAAACCAACCATTAAATCAATAACAAATATAAGTAAATGATTTAGACAGCATCTATAAACCAAACATAAAAATGCATTTCACTAAACAAAATGTATTAGTTTTCCCATATTGGGAACAAAATATTTTTTTTGGGAATCCATAGAAAATCAAAATTCATGCCGTCTGTAATAATGAATTATATTTGCAGCAAAACTCTAATATTGTGGCAAGAAAAAAGAAGAAACCCTTCTACGAGAACATCAGAATTGAGGACATAGGTGCAGAAGGAAAAGCCCTGGCAAGGATAGGCGAAATGGTCGTCTTTACGAAACTTGCCATACCAGGTGATGTTGTCGATTTGCAGGTGACAAAAAAGCGAAAACGTTACCAGGAAGCATTTGTTAAGGAATTTAAGTCCTACAGCAAAGACCGAATCGATGCGTTTTGTGAACATTTTGGCACCTGTGGCGGATGCAAATGGCAGATGCTTCCTTACCGTAAACAGTTGGAATACAAGCAAAAGCAGGTACGAGATCAGTTGAAAAGGATCGGCAAGATCGACATGCCTGAAATACTACCTATTCTCGGATCGGAGAAGGATACTTTTTACAGAAATAAGCTGGAGTTTACCTTTTCCAACAAGCGCTGGCTAACTTTCGATGAAGTTGAAGAAGGGCTGGAAATAAATAAACCCAATGCACTGGGCTTTCATGTACCGGGTTTATTCGATAAGGTTATTAACATTAATAAATGCTGGTTACAGCCCGATCCGTCCAATTCCATCCGCAATTTCATAAACGATTACGCACAAAAGGAAAAGCTCAGTTTTTTCGATATCAAGGAACAAAATGGATTGCTGCGGACCCTCATTATTCGTACATCTTCCACTGGTGAAGTGATGGTCATTGTTACTTTTTATGACAATGACAACGAAAATATAACGGCCCTGCTTGAGGCTTTGCGCAACGAATTTCCGGAAATCACTTCTTTACTATACGTCATTAACCGCAAGGGAAATGACACTATATTTGATCAGGACGTTCATGTGTTTAGCGGCCGTGATTACATCATGGAAGAAATGGAAGGACTGAAATTTAAGATCGGCCCTAAAAGTTTTTACCAGACCAACTCTGCCCAGGCCTACGCCTTATATAAAGTGGCCCGTTCGTTTGCCGACTTCAACGGTAATGAAACGGTGTATGATTTGTATACCGGTACGGGGACCATTGCTAATTTTGTGGCTCATCAGGTGAAGAAAGTGGTGGGAATTGAATATGTACCCGACGCCATTGCAGATGCAAAAATTAATGCAGAGCTGAATAATCTGAAAAACACCGCGTTTTTTGCCGGCGACATCAAAGATTTGCTCAACGAAGAATTTATACGCCAAAATGGCCGTCCTGATGTGGTGATCACCGATCCTCCCCGGGCAGGAATGCATACCGATGTAGTGCAATCAATCATAAAAATATCTCCCGAACGGATTGTTTATGTTAGTTGCAATCCTGCCACTCAGGCAAGAGACCTTGCACTTCTCGATGAATTTTACCAAATTGAGAAAATTCAACCCGTTGACATGTTTCCACACACGCACCACGTTGAAAATGTGGTACTGCTTAACAAAAGGGCTTGACTGATTAAGTAAAATACTATAACTTGGTGACTGCAAATGCAAGCCATTATTGCAAAATAAATAAGAGTCGTATTAAAAAGCTGAATTCAGTTTTTTAATATTTTATTGTAAAACGTATTTCATTTATCCTAAATTAAAAACACTATGAAAGGAATTCTACTGTTTTTATTGGGTTTTGTCCCATTTATAATAACAGCGCAGCAAAAGTGCATGTATTTCGAGAAAATGGTTAAACTCGAAACCGAGAAAACAAATATTAATACTACCCAGAGTGATTTTGGGCCAGCTTTTGTTGAACGAGAACTCTGGTTCTCGGCTTATACCGATGAAGAAATTAAAAAGTTAAACAGCGGTTCCGATAAAAAGATTTACTACAATCTGTTTACGGTTCCAACTGACGGATCTGGAAATGTGCAGGGAAATAAAACTGCAATATTTACTGATATTAGCGAAGGATATCATGTTGGACCGGTTTCCTATTGCGAAGCAACAGGAGAATTGTTTGTTACACTCAGTAATTTCAGTAATCCTGAGATTCACAACAAAGTATATCAAAAAGCCGATATTCGGCTAAAGATAATTGTGGTGAAAAATGTTGACGGACAGTGGCAGCAGGTAGGGGAACTGCCCTTTAATGATCCTTCCTATTCTGTGGGCCATCCTTCAGTAACTTCGTCGGGAGATACACTTTATTTCGTATCGAACATCCCAGACAAAGGTTTAGGAGGTACGGATATCTACATGGCCGTGCGCACAAACGGGCAGTGGGGTGAAATGAAAAACCTGGGTGATAAGATCAATACCGCGGGGAATGAAATGTTCCCTTTTATTTATAAGGATAGAATTCTGATTTTTGCTTCGAACGGAAGACATGAGGCAGAAGACCTGGACTTATTTGCAGCCGGATTGATGGGCGATCAAATTATGGAACCCAATGCCATTAACGATCTGAACTCGGATGGCGACGATTTTGGTTTTATTATTCACCCCGATGATGAGATTGGTTATTTCTGCTCGAATAAAACCGGAGGAATGGGCAGCGATGATATTTATAAAGTTGACATCGAAAAGATACCTCAGGGAAAATACGAACTTGAGCTGGTGGTAATGGACAAAAAAACCATGAAACCGCTTGAAGGTGCACGCATAACTTTTGGAGGTGTTTTGCAGGTTCTTCAGGGGCTGCTGTTTAAACGTGAACTTGAAAAAGATCAATCGTACGCAGTAAAAACAAATATCGACGGTTACATGAACGATTCAAAAACCATTTCAACCACAGGAAAACCATTTGGCGTTATTCGCGATACTTTGTGGGTTGAAAAAGTGGAAGTTGGAATGAAGTTCGTGATGGAAAACATCTACTATGATTTTGATAAATGGGATATTCTGCCGGCATCGGCAACAGAACTCGACAAACTGGTTAAGGTAATGAAAGACAACCCGGGCTGGAAAGTCGAGCTTGGATCTCATACAGACTGTCGGGGAAGTGATGCTTACAATCTAAGATTGAGTCAAAAGCGTTCAGATTCTGCAGTCGACTACATTGTCAGCAACGGAATTTCCAGGGACCGCATTATTGCAAAAGGATATGGCGAAACCGAACTGGTTAACCGCTGCGATGACGGAGTGCCTTGTTCAGAAGCTGAACACCGTCAGAATCGTCGTACCGAATTTAAAATACTTGAAATGAATTAGGGAGTTGAAATACTCTAATACTCTGGGGAAGCTGTCCGATTGTGGGCAGCTTTCTTTGTTTTTGTATTTTTATTCCCATGTCCGAAAGTCAGTCACATATTCGAAAAATCATTCATATTGATATGGATGCGTTTTTTGCTTCGGTGGAACAACTGGATTATCCTGAACTGCGTGGAAAACCGGTTGCCGTTGGCGGGAGCAGCGAAAGAGGAGTGGTTGCCGCAGCAAGTTACGAAGCACGAAAATTTGGAGTTCGATCGGCCATGTCATCAAAAGTGGCAAAACGCAAATGTCCTGACCTGATATTTGTCAAACACCGCTTTGAGCGCTACAAGCAGATTTCATCACAAATACGTGAGATTTTTTACGAGTACACCGACCTGGTTGAACCTTTGTCGCTCGACGAAGCTTACCTTGATGTTAGCCGTGTAAAAAAGGGCAGACCTTCGGCAACCCTGATTGCCCAGGAAATAAGAAAGCGCATTTTCGATGAGACAGGATTAACAGCATCTGCCGGCGTTTCATACAACAAGTTCCTGGCAAAAGTGGCCTCTGACGTCAATAAGCCCAATGGTATTTTCGTGGTGACACCCGATAAAGCGCAGGATTTTATCGATAAACTTGAGGTGAAAAAATTTTTTGGAATTGGTAAAGTTACCGCCTCTAAGCTCAATAAAATGGGTGTTTGGTATGGTCGCGATCTCCGAAAGATCGATCGCCTGGAACTGTTACAGCTTTTTGGGAAAGCCGGAAATTATTATTACGAGATTTGCAGGGGCCAGGATAACCGATCGGTACAGGCTTCACGCGAACGAAAATCGGTGGGTGCCGAAAACACGTTTGAACATGATTTATATGCTAAAGATGAATTGGAGCGTGAATTGCTTCGCATTGCCGAAAAGGTTTGGGAGCGGACAAAATCCTCACAGGTGAAAGCAAAAACCGTAACCCTTAAATATAAATACAACGATTTTGAGCAGCACACAAGAAGCAAAACAATAGAGTCCTACTTTCAGTCAAAAGATGCATTTATTGTTGAAAGTAAAAACTTGTTGATTTCCGAAGGTGGTTTTACAAAAGGAATCCGCTTACTGGGCCTTACGCTGTCGAATTTTATTCATGATGAACCGATTAAAGAAGCCGTGCAGTTGGTCATCGATTTTTAAAGTTTGTGAAAAATGCCCGCACAGTTTCCGGTTTTTCAGCAATCTCTTGTATCTTTCCACCAACTAATTTGAACACGATGAAACGCATTAAACGATTTTTCACCTTCTTCATTCTGATAATCATAGTTGGTTATTTATTGGGGCCGAAACCCCCGAAACCGGAACTGAATAAAGATCTTCCTTCAATTTCAGCGAGTATTGCCACAGTTGATTCGTACATTGAAAAAAAGGAGGCTGCCTTCGAGATCAAGCCTGATAATGAATCGCGTATTTTCTGGGCAAACGACTCAATTCATGAGCGTACGGAATACTGTGTACTTTATTTGCATGGCTTTTCGGCATCTTGGTACGAAGGATACCCGGCGCATGTTGAATTTGCCAAACATTTTGGTTTTAATTTATATACGCCACGTTTGTATGATCATGGCCTTGTTACTGATGATCCCTTACTTGGTATGACACCGGATAAACTCTGGAATTCAGCCAAGGATGCCTTGATGTTGGCAAAAAGCCTGGGTAAAAAGGTGATCATTATGAGTACTTCAACCGGTGGAACGCTGGGACTGAAACTGGCTGCCGATTTTCCGGAATATGTAGACGGTTTGATTTTATACTCGCCAAACATCAGGATCAACAACAACACAGCCTGGCTGCTTACAAAACCCTGGGGCCTGCAGATCGGCCGCAAGGTAACTGGCAGTAAATACCGAATCACCGATGAAAATTTTGATTCGAAGGAATGCCTTTACTGGAACTGCAAATACAGGCTCGAGGCGGTGGTATACCTGCAGCAGTTGGTTGAAGCAACCATGAAAAAATCGACGTATCAAAATGTAACGGCTCCTGTTTTTCTGGCTTACTATTACAAAGACGAAGAGCACCAGGACGAAACGGTTCGTGTTGATGCCATGTTGAAAATGTTCGATCAGTTGGGAACATTGCCGACGCAGAAGGTTAAAAAGGCTTTCCCGGAGGCGGGGGAGCATGTTATCGCCTGCGAACTTACATCGGGTTGTGTTGACGAGGTGATTGCCGAAACTATCAAATTTGGTGAAACTGTTTTGGGGTTGCCCCCTAATTATTAGAAATTCGAGGAAGATGCTGAATCAAGTTCAGCAAGACGTACTGGGAGTTGTATTATAAGTCTGCCATGAACGTCATTCTGAACTTGTTTCAGGGGCGTGTTAATCTATAAAACTATGATATCAACGAGGCAGCCTCTTCGTCAAGAAACCAAATCAGATCGCCGTTGGTAGGTGAAATATAATAAGCAGGTAGCAATTTGGCCGCTTCACTGTCATTCATGATTTCGGAAACCCGCAAAGCTTTTTTTTCACCGGTGACCAGGAAAAATACCTGGTTCGCATTATTCAGTACATTACCTGTAAATGTAATCCGTTTTTGCCCGGTAAGGGGGTGTTCCGTAACTGCACAATTCTCGGGATGCTCGAACAATTCCAGTTGGTCGGGAAAAATAGAGGCGGTATGTCCGTCTTCACCCAATCCCAAAAGAATTACATCAAAAACCGGATCATTTCCCCTTGAATTCAGCGTGGTTTCCAGTTCTTTTGAGTAGCGTTTGGCCTCTGCTTCAGGATTGGCTTCGCCACGGATACGATGAATATTTTTTTCCGGAATGTCAACGTTTGAGAAAAGATAGTCAACTGTCATTTTGTAGTTGCTCTGTTCGTGATCAGGCGGAACACAACGTTCATCTCCCCACCAAAAATGGATACGTTCCCAGGGAATTTCATCCCTGTATTTTTTGCTCAATCGCTTAAAAAGTCCTTTTGGTGAATTACCTCCGGAAAGCGCTATATCGAAAACTTCCTGCTTCGATTCCTGGGTCAGTTTTATAATTCGCTTTGCAATAGCGTTGTAAGTTTTTTTGGAGTTTTTGAATATTTTAACCTCTGTGAAGTGTTCCATGTTTATCCAGTTGTTTCATTCCCAAATATATGGAGTTTTTATAATTCACAATACAAACCATCGTTGGTTAAATTTTTACAGGGGTATCTCCAGTTACCATTATGAATGAGTTTTTCTGCTTCTTCGGGGCCCCATGTCCCTGCCGGATATCCGTAGATCGGGATGTCGGGATTGCTTTCCCAGGCATTCAGGATTGGCTGTACAAAATTCCAGGCTTTTTCCACTGCATCGCCACGAGCATAAAGCGTTGCATCCCCAATCATACAATCATGTAGTAAACGTTCGTATGCCGCAGGAACTTTGGTGTCGGCAAGATCTGAATAATGAAAATCCATGTTCACTGTTTGCACTTTAAAACCTGCCCCGGGAGTTTTCATACCAAACTTGATAAGAATGCCTTCGTCAGGCTGGATGCGGATAATGAGCTTGTTGTGCGTGAGCACATTATCTGAGCTGCCATCGAACAAGTGGTGCGGAACCTTCTTAAAGGTAATAACGATCTCAGTTACCCGGGTAGGTAATTTCTTGCCGGTTCTGATCAGAAAAGGGACACCGCCCCAGCGCCAGTTATCGATGTAGAATTTAAGTGCGGTAAAAGTCTCTGTCCGTGATAAATGATCTACACCCGATTCATCGCGGTAACCTTTTATTTGTTTGCCTGCAATTATGGAGGCTGTATATTGTCCCCTGATCACATGTTTCTCTACTTCCTTTTCATGGATTGGACGGAGTGACTGAAATACCTTTAAAATTTCATTCCTGATCGCATCGGCCTCAATGACCACCGGTGGCTCCATCGCTACAAAACCGGTGACCTGCAACAGGTGATTTTGAACCATGTCTCGCAGAGCACCGGAATGATCGTAATAACCGCCGCGATCTTCCACACCCAGTTTTTCGGCCGAAGTAATTTCCACACGCTCGATGTATCGCCGGTTCCAAAGCGGTTCAAAAATCCCGTTCGAAAAACGCGTGACAAGCATGTTTTGCACCGTCTCCTTCCCAAGGTAATGATCGATACGGTAGATCTGATCTTCGGAAAAATAATTCAGCAATTGCACATTCAGTTTTTTAGCCGTATCGAGGTTGTTCCCAAATGGTTTTTCAACAATTAGCCTGCGGAAGTATTTCTCAGATTTTGAAAGGCCAATCTCATTTAATAAACGCGGCAGTACCGAATACATCGATGGGGGAGTGGAAAGGTAAAAAATAAAGTTCTGGTCGATTCCAAGCTCGTTCGTTAAGCTTTCAAGTCGTTTTTTTAACGGTTTTAAATCTTCAGCAGAATTTGTTTGAACAGGCTGATAAAACAGCATCTTTTTGAATGCGTCGAGGCCTTCGTCATCCGGCAGGAATTCATCGGCGCGCGCTCTGAAATCTTCATCCGAAAGCGATGAACGAGAGGCACCCAGCACTGCAAATTTATCGGGCAGTAAGCCTTGTTTGTGCAGTTCGAAAAGTGCAGGTATGAGTTTGCGTTTGGTAAGGTCACCGGAGGCGCCAAAAATGATCAGTATTTGATTTTTTGCTTGTTTCATTTTTGCGTTACTTTTAAATCACTAATTCAATCCTGGCATTGAGAGCCGGAATCTTTTCGAGTAGGAAAATTCTTAATTCTCAACACAGAACACCAGTACATTGTTTTCGATAAGATGCAGTTTGAGCCGGTATTCGGTAACTTTGCCATGCAATACGAATTGCCCGTAAAAAACTACTTCATCCCCGGGAAGAAAAGGCCTGATTTTAATTTGTTCGTTAAATCGGATTCCGTGTATATCAGCACATTTGAAAATAGCTTCTTTAGCCGACCAGTAAACGATCCTGGCCAGTTGCAGATCGGCAAGTTCAGCAATCTGTTTTTTTTCTTCGTGTTGCAGGAACCGGTCAGCAATCCGTTCTATCGACCGGTCGCTCAATTCGATGTCGATCCCAACTTTTTTATCAGCTATGAATATGCAGGCATAACTGGCCGAATGCGAAATGCTGATCTGTTTTTTCCCATCTCTTAAAAAAGGCTTTCCGTTCGCGTTATAATCGATTGATTCATTTTCGCCCAGTGCCAGTTTTAGTAATATGCGCGTGGCCAGAAACTCTGTTTTTCGTTTTTCGAAATTAATGGCATTGAATCGTTCCTGATCTCTTTTTGAAAGTGTGATCTGCGGTAACAATTCTTCCCATTTTTCGGTAAGTTTCCATACCGAGATATGTCCATATTCATTTTTTATGGTGGTGAAAAACGGCATTATTTCCAGCTTGTAGTTTCAATCATACGCACAACATCGGGCTCAATAAAGTCGATGACCGGTTTTAGCGAATCGATATCGGGAACTTCGCGGATATAAAAGGCACCTCGTAAAAAATGTTTGGTACTGTCTGTCAGGAAAAATTGCATTGGCGATGCAGCATTTCCGTGAATGTGGTAAACCGTCCCATAAACTTTTTTCCTGGGATTCATAAAAATCTGCTCATCAATTGATGTTGCTTTAATACTGTGCTTGTAGGCAAGCGTTCGGGTTTCTTCCATCAACTTAAAAAGTAGGTTACGGGTTGATTTCTGAGCATTTTGCAGGTCGTAGTATGACAGGTGAATTTCGGCCTTATTGGCCGGAATCTCAACGTTGATCCAGTAGGGTTCTTCCGCATTTTTTTTGTCCTTTTCAATCTCAGCATAAACCGGTATTTCGAAAACATACGGATAATCGCCCTTCAATTGCGTATATGCTTTTTCAGGAAAATCAATTCGAAAATACCCACGCGGCCTGGGTGTATGTTTTTCGTTACAGGAGGTAAATAGTACTGCCAGAATAAAAATTCTTAAAAAAATACGCATGTTTTTGACTTTGGCGTAAAACGATGGTTTTGGGCAATTTATTTGATCGTTACCTGTATTTCTTTAATACGTCGGTTGTCGACCTCTTTAATGGTAAACACAAACTGCTTGCATTTTATTTCTTCGTTGATTTTGGGGATTTCACCCTTCAGTTCCAGGATCAGACCGGCCAGTGTATCGGCATCGCCTTTTACATCGTTGAACACCGAATCATCGGTATTGGTAACCCGGTAAAAATCACCCAGAAGCACTTTGCCATCGAATAGAAATGTTCTTTCGTTTAAGCGGGTAAAGAATTTTTCCTCTTCGTCGAATTCGTCCGTAATGTCCCCCACAATTTCTTCCAGTATGTCTTCCAGTGTCACAATCCCCGAAGTACCGCCGTATTCATCGACCACAATTGCCATGTGGATTTTAGCTTTTTGAAATTCCTCGAGTAAGGAGCTGATCTTTTTCGTATCGGGCACATAAAAAGGTGGCCGAATGAGTGTTTGCCATTTGAAAGCTTTGGTCTTATGGTAATGTGGCAGGATGTCTTTGATGTACAGAATTCCGCTTACATTGTCAAAGCTTTCGATATAAACCGGGATCCTTGAGTAACCTGAATCATTTATGATGTTAATGATCTCATCGAAATCGGTTTTGATGTCGATCGCCACCACATCAACCCGGGGTTTCATAATCTCGCTAACATCTTTGTTCCCGAATTTTACGATGCCTTCCAGTATGTCTTTCTCTTCCGAAAGTTCCTGATCTGAAGTGAGTTCAAGTGCTTGTGAGATCTCATCGATCGAGATATTTTTTCGATGTTTTTGCATTTTTCGGTTCACAAAACCTGTCGACTGAATAAGTATTGCATTGATGGGGCGGAACACTTTTTCAAGTGTTTGTAGCGGCAACGCCATCATTTTGGCAAAACGCAAGGCTGAGTGTGTAGCATAAACTTTTGGAATGATCTCGCCAAAAAGCAACAGGAAAAAAGTGATCAGTACCACCTGGAAAATGAATTCGAGGACCGGCGCATTAGTAAACGAGACCAAATTCTTCGTTACGTAAGCTGTCAGAATGATGATCCCGACATTCACAAAGTTATTGGTGACCAGTATGGTAGCCAGAAGTTTCTCTGGATTGTTGAGGTTGTCAAGTACCCGCTGGTTTGTGCGCCCCGGTTTTTTTAGTTTTTGTTTGTCCTTGGCACTCAGCGAAAAATAAGCCACCTCGGAACCGCTGATCATTGCCGATGTTAACAACAACAGCAAGACAATAAATAGTGCAATCACGATACCTATTTTCAGGGGATGAAAGTCAATGTTCCAGCCATCAAAAATTGTGGCAACGAGTAATGGATCGGTTTCCAAATTTGCTCTTTTTGGTTAGAATGGTAAGTCATCGTCGCCTTCCGGGGCATCAATATCCGGTTCATTACTTGCCTGAACCGCACCGGAAGAGGCGTTCGAATTATTTTGCTGTTCGCCTGACTGTCCTGAATCTCGAGAGCCAAGCATTTGCATCACATCTCCATAAATTTCAGTAATGTATCTTTTATTTCCATCTTTGTCATCGTAAGAACGGGTTCTGATCCGTCCCTCGATGTAAAGTTGCTTCCCTTTGGTAATGTACTTCTCAGCAACATCGGCAAGCCCACGCCACAACACAATGTTGTGCCACTCCGTAGTGGTAACGCGATCGCCGTTTTTGGCTGTGTATGATTCAGAGGTGGCCAGCGGAAAATTGGCCACTGCAACACCAGAATCCAAATGTCTTACTTCGGGATCTTTTCCCACATTTCCTACTAAAATAACTTTGTTTACTGACATAATTTTTCAATTTTAGGTTAACATTAAATGGTTTAAACGTGTATTTCTTCTGTTCAAAAATCCAATGCTTCAATAAATAACTCCAGTAACCTGGGTATGGCAAATTTAGAAATATCTTTTTGTTTTACCTTAACGAATGACTTCGGAATCGCTGCATTCTCCGAAATTTCGACATGAATCAAACGAGCATGAATTATTTGATGGCTTAAAATATGCTTTTTGGATCCCGACACGGAGACGATATTCACGAATTCCGACCTGATAAACGGAATATTCATTTCCAGGATATGCGCTTCAGAAAGATTTCTGTCCAACTCTATAAGGGGAAATTGATAGAGATTTTTCCAGATGTCATTAGCCGTTCTTTTTTCAAGGTAAATGTATTTTCCGTCGTCCAGCAGGTAGTAATAGAAAAAACGTTCGTTTTGTTTGGTCTTCTTTTCTTTGACAGGCAATGCATTCACCATTTTATTTGCTGCAGCAAAACACGAATGGCCCAGAGGGCAATTCCCGCATTCCGGATTTTTAGGCACACATTGTAAAGCTCCAAATTCCATTAGTGCCTGGTTATGCATTCCCGGTTCGCTGTCCAGAATCAACTCATCAGCCAAGTTTCCAAAAAACTTTTTGCCTGATGTGGAATCGATGGGAGTTTCAATACCAAAATACCGCGAAAGGACACGATACACATTGCCATCGACAGTAGCATGGTGCAGCCCAAACGCGATAGAGGCAATGGCCGCAGCGGTGTACGGGCCGATTCCTTTAAGCGATAAAATATCCTGATAGTCATCCGGGAACTTCCCGTTAAAATTTTTTATGATACTTTTTGCAGCCTGGTGCAGGTTACGGGCGCGCGAATAATAGCCCAGGCCCTGCCACAATTTCAATACTTCATCCTCGTTCGCTTTGGCCAAATTCATTATTGTGGGGAAGCGTTCAATAAACTTTTCATAATATGAAATTCCATGTTGTACCCTTGTTTGCTGAAGGATGATTTCTGAGATCCAAATTTTGTATGGATCCTTGGTATATCGCCACGGAAGTTCACGTTTATTTAATTTATACCAATGGTGTAAAGTCTGTTTAAAATGCTGCATTTTCTTCTAACCCACTAAAAATCTTGAGAAAAACAAAAATAATTTATTTGAAAAGCTTTCCGGTTTTTAAATTATTTTTATTTTTGCACACTCGTATAAAAACGATTAATACATTGAAAATTAAATATTTTAAGAGATGACTAAGGCAGATATTGTAAATGAAATTTCGAAAGAAACTGGAATTGAAAAAGTAACTGTTCAGAAAACAGTAGAGGCTTTTATGGAAACTGTAAAAGATTCGTTGGTAGACGGAAAAAATGTATACCTCAGAGGTTTTGGTAGTTTTGTTGTGAAAAAGAGAGCAGAAAAAACTGCCAGAAATATTTCGAAGAACACCACTATTATCATTCCAGCACACAATATTCCTTCGTTCAAGCCGGCTAAAACATTTGTATCTGAAGTTAAGAATCAAGTAAAATAATAGAGTTATGCCAAGCGGAAAGAAGAGAAAAAGACATAAGATGGCCACTCATAAGCGCAAAAAAAGATTGCGTAAAAACAGGCACAAAAAGAAAAAATAGAGTTTTATTAAGATAAAATTCTGAAGCGATTATGATTAAACCTAAAGCAATATTGCTTTAGGTTTAATCTGTTATAAACATACGTAATGAACGATAAACTACAGTTTTAAAATTTAGGTTGTGAGTAGCGATTTAATCATTGATGTAACTCCTTCCGAAATTGTTATTGCTTTACAGGAAAATAAAAAGCTTGTAGAATTAACGAGAGAAAAAAGCGGGGCAAAATTTGCAGTTGGGGATATCTACCTCGGAAAAGTTAAGAAAATTATGCCCAGTTTAAACGCTGCGTTCATCGACGTTGGTTACAGTAAAGATGCTTTTTTACATTACCTCGACATGGGGCCGCAATTTGCAACTTTGAATAAATTTTTGCGAATAGCCTCATCAAGAAAAAACAAAGTTTCTTCCATTTCCCGAATCAAATCGGAACCCGACATTAATAAAGAAGGTAAAGTAAATGAGCTGTTAAAAGTAGGTCAGAAAATACTGGTACAGGTGGCCAAAGAGCCCATTTCGACAAAGGGACCTCGTCTGACCTCTGAAATTTCGATAGCGGGTCGAAACATGGTGCTGATGCCGTTTAGCGATAAGATTTCAGTATCGCAAAAAATCAGGACTAACGAAGAAAAAAGCCGGTTAAAGAAACTGGTACAAAGCATTAAGCCCCGTAAATACGGGGTTATTATCCGCACTGTAGCCGAAGGTAAAAAGGTAGCTGAGCTCGATCAGGAACTCAGGCGCCTCGTCGATAAATGGGAAACTACGTTTAACAAGCTTAGCAGGGCTCCTGTGCCGTCGCTCATCATTGGTGAGATAGACCGCACAACCGCTCTTTTGCGCGATATTTATCATCCTGATTTCAACAGTATTATCGTTAACGACCAATCGGCTTACGACGAAATTGCCGATTACATAGGCAGCATAGCACCTGACCGGAAAAAGATAGTCCGGTATTACAAAGGACGACGCCCGATTTTTGAACACTATGGAATTGAAAAACAAATTAAAGCGTCGTTTGGTAAAACCGTATCATTTAAAGATGGTGCCTATTTAATCGTTGAACATACCGAGGCATTTCACGTAATCGACGTTAACAGCGGTAATCGCGCAAGAGCAGGCAACGATCAGGAATCCAATGCATTGGAAGTGAACCTGGCCGCCTGCGACGAAATAGCAAGACAATTAAGGTTGCGAGACATGGGTGGAATCATTGTCATCGATTTCATCGACATGCACGTCGCCGCAAACCGCCAGAAGGTAAATGATTACATGAAGGAGGTGATGGCGAAGGATCGGACCAAGCACAACATTTTACCGCTCAGCAAGTTCTGTCTGATGCAAATAACCAGACAGCGCGTGAGGCCGGAAGAAAATATCGAAACGGCCGAAAGTTGTCCGACTTGTAATGGCACCGGTAAAATCGTGCCTTCTATTTTATTTGCCGACGAACTGGACGGCAAAGTGAAATATGCTCTAAAGGAGCTGAATAAGAAAAAATTACATCTAAAAGTCCACCCGTATCTGGCAGCTTTTCTTACAAAAGGATGGAAAAGCATGCGAACACAGTGGTTGTTAAAGTACCTGAAATGGGTGGATGTGGAAGAAAACAGTGCTTATTCCCTGCTGGAATACCACTTTTTTGACGAAAACCTGGAAGAAATTATTTTATGAGAAGAGAGCCGTTTATTATTGAACGGCTTTCTTTTTGAACCCAATTGGAGAAAACTCATTTTTTGTCACCCAGGTTACATATTTATTTGTCCTTTTATTGAATATTTGCGCCGAAAACCAATTGGAATAATATTTGTTTATGAAGGTATTTACATCTTTACATATATTTGTCAATTACAAAATACTTAGTAAAAAAGGCATGAAGAAACTAACATTTGCATTTACACTTGTTCTAATCACCTTATTTTCGCAGGCTCAGATTGTAAATCCAACCAAATGGACTTTTAGTTCGGAACAGGATGGACGTGATATTGAACTGATTTTTGAAGCCAATATCGATGAAGGCTGGCATTTGTACGATACTTACTTGCCGGAAGGTGGGCCAATCGCTACAACTTTTGTTTACGAAGACTCTACGCTATTCAACTTTGTTGGAGAGATTCAAAAAAATCCGGAACCCGAGATTCACTTCGACGAAACTTTTCAGATGAATGTTGGCTATTTTGGAGGGAAAGCCATACTGACGCAGAATGTAAGATTAAAATCAGATAATCCGACAGAGATAAAAGGTTATGTACTTTTTATGAGTTGCAACGACGAAACCTGCACGCCTCCAGAAGAAGTTGGGTTTTCATTCAAGTTTAATCAGGATGTAAAAGCAGCACCGGTTGAAGAGGCAGGCGGTTCCGTTGGTACAACTACTTCAGGATCGGCCAGTGGCCAAACGCTATGGTTATTTATCCTTATTTCGGCACTGGCTGGATTTGCAGCTATTTTAACGCCCTGCGTATTTCCGATGATCCCGATGACTGTTTCCTTCTTTATGAGGGGAAGCGACAACCGGGGCAAAGCCATTCGGACAGGACTAATTTTTGGTTTGTCCATCGTAGCTATTTTTACTTTGCTGGGAGCCTTATTCTCAGTTGGTATTTTTGGGCCAAATGTTGGGAGCACATTAAGTACGCACTGGATACCAAACTTGCTGTTTTTTGGTTTATTTCTCGTTTTTGCCATTTCGTTTTTTGGTGCATTTGAACTGGTACTGCCCAGCAGTTTGGTTAATAAAACCGATTCGAAAGCCGATAAAGGCGGAATGATCGGAGCATTTTTTATGGCCCTGACGACGGTAATTGTTTCGTTCTCGTGCACCGGACCATTTATTGGTGCCTTAATAATTCAGGCTGTGCAGGACGGAGGAATGCGTCCGTTACTGGGTATGTTCTTCTTCGGACTTGCCTTTGCAACGCCGTTCACTTTACTTGCTGTTTTCCCGTCAGCATTAAATAAACTGCCCAAATCAGGAGGATGGCTGAATTCTATCAAAGTTGTATTTGCTTTTATCTTGCTGGCTTTTGGGCTGAAGTTCCTGAGTAACATCGACCAGGTTTATGGCTTTGGAATTTTGGGCCGTGATATTTACCTCGCAATATGGATCGTACTGTTTTTCTTGCTGGGCATGTACTTTCTCGGTAAAATTAAATTCTCACACGACAGCGACCTTCCTTATGTTGGTGTTGGTCGTTTAATGCTTTCCATTGCTACCTTCACTTTCGTAGTGTACCTGTTTACCGGTTTATTTGGTGCACCTTTAAAATCAATCTCAGCGCTGATTCCTCCGCCGAGCGAGCATACTATGGTTATGGGTGGAAGTTCTGTTACATCGGCAGCAATGGTCCAACAGCAGGCTGAGTGTGGACCTGCTAAATATGCCGATAAACTCCATTTACCGCATGGACTATCGGGCTATTTCGATTACGAACAGGGAATGGCTTGTGCAAAAGAACAGGGAAAACCAGCGTTTGTTGTTTTTAAAGGTCATGCCTGTGCCAATTGCAAAAAGATGGAAAATTCGGTGTGGACGAACCCGGAAGCCCTAAAATTGATGACTGAAGATTATGTTATCATTGCACTGTACACGGATGACCGCACAAAACTCGACGAGTCTGAATGGGGAATGTCGGCGGACGGTACAGCACTCAAAACAATGGGCAAGAAGAATCTTGATATTTTGATTTCGAATTACAACACCAATAGTATTCCTTACCATGTAATTATTGAACCGGACGGAACTGAATATCAAATGGGAACAACATTTGATGACAACGAATTTGTTAACTTTCTTGAGAAAGGGCTTGAATAACATTTGAAAATACAATACGAGGACCCGGGTCTGTCGATCCGGGTTTTTTGTGCTTGTTTGTGCTGCAATTGAAAAACAGTTAACTTTAATGAGCATACAAATATGAAGTTTATGAAGAAGGATTGGTTGTTTTGGAACGTGGATACACAAATAGATTTTATTGAGCCGGATGGAAAACTTTATGCGCCCGAAGCCGAAAAAATTAAACCGGTTTTAAAATGGCTTACTGATTTTGCGGCAGCACATGATATTCAGGTGGTGAATACGGCCGATTATCATTATCCGGGTTCTTCAGAGCTTTCCAATTCTCCCGATTTCGTAAATACTTTTCCAGAGCATTGCATGGCCAACACAAAAGGTGCGGAGTACGTTCCGGAAACCGATCCTGAAAATCCGCTCATCTTCGACTGGAATAGAAAATACCCGACTCTAAATGAGGCAAAAATGGCCCGGAATATTGTCATTCGGAAAGATGCTTTTGATGTATTCACGGGGAGTCCGCATACTGATGAAATAGTAAAATTACTGGCTCCAAAAACAGTAGTGGTATATGGCGTTACGACCAATGTCTGCGTAAACGATGCCGTGGTTGGGTTGACCAAACGAGTCGACAATGTACTGGTGGTGGAAGATGCCATAAAGGAACTGCCGAATATCCCGCTTCCTTTTGAAAACTGGAAGAGACTGGGGGTGAAAATAATCTCTTCTGTAAAACTTGACGAACTTTTAGCCTGAGTTAAAAATAAAAGAGCCTTTTACGGATAAAAAAGGCTCTTCCACTTTCATTTTCAATAGATTTCTGTATCTATTTCTTACAATCTTTACAGGCCAGGTAAATCCCTTCGAACATTTCTTTTACATTGGCTGCCGCCACTGCCGAGAATGCGATACGCAGGATATTGCCAAGACTGATAAGTCCAATGCTGTATTTATCTATCAAAACCTGTCGTACTTCATCACCTGCCAGTCCATCTGCAAGTTTGATACACATAAAATAGCCTGAATTGTAAGGAAGTGCTTCAAAATATTCTTTGTATTTCGTATCGCTTAAAGCTTCCTTAACAGCATCGTAGCGGCGTTGCATGATCTTGTACTTTGCCGCTTTCTGCTCGGCGTACTCGCGGCTTTCGAAAGCAGCAAGCAGTAACGATTGCGAGATGTTCGCAGCATTCGATATATTTCCACGAATGGCACCCGCTGTTTTTGCTTCAAGCGCTCCGTAAAGTTCGGCATCGCCACCCTTAATCCCGTAAGTCACAAAACCAACACGAAATCCCCACACATAGTCTTCCTTCGTAGCTCCGTCAACTTTAACCGCCAGCACATTTTCGTGTAACTGGCTTAGCGGCGCAAAGATACTTTCGCGGGCAATATCTTTTTCATACACCAACCCGAAATAGGCATCATCAGTAATGGCCACAATTTTATTCCCTTTTTCGGCAGCGGCTTTAATGATTTCTACAATTTTCTCCTGTTCTGTTTCGGCAGGGGTATAACCCGACGGATTGTTGGGAAAATTCAGGATTACCACTTTTTTACCTTTTCTTCCTTCGTTTAACTTGGCTTCAAAAGCTTCCAGATCAAAACCACCGTTTTTAAACAGGTTAAATTTGGTAATGGAAGCACCGTACATATTGGTCAGCGTAAGATTGTAGTTCCCCCAGAAAAGATCAGGAACAATTACTTCGTCCTCAGGATTTATAAACATATAACCAGCCATGCTGATGCCATGTGTAAGCGCGTTGGTAACCACCGGCAAGCTTAATTCCACATTTTGTAACGAAGGATTTTTTTCATAAATCATACTTTTCCATTTGGCACGAATATCGGGGCGTCCGAAACTCGGTGCATACGGAAAAACCAGCGAAGGGTCGAGGTTTACCTTCGAAGCAATGGTTTCCAGTCGCATGGGCGTTCCGTCATCTTCAATGGCTGCACCAATGGTTGCATTTATTTTGGTGCCTTTTGCTTCAGCGGTTTGCCCAAGAATTCCTTTTTTGGGGAAGAAAATATTTTTTCCGCGTTCTGATAATAATTCAAATATGGTTGTACTTTTTCCCTGGATGATGGTGTTCAGTTCAGCTGCCTGTGGATTCATATCGTTAATTTTCGTTAAGTCTGTTGTATTTTCGTTGCAAGATAGAAAATTGAAATTGATGTGCTGCCGGGGTGTTGACAAGTTCAATTCATTATTGATAAAAAACTAACAAATTCGTAGTGTAATTTGAATATCCTCAACAATTGTGATTCTTAGCCTTCGACTCAGTGTTAAATCATTTGTTGTTAAGTATCCCATGCTTCTCTCATTTAATCAGGCATCTGGCAATGATTATGTTTAACTTTTCGGTTCTGTATAAATTAAAAGTAACTATTCAGACAAAAGGTCGTCTAATTAGTAATGACCAGATTAAACTAATAATTATGAAAACTCTAAAGAACATCAAATTGTCTTCAGTGATGGTGATACTAACAACTTTGCTTTCCTTTAACGGATTTGCAAAAGACGGCCAACCAACCATTACAAAAACCTTTGATTTAAATCAGCCCGGATTACTAAATTCTTCATCTTCCGGTGGAGGAGTAACGGTTCAGGCACACAATCAGTCAGAAGTAATTATTCAGGCATTTGTACGAAAAAGCGGAAGAGTTTTATCACCGAATGACAATTCACTTGATGAAGTACTTAAGGATTTCGAAATTGATTTCTCAAAAAGCGGGTCTACCATAACAGCAATCGTGAAACGCAAGGGGCGGATGAATTTCTGGAGAAATAATGTGGGAATTTCGTTGAATATTATGGTGCCCGAAGAGATGTCTTGCGCTGTATCATCAAGTGGTGGAGGCGTAAAAATATCGGGTGTAAACGGAACACATGATGTTTCCAGCAGCGGTGGTGGAGTGAAACTGGAGAATACAAGCGGCACAACAAGAGCAAGTTCGTCGGGCGGAGGTGTAGAGGCCACCAATCATGACGGTGATATCCGTTTAAGTTCGAGCGGTGGTGGTGTTACGGTTGAAGGCGCTCATGGAAATGTGTTTGCACGAAGTTCGGGTGGTGGCGTTACGCTGGATAATATTCACGGTTCAGCAGATGCTTCCAGCAGCGGCGGAGGTGTTCGTGTAAGCGGCGAAACCAGTTCGGTAAAAGCGAAATCGAGTGGGGGGCCCGTACGTGTTAACATTCGTAATTTAACCAAGGAACTGTATTTGCAATCAAGCGGTGGCGGAGTTTCTGCTGTTATTCATGATGGTGATAAACTCGGACTTGATTTGGATTTACGTTCCGGGAAAGTAAACATCGACTTGCATAATTTTTCTGGAACATCAGAAAAAGACCGCGTTAAAGGTAAGATGAATGGAGGTGGAATTCCAGTCTACATGCACGCATCGGGTGGAAATGTAAATGTACATTTTGAATAATTTATTAAAGGTCGACGATTTTATTTTGGGCAACTTGTAATATTCATCTGTCAGTTGTTGCATTTCTCAGGTATAAGAAATATTGGTTTTCAAACCTAAAATAGGATTACTAAACGTTTTATTTGAGATACCTTTTTATACCGTTCGCAGTGCACCCACAATAATAAAAAAACCAAGCAAGGCAACCATGGCAGTAACAACGACCATGAGGTTGGCTTTCTTGTTATTTTTCCATTCAAGTAGAAATGTTGGAATGGCCATGATCCCGGCTGCCAAAAATGCCCAGTAAGCCGGTATAAGTTGAGCCTCAATGGGCGCTTCATTCAGAATCTCATCATTCAGTTCTTCGGCAGCAATTTCTTCCGGTGTCAGAAAATTACCGGCCGCGAGGTAATCGCCAAAAATTACTACCACGGCAAATATACCCAGCAAAACAAAGAGGCCTTCACCGGTTAACCGGAATACTTTTTTGTGTTCTACCCAACCGTAAATGACCACAAATAGGGACGCAAAAACCACCCACTGAGGGAATGTGTATAAAAATACCTGGCTCATGGAATTTTAATTTAGTTAGAACAAAGTTTAAAATTTTTATGAAATGTAGAAAGTCTTTCCTGATTCACGGCCGGAAAAAATTAATTTAGAGCCAAACTTTCAAAACTATCATGGTGAAAAAGCTGAAAGTAGCGCCGGAAGCAAGGGCGCTGATCTTCGATTTGGACGGAACACTGGCAGATACAATGCCCGTACATTTTATGGCGTACAAACATATACTGGCTGATTACGGGATTGATTTTACTCCCGAGTTATTTGCCAGTCTTGCTGGTATTCCGGCGGTTGGAACGATTGAAAAACTGAACGAGATTTTTGGCACAAGCATGGATGCTGAAAAAGTAGGGCATTTTAAGGAAGCTGAGTATGAAAAGATCATGCATAAGATGAAACCCGTTGATCCGGTTATAGAACTGGTTGAAAACTACCATGGCAAATTGCCCATGGCGGTTGGAACGGGAGGCTACAAGCGATTGGCATGGAAGAGCCTTGAAATACTTGGATTGGATAAGTATTTTGAAATCCTGGTGGCAGCAGAAGATGTTGCCCGTCCCAAACCTTTTCCGGACACCTTTCTGCGTTGTGCTGAATTAATGGGTGTTTCGCCTGACCAATGCCAGGTTTTCGAGGACGGTGATCCCGGCATACAAGCTGCAAAATCAGCAGGAATGATGGCTACCCTCGTAACTCCATTTTATGATGTCACTATCGGTGATGAAATCTGAATCTACCAACCCAGATCATCGCAGACATCCTGTTCAAAGGTATGTTCGATGATCATCTTTATTCTGCCGTCGGTCATCCATTCAGCCCTCACATTTGAGTTCGATTCATTCAGGTAATTACCATTTGCATCAAATCTGGTGGTGAATTCTGATGTCTCCCAGTTGTCTTTCCACAAGAAACGGATCTGGTAAGTTTCATTTTCTTTGGCCAGTACATCTACAATTCCACCCTGCATATCAATTCCCTGCCAGGGATCATTACTGCTTTTAATCCGCATCTGGCCGCTGTATGTAGGTGCCAGCGCCACGGTTGGATTGTCGGTACAAAAAGCCTTTAGCACGACCTGGTACTCCACAAAACCTTCTGCCGGATCAACATCCACCTCGTAAGATCCATTGCATAAGCTACCTACCTCTAAGGGTGCTATTTCTTTGAAACCAGGATTGTTGTTTCGAAATACAATTTTGGCGGCAATATTTGGAACATTCTCAAGCGAGAAAGTCTCTGGAAAAGTACCTTTGAAGTTTGTGGATTCAATAAGGTTCCCGGCCAGGTCGTAAATATCTGCATCTATTGAGAAGCTTGAGGTGGCATTCGATGCAAATCGAATGCTTGCTCCTGTTGCACACAGCGGATCCTGTGAGGCATTGGCCAGTGTGTACGAAAACTGCAACGATTGATGTACAAGCGAGGTTCCCTGAACTATCCAGCCGGCGTTCTCAAATTCAACAAATCCAAAAACATCAGGTTCAGGAACAGCAAGGTTATTGGCAAGTTGTTCAATGCTTCCGCCCCTTAAATCGGCAACGCGACGACCTGTAACAATGAGCTCTTTGAACAAACCTGATTCCAATTTATGGAACAAAACCATTTCCCCAGCACCATTTATATAAACTCGGTCGATGATCACCGGGAAGTCCGTATTTTTCTCAATGGTCATTTTCAGAAAATTGGCCGGATCGGCCTGGTAGGCGGCCATCGCGTCCTCAACTGAGGAAAACATGGGGTGGTCGTAGTAATCCACAAATTTGATCAGATCTTCAGGTGTTATTTTGTATTTGATTTCATAAACCTTCTCGTCTACATTTCCGGATTTCGTATTCGATGCGAAGGAAAAAACAAATGATCCGTCTTCTTCTGTGCCAGTCATGGTCGTTTCTTCTCCCGACGATTCGGGAACAAGCAGCAGTTCAAAGGTCTTTTTCCCTTCTGCATTGATTTGAATACCCTTTGAAAATGTTTCGTAGCCTTCAAGTTCAACATGCACAGCGTAATTTAATGGATTCGACTCATTAATGGCAATATTCGGATCAACCGTTAATTCGATTTCACCCTCGGAAGTGCTGTAAATGTTGTTCTTCGATCCGGTAAAATCTACGACATCGTTTGCATTTTCGCCCGTGAACCATATGGTGGCTTCTTCTGTAATAGCCGTGTTGTTATCGGCATCTATTAATCGGAAATTCATTCGGGTGGTGAAGAAGTTAAAATCCACGATCAAAAGGTTAATGTCTTCACCTGTTTCCTTGTCTCTAAGCGGATTTTCCAACATTTCGCCGCACCCCGACACCATCAGGATAAGCAGTGAAACGATGTAGAAATTGTATTTTTTAACAGTATTTTTCATGGTATTTTGATTTTTAGGGGTTTAGAAAATCTGGTAAGCTAAATTGAGTTTGATTACAGGATAAATTTTATAGGCGTCGAACTGATTCTCCAGGTATTTTTCCTGCCCAAGAGCAGGATTAGATGTCGGTGCCAGCATACCGTCCGATTCAATGGTAAGGTCAGGTGAACCCATGTAATACAACCCGGTTTCGAAATTAAATACTAAACGTTTTTCACGACCCATAAAAGCCTGGTAGCCAGCTCCAATATATGGCGATACTTTGATTTGAGGTTTGGCTTCGATACTAAAAACGCCAACATTTTCAGCCGGTATCACAATGTCATTCAAAACATAATCGCCGGCAGCCTGTCCATCCATTTTTGGATTGAAGGAATTAAAAATTGTACCGGCGGAGATATAAAGATTCCGGGTGTAACTAAAATCAGCCAGCAATAAGATACCGCCGGTTTTAAAGTTCATATCGGCGTTGTAATCGATTCCGTATTCTTCAAAATCGAAATTGTAGGTAAATGATAATCTTTCGAATCCTGTTTTCAGTGCAAACCAGTTGTTGAATGCGTATCGTGCATTTAATCCCCAGCCGTTGGTGGAAGCATTTCCACCCAGGTAAAATCCTGAATATGAATTCGATTCGTAAAGGTTAGCTGTAATTTCGCTTTGAGCGTAAGTACACATTACACCGAATGTCAACAGCAATCCGATAAAGAGGCTGTAAACTGTTTTCATTGTTTGTCGATTTTAAGTGATTTGCGTCCCGGTAATCACCTGTTATTTAATGGTTACTGACAAAAATAGAAAAAAATGAATACCGGCACTACAGTTTGCGGATTAAATTAAGCTTCAATAATGCCTATATTCGCAGAATGGAATTTAAGGTAGTTTCTGATTATAAACCAACTGGTGATCAGCCAGAAGCGATTAATCAACTGGCAGAGGGCATTCAAAATGGCGATCGGTTTCAGACCTTGCTTGGGGTAACCGGCTCGGGAAAAACGTTTACGGTTGCCAATGTCATTGAGAAAGTCCAGCGGCCTACTCTAATATTGAGCCATAATAAAACGCTGGCCGCGCAACTTTACAGTGAAATGAAACAGTTTTTCCCGGAGAATGCTGTGGAATACTTTGTCTCTTACTACGATTATTACCAGCCCGAAGCCTATCTCCCGACTACTGATACCTATATTGAAAAGGATCTTTCGATCAATCAGGATATTGAAAAACTGCGTTTGAGTGCTACATCAGCGTTGCTTTCAGGAAGACGCGATGTGGTGGTTGTTTCTTCGGTTTCATGCTTATATGGAATTGGAAACCCCGAAGATTTTCATGCCAATGTAACCACTTTAAAGGTGGGCGAAAGCATTGCCCGAAATGCCATGCTTTATAAGTTTGTTGAGGCCATGTATTCGCGCACCGAAGCCGAGTTTGAGCGGGGCACTTTCAGAGTGAAAGGCGATACGGTTGATATTTACCCGGCATATGCCGACGTGGCTTACCGCATTACTTTCTGGGGCGATGAGCTTGAGCAGATAAACAGTTTTGATCCACGGGACGGAATGACCATTGAAACCATGGAACAAGTTACAATTTATCCGGCCAATATTTTTGTGACTACTAAAGAAAGAATGAAATCAGCCATCCATCAAATCCAGGATGATTTGGTGAAACAAGTTGATTTTTTCAAAGAAATTGGAAAACCACTTGAAGCTAAGCGCATTCTTGAGCGCACCGAATACGACATGGAAATGATGCGCGAACTGGGTTATTGTCCGGGTATTGAAAATTATTCACGTTATTTCGATGGGCGTGCCCCCGGAACCCGTCCATTCTGCCTGCTCGATTATTTTCCGGATGATTTTCTGACGGTAATAGACGAAAGCCATGTGACTATACCGCAGATAAGGGCAATGTATGGCGGCGATAATTCGCGTAAAGTTAACCTTGTGGAATATGGCTTCCGTTTGCCGGCGGCGGTGGATAACCGTCCCCTGAAGTTCGAAGAATTTGAAAACCTGGTGAACCAGCTCATTTATGTGAGCGCCACACCCGCCGATTACGAACTGGCAAAATGCGAAGGGGTGGTGGTGGAACAGATCATTCGCCCGACCGGATTGCTTGACCCGATAATTGATGTACGTCCGAGTACCAATCAGATTGACGATCTGATGCATGAGATCAACCTGCGGGTAGAAAAAAATGAACGCGTATTGGTAACTACACTCACCAAAAGGATGGCAGAAGAATTATCGAAATTCCTGTTGAATATGGGAGTGAAAACACGTTATATACACTCCGATGTGGATACGATGGAACGTGTGGAGATCATGGAACAGTTGCGAAAGGGAGCGTTCGATGTACTGGTGGGGATCAACCTGCTGCGGGAAGGACTGGACCTGCCCGAAGTTTCGCTGGTAGCTATTCTTGATGCAGACAAGGAAGGTTTTCTGCGGTCGGAACGATCGCTCACACAGACAGCCGGACGTGCAGCACGTAACTTAAACGGGATGGTAATCATGTATGCCGATAAAGTGACTGATTCGATGAAGAAAACCATTGATGCTACGAATTATCGGCGCGAAAAACAACTGAAATATAACGAGGAAAACAACATTACGCCAACTCAGATCGTGAAACCCACTCGTGAGATCATCGGCTACGAATATCGGAGCGATAAGCAACCGCAATACGAGGGTGGAATGGGACAACCCGACATTGCAGCTGATCCGGTAGTGCAGTACATGAGTATTGACGGGCTGGAAAAAGCGATCGATAAAACACAAAAACAAATGAAAGCAGCAGCCAAGGAACTGGATTTCATTGAAGCAGCGCGGCTACGCGATGAGATGTTCGCCTTGCAAACCATATTGCAGGAGCGCAAAAGGGAAGCCGAAAAATCCAAAAAAACTTCTTGACAAAATAACCTGCCAATCGGGATTAGGCAGAAGGTACAAGCCAATGAAAATTTTCCTAAATTTGATTTAAAGTGTATTTTTGGGCCAAATTTTCAGGGAATGGAATTTTCATTTTCGTATATAATAACACTGATCAGGGAACTGCTTTTCACTCCGTCCGAATTCTGGAAAGCCCAGAAAGAGAAGAAAGATGGATCCGGAATGCTTTGGCTTACCTACATGCTTCCAATTTTGCTAGTAGCAGCAAGTGCTGTATTTGTCGGTGAATTTTTCAAACGAACAGATTTCTTTATTGAGTACCCGCTGTTAAAAGCGCTTCGTGAAATTGCACTTTTTATACTTCAATACTTCATTAGCGTTTTCATCACCGCAGAATTGATGAAGACTTTCGGAGCTGAAAAGAATGCTAAAGCGGCAAGACGCCTGGTCGTTTATTCTATGACACCTTTATTGCTGGTTTCGATCATTACCGGATTATTTCCGTTTCTTTATGTGCTCGACATCCTCGGCGTTTATAGTTTTTATCTGTTTTGGCTGGGGGTGAAGGAACTGTTGTCTTTTCCTGAAAATAAAGAACACAGTTACATTCTCATCACGATAGTTGCCAATTTTTTTGTATTTAGTTTTTTGAGTGTGTTCCTATCGAAATTACTGAACGCTTATTATTGATTTAAAATGGCACATGCCCAGCAAAATATCAGTATTAAAAATAAGAAAGCCAGTTTCGAATATGAGTTGGTGGACCGCTTTACTGCCGGTATGAAACTGGTGGGTACCGAAATCAAATCGATTCGTAATGGCAAAGTCAATTTAAACGATGCGTACTGCCAGTTTTTTGGCAACGAACTGTTCGTGAAAAACCTCCACATTGCTGAATACGAAATGGGCAACATCAATAATCACATTGCCAAACGCGACCGAAAATTACTACTCAACCGCAAAGAACTCCAAAAACTGGAAAAGAAAATAAAAGAATCTGGATTTACGATTATTCCGGTAAAGTTATTTGTAAACGACAGGGGGCTGGCCAAACTCGAAATTGCCCTTGCTCGCGGAAAGAAAACCTACGACAAGCGTGAATCGCTCAAGGCTAAAGATGCGAAACGCGACATCGACCGAATGATGAAGCACTGATTCGGATTTATACACTTTCCAGGTTTTCAAATGGAATAATCGGATCGCCCTTATATTTTAGCAAGAGATTTGCCACGGCCAGTGTATCTTTTTCACAGTACCGGATAATTCGGTCAAGTTCCTGGTCTTCCCAGTACACTTTTGCGACCTGGCTGCCATCAATATCGTCTTTCGGAGTTGGAATATTGAAAAGTTCGCACAACAACGACAGCGAAGTGTAATGTTTATAGTCGCCAAACTTCCATAGTTGGAGCGTGTCAATCAGCACATCTTTTACTTCCCAGGGTTTTGCCCCCGCTATGTCAAGTACTTTGGGCAATTTAAGGTTATTGACAAGTGCACGACGAGAAATGTAAGGGAAATCAAATTCCTGACCATTATGTGCACATAGTCTCCTTTTCCCTGCTTTGGAAAATTGGCTCAGTGCATGGAAGAAATTGTGTATGAGTTTTTTCTCATCGTCGTCGTAAAACGATTTTACACGAAACCAGGGCTCGCCCTTTTTTTGCGTAACATATCCGGCTGAAATACATATGATCCGTCCAAATTCGGCATAAATGCCGGCGCGATCATACAAAGTGTCAGCAGGTTCGCCCTTATCGATCTGGAACTGCATCTTGTGCTCCCAAAGCTTTTGCCATTTTTCAGTCAGTTCGGTGTATTCCGGAGCAAGTGGTACCGTTTCAATATCAATAAATAAAATCTCTTCGATGTTTAAGTTGTGTAACATTACCGCTTATTTAAGGTTTGTAAAATATGATTGGTCAAAATTTGAATAGCGATTTTATTTTTACCGCCCTGCGGAACAATAATATCTGCATAACGCTTGGTGGGCTCAATAAACTGCAAATGGCTGGGACGGACGGTTTTTTCGTATCGGGTCAGTACCTGTTCAACGTTCCGTCCGCGCTCTTGAATGTCGCGCTGAATAACACGCGACAGCCGAAGGTCGGAATCGCAATCCACAAATACTTTTATGTCCATCAGATCGCGCAAGGCTTTATTAGTGAGGCAAAGTATTCCTTCGATGATCAATACCTGGCGGGGTTCAATTCTTCGGCTTTCATCAGAGCGTGTGCAGGTAATAAATGAATAAATGGGTTCTTCTATCGGTTCGCCGTTTTTCAGCTTTTTAACATGGTCGATCATTAGGTCGAACTCAATGGATTCGGGATGGTCGAAATTTTTTTTCCGGCGTTCTTCCAGCGATAAGTGACTGTTGTCGTAATAGTAGGAGTCGTGCGACAATACTGCAACTTCATCTTTCGAAAATTTTTCGACAATTTTGTTTACTACCGTGGTTTTTCCGGAGCCGGTTCCGCCGGCAATGCCAATAATCAGCATGTTCCTCTAATTAAATGTTATCATTCCAATCCCCGGGAGGATGGACAAAACGGATTACTAAGAAAACACTAATTTCGTAGCTTTAAAAGCACAATTTACAAAAAATAGACAGCAATGATTAACCATGTCGTCCTTTTTAAACTGAAGGGATATCCTGCCGAAGAGAAACAAAAGATCGTCCTGGAACTAAAACACATGTTATTGTCACTTAAAGAAAAGATCACCGAACTGAAATATCTCGAGGTGGGAGAAAACTATGATCTGGATGCCAAAAGCTATGATGTGGCTTTGATTTCTCATTTCGAAAGCCTGGAAGACCTTGATAGTTACCGCGTTCATCCTGAGCATCAAAAAGTTGTAAAATACGTTGGCGAAGTAACAGAGGCACGCGCAGCTGTCGATTTTAGGTTCTAGTTGCAAAACTGAATGCCAGGGAACGTGATCCTTATTTAGAAGTTAATTATTCAAAAAAATAAAAACAATGAGCGGACTTTATCCCATAAAATTTAATCCTGTTTTTCACGAAAAGATCTGGGGTGGTAACCGGATGCGAACCATTCTGAATAAAGATTTCGGCGACTTGCCCAATTGCGGCGAGAGTTGGGAACTTTCAGGGGTTGAGGGGAATATTTCAGTGGTTAGTAACGGATTTTTAGCCGGAAACGATCTGAATGAGTTGATTGAAATATACATGGGAGACCTGGTGGGTGATAAAGTTTACGAGAAATTTGGAAATGAATTTCCCCTGCTCATCAAGTTCATAGATGCGCAGGATGATCTGTCCATTCAGGTTCATCCGAATGATAAACTCTCGAAGGAGAGACATAATGCTTACGGGAAAACCGAAATGTGGTATGTCGCGGGAGCTGAAAAGGGAGCACTGATCAATTCCGGATTTAACCAGGAAGTGAACCGCGAAAAATACCTGAAATACCTGTATGCCGGTAAGTTGACAGAATTGCTGCATTACGACAAAGCAGAAGTGGGCGACGTATTCTTTATTCCCGCTGGCCGTGTTCATGCCATCGGTAAAGGTTGCCTGGTAGCCGAAATCCAGCAAACATCAGATGTTACCTATCGTATCTTCGATTATAACCGGAAAGATGACGAGGGGAACGAACGCGAACTTCACACTGAACTGGCGCTCGATGCCATCGATTTTTCGTATTCGAAGGAATATAAAACACCCTACAAAACTGAATTGAATACCGCAACCGAATTGATTAGCTGCCCATATTTTACCACAAACATTATTGAATTCGATCGTGAACTGGATAAGGATTATAACGAACTCGACTCTTTTGTAATTTACATGACGCTGGAAGGAAGTTTTGATATTCAAACCGAAGGCGGAAAAGAAACTGCTGAAAGGGGAGAAACTTTACTCCTCCCGGCCAGTCTCGAATCGGTTCAGTTGAAGCCACGTTCGGGGAAGGTGAAAATCCTTGAAGTTTTTATCCGCTAGAAGTTTTTTCGTATTTTAAGCTTTCATTCAAAACCTGCTGTAAATGGAAATTAAAGAAGCTGAGTTTGTGATGAGCAATACTGATGTTGAAAAATGTCCGGCACCTGACCGTCCGGAATATGCATTTATTGGCCGTTCGAATGTGGGTAAGTCTTCGCTCATTAATATGCTTACCAATAAAAAATCGCTGGCAAAAACATCGGGTAAACCGGGTAAAACCCGTTTGCTCAATCATTTTTTGATCAATAAAGAATGGTATCTGGTTGATTTGCCCGGTTACGGCTATGCCAAAGTGCCCAAAGCTGAACGCCTGAAATGGGAGAAGATGCTTCAAAATTATATCCTAAAGAGAGAGAACCTGTATTGTCTTTTTGTCTTGATCGATTCGCGGCATCCGGCGCAAAAGGCTGATCTCGATTTTATGGAGTGGCTGGGTATAAGTGAGATCCCGTTCAATATTATTTTCACAAAAACTGATAAGTTAAAAACAGAGGAACTGGAAGCCAATTTAAAGGCTTACGAAGAAAAGATGTTTGAGACCTGGGAAACCATGCCGGGTTATTTTGTTTCTTCCACAACAACAGGAGCCGGGAAGGAAGAAATCCTTCAATTTATCGATGAAGTAAATAAAAGTGGTTGACCTTGTTTGGTTTTGTACTTTCGAAGCAATAAATTAGAGACGTGATAAACCAAAGTTTTTAACTTTGCAGCAAAACCTACATCGTAAACATTAACGAAATTTCGAATGAAGACTCACCCGCTTAAAATTTTCACCGGAAGAAACTCGAGGTATTTAACTGAAAAAATTTGTGACAGTCTGGATGTTGATCTTGGCCATTCATCATGCCCGGTTTTTGCTGATGGAGAATTCGAACCCTGTTACGAAGAAACCATCCGTGGTTCGCATGTTTTTATCGTACAATCGACACCGCCGCCATCGGATAATTTGCTGGAATTGTTGCTGATGATTGATGCTGCAAAGCGGGCGAGTGCATACAAGATAATTGCAGTTATTCCTTATTTCGGGTATGCACGTCAGGACCGCAAGGATAAGCCGCGTGTGTCGATTGGAGCAAAACTGGTTGCCGACCTCTTATCGGTAGCTGGTATGGACCGTCTGATAACCATGGACTTGCATGCCGACCAGATTCAGGGGTTTTTCGACGTCCCTGTCGATCATCTTTATGCTTCAACACTCTTTGTGCCATTTATCGAAAAATTGGGTTTAAAGGATGTGGTGATCGCATCGCCTGACGTGGGAGGAACCAAGCGCGCCAATACCTATGCCAAGATGCTCGAAACAGGCATCGTTATTTGTCATAAAACCAGGGCGCGTCCCAACGAAGTGGGTAACATGACTGTTATTGGCGATGTGGAAGATAAAGATGTGATCATCGTCGACGATATGATCGATACCGCCGGAACCATAACCAAAGCGGCCAACCTGATGAAGAAAAAAGGAGCGCGAAGCGTACGAGCATTTGCTGCCCATGGTGTTCTCTCGGGACCTGCCGTTGAACGGATTGAAAAATCGGAACTGGAAGAGGTATATTTTACTGATTCGATCAAGTCAAGAGCCGAAAGTACGAAAATCAAATACATTTCCACGGCAGATGCCTTTGCAGAGGCCATAAAACGAGTCTATAAAAATCAGTCAATAAGTTCGTTATATTACAAATAATTTATATTTTTGCACCGCTTTTTCCATAAGCAGAAGCATAGTAGTTGTGCATGCTGTTTGCCCCGATTGTTTGGGGAGGGCTGAGTACCATAATTATTAATGTAAATTATTTAAAATGAAATCAGTAACTATTAAGGGGGAATTGCGCACCTCGGTTGGCAAAAAAGACGCCAAAAAACTTCGCGCAGCAGAGAAAGCTCCGGCGGTACTTTATGGCGGAGAAGAAACCATCCATTTTTCGGTTGACTTTTCTGAACTCAGGCAATTAATTTATACGCCAAATGTATACCTGATCGACATCGATTTAGATGGTAAAACTTACAAAGCGATCATGCAGGATATTCAATGGCATCCGGTTGATGAAGTGGTACTTCATGTCGATTTCCTTAAAATTCAGGATGACAAGCCGGTTAAAATCGAAGTTCCGATCAAAGTTCATGGACACGCTAAAGGTATCAAGGCCGGAGGTAAACTTAACACCAATCTCCGTCGTTTGAAAGTCAGGGCGTTAGCAAGCGATCTTCCGGACACCATCGAGATTGATGTTACAAATCTGGAAATTGGACAGGGCATTAAAGTAGAGGATTTGAAAGTGGATAACGTTGAATTCCTCGATTCAAAATCAAATGTTGTTGTTAGTGTAACTACCACAAGAGCAGCACGTTCTGCAGCAGGTATGGCATTACCTGAAGACGAAGAGGAAGCAGCTGTTGAAGGCGGAGAAGGCGGCGAGGAAGCTGAAGCTCCGGCAGCAGAAGAATAAACTAAAAATTATTTTGTGTGAAGTACTTAATTGCCGGTCTCGGTAATATAGGACCAGAATACAAAAATACTCGCCATAATATTGGCTTTCAAATATTGGACGCACTCGCTGAGGCGTCCAATATTAGTTTTAACGACAAGCGTTATGGCTTTGTGGCCGAGTATAAGTATAAAGCGCGTAGCTTTATTTTGCTGAAACCTTCTACTTACATGAACCTGAGTGGTCGGGCAGTGAATTACTGGTTGCAAAAGGAAAAGATCGACATTAAAGATTTGCTGGTTTTGGTCGATGATATTGCATTGCCGTTTGGGACTCTTAGGGTACGTGCGAAAGGCGGTGCAGGTGGTCATAATGGCCTTGAAAATATCAACCAGGTTTTGGGCCGTAACGATTATGCGCGTCTGCGTTTTGGTATCGGCGATAGTTTCCACAAAGGTTACCAGGTGGATTATGTGTTGGGTGAATGGACCAAAGATGAACAAAAAGAGCTTCCGTTCAAAATTGATGATGCTATCGAGATCGTTAAAAGCTTTGGCACCATTGGCATAGAACGAACTATGAATTTTCACAATAAACGCTAATCGTATGGCTGAAGGCGTTCGCATTGATAAGTGGTTATGGGCTGTGCGAATTTACAAAACGCGCAGTCAGGCTACCGAAGCATGTAAAAAAGGACACGTTACCATTGACGAACTTCCTGTAAAAGCTTCCAGGGAAGTACACGAAGGTGAAATCGTTAAAGTTCGTAAATCTCCGATCACCAGAAGCTTTAAAGTACTTGCCCTGACCGGGAAACGAATGGGGGCTAAATTGGTCCCCGAATTTGCAGAAGATGTGACACCATCGGAAGAAATCGAGATTTTGGAAATGCAGAAACATATGCGATGGAGCACACGTGAAAAAGGAACCGGTAGACCAACAAAAAAAGACCGTCGCGATCTGGACGATTTTTTTGATTGGTAAGATCTAAAAATTGGATGACTGAAGGAATAAGGGTCAGAATTCCGGACTGCACGAATGAACCTATAATTAAACGTTAAATGCCGAACTTTTAAACTCAATAGTATGCTGATAGCCAAACAAAAACGTAAGGAAAATATTGCCGAGTATATTTTATACCTCTACCAGATTGAAGATCTTATACGTGCATTTAAGTTCGATCTCAACCTGATTGAAGAGCGACTGGTTAACGCCTATAAGGTGGACGAAACGACAACAGCAGAGATTAAGAATTGGTATACCAATCTCGTAATTATGATGGAAAAAGAAGGTATCCGTAATAAAGGACATCTGCAGTTTTTGTCGAACCTGATCAACGATTTGAATGATTTTCATTTAAGGCTGATGGAAAGCAATGCCGATAAAATGTATGTTCAGACTTATAAGTCGACAGCAGGTTTGATAACCGAGTTGAAAGGTAAAAATCCGACAGCGAAGAACGACGTTCAACTGGCGCTTGATACGATTTATGGTTTCCTCTTGTTGAAGATCAAAAAAAGCAAAGTAAGCGATGCAACGTCAGATGCCGTCAAGCAGTTGAGTCACTGGTTAGGTGCTCTTTCAAAAATGTATCAGAAATTCGAAATTGGCGATTTCAGTTTCTAGATTACCCGGCACGTTTTTCTTTTCCCAAACCAGCGATAACGATTCCGGGCGATCCACCGGTAAATACCATCTCTAAGTTTTAATGGGATCACCTTGAGTACTGTGGCCCATTTCCAGGGTGCAGAAAGCATACGGGCAATTTCAATCGCAGCATCTGATTCTAAATATACTTGCTTGCTTTTTATCAGTATAACCGCATCTGTGTCTTCGGGGATTTGAAAATCCTCCACCATTTTTCTTCCTTCTTCTGACTGAAGCGAAACAAATCGAAATTGCTTTTTATTATCGCGTTTCAGAACAAAATCAACCGAACGATTGCAAAGGTTGCAAATGCCATCAAACAATATTACCGGTTTTGTAGATTCCACTGAAGATTGAACAGAGATCTAATTAAGTGGTTCATTCTTTTGGTAGTTCAATTTCTTCATCCCAGATATACTTTCCGAACCACTGCCAGTTATGCCATGTTGCTGCTAAACGCTCTTTGGGTTTTGTAATACCGTGCCCAAATCCTTTATAAATAACTAATTTGGTGTCAATACCAACATCCTGAAGCCCTTGAAATAGTTCAAAAGCATTAGCCGGAGGAACTCTTTTGTCAAACTCTCCATGCTGAATCAAAGTTGGGGTTGAAGCTTTGTTTATGTTGGTCATCGGAGAAGTTTTTTCGTAAATGGCTTTATCCGACCATGGAGTTGCTTTTAAATACTGACGGGTGAATGGGTGGATGTCAGTATTCACATAATACGTCATCCAGTTGGATATTCCTGCTCCAACAGAGATGGCTTTAAACTTGTTTGAATTGGTGCTTAGAAATGCTGAAATATAACCACCCTGGCTCCAACCCATGGCAGCCACTTTATTGGCGTCAACGTATCCCTGATCGACTAAATAATCTACCCCGGAAGTCACATCCCAGGCATCACCCACTCCAAGATTACGCACGTTTAACGCTCGAAATTCTTCGCCATATCCGGCAGAACCTCTGTAGTTTGGCATTAAAATGATGGCTCCTTTATTCAACCACTGGATTACCGGGTAAACATATGAAAAAACAGGAGAAGGAACTGATATCCCGGTTGGCCCTCCATGAATGATTACCATCAAAGGATATTTCTTATTCGAATCGAAGTTTTGTGGTTTAAAAAGTGCTCCTTCTATTCCTGTGCCATCTTTACTTTTCCATGATATCATCTCACTTTCAGCTGTATCCCAATCCTTTATTTGCGAATTACAGTTTGTAATTTTAATGTCAGCCCCTATTTCAGGAATACCGATAAATATCTCGGTAAGTGAAGAATCATTATTGGCAGTATAGGCGACTGCTCCAAAATCATCAGAGGCAGAAAATTCAAAATGTCTTTGCTGTCCGGTTTTCCAAAAATGAACTTCCCCGTATTCAGGATCAATGGATAAAAGTGGTCGATCCGTTTTCTGCCAGGCGGCACCTATAATTTTAGAATCACTCCATTTTAAAATTGTAATGTTTTCGTCAAAGTCTCTTGCCAGTTGTTTCAGGTTTGTACCATCAATATCTATCCTGAATATTTTACTGTTTGTATAGAAATTTGAGGTGTCATTATCCAGGTTCGTTTCAAACACAATGGATTTTCCATCGGGGGACCAGCCGGCAAAAAAGTCTGAGCTGGCGTTATTCACCAGTGTTTTAAAGGTTCCTTCTTCTACATCGAAAATTGAGATGTCAGATTTCATGAATGAGTTTATCAGTGGATCTGGCTGATGATTAAATGCAATCTTTTTTCCGTCAGGAGACCAGTCGAAACCGGTAATAGTAAAATCAACACTATCAATTAGAATGGTTGCTTTGTTTGCATCGATAAAAGCAGAATCTTTAAGTTGATCGGGCAGAGGCATTTCGTTTAAACGCTGCGGATCAAATTTACATTTCCAGAGTTGACTCAATAAATATTCCTCATCTTCAACAGCAAATTCACCATATCTTTCCTTCCTGTTTTTACCTTTTTTCTCCGAATCTTCCACCTGGAGAAAGGCAATTTCTTTTCCATCAGGTGACCATTCGAAGTCACTAATATTTTGATCCGTATTCGAAACCTGAAATATGGCACCTCCTTTTGCACGCAATACCTGAATTTGAACTTTTCCTGTTCGATCTGACAGGAATGCAATCCATTTTCCATCGGGTGACCATTTTGGATTGGTGCTGTTACCTTTTAAATTATTGGTCAATTGAATTGTTTCTTCGTCTGTGTACAGCCATAATTCGGTGTCATAGCGGTTTTCCTTCCAATCCACCGATGTTTTTTCAAACACTAACAATCCGCCACCTGGCGAAAGCACCGGATTACGAACGGACTTTAAGGATAAAACTTCTTCAAAAGTTGGATTTTTCTGTGCACCAACAGTAAAAACCAGAAATGCTGATAACAGAACAAGTAATAAAATTTTCATAGTATAAATTTATCGTTGGAAAAAAGTTACAAAAATGACTGATTCCTAATTTAAAAACATCGCTTCAATTTTCAATGCTAAATTCAAAACTCTTCAAAGGTGAGATGAAGATCCAGCTTATCATTCATGCTTTCCTGCTGCGCTTTTAAACGGGAAATTAGCTGAAGTTTTGTGGCCTGGAAATTCGGATCATCCGAAAGATCATTCATTTCTAAGGGATCATTTTCAAGGTCAAACAGCAACATTTTTCTTGCCTTCGGATAAACCACCAACTTGAATTTATCGGTTCTGACCATGCGTTGAAAATCGATATAAGCACCATATATTTCAGGATAAAAGCTTTCAGTTTTTCCTTGATTGATCAATGGTATTAAACTGTTAAATTCAACATATTCGGGTTTTTCTATCCCGGCGAGTTCGAGCGTTGTAGCCATGATGTCCTGAAGATAGACCTGCATTTCGCATTTCTCATTTTCCGGAATATCAGGTCCGGCCACTATCAGCGGGACCCGCATGCTGTGATCATACATGTTCTGCTTTCCAACCAGCCCGTGATGCCCGACGGATAGACCGTGGTCGGCACTGAAGAGAATGTAGGTGTTTTTATCCTGTCCTGTTTCTTTGAGGTGCGCAATAATTCGTCCGATTTGTTCATCCATGTGAGTAATAATCGCATAATATTCCTGCCGGTGGACTTTTATGGAATATTCAGTCCGTGGGAAGGGGGCAAGTCTTTCGTCGCGAAGTCCCGGACCGCATCCAATACTGTCTTTATAGGGATAAAGTTCCTGGAAATTTTCAGGGATGGCAATATCTTCAACGGGATACATATCTACAAATTCTTTTGGCGATTGTCGCGGATCGTGCGGTGCGTTAAAGGCCAGGTACATAAAAAAAGGCCTTTCACTGTTTTGTGCCATGTCCAGAAAATCGATGGCGTTATCGCCGACTACTTCGCTCCAGTGTTTTCCTCCCTGCCAGTAACCTCCGTATTTTCGGTGCCAGGGAAGCCAGGTCGTGTCCATTTTCGAAAGCGGACGGTTGTAAGCTTCCGGAACAGAAGCCGGCATACCCGGACGGATATCCCGGGCATGTTGAAAAATACTGTCGGCCGGAACCGCTACATGCCATTTACCGGTCATGTACGTTTCATAACCTGCCTTTTCCAGCATCAGGCTCCAGAATTGATGCTTATCTTTCATTTCAGGATAACTGGACTGCGCTGACCGGGCTCTCCAGAGAAATCGCCCTGTATTCAGCATCGCACGGCTCGCAATGCATACAGCTCCGTTCCAGCCTCCCATGTTATACGAGTGGGTAAAAGTTACACCGGCATTCGCCAGTTTATCCAGGTTCGGAGTGATCACCTCATTGTTACCTGCAAAATGAACCGCTTCATAACTCAAATCGTCTGCAAAAATAAATAAGATGTTGGGCTTCTTTTTTTCGCTGGTGTTCTCGGAACAGGAACTGATCAGTAGGAGTAATGGAATAAGAATGCTGAGAAATTTGATCATGGTTGAATTTTTATTCAACCTAAATTTAAGTGGATAAAATTACACCGGCAATTAAATGACGGTTATTTATTCGTTTTAAAGTCTTTAATGAGCCCCAGAGTAAGCCAGTTGGCAACGGCCTGTCTGTTATTGGCAATTACCAGACGCTGAATGTCGCGTGAGTGGTTCACATTCCCAAGTTCGATGTAAACCGCAGGCGGATAGGTATTTTTTACCACAAACAGGTTACGATCTGACACTGTTCCTTCGTATCCGCGTCCGGGCTGATGTTCGTTGTATTTTTCACGAAATGTATCCCTTAGTATTGTTGCCGCTTTTTTCCCTGTTTTGCTGCGTTTGTCGTGATAAAAGAAAACATCAATATTTTCACCCCGACTGCGCGAGTCCACATGTATCGCGATCATTCGCTGAAAATCTTTCTTGTGTTGCATGTACAATTTATTCACTGCGTCGGAACGTTGCCGTAAGCGCCTGGTTTGATTCAGCGGAATGGTCAGATTTGGATAACACACTTCATCCTTGTCAAGTTTTAAGATGCTGTCATCGCGGATACCATCGTTAGGGTCGCGGGTGATTACATAAACGGATGCGCCTTCCTGTATTAATTTCCTTGCCAGGCGTAGCGTTACATCATAGGCATACTCGTCTTCGCTTACCGTATGACCATTATATTTTCCCAATGCACCCGGATCGGGACCTCCATGTCCTGCCACCAGGTAATACACGGCACCTTGCAGATCGTTGCCTGTAATTTCGATGTCCGCATATTTAGCACCAAAGATGTCGTAATGAACCATACGGCCTTTTGCTTCTGCAGGCTTTTCAGTAACCACACCGACAGCTTTTGCATCAGGTAATTTGTATCTTACCCCCGCAATCAGCGTATTCTCTTTGCCAAGCTGTTCCTTGTTCAGTGCAATAAAATCTTCCATGGTTTCCGAAACCGAATAACCGTATCGTGTCAGCAAACGGTAAATTCCATCACCTTTTTCAGCCACAACTTCTTTGCTTTGTGCACCTGCTTCCACAGGGAGGAGGGTAGCGGCTAAAAATATCATTAAAGTAACCCGTAAAAGTGATTTTATATGTAAGTTTGAACCGAACATCTTTTGTTTATTTCTGTTAAGAGTAAACGACTTTCATGCTAAAATAAATGTAACTAGTTAAAGATTTTTTTGTTCATGAAACATTCTTTCCGCAATACAGTGTTAATAACTTGGTTGGTACTGCTGATTTCGTGCCAGCCGAATGTGGTAAAAACGGGGTTCGATACAGAGAATATCTCTGTTTCAGCTGAAGCCAGTGGACTCGACAGCAGCATTATTCAACTTTATCAACCTTATAAAATACAGCTCGACAAAGATATGCAACGTGTGATTTCGCATTCTGAACAGGAAATGCAGAAGGATAAACCGGAGAGCTTGCTCACTAATTTCTTGGCGGATTTGCTGCTTGATGAAGCTATCCGTGAATCGGAAAAACAGGGGCTGGAAATTCATCCTGACGTTTCCTTTTTTAATTATGGAGGTATCCGTACTTCGCTGCCAAAGGGCGATATTACGGTTGGGAAAATCTTCGAACTGATGCCATTTGAAAACCAAATGGTTTTTGTGAAATTAAAGGGAGAAAAGATGAAAGCATTTCTTGATTATGTTGCCGGCAACGGGGGAGACAGTGTAGGAGGAGCCAGGTTTACGATCGTAGATGACAAAGCCGTTAACATTACAATCGGCGGCAGTGTTTTTGATCCTGAAAAAAGCTACTGGCTGGTCACCAATGACTATGTAGCAGCCGGTGGTGATGGTTTAAGCATGCTCCAGAACAGCGAGCAGTTTGTGAACAGCGATACAAAAATCAGGGATTTGATCATTCAATATATGGAACGTCAGCACGAAAATGAAGCGAACATAGTCGCGAAACTGGATGGGAGGATCAGTTATGAATAGAAGACGATTTATCCGTAATATTTCGGTCGGTGCAGCTGGTTTAACACTCGGAGCGGTTCCTTTTGAACTGCTTGCCAGCGATGATTTTGTCACGATCACTATTTTACATACTAACGACATACACAGTCATATAGAGCCATTTACGGGTACCAACGAACGTTATGCAAACAAGGGTGGTTTGGCGAGGATTTCACAAATAGCCAAAAGACATAAAGCTGAAAATCCGAATACCTTGCTGTTCGATGCCGGCGATATGTTCCAGGGAACACCGTATTTCAACTATTTCAAAGGCGAACTCATTTTTAAGGTGATGAGTGCGGCAGGTTACGACCTGGGTACGATCGGTAATCATGAATTCGACAATGGTTTGCAGGGTATTCTCGATCCCTTACCCAATGCGAAGTTTCCACTCATTACTTCAAATTACGATTTCTCGGATACCATTCTTGCGGGTAAATTCGACCGTTACCGGATCTTTAACAGACAGGGTATTAAAATTGGCGTTTATGCACTGGGAATCGAACTTGACGGACTTGTGGGAAGTAAAAATTACGGAAATACTATTTATATCGATCCGATAGCAGTGGCCAAAGAAATGGAGGTCTTTCTGAAAAATCAGGAGGATTGTGATCTGGTGATCTGCCTTTCTCACCTCGGATTGCGTTATCGCGATGATAAAGTGAGCGATCTGGTGATTGCCGCCGAAACCTCGATGACCGACCTGATCATTGGCGGCCACACACATACCTGGCTCGAGGAACCGATAGTAGAAAAGAACAAAGTAGGAAATCCTGTGATCGTGAATCAGGCATGGTGGGGTGGTTTGGTCGTTGGTAAAATTGATTTTGTATTCGACCGGGTTAAAAGAAACCGGACGGCAACTTTCTCGAATAACCTCGAATAAGTAATTATTGCATGAAGCGTTTACACCGTCTTTTGCTTTCATTATCTTCGGGTATCTTGCTCAGTCTTGCCTGGCTGGGATTCCCGGGTTGGATACTTTTTGTTGCCTGGCTGCCGCTGTTGGTTGTCGATAAATATTTTGTCGATCGAAAGGAAGCCTATCGAGGTGTTTCGTTCTGGGGGCATGCACTTATTACCGTTTTTATCTGGAACATTCTTACCACCTGGTGGATCATGCATGCAACGTTAGTTGGTGCTATTATGGCCATTGTGGCCAATTCATTTCTGATGTCGCTGGTATGGTGGCTTGGACACGCCGCACGTCGAAGGTTCAATTCAAATCTTGGTTACATTGCCCTTATTGCATTTTGGATTTCTTTTGAATATTTTCATTTTCACTGGGACATTGAGTGGCCCTGGCTGCAACTGGGAAATGGTTTTGCCAACAATGTAAAAATCATTCAATGGTATGAGTACACCGGGGCTTTTGGCGGAACGCTGTGGGTGCTTTCCATTAACTTTTTTATCTTTAAGTTACTCGATCTTCTTTCAAAAGGTCTGCACACAAGGCGATCCTTAGCAACGGGAGTTACATTGCTCTTGTTGATTTTTGTCCCGGTTATCCTTTCAAATCGAATGTATTCAAACCATGAAGAAAAGGACCATCCGAAAAAAATTACGATCGTTCAGCCCAATGTCGATCCGTATTCTGAAGAATATAACATGCAGGCCGAAATACTAAAAAAGGATCATTTTCTCGAGTTGGCCGAACGGGTATCCGACAGTGAAACGGATTTTATCGTTGGGCCTGAAACCGTTTTTGAGAATCCATGGTATTGGGATGAGGGCAAACTCAAGTCTAACCAGTTTCTTTCTGAGATGAAGCAGTTCACCAGTCTTTATCCGAAGGCTGAATTGCTGTTTGGCGTTTCATCTTTCAAAATATATCCCAGCGAGGTTTTAGCTACTCCAACGGCAAGAAAGAGTCAGGGAATTTTATACGACCGTTTTAACACCGCTATATTTGTCGATCGAAATGGTGAAGAACAGATTTACCATAAATCGAAACTGGTGGTGGGTGTCGAGAAAATGCCTTTTATGAAATACCTTGGTTTCATCCGCGATATTGTGATCGATATTGGTGGTACAACGGGCAGTCTTGGCCGACAGGAAGAAGCATCAGTTTTTACTTCGGTCGATGGAACAAAAGTCGCACCGGTGATTTGCTACGAATCGGTTTTTGGAGAATATGTTACCGATTACGTGAAGCAGGGAGCGGAGCTTATTTTTATAATCACCAACGACGGCTGGTGGAAAAACACACCGGGTTACAAACAGCACATGTCGTTTGCACGACTGCGTGCTATTGAAACACGCCGAAGCATCGGGCGTGCGGCTAATACCGGAATATCCTGCTTTATCAACCAGCGAGGTGATGTTTCCATGGCTACCAGTTGGTGGGTGGAAGCAGCGATCTCGGGAACCCTGAACACAAACGATGAAATTACTTTCTATGCAAAATACGGCGATTACATCGCACGCGTTTCCTTGTTTTTCGGAGGACTGCTGGTGTTACTGATGATTGTGAGAAGGATCAAATAAGTACAAAAAAAATCCGCATCAATTCGTTGTGTAAAACCCCTGTATAACAGGATTTGAGTGCCCGGTTGATCAAACTTCCATCGGTCCGAAGACTCATCCCGAGTACTCGGGACTACAAGGCCTGTTTTTACAACACTAAAGAGCTTTCTCGGTTTAATTTTTTCTGTTGAGTTTACCAATCCATGAATTAATGCGGAAATATCTTTGTCTATTTGAATGAACGCTTATTTGTTAATCCAAATGTAGCTGTAAGCTTTGGTATTTGCAAATTTAAAGTGTTAATTCTGTTCGTTCTGAATGTTAAGCTATTGTTGGATAGTTTATTAAATATGCGAATTCCGGTACGTCCGGAGCAATAAAATAGAACAGGAAAAAATATTATGATCTATTTGTTTGTATAAGTTGCTGATAGATATAGGTTTGGGAAGAATATTCGTAGCGATAAATGATCGGCAGTTGCAAACTTTGAATAAGACATTTATAACCAAATAAGATCCCTGGATCCGGTAAAGCTCCTTTAATCCCTTTACGGGGGAATGACTATACATTTCTTCAATTAAGATTTACGAAAACGAAGGTAAGTTCTAGCTTTGTAATGTTTACTTCAGTATTATCTATTACTTTATGAAGTTTGATAAGAATAAATCAGTGCAAACATGAGCAACAGAAGAAAATTTTTAAAACAGGGAAGCCTTGCCTTAGGTGGCATTTCATTGTTATCCCCTCAGCATTTATGGGCTTTAAACGTCCCACAGCAATACATTTCCAACCGGCCGTCACCATCTGATCGGAATTTTACTTCAAAGGCAGTAGAGGAAGCTATCCGCAATGCAAAAGCGAAGATCACCGATCCTAAGGTTGCCTGGATGTTCGAAAACTGTTTCCCGAATACGCTGGACACAACTGTTGAGTTTGGAACGCTGAATGGCAAGCCGGATACTTTTGTGATCACAGGCGATATACATGCCATGTGGCTGCGCGACTCTACGGCTCAGGTATGGCCATACCTTTCGCTTATAAATCAAGATGAAGACCTGAAAACCTTGATAGCCGGTGTAATCAACCGTCAAACACAATGCGTATTGCTCGATCCTTATGCCAATGCCTTTAATAAGACAAAAGAAGACGAGGTACACTGGATGAGCGATCACACTGAAATGAAACAGGGATTGCACGAACGGAAATGGGAAATTGACTCGCTGGCCTACACCGTTCGACTGGCCTATAATTACTGGCGTACAACGGGCGACGCTACTGTTTTTGATACCGACTGGCAAAAGGCAGCCGGACTTATCCTGAAAACCTTTAAGGAACAACAGCGCAAAGACGGTCCGGGGCCCTACGTATTTTTACGTACAACCGACCGTCAGCTTGATACGGTTTCGAATGGTGGCTATGGACGTCCTTTAAAACCAGTGGGATTAATCAATTCGACGTTCCGGCCATCAGACGATGCAACGACCTATGGTTTTTTGATCCCATCCAATTTGTTTGCCGTAGTTTCTTTGCGACAGCTGGCCGAAATTAGTGCTGAAATAACCGGCGATAATGCATTCGCAACGGAATGCAAAGCTATAGCCGATGAGGTTGAAAAAGCAATAGAAGAATATGGAATCGTAGAACATCCGCAGCATGGCAAAGTTTACGCATACGAAGTGGACGGTTTTGGCAACCACACTTACATGGACGATGCCAATGTGCCAAGCTTATTGGCACTGCCTTATCTTGGGCTGGTTGATAAGGACGATCCGATTTACCTGAATACCCGGGAACTGGTTTGGAGCCATGACAATCCGTATTTCTTTAAAGGAAAGGCAGGTGAGGGAATTGGTGGGCCACATGTCGGTTACGACATGATCTGGCCAATGAGTATCATCATGCGTGCCATGACCAGTACCAATGATAATGAAATCAGGTGGTGTATTAAAACACTGCGCGATACCGATGCCGATACCGGTTTTATGCATGAGACGTTTCATAAAGATAATCCGCAGAACTATACGCGGTCGTGGTTTGCATGGGCAAATACGCTGTTTGGAGAACTGATCCTGAAATTGATAAATCAAGGGAAGCAGGATCTGTTAAAAGTGTAGACCAGTTGATCAAGATCGATGCACATTGAAAAAAATCAAATTGAAAGGAAATTCAAGTTAATCCCCGGTTATCGTTTTTAAAAGAATCCCCTGGCAATACTAATTTATAGGTGAATTTCCACCTGCTCTCCATTGTAATTGATTTGTTTAAACAGATCTTTCTGAGAAAGGAATGGCACAGCATGATCACGCGTAACTTTATGAATACGGAATATTCGTTTAGGAACCATGCCTTCGAATTTGCCTTGGCGTTCTTTAATGATGAGTTTCCCGTCATCTTCCAAATATTCAAAACTAATGATACTGTATTTTCCGTCCTCGTAGTTGTAATTTGTAGATTCGTCCTCGTATAACTCAAAATTGCCGTCTTTCCCTGTATAAACGTAGATGTCAATCGGCGCGTTCGGCTTTTGGTCGGTGTATTCGATTTCGGGTCCTGCAGGCAAAATTGAGCCCTCATGAACATACAACGGAATACGTTTGTAGGGTGCCTCAACATTAAGTTTCTGGCCACCTGCAATGTATCTTCCTGAGTAAAGTTCGTACCATCCTCCGTTGTTGGGGAAATAAACGTCGCGTTGCCGTGCCTTGTAGTCGTAAACAGGACATACAAGCAGTGACGGGCCAAACATAAACTGGTCGCTAATATTCAGTACGCGTTTGTCTTGCGGGAAATCCATAGCCAAACCACGCATGATGGTATAATCTTTGAAATAAACAGCACCTGTGAGACTGTATATGTAGGGCATTAGCCGATATCGTAACTTATTGTAGTACAACATCGACTGATAAGCGGGGTGGTCATCCGGTGCGATGTTATAGATTTCGCGATAGGGATATTGCCCGTGAACCCTGAACAAGGGAGTAAAGGTACCAAACTGGTACCAGCGGGTGTTCAGTTCACGCCATTCCTTCATGGCCTCACTTCCTTCTTTTGCCCGTTCAAATTTTTTCTGAACGCAGAATCCGCCGATGTCCATCGTCCAGTAGGGGAGTCCCGACATCGAGAAATTTATTCCGGCCGAAATCTGGGCTTTCATGTCTTCCCATGTTGTGCCAATATCGCCGCTCCAGGTAGTAGTGCCATAGCGCTGCATACCTGCAAATCCCGAACGGGTGAGAATGAATACCCTGTCAACAGGATTCACTTCGCGCTGGCCTTCATAAATCCCCTTGGCATTCATCAGTGCAAATGCATTGAAATATTCTGTTGATGGGCCCAGTGCCGTCGGATTCATCAATTCTTTCCTGTATTCGATGCTCGCGTTCGATAAAATATCGGGTTCGGTGGCGTCAAGCCACCAGGCATCAATTCCTTTTGAATAGAGTTTTTTATTAATCTGTTTCCAGAATAGCTGGCGTGCGCCGTCGCTGTAAGCATCGTAGAATGAGCCGATGTAGCCCGGGTAAATCCAGTCACGAATACTGTCTTTTATCGCCTGTTTGTACATCCATCCGTGTTCGTTAAATTCGTTATAATGCTCGGTACCCAGGTAAAATTTTGGCCACACTGAAATCAGGATGCGTGCGTTCTTTTCATGCACCTGGTCAATCATATCCTCGGGATCGGGGAAGCGGGCCGGATCAAAATCATGGCTTCCCCATTTCTCCACCGGCCAGTATGACCAGTCCTGAACGATATTGTCGATCGGAATGTGTCTTTTGCGGAATTCGGCCAGGGTATTCAGTAGCTCATCCTGTGTTTTGTAACGCTCACGACTCTGCCAGAAACCCATCGCCCATTTAGGCATTACCTGGGCTTTCCCGGTAAGTTGACGGTACCTCGAAATAACTTCGTCCATCGATTCGCCATGCATGAAATAGTAATTGATTTGTTTGCCCATTTCAGACCAGAACGAAATATCGTCCTGTTGATCTGTAGGTACAGGTGAGAGTACTTTTAATCCGATGTATGAAACTCCTCCGTCGGGAAACCATTCGAGTTTAATGTCATATTTCTGGCCGGTTTTCATGTCCACCTGGAATTTAGCAACAGATGGGTTCCAGGCAGTGCGCCATTTATCAGCCATTAGTTGTCCGTCGATCCAGATTTTTGTGTATCCTGCATAATAAAGCAGAAAATGAAATAAGCCGCTTTCTTCAGGTTCAAGTTGGCCTTCCCAGGTAATTTTAGCACGATCGAAGCTAAATCCTTCGGGAAAATTTTCAATGGTCTCCAGGTTTTCGTAATCGATGGTTGATTCTATTCTTGTGGTGAAAACGTGCCCTTTTTGTGTATCGTCGATGTAAGTGGCTGTTAAGCCGCCTTCTTCTCCGTCGGCATTAAATAACCTGAACTGGTTGATTTGCCCGTAAGGACGCGGATCGCCGAACCGGGAGAGCGAATAATTGTCCCAAAGCAAACCGTAATTTTTCGTTGAAACCATAAAGGGTACCGAAACCTTAGTGTTGTACTGGAAGAGTTCTTCATTCTTTCCGTGATAATTCATTTCATCGGCCTGGTGTTGTCCAAGTCCGTAAATTCCTTCATCTTCCGACGACTCAAATACCTGGCGTAGGGTATAGCCTTTCACACCGTCAACTTCTATAGCTTGAAGTGTAGTGCTGCCGTTGTCTTTCCCCGCTAAAATAAGGTTACCTTCGTCATCGAAAAAATCAACTTTCCCGGTGACTTTCGAAACTTCAACTTTTGTTTTTTCTGTAGCGACGGTAAGTTTATCGCCAACTTCTTCCACCGAATATTCCACCGGCTTAACATCTGGAAGCACAACTAGGCTTTGCTCATCGCTAAACGATTTGCTGGCACTGGCCGAAATTTTTATAATTTCTTCGTCGAGCGGAGTGATCAGAATTGCTTTTGCCGAATTTTCAGATGTAATTTTCGGGTAAACAACGACACCTTTTTGCCCTGATTCCCAATTTCGATGAGTGCAGGAGTATATTGTGAGAATGAAAATAAAGAAGGTCAGAAGTTTTTTCATGTTTATCAGTTTAGCGTGATTCAATTAAAATATTACAATGAGTTTAATTGAATTGTAAATGCCTTATTGTAATTTTTACACAAATGTAATCAAAATGGACAGTTTTCCGAATATTAGTCTTTCAAAGTAAAGGTTTGTTGAACTTTCTGTGATCGTGATATTGGCTAAGTTATGATTAGAGGTTATCTTTGAATACAAAGTGGTGAAAGTCACATAAATCAATATAAAACTGTTTCAATGAAATTCACTCTCTACTTTTTTCCTTTGCTTATTATTCAGCAAATAGTAGCTCAAACTGTGAGCCCGGCAGATCAAAATGCTACTGAAGAGACTATTAATCTGTATCGTAACCTGATCGAAATCCAACACAAAGGAATGATGTTTGGTCACCAGGATGACCTGGCGTACGGTATTGGCTGGGTATACGAAGAAGGTCGTTCGGATGTGAAGGATGTTTGTGGTGATTATCCTGCAGTTTATGGCTGGGAACTTGGTCACCTTGAACTGGGCGATCCGTACAGTCTTGATTCGGTACACTTTGATAAAATTCAAGGATGGATTAAAACCGTTTACGAAAGGGGAGGAGTGAATACTATCAGCTGGCATCTGCGCAATCCACTGACAGGAGGAACGGCCTGGGATACATCGTCGAAAGAAGTGGTGAAATCGATATTGCCCGGTGGAGAAAGACATCAGTTGTTCAAAGCGTATCTCGATCGGCTGGCTGTTTTTCTTGAAGGTTTAAAAACCGACAACGGGACCTACATTCCCATTCTTTTCAGGCCTTTTCACGAACACACGGGAAGTTGGTTCTGGTGGGGCAAGAACCTCTGCACGGTCGAGGAATACAAGGCTTTATGGCGATTTACCGTGCATTATCTGCAAAACGAGAAGAACATTCATCATGTTTTGTACACCTACTCAACCGACCGGTTTTCATCAGTTGAAGATTACCTCGAACGTTATCCGGGAGATGACATTGTTGATATACTGGCTTTCGATCTGTACGATCGCGGTCGTGATTATCCTGTTGTTTTGCGAAACTGTGCTGAAGTAGTAACCAAAGAGGCGAAGCAAAGAAACAAAGTGGCAGCCATAAGCGAAACAGGGGGACCAATTGCCACCAATACCGAATGGTGGACAAAGACCTTGCTGAAAACTCTGCGACCTTTTGAAATCTCCTATGTACTGGTATGGAGAAATCCGTGGCAGCCATCCAGTCACGGAGCTTTCTCAGCCTACCAGGGCAGTCCCGATTCAGCTGATTTTATCAGGTTTTACGAAGACCCAAAAACTCTTTTTCAAAAGGAAGTTACAGCCAGGGAATTGTATAACTAAACCAGCAAGACATAAAAAATCCCTGTAAGTTTTACACACAGGGATTTCTTTCTTGGAGGTTTGAGTTTAAAAGTCTATGACGTCGAAATATGGTCCCTTAGGATCATAATTTTTATCGAATAACAAGGGAAAATTTGGTTTTCCGGGTTGATTTAACCAGGAGTGATCATCTGTCAATCCCCAGAATGTAACGCTTGTAATTTCATCTTTGTAATCTCTGAATTCCTGGAAATATCTTCCATATGCACTTTTTTGCTTACTTTCAATCGTCGATGTGTATTCATTTGCTGATCCTGTATTGATATCAAGTTCAGTGATCTGTAATTCAACGCCCAGTGCTGCATAGCTATCAAATGCATCACGAATTCGGCTCAAATAAGGTCCGTCTAAATTCCAGTGTCCCTGCAGGCCTATGCCGTCAACCAATTGCCGGCTAATCAGATCTTCCAGTAATTTTTCGATGCTATACCGTTTCTGCGGCTCGGTTGCATTATAATCGTTGTAAAAGAGTTTTGCGTCCGGATCGGCCTCCCGTGCTGCTTTAAAGGCTTCAAAAATATAGTCTTCTCCACAAATGGAGTACCATTTTGAATTTCGGTATCCTCCTCCGTCATCAATCGCTTCGTTTACCACATCCCAGGCATAAATTTTTCCTTTGTAACGCCCAACAACCGCTGCAATATGAGATTTTAACCTTTCGAGCACCAGTTCTTTACTTGCTTCAACTCCGTTGTCTTCAAAAATCCAGTCGGGAACCTGCTGGTGCCAGCAAAGTGTGTGCCCCCTGACCTTTAAATCATTGGCGACAGCAAAATCAACAATTTTATCTGCATCGCTCCAGTTGAAATTTCCTTCAGTGGGTTCAATTGAACTCCATTTCATTGCATTTTCAGCGGTCAGACTGTTCATATGTCTTTTTATGAGCGCAATTTCATCCGGCTTATCCAGCGTTTGCGGTGCAATAGCTACTCCAATATCAAAATAACCATCCTCAAAATAATAATCCCTAAGCCCGTCGCTGGTGGCGTTATACTCTTCCAGATTTTTTGGCCGGTCGTTCTCCACGGGAGGTTCAATGGGCGGATCGATCGGATCTTCTCCGCCTGAATCGGAACAGGAAACAAATATTAAGATACTCAGAAAGAGATCAAACAATTTTTTCATGATACAATTTTTAAAAGGGCAAGCTACAAAAAGTAGCAAGCCCTTTTTTACGAACTAAATGGCAACTATAAGCTGCTTACTTCTTATGGAATCGAACGTTATCCACACAAATATTCACTACCGATTCTCCATTATCGAAAGCAGCGCCAAAAGTCATATCTCCCTGATCAAGATTGGTCGGACTGTTGGTTCCCCAGCCCCATCCATCTTTGAATGCAGAAAATTCTACTGTGATGGTGATCCAACCGTTGGTTACGTCAATCACCTCCGGAATTCCTGCTCCTGGAGGTGCTGCCGGTCCCATGGCCCACCAGAAATCTCCTTCGCTGCTTTGCAGTCTGAATTTGACATTTCCACCGGTGATTGGTTCCAGTACATTGATATCAAACTTCAACACATATTCATCAACGGCAGTTCCAACAATTGAACCCGGGAAGTTATTTGAGCTGTTTCTCCAGAAAAGGTCGGTCCAGCCGTTAAAGCTTCCGTTGATCCGGCCATAGTTTGTCCCGTTTAATGTCAGGTCCGGTTCATTTTCTAGAGCTACTGCACCCCACCAGCTGTCTTTACTGCCGGTTCCATCGAAATCAAAGAATACAAGGTTCCAGTCCTGCACCGGATCGGCAGCTGTAATTGTAATCTCCGGCGACTCGGTGGTTTCATTATCGATTGTGACAAAGGTGATGGTTCCGACACCAGGTTTGGCATCCATCGGTACAACAACTTCGAGCAGGGTCGGTGTTTTATTTCCGAATGCAGTTGCATACACGTCGCCCGGGAAAATGACGTCGGTGAACAGATCTAGTTTTTCACCTTCGATTACCAGTACTTCGCCGGGTTTAACCGAAGATGGCATGTTTGTAATGATAGGCACATTCGATGCAAGGATGGTCAAATCCGTGGCCGATGTAACCGTGCTTCCGTTTGTCGTAACTAATGTAAATGGTCCAGTGGCGGTACCTGTAGGTACCTTCACCACAATTTCATTTTCCATACCGCTTACAGCAACCTGCAGATCACCGGTAAATATCACGGTTGTTACCATATCAAGATCCGTTCCACTAATGGTGATCTCGGCATTGGTTTTGGTTTCCGTTGGCATGAAAGCTGTTATCGTTGGCATGACCAGCATCAGTTCGTCGGCACTGCTTACACTTTTATCCGACGCGGTATTCAGCGTAATAGTACCTTCCACCGCTGTTTCAGGAACAGTTACGATGAGTTCGGCTGTATCTTTCGATACAATGGTTCCGTTAACACCACCGCCAAACACTACGCCTGTAACCAGATCGAGGTCGCTTCCTTTAATCGTTATATCGCTTCCCGATTTAGCCGGATTTGGTCCAATTTCGGTAATGGCCGGACTTACCAGTGTTAAGGAAGCAGCTACTTCAACATCGACACCTGAAAGTGCTTCCACTGTCAGGTTACCTTCTTTTGAATTGTCGGGAACAACAAGCTTGATTTCGGTTGCTGACTGAGCGTTAAAGGTTTCCACTTTCAGACCACCGGGGAAAAGAATGGATTTTACGAGGTCGAGATCGGCGCCCGTCAGGGTGAGTTCAGTTCCTGCTTTCACCGGAACAGGTGAAAGTGCACTTATGTTTGGAAGGTTGATTTCCAGGGCACTTTCCGTTTCTACCAGAATGGGTTCTTCTTCGCCGTTTGAAAGCACTAGAATACCCGTTTGAGCATCCATGGGAACTTTTACTACCAGTTGTTCGCGGCTTTGCGATTCGAATTTGGTTACCGATTTTTTCTCGGCAAAAGTTACTTCTTTAATGAGATTGAGGTAAGTACCTGTTATGGTTACATTCTCTCCCGGACGCACTTTTACAGGCGAAAATGAAGCAATCGTGATTGGCTCTGAAATCGTTAGCCTGGTTTTTGCTGTGATATCGCCTTGAGATGTTTTCAACACAACAGAACCACTTACGGTTTCTTCCGGTACCTCGATTACAATTAATTCGTCGCTCTTGCTCTTGAAATTCGTAACCTCGATATTTTGTGGAAGTATAATTGCATTCACCTCGTTGAGGTTTGTCCCAATGAATCTCAATTCACCGCCCCGCAGTGCAGGAGAAGGCCCCCAGCTATTCAGAATGACTTCGGAACTGGTTTCCTCGTCATTACATGCTGTGAACAATAATCCTGCAAAGAGGAAGCTTAGAAAATATACTTTTAAAATATTTAGTTTCTTCTTCATGATTCTTAATTTAAGATTACAGGTCAACGATTCGCAGGTTATCTACACACACAAAAATCTCGGTGGGTGATACCGGTGTACTACCCCAAAGGAAGATCGACAAACTACCACAACCATCCGGGTAATTCAACTTGAGACTATTGTTATCCAGACCATGATTGTAAACAAATTCCGAAAGTGGAAGCGTAACAGTTATCCAACCGTCGGTTTCGAAAACGCCGTCCTGTTCGGTGTACCAGGGTCTCCAGATACCTTTGGCAACATTGTCATCCGTATGGCCGGCATTGTTGCTGTTGCTCCATGGTGTAAAGATGAAGTACATGACTCCACCTTCCCAGGGCAGTACAACGTTCGCTTCAAAGCGCAGGGCTTTGTCTGTTATACCGCCTTCCCAAAGCGGGCCTTGCGGACGACCGGCTGATTGTCCCCAAAGATCGGCTTCGAAATCCACATCGTTCCAGCCCCAATCCTGGAATGTACCTTTAAAGGTCACATAATTGCCGGAAACGCCTTCAGGGTCTGCACTTTGCGTGTTTCCAGGGTGCCAGCCACCGCCTGTCAGCTGGTCGAAATCCCAGAAAAGTCCTCGCTGGTCGCGAAACTGGAAAGTTGATTTGCCTGATCCAAACAGGGTTTCTACAACAATAGGTCCGGAAGTTGCTCCATCAGGCACCACAACCTGAATTTCTGTTTGAGTGAACGAGACCACTTCGCCTTCCACATCTCCCGGGAAATTTACAGTCGGTTCGAAAAAGAAATCACCGATCAAAGTGGCAACATCACCGGCAGCCACATACTCACACGCAATGGAACTTACGCGCGGCGCTGGTACATTCACTTTAAACGGGTATTCGTAGGTACTCCCATCGCTAAACACAAGCGTGATCATATCATTCACTTCCTGGGGTGGAATGTTCGGTACATTCACCAAAATAGAAGTGTTGGTTATATAGGTTGAAGTTAGCGTAGCTTCCTGGTCATTGAACCAAACTTCAACCACATCACCCAAACCTTCGCCCATGATGGCAATCAGTGAGCCCATGTATGCACTGGTCAGTAATGAATCTGATTTCTCGGGATTGGTCACCCGAATGTATTGAATTTCTGATGGCCCTATTGTTTCTTCTTCTTCACAGGATGTAAAGAGAGAGCCAACAATGAACACCGGAATCAACAGTAATAGTATATATTTCAATTTACTTTTCATATCCTTAATTTTTGTGAGGTTATTCTTGATTTGCATAATAATCCACTGCAGCTTCTTCGGGCGCCAGTAGCGGATTATTGCCCACTTCACCCGATGGAATTGGCAGGAACATATCTTGTTCGTAGATTACAACCGGTGAAGATGGCGGCGTAAGTTCATAGCCATCCATGGTATTTTCGTTGGAAGAATCACCTCCACTTATCCGGTTGTAACGATATGCTCTGTCCTGATCATTGAGGTACTGGAGAGCAGCATTTGCATCGCGGTAATAGAATCGTTTGATATCAAACCAGTTCATACTTTCCGCACCAAACTCAACACGACGTTCTTTCAGGATATCCATAAAACTGATAGAACTCTTGATTGGCAAACCGGCTCTTTCGCGAATGGCGTTAAAATATTCGAGTGCTTTGCCATCTGACGTGGAGGAGCCTGTGCCCAAAACTGCTTCGGAATAGATGAGGTAAACATCGGCCAGTCGTAACAAATACTGGTTAATAGCCACATCCTGGTTGGTTCCGATTCCTGGTCCGTCATCGGCGCTGCCGATCACATATTTTTTGAGGTTATTCAGGACCGGTGATGGTCCTTCCAACTGGTCACCGTTTTCATCGCGTGAAACGATATTGTAGGTGTACCCACCATTGGCTTTATTGATTTCGGGATAGTAATTCCCCAGCGACATGTATATGTGGTAGGCTCGTTTGTCGCCTACTTCCACATCTTCAAGAAAATCGTAGGTCATACTTTTACCACCTCCCCAAGCCTGGGTATTACCGGTGATTACACTGCTACGTGCAAAAACAGCCTGGCGGCTGTTACCCGTTCCCCAGCCCTGGGTCATCCACTGCATGGCGAATAACGATTCTTCGTTGTTATTATTGGCAATTTTGAACAGGTCACCGTAGTTCGACAACAATGAGTGGCCGCTGTTTTCAATAACATCAGCAGCATAATTTTTGGCTGCTTCAAAATCGGCCGCATTTTTTGTTCCCTGAGCAATGGTCAGGTGCAATTTTGCCAGCATTCCTTTTGCGGACCATTGGGTAACCCTTCCGGGTACGTCTTCGGCAGGAAGCGTTGCTGCAGCATATTCTAGATCCTCTTTTATAAACCTGTAAATGCTCTCACGCGTATTTTTAGGTAGGATCATGTTGTTGGTCGTAACCAATTCAGTAGAATTCTCAACGATTGGCACTTCGCCCCAATATTCGGCCAAAAGGTAGTAAGCCGTTCCACGAACAAATCGGGCTTCGCCCAATGCACGGTCGATCACATCGTCTGGCACATTTCCTGATGCTGCCGGTGGCATGTCGTTTATAATGGAGTTGGCATAAGCAATAACCCGGAACAGTCCGTCCCAGCCCTGCTTGATAATAGAATTACCGGCATTGAAGGTGAGGAACATAAATTGGCCTTCCTGATCCCAGTCGTGAAAAATATCCCCGGACATGAGATCTCCGGCACACCAGAAAAACTTATCGTTAAATGCAAACCATGGGATACCATACAGCGAAGCCGTATTGGCCCGAACGTCTGATTCCGACTTGTAGAAGTTATCAGCGGTTATCGCATCCATCGGGGCGATATCCAGAAACTCTTCCTTGCAAGATCCTGAAAAGAGGAAAATTGCAATCAAGCTTATTATTTTTAATTTATCTTTCATGTTCATTTTTCTTTGCTTTTAAATTTACAATCCATCTCCATTAAAATTCAACATCAATTCCCATTGTAATCACCCTTGGAGAAGGATAACGTCCCATGTCGATGTTTTGTCTTCTTGCATCCTGGTTGAAAGCACCAATTTCAGGATCGTAACCCGAATAGTTGGTAAAGGTGTACAGGTTTTGTGCATTCACATAAACTTTCACTCTATCCATACGTGCTTTTCTTGTAATATTTCTCGGAAGGGTGTACGATAAACTAATATTTTGGATGCGCAGATACGATCCGTCTTCGATGAAACGTGTCGACATCCTGTTGTTACGGTTGTTATCGTTGGTAGCAAAGCGGGGTATATCGGTTCCCGGATTAGCCAGGTACACATTTGAAGGATCAGTAGTTGAACCGTTTGGATCGACATAAGCGTAACGTGCACGATCGGCAACGCGTACCGACTGGTTGTTGTAAATGCTGGTCATTCCTTCAATTTCAACACGCTGGTAATTCAAAATATCGGCACCATACGAAGCTGTCAGGTAAACCGAGAGCTGGAATGGCCCAAATTCGAAACTATTATTCAATCCTGCTGTAAAATCAGGATTCGGGTCCCCGATTACTTTCTGATCATAGGTGTCGATCAGTCCATCCGGAACGCCTTCCGGTCCGCTGATATCCCTGAATTTAACATCGCCAATCCAAACACCGTCGCGGCGGTCGACCAGGTTTTCACCATTTGGATTTTCGGCTGTTATGGTGGACTGATCCACTACCTGAACCGCATGGTTGCGAATTTCATCTTCATTCGCAAAAATACCATCGGCAATGTACCCGTAAAATACACCGATCGGATATCCTGCACGGGTCATGGTTGCGGTCTGGTATTCGCTATACCAGTAGAGGTTGCCCCACTGGGTTGCATTAACGGCTTCGAGTTCTTTCACCTTGTTTCGGTTAAGTGAGAAAGTGAAGCTTGTATTCCACCTGAAATTACGTCGGTTAATGTTGTAGGTGTTTAATGAAATGTCCACGCCCTTGTTCTCCATTTTACCAATGTTGGCAATTGGAGCCCGAATATCTCTCCAGTCGGTTCCGCCCAGGTAACTGGGGACAGAGAGTTGCAAAAGCATATCGTTGGTAAATTTTTTGTACAAATCAACGGTAAGGTCGATTGATCCTTCCAGGAGACCAACATCCAATCCAATGTTATATTGGCGGGTAGATTCCCATTTCAGGTTGGGATTGGCAATTTTTTCGGTTTTGTACATGGTCCCAAATACCGAAGGGAAACTCTGCATCGATGAACCGTAGAGATAGTTACCGATAGCCTGATTTCCTACTTCACCATATCCAAGGCGTAGTTTCAGGTTCGAGAACAGGGTGCTTTCCTCCATGAAACCCTCTTCTGATACACGCCATGCCAGTGATCCGGAGGGAAAATATCCCCAACGGTTATTGGCACCGAATTTTGAAGAACCATCTGCACGCAAGGTAAAAGTGAACAGGTAACGGTTATCGTAGTTGTAATTGAAGCGTCCAAAGTACGATGCGATCGAAGAAGCACCTTTCCAACCGTCTGTGGTAGTGCTCGGTGTTCCGGCATCATCTCCCTCGCTTAAAACATGAATATCGTTTGATGCGAAATTGTACTTGGTAACGTTCGATCCCTGGTATTCCGATTTTTGCGCTTCAGTACCCAGCATGGCAGTCAGGTTATGTACTTCGTTGAACGTAGCGTTGTAGGTCAGGTAGTTTTTCCAGATCCAGAAGAAACTGCTTTCTTCACGCTGCCTCAGCGAGTTCACATTATTTGAAATGCGGCCCCATTCAAAGGTGGGGTTGAAGGCTTTGTTCAGCGAATGATTATCATCGAAACCTATCTCGGAACGGAACTTCAGATCAGTAAACAAATCGATATCGGCATAAAAGTTGGCCATTACCCTCTGTCTTTCCAAGGTGTTAGTCCTGAGCAAGGCCAGCCCAACCGGGTTAAAACTGATGCCTGCAACGTTGCTTTCCGGACCGGCAAAGTTTCCGTCCATGTCGCGTACCGGAAGGTCGGGTTGCATTTTTAAGGCATTTTGAATAACGCCATCGCCACCATCGTTGAGTGTAATGACTTCATCGGTGTTGGCATACGACATGCTTCCTCCAACTTTTACCCAGTCGTTAACCGTGTGATCGAGGTTCATCCTGGTTGTGAAACGCTGGAAACTTGAATTGATGATGATGCCGTCCTGATCGAAGAAACCACCTGAGATCATGTAGGTTGAACGATCGTTACCACCCGAAACGGTCAACTGGTGACTTTGCATTCCGGCAGTCTGGAAAATTTCATCCTGCCAGTCGGTTCCCGGACCCAGAATGCTTGGATCGAGATAACGTTCGTTTGGCGTGTAGCCCAGCTCAGTATCGATCTGAACCCGGTAGTCGGCAAACTGCGGAAGGTCCATCATGTCGAGTTTTTTAGCCAGCGACTGCACTGCATAGTAGCCATTGTAGGTAATTTTTGATTTACCCTTTTTACCTTTTTTGGTGGTAATAAGCACTACACCATTGGCAGCACGCGCACCATAAATTGCCGTTGCCGAGGCGTCTTTCAGCACCTCGATGTTTTCAATGTCATTTGGGTTGATGGTTGACAAGGGGTTTACGCGGTTTTGTCCGTTGGCACCTCCTGCCCAGTCGAAACCTGAAACGCTCGCACCATCGCCCTGGAATGGAATTCCGTCGATAACGTAAAGCGGCTCGCTCGATCCGGTAATGGAGTTGGCACCCCTTATTCGGATGGATGCTGCACCACCGGGTTGCCCCGAGTTTTGGGTTACCTGCACCCCGGCAATACGTCCCTGGAGTGCCTGGTCGATGTTGGTCGTAACTGACTGACGCAATTCATCGCCCGATACCGATACTACTGCACCGGTCAGGTCCGATTTTTTCATGGTTCCGTAACCCACAACAACCACTTCATCGAGACCCAGAGTTTCCGATTCCATCACTACATCGATGGTGGTACTGGATCCAACTCTTATCTCCTGAATTTCATAACCGATAAAGGAGAAAAGAAGCACACTCTCGTCTGAAGGAACGTCTATAGCATAATTACCCTGATCGTCGGTGACAGTACCCTGACTGGTACCCTGCACTACAACGTTCACTCCGGGTAAAGCTTCCTGAGTTTGAGAATCAGTGACATTCCCGGTTATTCTTCTTTGTGCCCAGAGCGAGCTACTCAGAAAGAATAACATCAAAAATAAAACTAGATTTTTCTTCATAGAGTTACCGTTTAGATTAATATATTGAGTTTATAGTTCATTGCTTAAAAAAGCCAAATCAAGCCAATAATGGTTAGAATGATGATCAGGTAAATGATCCATTCAACTATCACAAATGCATTTTTTTTCTTCGAGATCTTTTTAAACATCTTTTGCTGCTTTGAAAATCTATGCTTTCGTATCCTGTTTATTCATCGACTTCCATCGATGGTCATAATCGATCCATCGGATCGGTATTCCAGTTCGGTTACTTTCATGCTTCTTAACCAGGTTTTCCCTCCTGAAGGCACACTGTCGTGAAAAAACAGGTACCATTTGCCCTTGAATTCACAAATGGAATGATGGGTGGTCCAACCGACTACCGGCGTTAAAATAATGCCGCGGTATGTAAATGGTCCATAAGGAGATTTTCCGGTGGCATAACACAGTTTGTGTGTATTACCTGTGGAGTAGGAGAAGTAATATGTATCGTTATATCGGTGCATCCACGATGCCTCAAAAAAGCGACGATCGTGATCGCCCGCTTTTAACAGTTCATCGTTTTCATCCTTTATGATGAGATCACGTGGTTCCTCCTCAAATCCTAACATATCCTCGCGCATCTGAACCACTTTCGGACTAAGGGCAGGTTCTTCATCGGCAGGTTCACTTCCACATTCCAGTGCTTTATTATTGCGGTAACGTTGCAGCTGCCCGCCCCATAATCCGCCAAAATACATGAAATGAGTTCCATCTTCGTTTTCGAATACGCAGGGATCGATGCTGTAACTCCCTGTAATGGGATGATTTTCAGGAATGAAAGGTCCTTCAGGTTTTTCACTTACTGCCACTCCAATCCTGAAAATGTCGGTTTTATCTTTGGCCGGAAAATACAGAAAGTACTTTCCGTTTTTACAGGCTACGTCGGTGTCCCACATCTGGCGTCCTGCCCAGGGAACGTCTTTGATATCAAGTACCTTCCCATGGTCGGTAACTTCTCCATCCACATCATTCATCGAAAAAACATGATAATCACGCATATCGAAATGATCTCCCAGGTCGTTTTCAGGGATTCCGGATTCAATATCGTGGGAAGGGTAGATGTAGAGTCTTCCGTTAAATACATGTGCCGCCGGGTCAGCGGTATACATGTGATCTACTAGATACCTTGGTCGCTTCATAGCTTGGATTTACTGATTTACCGGGCCGTAGCCGCTTCAATAATTTTATTAACCGTTTCTTTGGGTTCGTAATTCCTGTCGAACAACAGCGGATAATCCGTTCGGCCTTTTACTGGCCAGTTATTTTTCCAGGAATCTGCATCAGTAAGCCCCCACATTGTTACACGTTTGATTTTATCCTGATGTTTCAGGAAGAGGTTAAAAAAGTCCATGTACCTGTTTTGCAAAGCAATTCTTGCCGAATCGGGTAGACCGTTTGCATATGGATTCATGTATGCTTGATAATTGAAATTTGCAGCTACATCGGCTCCGTTAAAATTCCAGGGCGACGGAAGTACACTTATATCCATTTCGGTGATGTGAACATCGACTCCGGTAGCCGCAAATGACTCAATACTTTTTTCGAATTCGTCGATCGGTGGAAAGTCCATTTGACTGTGTGCCTGCATTCCTATGCCATCGATTTGAATACCATTATTTTGAAGTTCCCTGACCATTTCAACAACGCTATTACGGCGGCCTTCGTGCGCCATCGAATAATCGTTATACAGCAGTTCGGCTTCCGGATCAGCTTCATGCGCAAAACGGAATGCATGATTTACGTAGTCTTTTCCAATTATTTCGTAGAATTTATTTTCACGCCAGGAACCGTCATCCAGAAAAGCTTCGTTTACCACGTCCCAGCAATCAACCCGGCCTTTATAGCGTGTAACCAGCGCGTTTATGTGATTCTTCATTCTGTCCAGTAAAACTTCACGACTAACATCATTTCCTTCGTTATCTGTAAAAAACCATTCGGGAGCCTGCGAATGCCAGATGAGTACGTGACCGACGATGTACATTCCATGTTTCTCCCCGAAATCAACAAAAGAGTCGGCAAGGGTAAAATCAAATTCTCCTTCTTTGGGTTGAATCGACTCGCTTTTCATACAGTTTTCGGCAACAACTGAGTTGAAATGTTTCAGAATGAGCTCGACACCGGCAGTGTCTGTTCCGTTTATCTGGGCTTCGTTCATAGCGACCCCCATCAGAAACTTATTTTTCAAGGCAGTTTGCAGTGATTCGTTTTGAATTTGGGTGGCGCATCCGACCGTTAAGAACAAGCCGGCCAGTAAAATTACCAGAGTCTTAGCCAGGTCATCCATTGTTTTGATTAGTTTAGTTCTCATAAATATAAAAACTTTTATTGTAATAATTACAATTAGGTTGTTCTTCTTGCTATTAATTCCTGTTCAATTTCTACCTCTTTCTTTTTATTTATTTCATAAAAGAACAATACCGCAACTACGCTTATCAGGAATGTAATTGTGGGGAACACACTGATAGACAGTTTAATGCCTGTGATAGTTTCAGGCGATTGAGTACTCAGACTTTCGCTGTAACCGAACACGGCCAGTATACCTGCCACCAGCGCCCCGCCGACGCTTAAGCCAACTTTTAATCCAAATATCATAGCAGAAAAAATAATGGCGGTGGCCCTGCGGTTGTTTTTCCACTCCGAAAAATCGGCCACATCTGCAATCATGGCCCATAACAGCGGTATAGTCAACCCGTAAAAGAAACCGTGTAAAAGCTGGCTGATAAAAACCAGTGAAATGGAATAAGGGGCGTAAGCATAAAAGACAAGCAGACAAATGGCCGACAGGAACAAACTGATTCCAAAAACATCGCGTTTACCGAAACGATCGGCAAGTCTTTTCGACAGAATAATGCCCACGATCATAAAAATAATACCGCCGGCGTTGAACAGGCTAAATCCAGAGGTTGGCGCATCTTCGGGCCATTGAAAACCTAGCAGCCCGATTCCGGTCAGCATATTATTCAGGCCATCGATAAATCCATCAAACCCAATATTGTCAAGAAAAGTGGCAAGGTGACTTTCGCTCAGGTAATTCTCAAAGTAATAAACATACATTCCTCCTTTGAGCGAGAGCGTAATAAAAACAAATATTGTAGTAATCAGCATCACAATCCAGGGTTTGTTCGTGAACAGATCCCCTAAATCCTGTTTCAGGCTTGAACTTTGCTCTGGTCGGGGTACGATTCGTTCTTTGGTGGTCAAAAAGGTAATGATGAAAAACAAGACTCCAACACCAGCAAAGATTCCCATTACGTTTTCGAAACCTTTTGTTTTATCTCCATCGCCTAGGATAAGTACCAAAGGAAGCAGCAGTGCCTGAACGATGAACTGAGCCACCATAACGGCAATAAACCGGAACGAGGAAATGCTGTTTCGTTCGGCCATGTTGCCGGTAAGCACACCACTAAGCGCGGCATAAGGCAGGTTATTGGCCGAATAAACCAATACCAGTAAAATATAGGTTACCAGCGCATAGATAATTTTGCCCCGGTCACCAAAATCCGGTGTACTGAATGCGAGCAACGCCATCACTCCAAATGGCACCGAGGTCCACAGAATCCAAGGTCTGAATTTCCCCCATCTGGTATGCGTACGGTCTGCAATCGCTCCCATAACCGGATTAAAAAAGGCCCCGATCATACCACCGGTAAAAATGATAGCAGAGGCACTGGCCGGTGGAATCTTATACACATCGGTGTAGAAAAATGCCAAAAAAGTCATCAAGGTCTGGAAGATTAGGTTGGCAGACAGATCGCCCAGGCTGTAGCCTATTTTTTCCTTTAGCGATAATTTTACATTCGTTTCTGACATGCGGCACTTTAGTTTTTCGGTTATGGATTAATTATGGTGTTTTAAATCGAATTTCAACTGCATCAACTCCTTCAAGTTGTGAACGGGCGTATCGAGTTCAGCCGGAATTTCACGTTGCGAAAAAGTTTGGAAATAAAGCAGACAGGCATCGCGCCACCATGTGGCTTCTTTAAGTTGAATGTCCAGCTTTTGGCTAACTTCTTCAAAACGTTGTTTATCAACAAAGGCTTGCATATTTTGCCAGGTCTCCCTGAACCGTTTAACCTCATCAACTCCTTCGCTGTATTTAAAGCAGAGTTCGTTCCACAGGCTGCGTCCGTTACTCATGGTATAATTCCACGGGAGATGGTGGAACCAAAGCAGGTATTTTTCCGGACAAAGCTGAGGATCATCGAACATCGAACGAAGCGGTTCTGCATATTGTGCCACCGCATTGCTGCCTGTTGAAGAGCGGTTGAATCCAATCCCGAGCGAATCGGCATTGTGGTAATATTTGGGAAGCCAGTCGGGACGGGCATCAGGTATATCAGTCCACGGCTCCGGTCCGTAATGGTGGCTCCAGCCCATAAGGTGATGTAATCCCAGGGGGGTCATGTAATTTACCACAGCCTCACGTGACTCCATCATTATGCGGCTCATTTCATCAATAATCGTGGCATTGTAACTGAATGTCTGCTTAAGCCAATCTTTGGCAATTTCTTTAACCGCTGCTTCCGGGTTCCATGCCAGCCGGCCAAAAACATACCAGTTTGCCTGGTCGAAATCACTGCCGCACCAGTTTACAGCCTGCCCGATGTTGGCCACGCCTGCAATTGCGGTAAGTGAATCGTTGAAGATGCCGCCATTAGTAATTTTTGCCACTGTTGATCCTCTTCCTTTTGCATAGGTATCCGATTGCAAAAATTCGCTGAATAAAGTCCCCAGGTAGGCGAGGTGATCCGAAAAGCCGAGGTATTCTTTTGTAATTTGCAGTTCAGGAACTAAAGTTGTGGATTGCATGGCTCCAAAAAGCGGGTTAAAAGGTTCGCGCGGTTGAAAGTCGACCGGCCCGTTTTTTACCTGTAATAAAACATTATTGCGGAACTTGCCGTCAAGTGGCATAAACTCGTTGTACGCCTGTTTGGCGCGATCTTCATTTATGGGAGAGTAAACAAAGGCACGCCACATAACAATGCCATTAAATGGCTTTAGTGCATCGGCCAGCATATTTGCTCCATCGGCATGGGTTCTGCTGTAATCCTGCGGACCCGGTTGTCCTTCGGAATTGGCTTTAACCAGAAAACCACCAAAGTCAGGAATGATTTTATAGATCTCCTTTGTTTTTTCACTCCACCATTTTTTTACTTCAGCGTTGAAAGGATCTGATTTGGAAAGTCCGCCCAGGATTTTAGGCGACGAGAAATTTACCGATAAATAGACTGTAATACCATAGGGACGTAAAACATCTGCAATAACTTTAACTTTTTCGAGGTATTCCGTTTTTAAAATATCCGGATTCGCGTTTACATTGTTGAGCACGGTACCATTTATACCTATAGAAGCATTTGCCCGGGCATATTCCTTTATTCTTGGATTTAATTTCTCCGGCAGATCTTCCCATTTCCAGATCGAATGCCCGGCATATCCCCTTTCAACGGTGCCGTCCAGGTTATCCCAGTGGTTTAAAATCCGAAGATCGTATGCAGGTATTTCCACTATTGGTTTAGCGTTTATCTTTTCTGGACTGGTGCGAAGCAGTCGCAAATATTCGTAGGTACCGTATAAGCATCCGATGGCTGTGTTCGCGGCTATCACCGTGATTTTTTTATTGGGGAGATAGTGTATGTAAAAACCTTCGTCACCCAATTCTTGTAATCTACTTTTTCCGATGAGATCCGAAACAATTGCTTCATTGAATGTTCCAATTACAATGCTTCCGGGAACGGGCTCTGTTTCCAATTTGAAATTCTGATTAAATAAAAGATGGAGTGTATTGAAAATTTCATCTTTGATCAAATCAAAGGTTTCAGATTGACCGGTGATCGTTACAGTAGTGGGTCGGTGAGCTATGTAACCGGCAGGTATGTCAAAATTTGAAAACCATAGTGCAGAACCGTCTTTTCTATCCAGTTGAGCAAATAAGGAATTGGTCAGGCATAAAAACAATCCAACAATTGCCGTTTTTAGCAGAAACGTTTTACATGTCATAAGTTATCAGGTTTGATTTTTCGGAAGCGCACGCAGTCATCCTGAAATCATAAATAAAGTTACGGCACGAATACGGTTATGGATTATGTAATTGTTACGGGTATTATAGAAGCTGTTACACGGCTTTTCTATGGGTTACATTTTGTTTCGATTTTGTTACATCACCCCAATTCTTCAACAAATTTGCTACCTTTAACTGATGTTCAGATGTGGCTTTATGAATGTAAAAAATTTCATTTTCGCACTGGCTTGTTTGATTTATCTGCCTGTCCTCTCAAATGCACAAAGCAATAACTTTTTCGATTACAACGAAGGCTTGTCAAACAGCTTGATAAATAAGATTCACCAGGATAAAAAAGGGTTTATATGGGTGGCTACCGAAGACGGACTGAACCGTTTTGACGGTATTCATTTTAAATCATTTTTTGCCGACGATAATGATGATAATTCGCTGAAAAATAACTTTGTTACCACGCTGGCTGAGGATAAAAAAGGGCAGCTTTGGGTAGGACAGATGAATGGTCTTCAGGTCTACGATCCTGTAAGCGAATCCTTTTCAGAAATTCCCCTGTACATTTCCGATGAGAGAATCCACTTGTATATCAGTTCAATAATTGTGGCGTCGAACCAGGATATTTGGATGACAACTTCCGGTTACGGCCTTATCAGAATTGACCATCAAACCGGTGAAGTGGATTACAGCAGCACACTCAATAAAAAGCTTTGCAGTCAGAACCTTCGGGTGGTTTTCGAAGATGCGAACGGCGTTTTTTGGATCGGTTCCGACGATGAGGGGCTGAATTCATACGATCCTGTTAGCGGAGAATTACAACTGTTTAACGAGTCGGCAACAAATGATTATAAACTGCCCAGCAACAATATATCCTCGATTTGCGAGGATGACCACGGATACATTTATGTGGGCAGCTTGAAAGCAGGACTGGTTCGTATTCACAAATCAAGCGGCAGGGTGGAACGGATCCATTCAGCGCAGCGCGATGAGAAAGAGCTCCCGATAAAGAGTTTGATTTACGATTCGAAAAAAAGATTGTGGGTAGGCACCGACGGTTTTGGACTTAAGTTGTACAACTTTAACACGAATCAGCTCGAAAACTATTCCCCGAATACTTCACCTTTCGATTTTTCAAAAAGTAAAATTCATTCGCTCATCGAAGACAACGGCGGCAATATTTGGGCGGGTATTTTTCAAAAAGGTTTGTATCTATTCCCCGAAACTCCCGAGATATTCAGCAATTACGGTTATCATGCATTTGGTGATAAGAGTATTGGTTCCAGTTGCGTCACTTCCATTGTCGGAATCGGTAATGAATTGTGGTTGGGGACCGATGGCGACGGGATTTATAAAATAGACCGGAAGAACGGTAAAATCGTACACCTGCAATTAACCAATGAAGAGGGCGAAAGCGACGGGAACAATATCATGACGATTCATTTCGGGAAAAAAGGATATGTTTGGTTTGGTACGTATTTTAACGGATTAATCCGTTTTGACAGGGAAACTCGGCAAATAAAAACGTATCGACACGATCCATCTAATCCGCACAGTATCACCAACGATAATGTTATCAGTATTACTGAAGACCGGAAAGGAATTTTATGGCTGGGAACTCTGGGTGGGGGAATCTGTCGTTTCGATCCGGCAACGGAAGAATTTACGCCTGGGCTGAACGAAGTTGATTCGCTTAACGACCAGATCCCGATGTGGGTAAATACCATATTTATCGATCGGAAACAAAATATTTGGGTGGGTACCTATGTCGGACTCTTACATTATGATATTCATTCGAAAGCATTAAGCCATTTTACAACTGCCAATCATAAATTGAAGAATAACACTGTTCTTTCCATTCAGTCGGATCGAACCGGTAACATTTGGGCAGGTACTTATGGCGGACTGGTCAGAATTGATGTGAACACCCACGAAAGCACTTTTTACGACTCGGATGACGGGTTATCAAACAATGTGGTATGTGCCATGAATGAAGACGAATTTGGAAAAATATGGGTGAGTACTCATGATGGTCTTTCCCGGTTAGACCCTGAAAATGAAAGCTTTACTAATTACTATGCGTATGACGGGATTCAGGCAAACGAATTTTACCGAAATGCTACTTACCGGACGGAAAATAATGAGCTTTTTTTTGGGGGTATCAACGGCATGACCGAGATCAAGCGAAATTACCAGGATTTTACGCGAAGAGTGCGGGATGTGCTGCTAACCGAATTTAATCGTTTCAACAAACCGGTTGAAATAGGCGATAAATCAGGGAAATACACCATCCTGCAAAAATCGATCGTTCTTGCCGACACCGTTCGTTTACACGAGAAGGACAATGTATTTTCCATCGGTTTTACTTCCGGTGAGTTGGCAAACCAGTCGCGTATCTCCTATGAATACATGATGGAAGGATTTGATGAAAACTGGATCACGACCAATGCACAGAACAGAAGAGCCACTTACACAAACCTCAACTACGGAACCTATGTTTTCAAAGTTCGGGGCATAGATAAAGGACAGTATTCCGCGCCACGAAAACTTACCATTATTATTTACCCGCAGTGGTATAAAACTTCCTGGGCAAAAATACTATGGAGTATTTTGCTGGGTACTTTTTTCTTCGGAATAATCATGTTGTATAAAGAACTGATCAAGCGCCGGCATCTCGAAAAAATGAATGAAATGAAGATGCAGTTCTTTATCAATATCTCTCACGAAATTAAGACACCACTTACCCTGATCATCGATCCTGTAGAAAAACTGATGCTTAACAAAACGGATGAGAAAACTTCGCGCCTGTACAATGTGATTTACCAGAATGCCTGCAGAATTTCACGGCTAGTCAATCAGTTAATGGATGTTAGAAGAATTGATAAAGGAGTGATCCTGGTGAAATTTCAGGAAACCAAACTGGCCGATTTCATCCAGGAGATTGCGCAATCCTATGAAATTGTAGCCACAGAGAAGAACATAAGTTTTAACATCAATACGCCGGACGAAGAGATAAAGGTTTGGATTGATCCATTGAATTTTGAGAAGGTAATTCTGAATTTGCTTTCCAATGCCTTTAAGTTCACCCCTGCCGGTGGTCAGGTTGATTTAAACGTAAGCCGGTTAAAGATGACTATTTCGGATTCGACTATTGTTGATGGCGTAAGAATTGAAGTATCCGACAATGGAATAGGTATAAAAGAAAACGATATTGAGCGTATTTTCAATCGTTTTTACCAGGTGGAATCGGATGATCCTGGTCACCGGGGAGGAACCGGTGTCGGGCTGCACCTTTCCCGTGCACTGGTGAATCTGCATAAGGGAGAGATTAAGGCAGAGAACAGGACCGATGGACCCGGAAGCCGTTTTATCATTCAACTGCCTTTGGGAAATGCTCATCTTCCCGCAGAAGATCTGGTGACCAACGAAAATATTCTTCCGGCGCCACTGCATCGCATCCACCATCAATTTTTTCCCGATATCATACCAATTAAGTCGATTAACGGGAAAAAGTCGCGTAAATCATATAAAATACTGGTGGTTGATGACGAACAGGAAATCAGGGATTACCTGACCGCAGAACTATCAGAAAATTACGAGGTGATAAGTGCAGCAGATGGAAAACATGCTTTTGAACTGGTGATGGAAACCAAACCCAACCTGGTAATCAGTGATATTATGATGCCCGAGATGGATGGAATAAGCCTCTGTAAGAAAATAAAGGGCAACACGCAGACCAGTCATATACCTGTTGTTCTGCTGACCGCGCTATCGAAAGACGAAAATCGTGCGGAAGGCATTGAAACCGGTGCCGATATGTACATTGTGAAGCCTTTCAGCAGCGAGTTTCTGAAGAAGATAATTGCCAACATTCTCGAAAACCGTAAAAAAATATACGAACAGCTGAAAGCCGAAACCGGGCAGTTCGATATGGATCACATCGAACTGAAATCACACGACGAAATTCTGATGCAAAAGGTAATGACCATTATTAAAAATAATATCTCGAATGAGAAACTGAACGTGGAAATGCTTGCCGATGGAGTGGGAATCAGCCGTGTGCATATGCACCGAAAACTTAAGCAACTGACCAACCAGTCTGCCCGTGATTTTATTCGAAATATTCGGATGAAACAGGCCACTTACCTTTTAACCAATAAAAAAATGAATGTCAGCGAAGTAGCCTTTTCGCTCGGATACTCCAACTTGTCGCATTTTAGCAACTCGTTTAAAAGCTACTACGGCGTTTCACCTACCGAATTTGTTCAGAAACAGGAAAAAGCCAGTAAAAGTTAATAGCGAGTTAGCTTTTTTCAGTCGGTGTAATATTTGTCTTCGATTAGCTGAACCGCCCTTGCTGCATCGAATTCGGTTTTCACCCAGTTGTGTTCTTTGCGCAGCATCCTTCTGATTTCACGTTTTTGATCGGGGAAAAGTAAGATTAACGAGCGCCTGTTTAGTTTGAATTTTTCAAAATGACCGTCCGGAAAGCGCAGGTAATAATTGGGGCCCAGTTTAAAATTCGAAATTTGCAGAAAACCATTTTTATCTTTGTAAGGCGAGGTAGTCTCCTCGATTGTGCGGTACCAAACTGCAAATTTTAGTTTGCCATTGTAAGGAACGTAAAAATAGTGTTCGCCCTTTGGAATCTTATCCAGATACATTTTTACGAACCGCTTGGTTAATTTTGAACTTTCGTACAGTCCGAATTCAGAAATGGCATCCTTGTCGAGCATGATAAAAACCCGTGTACGATTGTTCAGGGTAATGAGTTCGTCCTTTAAAGTATTGTACTTGAACAAAAGGCTGTCATAACGATCGCCGTTTTCCAGGATCAGGTAACCACGCATCCATTGATCATCGTAAAATTCCGAACCACTGGGAACGTAGATGGGGTAGAACTGTTTGCCGGGCAGCTTATAATTTACCGTATTCGATTCGGTGGTGAGTTGAACTTCCACGTTATATGGTTTTTGTGCCCGGCTAAAAGAGCAAATCAGCACAAAAAGGCCAATTGCAAGAACCGGTTTGGTTAACATGCAGATGACTGATTTATTATTTTTCTCTTCGAGCAACATACGTTCTTATTTCAATTTAATTACCTGGTGATACTGCATGACTTTATTATTCTTGCCGATACCGATCAATTCTATCACTATATCGCCTTTTATGTCCGATGCATCGAAACTAATGGTTTCCTTTGACGGAATATTGTTCCATTTTTCCCTGTAAAGTACTTTTTTAAAGTCAGGAGTAGTTCCTTCTGTTGTGTTTTTGTTCCTGAAACCCCAATTTCTTTTTGGCTGAAGGCAAGGATAGCGGAACAATTGCACTCCGTCGATCGATTCAATCCAACTCAGTGAAGGCTGATTGGTGTATACGGCCATCACACCGTCGAAGCTGATGTCGCCAAAAAAGCGCTTGAAAAATACAACGTCGACTTTGTTTATTTCAGCCGTGCCCAAATTGGAGAACATCTCCGGATCGAAAACAGGGATTCCGTCGAGCAGTTTAAAAGGTTCTTCTTTGAATATGGTTTGGGTGCCTTCATCCAGCATGCGAATGCTTACGCCGTCCTTTCTTTCGCGGTACTGTACACCGTGCAATATTTCCCGGGATATTTCCTGGAAATCGGGCAGGTCGATGAAAAGATCGGGACGATAAGATCGGGTAGGAGGTCCGTAAAAGGGGGACCTGAATGTTTTTTGCAGCTTAAAACTGTCGGTGGCCAGTGCCAAATATCCCCGGAAGAAACGTTCAAAATACGCGGCTTTTATAATGTCTTCGGCATAGTTTCGCTCTTCAGTTGTTAATATTTTGTCCGAAAACTGAACAGATCCGGTTTCAATGTAATTCTCATCAAGCTCTATCTCATTCTTTTCTTTTTCATCGGTTAACTCCTGTACTACCAGATTACCTGTTCCATAAGCATCGCGGACATAAAAATAAAACCGGCCTTGTTCATCAGAGATGCAGTAGTCAAAATAGGGCAGCGTGTCGGAGATACTCAATAAAACAATTGCACCGGCAGCCGGACTCCCATCTTCCTTTGAATAGATCTTTCCGGTGACCAGAACGCCGTTTTGTTCGCGAACGGGCATAAACGATGTCGTTTCCTTCAAGAGTTTACCCGTGATCCATTGTTTGCTGAATGCTTCGGAAACCGGGTCTGCCAAACGGGCAATCACAATGAGTTGTTCCAGTTCAGTTCGGGTCGATTCTACAATTTCAAGGTCGAAGTTTAGCTGCCTGCTGCCTATTGCTGAGCGTGTTCCGGCATGCACTTCCACGCCTTCCAGTTCTTCGGGAGAAATGCCTTGCGTTTCCGGAAAGGTAATTCGGCCGATTTCTGTTTCGAAACGGTTGTAAACCGATATTAAACGCTGGCGAACAACAGTGGATCGGTCGTCTTTCTGAATGTTTGTAAATGCTTTTAACACATATATTCCTGTCGATAATGAATCGGGTACCACAATAAATCCATTATCCGTGGTTCCGGTATTGGCAATGCTTACGCGTGTAATGTGTCCGCCATGCAGGTTGTCGAGCTGGACATGAACGACGTTCCGGGTGAAATTCTCCTGCGCATTGAATATGATCGTATTGAACCAAACCGTATCGCCCGAAACACAGCTCGTCCGGTCAGGAACCAGATATACCTCTTCCTGTGCAGAAACCTGAAATGCCATTACCAGGTTCAAGAGCAATAATATGTTAAAAATCCTCCTGATCATGGATATCTTTTGTTAAGGTATTCCCAAAAATCGGGCATAATATCTTTCACATAACCACGTAGCGGAATATCGTAAAAGTATTCGATCTTTTTCAGATGAAAAGTTTCCAGGACATTACTGTAAAAAAGGTAATACCGGGCTTCATTATACGTAGTAATCTCAAAATTTCCCAGAACTACCTTAGCCGGATCGGTTTCGCATGTTATGTTGCCTTCCAACTGGATATATACCGGATCGAAAATTCTTCCCTCGGCGCCCAGTTGTTGGTTCAGGTCTTTGTAGTAGTTGTAGGAGTCTTCGTTGATTCCGAATTGATCAATTATATAAACCCAGCCCATGAAAGACATGGTATCCGGCATGTATTTGGTGTATCCGTTTTCGAAAAACTCGAGCGAGTGTTTGAAAACGCTTTTTTCGGTGCTGTATTCAGGTGGACCGGCAATATTGAAGATACCCTTTGGGTAGATCGACCGCCAAATATAGATGGGGCGGGTTTCGGGCATTCCTTCAATCACGGTATCGTAGGTATCGAGGTACTGAATTACTTTACGGCCATAGAAGCGATAATGGCTTAACGAATTGCGTTGGTGCATGTCCGAATAAACCTGAACCCCGTATTCTTTCACTATGGCATCCGACGAGTTGGCTGTTCCATCCACCGAAACCTGATAAGCCCTGTCGGCATATACCGAATCTAGTCGTGGTTTCTCAGGAACCATCTGCATGTCAGATACATAACGCTCACCTTCCAGATCGATGATCAGCCGGTAACTTTTTTGTGGATCGAGGTAACCGTACAAAGTATATATTCCCGGAGTAGTTTCCGGGCAGTTGAGTGTAAATCCTTCGTTATCCACAAGAAAAACGGTGGCGCCTCCCACTCTTGGATACGTGACATCGGGGTTATTGAAATTCCTCGATTTATAGAGATAAATACTGTTCACTTCTTTGTCGGCCCGCAACATTGCCTCAATAACCAGCACATTATCCATCTGATCGATATCGGGTTGATAAATCTCTTCGCATGCTGCAAATGCCAGGACTAAAAGCAATATGTAAATTACCCGTTTCATATCAGAACGTAAAATTGTAGGTTAACGACGGCACCGGAACCCCGATGATCGACATTTTGTAAAGACCATAGCCGCGAGTAGCCGATCCCGGCGAAGTTTTGCGGTAATACACCGAGTATGGATTTTTTCGACCGTAAAGATTATAGACCGATAAAGTCCAGCTGCCTTTCCACATCCTTCTGCGCCGCAGATTTTCGTCGAAAGTGATCGAAAGATCGAAGCGGTGATAAGGTTCCATTCGGTATTTGTTACGGTCTGAATAGTACACCAGTGTCTCACCGGCATATTTATAGGTCAGTTCGGGTAAGGTAACCGGTCTTCCTGAAATGAAAACAAAGTTTCCTGAAACCCTCCAGCGCCGGCTGATGTTATAAGTGGCCACCATTGAAAGATCATGTGGCTTATCGTATATAGAAGGATAATATCCACCGGCGTTGATCTGTTCCTCGTCAAATTCCCCTGTTGTTTTTCGCATAGTACGCGAATAAGTGTAGTTCAGCCAGCCGGTCAGCCTACCTACTTTTTTATTCAGCGAAAGTTCTACTCCGTAAGCATAACCGTCGGCCGGGATCAGGTCTGTTTCCAGGTGTTCATTCAGAATGATTTGTGCCCCGTTCTTGTATTCGATCAGGTTTTTTAATTGCTTGTAATATATTTCAGTTGTAAAATCAACCTGGTTGAATAATTGGTTGTTCGTTAGCCCAATAGTGACCTGATCATTGATCAAAGGTTCAAGGTGATAATCGCTGGTTTTCCAGATCTCGGCAGGAGAGATCACCGCACTGTTACTTATCTGGTTAATGTATTGCCGTGTGCGCTGGTAACTTAGTTTGAACTGGTAACCATTTTCTGCTTCATAATTCATCGAGAGCCGTGGTTCAAGTCCGCCATATGATTTCACGGTTTCATTTGCTCCAAATTCTTTCGTTCCGACCACTGTCTCCGGACTCTTTGGCTGTGATTCGTCGTACAGAAATACGGTTGCCGGTCCTCTCAATGCATAATAACTAAAACGCAGGCCGATATTGGCGGTCAGTCCCGGAACCAGATCAAATTCATCGCTTAAATAAACAGCGCCTTCATATGCTTTCTCCCGGTTTATTTTGCGAGGCTCAACCACTGTGGTATCGGCGTACGGAGTTATTTCCCCCGGATCGTTTAAATAGCGAATAATATTAATTCCGGAATGCACATTATGGAGCGGATGCGGATGCCAGATCAGGTTGTATTTTAATGAATTGTATTCGATCTTATCGTCGAGATAATAAGCTTCATAATCTTTTCCATTGGCCAGATCAGTAAGTCGGAATTTGTATGAACTAAAGGAAAAATTAATTTCTCCGAATAATTTCTCGCTATATTTATTACGACTTTCCAAATTAAAGAGCAGGTTTCCGTATTCATTTATCGATTGCGCGCTGGTACTGAATTCGTCGTTACTGATGTAGCCCATTAACCGGATCCAGTTATGGTTATCAAATTTATACATCAGTTTACCACTGGCATCGTAAAAATTGGTTGTACTTTGCGACACGACTGGATCGGGTACCTGGTCGAGCATCCAATCGGTATACGAGAGACGGCCTCCTGCAGCAACAGTAAGTTTTTTATTTTTTGCAAGCGGACCATCGAGGGCAAGCCTGGAATTTATGGTTCCAATACCTCCATACACGCGAAGCAAATCGGTATTTCCGTTTTTCATATCAACTTCCATTACAGAAGCGACCCGTTCGCCGTAACGCGGCGGCAGTCCACCTTTAAAAACGCGCAGATCTTCCACCATGTCCGGGTTTATCATGGACAGGAAGCCAAAAAGATGGGTGCTGTTAAAAACCGGTGATCCATCCAAAAGTATCAGGTTTTGATCGGAGTTCCCGCCTCGGACGTTAAACCCTGAAGAAAGTTCGCCAACCGTGGTGATACCTGGCATCATGGTAATGCTTTTTATCACATCGCGTTCACCCATCAGTAAGGGGAGGTTTTTGATCTCTTTAGCCGTCATTTGAACCAGGCTGGTTTGCGTGCGCGATACATTGAACTCATCGGCTACTACGGTTACTTCTTCAATGTTGTGTGATTCTTCGAAAAGTTCAAACTGAGCTTGTCCCGATTCGATGAGCTTGATTTTTTGTTCGTAACCCTGGAAACCCATGTAGGATATTTGCAGGGTGTGTTCGCCGGTTGGCAGTTCCAGTTGAAAATTTCCCTCACCATTGGTTGATGCCCCTTTCTGTGATTGTGGATGATAGATCACCGCCCCCGGAAGCGGATCACCGGTTTTCCCATCGAGCACTTGTCCCGAAATGACTGCTTGCTTGTATTTTCCAAGGTTGATCGGATCACCGATAATCATTAAAGCTCCTGTTTCATCTATGGTTGCTCGGGTATCCAAACGACGGGGAAAAACAATGATGGCATTGTTTTGAAATATCTCATAATTCAGCTCGTGGTTCGTAAAAATACTGTTGAGCGCCCGTTCCAGCGGATTATTGTTAAATGATGTATTAATGGAATAAGGTTCTACCCAGGATCTTTTATAAAATACCTGAATACCGTATTCCTTTTCTAAAGTTTGCAGGAAACTTTCCAGTGGAACATGTACAAAATTACCGCTGATTCTTACATCGCTGATATTTTGAGCATCTAACTGAATGAACAGTAAAATGCACAGAATCAACAAAAGAAATGTTGGTTTGGTATTCAGCAGCGTTTTCGACATTGTTTATTTCACGGGAACACTCAGGTTCTCTAATTCAATAGTTTTTGTTAAAACTACAGAAAAATAAAATTCAAGGTGCGCGTATATATGATTTAATACTATGCTTGACAGCATTCAATTGAGTTGTAATTATTGGGGGTTTTTTATACATCGATCTTAATAAGTTGTTTTCACACAAAAGGAATTAAAAGTAAATCTATAAATTTAGGACAGAAAATTAACGGAGTGTGACACGAACTCCTCGCTGGCCGACATTACAGTTGTGGTTGAGTGAGTGATCGTTGCAGCAAATAACAACCTGAAAAAACCAAAAACTATGTTTATTGTATCGAATTACACCCTTGCCGTGATCTTTACCTTTATTACCATGTTGTGCTGGGGATCGTGGGCAAATACGCAGAAACTGGCGGCTAGAACCTGGCGCTTCGAATTGTTTTACTGGGATTATGTGCTCGGGATCGTTCTTTTTGCAATTCTTTCAGCCTTTACGCTTGGAAGCTCGGGAGAACTCGGGCGCGATTTTTTGACAGATGTTCGGCAAGCTGAGTTGCAGGCGGTCTGGAATGCTTTTCTTGGTGGTATTATTTTTAACCTGGCCAACATTTTGCTGGTAGCTGCCATTGCCATAGCAGGAATGTCAGTTGCTTTTCCACTGGGTATTGGTATAGCACTTATTTTGGGTGTGGTAGTTAACTACATCGGGGCTCCTAAAGGTGATCCGGTTTTGTTGTTTGCCGGGGTGGCCATGGTGGCTATAGCTATTGTACTTGATGCAATAGCCTACAGCAAAAAATCGAAAGTTAAGCAGAAAGTAACCGCGAAAGGAATCTTGTTATCGGTGGTTGCAGGTTTGCTTATGTCGCTTTTCTACCGTTTTGTCGCTATTTCAATGTCGGGAAATTTCGAGTATCCGGAATCAGGGCTACTGACACCTTATACGGCACTTGTGATCTTTTCAGCAGGAATTTTTGTGAGTAATATCCTTTTCAATACGGTATTGATGAGGAAGCCCATTGAAGGGGATCCCGTTCCGTATAAAATTTATTTTGGTGAAGGTTTTAAAACACACATTACCGGAATCCTGGGAGGACTTATCTGGGGGCTTGGTATGTTGTTCAGTATTATTGCAGCCGGAAAAGCGGGATATGCCATTTCGTATGGTTTAGGACAGGGGGCTACCCTGATTGGAGCACTTTGGGGCGTATTTATCTGGAAAGAATTTAAGGGAGCTTCCAGAACCGTGAATATTATGCTGGTATTTATGTTTTTGCTGTTCATGTCAGGAATTGGAATGATAATACTCGCTGGTATTTAACCTAAAACAAAAATAAAAATGGCTGAAATTGTTGTAGTTGGAAGCACAAACACCGATATGGTGGTGAAAAGCGCTTATTTGCCAAAACCCGGAGAAACACTGTTGGGGGGAGAGTTTTTTATGAACCCCGGAGGGAAAGGAGCGAATCAGGCGGTAGCTGCTGCAAAACTTGGGGGAAAGGTGACCTTCATTACAAAAATTGGCAGCGATGTGTTTGGGGAGGCTTCCTTAGCCAACTTCAAAAAAGTGGGCATAAATACCGAACACATTTTTGTGGATGATAATGCACCGTCTGGAGTAGCCCTAATAAATGTGGATGAGCAGGCAGAAAACGCAATTGTTGTAGCTCCCGGTGCCAATGCGAATTTGTTGGTTGAGGATATTGACCGGGCATCAGCGGCCATAAAAAGTGCTGATATTGTTTTGCTTCAGCTCGAAATCCCTCTTGAAACCGTCGAACACACCGGCAAACTTGCGAAGCAACTGGGAAAGAGAGTGGTATTAAACCCCGCCCCGGCAACCCTTCTTCCCGATGAACTGCTTAAAGGGTTATTTGCGATAACACCCAACGAAACCGAAACCGAGTTCCTGACGGGAATCAAAATAACGGACGAAACTTCTATGATAAAAGCCGGAAATGCACTGTTGGAGAGGGGAGTGCAGCATGTAATTATAACATTGGGGTCGGGGGGAGCTTTCTATCTGACGACCACTGAGAAAATGCATGTACCAGGCTATAAAGTAAGGGCCGTTGATACAACTGCTGCCGGAGATACCTTTAACGGTGCCCTGGCAGTGCAGCTTGCACAGGGCTTGACATTTAAAGAGGCCATTGATTTTGCCAACAAAGCGGCAGCTTTATCGGTGACCCGTTTAGGGGCGCAGGCTTCGTGTCCCTCGGCGCAGGAAGTCGCCGATGGGTTTTGAACCTGTTTTGGTGCAAACAAAATAGAGCCACAAGAAATGAATCTTGTAATTCTTTGATTTTTAGGACGGGATTCCAGGTTTAATTTATATGTACAAAGATCGAAATAGCACAGCAGTCCGAAAGAAAATTTAGTTTTAAAATAGAAACCTATCTAGAAATGAAAGTAACATTAGTTTTAAGGTTCTTGTCACTTGTGTTTTTATTCGCGTGCAGTAGCCGTTTTGAAACGCCTAAAGTGTATAGTGATAACGCACACGAAACCATTAAAACGATTGAAGGAACTGAACAAAATATGTAACATTGGAATGAACATGATATTGGAACTGAAACCAATTGAAAGTGATTCAATATTAAGTAAATTCCTTGCATTCCCATAAAACAAACAATTCTTATCCAATGAAAAATGCTTTTAGAGTTAACGATCCGGATTTTGAACTAAGCCCTTTCACGGGTATGAGCAGAAAGCATTATATTGAAATGGCGAAGTATCTTTTGGAACGTGCATTCAAACATGTAAAGTCTTTGGATACTCCCATGTCATTCCCGATTGTTCCCGGTAAAACATATCCGCAGCCAAATGCACCCGACTGGCGCTATAAATCGGCCGATTTTGAGGCGCTTGAACGGACTTTTAACCTGGCCGGCCCACTTATCCATATCGACCCGGAAACAAGTATCAATGGGATCAACCTGCGTGAATATTACAGCCTGCATATTTATAATGCCTTTACACCTGGTCACGCCAACTCTTTGCCGCTGCCCGAAGATTTACCGGATTCCAACTACCAGTTTACCTGCGAGTTTGGAGGTTTGTTTAAGACCTTGCTTCTAATGCCTGATACCATTTGGTCTGCTTACACCAAAAAACAAAAGGATGAAATGGTTGTGACCATCTCAAAATGGGCGCATCACCGGACAACCCAAAACAACTGGCGCATTTTTAATATCGTGACGCTTTCATTCCTAAAAAAATACGGGTATGAGATTGATGATGAATTATTAAAAAGTCATCTTTTATGGGTTGCTTCCTATCATTCGGGGGATGGTTGGTATCTCGAACAAACCTATAATTATTATTCGATCAGCCTGTTCATTGTTTATACGACCATCTGGAACCGGGCTTTTGGTGATGACTATTATCCTGAAATTTCGGATATCATTGAAAAATCAGCACAACGACTGATGGAATCGCTTCCCTGGTTCTTCGGAAGAGATGGGTACATCAATATGTGGTCGCGCAGCATTACTTATCGTACCTGGGTTTCGGGGGCTTTCCCGGTAGCTTTTATGTTAAAGGAAAAACCAACACTGGATGCCGGATGGGCCCGAAGACTCTGTTCGGGATCTTTACTGCAGTTTGTAACCAGGCCTGAATTTTACTACAACGATATACCCAGCCTGGGATTTTACATTCAAAAGGAATATATGATTCAAAATTACAGTTGTGCAGGAAGCCCGTTTATCATGTTTCTCCCCTTTATTTGTCTTGCATTACCGGAGGATTCACCGTTCTGGGCAGCGAAAGAAAACGAAGGCAAGTGGGAAGAAATGGGAGATAACTCAAATCGAACAGTTTTGAAAAGCCCGGGTCTTGTATTGGTGAATCACGGATTAACGGGTACCTCTGAAATTGTTCCGGGGAAAGTATATTACAACGATCCTAATTATTCCAAACTTGCTTACAATACGCACTTCCCGTGGGAAGATCATAATCCGCAAGGTGGAACTTCGATGGAATATAGTTACCGGAGCCAGGATCCGCGGGATGTAAGAGGGGATGATGTTAACTTCTACCTGACGGGATTGACAGTAGATAATGATTCGGATAAAAACCGGGAGTATACCATTTCGCAGAGCATGTTATTCAATGGTGTACGGGAGAATGTCCTGTACCGTCAGGCTATCATGCGGAAACCGCCCAACAATGGTGTCGGTTATATTATCGATCTGGCTGAAATTACGATTCCGGGCGGTGTTATCCGTGTTGACCGTTCCCGTCTGGCATTTGAATACGAGCTGACATTGGGACATTTTGGATTGCCACATTTGAATGGACATCAAGCGGAAGTGAATCAATTTGAGTGCGGAACGAAAAAGGTGATTACTGCTTCCATTCCCGGACGACGTCTTGCATTAATCACGTATAGCGGCTGGGATAAATTGGAAAGCCTGGTGCATACCAACCGAAATGCCGAAGCCAATGAAAGTACCGTCGTATACGCATATAAAAAGCGAATGGCCAAGAATCCGGCAATGGAACTGATGGTTACCGTTTTGATTCACAGAATGAACAATAATGAATGGACAGAAGAAGAATTGTCTCCTGTTAGGAAGCTGGAAATTATGGATGTAACACCAACCGGTTCAGCTTTGGGCGCCAATATTACTTTATACAATGGCGAAAAATATGAAATCGACTTTAAAGATATTGATGGTAACAGAAACTGTTAGTGTAGAATAATACAAGTTGGAAACTAACTGCCACTAAACATTGAAAAATGAAAATATTAGCACTATTCGTTTTCTTTTTGTTTTTGGGAAGTAGATTTAAGGCACAGGAAAAAAAAGAAAATCAAAGCGATTTTCAGTGGATGGACATTTCACTTCCTTTGGATGATCGGATCGATGAAGTGATCTCGGCAATGACCGTTGAAGAGAAAATCAGTCAATTAATGAATGCAAATGCACCTATCCCAAGACTAGGCATAAAAGAATATGACTGGTGAGTGATTGCCTGCGCGGCGTTGCCCGTAACGGACGTGCCACGGTTTTTTCCACAGGCCATTGCTCTTGGTGCTACTTTTGATGGAAAACTGGCTTTTGAGGTGACTACGGCCATGATTTCAATGACCTGATTTAAAGCTCACCTTCGGGTGTTTTTTTTTGTCTGCAGTTCACCCAGAACTTTTGGATATAATCACGCTGAATGGCAATTTCAAGTTCTTTAACGGCTCTTTAATGCCAGGAAATCTTTTGTCTTCAATCTTTCCAATAATCGCTTATTTCTGGCTTCCTGTGCCTCAATGTCAGTATCTTCTTTCCCCGAGAATAGTGAGTTTATCAGATTATTTATAGAAATCATTTTCTATAAAGCTCAAACAGTTCTAACCAGTCGTGCTGGGTAAGATAGTAGGTATTCCCCTTCCACACATTTTCACAATAAATTATAAAAATTCCCAGCGAGAAACGGCGGTTAAGTTTTGAGTAAGCCTTAGATTAAACCTTATAGTCCTATGGATGTATTCACCTACTCTTGAGTAATTGCAGTTTTAAGTCCTTCTTCTCCCCAGGTCATTTCAAAGCCTAAATCAAAGTGATTAGCAATTACCTTGTGTACTTCATTCACAAATGTTGTAAGTTCTTCAAGGGAAACGCCAACAAAAACACCCTGATTTTCAAACCATGGATAAATATGCGGAACTACAAATACAACTTTCTCATTTGACTGTTCAATAATCTGAACACTGTCAGACAATTTTGCCCAATATCCTAACATATAATTTACAAATCCATCAAATCCAGTATCCTTATCCCAGACTGGAATAAATACTTCCCCACTTTTCTTAGCGAATTCCTCTACTGTCATCCCATCGCTTTTTGCCAAATTAATACTGCTTATAATGTAATTGTACACCATATCTCTGTTCCCATCGCACCTTTGCTGCAAAGTTAGAGTGGGAACTGTGAACTCAGTTTGAGCATTTGCGGCACAAACAAGAAATAACGCAATTGAAAGTAGATAGATTTTTTTCATAACAGTTAATTTTGGTTTATAAAATCTTCTGGAAATCACCAGGTAATTGGGAAGTTGAAATGATTATATAATTTACGAAATAACCATATGGAATACAAGAAACACCTATAAGATATTTAAAATGAAAATAAATTACGAACAAATGGTTGAAAGAAAGATTACCTTAATTTAAAAATGAGAATATTTAAATAGGAGCACTTAATTGCGCTGTTAAACTTATTTTTGCCCTTGTTGGGTAAAACACATTCAGAACGGAGGAACTATTACCTCCGTTTTTTTATTACAAGAGTTGAAAATCTAATTTAAAAGGAACGAACACCCCAATGGGCATAACGATCTAATTCATCGAAGAACTCAATGAATTTTAGTTGTTGAAATTGAAATATGTTAAGTCAGTTCGACTACCTACTCCTCGTACCTGATAATCTCAACAGGACATTGTTCCGCTGCTTCTTTAATACAATCAACTTGTGATAAATCAGCATCATCTTTTACAAATGCTTCTCCATCATCGTTCAAGTCAAATACAGCTGGGCATATATCACAACAAATACCATCAGCTATGCAACCTTCTTCAATCCAAACCTTTTTAATAGCCATTCTTTTAACGCTTAAATATTAGACACATTAAGTTATCAATAATTCATCTAATCCCAAAAAAAATATGAATCATCCTGTCAATCAACATACTCGTCATGCTGTATTTTAGGAGATATATTAAAAAGGTATTTCTGAAATGTATGAGTAATTATTTTACTGAAAAAATGAAAGGGCTACAACGGATCATAGCCCTATGAGTTGGTATAACAATATTAATTGATTAGGTAATTTTATAAGTTTCTTAGAATTACAATACTATGTTTATCAGAGACAAATTATTATCGCTAACCTCTATTAACCTGTATTTATTTGACTACTCGTCCCTAATTTGGTATTATATTCAATCGTTTTATTCGCTTTATCGCCATTCACCATATTATTTGCCAGAATGTTAAGCTTATTGAATGTCTCTGTGTAGGAACGAATTGTTCTGCACACTAAAAAAATATTGTAAATTCGATTGGGCTTATCAATCAATTCATCATTTATCACATTCTTAACTGTCCGTTTATATGCAGTAAGAGTCTACTTCTGTTATAATCATAGGAGAATTCTGCGTGTTCTGCAAATACAAATTCTTGTTCAGTTTTCGTTCCGCTGTCCCTCACATAGGTAAACATTACCTTGCCATTTGGCATGCCATAAAACGGAACAGGATATAATGTAGGAAGGTAACTCAGGTGGGTTTTGTGAATGATTTTGGGATACTGTTTCTCAACGTGTAGGTTAATAATACCGAGGGTTTAGCTGTATTTTTCCTACATTTTGAGATTGGTTGAACTACTAAAACCGAAACCACAGAAAAACCTTGCAGCTGGAGAGCATGTTTCTGGGTTACTGCTATTTTATAAAAAAGAAGCTAATATTCAAGATTGAGAATGGGGAAGTAGTGGATCACGAGGTGATAGAAAATGAAATGCCTTTTTGATAGATTGTTTCAACTATGTTTCAACCAGCATAAAAATAAAAGGGAGCTAGAACTTGTCTAACTCCCTTTTTTTCAGTGGTCGGGATACCAGGATTCGAACCTGGGACCCCCTGCTCCCAAAGCAGGTGCGCTAACCGGACTGCGCTACATCCCGATGTTCTGGAGAGGTATTAACCGGTACTCAACCGGACTGCCTGCCCGAATGAATACGTTCAGGCGGGCGCTACATCCCGATGTTCTGGAGAGGTATTAACCGGTACTCAACCGGACTGCCTGCCCGAATGAATACGTTCAGGCGGGCGCTACATCCCAAAAAAATGCGGTGAGGGCGGGATTCGAACCCGCGGTACAGTGTTACCCGTACGCCGGTTTAGCAAACCGGTGGTTTCAGCCACTCACCCACCTCACCAAAAATTGAAATGGAGGAGTACGCTGGTTTAACATCCCGAGTACCCGGGATCAAGCACTCAACCACTTCACAAAAATGTGAATTAAGTTGCCAAATAGCTCCGTCAGTTGACGGATTTCATTTAAAACTTATTTCAGGCTGAAAAGAACGCTAAACGTTTCTGTTTTTCGTGCGTGCAAAAGTAGAAATTGTTTTGACACTGGCAAAGCTTTTTTAATAAAAAATAGCCGAACTTTAAGTGCCTCTTTCAACTCAAAAGACAAGCATTGCAACCCCATTATTTCTGTTTTGTTTCATTCGATGAAAATCTTTTTTATACATCTCTTTTGCTTCTGAAGTTCCCTTTTTTATTGAATTTCTCAAAAACAAAAGAATTTTTGTCTAAAATTCGTACGTCAATAATTAAACAAAAATCATTCTGGCATGTTATTGATTCTGTTTTAACAATGAATATACATTATTATGAGAGATATGAACTTGGATATTGAAAGAGCACGCCTGAATGGTACAAATGGTTTCCACAAAAATGGAAATGGTCATGCGCATGTCAAAGGTTTTGAAGCCCTGGGAGATAATCATGTAGGAACTTCCATTGAAACACCCCTTCGACCAGATGCATTTGTAAAAAGCGACAGGGAAAAAATGACCATTATAGAGGAGCGTTTTCGCGAGATAATGGAAACAATGGGGCTAGACCTCAACGACGATAGTTTAAGAGGTACGCCGCGTCGTGTTGCCAAAATGTTTGTCCAGGAAATTTTTTATGGATTAAATCCTGAAAATAAACCGAGTATTTCGGTTTTCGAAAATAAATTCAAGTACGGCGAAATGCTGGTGGAGAAGAACATCAACATGAATTCATTTTGTGAGCATCATTTTCTGCCGATTGTGGGGAAAGCTCACGTCGCCTATATTTCTAGTGGCGAAGTGATCGGTCTGAGCAAGATCAACCGGATCGTGGATTACTTTGCCCGTCGTCCTCAGGTACAGGAGCGATTAACTGTTCAAATTGCCAGCGAACTGAAAAAGGTCTTGAAAACCGACGATGTAGCTGTGGTTCTCGACGCCAAACACATGTGTGTTTCGTGTCGCGGTATTCAGGACGAAAGCAGTACTACACTAACGGCCGAGTATTCAGGGAAATTCAGGCAGAAGGAAACCCGCGAAGAATTTTTGAAATATATCAGTCTTTCGCTTTAATATCGAAAGCCATAAGAACCTGTCCGTGGCGTTGGTAAAGTACGCCGTTTTTAATTACCGGATGAGAGAAATGTTCTTGTGAACCCCGTTTTATCCTGAACTGACTTATTTCGCTAAGCTCACCTTCAGGAGTGTAATCAATCAGCGATAATTTGCCGTTTTGGCAGTAGTAATATAACATGTTGTCGGCAGCAATAATAGCACCCCAACCAAGACGAAGTGAATCGCTTATTTCTCCAGAGCCGGCATTGATACTTTTAAGTTCTTTTTTCGAAGTTCCGCTACCGTAAAGGTGATCGTCGATCTTCACGATTCCACCCATGTAGCTGTCGAATTCCGCATTTCGCCAGACTTCCGTAATTTGCGATCCGTCTTCGGAAAGTTGAAGTTTTACTCCGCCGTTACCATCGCCGGCGGCATAGTAAATACAACCGTTCTCGAATATAACATTATTGCTGTGGGTGTCACCAAGGCCGGGTTCCCGTTCCTCGGGTTTGGTATTGGTTTGCTCCTGCGACCAAAGTAATTCTCCGGTTTCAGTTTCGAAACCCAATAGGTGATAAGCTGAAAAAGTTACAAAAATATGCCGCGAAGGCAATACGATCAGGTTTCCCGGATTATAGCCCGAACGTTCTCCAAAAGCTTTGTTACTCCAAACAATCTCGCCTGTAAAGCGATTGAGAGCAACTACATTGTATTCTTTTCCACCAACAGTCCAGAAAACCTTATCTCCGTCGATCACGGCAGCTTCCGAATGCCCGAACCTTGGGAGAATTCCGTCAAAATCATCTGTGAAGTTCTTCTTCCACACCACTTCACCGTTGCTCCTTTTTAAGCAAAAAAGATTATTCATGCCGGAACCAACATAAATAAGATTGCCCGCAACAGTAGGGGCAGAACGCGAACCGGGATAATTAACCACCCACTCTTTTCCGTATGGAGCTTTCCATATTATGTTACCATTTAAATCGAGGCAGAATATGGTAGCAATGCTATCAACTGCTCCTGTAATGAATATTTCGTTTTCAGTGATCGTTGGTGAACCGTAACCTGTGCCAATTCCGTCGATGTACCATAATTCTTCGGGACCATTTTCAGGCCATTCTTTTAACAGATTGTTTTCAGCAAAAATACCCGTACGGTTTTCTCCGCGCCACTGGTAAATCTTTGTCTGTTTTGTTGAACAGGATACAATGACCAGACTAAAGAATAGAAGGAACAGAATTTTCATAAAAAGATGATTTGGTTTTTATAGTTACGGTAAAGATAATCTTATTCCGGTTTAAAATGGATGAACTGCATTTTCCTTTTTCGAGTGAATTAAATGTTTAAAAATTGTGAGTCAATATAAATGATTTCAGCTTTTGCCTGCTCTAAAAAGTATTAACTTTGAGCCTTTAATTTTAAACCAGGAAAAATGAAGAGAGATACTGCGGTTTTCGATATTATTAAAAAGGAACACGAACGCCAGTTAGGCGGAATAGAATTGATTGCTTCTGAGAACTTTGTAAGCGATCAGGTACTGGAAGCCATGGGATCGGTGATGACGAACAAATATGCTGAAGGTTATCCGGGGAGAAGATATTACGGAGGTTGTCAGTTTGTGGATATGACCGAGCAACTGGCCATCGACCGCATAAAAGAAATATACGGAGCCGAATGGGCCAACGTACAACCGCACTCGGGAGCACAGGCAAATGCAGCAGTTCTTAGCGTAATTTTAAAACCGGGCGACACATTTCTTGGATTGGATCTCTCTCATGGAGGACATCTTTCGCATGGTTCCCATGTAAATTCGTCGGGGATTTTATATAATCCGGTAGCTTATAAAGTAAAGGAAGATACAGGCCTTGTGGATTATGATGAAATGGAAGAACTGGCCATCGAACACAAGCCAAAATTGATTATTGGAGGAGCTTCGGCGTACAGTCGTGAGTGGGATTACAAACGCATGCGGGAAATTGCGGATAAAGTGGGAGCGATGTTCATGGTTGATATGGCCCATCCCGCCGGATTGATCGCGGCCGGCTTACTGGATAATCCATTAGAATATGCACACGTTGTTACTTCAACTACACATAAAACACTGCGTGGCCCGCGCGGTGGCATTATCCTGATGGGTGAAGATTTTGAAAATCCCTGGGGAATTACCACACCAAAAGGAGTCGTTCGTAAAATGTCGTCGTTGTTCGATTCGGCTGTTTTTCCGGGACAACAAGGTGGGCCGCTCGAGCATGTAATCGCTTCCAAAGCAGTGGCTTTTGGCGAGGCATTGGAACCGGAATACAGGGAATACCAGGCTCAGGTAAAAAAGAATGCAGCACTGATGGCGCAGGCTTTTGTAGATTTGGGATATAATGTGATTTCGGGCGGAACCGATAACCATTCGATGCTGATCGACCTGCGAACAAAATATCCTGAAATTACAGGCAAACGGGTTGAGAATACTATCGTTAAAGCGGAGATTACCGTGAATAAAAACATGGTACCCTTCGACAGCCGCTCACCGTTCCAGACTTCAGGTTTACGAGTAGGAACTCCTGCTATCACAACCCGTGGCGTTAAGGAAAACCTGATGCCCGAAATTGTGCAACTGATCGACGATGCTATCGCCAACATCGATAATGAAAAAATGATTGCAGCAATTGGTGAGAAAGTTCATGGAATGATGAAAGATTACCCGTTGTTCGCCTATTAGTTTTAAGTTCTGAGTTTAAAGTTCAAAGCATAATTTCCCCGGTGAATATTTTTGCCGGGGTTTTTTATTGATTTTTCTTTACTTTGAACACTGAACTTTGAACACTGAACTTTGAACACTGAGCCGTTATGGAATGGTACCTTATTTTAGCACTAGTTGGAACCGGGATTGCTGCCGGTTTTATTAATACCACCGCAGGTGGTGGATCGATGCTCACCATTCCTTTGTTGATGTTCATTGGCTTGCCGGCTAATGTCGCCAACGGAACCAACCGAATTGCCATTTTGATGCAAAATGTGATCGGGGTACAAACCTTTCGTAAAAAACAGGTGCTCCATCTGAAAACAGACCACAAATTAGCGATCCCCGCGATTATTGGTTCATTGATCGGGGCAATGGTGGCGGTTGAGATCGATGTCGATCTGCTTAAAAATATCATTGCAGGGCTGATGGTTCTGCTGCTGCTGATTGTGGTTTTGAAGCCCGATGTTTGGGTAAAGGAACGTGCTGGTCAATCAATGGCTAAACCTACTATTCTTCAATACATCATTTTCTTTTTTATTGGACTATACGGCGGTTTTATCCAGATGGGAGTGGGGTTTTTCCTGTTGGCCGGGTTAGTACTGGGTTGCGGACAGGACCTGGTGCGCGCCAATGCAATAAAAGTATTCATCGTTTTAATCTATACCGTTTTCTCACTGGGTATATTTATTTACCACGGGCAGGTTGATATTCTTGCCGGATTGATCCTGGCGGCAGGCAACATGTTCGGTGCCTGGCTGGGTGCACATTTTGCCGTAAAAGGTGGCGCTAAATATGTGCGATATGTGCTTATTTTTGCCATGATCATTGTAATCCTGAATTTGTTTGGATTATTTGGTTAAGCATGCTGATAGCTGCCCGCTTCGCACCAAGCAAAAAATTGTTACTGGGAAAAGAATAATTTCCCCTCAACTCTGTAAATTCCTTATTTTCTCCCCCTAATTTAGGGGAGATGCCGGTGTAAGGGATGTGGGCAGGATGGCAGAGGGGTTAAGAAATACCCGAAGGGAAGGGGTGATTAAAATTTTAATTAGAGACTAATTTTGCACGAAAAATCAATAATACCGGTCACAGTGATTACCGGCTTTCTGGGAGCCGGTAAAACAACTTTCATTAACCAGGTTCTTAAAAAATACAAAGACGTGCAGTTTGCCCTTGTGGAGAACGAATTTGGCGAGGAGGCCATCGACACCAAACTGATAAAGGGCGTGGATGCCAGCCAGCTATTCGAATTGAAAGATGGCTGCATTTGCTGCACTATAACTGATGAATACGAACTGATATTACTGGAACTGGCAGAACGTTTTCCTGACCTTGAACACCTGTTGATTGAAACCACCGGTGTGGCTGATCCTGCTTCGGTAATCCAGCCGTTTTTTTCTGATGAACGCCTGAAAGAACTGTTCCATTTTAATGGAACAATTTGCCTGCTCGATGCACTTCATTTCAATGCCCTGCCCGAAAAAGAGATTAGCCTGAAACAACTGGCGGTTGCCGATGTCATTCTAATCAATAAAACAGAGCAATTGAATCAGGACGAAAAGGACAGATGGTTCGCTGAAACCGGGAAACTCAATCCTTTTGCCCGCCTGGCATTTTCAGAATTCGGGAACGCAAAAAACGTGGATATAAATCATATCAGTCAGAAAATCCGGAGTGTGTTTGATTTTGTTTCTTTTCCGTCTTCACACGCTCACATCGAAACCAAACTCATGGAATTTGAAGGCTCGATGCCTAAAGCAGAATTTTTACGCTGGTTCAGTTATCTGATGGATGTGAACAAACGAAACATTTACCGCGCAAAGGGAATTCTTTATTTCGAAGATGAACCCTTTGAATACATACTTCAAGGTGTAGGAGGAAATTTTGAATTAATCGAAGGTGATCTGGTCGTTGAACCTGGCGAAAGTAAGGTCGTTCTGATCGGAAAACTAGAAGATGTTCGATTTTAAATTAGCCCACAAATGCAATCCAGAGCGGAATGATAAGCACAGAAAGCAGTGTGCCCAGTACAACAATACGGGCAGCCAGTTTGGTATCGAGCTGATACTGCAAGGATATGGCGTACGGCGTTAATCCAAGGGGCATGGCAGCGTCTATCACAGAAGCTTTCAGAAAATCAGGATTTAGACCGGTTGTCTTCAATCCGATAGAATATAAAAATGGAAGGAGCAGCATAGTCACAGCGACAAAGGCCAACACGCGATACCATTCCTGAAGCCTTCCAATGTTTTGCATGCCCAAAAATATACCCAGCGAGAAAAGAACTACTGCCGTTACTGAATCAGCAAAAAAAGTGATGGTTTTAGAGATAAATTCAGGCAGTTTGATAGGGAACAGAACAATGGCCATTCCAACAAAGACGGATAGCAATAACGGATTTTGGATCAGGTTGATTGCAAGCTTTTTAAAATGCGGTTTTTCTGCACCACTCATTTCAACCAGAACCAGTGCAAATGTGAGCATCCAGAAAACAAATACCGCTGAGATGATCGCAGCAGCAGGAAGTATTTTATCGCCCAGGGCATTTTGAAGTATTGGAATCCCGAGGTATGCAATATTTCCGAAAGGAAGAATGAGAAACAGTGTACGTCTTGTTTTTTTAGAAAAGCCGAACATTCTGCCGATCGGGAAAGCCAGCAGAATGCACACAACGATATACACTGAATTGAAAAGAATAAGTTTTGAATACGATTGCTCTCCGGCTTCGAGGTGCATCAGCGAAGCAATCACAAGGGCAGGAAAGCCGATGTAGAGAGCGTATTTATTCAGAATGTTTACCCATTCCGGAGAACTTGTCCGCGTTCGCGAAAAAAGTATCCCTGAAAATATGATGAGGAAAAGCGGTGAAACGGTTTTTAATGCCAGCAGAAAATGAGCCATAATTTTATTTTTTTGAAGCAGCCCATTCGCCGTAATTGATATGTGGTCGTACATCTGTTACGAGCATACCCGCTTTTCGGGCCGCTTCAATTCCAAGGTCACCATCTTCGAGCACCTGGCAATTCTGTGGTTCAACCTTCATCTGTCGGGCGCATTCCAGAAATGTTTCCGGGTGCGGTTTGTGTTTTGTTACGTCATCGGCAGAAACGATCACATCAAAAAAGGTTTCAATTCCCAGGGCATTTAACTGTATCTCTGCACTTTTTCGGCTTGCTCCGGTTCCTACCGCAACCGGCAGTTTACCATGGTATTGCTTCAAAATGTCAATTACTTCTGCTACCGGTTCGAGCAGATGCGCCAGTTCCCAGAACGACTGCTGTTTTATGCTGACCAGTGTTTCCGGTGATTCGTCAACATTGTAGCGTTCAACAATATGTCGTGCAAATTCAATAGTTGGGCGTCCTGTAAGGTCGTGAATAATTTGTGGATCAAAATCGAAACCATATTTGTCGCCCAGCATCCTCCACGTTTCTACATGCACCGGAAGCGAATTCGACAAGGTTCCGTCCAGATCGAAAATCAGTGCTTTTGCTTCGGGATGTATTTTTATATCCATGCTATTTTATTTGCCTTCAAAAGTAGTAGAACCCAAAAATACAGGGTTTGTTCCCGAAATGTGGCACTAAGATTTAAAAATGAATTAAACGAAGCTGAATTATTGTTATTCCATTATTTGCCACGAAATAACAATGTCGGTTCGCATTTCAACTTCATTTGGCGAAAGTACTTCCGTTATTTTGGCACTTGCTTCCCGGCTTATCGGAATAACATCGGCAGTCATCAATTCCATGTTGCTGTTAAAACCTCTGATCATTCGGGGCTCGCCGTACTGGATATTTTTGATTATGCCCAGTTTTGTCTCCGCTGCTTTGGAAATCCATTGTGCTTTTTCTTTTGCATCCTGAACAGCCATTGCAATAAGTTTTTCTTTCACTTCCTCCATTTGATCGTCGGAAAGTGAAAAGTTCAGATTAAAATTCGATTCCAGGTTATTTTTAATCAGTGTAAATATCAGATCGTTCTTTTTGTAGTCCCTTTTTGTTCTGATGGTTAACGGAATGCTGGCTTCATAACCTTCAAAGACCTGTGTGCGTGTCTGCGGATCGTATTTACTGACCTCGCGAATAGAATAACTGTTTGATTTCAGCACATGCTCATCGATTCCGTTGTCGATAAATAACTGTTTGATGTGTGAAAGTTTTTCGATAGCCAATTCTGCACATTGGTTATAGTTGCTGTCTTTGACGCTAAGGTTAACCGTGAAAAATATTTCTTCAGGAACGAGTTTTAAGGACGATTTTCCTTCAACAGTTAACAAACTTACCTGTGGAGATTGCGCAAATGTAGCTGCAGCACAAAACAATGCTGCAATAAGCAAATTAAATTTTCTCATGACCTTAGTTTTTAATGATTTTCGTCGTAAATCTGTTTTTCTGATTTTGCAGGGAAACAAAATAAATGCCAGAAGTTAAATTGCGCAAATCGATTTGGGTTTGAAATTCGTCCAGGTTTTTCTCCAGCAGCTTTGCACCCTGAATATTGTGGATGAATATTTCATCAAAGTGATCGCTGTTCTCGACCATAAGAATATCGTTTACAGGATTGGGGAAAATATTGGATTTAAGATGTACAGGTTCGATGGCCGACGAGGGGAACTGAAGTGTGACTTCTTCCAGGATAATCGATTCGAAAGTCACGTTATCAGTCGTTTGTCCCAGGTCGAAAACCAATCGGGCTGCATTATCATTCGTGGTCATATCAAAAACATAGGTGTATTTGGTCATCTCGGTACCCATTGTAATTCCGTTGTAACCGCTGTAAGCCGACCAGGGTGAAACACTTTGGCCAACGTAAGAGGTGATTGGCCGCTGAGCATCGGCTTTGGCAATAAAGGTTACCCGGTATTTTTTGCCGGCTTCCAGATTCATCCCGTTTTTTACGAGTTGAACATGCCAGCCTTCGGTTCCCGAGGTGTTGATTTGCACCAGCAAGTTGTTGTTGACGCTCTGTTTAGAGGCCGAAGCGCCACCGTTGGTATAAACGTTCCAGCCTGTGGTGCCCGACGAAAAATTAGATGCGTAAACCGGCGTCCCTACATAATAAGCCGGATCGGGCATTGGATTGTGTAAAAGTGCATCTACCAGTTCTTCAGTATAGGTTTTTGTCCCCGGATCGTAAATGCCGAATCCAGCACTGAACTCCCAGTAGGCCCAACTCCAGCCCAGCGATTCGAAATAACGTCCCAGGAAGGTGGTCCATTTTACACGCCATTTCATGTCAGCCTTGGAATAGGCACCAAATTCACCCACATGAATGGGAATGTTTTTCTGTTCCTGGAGGGCTATTAAGGGAGCAAAATCATTCTGAATCACCTGACGTTCGGTTTCGGTGTCGGTCCATTCGGTGCCCAGCCAGGCTTCCGAACCTTCCGACCATTCGGCTCCCTGGTGCGTAAAATGGAAGGGATTGTAATAATGAACCGTAAGAATAATATTATCGTCATCGGGAAGCTGAAGTTTCGATAAACCACCCAGCCCGCCATATTCTGCTATTCCAATCAGAACCACCCGGTCAGGATTATCCTCACGAATAGTAGCCAGTGCCTCTGCCAGAAATACGTTCCATTTTTCGGCCGTGAGATTGCCATGTGGTTCATTCAGTATTTCAAAAAGCAGATCATCCGGATAGTCCTGGAAATATTCAGAAATTTGCTTCCATTGTGCCAGAAAACGTGCTTTCTGTCCATCGGGATCTTCATACAAAGCTTCGTGGTGGTGCATGTTAATAATGGCCATTAAGCCGTTATTTATTGCCGAATCAACCACCTGTTTTATGCGTTCCAAAAAAGTGGGATTGATGGTATAGGGAGCAATTTCCGAACTGCGCTCTGCCGGTTCCCAGCGAATGGGAATGCGTACGTGATTGAATTCCAGTTCTGCGATCATGCCCGTGTACTCGGGTTTCCACGGATTACCCCAGGCAGTTTCGGAAGGTGCTTCAAACATGTTGCCGTAATTGATCCCGCGTCCAAGTCTTTCATTTATATTAAATGCATGTTCGCGGTTTTGAGCCATTGCCGAGAATGTAATCAACAAAAAAAGAAGGTTCAAAAAAGTTTTCATCCACGTTTTTATTGGTTTATGTTGTAAAAATAACAATTAGGCCGCAAATCTTTCGACTGCGGCCTCACTATTTTTATGTGCTTGATTTTTATTTTATGCTTAAACCAGTTTTTCGTTAAAAAAATCGATGGTACGTGTCCAGGCAAGTTTGGCAGCTTTTTCGTCATAACGGGGTGTTGTATCGTTATGAAATCCATGGTTGACGCCATCGTAGATATAAGCTGTGTATTCTTTGTGGTTTGCTTTCAGTGCTTCCTCATAGGCCGGCCAGCCGGCATTTACGCGCTGATCGAGACCTGCATAATGCAGTAACAAAGGCGCCTGAATTTTCGGAACGTCTTTTGCATCGGGCTGGCCGCCATAAAACGGAACCGCAGCTTTCAGATTTGGAATACGAACAGCCATCATATTCGATATCCAGCCACCAAAGCAAAATCCAACCACACCAATATTCCCGTCACATTCAGGGTGCTTTCTAAGGTAGTTGAAGGCTGCGATAAAATCTTCGAGCATTTCATCTCGGTCACGCTGACGCTGCAGTTCACGTCCATCATCGTCGTTTCCCGGGTAGCCGCCAAGCGGCGTTAAGGCATCCGGTGATACAGAAATAAAACCAGCCAGACCTGCTCTTCTGCCCACATCGGCAATGTGCGGATTAAGACCGCGGTTTTCGTGAACGACCACCACTCCAGGCAGTTTTTTCGTGTTGCCAGCCGGCCTTGATAGTTGTGCCTTGATCGTTCCTCCTCCTTTTGGTGAATTGTACTCAATAAACTCAGTTTTTAATCGCTTATCATCTGCTGCTACCTGGATATTTTGCTGGTAATCGGGCATAATAAAACTCATTAGCGACGAAACTGTGAGTCCGCCAACGGCATAGGCTGAAAGTCGTTCCATGAATTTGCGCCGGTCAATTTTGCTGTGTGCATATTCGTCATAGAGATCGAATACTTCCTGACTGATGTCTTCTTTTCTTATTTTTTTCATAAGCTCAATTTTTTCTTTTAAAACCTGTTTGATCGCACATTTGTTCAACGGAATTTTGGGAAGATGGTTCTGTCGGAATAAATTCTGTATTTTCGGATTTCTTTTACACCAACGATTATGAAAAAACTTACTTTACTCTTTCTGGCGGCATTTTTGACTATCACCCTGGTTGCCAAGGAACATTTAAAGAAAGCGGAACAAGAGAAAATTCTGATATTGCTTGATAAACAGGTGGAAGCCTGGAATGAAGGCAATCTTGAGAAATTTATGGAAACCTATTGGAAAAACGAACAGCTGGTTTTTGTTGGATCCCGCGGTCCGACTTACGGTTGGCAGGCCACGCTTGAAAGCTATAAACGTGGTTACCCGGATAAAAAGGCAATGGGTAAATTGAAATTCGATATTCTTGACATTTCGAAGATTGACAAGCATTCAGTTTTTGTGATCGGGCGTTTCGATCTGGATCGCGAATCCGGCGACCTGGCAGGGCACTTCACACTGGTCATCCAGAAAATAAAGGGAGAGTGGAAGATTATCAGTGATCATTCGAGTGCAGAAAACTGATTTACGCTCTTTTTTTATAGCAGCTCAAATGCTATTTTCGTGGCTCAATTTCAAAAAAATCATCGTGAAACGTATCACCATTTTACTGCTATTACTGGGGCAGTTTGTTTTTGCCCAGGAAAAACAAATGAGTCTGGAAGACGCCATCTTGGGGCGTTATTCTTCGTTGCGTGTCGAATCAATGAGCGGCCTGAACTGGCGAAGCGCATCGGATTATACTTATGTTAAAGGCGATTCGCTTATGGTTGCAGAAGCCAGGAACGGTGAAGAAAAGCTGCTGCTTAACCGTTCGCAACTCGAAGAAATTACAGGAGAGAAGTTTGGAGGATTTCCCTATTACTCGTGGAAGACAGAAATGGAAATGTTGTTTAGGTTTCGAAATAAATTTTTCGTGGTGAACCTGCCTGATCAGCAGTTGTTACACCGAATTCAGTTTCCGGAAGGAGCGGAACCTGCAATATTTTCCGAAACCGGGAATTATGTAGTGTACGTTCAGGATGATAACCTTTATATTATCGATGAAAGTGGTAAGTCAACAGCTATTACAAAAGACGGCGGAATAGGAATTGTTTACGGACAGTCGGTTCACCGCAATGAGTTTGGCATTTCAGGTGGTATTTTTATTTCGCCCAACGCTGCTTACGTGGCTTTTTACCGAAAGGATGAAACAATGGTAAAAGATTACCCACTTGTTGATTATATGACGCGCGAAGCAGAATACACGCCAGTGAAATACCCAATGGCAGGTATGGAAAGCCATCATGTTATGCTGGGAGTATTCAATGTTGTGTCGGGTAAAACTGTTTATTTAAACACCGGCGAGCCACTCGATCATTATTTAACCAATGTAACCTGGTCGCCCGACGAGCAGCATATTTATTTGGCGGAACTCAACCGGGAGCAAAACCATATGCAGTTGAATTGTTACGACGCTTCATCTGGCGAGCGCGTGAAAACCCTGTTCGAAGAAAAGGCGGATACTTACGTTGAACCTTTGTATCCCATCCAGTTTTCAAAAGTAAATCCCGATGAATTTTATTACCTCAGCCGCCAGGATGGATGGTTTCATGTATATAAATACAACACTGATGGAGCTTTGATAAAGCAGCTCACAAAAGGCGAATGGGAAGTGACCCGCCTGATTGGTTTTGATGAAAAAGAACGAGAGATGTTTGTGGAAGGGACGCTGGACGATCCGCTTCAAAATCATATTTTCAGCGTAGATAGCAAAACCGGTGAGCTTGAGAAGTTAAGTAAGGAGGAAGGTGTTCACGGAGCGATTTTAAGTCCGGATGGAGCTTATATCCTTGATCGCTGGAATGCACCTGGTGTTCCTTCAAAAATTGATTTAGTCTCTGCCAAAGGTAAACTGATCCGCACTATTTTTGCAGCTGATGATCCACTGAGAAACTACGATCTGGGAGAAAATAAACTGGTAACCCTTAAAACCAAAGACGGTAATTATGATCTTCATGCTCGTCTGATATTGCCCAATAATTTCGATCCATCGAAAAAGTATCCTGTAGTCGTGTATGTATACGGTGGGCCGCACTCGCAGCTGATAAATAAAAGCTGGCATAACCAGGCGCGGTGGTGGCAGTATTACATGGCATCGAAGGGTTACATTGGATTTACGCTCGATAACCGGGGAACCAACAACCGCGGGCGTGCTTTCGAAACAGCTATTCATCGTCAGCTTGGGATTCTTGAAACCGAAGACCAGATGCAGGGAATCGAATACCTGAAAAGCCTGCCTTATGTTGATCCCACCCGGATTGGCGTGCATGGCTGGAGCTATGGTGGTTTTATGACGCTGAACCTGAAGTTGCGTCACCCCGATGTTTTTAAAGTGGCAGTGGCAGGCGGTCCGGTTGTCGACTGGAGCATGTATGAAATTATGTACGGTGAACGGTACATGGATATGCCACAGGAAAATCCAATCGGTTACGAAGCGGCAAACATGACCAATCATGTTAAAAGCCTGGTTGGGAAACTGATGCTGATTCATGGCGTGCAGGATGAAACCGTTGTTATGCAGCATAGTATGAAGTTCATTCGCGAATGTGTGAAGCAAAATAAGCAGGTTGATTTCTTTGCTTATCCAACACATCCGCATAATGTGCGAGGGAAGGATCGTGTTCATTTAATGCAGAAAGTAAGCAACTATTTTTTCGAAAATCTCTAGCTTATTTGCCAGTAGTCATGGCAATGTTTTTAATCATCCCGTTGAAAATAAAAAAGTGAAAAGGGGAGGTAGCGATCCAGTAAAGCCTTCCCCAGATTCCTTTTGGACGGAAAGTGGCGGTCTGATGCAGCACTTTGTTTTCATCTATTTTGAATTCGAGCCAGGCTTCACCGGGTAGTTTCATCTCGGCGAATAACAAAAGCCTTTTTTTTTCGCGGCTGGCATACAAAACGCGCCAGAAATCGAGCGCATCACCCGTCGTAATTTCTCCGGGTAACTTCCGACCACGGACAAGACCGACGCCTCCGAACAGCATATCGAACCATCCCCTGATCTTCCATAGCCAGTTGGCATAATAATAGCCTTTTTTGCCCCCGATCGTCCAGATATTCTGCAGAACACCTTCCACATCGTTCACTTCAAGTTTTTTTACGTCCTTATAACAACCGTAAACCGGTACTTCAATAAAATCAGATAAGGTAAGTCCCAGGCTGCTGCTAATTATGGAATCTTTCCAACTACTCAAAACCAGGTTCTGTTGAATTCTCAGAAAGGCATATTTCAAAGCCGTACGGTAAGTTATTGGTTCTATACCCAACATTTCCTGAAGCTGATTGTCCTTGCAGATTACTTCGTTTTTCATGCTGTCGGCCAGGCTGATAGCCAACTTATAGGATACAGAAGTGATGAAAAACAGCCAATAGGAAGAAACTCGTGGTGAAATAAGTGAAGTGGTATAAATTCGGCGTTTCAGTTTTCGCATTTCGGCGTACTGCATCATCATGTCTTTGTAAGTCAGGATTTCAGGACCGCCAATATCGAAACTTCGGTTGTAACAGCGTTTGTCACCCATTACACCCACCAGAAACCGGATTATGTCGCGGATCGCAATCGGCTGCGATTTGGTGAGAATCCATTTCGGTGTGACCATGAACGGGAGTTTTTCCACGATATCCCGGATCATTTCAAAAGAAGCACTGCCTGATCCTACAATAATTCCTGCTCTCAAAACAGTAAGCGCATAATGAGGACTTTCCAGAATATCTTCAACCATTCGACGCGATTTCAGGTGCTTTGATAATTTGTTGTGGTTGGAAATCCCGCTCAAATAAATTACCTGCCGGGCGTGGGTCGATTCAATGTATTTTTTAAAATTTTGTGCAGCCTTTGATTCCAACGCATCGAATTTGGCCTGCGAAGTGGCCATGGAATGGATGAGGTAGTAAGCTACATCAACGTCCTGTGGCAAGGCATCAGGAATCAGGTCGTGGAGAAAATCAATTTCGATGATCTCAATTTTTTCAAGCAGTTTTTCATGCAGTGTCAGCCGGCTTTTTTCGCGCACACAACAGATTACCTCGTGCCCTTTTTCAATCAGCACCGGAAGAATGCGTTTACCAACATAGCCCGTTACACCGGTTAAAAGTATTTTCATTGTGATCGACTTTCTGCTCTTGCTAAAACTACAAAAACCAGTAGAATGTTTAGTAACCCTGGTTACTGTTAACATGAATTTGTGATAAAAAGTGCGGCTACTTTCCACCATCTATCGGATGATTTCATATTTTTGACGACTTGTGAAAAGCAAATAATACCATTGTAAATTGAGTTGGTTGAAAGGACAGCGATATAAATTAAGTACCATTTTATTACTGGTTTGTCTTCCTTTTCTGGGAAGCGCTCAAGCCGATTCGATATCGGCTTTGGTATTTAATCAGCTGATATCGAATATTTCACTTTTGCCTGAGTTTGAACCAAAGGCGGATGTAAAGGTCAACTGGAGTCACATTCAGCATTTTAGTAAGGCGTATCAGAAACGCAACTCAGAATTGTTTCCTTCCCCGCTGGACGAGGCTTCTGAATTTTATGATGAACTCCTGAATCTTCCTGAGGAGCACAAACAAAATCTGGTCTTGTGGTTTACAGCCAGTGAACCGATGATCTCCCGGCAAATCAGCAATTTTGAGCTGTCTGACGATTTGAAATACCTGGTTCCGGCACTTTCAGGAATGAATGTTCAGGCAGTGAGTTCTGAAAAGCAAGCTGGTATCTGGCAGTTGAATCATTTTCAGGGAATACTGAACGGGTTGCAGGTGGAGCATCTCGTGGATGAGCGCTTCGACGTGGAAAAAGCAACTTATGCAGCCTTAACGGAGATTAAGAAGAACACCGAAATCTTTGGCGCTGTGGATTATGCGGTTCTGGCCTACCTGGCTGGGAAAGTACAATTGAAAAATGTTCTGGAAGTCGTCGGAGACAGCGTATCTTCCAAGGTGGTTCTGGAGCTACTATCAAAAAAAATTACCGCCCGGGTTGCTGCTTACCAGACTTTTGTAGTTTTTATGCATTCATTCAAGTTAAATGAATTTGAGTCTCCTTTTAAATTCGAGGAAGTGACGATTACCCGCGAAATGCATTTTCAGCAATTGGCTCCTGTTTTGAATATTCCTCTCGAAAAAATAACAGCACTGAACCCACAGTTTCGCTTTTCGATTGTTCCGGGTGACAAAAATTATCGTTTAAGATTACCGGCCGGTCAGCGAGACGAATTTTTAACTTTTCAGGACTCGATTTACAATGCTTACGATTCCGCTCTATTCCAACCAGTGGCACAGAAAATCGAATACCCGCCGGCGCTAACACGCCAGTATGCAGGAGAAAAGGTAAAGGACCTGGAAATTGAAGGGAAAACCAAAATCAAATACCTGATTAAAACCGGCGACGTACTCGGATTTATTGCCGAGGATTATGACGTACGCGTGGCCGATCTGAAATACTGGAACAACATTTATAACGAACGTAAAATTCAGGCGGGACAAACCATCGATATTTTTGTGGATAATGACCAGGTGGATTATTACCGGAATTTGAATAAAACGGTGATTGGAACTGTTCAGGGTGACAACGAAAATGGAAACCATTCCGCAAACGTTTCGAATTACGCCATTCCAGATTCGGCAAAAAAAGTGGAGCATGTAGTGAAAAGCGGGGAGTCGCCTTACCTTATTGCTAAAAAATATGAAGGTGTAACACCCGAAGCTATTTTAGAGTGGAACGGAATCAGCGATGCGCGAAAAATACAGATAGGTCAGAAACTAACGATATACGTAACACAATGAAGCCATTAAAGACTTTGCTTTTTACGTTGGGCGTTTTTTTGCTTTTGGCCGGGGCGATGTGGATCACGCCCGAAACCGGAGTGAAAGTGGGCAACTTTAGATTTCACATGCCTACTTTCAGTGAAATGCTGGTGGGTCAGAATGTGGAGTATGCAGATTTGACGGATATTATTAATCAGCAGTTTGAAATTGATTCGCTGGTGGATATAGAAACCGATACCTTAAAAGGGGATTCCATCGTTGAAGTCATTCACCGCGCCAATTACGATTCGCTGGTTCAACGAATACAAAAACTTGAAATAAACCGGGCAGGCAGGGAGAACCTGGGGCGCTTTTTTTATCATCTTCAGCACGATTCTCTGGTGCGTATTATGCATTATGGCGATAGTCAGATCGAGGGAGACCGCATCACTTCATTTATTCGAAATAAATTGCAGGTACGTTTTGGTGGGAACGGGATTGGTCTGCGCCCGGCGTTGCAACCTTACGACTATGTATTTAGTGCCGTACAGGAAAATTCGGACAACTGGAAACGCTATCCGATTTATGGCGATGTGGATTCGACTATTACGCACAGCCGTTATGGAGTAATGGGTGCATTTTCGCGCTATGCACCTTTAGTGCCCGATTCGGTGCCTTTTATCGATTCGATAGAATACACTGCAGAAATGAACGTTTCGAAAACCGATATATCCTACCTGAGAACACAGGAATACGAGCGCCTGCGTTTGTTCTACGGAAATACGCGACGACCTGTCGAGACTGTGGTTATTGCACGCGGTGATACGATATTGGTCGATTCACTTAAAGCAAACACCGATTATGCTACCCTTGAATGCCAACTTCCGGATTCGACCGGCAGTGTTCGATTGCACTTTAAAGGCTTCGACGGACCGGATATTTATGGCATCGAGCTGGCCTCAAAATCTGGAGTGATCGTGGACAATATTGCACTGCGCGGAAGTTCAGGTACCATTTTTACCAAAGCCGATTACGAACACAGTCTGAAAATGTATAAGGACCTCAATCCGTCACTTTTTATCCTTCAGTTTGGAGGGAACGTGGTGCCTTACATTAATAACAACGCAGCCATAAGACGCTACGGGCGATGGTTTGCAAGTCAAATCAGGCGCATTAAACAGTTTTGCCCGGATGCAGCAATAGTGGTGATCGGACCCAGCGATATGTCGACGAAAGTAAAGGATAAATACGTGACTTATCCGCACCTGCCTGAACTGGTAAACACCCTTCGCGATGTTACACTCGCCAATGGCGGAGCATACTGGGACATGTACGATGCAATGGGTGGTTACAACAGTATGCCGTCTTGGGTAAATGCCGATCCGGAACTGGCGCGCCCCGATTACGTTCATTTCTCGGCAAGAGGAGCCAGGCTGGTGGCCAATATGTTTTACAACGCACTGATTTATGAATACAATACTTATCTGGAGGAAAACATTTGAATCGTATCTGGAAAATAGAACATCGTTTTAGTCTGGCAGCTGTTGCTGCTTTACTGATTCTTTTAGCCGGGTTTACGCAATCTGTCTTTGCTCAGGATGAGGCGTATTTATACCGGGTGAATCCGTATAATTTTATCCGTTACGATTTAAACCAAATGCACTTCCCCGCTGAGCGGAAAGGCATGGAGCGGTTCTACCAAAAAATGGAAAAACTGATGACTACGGGCGAAGGGCGAATCAACATCGTGCACATTGGTGGCTCACATATTCAGGCCGGCACATTTTCCGGGCAGATGCGTCAGCGGCTTCAACTGGCCGACGGTGAGATGAGTGCAGGTTGGGGATATATGTTTCCTTATCGCATTGCACGAACAAATTCGCCTTTTGGTTACTACATCCGCTACACAGGTGCCTGGCAAAGCTTCCGGAATGTGGAGCGCAGGAAAAGCGGCACACTTGGTGTGGGAGGGATATCAGCCAGTACCAACTCGCCAAAGGCTGAACTCACGATACTGCTTGAAAAAGAAAATACGATCGACTATCGCTTCAATAAACTTCGGATCTATTATGAGAACAAAGAAAACAATTACCGAATTTCGATCGATTCAGCACTGGTAAAAGAAAAGAGCGGTAGCGTAAATTATATTGATCTCATGCTGAAGGAACGGGTTGACAGTCTGAAGATCACACTCACGAAATCAGCAGATCAGCCGGGCACATTCACGCTATTCGGAATAAATACAGAATCAGGTACAAAAGGTGTGCTGTACCATAGCATTGGCATCAATGGTGCTTATGTACCGGCATTTCTGAGGTGCCAGTTATTTGGCGAACAGCTGGCCGACCTGCAACCGGATCTGGTGATTCTCGGGCTGGGCATAAACGATGCATACGGAAGGCGTTTTTCTCAAAGTCGTTTCGAGGATAATTATGCACAACTTGTAACCGAAATAAAAAGAGCAGCACCAAATGCAGCCATCATATTTACTACCAATAACGACAGTTTCCTCTACCGAAGATATGTGAACAGGAACGGTGAGAAAGTGCGCGAAAGCATGTACGGGATGGCTGAAAAATACGACGCCGGCGTTTGGGATATGTTTGAAGTGATGGGCGGTCTGAACTCGATCGTTTTATGGCAACGTAACGGGCTGGCTCAAAGTGATAAGATTCATTTTACGCGTGAGGGTTATTTACTGCTTGCCGACCTGTTTTTTACAGCCATCATGCAGGATTATGAAGCGTACCTGAAGACAACGAATAAAATCAGTTCAATACAGCTCCCGGCGAATGATGAACATTTCAAACCGGCTGAATAGTGGAAAATCAACTAAAAAATGATCATTGGATAGCATTCAACAAATAAATATCTCAGAAATCATACGGAATATTCTTCTGTACGATAAAACGGCGCCGCTGATTTTTACGCGCTTTTTTTTCTGGGCCTTTTTTGCTGTAGTGCTGGCCGGATATTCGCTGGTTTACCGAAATAAGAACCGGAGCATCAGGGCAGGTTATTTGTTTTTGGCGAGTCTGTTCTTTTATTACAAATCAAGCGGCTTTTTCTTTTTTATTTTATTGTTCAGCACGTTAACCGATTTCTTCATTGGGAAATCCATTTATCGCTCAAAGAATGAGTTGGTCAGGAAGTTATTGATAGCTGCAAGTGTAGTGGTCAACCTTGGCTTGCTCGCGTATTTTAAGTATGCTTACTTTTTTGTAGACAGTATTAATCTGATGCTGGGAACCGACTGGCAGGTGATCAATCACCTGGCGTTATGGGCCAACGAAGCCACCGGAACGCACTTTAATGTCAATCAGATTTTGTTGCCTGTCGGTATTTCCTTTTTTACCTTCCAAACCATCAGTTATTCTGTGGATGTCTATCGTGGACAGACGGAGCCAGTAAAAAACCTGATCGACTTCGGTTTTTATGTTTCGTTTTTCCCGCAGCTCGTTGCAGGACCGATCGTGCGCGCCTCAGGATTTGTCAAACAGATTTATGAAGATTATCACCTTAGCCGTGCAGAATTTGGCTGGGCGGTATTTATGATCCTCAAGGGTTTGGTGAAAAAAATATTTATAGGCGATTACATTGCCGTGAATTTTGTCGATCGTGTGTTTTCCGATCCATTGCATTATTCTGGCTTCGAAAACTTAATGGCTTTGTTTGGCTATTCGTTACAGGTATATGTCGATTTTTCTGGATATACCGATATTGCCATTGGTGTTGCGCTTTTGATGGGTTACCGCTTACCGCAAAACTTTAATTCGCCTTACAAGGCCAAAAATGTGGGCGAATTCTGGAAGCGCTGGCACATGTCGCTTTCGTCGTGGCTCAAAGATTACCTGTACATACCCATTGGAGGCAATCGCGAAGGATCGATATTTAGCTACATCAGCCTCGGGGTGATTTTAGCCATCATTGTATTGCTGGCCGGTAAATTAATTCTTGTCCCGATTTTTGCCGGGGTGGTGCTGGTTTTTGCCCTTTTGGCACATTTTTCTCCAAAAATAAAACGCAGTATCGATACCAATATTAACCTGATGCTGACCATGCTGCTTGGAGGTCTCTGGCACGGAGCTTCGTGGCAATTTATTATCTGGGGTGGGCTGAACGGAGTTGGATTGGTCGTGTATAAATTCTGGAAGCGGATCAGTCCCTGGGAAAATCGAGATCATGTGCTGATCACGGTCTGGCGGATTGCTTTCACTTTTACGTTTATCACTTTTACCAGGGTATTTTTTCGATCCGAATCGATGGAAGTGGTGAACGGAATGCTGCACCAGATAGGCACTAACCTTGATCTTTCGATTGTTCCGGAAGTGCTGGTGGCGTATAAACTGGTGTTCCTGGTAATGTTGTTTGGTTTTGTAACACACTGGCTAAGTTCGAAATGGAAAGACCGGATGATGCATGCTTTTATGGGAGCACCGCATTGGTTACAGGCAGTAATTGCAACGGTTGTAGTGATTATCGTTTATCAATCGGTTTCAGCCGACATGCAGCCTTTTATTTATTTCCAGTTCTGATTTCATGCACTATTCAAAGGGCATGGGAAGCGGTTGAACCGGCTCAAACGACATAAAACGACGTTTCGATTGTTCGTCCAGAATGAAACCAAAGAAATTAACATCATTGGGTGGGAACGGGTAGAAGGCTAAACGCAGGCGAAAGGTTTCAAAGACCAGGTTTTCGTTGTGCAGCCGAATACCCAGTCCAATGCCGGAATAATAATCTTCCGTGAAAATAAGCTTCTTACTATCTCCTATAATGCCCAGATCGGCAAAACCAAAAATGGCGATGTTAAATTGGTAGAACTGGTGCGGCAGAAATACCACATGCTCAAGTTTTAAGGCCAGACGCTGTTGCCCGATTGCCGTTTTGCTGTCGAATCCGCGTATATGATCGAATCTTCCCAGTGTCAGGTATTCCAGGGGATAGCGTTTAATGCCCATGGTGTAATCGACGTTCATGAAGGTACGAACCCGTTTGCGACCGGCAGAAACCAGTTTGGTAATAAACTCAAGGTTGGCTCTCAACTGACCTTGTTCAAATTCGCCCTCGTTATTTATAAATCCGCCAATTCCGGTTGACATGAACAAATAGCCCTTCCTGCTGAGCAATAAATTTCCGTTCGAAGTCATAAACTGCAAGTAATGCCGGTCGCCAAATTCATTGGCATCATAACCATATAAAAATTCGTGTTTGTAGCCTTCCGGAATGTCCTCGGTGATCCCGTAGCTGTAAATCAACTGGTCCTGAATGTAGCGCCGTTGCGAAAAATTGATGCCTGCCATATACATTGTACGGTTGGCAAACAGATATTCGTTTCCGGGATCGACATCCGGTTTTTCAAAAAAATTGAGGTTATGAACCGAAGCAACCAGCGTAAGCTGCGTCAGATTTTCCCGGTTCGAACTCAGGTTGAAACTGTGACCGGCCCAGATGTTGTTGTACCATTCATCAATCGGGTCTTCCAGTTCGATCGGATCTTCCTCGGTAATTCGTGTGGTGCGAAACATTCGACTGATTCGCATTCCGTAACCCCATTTGATCTCTTCAGTAAGGAAGGGTTTTTCTACGATGTATCGAAATCCTTCGTCGCGGTAAGTATTCAGGTATGCCAGTTCCATATCGAGAAAACGGCCGGCAATGTTGTTGATCTTATAGCGGGTTTCAAATCCAAGGTAGGGTTCCTTGTTTACATGCCCTACAAATTTAAGGTAGAACTCGTGACCGATCCCAAAGATATTTTTGTTGTAGAGCTGGATGTCACCGGAAGTCGTTCCGCTAACCCCTCCCGAAGCCCCGAACGAGAATCGGTCTTTGGTGAGCACCGTAACATTTACAAATGCTGAGTAAAGACTGTCTTGTTCAACGATAAATTTAACATCCTTGATATAGGGGAGTATTCGGATAATCCTCTCGTTCTCGTACATCAGTTCCGGATCGAGCACATCTCCTGTTTTGAACAGCAATTGTTTCCCAATGGTTTTCAGGTTCGATTTAGTATGAATAGTGTTGGCTGCTTTCTCGATCCAACTTTTTGCTTTTTTCGTAGTATCCTGAAATGAAGGTCCAAAAACATCGAGTGCTTCAATGTGCACTTTGGCAATGATTTTTCCTTCAAATTGGCTGAAATAATCCAGTGCCAGCGCTTTTTTATCCACATAAGGTCGGGGAGGAGAAACCAGCATATCATAGATCCAACTTGTAAATTTTCGTTGATTGGCGCGGTTGGCCAGGCTGTCGTAAAATTCTTCCTGTCGATGATTCCTTCCTATTTCTGTAGAGTCGGCAATCTGAGCAAACAATGGATTTGAACATAAAAAGAACAGAAATAGTAAAGGGGCGAATCCTATGTGCCAGCTCTTATTCATACCATTCTGAAAAAGGGACCGTTTACCTCGAATACAATTGGTTCAATAGTGTTCCTGAAAATAGTGAATTTAATGTGTCCGTAATTGAATTGCCGTTAAATTTCGTTAAAGATCGGGTATAATCAAAAAAACAATTAAAAGAAGAATAATATACGTTTACCAGAGTTTGTTGGAATGGCCTGAAAAAGTCATGATTTTTCGATTTATTCTCTTTTTGTCATTCGAACAATATTAATTAGAAATATAAGTAAGATTTAAAACTTATTAAAAAATATTAAAAAACACTTGACTTTAATTTAAGTTTTTATTTAACTTGCACATATTTTCTAACTAAACTTAAATGATTCTTTCAGAGAATACAGACAAAACTCCACTTACTGGAAATGAGCTGAAGAATGACCGCAGAAAAAAGCGGATACTGGATCTTCTGTATCATAAAGAAACGCTGTCAGCTTCTGATATTGCAAAAGAAATCGGTGTTAGTTTACCCACTTCACTTTCTTTACTCAAAGAATTGTCCGGTGTCAGACTCGTTGAACCACGTGGATTTGGTATTTCAAGAGGTGGCCGAAGACCAGCACTTTTTGGATTAAAGAATGATTCGATTTTTGTTGTTTCCTGTGAATTGGGGCGATACACTGCAAAAATCGGGGTTTTTGATTCACATAATCAGTTGGTTTCTCCGGTAATAAAATTCGAAACATCGATTGACGATGAGGCACTGATTGAGAAAATATGGTCGAATTACATTCAAATTTTAAAGACTAGCCAAATAAACGAGGATAGAGTATTTGCTGTGGGGGTATCAATGCCAGGTTTGATTGACGAAACAGAAGGAATCAACTATACCATTAAAAATCAAAATTTGCAAAATGTTGCAGATCGGTTAGGAACTAAATTCAGCAAATTAATTTATGTCAATAATGATGCCCGGATGCAGGCATTTGGCGAATTTGTATTTGGTGCTGCAAAAGATCATCAAAATGCAATTATTGTAAACTGGAACTGGGGGCTTGGATTAGGGCTGATCTTGGATGGTAAACTCTATAACGGAGCAACAGGATTTGCCGGTGAGTTTTCACATATTCAGTTTGTTGAAAATGGCAATCTCTGTATATGTGGGAAAAGAGGTTGTTTGGAAACAGTTTCCTCAGTATATGTCATTATTGACAGAGCCAGGGAAATTGTCAAAACGGGGAAAATTTCTCAGCTTACTGAAAAATTTGCTGGAAAGGAAGAGCAGATAACAATTGAAGATATAATTAACGCTGCGCGAGCAGGAGACGAATGTACCATTAACCTATTAAACGAGGTTGGTTCTGCCGTAGGTAAAGCGTTATCGAATGTAATCCAACTATTAAATCCTGATATAATCGTTTTGGGAGGTATTGTATCGGGAGCGCGACAATATGTCCTGAGCCCAATTCAACAATCCATTCACAGATATTGCCTGGAACAGATTTCAGGTAAAGTAAGGGTGGTTGTTTCAGAAGATTGGGAAAAATCAGGATTGCTGGGAATCACAGCCATGTTATTCCAAAAACTATTTACTCACAAGTAATAATAAGTGTAATTTATCTAATCAAATCGTTTAAACTAAAATCTATGCAAAAGATTCTTTTGATTTTTGGATTGTGTTTTGCACTGCTAAGTAGTGCCTATGCACAACAGAATGTAACCGGAAAGGTTACAGATCAGGATGGCGCCGGAATACCCGGTGTTTCCATAATTGAGAAAGGAACAAGTCATGGAACGATCACCAATATTGATGGTGAATACTCCATTAATGTTCCGGCCGACGCAACTCTGCTTTTTTCATTTGTTGGAATGAAAAACGTAGAAGAAATGGTTAATAATCGTTCCGTGATAGACGTAACGATGGAAGTCGATGAAGTTGGTATTGACGAAGTAGTAGTGACCGCACTTGGTATGAAGAGGGAGGTTAAAGCTCTTGGTTATGCCATGACAGAAGTTGATGGTCAGGAAATTGCTTCGGTGAACACTGTGAGCCCTGTACTGGCGCTACAGGGTAAATCTGCAGGTTTGAGTATTGGCGCATCTGACGGTGGCTTAGCTGGTAACAATAAAATCCAGATTCGTGGGGTGTCAGTTCTGAACTCAAACAACAACCAGCCTATTTTTGTAATAGACGGTGTTATTGTAGAGAACGGAATTTCGAATGCCAGTGCCGACTGGAGCGGAAATGCCAATGATTTTGGTAGTATCTTGAAAAACCTGAATCCCGATGATTATGAATCAGTATCGGTTTTGAAAGGGGCTGCTGCTACGGCTTTATATGGATCGCGAGGTATTAATGGTGCGATCGTAATTAAAACAAAAGATGGTAAAGGTCAAAGAGGTTTAGGAGTAAAGGTCACTCAGTCAGTTGGGTTTGATCATGTTTACGCTATTCCTGATCTTCAGTATGAATATGGCCCGGGTACGCTGGCTGGTTACGTAGGTTACGGAGAGAAAGATGAAAACGGTAACTATTACAGATTTGATGTTAACCAGGTGTATACCCGTGAAGTTGACGGACAGCAGGTTATGACTAAAATAGGTAATCCAAATGGTGATGGATTCCTTTGGGGTCCGAAATACGATGGCCGTCCAATTGAAGATTATGACGGTGTAATCAGAAAATATGAAGGTTATCCGAACGCAATGCTTGATGCATTTGATACAGGAGTAAGTAGCAATACTGCGGTAGCTTTGAGCGGAGCCAACGAGAAAGGTAGTTTTTACCTGTCGAACTCTTATAATTATCGAGAAGGTACATCACCAACAAATGAATTTGACAGGTACTCTTTGTTGTTCAAAGGATCTTATAACCTGGCAAAGTGGTTGCATGCTGATGCTTCTGTATCTTTCACGGATTCAAAAGTTACCAATCCGGGGAATGATTTAGCTTCAAGTTATGTATTCTCAAGTTGGGCAGGATGGTACGATACCAAAAGATGGAGAAAACGAGAAGTATGGCAGGCACCCCATGGTGGTACACCAAGCAATGCGTACGGCGATGAATATGCCAATGTTCCGGGGAATGCAACCTGGTTCCATTATTATCTCGATTTACAAGTACGCAAAGAACAGGTTACCCGTCCGATTGTGCGCCTTACAGCAGACCTTGCAGATTGGATTTCAGTGACAGCAGAAGCTAATACAAATATTTATACGATCTTCTATGAAAACAAAGATCTGGGTAATGGATACGCTATGGAAGGCGGCGGTTACGAATTGCGTCACGACCGAGACATAAGTCGTACAGGAAAGTTGTTATTCAACCTGAACAAGGAATTTGGTGATTTTGACGTAAGTGCATTAATCGGTGGTGAAATGTGGGATCAAACAAAATCCTATACCCGTACATGGACTGCCGGTGGTTTGATTGTACCTGGTAAATTCTATATGGCAAATTCAAAACAAACACTAAATACTTCAGCTGGAATTAGCGGTACTAAACAAATTAATTCAGTATATTTTTTGGGCAGTGTTAGTTGGAGAGATCAGGTATATTTAGATATAACCGGCCGTAACGACTGGTCATCAGCCTTGGTTTATACCGATGGAACTGGTAATTATTCCTACTTCTATCCATCAGTGAGTGGTTCATGGATATTTACCGAGACTTTTGATATGCCGGGTATTTTCTCATTCGGTAAATTACGCGCATCTTGGGCGCAGGTAGGTAACGATACCTCACCTTATTCAATTAACCAGGGTTATGGTTTAGGTAACTGGGAAACTGAAAGTGGTAATATTTACCTGAATACGAAATCGACAACATTGGTGGATCCGAATATCAAACCTGAACGGAAAAACTCGATTGAAGTTGGTTTGGATATTCGTTTGTTCAACAATCGTTTAAGTGCAGATATCGCTTACTATAACGAAGCTATTACTGAACAAATTTCTACTATTCCGCTTCCTTCAGCATCTGGTCTGAGTTCGATGCTAACCAATGTGGGTACCTTAACCAATAAGGGATTTGAGCTCACACTTGGATTTACTCCGGTTCAGACTAATAACTTTACATGGGAATCCACTTTTAACTACTGGAACAACACAACCATAGTATCTGACCTGGTTGATGAAGTGGGTGAATACAAATCTCTTGCAGGATATGTAAATTACGGTAACTTCCGCGTTGGTTCGGTTGCTTTTGAAGATGGCGAATACGGTGTGCTCATGTCAGATACCAAACCATTGGAAGATGAAAATGGCAACAAAATTTTAACCTGGCGCTCAGGACAGCATAGTGCAGTGCTTACCAGAAGTTATGAAGTGCAGGAAGTAGGTAAGATCAATCCTGATTTTGAAGGATCATGGGACAACACATTCCGTTATAAAAACTTATCCTTATCTGTATTGTTGGATGCCCGTTTTGGTGGACACATTGCTTCATTCAATAACAAATACGGTACGGCCTACGGTATGATGGAAACTTCACTTTATCATCGAGATGAAGAAAATGGAGGTATAACCTGGACAAGTCAATATCCTGATTCACAGGGCCAAACATTTCACGATGGTGTAATTCCGGATGGTGTGTTTGCTGATGGGCAGGAAGTAGTGACGCCAGCTGGAGCAACTGTAAATGTGGGTGGAATGAGCTATCAGGAAGCGTATGAAAAAGGTTATGTAGAACCTACTCATGCAAGTATATGGACCTACTTCAACAGTGCATGGAGTTCAGGTGTGGTTAACGATAATTGGTTTAATGAAGTTAAATACATTGCTTTACGTAATATTTCTGTTGGCTATACATTACCAAGATCTCTGGCGCAGAAAATTAAGGCACAGAATCTGTACGTTTCTTTAAATGCCAGAAACCTGGGATATCTGTACAATTCACTGCCAAATAACCTGAATCCTGAAAGTTTCAGGGGTACATCAAGTAGTGCGTCGTATTATGAGCGTTCGTTTACACCATATACGGCTACATACACAATGTCACTCAGTATTGATTTTTAAACAATTAAAGAATGGTAAATATGAAAACAACATATAAATTAATATTTGCTCTGATTTTTATTTTCGCTTTAGGGTGCGACAAGGATAAGTTCGCAGAGCTTAACACCAACCCTTCCACATTATCAGAGCCGGATTTACGATACTCCATGACTAAAGCGATAGAACAAATGTATGGTAACGATTATACGATTTGGTTCTATGATAACTTTCAGTATGTTTATCCATGGATTCAGGTAACTACCAAGCAGGGTGGCAATGCACCAGATTTCAATATTATGGGGCCGACAGGCGGACAAAGTATTTATGGTTCGCTTATGCCACAAACCATGGATGTAAGAATGCGCATAGAAGATATGCCGCAAGAAGAACAGGCCACTTATCAGGCTTTACGGGCGCTAACTTTCCCAGTTCAGATCGCACCAGCTTTAACAATGACCGATAACAGGGGATCCATGGTCTATACCGAAGCCGGATTGGCTCCTTACACAAATCCACCGTTATTGACACCTGTTTATGATAACCAGGAAACCTTGTTCAATACCTGGCTGGCTGAACTTGATGAAGCTATTGCAGGCCTGACAGCTGATAATCAGTTTTCTATGGGGAGCCAGGACCGTATTTACAACGGAGACTATGGAAAATGGGCGAAGTACTGTAACCTGTTAAAGTTAAAGATCGCAGCTCGCCTGGTAAATAAAAACCGATCTAAAGCCATTCAGATTGCTGAACAGGTAGCTAATTCTTCAGCGGGTTATATGGATGACCTGGGTGATGATTTCGTTTATAAAAGAAGTGTAAAATATTATGGAACCGGTAATGGTTTTTGGATTGGATATGGAAGTAAGAACTTGATAGATTTCTTGCTCGCCAATAAAGATCCACGTTTACGTTTTATATTCGAGAAAAACGATTTTAATGCTGAGGTAGTTCAGGCATTTATTGACGCTGATATGCCATTGCCACCCTACATTGAACCATTGGTTATGTATGATGAAAATGGTGATTTTGCCGGCTGGAATGGAGATGGTGAACCCTGGGTACGCTACCACGGTGCGCCGCTTTCACCTGATGCAACTCAGGATCCGGATAATTCAATTTATTTCAACCAGCCAGCGACGAATAAGATTGAAAACAAAACTTATTATGCAACTTCTTTGTATGCAGAGAAGCTGGCACGTACAACCTACAATTATACTTACCCGACAAAACCGGGAGGACGCGTAATAGAATTAAAAGATAACGATCCGCCACACAATGTAATTTTAGGTTCAGCAGCTGAAACCAATCTATACCTGGCTGAGTTCAAACTTTTGGGAGCCAACCTTCCGAAAACTGCCCAGGAATATTTCGACTGGGGTGTAGAGTTATCCGTTAGACGTGCCGATAAACTGGCTCAAACCCAGCAAGAGCCATATTACAATGGTGATCCGGTATACATGGATGAGGGTGAAGCTGAAGCAGCCGCTACAAAACTGCGCGATGGAGAAATTGCAGATATGATGACAAACGAAGTTTTCGACCTTTCAACCGATGGTTTGGAGAAAGTTTATATTCAACAGTATATTAACTTCATGAATACTCCAAATGATATCTGGACAACTGTTCGCCGTTCAGGAGTTCCCAAAAAAGGAAGTGCATACCTTCCCTGGGAAGATTTTACGGTTTCAGGAAGCGAAATTCCTATTCCACGCCGAATGACAGTTGGCACGCCTACAGCGGATGATATCAACTATGAAAATCAAATGAAAGCTGTGGAAGACCAGGGATTTTCTACAGGAACACCTGATCCTGCCGTATTAAATTCTGAAAGACTGTGGTTTGACCAGGAAAATCCAAATTACGGAGCAGGACCTAAGAAATAATGAGCAAGTTTTTTTCTAAATAGTTAATTTAGTTAGATTTAAGGATAAACCGCTGTTCATTTTGTTCAGCGGTTTTTCTTTTCAGAAACGGTAAGGCTCTCTTAAGAATAGACTATTTAAGGCTGTATATCTTCCTTAATGGTATAATTTTTTCACGTTTTACGATTTTGCAACTGGCGCAATTTTTGCATTGTAATCCGTTAAAGCAAAACACGATTTAAAAATGAAAATTAGAATAATTGCAATATTTCTACTGATAGGAATTACCCAAATTAACATGCTTAATGCAAAAGAAAGGACGGTTAAGGGTAAGGTAACGACCTTTCATAAAATAGCTTTACAAAAGGTCTCCATTACTTTCAAGGATAAAGATTCTGAACTATTTACCGATGAGAATGGACAGTTCACATTTTCCTGTGATGAAAAGGATAAAGTAACCTTTAAGGCTCATGGATTTTATTCACAGAAAGTAAAAATCGCAGATACTTCGGAAACCGATTCGCTTATGATTGATTTGCGTTTCAGGAATGGAAAAAAGAATTTTGAAGTGGCAACCGGCTATGGCCATATCAGTGAAGAAAAACTTACTTATGCTATTGAGCATTTGGAATCTGGACCGGATTACAGTGCCTACCGAAATATTTTTGAAATTCTGGAAGGCCGGTTCCCGGGGGTTTCAGTTAGCGGGAATTCAATAAACATTAGGGGAACGTCTACAATCAACAGCGGCCCTGTTCCTGCACTTTTAGTCGTTGATGGCACTATTGTTGAGTTTCCGGTCTTTATTAGCATTCCGCCCGCGGAAGTTAAATCAATCGATATACTTAAAGGAGGTGCAGCGTCTGCACGTTACGGTTCGCGCGGAATGGGTGGGGTTGTGGTTGTTAAAACTAAATCGCAAAATTGATTGCAACACATTTAAAGGAAAATTTTGTACGGTTAATCTTTAAATTTCTATTTGAGCCCGGCGGGAGATAAGTTACTCAAAACATTTATCGTGTTTTGTGCCTTCCCCAGTCCTTCCTCAATACCAACTCCTTCAACTGAGATAATAAATTTACCACTATCATCTGAGGTATAAAATGATACCTTCGCTCTACCATCTTTATCCGTGATGATATTGGGTTCCCAGAATATAGTATTGCGATAATCAGGTCCCTGAAACTGTTCCTGATTAGTTCCATATTTTGGCGTATAAAATTCCCGGGAGCGATAGTAGCCTTTTGGTTTTATTTTAACAATTCCGGTGGGCGTATTTTCCCATTTCTTGGCGCCTTTATTTAAGTACACTGCAATGATTCCTTGCATCCCACGGTTGCCAAAAATAGCGGCGGAAGCTCCTTTTAATACTTCAATTTTATCAACCTGGGTAACCGGCACAGAACAAATATCTTCAATTTCAACAAACATGCCATCTAAAATAAAGGCTGCACCCGAACCTTTGGTCAGCTCATTTCCAAGCACACGATTCCCTCTGATCAAAACTTCTGCATTCGGGCAGAAACCATATACCCGGACCGATGGAACTTGTTCGTCAATAATCTCAAGTATAGTGTTATAGCCTGCATATTTATCCTTGACTTCAATTACTTCGTCTGGGTGGGTATACAATCTAAAATGGTCATCCAGTGTTCTTCGCTTTTGAGTTTTGATTGTTATTTCATTCAGAAATTGATAGTTTTTCTGTTCCAGTGAATCTTCAATTTCCTTTATTATTTTTGCATGATTAATAATATCTGTCAGATCGGTAGTAGTAGATTTAGGAAGGGCATGCTTGAGTATAGTGACTGGCGGAGATGTGTATGTTGATTCATTCAACTCAATTATTGTATTTCGTCTATCTCTTTTGTTGTATGCCTGAAAGACCAGTGTAGTAGTGTCCATGAAATATGTGTTCTCAAAAGTAAATTTCCCATTTTCATCAGCATTCACTTCGTCATAATAAAAACTTCCATCGGTCATTGTTAATGATACTTTGCTGTTTGGTATCGGGTGTTTTAAAACCAGGGTTTTAGCCTCTCCGGTAAGTAAAAAGCCGGATTCATACTGATACTTCATTACGAATGAATCGCTACTAACTGCTTCTTTCCATATGTATTTACGCCAGCCTTGAGTAAGTAACAACAGATCGAGATAATAATGTTTACGTTTGTCGAAATCTTCGAAGTATAAATCAGGATCTTCAATCTTCCCTTTTATATCAGAACGAATTAGGATGGAAGACAGAATACTGCTGTTTTGGCTCAACAATATATTTTCCTTAACGGCAATATATTCTCCAACAACCGACATGGATAGATTTGCCGGGACATGTTTCCCTTTCTCATTAGTTGTTTCAATGGTCAGGTTAACCTTCTGACGGTTTGTATTCTCCTTGTTTTCAGGCGTAATTGTTATATTGAGTTTTGGAGTAAACTGATTATAAATTAATCGCTCGCAAACAGGGAAATTGTTTTCATCGAACACCGTAATAACAGAAATCCCGGAAGGAAGTTCTTCTTTCTTAATGCGCACCAGTTTTGCTTCTTTGTTTATACGAATTTTGTTGGTAGAATATAATCTGCCTTTTGATTGGATGACATATGAAATTTGTTGGTTATGTATATTGTCAGGTGAAGTACATATGTTAAAATCAAGTAGTTCATTAAACTGATTTCCCACAAATATTGTATACCCGCTGGTGACTTTAGGGAGTTCAAAGGTTCTGTTTTCCCACTTCTGGGAATTAATACGAGCAAAATATCTTGTATTTGGTTGCGGAATAAACACAAACTGTCCCATTCCATTATGAACCGTTTCAGATTTTTGTATTTCATGTCCGGTTTCATCAATTATGGATATGCTGGCAGGTACTCCTTTCCCCGATTCATTGACAAGTTTATAAGCCACCCGATTGCGGATGTTTTGCACCAAGTGCCCACCTTCAGGAAAAAACTGTAAGTCTATTTTGGAATTAGTGTTCTCATTCCGTTTTGTCTCATCGATCATTTCTCCGGATGCAGCGATTAAAATGTTTTTTCTGAAAAAAAGTGCTTCGTCGAAATTGCGCATAAAATGGGTATATGCACGAATCTGGTATATGCCTTCTTTTACCCTATTTTGTCCCAGGTGAAAATCACCGTAACCGGTTCCGTTAAAGATCAGAATAACTTGTTTGCTGATTACATTCCCGTCCGGATCAATTAATTCAACATGAAGATTGTTACTGGTCGAAGTCAGTGTTAAAGAAGTTCCTTCTAGCAAATAAGCTTTAAACCAAAGGTCTTCTCCAGGTGAGAAAATTGTACGGTCCAAATGAAGGTAGACTTTTTCGGTAAGCGAATTTTCCAGTTGCTTTAGGTTTTCCAATTCTGTTTTTAAATCAGTTTGGCCTTGGATATCAGTGAACATAAATACAAACAAAGACAAAAAAAGTACGTAACGTTTCGAACTGGAAATAAGAAGGTAGGAATTAGGTTTCATTATCGCAGGTTTACATGAAAATAAAACAATGAACAAAATACATACCATGTTAGTAATTATAAACAATAAAATTTAATGGTTTAATACTTTAAACCCGATAACAGTATGCAAACTTTTAATTGATAACAGATTGCTGCAATTGCCTTTTTAATATAGTATTGAAAGGAAAGAAAGTTGGTCTTGAGCATGAACCAAATAGACAATGTTAACGTTTGATGTAGATAAACTTATAAAACTATGATAACAAACTACCGATTCTTATACTTATTGTATTCCGCACGCTTTCTAAAATTTTTTCATAAGCTATGCTTTTAAGATTAAAAAAAATTGTAATTTGCGTTAGCATGAAGAATAAACATTGGAAGAAATTTCTTTAGTGTATATTTCTAACCAATTGAACAATTGGAGTATATAGGGACAAATGAACGAGAAACAAATACATGGTATGTTCATACCACGATATAATCATATAAGAGAGTTTTAATATCTAATTAACCATTTAAATTATTTTCTATGCGAAAAATTCTGATCGTTTTTGCAATGTGCTTTGCGCTGATCAGCAGTGCATATGCACAACAGACCGTAACAGGAACTGTTACGGGGACTGATGGCACTGGTATACCCGGTGTTACAGTCTTGGAGAAAGGAACTGTGAATGGTACCATTACCGATCTCGATGGAAACTATACCATCACGGTAAATTCCGGTGCAGTTCTTGCTTTTTCTTTTGTAGGAATGCAACCTGTTGAGGAGGCTGTTGATGGCCGCTCAACGATTGATGTAACGATGGCGGAAAGCCAGATTGGTCTGGAAGAAGTTGTAGTTACGGCACTCGGTATCACAAAAGAAAAGAAAGCACTGGGTTACGCAGTAACCGAGGTGGGTGCCGATGATATTTCGGTAGTAAAAGACCACAATGCAGCCAACTCGCTGGTTGGTAAAGTAGCTGGTGTGGTTGTAACACAGGGAACAGGTGGCCCGGGTGGAGGTTCACGTGTAATCATCAGGGGTAACAACTCGATCACCGGTGACAACCAGCCACTGATTGTTGTAGACGGTGTGCCGATCGATGCTTCTGGATCGAACAGTGGAGGTAGCGTTTACAACAGTACGGTAACCGGAGGAGGTATCACCGATATCAACCCCGACGATATCGAGTCGATCTCGGTACTGAAGGGACCGAACGCAGCCGCACTTTACGGTTCGCGTGCAGGTAACGGTGTGCTGTTGATCACAACAAAAAAAGGTACCAGAGGTAGAGGTTTGGGTATCTCAATCAATTCGAACATTACCTTCGACAATCCGATGATTCTGCCTGACTATCAAAACGAATATGGCCAGGGAACCCAGGGTAATATTCCAGGGAATGTTACCGATCTCAAAGCATCTGCAGGATCGTGGGGACCAAAACTCGACGGCAGCAGCCAGTTGTATTACACCGGTGAAATGCGTCCTTATTCTGCTCAACCCGACAACGTAAAAGACTTCTTTGAAACAGGAGCCAAGTATATCAATACTCTTGCCCTTTCGGGAGCCGGCGATAATTATTCGATTCGTTTCTCGTACACGAACAACCAGACCTCATCAATGATCCCGAATTCGGATCTGATGAGCCACAACTTCAACCTTCGTGGCGTGGTTGATTTAACGGATAAACTGCAGGTGGATGCCAAGGCTACTTATTTCTTCCAGGATATCAACAATAGAGTAAGCCAGGGATCTGAAGGTATCTTGGCCTATGTTTACGGTATGCCCCGAAATGTGGATATCGAAGATCTGAAAACTTATCAGAATCCGGAAGAATCGTTGAATTCTATTTCTTACAGTGCACTGGGTGCCAACCCCTACTGGATGTTGTACAACGACCGCAATGAAAACAGAAGGGAGCGTTTTCTTGGTTTTGCCAAAGCTACGTACCAATTCACTCCCTGGTTCTCTGCATTTGCCAGGGTAGGTACCGATGTCACGCATGTTAAATCCGAAAGCGTCAATCAACCCGGTCATCACTTCTACACATCAGGTCGTTTGAATTTTGGTAATAACAGGATCTCGGAAACCAATGCTGATTTCTTACTGATGTTTAATAAAGATATTGCTGATGACTTGAATCTTTCAATCAATGCCGGTGGTAACCACTCGTACAGAACTTACGAAGCCATTAGTATTTATGGTGAAAATTTCAAGATTCCGACACGTGCCACAGTAGCCAATTCACTAACACAAAGACCAAGTTACACACCAATGAGCGAACATGTAGTGAATTCGCTTTATTTCCAGGCTTCCCTGTCTTATCGCGATTTTGCTTACCTCGATGTTACAGGTCGTAACGACTGGTCATCAACGCTACCCGAAAATAACCGTTCATACTTTTATCCATCGGTAACCGGTTCGGTATTGCTTGACCAGTTCATTGATCCGGAAGAAGATGTATTTAACCTGTTGAAAGTTCGTGCCAGTTGGGCAAACGTCGGTAACGATACTGGTCCTTACCAGATTTATTCGTATTACAACGTGGCTTCTGAAGGTTATTTGGGCGTGACCCAGTTAGGCCGTCCATCGGTTAAATTCAACGAAGATTTGAAACCGGAGAACATTGCTTCCCTGGAATTTGGATTGGAAGGAAGTATGTTCACGAATCGTTTATTCTTCGATTTCTCGTGGTATAACATCAAAACCACCGACCAGATTTACGATGTACCGGTACCTTCTTCAACCGGTTACAGCACCTTCCGTGAAAACATCGGTGAGATGCAGAACAAAGGTATCGAATTACTGGTTGGAGGTATTCCGGTTAAATCGGGTGATTTTAGCTGGGAAACCAGTGTGAATTTCTCCAAAAACAAAAACGAACTGATCGAATTGACTGAAGATCTTGATAGCCACGTATTCAATACTACCAACGATGGAATCTGGCGTTTACAGGCTACTGTTGATGGTGGTTATGGAGATATGTACGGAACAACCTGGAGAACTAACGATGCAGGAGAAGTTGTGGTTGACGCAGCCGGTCGTCCGCTGGCTTCTACCGACAAAGTTTATTTGGGTAATTCACAACCCGACTGGACTGCTGGTTGGTCGAATACGATTAAATTCAAGGATATATCTTTGCGTTTCCTTGTTGATGCTCGTTGGGGTGGCCAGATTTTTTCATTAACCGGTGCGTCCCTTGCTAGTAGTGGTGTATCTGTGGAATCACTTGAATATCGTGAAGGTGGAATCACTGTTGATGGTGTTGTATTGCAGGATGATGGTTCCTACACTCAAAACACAAATCCGATTACTGCACAGCAGTACTGGGGAGCCATTTCAGGAATAGCTTCGGAATTTATTTACGACCAAACAAACATTCGACTGCGTGAAGCTGTTTTATCTTATAACGTTCCTCAGTCGCTTATTCGCGATACCTTTATTAAAGGAGCTACGGTTGGTCTTGTAGGAAGAAACCTTTTCTTCATCTACAAAGAGATCGATCATGTGGATCCGGAAGCAAGCCTGGGAACCGGCAACAACGGACAGGGTATCCTGTCTTACAATATGCCGACTGCGAGAAGTATTGGATTTAACGTGAATATCAAATTTTAAAGGAGACCAGGAAAATGAAAAATATATATAAAATATTTATTGTATTAGGTACGGTATTCCTACTGAGTAACTGTACCCAGGACTTCAACGATATGAATACCAAGCCGGATTCATTTACCGTTGATGAGGTGAGCGCGAAATATTTCTTGACCACTCCGCAATACCGTTTGTATGCGCCTGACCGTTATCCTTACTGGCGTGCCCATTTGATCCATGTCGATCGTTATGCGGGGCATTTCACTTTTGGATTCAGCGGATGCTGGTGGTCAGATGAATTAGGTTATGCCTACAGCAGTAGTTATACTGACGCAGCATTTGGTTGGCTGGACGGTTATATTGGTGGCCTGGATAATTTTATGAAGATGACTGCTCCGGGTGGAGAATTCGAGAACCAGTATATGTATGCCATCGGACAGATTATGAAAGGGCTGTATTATCAAATGTTTACCGATGTGTTTGGAATGATTCCATATACTGAAGCGACCAATCCGGATATTACACTTCCAAAATTCGATGAACAAAGTGTGATCTATCAGGGCATTATCGCTGATCTGGATGCAGCAATGGCAACCATTGGCGATGCCGAAAGAACAGGTTCTTCAGTCGATGATGTTGGCTCAAACGATATTTACTGTGGTGGCGATCTGCAGCAGTGGAAAAGACTGGCCAATACCTTGAAATTGCGCGTTGCCATGAGGGCTTATGGTGCACCCGGTGCATCGTTTGCTGAAAGTGCCATTAATTCTGCATTAGCTGCTCCACTTCTTGATGGCCCAGGCGATAACGTAATGATGGAGAAAGACGAAGTGATTTCGCAGTGGGGAAGTGCCTGTTACGGAGACGTTTGGTACAACTTTGGAACCGGTTCAGACTGGACCGTAGGTAAAACGTTGATAGATGCATTGCGTGATAATAATGATCCGCGTCTTTCTGCTTATGCAAAACCTGCAAAAGGTGGTACCGTAACGATCGCAAGACCGACTGAAGGATCAGAAGTGGATAAATTTGACAAACGTCTGGATTTCATTCTGGGTGTTCTTAGCGACGCAGGAGTCGATTATCAGCGGACTGATCTTGAAGGTGGTGACGTAGAGATCTCAATGCCGGAAAATATGTACTACGTAGGCCAGCCAACCCGTTTAAACGGGCAGATCTATTCACTGGTTAAATACGAGTTCTTTTCAACTCCGGCCGAGATCATCATTAATAAGAAAAACAACGGAGCGATCCGTGCCGAATTGATCATGTCTTCTGCCGAATCGAATTTCCTTCAGGCCGAAGCTGCTGTTCGCGGCATCGGAGGTGGAGATGCTCAGGGATTGTATCAGGAGGGTATCCGCCAGGCCATGAAATTATGGGGCGTAGGCGACGGTGACATCGATACCTATCTGGCCAATGAAGACATGGCTCAGCTGACCGGAACCATGGAAGAAAAGCTGGAAAAAATCGCCACGCAGCGCTGGATTGCAGCTTATACTGATGGTTTTGAAGCATGGGCGATTGTTCGTGATCTGGGTTATCCGGCAGAACTGGCCAATGGTGTTTCCGACATTGATATATATGGTTTGGGAGACATCAATGGTAACTATCCGCAGCGCATGCGCTATGGTAATGGCATTATTAACACCAATGGTGCGGAATACCAGAAGGCTGTACAATCGCAGGGACCCGATGTCCAGGATACAAAATTATGGTGGGCTAAATAGAACACCAGCTATATAGTTAAGCTAGTTTGGTTAGATCAAGCCGCTGTTTGTCCGTCTTTTGACGGATGGATGGCGGTTTTTTTATGCTAAAAATTGTTGTGCAGCATGTCGGGGGCAAGTTTTGTTCTATGGATTTGAATACAATCTGCTTCGATTGTAACTTGTCATGAAAAACCAAGATGACAGTTCTAAAAATAATTGGGAATATACTGAAATGGCTCTTTGCCATCTTCCTTGTATTGTTTGCCGTAGCCACTGTTATGGGGAAAGCATACCTTCAAACCCTGGTACTTCTCTTACTTATTACAGCATTGATTTGGTGGCCAAAATATTTTCAGAAGAATTGGAATAAATCAGTAGCTCTTTTTTCACGTATAGCTTTTATCCTGGTTTTAATGCTGGTTAATGTTTTTGCATTTTCGCCGGAACCCAAAACCAGTATTTATACTTCAGAAGAACTCAAGTCGGAGCTTTACCGGATTTATGATGAGCAGGTTGATAACTGGCCGGCAGAAACAAAGGACCTGTATATTGACACCGAATACGGGGTTGTTCATATTTTGGCTTGTGGTTCACCTGGAAATCCTCCAATTATTTTGTTCCATGCAGCCTCGATGGGGGCGCACTCATGGGCGGAAAATATAGGTCCGCTCATGGCGGAATACCGCATTTATGCCATCGATAATATAGGCGAAGGAAATAAAAGCGAATTAAATGATGTATTGAAATATCCCGAAGACGGAAAAGCGATTGCTGACTTGTATGTCTGGCTTCTGGATGAGCTTGGAGTTGAGAAGGCTCCTTTGCTGGGCGCTTCAAACGGTGGTTTTATTGCGCAAAACATCGCTTACTATTTTCCGGGGAGGGTTGAAAAACTTGCGTTATTCTGCCCTATGGGAATCACGCCCTTAAGCGGGAACAGTTTTTTTATGTTGTCGGTGGCTTCGATGTATCCTTTTCAGTTTATCCGGAACTGGGTCGGTAACTGGGCGCTGGGAACCGACGAGTATGTGCATCAGAAATATGGTAAATGGTTCAATGCCATTATGAAAGGAACAATTCCATCTGTGGCTCAGCCTGTACCGATGACCACCGCGCAAAAACAACAAATGGTTATGCCCGTGCTCCTATTTCTGGGTACCCGGGATGCCCTGGTTGGTGATGCCGAAATCGCCCGTAATGCGGCATCCGATTATCCCAGTATTCAGATCGAAATACTCGAATCGGGACATATGATTGCGATAGAACATGCCGAAAAAGTGAATCGTGAATTGGCTGCATTTCTCTTAAAATCCCCCCGCTAGAACATTTCTTTTGTTCCTGAAAATCCCTTTTTAACAGGTGTCAAAATTTTTTATTGGTAAAATTTACCTGCTCACGCAACCCAACAGCACAGGTTTTCATCTTAAGGAAAACCAAACAATTCTGTTATTATGAAAAAATTGTGTCTGTTGTTACTGGGATTGGTATTATTACTACCCGCATTTTCCCAAACCGAAAAAGGTTATGTTTACCTCCGGAACGGAACCATCATTAAAGGTCGATATGCTTATACCCAAGATCAGCAAAAAATTAAAATCCAATCGGCAGGAAACCTTTGGATATTCGAAGCTGCAGAGGTGGACAGCATTACTTCCCGCCGTAGGAGAACGATGGAGGATATGATGCAGAATACTGCCAATCGAAAGTTCTTCTATCGTGCGGAGTTGGGCGTTTTGGTGGGAAATTCTGATAACAGCCAAAATGCACCGTTCAGTATGAGCGGTTCTGTGAATTACAATTATGATTCGAAACTGTCATTCGGACTTGGACTTGGGGTCGAATTCTTTAAGGAATCGTACATGCCCCTTTTTGCAAATCTCGAATACAAATTCAGAAATTATCCTTCAACTCCTTATGTTTTTCTTAAAGCAGGTTACGAAGTGCCGCTTGAAGAATCGAATGCAGTGTATTACGATGTGGTGCCGATGTGGTACGATTACTGGCCTTATCCGGGGACTGTTTCACAGGAAGGATTCGAGAGCAAAGGAGGACTACTGATCAACCCCGGTGTGGGTTACCAGCACATGTTCTCCCCGGGATTTGGGATGAATTTTGCCGTTGGCTACCAGTTTCATCGCCTGAATTATACGGGCGAGAACGATTACGAACTCGACATCGATTACAAACGCCTGACCATAAAACTGGGTATCATCTTTAATTAAATCCTGAATCATGAAAACACTACGAAATATATTTTTATTCACAATTCTGGCTATTCCAGTTTTATCCTGCATGGATGAGTATACGGAAGAATTTACGGCCAACAAACCAATTTATTTATCGTATGAGGACCTGCGCTCAGCGGTCGAGCTCTCCGATGCGAAGGAGCTGGTGAATCCTGGTAAGATCTACTTTAAGGACGACCTTATTTTTATAAATGAAGAACTCGAGGGGGTGCACATCATCAATAATGCCAATCCCGAAAATCCGCAAAATGTCGGATTCATTGAGATTCCCGGAAACGTTGATATTGCCATTAAAAACAATACTTTATATGCCGATAGTTATGTCGACCTGGTAGCCATTGATATCAGCGATATCAGCAATCCGGTCGAAGTGAGCCGACAGGAAGATGTTTTTCCCTATACTTTGCCTCCATACGACGAGAACTACCGAATTGCCGATGTTGACGAGGAAAAGGGCGTGGTAACCGGCTGGGAGATCACAAGTATTCGTCAGGAAATGGAGTACCACTATTATCCGGTTTACTATTTTGGTTACCGAAATGATTATGCGCTGATGGATGGAGCTTCGAGCAGTGGCGGAGCAGTTCCAAAGGGATCGACTTTTGGTATTGGCGGATCGATGGCCCGTTTTGGTTTATACGACGACTATCTCTATGTTGTCGACCGTTCAACCTTGCATATTTTTGAGGTTAAAAACGATGTGTTGCCCAAAGATATTGGCAAACAAAGCGTAGGTTGGGATGTGGAGACCATGTTTATTTATGATGGTCACATGTTCCTGGGAACGCAATCAGGGATGCGTGTTTACAGCCTTGAAGTGGCTACTGTTCCTTCTTATGTCAGCGATTTCTGGCATGTAACCAGTTGCGATCCGGTGGTGGTGGCCGATGGTTATGCATATATTACGCTTCGAGGTGGGAATGCCTGTGGAAGCAGCGTAAATCGGCTTGATGTGCTTCAGTTGTCGTCCAATTACGTAAATAATACATTGCTTGGATCGTATCCGCTGAACGGCCCATACGGACTGGGAATCGACGACGATATCCTGTTTGTTTGCGACGGTGATGCTGGTTTGAAAGTCTACAATGTAAGTGATAAGACACAGATAGATGATCACCAGATCGCGGTTTTTCCGGGCATTAATACCTTCGATGTGATCCCGGTGAACGGTTACCTGTTCATGATCGGCGATGATGGTTTTTATCTTTACGATTATTCCGACCTGCAAAATATACAGGAAATCGGTTTTATCCCGGTTCTTGAAGAGGATTGATCAATGTTCGGTAGAACTCATACCCTCAATATTTACAGGGTATTAAACTTGACCTGTTAACCCGTTGATAAATAATTAAAGGTTCGGCAAACTGTCGGGCCTTTTTGTTGTTTAGCTAGTGTAAAAACGTATTTTTGAACTTTCTTTTTTGAAACTGAAGGTTGAATCAAAATGAGTAAAGATGAAGAACAAAAAGGGGTGGAGAGTTTTGTTACCTGCCTTGGTAACCTTGAATATTTTCGTGTTGATCCTGATGCTGGCATCTGCAAAACCGGGTAAAGATGATGATCGAAAGGATGAAGATGCCCGTTACGAAGCAGTGCCGCTGCCCGAGAAGGTGAGTTTTGCAGGCGAGCCAATGCCGCTCGATCGTTTTTATGTGAAGGAAGCGCTCGACCGCGAATTGTTGTCGAATGCTTATTTTCACTCGCAAACCATTCGTTACATCAAAACGGCACCGCGTTATTTTTCCATTATCGAGCCTATTTTGAAAGAACACGGCATTCCCGATGATTTTAAATACCTGGCAGTAGCCGAAAGCGGCCTCAATCCACGTGCAGTTTCTCCGGCGCGTGCGGTGGGTTTCTGGCAACTGATGGAAGGTACCGGACTTGATTACGGTCTGGAGATCAACAGTGAAGTTGATGAACGCTACCACATTGAAAAAGCAACACATGTTGCCTGCGAATACATTAAGGATGCCTACGAAAAGTTCGGCAGCTGGACCATGGTAGCTGCAGCCTATAACCGTGGAATGAATGGTGTGGAACGTGAAATGGAACGACAGAAGGAAAACGATTACTACGATCTGCTGATCACGACCGAAACTGCGCGTTATGTTTATCGGATTGTAGCAATAAAATTGCTCCTTGAAAATCCGGAAAAATACAATTTTTACATCGACAAAGATGACATTTACCCAAGCATCCCGACACAAGAAGTGGAGATAACCGGGTCGGTTGATAATTTTGCAGAATACGCCGGGGAGCATGGTTTGAGCTATAAAGTTTTTAAGGATTTTAATCCGTGGTTGCGTGAGAATAAGCTCACGTATTCCGGCAAAAAAAGATACTGGGTGAAAATCCCACTGATGTAAGAAATAAATAATTCTCTCCGTCATTCCGAACTTGTTTCGGAATCCCTCATAGAAAGATGCTGAATCAGGTTCAGCATGACGTTTATAAAATGACAGCGAAAAAACTACATACATACACCGATGTTCGGTTAGCTGAACTCGAATCGGATGAAAAGATCGTGGTGCATGGCGCACGGGTACACAACCTGAAGAACATTGATGTGGAAATACCGCGCAATAAACTGACTGTGATCACCGGTTTGAGTGGTAGCGGCAAATCTTCGCTGGCCTTCGATACCATTTATGCCGAAGGGCAACGTCGCTACATTGAAACCTTCTCGGCTTATGCCCGCTCATTTTTGGGTAACATGGAACGCCCCGACGTAGACAAGATCACGGGACTGAGCCCGGTGATTTCCATTGAGCAGAAAATAACCACACGCAATCCCCGATCAACGGTGGGTACGGTGACCGAGATCTACGATTTTCTGCGGCTTTTGTATGCACGTGCCGGCGAAGCTTATTCGTACAATACCGGCGAAAAAATGGTGAAATATACCGAAGAGAAGATCATTCAGCTCATTAAGGACGATTTTAAGGGAAAACGCATCAACATTCTGGCGCCGGTGGTAAAGGGCCGTAAAGGACATTACCGTGAGCTCTTCGAATCGATCATGAGAAAGGGTTTTCTTACCGCTCGTATTGATGGCGAACTGACTGAACTGCGGCACAACCATCGTGTTGACCGCTACAAAAACCACTTTATCGAGCTACTGATTGACAAACTGGTGGTAGATGAGGCGAGCACCAAACGCTTGAAAGAAAGCGTGCAGACGGCGATGAAACACGGTCACGGCATCCTGATGATCCTTGATCATGACACCAACGACGCCAAATATTACAGCCGCTTGCTGATGTGTCCAACCACGGGTATTTCTTACAATGAACCGGCACCACATAATTTTTCGTTTAATTCACCTCAGGGGGCTTGTCCGAAATGCAATGGATTGGGACGTATTACCGAGATCGACATGGACAAGGTAATGCCCGACAAAAACAAAAGCATTGCCAAAGGCGGGATCGCACCGCTGGGGCCGTATAAAAATTCGCTGATATTCTGGCAGATCGAAGCCCTGGGTGAAAAATACGATTTCGACCTGCAAACACCGGTAAAAGACATTTCAGAAGAAGGGATTGATGCGGTGCTGTTTGGCAGCAACGAACGCATTCAGCTGAAAAATACGCCATTGGGCAACAGCATGAACTACATGATGAGCTACGAGGGCGTGATCAAATACATCGATAACCAGCGGGAAGAAAGCACCTCGAAGAAAGCACAGAAATGGGCTAACCAGTTTGTGAAGAAGATCGAATGCCCCGAGTGTCATGGAAGACGATTGAAAAAGGAATCGCTGCATTTTAAGATTGACAGCAAAAATATTTCTGAGCTGGCGCAAATGGATCTGGATGAATTGGGGCAGTGGCTCGAAGGGTTGGAAGATCGTATTACAGAGCGGCAGAGAAAAATTGGGACCGAGGTGATCAAGGAAATACGCGACCGGCTGGGTTTTATGCTGGGTGTGGGACTCAATTATTTGGCACTCGATCGCACCGCGCAAAGTTTGTCAGGTGGTGAATCGCAGCGTATCCGTCTGGCTACCCAAATTGGGTCGCAACTGGTAAATGTACTTTATATTCTGGATGAGCCCAGCATCGGGCTGCACCACCGCGATAACCTGAAACTGATACAGGCGCTTGAGCAACTGCGCGACTCCGGCAATTCGGTCATTGTGGTGGAACACGATAAAGATACTATGCTGCACGCTGATCACCTGATCGACATGGGGCCACATGCCGGTCGTCATGGGGGAGAAGTGGTGTTCGAGGGGAAACCCAAAAATGTGCTGAAAGCCAAAACGCTGACTGCCGATTACCTCAACGACGAGAAAAAAATTGTGGTGCCCGAAACACGCCGGAACGGAAAGCCGGATCTGTTGAAGATCACTGGCTGTTCGGGAAACAACCTGCAAAATGTAACAGTCGAAATTCCGCTCGGAAAATTTATCTGTGTAACCGGTGTTTCGGGAAGCGGTAAATCAACGCTTATTAACGAGACGCTGCAACCCATTCTGAGCCAGCATTTTTATAAATCGGTGAAAGACCCGCTGCCCTATAAAAAAGTGGATGGCCTCAAACACATCGACAAAGTGATCCGTGTCGACCAGTCGCCGATTGGGCGAACACCGCGCTCTAACCCGGTGACCTACACCAATGTCTTTGGCGATATTCGCAACCTTTTTGCACAACTGCCCGAATCGAAGGTGCGCGGCTATAAACCGGGCCGCTTTTCCTTTAACGTAAAAGGCGGGCGCTGTGAAGAATGCCAGGGTGGGGGACTTAAGCTCATTGAAATGAATTTTCTGCCCGATGTGTATGTTCATTGCGATAAATGCAACGGTAAGCGTTACAACCGCGAAACACTCGAGGTACGCTACAAGGGAAAATCCATTAGCGATGTACTCGACATGACCATCAACCAGGGCGTGGAGTTTTTCGAGAATATCCCGTCGATTGCCAACAAATTGCAAACGCTCAAGGAAGTGGGACTGGGCTATATTACGCTGGGGCAATCATCGACTACGCTTTCGGGCGGCGAATCGCAACGCGTGAAACTGGCTGCCGAACTGGCTAAGCGCGACACCGGCAAAACAGTGTACATCCTCGACGAACCAACCACCGGTCTGCATTTCGAAGATATCCGTGTGCTGCTCGAGGTGCTGAATAAACTGGTGGAAAAAGGCAATACCGTGATCGTGATCGAACACAACATGGATGTGATAAAAGTGGCCGACCACATCATTGACCTTGGTCCTGAAGGCGGCAAACACGGCGGTAAAATTCTGTGCACCGGTACCCCCGAAAAAGTAGCACTTCATAAAAAATCATACACAGCGAAGTTTTTAAAGGAAGAACTGGGCTTGTAGGCTGTATACTGGATACTGGATACTGGATACTGGATGCTTGATACTAGATTCTCAATCGGAGGAATTTGCCGCGGTTATTATTCCACGATATAACCGGCATTAACCCAGGCGCCATAATTCCCTTCGAGGCGATACACATTTTTAAAACCGGCATCTTCCATGAGCTGCGCTCCGGCCATTGCAGGTGAATCGGCATGGCAATACACCAAATATGTGTTTGTTTTATCAAAGCTGGCAATCAGCTGGGCAAGATCGGTCCCACCAGCAGATGGATTTGCGTTCATGGCTCCAGGTAAATGTCCTTCAGAGAAATGGGGAGATACATCGAAAATGGCTTCAAAATCGCCGGCTTCAATTTTCGATTTTACTTCATCTGCAGCAATATCCACAAACGAAACTTCATCCCAGGCGGCATAATTGCCTTGCAAACGATGGACATTTGAGAATCCGTTCTCCACCAATAGCTCAGCACCGGCAATCGATGGTGCATCGGAATGACAGTAAACCAAATAGCTTTTGGTTTTATCCAGTTCATCCAGCATATTGCCCAAAGCTTCAACTCCGCCGGTATTTGTGGCAAAAGGCAGATGACCCTGATCGTATACCGGTGAAACATCAAATACTGCTTCATAAGGTGTAATCGATGCATCGTCAACCAAATCGATTTTCACCTTATCGGCCATAATGTCGGTGTATGACTTTTCAAATACCGGATCTTCATCTTTGTTGCAACTGGTTAAAAAGAAAAGACTCACAGCGATCATAATCGGAATTGTCATCATAGCTTTTTTCATCCTATTCGTATTAAAAATTATAAGGCAAAGCTAAAGCGAGGGTATCACAGAAGTATCACGAAAGTTTCAAATATGTATTGAATTAGGGTGAATGCACTCAACTCCCGCGTGTTTGCCTGGTGTGCAATTATGGAATTATAATTTCAAATTCTTCGATTTATTGATAACCTGTTCTTTGAGCCCTTTTTTGTAAGCGATAATCTTTTCTCTGACTTCTTTGTTGGCTGCTGAAATGATTTGTGCGGAAAGAATACCAGCATTTTTTGCGCCATTCAGTGCAACGGTGGCCACAGGAACTCCTCCCGGCATTTGCAATATGGAAAGAACAGAATCCCAGCCATCAATGGAATTTCTTGATTTGATCGGCACCCCGATAACCGGTAAGGGTGATATTGCAGCGATCATGCCCGGCAGGTGAGCAGCACCACCCGCACCTGCGATGATAACCTCAGTACCTCGTTTATGGGCATTTGAGGCAAATTCAAATAGTTTTTCAGGTGTTCTGTGTGCCGAAACGATATCTATTTCATAGTCCACACCAAATTGTTCCAGCATTTCTGCTGCTTCCTTCATAACCGGCAGATCAGAGTCAGATCCCATTACAATACTTACCAATTTCTTTTTCATGCTATTACTTTGATTAAGTTTTTAACCTTGTCAGCTTTTTTGAGTGCTGATTCCAGTGTAGTTGATAAAACGGTAATGTGCCCCATTTTTCTGAATGGTTTGGTCATTTTCTTTCCGTAAAGATGAACCTTCACACCTTCAATTGCCATACTCTCGGTTAATCCTTCATATTTTACCGGACCCTGATACCCCTCCGAACCTAAAACATTTATCATTACGGCAGGCAGTTTAAGCAATGTGCTGCCCAATGGCAGATCGAAGATCGCGCGCAAGTGTTGTTCAAACTGCGAGGTTATTATGCTTTCAATCGTGTGATGACCGCTGTTGTGAGGGCGGGGTGCTACTTCATTAACGATAAGTTCACCTTTGGTATCAATAAAAAACTCAACAGCAAGCAAGCCCTGCATCTCCAGTAAATTTATGACTTTGCGGGCAATATACATCGCTTTACCCGATTGTTCGGCGCTTATTGTAGACGGACAAATCAGTTTATCCACAAGATTTGCATGGGGATCAAAAACCATTTCAACTACCGGATAGCATTTAATTTCACCTTTTCTATTGCGGGCAGTGATTACGGCTATCTCGTTTGCAATGTCCACTTTATTTTCAATAATCGATGGCCCGTCAAGTAATTTATCCAATTCGTTTTCATTGTTGATCACTGCAACGCCGCGTCCATCATAACCTCCTTTTCTCAATTTCTGAACAAAAGGGAACTTTATTGTATTTTCTTTAATTCCTCTTTTAATGTCCTCACGACTATTGTAATTCTCGAAAGGTGATGTAGGGATATTATGCTGTTTGTAAAATTCCTTTTGCTTTCCTTTGTCCTGAATTAATTCCAGGGTGTCAGGATCAGGTAATATTTTGTGTCCTTCGGACTTCAGTTTTTTCAGCGCTTCTATGTTGATATTTTCAATCTCATAAGTAAGGAGATCAACCATTTTCCCGAAACGATAAACAGCATCAAAATCAGTATTGCTGCCTTTCACAAAGTTCGAAGCGATTGTACTGGCCGGACAGTTTTCGTCCCGATCCAAAACATAGGTTATTACATCCCACTTGCTTGCCTCCTGGATTAACATTTTTCCAAGTTGCCCGCCGGCAATTATCCCTAACTTAAAATCTGAAGTAACCAATCGTTCCATAATCTTCCACTAATGATTTTAAATACTTCAGTGTAAACAATCTTTTACTGTTAATGTTCCGTCACTAACCATCGTTTCGGATCAAGCATTTTATTTATAACTGTTACTTCCTGAGATGGGGCTTCTATTCATTTATTTATATTGGATCTTCCATACGGTGAGATGACCGTTCTCCGAAATACGCGAGCGAATCCACGGGAACGTTTTTGTTTCACTTCTCCGTAAGACTAAATGTATCCTGATGATCCGTATTTATTTTGGTTCCTAAGCTTCATCTTTCAAGTTCGCGAGAAACGCTTCTGCATTATTCAGGTGCGTTGATCGTTTTTTTCCTGACATCCGCTGCCACGAACGATACATCATCGACAGGCGCGGATTATTTCTGAAAAAATCGGAATGTTTGTGAATAAAGCGCCAGAACAATCCGTCCCAGGTGGCTTCCCAATCTCCCCCGGGATAATCGCTCATTTTACGGATGTAATTTGACCCACTGATGTAGGGCTTGGTGGCAAACAATCCACCATCGGCATACTGACTCATGCCATAAATGTTGGGAACCATGACCCAGTCGTAGGCATCGATAAACAGCTCCATAAACCATCGATAAACTTCATCGGGATCAAATTCACAAAGCAGCATAAAGTTTCCTAAAATCATCAACCGTTCGATGTGGTGTACATAAGCCGTTTTCAGTACTTTTTTTATGCTTTGGTCAACGGGTGCGATGCCCGTCGTCCCCGTGTAAAAAGTGGCCGGAATTTTTCGTTTGAATCCCCAAAAATTCCGGGTTCGTGAAGTGCTGCCTTTGCATTCGTAGATGCCCCGTACAAACTCGCGCCAGCCAATGATCTGCCGTACAAATCCTTCTGTCGAATTGATTGGAATGGTTTCTTTTTCAGCAAAGGAAAGGCTCTGCTTCAACACCTTTTCAGGAAGCAGCAAACCTACATTCAGGAGCGGCGAAAGCACGCTGTGGTGCAGGATGGATGCATCATGCAGGATGGCATCCTCATACACGCCAAAATCGTAAAAGCGGTAATCGAGAAACTGCTGCAACCAGGTATTTGCAGTTTTAAAATCAACAGGATAAATTGGATTTTTGCTAATTTCTCCCGGGTTATTGGCAAAATGTTTTTCAACGTATTGCACAGCTTCATCCCAAAAAGGAGACGATTCGGGGAAGTGTACTGCCGGTGGTATTTTATCTTTTGGGTATTTTTTGCGGTTATCGATGTCGTAGGTCCATCTATCACCTTTCGGATTGCCATTCTCGTCAAGCAGAATGTTGAGTTTTTTACGCTGTTGCTTATAAAAAGTGGTCTGGAAAAACGATTTTTTATCTGATCTGAAAAAAGTTGCATTGTCATTGCGCGTATTCAGGAAAAGGGGGTTTTCATGCACCTGCAGCTTGATTTTTGATTTTCGGATGCGTTGCTCCAGCCAGTCGTCGGTGGGATCAATCACATGGATTTCCGGCACACCATCTTTTCCCAGTTTCATGAGTAGAATTCTGACATCGGAAAGATCACTGGTGGATTTGATATAATGTACTGCGATTCCTTTTTCTTCAAGATAACTTTTGTAAAAACGCATCGTGGCCCTGTGAAAGGCCAGCTTCTGCTTGTGAAATGCAAACTGCCGGAAGAACAGGTATTCCTCCACCAGATAAGTTTCATTTCCGTTCCCCAGAAGCGGACTTTCGGCAAAAAGCTGGTTCGGAAAAATCAGGTTCACCGCTTTGGAGTAGTCGGTATCTTGTTGCGAATTTTTGGAATTCATCTTTGATTTTTAAAACGACATAAGTATGACGTTTTTACGGATCGAAAGTTCGTTTCGTATACTGCCGCGTGATTCCATCGTGTGATTTTTGTATAGCAGTTAATGCGACATAATCTGCGCACCAGTGACGTAATCAGGCTGTGATTATCTTACCGTAATTATAGCCTGAAAAACAGTTTTATTCCAATAGAAGGCATCAATGGAAAATCCAGGTCGAAGTTCCATCCACTTGAATCTTTTTTTTCGATTTCAGTATGATGTAGCTGGAAAACTAACCCGGCATCAAGGGCAATCCGAATGCTCTTTGAGATGTTTAGGTCTCTTCCAATTCTGGTGTTAAGGTAAGTGTATTTATCAATCTGACTATTTGTTTTGTCTCGCAGGTAGACAAGACCAAACCGGCCATACCATGGCCGTCGCTCAGAAAGTTTTGATGTACCTGCAAAGTGATAATAAAAATCACCACTTAGGGCAAAAATACTTTCCTCCGAACCTGAGGGCATGGAACCAATACTAAAACCTACTTGTGTCTGACGGATTTCGTAACTCATACCCACGTTCAACAAATCAGGGATTCCGATTCCAGCAGTAAGGTTTATTTTTTCCTGGGCATCTAAATGACCAGTCCAAATTAAAATTGTTGTGAAAGAAAAGATTAAGCATACTAATGATTTCATTTTTTGCATGAAATTACTTTTTTAACAGCTCTATGGCATATTCCAGTTGTTTGTCATGGCCATTTTCCAGATCGGCTTTGCTTTGTGGCACCAGAATATCCGGCGCGCAGCCCCGCCACTCGAGCGGTAATCCATCGTAAGCCCGCCAGTCGGTTGTCCCGATATAGATTCGTTTCCCGCTGGGTAATTCAAATTCGCCCGGGGCGGATAAAGTAGAACCGGAAGAACCTCCGCCGGTTGTGTCGCCAACGACGGTTACCGTGGGTATCTGTTTCATTATCTCCGGGAAAATATCGGCTGAGCTATAGCAAACGCCATTGATCAAAACTACGGTCGAGTTTAGATATTGAAAATCACCATCAGGTTCAAAAGGTTCCAGCGGCGTCAATTCGCCTAATACGTAGAATTCAGGTTTTTCCAGTGGGGAATCGATAAACGGACTTACGGCAGCGACAAGGTTCCGATAAGACCCTCCGTTATTGTGCCGTATATCGAGGATAAGTGCGTCGGTATTCCTGACATATTTCAGTGCGCTGGGAAAATCGTTAAAAATGTAGTAATCGTTAAAAGTACCCAGGTAAATATATCCGATGTTTCCTGCTATAATTCCATATCCAATCGTTCCTTCTCCCGTCAGATGTAACTCATCGTCAAAATAAGAACTCACAACCACCGGATCGAAAGCATATTTATTTTTAATTCTTCTGCGGGGAATATAGGTAGGGATGTACTCTCCACCGTCGGTTCTTACGTAAATATGTCCGTCTCTTAATTCGCCGAGCATTTCGACCAAGACCTCGTAAATTTCATCGCCGCTGGTTTGTTCCACCTTTGCTTTGTATTCATGGTAAATGCTTTGCCAGTCGATCTGCTTGTATTCCAGGTAGGGATAAACTACATTCACTCTTTTCCAGGCGGCTTCAAAATCTTCCATGTTGTGATTTGATTCGGCTGTCGGAACAAGGTAGCCCGTGCATGCCGTTAAAAAAGCAAGAGCGCTTATGAATAATATGGAAATGAATCTGGACATCCTTACAGTTTAACCTGAACAGTGATTAGGGCTGAGTTGCTGGCAGCGATATACGGATCCCATTTGTTGATTCTTGACAGATCGAATTTATACGCCACTGATAGCGCCACATTTTTCGCCAGGAAATAACGAACTGACAAATGGAAATCGATTTTACTTGCACTGATCACGGAAACAAAAGCCGGCGTTTGATCATCTCTATACCTCTCATCGTCGATCTTTTTGCCCGTTATTGACAGGATATTTGAACGCAGGAATCCCTCCAGGTTTAGCTTTTTATTCAGCGGATAGATCAGGTTAGCATTAATTCCCAAAGATCCCAGGAATCCAAGCGTTGTTGGAGTAATGTAATTGCCGGGTTGCGCAAAATTGTAATAGAGTTCGTAATAGAATACCTGCACCGAAGGACCAAGAAAGGCATAGACGTTTTTCGATCCAACGGGGAAATCTCCGGCAGCGAAAATAAAGTCCTGGCTGAAGCTTACCTGCTGTGCATCGGTGGTGATGTTGTGGTTTGAAATATCGGTCGATTTCCTGTACTCAAATTGCAGGCGGTAGCCTTTCTTATTCCGAAAACGCAACCACTCCAGGTTGTAATACGGCATCATTCCCGAGTATTGTTCTTTGGAGATATACTGGTCTTTAACGGCATACCAACCCTGGCCGTAACTGACGAAAATACCAGTAGGCAAAACCTTTTCGTGGGAGAGTGTATCCTGGGCAAATGCCGGCAAAGTCAGAATAATTGCTAAAAGGAAAATGATAATGTTGGTTTTTTTCTTCATGGGATCTTGTTGAAGGTTAATCCCCGGGAAAATTACTTACCACGCTTTATAAAGCTTAAGACGTGCCATATGCATGGCATGTAATCAGTTCGATCGTTGACAAATCCTGCAATAAATTTATAAATCCACACAAGAGTTGTGCTATGATCCGGGTCTTTTGATTTTTGGTTATTTAAATTTAACAAAAATCCATGTGAATTCCCATAGTGTTCATTATCAATTTGTTTATTGATTTTTATTTCACATCATAATGGCGATTCGGGAATATTCAGAAGCTCATAACTTTTACTTACATTTACTTTTGAAATCATATCAATATGAAGGAAGTTGAGATTTTTTGTAAAAATACCGGTGCTTATCACAGTTATCCGCTGGGCACTTCGCTGCTCGAAATCAGTTCTGACCTGAACATCAAAGATGACCATTGTGTTTGCGGTGCCATTGTGAACAATCAGGTAAAAGAGCTTATGTTTTGCATTGTAAAACCCAAGCATGTCGAATTCATCGATGTGTCACACGCCGATGGAATGCGGCTTTACGTTCGCAGCCTGATTTTTGTATTGTATGCCGCCGTGAAAGAAGTCTTCCCGCATGTCGATTTCCGGGTGCAAAACGGCATTTCGAACGGTTATTTTTGTGAATTGATCGGTTTGGAGCGAGAGATCAGCGAGTCGGATGTATTTTCGATCAAACAGGAAATGCAGGCCATGATCGATGCTGACATCCCGTTTGTAAAAAAAGACCTGCTTACGCCCGAAGCCGTCGACCTTTTAATGAAGCAGGGGCTCGAGGAAAAGGCTCAACTGATTCAGCAGCAAGGGCAGCTATATACCCACCTTTATTTTCTAAATGAACGAGCCGATTATCTCTACGGGCACCTGCTGCCTTCGACCGGTTACATTCGAAATTTTGGTTTAATACCTTATTACGACGGTTTATTATTACGGGTACCTCGGCGTAAAAATTTTGAGAAGCTCCGGAAGGTCAGTTACCACGACAAGCTTTTCGAGATATTCCAGGAGCAAAAAGACTGGGCGGAGATCATAGGAGTCTCAACGGTAGGCAATCTGAACGACCGAACCCTGAATGCCAAAGGCGGGGATGTGATCAAAATCTCGGAGGCCTTGCATGAAAAGAAGATTGCTGAAATTGCCAACCTGATCTCCTCGCGAAAAGGCGAAGTGAAAGTAGTGCTGATAGCGGGGCCATCGGCATCGGGGAAGACCACATTCAGCAAACGACTGGGTATACAACTGGCGGTAAACGGAATGCGGCCACACCAGGTATCGCTCGACGATTATTTTGTGGACCGCGAGCATACCCCGCGCGATGAACACGGTGAGTACGATTTTGAGGTGCTGGAAGCCATTGATGTGAAGTTCTTTAACCGGCAACTGATCGAGTTGTTTGAAGGCAAAAAAGTGCAGCTGCCCAAATTCGACTTTCACCGGGGCAAACGAACCAGCAACGGCGAAATCCTGAAACTGGGGCCCGGCGATATCCTGATCGTTGAAGGGATTCACGGCATGAACCCCGATCTGCTTACCCGCGTGGAAGAACGGAATACCTTCAAAATTTTCATCTCGGCGCTTACGCAGATCTCGATGGATGAGCATACGCACATTTCAACGGCTGACAATCGTTTGCTACGTCGTATTATAAGGGATGCGAAATATCGTGGTTACCATGCTGCAGATACCATTAAACGCTGGCCATCGGTTCGGAAAGGAGAGGAGCGCAACATTTTTCCCTACCAGGAGAATGCCGACATCATGTTCAATTCGGCGACACTTTATGAACTGGCAGTGCTGAAAAAATACGCTGAACCGCTCTTGAAAATGGTGCTCGAAAACCAGGAAGAATACAGCGAATCGACCCGCCTGCTCGAGTTTCTTTCCTACTTCAAACAAATAAGCGACGATGAAATACCGCCAACTTCACTATTGCGCGAGTTTCTTGGGGGAAGTAGTTTTGTGTATTGAGCAAATAACGTAATCATGATTACCGGGAATCCCCAACTTACATGAAAGCAAAGATTTTATTCTCCCTCTCTATGCATAGAGAGGCCTGCCTGCCAGTAGGCAGGGACGATCCCGAGCACTCGGGATCAGGGTGTGTCTGATAACTGTGAGCCATATTGTGCTGTTGATTTTCGGTAGACTTCCAGAAAAAAAGGGAACCGGATTGATTTTCTGATTCCCTTCTAATGGATAAGATTTACTTTGTTTTAAAGGTTGATTTCTTTTGTTCGTTTATGATCCCGCGATGAGGCAGCAGCATGAACTTGATAGACGCCATTTTCAAGTGTCCACTCAGATTGCTCTTCGTTCCAGTATGACAATTCCTTAACAGGAACCTGCATCCTTACTTCAATCGATTCGCCCGGATTTAAAAGCGGTGTTTTGGTAAATGCTTTCAACTCTTGCACCGGACGATCAATATCGGTTTCGGGTTTCGAAGTATAAACTTCCACGACTTCTTTTCCGGCTACCTCCCCTGTGTTCTTAACCCTTACATTAATCTTTATTATTCCATCGGTTACTTCCACGTTCATGGTTTCGTAATCGAAACTGGTGTACGAAAGTCCGAATCCAAAAGGATAAGATACTTCCACATTGTTTTTATCGAAATGGCGATAACCTACATAGATGCTTTCTTCGTATTTCGTGTAATCAATGTTTTTTATTTGTTCTGCTTTGGGTTTTGGTTCTTTCGCTGTCATCATCGGCCATGTTCCATCTTCCACTCTATCAGCCGGGAAATTAGCACTGGACGCATGATCCTCAAGCGTAATCGGGAAAGTCACTGGAAGCTTTCCGCTTGGATTTACTTTGCCGCTCAGAATATCGGCAACGGAGTTTCCGCCTTCCTGTCCGCCCTGCCAGGCCAGCAGAATAGCATCCGGTTTTTCTTTCCACGACGCAGTTTCGATTACTCCTCCAATATTCATGACTACTACGACTTTTTTCCCAATTGCATGAAATTCCTCAGAGACCACCTTGATCAGTTCCTGTTCATCTTTGGATAGATTAAAGTCATTTTCTTTTACACGGTCTTTGCCTTCACCGCTGTTACGCCCGATGGTAATGATGGCAATATCGGATTCTCCGGCAATTGAATTCAGCTGCGCTTTATCCGGGACCAGTTCCGGTGGCTGGATTGAATTCATCATGGCAGTCAACCCTTCCAGCTTTTTGAATCCGTCCGGATTTGCAGCTTTGTGTTCCAGGAAAGCATCTTTGGCTGCCTGGTTAATTTCGTAGCCGGCATTGTTCAACCCTTCTTCTAGCGAAACAGTGTAGGCTTCGTTTACATCGCCCGAACCGGTTCCTCCTGCAATAAATTCGTAGGATGTCACTCCGAACAAAGCAACATTTTTTAAATCTGTCATGGGCAGGGTGGCTCCTTCATTTTTTAATAAAACCATACCTTCCGCTGCCGAGTTACGCGTGATTTGGGCATGAGCGTCCAGGTCAGGATTGTTGCTGTATGCATAACCTTTCATTTTTTGTGATTGCATGATCAGTCGAAGAATGCGTTTTACTGCAGTATCGATGTCGGCTTCAGCCAGTTCGCCGCTTTTCGCCGCTTTCATCAGTGTTTTGTATTGTTTTCGCGTTCCCGGTTCAAAAAGATCGTTGCCTGCCGCCAGTTCTACAGGAGGATTCGTTCCGCCAAACCAGTCGGTCATTACCAGGCCTTTAAATCCCCATTCATCACGCAAAATATCCGTTAACAGGTCTTTGCTGGCAGCCACATGTGTTCCGTTTACCAGGTTATAAGACGACATGATCGTCCAGGGTTGTGCATCTTTGACTATGATTTCGAATCCTTTGAGGTAGATCTCGCGCATCGCCCTATCGGATACGATCGCATTGTTATTATTTCGGTTGGTTTCCTGGTTATTAGCCACGAAGTGCTTAACTGAAGTTCCCACTCCGTTCGATTCGATGCCATTCACCATGGCTGCTCCTATCTTGCCGGTTACCACCGGATCTTCGGAATAATATTCGAAATTCCTTCCGCACAGGGGATTTCTGTGGATATTGACACCCGGTCCCAAAATTACATCAATACCGTATTCCCTTGTTTCATTTCCCATGGCCACACCCACTTCTTTCACCAGTTCAGTATTCCATGTTGATGATAACAAGGAACCGATAGGAAAGGCGGTGCAATAATAGGGTATGTCATCATTTCCACGAATGGAACTTAGGCGAAGTCCAGCCGGACCATCAGAAAGGTAAACTCTTGGTATTCCCAATCTTGGTATAGGTACGATGGTTCCGACGGCTCCTTTAATTCCATCTTTGGGACCCAGGCCCATTGCGGTTCCCAACCCGGATCCTTTAACCAACCGGATTTTTTCTTCCAGCGTCATTTGTGTAAGTACATCGTTAACACGGGCTTCAACAGGCTGGCGTGCATCCTCGTAAATGTCGAGGGCACCATTTCGGTTCAGGTCGTCGAAGGTATAGCCGTCAACAGTTATTTTTTTAATTTCAACTTTACTGAATTTGTCTTTCTTGTCGATGTTCAGAAAGTTTTTATTGACGTAAATCGCACCGACAATAATTAAAATCAAGGCTAGTCCAAGAATAAACAGAAATACTTTAAGGAAGATCTTTAGGAATTTTCTCATGGTTTTATCACGTTTAAGTTCAATGAATAGTTAAGCATTTGGCTTAAAAATAAGCAAAAAAATAACGGATAATTATTAGAGAAGATTTCTTATGGATCTACTAAAGGGCGGCTTACTTATTAAAGTTGCTTTTTTCTATAAATTGTGTTCTTGTGTGAATTTCTACTTCCTTACTGTTGAATGCAAAAAGTTCATTTTCCATTCCCCATCGATTTTTTTGAATGTGGCGCTTTCTATCCAGTCATACATTAATTTGGTGGTATCATTCATTGTCCCATCCATATGGTTGAAATAATACATGTTACCGTTTTCAGTATCAATATTGATATTAAAGTTGTCAAATTTGTAGGTTGCCGTGAACGGAGGCATTGTTTTCAGAAAATTATAAATGCTGTCATTGTTCCAAACCTTTCCATCTTCATAAAGAACAAAATCGCTTGTGGTAACCGCGTTCATTGCATCTAAATCAATGTTTTTGATTCCATCGAAATAACTCGTCAGTACTTGTTTTAACTGGTCAGGATTGTCCAGTTTCTTTTCTTGCTGGCAGCTAACTAAAAAGCCGACAATAGTGATTAATAATAAAAGTTTTGTTTTCATTTTTATAAGTTTTATCGATTAATTAAAACACGTTTTTTGAATTATTCAGGATCCGACATCACAAAATCCGATTCCTGCAGCGATTCCTGAAAATGGATGACTTTCCAGCCATCTGCTGTTTTTTCCAAGACCAGCGTGCTGCCGCAATCGGGAAAAGTTAAAGTTGTCTCCGGGAAATAAAAAGTGCCGTGATAGATTATGGTAACAATTGCCACATCAGTGGTAACGATTCTGATATCAGGTTCGGAGAAGCCAAATTCAACCTTTTTCGCCACATCAAAATTGCTATGCACTTCTTCCAAAAAAGCTTTTGAGTCCAAAACTTTACCGTGTATATCGATGTATTTAAAATCATCGTTCAATAAAAAGTTGGCTTCAAAGGCCTGAGAAGCATCCAGATTTTTCATTCCTTCCATCATGGAATTCATTACTGCATTCACTTCTGTTGTAATCTCATTTTTTTCTTCCTGAGTCATGGGGGCCTTGCTTTGGTTTGTGCATGAAAAAACACCAAACAAAACAAGTAAGAGAATTAAAATTTTTGGTTTCATTTGAATTTGTTTTTAAAGTTTATTTTTTATCGGGCATATATTTTACTTAACCCAGTCGTAATTGCTCTGGGGTATCCTGAAGGATGTGTTTCGTTTTCAAAATACTCATGAATAAAATCTAACCCTTTATAGTCTCGATCAATCATATTATCAATAAATATTGTTGTTGGACTTTTAACCTCTACCTCTGGGTCATCTGAAGAAATTGAAATAAATACCTTTTTATTTAATGTTTTGTGATCTTGGTAAAATTCTTTCTCGATAGTAAGAATAAGAGAATTGTCCCAACTTAATCCTGGCGAAATGATCATAAAATTTTTAAATAATTCCGGACGGGTAAATAAAGCATAAGTGGCGAGTGTTCCACCAAATGAGAAACCTATTATTCCGGTCTCGCTGGAATTAACACTATATCTCTTGTTTATCTCAGGTACTAAAGTGAATTGAATGAAATCAAGAAAATTATCTCCACCTCCTGCCTTAGGAAATGCTTTTCCAAATTCGGTTATCGTGTCGGATGTAGGTAAATAATCCCTGGATCGATTAATCCACCATGTATTATCATCTTTATCATAGGCAATACCTACAATGATAATATCCTGTATTTGTTTTCCCCACATTAGCCAATCTCCAATATCTTTCGCCATCCCAATCGACTTATCCGCATCGAGAAGATAAACTACAGGATAACTTTTAGCGGGATCATAGTTTTTGGGCAGGCAAACCTCAATTGTAAAAGGTTCTTCTTTAAAATAATCGCTTTTAAGTACAAATTGTTCTGTGTTCTTTAATTGCACCAAATCTGTCGTTTGGGCAAACGAAGAGGTTGTTATAGCAACCAGGAAAATGACGGTTGCGATTAAGTATTGTAATTTCATTTTGATCCGTTTTAATGAAACTCCTCGCAGCAAGATGCGGGGAATAAAACCCATGAGATCCCTCGACTTACACTTGGGATCAGTTCGGCTAAATAATTTTACAAACAAAATCATAGTCTCACTGATTTAGAAAGTTTTTGGTTTCCCTGAAAAAGATTTTTGGCTGCTCGATAAAAGACCAGTGCGAGCTTTTTTTAATGCCAAGCAGTTTTGAATTTTTTATTTTTTCATGAATCAGTTTTGACCCCTCGATAGCCATCGGGACATCATCGTCGCCATAAATGATAAACGTTTTTGCTGTTATATTTTTTAAGGAATCGACAATGTTATAGTTTGGATGGTCAACCGTGCCGAATTGAATGTTAGGCAGGACCGAATAAACCGTACTATCCATTATTTTTTCAAAACTCTCTTTGTGCTTGTCGTAGTCATAGAACATAACCGCATACATATTTTTAAAATTCTCCCTTAATTTTTCCTCACCATTCAGGTTTTCATTTGCGATTTCGGCAAAACGCTTCATCATTTTGTCATCTCCTTTTCTGGTTACACTCCACTTCTCCCAATAACCGGGGTATAGTTTTGGCCAGGTTGACATAACAATTAAATGATTCAAATTCTGGCCGTATTTTATCGCATACTGCAACGAAATCATTCCGGCAAAACAATGCCCGTACAGGTCAAACTTTTCGAGGCCAAGCTTTGCCCTGAAATGTTCGAGTTCTTCCACATATTTTACCATGGAATAGTCACTTGCCGAATTCAGCCGTTCCGATTTTCCCAATCCACGTGGTTCCAGATAAATTACAGTCCGGTATTCTTCCCATGGTTTGAAATAATCGATATAAACCGAACAGTCGCCGCCCCATCCGGCAGACGATGGGTAAAGGATCAGCACCGGCCCTTCGCCCCGAACCAGGTACCAGAGTTTTACTCCGTCAACATCGATGTAATGTTCGCCTTGTGAGAGCAATTGATTAGAAGAAGCCGGTATTTTATTATCCCGGCAGTTTTCTTCATTTGCAATCAATTTTTCACTAATTCCGAAGTTTGATATTGTAAAAAGAATTGAAAAAACAATTATTGATATCGTCCGATTTTTCATTTTAAGAAGATCACATTTCAATCATTTTGCCGATGATTACATCCGGGGTTGTTGATTCGCCCGAAACATTTTCCTGGTGAAAATAATTGTACCAGCCGGCTCCTTCCACCAGCGCTTCAAATTCCTGTTTCATTTCCGCAGTCGGAAATTTCCAGACGGCAAAAAATTCATAATCAGCACGTTGGGTGGTGTCTTTCTCATTTTCGCCCCAACATACAATTTCAACACCCTTTTCCATAAGGTCCTGCAGGGCAGGTCCAATTTGTGTGAGGTAATTACCCCGTTCTTCTTTGGTCATTTTTAGCCACGAATCTGTGGCACTCCATAATTCGATAAATGTTTGCATGATAACTGTTTTAATGCTTATTATTTTTCCTGTGCTTGAACGTAAATTTGGTTTTGAAGTATTTTTTCAACAGAGTCATCAACCTTTGCAGAGGCTTTTTTGTATGCAGCGCTTTCGTGGATAATTTTATAGGTTTCCTGGTTTTTCCATTTTCCCAGAACTGCGTAATTGTAATTCTGGTTACTTTCCGGATTAACAGTCAGCACTTTATACCCGCAATCGGCATAACCCAACGAAGCTATGGCATCGTTCACCCTGTTCAGGTAATCTTTAAGGCCTGAAATCGACTGGCCCTGGGGTACTTTAAACAAATGAATACTGCTGTAACCGGTATCTGCCGGATCGGGCAGGTGGGTGCTGTGGAAATAGTGAATTAACCAGTTGCCGTTTACTTTTTTAAGAATGTAGTTTTCGTAGGTGATGTAGTGAATTTTGGCCGGAGCTTTAAAAAACCGGGCATCAAATTTCACAATGGAGAAGGCCATATTCCCCGAAACTTCGGTCTTGACAAAATCCAGTTTTATGTCGCCGGTAGCACCTTCGAATGATTTCAGCGCTTCAACAAAACCTTTGATATCGGAGTAGGTAAATCCTTCTTCGTAGGCACCAAAATCTTCGGTGCAAAAGGTTGGAATGGCTTCAAAGTCGAATGCTTCAACAGCATCGTAAAAGCCGGTTATTGCGGCTTCAACATTTGCTTTTTCTTCACTGGGATCGGTAGTTTGACAGGCAAATAACATAGCCGACAAAGCCATTATCAAAACTAAATTTTTCATGGTATTAAGTTTTAATGCGTTCTTAAATTCTATTCGGCCCGAACATATTTTTCCTGACGGTAATTATTTTTATCGTAGGTCCAGTCGTCCTTTACGGGAAATATCTGATAGAGGGTGTCTCCTTTAATTTCAAGCAATACTTTTACTGCTTTTCCTTCAGTTGCACCATCAACCATATGAATGAAATTCTCGGTGTAATGTGTTCCATCAATAGAATAGGTTGCACTGCCATAATTATACTTATCTTCTCCGTTAACATGAAACTTTCCGACAAAAAGAACATGATTTTTTGTCTAGGTTTTTAACTGTTCACCATCGAGATAATTTGTCTCTCCGTTGTTTACGACTTTGTAGGAAAGCATTTTCCACGTTCCCTGGATTTTCTTTACCGGTGGCTGAAAAGCCATTAGGCTAAATACGCAAATAAGCAGGGCTAATTTTTTCATGATTTTTGATTTTTTTTGTTGATTAATACATTTATTTAGATAAATACGTTGCTTTATACCCTTTTCATTGATCAGGGTTACATAATTTGTTGAATTATTGTTCTCGAAACCTTTCAGTTGTGCGCATGCGCAATCTTCCAATCGCCATTTCTTTTTACCAGAAATAGTGTCCAGGCATAAGGCATGGTAAATTCTGCCCCGTCTTTAAAGGTTATGGTTGTGACTTTCGAGGTAGAAATGACGGCATGTTCGCGGTCTATTACAAAAATCTTTTCATCCACGGTTTGAACGGATTGTTTTTGCATGACCGAAAAATGAGCATCGATGGTATCGCACAGCGCATTATATGAAGTAATTAATTGTCCCTGCGATGCAACCGCTAATTCGTCCGTATTCAAAAAGTGCTTTTTATACGCTTCAGCATTGGCATCTTCCGCTTCACTTTCAACGGTTTTAATAAATTGGCGTACTTCGGATTTTATATTTTCTTTTTCCAAATCGCTCAGACTTCCTTGCTTTGTGCAAGAGCTCGCTAAGATTAGTCCTGAAATTAGAAATAGGGATACTCGTTTCATCCTCATGACTTTTAATACTGCGTTTTATTTGATTCCTTGCTTTTTAAGAAAATTTTTAAGCACCTTGTTGAATTCTTTTGGGTTCTCCAACTGAATCATGTGCCCTGAATGACTTATTTCAACCAGTTTTGAATTGGGAAGAGCCTGGTTAATTTCGTACATCGTTCGGTGATAAAAAGGCAACGACAACTCGCCCAGACAAATCAATGTGGGAACATTCATTTGGGAGTATTCATTCAAATCACGAACCGGACCGGGTTGCCAGGTGACTTTATTTACCCAGTTCCAGCCCGAATAATCCATGGTCATATCTGTTAGAATTTTTTTGGAGAGGGGATTTTTCAAAGCCGGTTTAAGAAGATTAATATTGAGAAATGCCTTTTTAGCAGCTTCTGCACCTTCTTTTTTACCTATCTCATCCACTTTCCCCACTTGAGCCAGAACCTTTGCATCTTCGTTTGCGAACATACCTTTATGATATGGGCCACTTTCCAGTAGCACCAGGGCCAGTACTTTTTCAGGATAATTGTATGCCAGTTTAAAGGCCGGAACACCTCCCATTGAATGCCCCACAATCACAGCTTTTTCAATGTTGAGATAATCCATTAGTGCTACTAAATCGTCAACAAACTGGTAAGGTTTGGTGGTGTCTGGTACCGACGATTTTCCAAATCCACGCAGGTCGAAACGGATGACGTGATAATTTTTTGCAAACTCGTCGAACTGGTAATCCCAGGCCCGTGTATCGCAATAACCTCCATGAAGAAAAATAATAAGCGTGCCTTCCCCTTTTTGTTCGTAATAAATTTTAGCATCGCCCAGGTTTGCATAGCCACTTTCCTGTGCAAACAATAGAGAACTTAACAGAAGAAGCATAACAATGAACATTAATTTTTTCATCACAACGGGCTTAAAAAAAACTGAAGTGAAATTTATCCAACTTAACTATAAAAAAATTGTAAAAACGCGACAGGCGTACTATGAAAGCTTTAGAAAATTGCGGTTGTCACAGTGTTCCAACGGTTGGATATCTTTTTTTAACATTCCGGGAGGGAAACCACAAACTTTTTCCACGTCGCGGATAAAATGCGATTGATCGTAATAACCGGACAAGTAACTGATCCGGGTCAGCGAAAAATGTTGTTGCTTCTGAATTAATTCCAGCGCATAATTTAAGCGGGTAATCTGCAAAAACTCTTTTGGCGACATGCCGATCTGGTCGCTGAATTTGCGCTCCAGCGATCGGGGCGAAAGATTGAATTGTTTGCTGATTTCACCGGCACTCAGAATGCCATGCTCTTTTTTGACTCGATCCAGTATAATTTTTAGCAATGTGTTGGGACTTCTTCCCGACTTCACATAGGAAAGCAGGAAAGATTCAACTGTTGCTTTTTTAGTTTGAATGTCATTGGTTTCTTTCAAGCTATGCCATAATTCTTCGGTACGGCTCCTGAAAATATTTTTACCATCGATTGCGTATCCAAAAAGTTCTGAATTGCTTAATCCAAACAAATTCTGTATGCCGTTTGGCCGAAATACGATGACAAAACCACCCGAAATATCATTGCCGAGCCTGGCAAATGCATCCTGATCATAATGATGCAATCCGGCAAAATATACCTTTGGATTCTCCAAAGTATAATGGTTATTCGAGTACAAAGTGCATTTTTTTAAATTGAAATAAAGTTCCTCGCTAGTAGTAGGCACACATTTAAAACTCCCTTCAGCATCGGTTACCACATTCTTATAATACTCGATATATGGATGAAAAACAGGAGAAGGAGGCAATATTTCAATCTGGTAGCTCAATTTTTGGTTTGATGAGATAATAGGCTACTAAATTTAGTTAAATATTGTCAGAATCTGAAACGATAAAAGTTTTAATTTTTAAGACCTACATATCTTTATCCCAATGCTTTATTAAGATTTTCTTCAGTTTAAGTTTATTTAAAGTTCACGGGTGCCCCGAACCGCTCAACTTTACTATTTTTGCACCGCCTTTAGCAAATTCGCCGAGAAATTTTAGACATTAAACTGGAATGAAAACAGGAATTTACATTACCAACACCGAGCGCAGCACAGGAAGGTCGCTGGTGGCGCTGGGTATTTTTAAGTTACTGCTGTCGAAAGTGAGCCGGGTAGGTTATTTTCGGCCCATTATCAACGATCAGCCGCAGGGTAAACGCGATAATCACATCGAGACCATGTTGAAGTATTTCAACATCGATATGGAATACAAAGAAGCCTATGGTTTCACCATGTCGCAGGTAGTGAAGTACATGAACCGCGACCAGGAAGCCCGGCTGATCGAGAAGATCATTGAGCATTACAAGGCCCTTGAAGAGAAATTTGATTTTGTGGTGGTTGAAGGCGCCGATTTTGCGGATAAGGGAGTGGCCATCGAATTCGAACTGGATATCGAAATCGCAAAAAACCTGTCGTTGCCTACCGTTATGGTCAGTTCGGCTAAAGGAAAGGAATTGAAAGATGCTGTCTCCAATATCGACCTGGCAGTAAAAACATGTGCCGAACTGGATGTTAATTTACTTTCGGTGTTCATGAACCGTGTTCGGGAAGAGGACCTGGAGGAGATGAAAAAAGAATTGCGCTCGGTAATCCCGACGGAGACGGATGTAGAGGTTATTCCGGAAATACAGCAATTGGGAAGTCCAACGGTAAAGGAAATACAGGAAGAACTGGATGGAACCGTTTTGTGGGGACATGATCTGCTATGCAAGCAGGTGGATAAAATTGATGTAGGTGCAATGCATTTACGTAATTTCCTCGACCGTTTGGGGGAGAATAGTCTGATCATCACCCCCGGCGATCGTTCCGATATTATCCTGGGTGCTTTGCAGGCGCATATTTCTTCGAATTACCCCAGCATTTCAGGTATTTTGGTAACCGGCGGATTGCCTCCCCGAAAATCGATCCGTCGATTGATCGAAGGTCTGGCAACTATAGTTCCGATTGTTCTGGTAGAGGATGTTACTTTCGATGCAGCGAATAAGGTAGCGAATGTTAAACCCAAAATACGCCCGGGAATCACACGAAAAATCGATTTAAGTATTTCCACTTTTGAAAGATATGTGGATACCGAATTTCTTGTGGATCGTTTCAGAAGCTACCATACTGATGTAGTAACCCCGCATATGTTCCAGTACAGTCTGGTGGCCAAAGCCAAGGCCAGTAAAAAACATATTGTGCTTCCTGAAGGTACGGACAAAAGGATACTAATGGCAGCTGCCAGTCTGATCGAACAGAATGTGGTCGACATCACGTTGTTGGGTAAACGCGATGAAATAATTGCAAAAGCCGGTGAGATAGGATTGAAGATCAGCGATAAAGTGAACATCATTAACCCGGTTGAATCGGAACATTACGAAGATTACTGGCGCACCTATTATGAGTTGCGTAAGCATAAAAATATTCCGGAAGATATGGCACGCGATGCCATGGCCGATGTGTCGTTTTATGGTACGATGATGGTATACAAAGGCCATGCAGACGGTATGGTTTCCGGTGCTGCACATACTACCGCTCATACCATTATCCCGGCGCTGCAGTTTGTGAAAACCAAACCGGGCGTTTCTACGGTTTCATCGAGTTTCTTTATGTGCCTCGACGACCATGTGTCGGTTTTTGGCGACTGTGCGGTTAACGTAAATCCCAGTGCCGACCAGTTGGCGGAAATTGCTATTTCTTCGGCCGATTCGGCAAAAGCATTTGGTATTGAACCAAAAGTAGCCATGTTGTCCTACTCCTCGGGTACATCAGGAACGGGTGTGGAAGTCGATAAGGTGCGTGCAGCTACTGAAAAGGCAAAATCGCTTCGTCCTGACCTGAAAATAGAAGGTCCAATTCAGTACGATGCTGCGGTGGATCCGATTGTAGGTAAAAGCAAAATGCCCGATTCAGAAGTAGCCGGACAGGCAAGCGTTTTAATCTTCCCCGACCTGAACACGGGAAACAATACCTACAAAGCTGTTCAGCGCGAAACCGGAGCACTGGCGATTGGCCCGATGTTGCAGGGTTTGAACAAACCGGTTAATGATTTGAGTCGTGGTTGCACGGTAGAAGATATTTTCAACACGGTTGTTCTTACAGCAATTCAGGCACAAGAGGGATTGTAATCAAATAAAACAAAGGTATAGAATCAAAAGGAACAAGAAATTTAATGAATATATTAGTTGTAAATGCCGGTAGTTCATCAATCAAATACCAGTTGATTGAAATGACTTCGGAAAAAGTAAAATCGGCAGGTATAGTTGAACGTATTGGTCTCGAAGAAGGCAGTATTACTCACAAGACCTATTTAAACGGAGAAGAAAAGAAAACCAAGGAAATATTTCCAATTCCGGATCATACCGTTGGATTGAAATGTGTGGCCGAATTGCTGGTCGACAAAGAAGTTGGTGTAATCAATGATCCCTCAGAAATCAAAGCAGTTGGACACCGCCTGGTACACGGGGGAGAAGCTTTCACGAAAACGGTGGTGATCACTGATCAGGTGAAAGCCAAGGTAAAAGAGCTTTTTCCGCTGGCGCCGTTGCATAATCCGGCAAACCTGATTGGCGTTGAAGTGGCCGAAAAAGTTTTCCCGAAAGCCACGCAGGTGGGTGTTTTCGATACCGCATTCCACCAAACCATGCCCGAAGTAGCTTTTCGTTATGCCATTCCCGAGAAAATGTACACCGAAATGGGCATCCGTAAATATGGTTTCCACGGCACATCGCATAAATATGTTTCCGAAAAAGCTACGGAGTATTTGGGCGATAAAAGGGCTAAACTGGTGACCATTCATCTTGGCAACGGAGCTTCAATGGCGGCCGTAAATGGCGGTGTTTGTGTGGATACTTCAATGGGAATTGGTCCGCTGAACGGCCTGATCATGGGTACGCGTTCAGGCGATATCGATCCGTCTATTATTTTTTATCTCGTGGAACAAAAAGGATATTCGGTTGCCGAAGTATCAAAGATTCTCAACAAAGAAAGTGGCATGCAGGGGCTGACCGGCGATACTGATATGCGCGACATTGAATCGCGTTACCTGAAGGGCGACAAAACAGCGGTGCTGGCCTACGAAATGTATGCCTACCGCATTCAGCAATATATTGGAAAATACGCAGCGGCACTAAACGGTCTTGATGCCATTGTGTTTACTGCCGGAATAGGCGAGAACGATGCTATAGTTCGAAGCCTGGTTTGTAAAAATATGGAGTATTTTGGGCTTGAACTGGATGAAGAGGAGAACAAAAAACGCAGCAAAGAAATACGCGAAATAAATATTAGCGGGGCACGTGTAAAAATCCTGGTGATACCGACAAACGAAGAACTGGAGATTGCAAAACAAACCTTTGATCTGGTAAACAACTAAAACGCATATGACGAATAAAAAAATACCCACTGTTCTTGGCGTTGGAAATGCACTGGTAGATGTAATTTCGGTTTTGACCGATGATAATTTGCTGAAAGATTTCGGGCTTCCCCGGGGAAGCATGACGCTGGTGGATGCCGACCGGTCAAAGCAGATTTACGATACTACGTTTTCACCAAAAAGCGAATTGACCACCGGTGGATCGGTGGCTAACACCATGCGCGGAATGGCAAACCTCGGTTGCAGCGGAGGTTATATGGGACGGATCGGCCGCGATCAGCTGGGTGAATTGTTTCTTAACGATTTTGCCAGACGTGGTCTTAGAACACATTTATCCTATAGCGATACCAGCGATACGGGACGTGTAATGGCTCTGGTCAGCAGTGATTCGGAACGCACCATGGCCACGTATCTTGGGGCAGCAGCCGAAATGCAGGCATCTGATTTTAAGGCAGAGGTACTGGAAGCTTACGATTACCTGTATGTAGAAGGCTACCTGGTTTTTAATCACAATTTGATCGCCGCAGGAGTTAAAGCAGCCAAAGCTGCCGGGTTGAAAGTGGCACTCGATCTTTCGAGTTTTAACGTTGTGGAAGCCAACCTCGAATTTCTGAAGAACCTCATCGCAGAATACGTTGATATTATTTTTGCCAACGAAGAAGAAGCCAAAGCATACACCGGGCTCGAACCCGAAGCAGCACTGCACGAGATTGCCGGGCAGTCTGAACTGGCAATAGTGAAACTGGGAAAAGAAGGTTCGCTGATAAAACAGGGCGATGAGGTGGTGCGTGTCGGATCAATACCGGCAAAAGCCCTGGATACAACCGGTGCCGGAGATGCTTATGCAGCAGGCTTTTTTTATGGATTGACGAATGGTTATCATCTTGAGACCTGCGGGAAAATTGCAGCCCTTGTTTCCGGTAAAGTTGTGGAAGTAATGGGACCGAATCTGCCTGATTCAGCCTGGGATGAAGTGAAAAAAGAAATCGCCAAAATTGTCGGATAATTTTTTACTCCAAATGACACATTAAAAAAGTCCGTGAATTTGCGCATCGATCTTGTCGATCACATAGCTCAGATCTTCCGGATTGTCAGGGAAGTCGAGGTCATCGACATTGATCACCAGTAATTTGCCCATGTTATAACCACTGATCCAGCTCTCGTAACGTTCGTTCAACTGTTTCAGGTAATCGAGACGAATTGAATTTTCGTATTCACGCCCGCGTTTTTGTATCTGATTAACCAGCGTAGGGATACTCGACCGTAAATAAATCAGCAGGTCCGGTGGTTCGATAAGGCTCACCATCAGGTCGAACAAAGTTTTGTAGTTGTTAAAATCGCGCGTGCTCATTAGTCCCATGCTGTGCAGGTTGGGCGCAAAAATCTCAGCATCCTCATAAATGGTGCGGTCCTGAATGATCGTTTTTCCCGATTTACGTATATCGATGATCTGTTTGAACCTGGAATTCAGAAAATAGATCTGCAGGTTAAACGACCAGCGCTGCATGTCGTTGTAAAAATCATTCAAATAAGGATTTTCATCCACATCTTCGTAGTGTGGCGTCCACTTGTAATGTTTGGCAAGTAATTCTGTGAGGGTAGTTTTTCCCGCCCCAATATTTCCAGCAATCGCTATGTGCATCGTGAATTGTTATTTGAGAATCTAAAGTATAAAAATTTTAGCTTTTATCGGGTAACATGTTCATAAGTTCATCCAGATACTGGCGGTTATTGGCCAGACGTGGTATTTTGTTCTGACCGCCAATTTTTCCGCGTTGTTTCATCCACTTGTAAAAAGTACCCTGGGGGGCCGAAACAACATGTGGCATTTCCAGTGTCAGGTTTTTATGGCGTTTGGCTTCATAGTCTGAATTAAGCGTTTTTAGCGTGTTATCGAGAATTTGTGTAAAGTGATCCAGATCGGCCGGGGCCACGTCGAATTCGATAATCCACTGATGTGCTCCTTTCTGGTTATCACCCATAAAAACAGGACCGGCAGTATACTCATTCACGATGGCACCTGTGTGCTGACAGGCCACTTTCATGGCATTTTCCGCATTGTCGATGATCACTTCTTCGCCAAAAGCATTGATGAAATGTTTGGTGCGACCGGTAACTTTGATTTTGAACGGATACTTGCAGGTAAATTTAATGGTATCGCCAATCACGTAGCGCCACAAACCCGCATTGGTCGAAATCACCATGGCGTAATTTTCGTTGAGTTCCACTTCTTCGAGACCCAGCACGGTTGGATTATCCTTGCCAAATTCCGACATCGGGATAAACTCATAAAAAATACCGTAGTCGAGCATGAGCAGCATGTCGTCGCGGTGCTCATTGTCCTGGATGCCAAAAAATCCTTCCGATGCGTTGTACGTTTCAAGGTAATGCATTTGTGACGAAGGAATTATTTTCCGGTATTGCTCGCGGTACGGTTCGAAATTTACGCCTCCGTGCGCAAACACTTCCAGGTTGGGCCAAATCTCCAGCAGGTTCTTTTTACCTGTTCTTTCGAGTACCTTGTTGAAAAGTACCAGGTACCACGAAGGTACACCGGCAAATCCTGTTACGTTTTCATCCAGAGCCGTTTCAATGATCTTATCGATTTTTTCTTCAAATTCTTCGATCAGTGCTATCTCGGTCGACGGTGTTCTGAAAAGATCTGACCAGAATGGAACATTCTCGAGTATGATGGCCGACAGGTCACCGTAATACGAATTATTATTAAAATTATTAATACGATGGCTGCCTCCCAAGGTCAACACTTTCCCCTTCAGTAATTTGGTCTCCTGATGGGTATGAATGTATTGCATAAAAATATCCTTCGGACCCTGCAGGTGGCATTCCTCAAGTGCTTCGCGGGTTACAGGTATAAATTTACTTTTATCGCTGGTTGTCCCCGATGACTTGGCAAACCATTTGGTTTCGCCGGGCCACAGGAGATCGCGTTCTCCATCGCGGAGACGATCGACATACGGTTTTATATCGTTGTAATCCTGAAGCGGTATATTCTTCTGAAATTCCTCCAGCGAACTAATCGATTCGTATTGGTGGGCTTTACCCCAAACGGTATCTTTCGCACTTTGAATCAGGTTGAAAAGCGTTTCATTCTGAATCTCTATCGGATAGGTTCGGTAATATTGTATTTCGTCGCTTCGCCGGGTGGTTGCCCAGCGTATAACTGAATTGATTAGCGGCATTGACTATACTATTTTGCTCTGCAGCCAAATTTATGAATTTTGTTCTAAACCCGACTAAAAATAAATCATCCTCTTCCTGCGTTTTGACGATAAAAACCGATGGCTTACCGATTGGAAGGTTTGCCAAGTGCTCGCTTATTTTTATTTTTACATGTATTCAACCAACGATGCAGGCGTTTTAACCAACTGCTGCATTACTAAGAATCAAACTATGAATTACATCGATATTGTTTTGGCTATTTTACTGGTTCTGGCAGCCATAAGTGGTTTCCGAAAAGGACTGGTTGCTGAAGTGGCTTCACTCGCCGCCCTGATTCTGGGCATCTGGGGAGCCATCGAATTCTCGTACATTACCTCCGATGTTTTGGTTGAGAACTTTAATCTTAAAAGCGATCACCTGAATGTTATTTCATTTGTGGTCACCTTTGTGGTCATTGTGATTTTGGTTCATGTGGTGGGTAATGTGGTCAATAAAATGGTGGAAACCGTTATGCTGGGTTTTGTGAACCGTTTGGCAGGACTTGTATTTGGAGTACTGAAAGCCGCACTGATTCTTAGTATTATACTGGTCGTATTCAACAAAATCGATGAAGACGTGCATATCCTGGGCGAAAAATCGAAGGCGAATTCGCGGATGTACGAACCGATCCGATCGTTTGCACCGTCTATTTTCCCGTTTATCGAAAGTTGGGATTTAAACCTGAACAATAACGACTCAAAAGATAGCCATGTGGTCTAAACTGAAAGGACGTTTCAAACGAAAAGAAAAACAACCCGCCGGCGAAGAGATCTGCAAAAACTGTGAAACGCATTTCGAGGGGCATTACTGCCCGAACTGTGGACAGGCCGTGCGGGAATACGACAAACCTTTTAGTTTTATTTTCTACAATTTTTTAGGCGATTTTTTTTCTTTCGATACCCGTTTCTTCAGGTCGTTAATAGCGCTTATTGTCAAACCCGGATTTCTTACCAAGGAATATTTCGATGGCCGCCGTGTGCGTTATGCACCGCCTTTTCGCATCTATATTTTTGTAAGTTTTATTCTCTTCCTGCTGCTGCAAACCTATACAAACCGGGGGCTCACAACAGTGCTGGATTCAGATTTCGAAAGTGGAAAACTGGCGCTTGATTCCACTTCGCTGGTGGCTGCCGATTCGATTTACAACCAGGTCAGGTCTGAACTGGATTCGACCGATCAAGCTGCAGTGGATTCTTTATTGGCCAAATCAGGTAATTTGAATATAAACCGCGGACACGATGATCAGGATATTAAGATCGATCTGGAAACATTCCGGGATACGCGCGATTTGCGTCACGCCCTTAATCAGTTGGCAGTTTCGTTCGAAAAGCAGCTCGAAACCGAAACCGATCCGGACAGAATAGCTGATTTGCGGGAATACATTCGTTTATGCCGATCGCCGGAAAGTGCCAACGCCAAAATACTTGAGTATATTTCATGGGCATTCTTCTTTCTGCTGCCAATTTTTGCACTCCTTCTGAAATTAGTGTACATCCGCCGCAAAAAGAATTACATGCGACACCTTATTTTTTCCATACACATACACTCTTTCATCTTTTTGATAATAACCGTCGTTGTGGCTTTGTATCTGATTTTTCCGGGTAATCTTAAAACCGTAAGTTCCATTCTCATTTTGCTGGTGCCGGTTTATTTTATCTTGGCCATGAAGAGGTTTTACGGGCAGAGCATCGGTAAAGTCATCCTCAAATTTTTTGTGGTGTCCTTCCTGTATAACATTGTTTTCATTCTGGTTGTCGGCACGGCTATACTGAATGCCATCAACATCATTTAAAAAATAGTTGAAAAAGCTGCAACATTTTCTTTAGTCCTGAAGTCAAACGTTCAGAAATTACCAAAAACGAAATGTTATGATCGAGAATGTATTGATTCCGGCAATTATCTTTTTTGCAGCTTACCACATTATCCGGCTGATTTCGATGCACCTGTTGCGCCGAAAACTGATCAAAGCCGGGCAGTATGAGCGACCGGGTATTTTGGATGAACCCAAAGTGACAGAAGAGAACGATCGCTACCCGTCTTTGAAATGGGGACTGGTGGCGCTAATGACCGGTTTGGGATTTATAGTTATTGATTTGCTTAAGTTGTTCGACAGGGAATGGTTAAGCGGGAGAGATGCTGTTCTTCCCATCGGTATTTTGCTGGTCTTTGTTTCGGCAGGTTTCCTCATTTACTTTTTTATCATGAACGGTAGAAAAGTAAAACAGTAAGCAGTATTGAAACACAGTTAATGGATTGTCATTTCGGGTGAAGTGCGAAGGTTAAATCTTTCAACAGATTTTTCAGATTTCTCGCTTTGTTCGAAATGACATGGATTAGCTGAACTGGTATTCCCCGATCTGCAGAAATCCACGCAGAAAATCTTCGGTTTTCATACGTTTTTTGCCCGCCATCTGTAATTCTATGATCTTCAGCCAGCCATTTCCGCAGGCAACATGCAGAAATGTCTTTCCATCGGTTTGTATTGTCCCGGGCTTGGCGATTTTATTTATGCCGACATGTTCAGCAAAGAAGATTTTAACTCCAAATTCTTTTTTTGTTTCCTCATGCACAATTGTGCTCCAGGCAGCCGGGTAGGGCGAAAGTCCCCGAATCAGATTTCTTACGGATTCCGTTTCCTTGTTCCAGTTGATTTTACAATCTTCTTTAAAGAGCTTGGGCGCATGTTTGATTTCCGTTTCATCGGTGAGTTCAGATTGCGGAATAGCCTCGTAGTTCCCCGATGCCAGTGCGTCAACGGTCTCAATAACGAGTTCGGCGCCAATATCCATCAGCCGGTCATGTATCACACCAACTGTGTCGTTGTCTTCGATTTCAATTTCCTTTTTAAACAGAATTTTCCCGGTGTCGATTTTCTGGTCGAGCAAGAAAGTGGTGACCCCGGTTTTTTTCTCCCCATTGATCACCGCCCAGTTCAAGGGTGCGGCGCCGCGGTATTGGGGCAGCAATGATCCGTGCAGGTTAAAAGTTCCCAGGCGGGGCATGGCCCAAACCACTTCAGGGAGCATACGAAAAGCTACCACCACCTGAAGATCAGCTTTTAGTTCGCGCAGTTCATTCAGGAAATCCGGGTTTTTCAGTTTCTCGGGTTGAAGGACCTTCAGCCCCTTGGCAAATGCATATTTTTTTATGGCCGATTCCGACAGTTGCTTACCACGCCCTGCCGGTCTGTCAGGTGCTGTAATCACACCTACAACATGGTAACCCATGTCTACCAGTTTTTTCAGGCTTGCCACGGCAAAATCGGGCGTTCCCATAAATACAATCCGGAGTTCTTTCCCTTTTATCATTTGTTTTTTCTTAAAACAGTATTTCCTTTTTGTGCTTTTGGCCAATACGGACAATGCCGGCAACCATTGGCACAACAATAGCCACGTTTGGTCAGGTATTCCTCGGTCATGACCCTGTAGCCGTTCTCTATGTAAAAATCTTTCCCTTCCTGCAATTCGTCTTCGAACTTGTCGCTAAACAGGTCGTCGAAATATCCCATAAAACAATTTTTTGCAAAACTAAGGAATATTGTGGAAAGCACAGGTAAGCGGTGTAACTCAATCTAATATTGCTGATTAAAAATCATTACTTTTAAACTTCGAATTCAACAACAAAGAATGAGCATAGAACGTGATTACCTGATGCGTCAGTTGATGCAACTGTTCGATGTACTGAGAAAAATTCTTGGTCACCGTGAAAAAGGCGAAATTGAAGAAGCCGAGTCGCAAATCAGGTATTTTTACAGCATATTGAAAATAGAAAAGGATGTGGGCGAACTAACGATTGAAGAGTTGTTAACGCACCTTCAGGAGAAAAAGAAATTTACAAATGAACAGATCGAACTTTTTGCTTTTGTGCTGAAAGAACAGGGAGAACTGGCAAAATCGGAAAACGATCGGCTGAATTTTTTTCGAAAAGCACATTTTCTGCTGAACAAGGTCGAAGGTGAAAGCACCGTATTCTCGATGGATCGCCAAATGAAACTGGCTGAATTGCGTGCTTACCTGAATTGAACGGAGCCGTTTTGTTATTTTATAACTTTGAGTACCACAAAATCAAACTAGACTATGAAAAAACTACTTACCGCTTTATTTCTGTTACCGTGTATTTTTATCAGCGTTAGCGCCAAAATTCATCCGGTAAAACTTAGCTGCGAATACCTTGAAAATCCATCGGTTGTCGATGTTGTACATCCGCGATTATCGTGGATAAATTTAGCTGATGAGGAAGAACGGGCGCAATATCAAACGGCTTATCAAATTCGCGTGGCGAGTTCTCCCGATAAGATTTCGGAGGCTGATATTTGGGATAGCGGCAAAGTGAGCAGTCAACAGTCGAACCGGATTGACTTTGCAGGCGAAGCGCTGAAATCCGGTCAGGAGTGCTGGTGGCAGGTGCGTGTCTGGGATAAAAATGATCAGGCTTCGGATTGGAGCGATCCTGCATTCTGGAGGATGGGTATTTTAGTCGATTCGGAGTGGCAGGCAAAATGGATTGGTGCACCATGGCAGGATGAAGAACCACTCCAAAAACCTTCAAGGGGTAGCCGCGATAATGAATTGGAGGAAACACCGCCTCCGGCACCCATGCTGCGCAAAGAATTTACGGTTCAAAAAGAAATTAAAAGTGCCGTTGCTTTTGTCACCGGGCTGGGCTATTTTGAGATGTACCTGAACGGAAAGAAAGTAGGCGACGATGTGTTGGTCCCCAATCAAACCAATTACGGAAAACGTCCCAACCTGATCAATCAGTTTATCGCTCTCCCCGACGATTTTAGGGAATATAAGGTCATGTACCTTGCTTATGATGTTGCTGATCAGATCAAATCCGGACAAAATTGTGTTGGAAGTATTTTGGGCAATGGTTTTTATAATCCGGCCAAACACTGGGCCGAGGGTTACGGCACACCGCGATTTTTGTTGCAACTACACATTACTTATACTGATGGATCGGAGGAAGTGGTGATAAGCGACGAAAACTGGAAGGCAACGAAAAGCCCGATTCTGATGGACATGGTTTATTACGGCGAACATTACGATGCGAGGTTAGAGCAACCGGGCTGGTGTACACCTGGTTTCGACGATACGGAATGGGAAAACGTTGCATTACGCAAGGCACCGGAAGGAAAATTGGTGGCGCACACAGCCCGAACAGACAAGGTGGTGGAGCAATTAAAGCCAATTCGGATCGAGAAAATGTATAATGGCACTTACAAAGTCGATTTTGGGGTGGAAGTGTCAGGCTGGGTCAGGTTGAGCAATGTGGAAGGACCTGCAGGACACAAGGTGGAGATAAAATACATGAGTAACCAGTATTCTGGTGATAACTCTTACATATTCAGCGGTAATGGGAAAGAGAATTACGCGGCGCGATTTAACTGGTTTGTATTTCGTGAGGTGGAAATTGAAAACTGGCCCGGTGTTCTGCATCCTGAGCAGATCACTGCCGAAGTGGTAAATACAGAAATTGAGGAGTCGGCAATTTTTGAAACGAGCAATCCATTGTTCAATGCTATCAACAAAATATGGAAACGCAGCCAGACCGATAACATGCACGGTGGCATTGCCAGCGATTGCCCGCACCGCGAACGATCGCCCTACACCGGCGACGGTCAGGTTGCCTGTGTTACCGTAATGCACAACTTCGATGCACGAAACTTTTATTACAAATGGATTCACGATATTATTGGCGCACAGGTGGTGAAAACGGGCTATGTACCTAACGGAGCCCCGTGGCAACCGGGCTGTGGCGGAGGAGTGGCCTGGGGAGCCGCGATTTGTATCATGCCCTGGGAGTTTTACCAGCATTACGGATCAAAAGCTATTTTAGCGGATTCCTACTATGCCATGAAAGAATATATCCGGTACATGCAAAACTGGGTGGATGATGATGGCATCATGTTTTCACAGCGAACCGGAAACAATGGCGAAGTTTTAAGGTGGTTCAACCTGGGCGACTGGGTGGCTCCGGGCGATCTCCCGCCCGATGACATGGTGCATACTTTTTATTTCTGGCGCTGTGCAGATCTGACGGCTAAGACGGCTGAGGTAATGGGCAATAGAGATGAAGCAGAGAAATACCAAAGGTTGGCTGAAGTGACCCGCAAAGCTTTCCAAAAACGTTTTTATGATGAAGAAGAGGGAAGTTATGGTCCGGCCGGCGGAAATATTTTTGCCTTAAAAATGGGAGTTCCAGCAGAACAATACGATAAGGTAATTGCTGCGCTGAAAAGGAATATCCAAAAAAACGACGGTCACCTGGATACCGGAATATTTGGGACGCAATTCTTTTTTGAGGTATTGTCGGAAAACGGACTGCACGAACTGGCCTGTGAAGCGATGAATAAAAAGGATGAACCGGGCTACGGTCGCTGGCTGGAATTAGGAGCCACAACAAGCTGGGAACACTGGGATACGGGAGGCTCGCACAATCACCCGATGTTTGGTGGGGGATTGGTGTGGTTTTACCGCCAGCTCGCCGGAATGCAGACCGATGAAAAAGAACCGGCTTACCGGCACATTCTTTTTAAACCGCAACCAGTGGCCGATCTGGATGATGTGCGCTATTACAATCAAACAAATTTTGGTAAAGCCGGAATTCACTGGAAAAAATCTGGTATTGAATTCGAAGCGAATATCTCTGTTCCGGTGGGTTCGCATGCCACAATTTACCTGCCTTCTCTGGAAAGTCAGAAAGTTTCTGAAAGCGGAAAATCCCTGGCAGACGCCGGCCTGGATACCGCCGATCTGGGTTGGCAGAACGGCTATCGAATACTGGAGGTGGGAAGTGGTAATTATTCTTTTCGCATAAAATAACCGAAACTAAGCGGCTGGTTTATTGTCAAAACCAATTGTATGAAGAAATCAAAAATATTCTATTTTTCGATCGTGGTGGCCCTGGCCGGATTCTTATTTGGCTTTGATACTGTGGTGATTTCAGGTGCCGATCAGCAATTGCAGGAGATCTGGCACAGTTCCGACCTGTTTCATGGCCTGGTGGTTATGTCTACCGCATTGTGGGGTACGGTTGCAGGTGCCATTTTCGGATCCTTTCCAACAAACCGCCTTGGCCGTAAAAAAACGCTGGTTGCGATTGGTGTGCTGTTTTTTGTGTCTGCCGTTGGATCTGCGCTTGCATCAAATCCTTTAACATTTGCGATGTTACGTTTTATTGGCGGTCTGGGTATTGGGGTTTCGACTGTTGTTGCGCCGGCCTATGTTTCCGAGATCGCACCACCCGGCGAACGTGGTAAGCTGGTTGCCATGTACCAGTTTAATATCGTTTTTGGAATTTTGGTGGCTTACATTTCCAATTATCTGCTTAAGGATGTGGGCGAGAATGCCTGGCGGTGGATGCTGGGCGTGGAAGGAATACCGGCGCTTATTTATTCGGTGCTGGTTCTCGGTGTTCCTGAAAGTCCAAGGTGGCTGCTCGAATACAAAAACGACAGACCGGCAGCCATTGGCATACTAACCACTATTTTCCCTGAATCGGATGTTGAGAATGAAATTCAGGAAATTGAACAGGAGAAAGCGGAAGAAGTAGCCTACGAAAATATTTACATGAAGAAATTCAGAATTCCCCTGATGCTGGCCTTTTTCATCGCATTTTTTAACCAGTTATCGGGAATCAACGCTTTTTTGTATTACGCCCCGCGAATATTCGAGCTGGCCGGACTGGAAAAATCAGCTTCTTTTCTGAGCTCGATCGGTATTGGATTGATTAACCTGGTGTTTACTTTGATCGGTATTTCGATGATTGATAAATTTGGACGAAAAACCTTGATGTACATTTGCTCTTTTGGATACATCCTGTCGCTTTCACTGGTTTCCTTTGCTTTTGCCTTTAAATGGGAGGGTATTTTGGTGCCGCTTTTCTTTTTTCTTTTTATTGCCGCACATGCGGTTGGTCAGGGAGCTGTAATCTGGGTTTTTATTTCCGAGATATTTCCCACAAAATTACGTGCAGCAGGACAGGCTTTTGGAGCTTCGGTACACTGGATTCTGGCCGCAGCCATTCCGGCGCTCATTCCGTTCCTGTTTGGTCAGATCGGACCGGCTTTTGTGTATGCTTTTTTCGGCGTAATGATGGTGGGGCAGTTGCTTTGGGTGATCTTTAAAATGCCCGAAACCAAGGGACAAACCCTCGAAAGCCTGGCCGCTAAATTGTCGAAATGAAATGGTGCAGCAAATTAGAGAAATTCACCCCAGCGTTTTAGCAGATCTTTTTTACAGGCATCGGCAATAAACGGATCGTTAATGGCTCTTTCAACTTCGGGATCAAATTCATCGGCATAAATCCAGCGATAAACCTGCTGAATGGATGCCGAATCATTTCGGCCCTGCAATTCCATTTGCTGCCCTGATTCTACTTTACCATTGTTCAATACCCGAACATAGACCCCCGAAAAACCGGAATCGATAAATTTACGCACAATGCTTTTATTGCGAAAGCGGAATTCAAGCTTGAAACACGGTTGCCGTGGCTGTGTTGCCTGGACAACCGCATCACCGATTTTAAATATGTCGCCGATGTTAATGGCCACCTCCTGTAATCCTTCAACCGTTAAGTTTTCACCAAACATTCCCCATGGCAATTCCAGTTCGGGATACAGCTTTTGCCAGTAGTCATAGTGATCTGCAGAATAAAGGTAGCAGGCCTTATCAACACCTCCATGGTATCGGCGATCGACCACGTGGTCGTCTTTTACATCATTTTTCTCCAGTAAGATGCCCTCTTCAACCGGAAATTTAAAGATACCGGTTGTTACTTCTTTACCCCGATGATTTAAAACTCTGGGCTCGCCAATATTGGTGGAAACAATTTTCATACGTAAAACTTGAACTGTTAAAAAAACTGTAAACGATAATCTGAGGTCTTAAAACTAGGTCATATTCCGTTCTTTTTTGATGTTCTCATAAGCCTGGCTCAGTCGCTGGAATTTTTCCTTGGCTGCTTTCTGAACGTCTTCACCTAACTGACTCACCTTATCGGGATGGTATTTCATGGCCATTCTTCGATAGGCTTTTTTTAGCTCTTCGTCGCTGGCTGAGCGCTCAATTTCCAGTATTTTGTAGTCGTTATCGGTATTGGGCACGAACATGGCCTGGATTGATTCGAAATCTTTCTGACCAATTCCCATCTGCTGACAAATTTGTGTGATCAGCTGCTGTTCTTCGGGGGCCACTTTGCCATCGGCCTGTGCAATCCCAAACAGGAAATGAACCAGTTGCAGGCGAGCCGAATAGTTCATATTGGCCTGAATCTGTTTGCAAACTTCGTTAACCGGAATGGTTTGTTTTAGCAGATCACGCAACATTTTGATAGCTTCCTGCGCCGAGTCTTCCCCAAAATTGTGCACCATGAATTTTTTTACGTAATCGAGTTCCGATTTCAGCACTTTGCCATCGGCTTTCATTACCGCTGCAACCAGCACCAGCAAACTCATTACATAGCCACCCGTTGTTGTTCTTGCCGAGTAACCGGTTGTACCTCGTTTTATGGCTTCCTGTCCGCCGTCGATCATCGAACCGACCATAAATCCAACGATAGCACCGATGGGTCCGCCAAAAGCCCAACCCAGGCCACCGCCTATCCATTTACCAAATTTTCCCATTTTCTCTTAATTGTTTATCAATCTTTAAAACGACAGGGAGTATCATATCCGTGTCTGCATTTTTTAATTCAAAAGAAGCCAATTTTCGCTTTTCAGCATCGGGCCACTGTTTTTGCATACGCTCGCGCACCTGTTTTTCCGATACTTTATCACGCCGGCTTACGCGATTTACACGCTCCTGTTCAGGAGCAGAAACCAGTATTGTGTAATCCATCATTTTGTAAAAGCCGCTTTCAAAAAGAATGGCTGCTTCGTGTATAGCATAAGGAGCGTTTTGTTCTTCCACCCAACTCAAAAAATTTGCACGAACGGCTGGATGCACCAGTTCATTTACTTTTAGAAGTTGAATGTCGTCGTTAAAAATAAAGCCGGCAAGTTTTTTTCGGTCTAGCCTGCCATTCGGGCTATAAATGCCTGTGCCAAATAGGTCGGTAAGTCCGGATCTGATCTCCAGATTGCTTTCCATTAATTTTTTAGCCACTACATCGGCTTCAAAAACGGGAGCACCCAACACTTTAAAAATCTTGCATACACTTGATTTCCCGCTTCCAATTCCTCCGGTGATCCCAATTTTCAATGTCATCTTAGTCCGTTTCAATCAGGTATTCCACTACATCCGGTGTAATCCTCGCCACCTGCACAAATGATGATTTTCGCTCGATGGAAACATGAAGGTTCGAGGCATTCTTACTCACTTCTTCATAATCAACATAAGCGCTGAAATCATTCGGATTAATGTCTTCAAACTCGCTCAGTCCAACCAGGCATGTTACATTTACTTCTGAAGGGAAAAGCTTGATGTTAATATCGTCAGGTTTGTTTCGAATCAGTACGGGAATGCGCAACACTTTTTCGGTATATTTTTCCACCTCCACTGTCAGCAGTACTTTTGTGGGCGATACATTTGTTTTTTTGGGATGAACCACTTCGAGGTACTTTTCAATGGTTTCGTCCAGGTCCTCAAAATTTTCAGCTTCAGTGGTGAGCTGTTTTATGGTATCAATAACCGCTGATGGGCCGGTAATCTTTACTTCTGCAGGATCAAGCCACGCCGGGCTTTTCAGGTTGAACTGCGTTTTAAAATGAAGATCAATATTGGCCAGAACCGGCACAGTTTTAATTTTCAGGCTGTCGAGTACGATGGGTATTACATCGGGATGTACTTCCAGGATCGTGATTTCGTTGCTCACCTGACTTCGTATTCTTCTGAGTAGGGAAGAAGACGGAATCATGTAAGCACCATCCGCTGTCTCCAGGTTTTTTGTAATGTTGGTCAGGTTCAGTATGATCGGGGAGAACGAAAGACTGAGTTTATGACGCAGCAAGGTAAAACCGTGAGCATCTACCTTTAAATCCATCTTTTCCGGAGGGGTGTTGGCCAGAAACTGCCGGTTAGGCGGGTTTACATATTTTACGGGATAGGATAGGGTGGTGCTGTAGTCTTCGCTCAGCGCATTTAAAAACCAAAGCCCGGTAGCAATAAGCAAACACACCAGAAAAACCACAATCCGCTTATCGTTTTTTAGCTTTTCAAGTTTAAAATACTCCGATATTTTGCTGATCCTGTTGTTCATGTTTTTCCGAAAGACACAAATTTAACCAAATCTGTCAATTTGCAGGGTTCAAGTTTCGTTTAATGTTTAGTTCCGCAGTAATAAATTATTAACGGTTTAATCTGTATCTTTTCCACAATTTTGGACACTAACAAAAGTGAACCGAAACATCAATCAATTCTTATGAAAAGAAAACAAGTTACCTTCGCCCTTGTAATCATCTTTATTTTCAAATTGAATCTGACCATTTCTGCCCAGGATGCCCAGTGGCGTGGTCCCGATCGAAACGGCGTATTTCCGGAAACCGGTTTGCTAAAAGGATGGCCAAAGGATGGCCCGGAATTGTTGTTCAACGTGGAAGGAATCGGAAAAGGATTTTCATCAGTAGCTGCTACTAAAAACAGGATATTTGTAACAGGTAATATCGATACAACAGAATATTTGTCATGCCTCGATCTAAAAGGCAATTTGTTGTGGCAGGAACCTTACGGAAGGTGCTGGATACAGACCTATCCGGAAGCGCGCTGTACTCCGCTGATCGACGGCAACCGCGCCTATGTACTTTCCGGATTGGATAACCTGGTTTGTTTCGATGCCCTGACCGGCGACAAAATGTGGACCATTGATGTGCACGAAAAATACCGAAGCGAGTGGGATTTGTTTGGTGTTTCGGAATCGCTTTTACTGGTCGATGATAAGCTGATTGTTACGCCCGGCGGGCCTGAAACCACCGTTATCGCGCTTAATAAACTGAACGGAGAATTGATCTGGAAATCAAGATCGATGCACCAGAAGCGTTCAAATATTTCGCCGCAGCTAATCGATCACTGCGGGAAAAAATACATTATCACAGCGGTGCAAACCCACCTGATTGGAGTTGATGCCGAAAACGGAGAGATCCTCTGGACCTACCATTACAATTACCTGGATAAGAATGGCGATAATGCCACCATATTTACCAATACGCCCGTTTATAAAGACAGTTGCCTGTGGCTTTCCGACGGTTGGGATGTAAAATCAGTTATGCTCCAAATTGCACCGGACGGAAAATCGGTGTCTGAGAAATTTGTCGATCATACTTTCGACAATCAGAATCATGGTGTTGTACTGGTAGACGGGTTTCTTTACGGATCGAATTTTACGGGTCGGCAAAGCGGAAAATGGGTTTGTATGAACTGGCACACCGGAGAAATTATGTGGATCGGTGATTTTCACAATAAGGGACCGATCATTGCAGCCGATGGAATGTTGTACATCATGGAAGAAAGGCGCGGAAATATGGCACTGGTAAAAGCTGATCCGGCCACTTTCGAAGTCGTCAGTTCTTTCAGGATAAAAGGCGGTGCAGGCCCGTATTGGGCCCGCCCGGTGATTTATAAAGGCATGCTACTTGTCCGTCATGGCGAGGTTCTAATGGCCTATAATGTGAAGCCGGAGGAATAAGTAAAGCGTATCATCTGGATTCGTTTATCAGCCCTTTCATACAAATAAACATTCAGGGCTGTGAACTTCTTGCACCGTTCTTTTAGGGCGGTGATTTAGTGTGTTTCATTGAAAGTTGTTTTTAGGATTTTTGTAAACTGAAGTATACAAAAATCCTAAAAAACAAAGTCAGATAAGATATTGCTAGAGGCTTACACCGCTTTAAAAGACGATGTAAAGGATATATTTATTGGTTTCGTTCCTAACATTTAAGCCTTCCCTAAGGTATAATCCTCGAAGTTAGTGGAGCAAAATTATCATCGTCAATGATTATGATGTTCCCTTGTGATACATCACGTGCGGAAAAGATTCCCAGCACCTTTCTACCATCACTCGAAGTAAGGTTGCCCGGCAGATTGGCCGGCGGCACACTGAAGGGACTGCCCGAAAAAGCCTGGTTCACCATACCGATGTAGTAATCATATGCGGCTTGCGAAATCGATAATTGCTCCACGTAAACCGTATCGCCTTTACGGAGCACTTTGTCTTCCTCATCTTCATAGAAATCGGTAAAAATCTCAAAGTCGTAGATGTAATTTCCATCCACCAACTCATCGCTGGCAAAAGTCAGGTTGCCCGATTCGTACAAAAGGCGGTCGTTGATGTAAATGTCCCACTTGTAAAAATTACCGGGTCCCGGTGTTTCCTGTGAACTGATAAACACGGCAAGGAATTCGTAATCGCCGCGTGCCGAAAGATTCACTTTCACACTATCCAGCGTTTCCACTTTTTCCAGATAATCGCTTGCAGTAATCACGGAGCCATTTTCCAGGGTAATTTTTAAATGATAAGTCCGTCCCGGAACAACCTTATAACCTGTGTTTTCAGGAATACGATATACCCCGGTATTTTCAATCTCATTTAAAATAATCGTGTTGGAAGCGGCTTCACCATCCATAATTTCAACCACCGCATCGTTAATGGGCGGATTATCTTCCGTGCGGTCCACGGGAAGTGTTCGCTCCAGTTTTACATACACATTGTTTCGGCTTCGGTTATCGAGGTAAGCTTCCACCGATACCAGGTCTACATTTTCATCGTTCAGGTCGACATGCACCACATCTTCGCACGATGACAGGGTGATAACGAAAAGCAGGCCGAGAACCAGTATTTTATTTTTGAATAATAACTTCATGACTTAAAATTTAAAATTGTAAGTGATGGATGGTATTGGCGCGCCGATGATCGACAAACGCACAAACTCAGTTTGGTTCGGATTGTCTTCGTTGGCTCGCGGTGTAATCGAGTAGGCGTTTCTCCGGCCGTAAACATTATACACCGAAAAATTGATGGACTGTTTAAACCGTCGTTTTTCGTTCTTTTTAAAATCGTAATTAACCGAAAGATCGAGTCGGTGATAGCTTGGAAGCCGGTTACTGTTTCTGGCCGAATATTCATACAACTGGTTTCCCTGAACCGTATATTTGGCGACCGGGAAAGAAGTTGGTGTTCCTGTGGTAAATACAAAATTCGCCGCAAAATTCCAGCGGTCGTTCAGTTCGTAATTCGATACAACGGATAAGTCGTGTGTACGGTCGTACGACGACGGATAGGGATTGCCGTTGTTAATGCCTTCAACGGTGCGGGTAGTGTGCGACCAGGTGTAAGCAACCCAGCCGGTTAGTTGGCCCTGTGTTTTACGCGCCAGCAATTCCAGTCCTTTCGATTCACCGCTGCCGTGCAAGAGTTCGGTTTCGATAGCATTGTTCAGGAAAAGTTCCGCTCCTTCCTTGTAATCCAGGACGTTATGCATGTCTTTGTAATACAGCTCAACCGATGTTTCCCACATGTTTCGGGCAAAATTGCGGAAGTAGCCAAGGGCAACCTGATCGACCAGCAGGGGCTCGATGTAGGTACTCGTGGGCAGCCAGATATCAAGCGGTGACGGCGATTGGGTATTGGTGATCAGGTGCAGGTTTTGTACCATTCGGTTATACGATGCTTTCACCGAGCTGTTATTATCTACGGTAAATTTCATGCTTAAACGCGGTTCAAGGTGAAGGAATGCATCGCCGATCCTGTCGCCTTTCTCATATTCAACGGTTTCGGTAATCTCACTTTTGTCGGGCTTGTCAGGATGTTCGTAGTAGTTTACTTCTCCAGGCCCGATCTGTTGAAAATGACTCAAACGCAATCCGTACTGAACCGTGAAGCGTTCCGAAAATTCTTGTTCGTTGCTCAGGTAAACGGCCGATTCCAGTGCGTTGTAATGGGCCAGTTCCATGTCGCTGAACATGGAGTTTTCGCCTTTGGTTTGCACCTTTCCCGGCCTGAAATTGTGATGGATCACATTCGCACCGTATTTTACGGTATTGCGCGGATTCGGGTACCAGGTAAAATCGAGTTTGGCGTTGTAATCGCGGATGCGGGACGACCAGTCGAAATTATCGGCATTTTCGCCCGGAACGCCCAGGTTATAGTCGTAGTTCGAGTAAATAGCCGATAGATTCATAAAAAGTTTGGCGCCAAAAATATGGTTCCAGCGTGCTGTTGCCGTGGCATTCCCCCAGCGCATGTAAAGTGATTCGCCCAGTTCGAAAGCATCTTCTCCCATGTAACCCGAAAGAAAAATCCGGTTTTTATCGTTGATCACCAGGTTCGATTTACCGTTCAAATCGTAAAAATACAGCGAGTTATCTTTCAGTTCGTCAATACCCACGGCCCGTCCCAGCACATCGTAGTACGTTCTGCGTCCGGCCAGCAAAAAGCTCCATTTATCTTTTATGATGGGGCCTTCTAGTGTAAGCCGGCTCGACAGGTTACCGATACCGCCGTCAAAACCAAATCTCTTCGAATTACCGTCCTTTTGACGGATGTCGATCACCGAGGAGGCTTTCCCTCCATACTGTGCCGGTATACCGCTTTTATACACCTGTATATCGTTAATGGCGTTTGAATTGAAAACCGAAAAAAAGCCCATCAGGTGCGAGGCGTTGTAAACCGGGGCTTCATCCAGGATCATCAGGTTTTCGTCGGGGCCGCCGCCACGAACGTACAAACCCGAACTGGCTTCGCCACCACTTTGGATTCCCGGCAATAGCTGGATGGTTTTGATAATATCAACCTCGCCCATAAATGCAGGCAATTTCTGTATGGTTTTAACGGGTAGTTTGGCCATTCCCATCTCAATGCGCTCAACATTGGCATCGGCCGCTTCGCCTCTCACGATCACTTCCGCAATCTCGGCGCTTGTCTCCTGTAGTGAATAATCGAGCGTCCTGTTCTGGCTTGCATCCACCCGCACATTCAGCGTTTGGTATCCAATGTAGGAAATGTGCATTTCGTATTGTCCTTTGGGAATGGTCAGCGAATAGAAACCATAGGCATTGCTTACGGTTCCCTGGTGCAACCCGGGAATATATACCGTTGCACCGATCAGGGCTTCACCGTTGGCTGCATCTTTCAGGTAACCGCTGAGGCTTACCTCCTGTGCTTTCAGTACAAATGGAGCCCACAAAAGGAGCAGGAGAATTCTTACTTTCACAATTTTTATTTATCGTTTTCTCTTGTTAACTGCCTGCAGACAGGCTTGTTTTCAAGGCAGTGCTAAAATAGCACTTCTGTATTTTTATCAATTCTTCTTTCCGACCAACTCTTGGTATTCATCGGTAAACAACAAGAAAGCATGACAAGTTTATCTTTTTATCTGCAGGATTTTATTAAAGTTCTGTAAAAAGTGACAGGAAATTAATGAAATGGTTTACAAGTATTTTCTAGAAGGCATGCCCGAAGGAAAGATTTAATGAAATTAGAAGAACAGGATGTATGCATTAATGAAACCATCGGGAGTTTCAACTAATAAGCCTGATGAAAACTGGATTTCAGTTTTTTGTCTGGTCCCGATAGGAACAATTCTTAAAACAGTGCTATATCATCAGCGAGCAGAGATTCGGGAAAAGATCAAGTTTTGAAGATAAACATTACAATTTATTTAATCTGATACATACACAAATTATTGACTAAAATGAGATTTAGTCGGTCATTTAAGCCCTTACAACATAGTATCTATAATGCTTTGTCTACTTTTTGTCTACTCCCGTTTATGAACCAAAAGCATAGTTTGCTGTCTTTGAGTGCGATAATAAATTCTAAAACAAACAATTGAAGATCACTAAAAAACAAACAAATGAAAAAATTAACTCTTTTAGTGGCACTGGTAACAATGATGGTTGTTGGTGCACATGCACAATTTGAACTCAAAGGTTTGGTGGGGATGAACTTTGCCACTTTTCACGGGTCTGATGAGGATGTTTCAGCTCAGGCCGGCTACCAGTTTGGTGGTGGTGTATTGATCGGTGATAAATTCTATGTGGAACCCGGAATTCAGTTTGTACGTAACACACGCAGCATTATGGTTAGCGAGGGCAGCACCGTTGGTGAGATCGACTTTAGCCAGAACCTGGTAAAAATTCCGGTATATGCCGGTTATCATTTATTGGGACATGAAAGTGATATGTTTGCATTACGGGTTTTTGCCGGTCCTGCAGTATCTATCCCGGGTAAAATTAAAAAAGGTGAAGACCACATTAGTAAAGACGACATCAATAGTGCCATTTGGGCTGTCGACGGAGGCATTGGACTAGATATACTCTTTTTGTTTATCGAAGCCAACTACGAATATTCGTTTAACGACTATTTTGCCGAAAGCTTTACCAATAACGGAAAACATGGGGCGTTCATTATCAACGCCGGTATTCATATCGATTTCTAACAGACACATCAATTATTGCAAAGCCTCTGCATGAATGGTATTCCGGCAGGGGCTTTTTTTATGCTTCAAAATCATATTTTGTTATATTTAAATCGAATTAGTTTTCAAACATGCGTCTGAAATCAAACATATTTCTTTTGTTTTTGCTTGTGGTTATAAATTCTGCCTTTGCCCAGGAAAAAACCGACAGTTTGAAAAACCGGTATAACTCGGGTACAGTAGGCGAGAAAGCTGAATTAGCAGCAAAAATTGCTGAATCATTTGTTTTTAGCCTGCCCGACTCGGCACGTTACTATGCGCACAAAGGATTGGAGATCTCAAAAGAACATACTATATACGACGGCATTTTCAGTAATTGTTACGAATTGGGTAGGATAGAACTTACGCAGGGTAATCTTAACCTGGCCATTCAGTATTATAATGAAGCCATTTCGGTTCTCGAACATCTAAGCGATAAAAAACGGGTATTGCCGCCAATGCTAAACCTGGGCTATATTTACAACATACAAAATCAGTATGTTGAGGCCCATAAAATTTACCTGGCCGGTATAAAATTGGCTAAAGAAGAGAATGACAGCAGTATGTTGTATTCGTTTTACAATAATTTTGGATCGCATCTTCAGAATATGGGCGATCTGGATGAAGCAAAACAAGTGTTTCTAAAGACAATTGAAATCGCTCAAACGCTGGATAAGGATGAACTGCGCTTTTCACCGGCTAGTGCCTACAACAACATTGCCTCTATTTACATCGATAAAAACCAGCCGGACAGTGCACTCATTTATATGAATTTGGCCTGGAATTATCCGGGATCGCGCGAAGATGCTTACGGCGAGCAAATAATGGCTGCTAATTATGTCGAGATTTACCTGAAGAAAAATGCACCGGACAGCATTGCAAAATACCTTGTTATTCAAGACCAGGATTTGGCAAAATTGGAAAAATCGTTTAACGGATCGCTTGATTTTCAGTACGCCAAATATTACAGTCAGTTGGGCGAAAGTCAATATAAGAACCAACAAAATAAACCAGCACTTCTCAGTTTCGAAAAAGCATTAACCCATTGTATCGCTTTGGATGAATACGAAATGCGCACTTCTGTGCTCAAATCCCTCGCTGAAATTTCAGAGGAAAGTGGAAATGTAACAAATGCCCTCAATTTTCAGAAAGCATATGCTGTTAGCCTGGACAGCCTGAACGAAAGAGTCTCGGGCGATGAGATCATTCGCCTAAAAGCCCGTCACGAACTGGATACAGAATTAATGCAGGCCAGGAATCAACTGGAAACCCTCAACTACGAAAAGGATAGAAAGGAGATGATTATTCTGATCATTCTTATTTTATCCGGAACAATCATTCTAACGATTTTGCTCTTGTACCTGCTTCAGCACAACCGGAGCAAGCGTTTAAAATCGGAAGAGGCTATCCACCGGCTTGAAAAGGAGAAAGTAAGTGAGGAACTGGAGTACAGGAAAAAGGAGATGACCGCTAACGGTATGTACCTGGCTCAAAAAAATAACCTGATCAATCTTGTCAGTAAAAAGTTACAGGAACTATTGCCTACACTTCGGGTAGAGGATGCTAAAAGAATTAAGGCGATCATCGATGAATTGGGTACAAAAACACACGATAAAACCTGGGAGGAATTTGAAAAACGCTTTAACGAAGTACATACCGATTTCTACAAACGATTGAGTGAAAAATACCCTAACCTAACAGCAGGAGATTTGCGTTTGAGCGGTTTTTTGCGTCTGAATATGACCAACAAGGAAATAGCAGCAATTACCTATCAGAATGTCGAAACAATTAAAACAGCCCGTTACCGCCTGCGCAAAAAACTGAGACTTGAGCGTGGGATAAACCTGGTGCATTTTTTAACGAAGTTTTAAACCTTCTGCTTCTATATTTTAAGGCATTTTTGTGCCGTTGTACACTTTTTGTCACCCTTTGTTTTGGTTCAGGGAAAAAATCAATACCGCCATTTTAGTTTGTGTTATTTAAGAATGCAATAAAAATGCTAGGTTCAGCCCTTTTTTTCGAACTTCTCTAAACCCTAATTGTTTGTTATTTCGTATTTTGAGCATCAAGTTAAATGAAACCAAGCAAAAAAACGCCAAGTTTACTACAATAATCCGATAACACAATAAGAGAATTAAAACCTGTCGATTGTTGATTACCAAAAATTTTGAAAAGGAAAAAAACATAATATGAAAGACTTTACCTCTAAGAGCCTGGCAAACGAAAAAACGAAGCTGACCCGTTCGTTTCTGCATTTATTTATCTTTTTTATTGTGGCTTTGCCAACATTGGGACAAAACCGGATTATCGTTAATCCTTCTTTTGAAACGGGGTCGATTGTTCCGCATACCGGAGTTGCCTATCCGGAATCCCAGATCGGTGATAATCCCCAAATCGATGGCTGGTATTCGACACACCCGGAATTTAATGGTTCTGAAGGAGCCATTGAGCACTGGCGAAGTGGCTTTAACGGTGTTCCATCACAGGAAGGAGAATATTTTGTTGAACTCAATGTTGCTCAGCCTTCCCGGCTGTATCAGATTGTTTACCTGGTAAACGGAGAGAATATTCAATATGATTTCGCGCACAGGAAAAGACAGACAGAAACCCAAACTGTAGAATTTTCTGTGTATAGCGAGGATGGCTCAAGCAAAGTTCAGACATTGGGTTCAAGTACTTCCAGTAGCCAAAGTTCATGGGATCAGGTAACTGGTAATGCCAACTTTACCGGTGCTTCAGGAATTTATCAGATCGGTTTTGAGGCTACAGCGCCTGCAAGTGGCGGTTCAGGAAACTTTCTTGATAATGTAAACATCGGGCTTAACGGACTCACCGAGTTTGAACACAGTTCGATTACGATCAACGAATCGCAAGCCGCAAGTTTTAATCCTCATATATTGATCAACGGAGAAGTACAAAGTGCATCAAGTATAACGTTTACAGCGACATCAACAGACGCTACTGAAGGAGAAGATTACACCTTCCCGACAAAAACGCTGAATGTTCCGGTAGGTGATTATGGTGTTGCAGATTCCATTCCTATAGGATTTTCGCTTATAGATGATAGTAAAGGAAGAGGTGACCGAACCATTGTGATCAGTATTAATTCCGTGCTTGGAGATCTGCAGGCCCTTGATGCCAATGGTGATGGATTTAAAGAAACGCTTACAGTACATGTTATTGATGACGACCCGGCACCGGGAGGTGTTCCGAAAGCTCAGCTTTGGCTGGATGCTTCCGATCCCGATATCGATGCCGATGACACAAACAATCCAGCTGATAATACAGACCTAACTACCTGGTACGATAAATCAGGTAATGGGAATAATGTGACATCAGCCGGCATTTCACAGGGTGGTGTAAATCCACCGTCCTATCTGAATGATCAGTTTAACGGTAAGGCAGCCGTGCGTTTTGATAAAGCGAACAGCGAGGCTTTGGGAAAGATTCTAAGCTCGAGTTACATTGGCGACTTTACGGTGTTTATAGTCCTTGAAGGTGAGACAGCGAATCCGGTTAATTTTGAATCTTTCTTTAGTTCCTGGAATGATCCGAACAATGGGAACAGTTTTCAGATCGATTATAATTCGGGATCCGCTAATTTTCAGGTTCGAACAACGGACGGGAATGTTGCCTTTGGACCTTTTAACCAGGAATTGGACCTGTTTACTGTTCGACAGGATGGAACTCTTCTTGAGACCTATTCGGATGGTGTAAAGCAAAATGACCTCACCGTTGGAACTACCAAAGGTTTTAATGCTTACCGGATTGGTATTAACCGTAATGCAGGTTCTTTTTATGACTCCAAAATAGCGGAGGTTATTGTTTATGAACGGGCACTTACCGCCTGTGAAATGGAACAGGTAAACGATTACCTCGGTGCAAAGTATGGCCGTGATTATTATGACCTTGCTTCCAATTTTGATAATGCAGCATCCTATCCAAATGATATTACCGGAATTGGTGCATTTGCATCGGCTTGTTCGGGTTTGAAAACCATTAATGAAGCCCAGTCGAGTATCCTTACGATCAATAATCCATCGTCAAACGATGCGCAGGATGAATTTCTGACAGTGGGGCATAATAATGGATCGCTGTCGAACACGACAGAAAACCTTCCAATCGCTTATTCTGACAGGTTTCGGCTTGAAAAAAACTGGAAAGCAGATCGTGATGGAGATGTGGGGACTGTTGATTTACAGTTCAATTTGAATGGACTTTTTGTTACCGGAACACAGGCAAATGATTTAATCCTGCTGATTGACAATGATGGTGATGGAGATTATACTACCGGCACGGTGAGCACCTTTACAGCTTCTTCGTATAGTGGCGGTGTGGCACTTTTCCCTGGAGTCTATCTTCCCAACGGAGCTACATTTACGGTAATCACCGGCCCTGTAAATCTGGGATGGACGATTACCAAGACAAGTTCAGCATCCAGCTTTGACCATATTGGTCAAACACTTATTTATAATATCGAAATAATAAATACCGGAAATGTTCCGATTTTCGACATAATAGTGGAAGATCCTACTACCACTATTCCCCCTAGTTTACTGGCTAATGAGGACGTTGGAAACGATACTGTTCTGAGTCCGGGAGAATCATGGTCTTACATTGCAACACACCTGGTGACTCAGGAGAATATTGATGCCGGGCTTTACACAAATATTGCAACTGCCACCGGTTATTCGGTAGCCGGTCCGGCGGATACATTACAGAGTTTGCCGGTCACAGTACCTGCGGTGCAGAATCCTCAAATCCGTTTGGATATTAGTGCCGATACTACAACGTATGGTGAAGTAGGAGAGGTAATAACTTTTAAACTGGTGGGCTCAAACGAAGGTAATGTGACGCTCAACAATGTATCGCTTGATCAACCTTTTATTACCGCAGCATGGAATCCCGGGACTTTTCCTCCCGGCTATTCCGACAGTACCTTTGTGAGTTACACCGTAACACAAGCAGATCTGGATCGCGGATTTATAACCTATGGAACCACCTTAAGCGGGGTAAGTCCGGCAGGAATAAGCGTATCTTTTTACAATGAAATTACGCTTACAGCCAATCAGCGCCCTTCGTTCAGTATGCTGAAAACTACTTTGGTCCCCGACTTCAGGGCCGTTGGTGATATTCAGTTTGAACTGGCATACGAAAACACAGGGAATGTCACGCTCGGTCAGATAGCGCTGATCGACTCGCTGGTAAGTGATGTACCCAAACCGCTGCCCGATATGGCTCCAGGTGAAACAGGCACGGATACGGTGACCTACACGGTTACACAAGCTGATCTGGACGCCGGGACACTGACGAACATAGCCTGGATCTACGGAAGATTGGGGAATAATGGCTTGGAAGTGACAAGTTCGGATACCGTAACACTTGGAGGTATTCCTTTACCTGAAATCGAGCTGGTGAAAACAGCCAGCCCGGCAATTTACACTAAGGCTGGACAAACCATTTCTTATTCGTTTTGGGCAAAAAATACTGGAAACGTTACTTTAAGCAATGTAACCCTCGATGATCCGCTGACTGCAGTTGTGGCGCAAAACCTGGGTACTATTGTGCCCGGTGATTCGGTAAATTTCACTACAGATTACCAAATTACACAAGCCGATATCGATGCCGGTTCGAAAACCAACATAGCAATAGTTAGTGGCACCGATCCGGCTTCTAACGTGGTAAATGCTGCGGATACAGTAACGATTAATGCTATTCAGAGTCCAGGATTAGAAATTTCAAAGTTATCCACTACGGTTAATTATGACAGTCCCGGAGATGAAGTGAAATTTGTTGTATCAGTTAAAAATACCGGAAACGTAACGCTAACAGATGTACATCTTATTGATTCTTTGACTGGTGTAGATACCATTTATTCCAACATTATGCCCCAGGGAGCAGGAGGTCAAGGAACCAACATCAGATATGTGGATTGCAGTTATAACGCAGTTCAATCTGATGTTGATGCTGGCCAGATTACTAACAAGGCAACGGTGAGTGGACTGGATCCAAATGGTATGACTTTGAATGATTCAGTCTCTGTATCAGTGAATGCCGCACAGAATCCTTTGATCAGTCTGACCAAAACAGCCGATGTAGCTACTTATGATGCGGTTGGTGACGCCATTAACTATACGGTTACCGTAAAGAACACCGGAAACGTTACCGTGAACAATGCCACCGTGAATGATCCGTTAACCGGCTTATCAGAAAATATTGTGACATTGGCTCCAGGCGATTCAATGGTTTACAACGAAACACACATTATTACTCAGAATGATATTGACACTGCATACGTTTTGAACACAGCTTCTGTAAGTGGTGATGCCAGCGGAACCGTAGTTGATGCCAGCGATCATGTCACGGTTACTGCATTACAGGCACCAGCTATCGATTTACAGAAATCGGTGGATACAACGGTATTCTTTCTTGCCGGCGATCAGGCTACTTATTATTTCGAAGTGACTAACTCTGGAAATGTTACGCTGCAAGCTATTCAACTGGATGACCCAAGAATACCATATTCAGCCAATATTCCCGACTTGCTGCCGGGCGAAACCTGGACAGACTCGGTGGTTTATACCTTAACACAGGCGGATGTAGACAGTCAGCAGGTAGTAAATACGGCTACAGTTATTGCAAACGCACCGGATAATATTACAACGGTTACTTCGAGCGATAATGCGATTCTTACGGTTGACGGTGTTGGTGCGCTTGAGGTAGTGAAATTAGCTGCAGACCCAAAATACAGTGCCCTGGGTGATTCAGTAAGATTTGCCGTTGCTGTCTTTAATATCGGTAATGTTACGCTTGAAAATGTAGTGCTTACGGATTCGCTGACCATGCAGACCTGGAACATTGGAAACATGACTCCGTTCTCTTATTTGGTGTATTACGTTGGTGTTGAAGTTACTCAGGCTGATCTTGATAGGGGAAGCATACGGAATGTGGCATCAGCCACCGGTAACACCACTCTGGGAGATCCGGTATCTGGAGAAGACGAAGCAGTTTCGAAAGCCGTTACAAGTAGTTTTATTGAAATCAGCAAAACAGCATCAACTGCCACGTATAGCAATGCCGGCGAGGTAATCGATTATACGCTTGTTGTTACCAACTCGGGTAATGTTACCCTGGATAATGTCGTGGTAAGCGATACACTTACCGGTTTGACCCGGTCGTTGGGTATAATGCTACCCGGAGATCTTCAGACGCTAACTACCAGTTATACCATAACACAGGCAGATGTTGACGGGGGTATTGTTAGAAATACCGTAACGGTTGAAGGTATCGATCCGCAGGGAGAACATATTCAGAGCCAGGACATGGTGAAAATTAGTGCCATTCAGGCACCTTCTATCGATGTTTCGAAAACAGCCACTCCTGTGGTTTACGATGCCCTGAATGAAGTCATCAACTACGCTGTTACCGTGAAGAATACGGGTAATGTAACTTTATATGATGTGCATGTGGTGGATCTGCTGATTGGATTGGATCAAACTTTAGCTACTCTGGCAGCAGGGGATTCAGTTGTATTTACCGGATCTTATACCATTGAACAAGCTGATCTGGATGTTGGGGAAGTGGCAAATGATGCCGTTGCAGTGGGTAGTACATCGAACAAAATCAATGTTTACGATATTGCAAGCTTTACGATAACGGCAGATCAGCAGCCTTCGCTTAAGATCACCAAAACGGCCGATAAGAGCAGTTTTAGCACAGCAGGAGAGATCATCAATTACAACCTGCAGGTCAGGAATACGGGAAATGTCACCCTTACCGATGTTCAGGTGGAAGATCCGTTAACCAGCACATTGATTAACGTGGGTGAATTGGCACCGCTCGCTGTACAGGATATTCCGGTTTCATATAAAGTAACACAAGCCGATTTGGATAAAGGCTACATAGAAAATGAAGCCAGGGCTTCCGGCTTAAATCCCAACCTGGTTCGAGTGAATGCCAAAGACAAATTGATCATCAATGGTGTGCAGAATCCACATATGAAATTCACGAAAACTGCAGTACCAACCAATTACAAAAATGTTGGTGATAAGATCGACTATACATTGACCTTCGAAAATACAGGCAATGTAACTTTAACAGATGTCACTGTAACCGATCCGTTGGCAGGGGTAAATCAGACTTTTGCCAGTGTTGCGCCTTCGGCTCTAAAAACAGTGAATGCTTCGTATTTTATTACTCAGGCCGATCTTGATAGTGGAGAAGTAGTAAATACAGCCGAAGCTATGGCTGTAGCGCCGGATCATAGTACAATGCAAACTTCCGACAGCGTCAGGGTTGTGGCACTTCAGGCACCATCCGTTAAGCTCAATAAAATAGCTTCGCCTAAAATCGTTGAATTTGCAGGTGATAGTGTTGAATACACCTTTGAGGTTCGAAATACAGGGAATGTAACCCTAACTGATTTAAATCTAACTGATCCACGGATTCCGCTTGATATAAATACTCCGTTGCTTACACCGGGAGGAATCTGGACCGTTTCGTTGTACGATACGGTGACGCAAACCGACATCGATGGGTTATGGATTCCAAATACGGCTAATGTAACAGCAACAGGACCAAATGCAGTGGTTACAGACAAAGACCGCGCACTGGTTGTGGTCAGGGATGTTGGGGCGATAGAAGTGGAGAAAACGGCTGTGGATACGGTTTATTCGGCACCTGGCGATCGTCTTCGCTTCAACATTGAAGTGACCAACATTGGAAACATCACCCTGGATAGTGTTGTTGTGACCGATTCGCTAACGAACCAGGAATGGACGATCAATACGCTGGCTCCCGGAGCTTCTCAGCAATTTGTAGCCGTTTACAATGTGACACAAGATGACATTGACAGGGGTAGCGTGGTGAATACATCAAAAGCAACAGCGGTAGAAGCTACTCCAACAGCCAGGGTTGTGGAATCGGAAGATGATGCAACCGTTACTGCAGCCCGTAATGCTGCTTTTAAATTGAACAAAACAGCTGCGGCAAATACTTACTCAAAGGTTGGTGAAGTAATTCGTTATAAACTGGAAGTAATAAATACAGGTAACGTAACCCTGGAGAATATTACCGTTACGGATACACTCACCGGCACCAGTCAGCTGATTCCTTCGCTGGCACCCGGAATTTCTCAGACAGTACCAGTGGATTACAGCATTACCCAGGCGGATATCGACAGGGATTCAGTAATAAATACGGCAACTATTGAGGGCAGTGAAGTGGTGTTGACCAAGTCGGCAAGCCTGAAAAGCGGAATGCAAGTTCTTGCAGGCACCCTTACCGACGATGATTCCTATACGATTTATGCGGTTCAGACGCCTGAAATTAAGGTGGTTAAAACTGCTGATAAATCGAATTTCAATGCCGCCGGAGAAGTTGTTGATTTTACCCTTGAGGTAAACAATGCCGGAAACGTTACGCTGCACGATGTAGTCTTAATTGATACCCTGACTGGTTCGGTTGATGCGATAGGAGTGATGGCACCGGGAGATATTCAAACCTTCCATAAGCTCTACATTGTTACACAGGCGGATATGGATGCAGGGGCCTTATATAATGAGGCCGATGTAAGTGCTTTGACGCCTCAGAACACCAGTATTAATGATTTGGATTCGGTAAGACTTTCTGCAAATCAGATGCCGGCTATTACACTGGATAAAACGTCTGACGTGAGTAGCTTCACCCAGGCAGGAGAGCTAATTAACTATACAATTACCGTAACCAATTCGGGTAATGTTACGCTCGACAGTGTTTGGGTTAGCGACCCGCTGACAGGAACAAGTCAGCTTATCGGATCGCTGACTCCGGGAATATCCCAGGATGTAAATGCAACTTACATCACAACCCAGGCTGATCTCAATACAGGCCATGTGGAAAATACGGCTGCTGTTGTGGGAACAGATCCAAATGGTAAAAATGTGAGCGCAAGTGATTTACAGCTTGTTTTGGCGCTGCAGGCACCGGCCATGAATTTTGAAAAAACAGCCAGTCCGCAACTGGTGGTTAACGCCGGCGATATTATCACCTATACGTTTACGACTACCAACACGGGTAACACAACGCTAACCAATCTACAAATCAGCGATACTAAAATTCCATTCAGTAAACAAATAGCCAGCTTGAATCCTGGAGAGGTCTGGACAGAAACCGTTGCTTATACAACGACACAAACAGATATTGACGGATTGATCATACGCAATGTAGCGGATCTTTCGGCAGAGACGCCAAAAGGATTAACCATAAGTGAGAACGATCAGGCGCTGGTAGCCATTTTTGGAAAAGGAGGTATTGAAGTGGTTAAGAGTACCAGTGATCCGCTCTACACTTTACCGGGCGATGCCTTGCACTACGAAATGGAAGTTACTAACATTGGGAACCTCACCGTCTCGAATGTGGTAGTAACAGATTCACTCACAAGTCAAAGCTGGAACCTGGGTAATATGGCACCAGGCGCTGATACTACTTTGACAGCTATTTATGTGGTTAGCCAGGCAGATATTGACAGTGGTATGGTAGTGAATCGGGCAGTGTTATCGGGTACACTTCCGTCAGGTCGTACTTTAGAAAGCAGCGATGATGCAATCTCAACGGCAATGCGAGCGGTTGGTTTGAATGTTACTAAAACCGCTTCAAGTTCGACCTATTCGACAGTTGGTGAAACCATCTCTTACACTATCGAAGTGGAAAACACCGGTAACGTCACGCTAACTGATGTAGTGGTAACAGACACGCTTACCGGAATTTCGCAAAATTTTGTATCAATAGCTCCGGGCGTTACCGAAACAGTTGCGGCAACGTATGTTATTACACAAGAAGATATTGATAAAGGGAGTGTAGTGAATACAGCCAATGCATTAGCCAATAATCCGGTTGGTCCGCCAATTTCAGGCAGTGGTACTTGTGTAATTCTTGCCGATCAAAAACCGGACGTAACCTTAACTAAAATTGCTGATCGATTGGATTATACTACAGTAGGAGAGGTGATAAACTTTACGATTACTGCTGAAAATACCGGTAATGTTAGCCTGGCAAAAGTACTCATAAGCGACCCACTCACAGGATTCATACAGACAATTGATACACTTTCTGTGGGGGATTCGGTAACCGTGAATACCTCTTACTCAATCACGCAAACCGATCTCGATGCCGGAACCTTGATCAACACGGCAACTGTACTGGGAACTTCTCCAAGGAACTTTGGGGCAGGTGATCAGGCCAGTGTCACACTTATTGCCACACAGCAACCATCGGTTGAGATTAAAAAAGTTGCCAGTCGGAACAATTATGATACCGCTGGCGATCTGATTAATTATACATTAACAGTTACCAATACGGGTAATGTTTCACTGAATACCGTTCAAATCAGTGATCCGCTGACCGGAACAGCCAAACTTTTACCGGTAATTGCACCCGGAGCACAGAACGTAACTCAGGCCGCCTACTTTGTAGAGCAATCTGATGTTGATTATGGTTCGCTTACCAATGTGGCTACGGTCCTGACCAGCGATCCGTCGAACGCCCAGGTGAACGATGCGGATACGGTTAAACTAAATGCAGTTAGGAAGCCATTTATTGATGTTACCAAAACAGCGAACGTAGCAAACTTCGATGCGGTTGGTGATGCCATCGATTATACTGTTTCTGTTAAAAATACAGGTAACGAAACGCTGAATAACATTCAGCTTGAAGATCCGCTGACGGGATTAAGCGAGTTCATCGATACGCTCAGGGTTGCTCAAACGCTAAGTTTTGCTGCAAGTTATACGATTACCCAGGCAGATTTGGACAGTGGGCAGGTATTGAATGTTGCGACTGCAATTGCTTCAGATCCCGCTAACAATGTGGTTACTGATAGTGATACACTCACTGTGCCGGCACTTCAGAATCCTCAGTTAAGCATGAGTATGACGGCTGCACCTACTATGTACAGTGCAGTTGGTGATGTAATTACCTACACACAAACAGTGCTGAACACCGGCAATGTAACGCTCGACAGTGTAACAGTTACTGATCCATTGACCGGACAGATTGACCTGATCGGAACAATGGCGCCCGGAGATTCTGTTACCCTGACTACCACTTATAGCATCCTGCAGGCTGATCTGGATGCGGGATCGTTGGTGAATACTGCCAATGTTGCTGGAGATGGACCAGCTGGATCAAAACCTTCAGCAAGTGCCTCGGTAACTATAACGGGAGAGCAAACCAGGGGTATAAGTTTGGAGAAAACAGCTGATAATTCGTATTACAGTTCTTATGGGGAAGCTATTTATTACACATTCACCGTAAGAAATCTTGGTAATGTTACGCTTACCAATGTTGTACTGAAGGATCCATTGCTTGGCTTTACAAAAACTTATCCAACATTAGATGCTTCTATAACAGAAAGGGTGAAAGCATTTTACTGTGTTGATCATCCTGATTTAAGTCGTGGCTACATTACCAATATAGCCGAGTTGTCATACCAGGATCCCACACTTGGAAAAGTAACGGTAAAAGATACGGCTACGGTTACCTTATTGGGTAAAGCTGGCGTATCGTTCAGGAAGATTTCCAGACAAGATCATTTTGAGTCGGTTGGAGATACAATTCAATACGATCTGGAAATAACGAACACCGGAGAAGTTGTACTTTCGAGGATAAAAGTTTCTGATCCATTAACCGGATTTAATGAAACAGTTCCAAGTCTTGAAGCCGGTGCAAGTAAAACAATGTATACAGAGTATATAATTGGTCAACAGGACATTGAACGCGGATTCGTGTTGAATTCAGCTAACATAATTGCATATGATCCTCTTGATCATCAGAAGAAGGCAGCGGATTCGGTAATTACATATTTGAGTGATACACTAACGCCAATCGCAGTGTGCAAGGATATTACTATTGAACTGGATAGTTCGGGTCACGCTATCATTTCACCTGAAATGGTTGACAATGGATCAGCGGATAATAATGATTCCATAAACATTACGATTAGCAAAGCTGAGTTTGGTTGTATGGATATCGGAGAGAATGAAGTGATACTGTATGTTACCGACCGCAGCGGAAATATGGATTCGTGCACAGCAATTGTAGCTGTATACGATAAACAGACCCCGCAGCTGTGGTGTGCGAAAGAGACCACTGTAGAAACTGCACCTGACGCCTGCGGTTTTGTGGTGGATACTTCTGAGTTCGATCCGAAAGTAACCGATAATTGTGATGTCTATATTTGGAACAGTCTGAATGGTACTGCATCACTTGCCGGTGAATTGTTGCCGTTAGGAAGTCATGAAATCATCTGGTATGCTGAAGATTCAGGAGGAAATATGGATTCCTGCCTATTCAGCATTAAAGTCCTTGATAAAGTGGCACCGCAACTGGTTTGTCCGCCTGATACCACGATTGGAATAGCATCCGACCTGGATTCAGCTTGGATCAACATTGAGGTACCGTTTGTGATCGATAACTGCGATGCGTATGATTTGATGAACGATTATACGGGTATCGAAGACGCCAGCGGCATGTATGCTGTGGGTAGCACAACAGTTACTTATATTGTGGTTGATACCAGTGGGAATGCGGATACCTGCAGTTTTGTGGTCACTGTCGAGAACAACCCGGTTGGTGTTGGTGATCTTGAAATCAGCGATTTTGACATAAACATGTATCCAAACCCAACGAAGGGACTGGTGAACATCGAAATTGAATCAACGCAGGTCAACGATGTGGAACTGATTGTGAGGAGCATTAACGGTCAGGAAGTATTTCGCAAGACCTATCAGCAAACCGACAAGTTTAACTTCGACCTGTCGGATCAGGTGAGCGGGATTTACCTCATCCAGCTTTCAACGGGTGAACAACATGTCATAAAGAAATTGATTCTCGACCGTAAATAGCGCAGATAAATACTTGCATGATAGGATGAACTGCCGCTGTACAAGATACAGTGGCAGTTTTATTTTATCAGGTTCCTAAATGAAAGGGAATTCAAAACACGTTAAAACAAGAATGAATATCTGCTTTTATTGGTCGGGAAAACAAGCTTCTCTAGTTGTTACATTGAATGCAGGTAATCGAGTACTTTTTGAGCATAAACGGAGTTTTTATTATCCTCATCCAATTTATTGTAACGTGTCCGGATGGTAGCCGAATCCAGAATTGACATTTCGCGGCTTAAGGCATAGGCATCAAAAACTTCATTCATTTCGTGTAGTTTATGCCCATTACCTGTCATCGAGCTTTCCGGAGTCAGTGCATTCATGTATTTTCCGAATACTTCTTTTTCGATCACCCCTGAAAGGATTGTTTCGCGCAGAATAAGATAGCTGTTCAGTTCCGGATCGTCGATCGATTTCAGAAAATTGATTTTTTCGTTTTCTATATCTTGCATTCTTTCGTTATACATCACCATCTCTTCGTTCATCTTGTCCTGACTCATTGAAGTATTGTTTAGCACCTTTTTCAGGTCCATCATGTTTTTTAGCTCCTTTTGCCGAAATGCGTTATATCGGTTGTAGGTGTCCGAGATTTTTGTGCCCGAATAGCTTACTTTTTCCGAATCAGAAACTACCGCTTTTAGGCATTCGCCATTCAGGATAAGAAATTCGTAACCTCCTTTATCGTCGTTCACAAAATCGAACTGGTACGGCGTTAAATGATCGGTCGGATTGATTGCTTTAAATGTAAACTTCCCTTTTTCCACCATAGTCGAATCAAGCAGTGCCCGTTCCTGTTCTGGGGTCACGCTGTACAGATATACTTTGCCACTCGTATCGCTTGTTCCGTTTAGTGTCCAGTTATTGTTGTTTTTTTTGCAGCTGATTGTAAAAACAATAATACTCAGCATCAGTACATTTCGAAGTATTTTCAGAATTTGCATGCTCTACTCAATTTGTCCGGACAGCCAGCTATTAACCTGCTGGATGATGGATCATTTACAACTAAGCAAGTTAAAATTTATTTTTTGGAACTGAATTTAGGTGCTGTTTTTTTTCGAGTACAGGTATGCATTCTTCATACATAATTAATGCGCCAGGTCTCGTGCTTGCCTGAGTTTTGGTGATTCCTTATGGCCTTCCATGGCCATATTTTCCGAAACGAGTCTCCAACCCACCGACTCAATCAGTTCACGGATAACACGTATGGTGTCGGAAGCCTGGTTGCGGGCGATCTGGTATAAATGACTGTTTTCCACTTTGTCGCGGATGAATTCCTTCGATTTTTTGTTCATGTTCGTCAGATCGGTCTCCGAGAATTTATTGATCATCCCTTTTTGAATATCGTAATACTCCAGGTCGTTGTCGATGCTAAGGATTTCAGGAGCGGGGAAGCGACTTAGGGTAACTTCCTTTTTATGTGCATTTATAGAGATATGTATTTTAGTGAGATCAAAGCCAATCATCACTTTGGCTTTGATAATGAGCAGGGCCTTTTTTTCGAGCTGAAACATTTTAAAGAACAGGTTCTTTTCGTCGCGATGAGTAAAGATCTCGGAGAATTCACCTTCAACAGTGATTAGTTTGCACACCTGTTTAATCTTTTCCATCAGCAATACCGACTGGTTGTGCAACTGTCGTTCTTTTTTGTTTTTGAAATACAGACTTGTGAGCCCGATCCCAATGGCGAGGCCCAGTAAAACACCTAAAAAAATAAGGGTCTCCATAAAGTGTTTCTTTCCGCACGAAAATAAAACATTTTATGCAAACCCTTTTGTCCCACTAAAGAATTCCTAAATAAATAGGATTTACAAACACTTATTTCTGCTCAATCAAGTCTTTGGCCACAGCTTTTTTGGTATTAAGAAAGGCGTCGGCAACCTGAAAAATGGGTGTATCGGTTACTAAAGATGAAACGTTACAGGCATAAGCAAATACCATTTTCTCTTCGGGATAAAGTAGTACTGAGGCCTTACCGCCTGCCACAGACCCTTCGCGTCCGTATACTTTTCTGCCCTGGTTGTCCGTGAAGATCAACCAGCCGTTTACCATATTCGAAGCAAAATCATTAAATAACTTAATGGGCTCAAAATAGACCTTCATGGTTTCTTCCGAAAGATAATCGCCATACAGCAGTTCGTTTCCTAGTTTCACCAGATCCTCGGCATTCGAAAGCAGTCCTTTGGAAGGTGCTGTAACCCTCAAATCGTAAAACATGGCATTAACCACCTGTGCAATCACGTTGGGTTCGTAAAAATTGCTACGGTTTTTGATGGTAACAAACGGATTATCGATCACGGTATGATCAAGGTGCAAAGTGTCGGTAAGGTATTCGGGCAATAATTCCCTGAACTTTTTCCCGGTGGCTTTTTCCATGACTGCACCAAGCAGGTTGTAGTTGAAACAATTTGTGGTCTGCATCTCTCCGGGAGGCATTTCCAGCGGATCGTCCTTGAAAAGAATGATTCCTTGCTGAATAGAGGTATTGATCTGTTTTAATTCGGCATTGTTATACGAAGGATGAATGCCTGAAATCTCGTTGGCAAGGTGAAACAACGTAATTCTATGTGCTTTCTCCGGAAACTCGGGATAATAGAACTGCACCGAAGAATCGGGAACCAGAACGCCATCTTCAACCAGTTTGTGGTATAAAACATTGGTGAACAGCGATGATAGGTCTCCCACCCTGAATTTTGTTTTTCGGGTGGCTTTTACATCCAGATCTTTTGAGGCCAGTCCGAAGCCTTCCGAATAAACCAGTTCGCCATCGATTGAAACAGCAACATTAGCTCCTGCTATGAAATTTTGTGCCATATGAAAAGCTACTTTTTCTCGGGCAGCCTTTATCTCCTCCACATACTTTTTCTTATAAAGAATATCAGTATTCGGTTTTTTGCATCCCGATAAACCGGCCACAAACAAAACAAACAAAGCAAATTGAAAGAAATGTTTCATCTTCATAAGGTTTTGAAAAAAACAGTCGCTAATTTAAAAATTAGCGCAGATATCCAGGGTTAAAAAATATTAAAAGATGAGCTTGAATGTTCTTTGTTTACTGTATGTTTCGCTTCATTTTAAATGAAGTTCTTCTTGTTCAGCAAATTAAAAAAGGCCACCTTGTATGTGTTGCTCACAGGAATGAGTTTATCTTTTATCCGGATGGCATTGTTTTCGATATAATCGATTTTGTCGACAGCGATCATATATGATTTATGCACGCGCACAAAATGTTGTGGATCGAGAAGTTCCTGCATTTTTTTGAAATTCAGCAGGGTCATTATCTTGCTGTCTTCGGTGTGGATTTGCAGGTAGTCGCGTTGGCCTTCGATGTATAGTATTTTATTGAAGTAAACCTTTACAGTTTTATTGCCTGATTTTATGAAAGTATATTCAGGTTGATTATTTTGATGTTCAGTACCATTGGCCACCTGAACTTCGTGATGATGATGCTGGCTTTGGTCTTTTAAAAAACGGGCATACACTTTTTCAACCGCCTTAACAAAACGTTCAAAAGGGATGGGTTTTAGCAGGTAGTCAACTACATCGAGTTCATAAGCTTTTAATGCATATTCATCGTAAGCAGTTGTCAGAATAACGTATGGCGGATCTTTCAGGGTTTCTATTAACTGAATACCGGTGAACTCGTCCATTTGAATATCAAGAAAGATCAGATCGATTTTGTTTTCGCGCAAAAATGAAAAGGTAGAAAGTGCATTGTCGAAAGTTCCCAGCAGATTGAGGTAATCGATCTTTTCAGCAAAACGCTGAATCTTCTTCAATGCGAGAAGTTCATCGTCGACGGCTATGCAGTTCATTTTCATTTTGGCTGGGTTTTCAGTGGTACCTTCAGATATACTTCAAATTTATCCATATTCCTGTTGATATCAAAAGTATAATTATCGTCGTGCATCAGTTTTAAACGTTTCTCCACATTTTTAAGTCCGGTTCCGGTGCCACTATCCGGAAGCTTAAAATCGTTTCTTTTTACGAAGTTAGAGGTACGCAAACTGATGTCATCGTCGGTAATATTGAATTCGATTTCGATACCCGGAGTATCAGCCTGCTTGTTACAGTGTTTTACCGCATTTTCAATGATCGGGATGAACAGCAGCGGCGGAACTTCCTTAAAGTTGGTCGATCCTTTAACAGCGAAACGAAGAAATCCCGGGTCGCTGAAGCTGAGTTTGGCCAGCTCGAGGTAGTCTTTTATATAATTTATTTCTTTTTCAAGGTTTACTTTTTCGTGATTCGATTCCTGCAGCATGTAGCGCATGATCTTGGATAAAAGGAAAATAGCATTCGACGCCTTTTCTTTATCCTCAAAAATCAGCGCATCTATATTGTTCAACACATTAAAGAGAAAATGCGGATTAACCTGAGAGCGTAAAATGCCCAGTTCCGACTGTACTGTTTTTCGTTGCAATTCGGAGTGGGCCAATTGAATTTTGTAGAAATAGCTGAAAAGTTTAAGTGCCGAGGCCGTTCCAATGATCATTAGGTTATTTACGATGAGTTTCATAACATCGCTCAATATCGAACTGCTTTTGTATGTCCAGAAACCTATCTGTGGCTGAATGTTATACATGATATATTGGGATACCAAAATATTCAGTCCAAAGGTTACCATGGCCCCGATGGAAAACACCAGGAAATTTCGATTTTTCAGAATGTAACGCGGAATCAGGAACTCGATAAAAATGTAGGTAGCAATAATGTCGAACGGAATATAAAGGAGGTTAACAAAGGCTTCGAATGAAAATCCCACGGCTATAATTCTCGGAAACGTAAAAAATGCAAATATTACGATCCAGAATGCGATGTGGTTGAGTACCCTGTATTTAAAAATCTTCATTACGGCTAAATAAAATTAAAGCATCCGTTCGTTGTAAACGTACTTAATTATACAATGTACGGCCTGACCACCTACTGTACCCTGTGTATAATTTACAATTGTACGGGTTTTTTGTTAAATAACTGCATGATATTCTGCCATTTAGTAAAATATTCGTCAAAATTCAGCTGGTAGATTATAAACCTAAGCTGGCAGAATACATCCACTATTTTGTCGATCAAAACACTTATTTTGAATAAGCAATGTTTGTTTCCTCGCTTTCGGACCGGGCAACGGTGACGGCTCCACAGCTATCGCTCCATACGTTCACCGAGGTCCGCAACATATCTAGTATACGATCTACGGCCAGAATTAATCCAATACCTTCGAGAGGTAACCCGATGGCTGTTAACACAACAGTGATCATAACCAGGCCTGCCATGGGAATTCCTGCTGCGCCAATGGATGCCAGCAGTGCGGTTAAAACAACCAGTGCTTGCTGAAGAAAGGAAAGCTCAACACCATAAACCTGGGCAATGAACATGGCGGCTACACATTCGTATAATGCTGTTCCGTCCATGTTGATCGTAGCTCCCAGAGGTAAGGTAAAACTGGTGATCTTGTTGGAAACACCACTTTTATTTTCCAGTGCTTCCATGGTCAGGGGAAGGGTAGCACTTGATGAGGAAGTTGAAAATGCTGTCAGAAGAGGTGTCAGCATATTCGAAAAATGCTGGAATGGTTTTGCTTTTGCAATAAAACGTACAATCAGCGGCAATGAAATGAATGCATGTATGAGCAAACCGGTCACCACACATAAACTGTAAATTGCAAGGCTGCCTGCAATGTTTGCCAACTGATCAGAGTTACGCGCAACTTCCCGCGCAACAATTCCAAAAATACCATAGGGGGTAAATCGAATAATGAACAGAGTAACCTTCATCATTACCTCAAAAATGCCATCAAAAAAGTTTTTTAATGGATTTTTATACCGGTCTTCAACCTGTGTTATAAAGTAACCGAAGATAATGGCAAAAAAGATGACCGAAAGAATGGTTCCCTGCGCCATCGCATCTACAATGTTGTCAGGCACTAGTCGGTACAAAATATCTTTAACCGAACCAGCACTTTCCGATAATCCTTCTACTGATTTTGTAAATCCCATTTCAACGCCGACGCCGGGTTTTACCAGATTTACGATTATCAGGCCGGTAAGAATGGCCAGGGTGCTGGTCGAAATATAATAAAGCAGTGTTTTGGCACCCAGTCTCCCAAGATCCTTGCCTTTTCCCATACTGGTTACACCACTGATAATTGAACTGAGTATCAGCGGAATGATCACCATTTTTAATGCACGAAGAAAAATGTCTCCCATCCAACCTACATACGGAATTCCATTGGGAGCAAAATAGCCAAATAAAACAGCAAGGATAAGTGCAATAAGGATTTGCCAGTGAAGTTGGATTTTCAGGATCTTCATGAGCCGGTTTCAGTTAAAATTTTACGGAGGGACTAAAATATCCTTTTTTCAGGGATTTGACAACGATGATTGGAAAAGAATCCGAACCAAACAAAAACAGGTGAATATCATTTTCAGAAATTCACCTGCATATTTTTTTAATTTAATCAATTCAACCATTATAACGGGATGTTCCCGTGTTTTTTGGGTGGATTCGATTTTCGCTTATTGTGTGTCATATCAAGTGCATCAACTATTTTCTTGCGGGTATCTCTCGGATTGATGATTTCATCAATGTAACCCAGTGAAGCAGCTTTGTATGGATTGGCAAATTTCTCTCTGTACTCCTGAACGGCTTTCGTTTTTTCTTCATCGGTAAGCGCATTTCGGTGAATGATATTGATCGCACCTTCCGGACCCATAACTGCAATCTCGGCAGTTGGGTAGGCCAGGTTCACATCGGCACCAATGTGCTTGCTCGACATCACATCGTAAGCACCTCCATAAGCTTTTCGGGTGATGAGGGTAATTTTTGGAACAGTAGCTTCTGAAAATGCATACAGCAATTTTGCGCCGTGCTTAATAATGCCGCCAAATTCCTGGTTGGTGCCCGGTAAAAAGCCCGGAACATCAACAAAGGTTACCAAGGGTAGGTTGAACGCATCGCAGAATCGCACAAAACGCGCTGCTTTTACAGAAGAATTAATATCAAGCACACCAGCCAGGTGACCGGGTTGGTTGGCAACAATTCCCACAGGACGTCCTCCAAAACGGGCAAAACCAACAATCATGTTTTGTGCATATTGAGGCTGTACCTCAAGGAAATGTTTATTGTCAATTACCGTCTGAATGATCTCAAGCATATCGTAAGGCTTGTTCGGGTCAGCCGGTACAACATCCTGTAGTTGCTCGTCCACTCGATCAATAGGATCGACAGCCGGAATAACCGGAGGATCTTCAAGGTTGTTCGAAGGCAGGAAACTCAACAATTCGCGGATCATCATCAGGGTCTGATCCTCGTCGTTACCCGTAAAATGTGCCACACCACTTTTTGTGCTGTGTGTTGAAGCACCGCCAAGTTCTTCTTTGGTCACATCTTCATGTGTCACCGTTTTTATCACATCCGGTCCGGTAACGAACATGTGGCTTTTTTCATTCACCATAAAAATAAAATCGGTCAGGGCGGGGGAGTAAACAGCACCACCTGCACAAGGTCCCAAAATGGCTGAGATTTGCGGAATGACTCCAGAAGAGATCACATTGTTATAGAAGATATCGGCATAACCTGCCAAACTTTCCACACCCTCCTGAATCCGGGCTCCTCCCGAGTCGTTCAGGCCAATTACAGGTGCACCCATTTTAAGTGCAAGTTCCTGTATTTTAACTATTTTGTCGGCATTGGCACGGCTCAGTGATCCCCCGAAAACGGTGAAGTCCTGGGCAAAAACATATACCAGCCGACCGTTAACCTTACCATAACCGGAGACCAGACCATCACCCAAAACTTTCTGCGCTTCCATTCCGAAATCGTAATTCCGGTGAGTCATCAGTTTGTCTATTTCTGTAAATGTCCCCGGATCGAGGAATTGTAATATTCTTTCGCGGGCTGTTTTTTTGCCGGCCGCATGTTGTTTTTCAATTCGTTCTTTTCCACCTCCAAGTTCAGCTTGATTGTTGTAGGTTTCGAGTTGATCGTACTTTATTTTTAAATCCATATTTTATTTGAATTTTAATCTAGTTCGATTAATACCTGATTACCATCTACGGTATCTTCATTCTTTACGTGTACTTTTTTGATCACGCCATCACGTGGGGCTTTGTATTCGCTCTCCATTTTCATGGCCGAAATGATGATGATTGTATCTCCTTCTTTAACTTCGTCTCCTTCTTTCACCAAAACTTTCACCACTTTTCCGGGCATTGGCGACGAAATTTTGCTTTCGCCTGAACCGGCACCGTTGGCGTTTCTATTCTGGAGGTAACGTGCTTCGGCATCGATCACCTCAACATCAAAGGTTTCGTAAAGCGTGTACGCAGTGTATTTTTTTGGTCCCTGAGGAACAAGCTCCATGTCGTAAGAGTGTCCTCCTTCAAGGATGGAAAATGTCCCGTCAGCGGTGTGCATCAGATCCACTTCATATTTTTTCCCATCGACCTCTACCTCGAGCATGTTTCCCTCCTGTTTCAAAAGGTTTACCCAGGCAATCCTGTCGCCTATTTTCACTTCAACTGCCATGATCTGTGTTTAAAAATGATTTACATGTGAAATTTTTTTCCAGCGGCTTTGTGCCGGAACAAATTCTTTCTGATTCGTTTTCACTGCCGAGAGTTTATCCAGGTAATCGATAAATGCCGCAATGATTACCATATCTTCCGGCTCATCAGTATCCGGTCGGCTGGACAACTGTTCCTTGTTGTTTTCGATAAAGTGGGTATCGTAATTTCCGTTGATGAAATTTGCGTTGTTCATTACGCGTTCCAGCATTTTTATCGATGTCTTTACGCCCGTGATCTTGTATTCGTAAAGAGCACGGCGCATACGTGCAATGGCCTCGTCGCGCGTTTTCCCCCAAACGATCAGTTTTGAAATCATCGGGTCGTAATAAATCGGGATCTCATATCCTTCATAGACGTAACCATCGGTACGCACACCCAGACCTAGTGGATCGGATATTTTATACACTTTCCCTGCACTGGGCATGAAATTATTGTCGGGATCTTCAGCGTAAACACGGCATTCGATGGCGTGACCACGCTGTTTCAAATCGTTTTGTGCAAATTCCAGTTCCCTTCCTTCAGCCACATAAATTTGCTGTTTCACCAGATCAACCCCGGTCACGCGTTCCGTAATCGGGTGTTCAACCTGCAAACGTGTGTTCATTTCCAGGAAATAATAATTCAGATCATTATCCACCAGAAATTCAATGGTGCCGGCACCAACATAATTCACGGCTTTCGCCGCTTCGACGGCTGCATTCCCCATCTCTTGCCTGAGTTTAGCTGTCATCAATGGTGATGGAGTTTCCTCAATCATTTTCTGATGACGGCGCTGAACCGAGCATTCACGTTCAAACAGATGAACGGTGTTGCCATGTTGGTCCGCGAGGATCTGGAATTCGATATGATGCGGAGACGTTATATATTTCTCAATGTAAACGGCGTCGTCGCCAAAAGCGGCTTTGGCCTCCGAACGGGCTGCGCGTACAGAAGACACGATATCAGCTTCGTTTTTTACCAGCCTCATTCCTTTTCCACCGCCACCGGCCGATGCTTTAATCATTACCGGAAGCCCGATTTCTTTGATGATGGAAAGGGCTTCTTCTTCGGTTTTTATTTCTCCTTCGGTACCCGGGACTACCGGTATGCCGGCTGCTGTCATGGCCTCGCGTGCCTGAATTTTGTCACCCATTTGTACAATGACTTCAGGAGATGGTCCAATAAAAATTATCCCCGCTTCAGCACATCTGCGGGCAAATTCAGCATTTTCCGATAAAAAGCCATATCCCGGATGAATGGCATCCGCCTTACTTTTTTGGGCAACTTCAATTATTTTATCAATGTTCAGGTAGCTTTCTGAGGATGGTGCCTTACCTACATAGTAAGCTTCGTGGGCGTAGCGAACGTGCAACGAGGTGCGGTCGGCTTCTGAATAAATGGCCACTGTGTCAATGTCAAGCTCGCGGCATGTGCGCATCACCCTGATCGCAATTTCCCCCCTGTTTGCGACCAGAATCTTCTTGATTTTGTTCATACGATTAATTTTCTCATTTTAAAAGGTAACGCATAAAACCCCATGGATTAATGGTGCATTTTTAAGTTTGATTTTACATGGTCGTTTCATAAACCCCTGCTCAAATGTAACAGTAGTCTTCAAATCTGCAATAAATAACTCAGATTCCAAAAAATTGTTTAGATCCTTAATTTTTTGCGGTCGCAAATTATTTTAGTATTTACGAAACGCAAATTCATTTCTGTTAATAATTGTAAATTCAAGTTTTTATGCGGACATTAAACTACAATTATTTGAACACAAATCACAATTGTTCTAAAATTGAAATTTTAGGGTTGCATATTTTGTTAATTATAAAACTCAGTTAAATTTGTGTTGGAATTAAGACCGACCATGTTTCGAACGTTTAAACTCACCCTCTTTTTTGGGGTATTAATCTTAAACACTTTAGCGCAGGACCTTAATTATACGCTGTCTGACGACTCGCTGGTCAATCATTACGCGAGCATCAAACGCGTGTATTATGCCACACGTACGACTATTCCTCCTAAAATAGACGGCAAGCTGAATGACGAGTGCTGGCAATCAATTGGAACCTGGGACGGGGACTTTATTCAGCAACAACCTCACCAGGCCGCGCCGCCCTCACAACCAACTGAAATTAAGATACTTTATGATGATAAATACCTTTATTTTGCGATTATCGCTTACGACAACGAACCCGAAAAAATGAGCCCGATTCTTGGCCCTCGGGACGAGGATACGGTTGGCGACATAGCTGGAATTGCGTTGGATACCTATAACGATAAACAGACGGCATTTGAATTTAATTTGACATCGGCCGGACAAAAAGTCGATCTGATGCATTTGGGTGAATATGGCTGGGATTTTAACTGGAACGCCGTTTGGGATGGAAAAACTTCGATTGGCGATTCGGCCTGGTATGCAGAAATGCGCATCCCGTTCACGCAAATCCGTTTTGCCAATAAGAAAGAACATGTCTGGGGAATGCATATCTGGCGCTACATTTACCGACTTTCGGAAGAAAGCCAGTGGAAACTAATTCCAATTGATGCCCCTGCCATGGTCTATATTTTTGGAGAGCTACGGGGAATAAAGGATATTCCGTACAAACGAAATTTTGAGGTGATGCCCTATGGCAAGGCCAAATACATTCCCGACTCCTATGATAAAAGCAATTTTGGATTTGGCGTGGATGGAAAGATAGGTTTGACCTCGAACTTTACGCTCGATTATACCTTTAATCCCGATTTTGGACAGGTGGAGGCCGATCCTTCAGAATTGAACCTTACTTCATACGAAGTTTTTTACGACGAAAAACGACCATTTTTCCTGGAAGGAAACAGTATTCTTGAATACAATTCAGGATCCGATATGTTATATTACTCGCGCCGGATTGGTCATGCACCAAGCTATGTTCCATGGGTAGATGAGGATGCCGGGGAGAGTTTGGAAGTAGCGGATAATACATCCATTATAAATGCATTGAAATTAACCGGAAAGAACAAGAAAGGTTTGTCACTCGGTTTTGTGAACAGCATGACGGCAAAAGAGGAAGCGATAATCACAAGCGACGATGTAAAGGAAAAGCTGGCTGCCGAGCCTTTTACCAATTACTCATTGGGTCGGATAAAACAGGATTTTAACGATGGGAGTACAGTGATTGGTGGCATTTTTACATCTACGTTCAGAAACATAAAAGACGAACACCTGAATTTTTTGGCAGATAATTCGCTGGTTGGGGGCCTCGACTTCGAACACAACTGGAAGAACCGGAAATATTTCGTGGCGGGAAAAGCCTTTTATTCGACTATAAATGGCAGCGAGGAAGCCATTTCCGATTTACAACGCAATTCAAGACATTATTATCAACGTGAAGATGCAGATCATTTGGAATACGATCCGGAAGCGACAGCGTTAAGTGGTTGGGGAGGTGAGTTTGCCGGAGGGAAAAGAAGCGGAAAATTCAGGATTGATGGCGAACTTGAGTGGCGCTCACCGGGAGTGGAGTTAAATGACCTTGGTTATTTGCGTCAGGCCGATTATGTCGATCAGGATTTGAATATTGAATACCGTGTTAATAAACCGAAGGGCATTCTGTTGAATTATTCGATAGACTTTCGTCAGCGGCACCACTGGAGTTTTGGCGGCGAAAATCTTGGAGATGATCTTCGTGCACACATGCGTCTTCGCTTCAGCAATTACTGGCGCTTTGATGTTGTGCTTGATCACGCATTCAATGTTTTTGATACCCGAAAATTACGCGGAGGACCTTCTTTGAAGATTGACAATGAAACCGGTTACCGCTTTTTAGTACAGACCAATGCATCGAAGGACCTGTTTTTTGCTGCCGGTGCGGATTACGAGCGTCTTTTTGATAAACTAACCAAAAACGATGAATATGTATTCCAGGTTTACTGGCGGGTAAGTAACCGTTTTATGTTGTCGTCGCAATCGGTCTTTTCACTCGAAAAGGATAACAGCCAGTACCTGAGATCCGCCAATGTTGGTGGAAATCGTGAATACCTGGTTGGCTTGCTCGACCGTCAGACATTTTATACAACGCTTCGTGCCGAGTTTTTTATTACTCCCGAACTGTCCTTACAGTATTACGGAAGTCCTTACGTATCATCAGGAAAATATTTGGACTACAGGCGGGTGGATGATGCCAGGGCCACTGATTTGAATGACCGTTTCGAAATGCTGTCGAGACAGGACGATGGATTGCTGGTTGACGATACAGGCAGTGTGTATCACGATTTTAACAATTATGATTTCGATTTTAATTTCCAGGAATTCCGCTCGAATTTTGTAGCACGTTGGGAATATAAAACCGGATCGACCATTTATTTTGTCTGGACCCATAACCGAACAGGCTACGAGGAAATTTACGAACCTTCTTTATTTGAAAGTCTGAAAGGTATGAGAAAACTGAGTGCTCAGAATGCCTTTATGATTAAGCTGAGCTATTGGTTCTCGCTGTAAGTTAAAAACCTATCTTTGTGCCCTTACTATTTTGCCTGCAGCGGCAGAAGTCTTTTTGGGTAATCAATGAATATCAGGCAATACATACCATTCTACAAACGCAATTTACATCTGGCTTTCCCGATTGTTTTATCGCAAATCGGTCAGGTAATGGTATCGTTGATCGATAACATGATGGTGGGGCATGTGGGAACCACCGAACTGGCTGCGGCATCATTTGCCAACAGTGTGTTTATGATTGGTATGATTTTCGGAATGGGCATTACTTTCGGAATGACACCGCTGGTGGGCAATGCTTTTGGCGACAACGACCATAAAACAACAATAGTCTGGTTAAAGAATGGCCTTTTTTCACATTTGTCGGCGGCAGCTGTTTTAACTTTGCTAATGTTTGCTGTTTACCTGTTGCTTCCATTTATGGGGCAACCTCCTGAAGTGCTCGAACTGGCTCAACCCTATTTTATCTTATTGAATATTTCATACCTGCCTTTCATCTTGTTTTTTTCATTTAAACAGTTTTTTGAAGGCATCGGGAACACGAAAATAGCCATGCAGATCACACTAACTGCCAATGTTGTAAATATTTTGCTCAATTATGTGCTCATCTTTGGCAAACTGGGTTTCCCGGAACTTGGGCTAAACGGAGCCGGTATCGGTACTCTTGTTTCCCGAATAATTATGCCAATTATGTTTGCGTTTTATATTGCCCGAAAAAGTCGCTTTCGCGAATATTTTCTTCTGGCTCATGCCGAAAATCTAAGCAAGGAAAGAATTGTTCGCCTTTTTAAAATTGGTATTCCAATTGCATTTCAGTTGATTGTTGAAGTAACAGCATTCGGGATTGGTGCTGTGATGATGGGCTGGCTGGGTGAAACTTCGCTGGCGGCTCACCAGGTGGCGCTCGGATTAGCTTCATTTACCTACATGATTGCTGTAGGTATTTCACAGGCCAACACGATCAGAGTAAGCCATCAAATTGGTTTGAAAGACTACCATTCGATGAAAATGGCGACCATGGCATCTACTCATCTGGTATTGGTTTTTATGTCGCTCATGGCCCTTATTTTTGTTGGCGGCAAGAACTTATTACCCTACCTTTTCACTACCGATGTTTCGGTGGTTCGCATCGCAGCCGGCTTATTAATTGTTGCGGCTGTTTTTCAGTTATTCGACGGATTACAAGTAATCATGCAAAGTACCCTGCGAGGTATGGCTGATGTTACGGTGCCGATGTTTATTGCTTTTATCGCTTATTTATTGATAGGCATACCAACCAGTTATGTATTTGCATTCGTACTTAAGGTTGGACCTCAGGGGATTTGGTTTGGTTATTTGGTTGGATTGGGAACAGCGGGAATTTTATTTTACCTGCGCTTTAAAAAGAATCTTCGGAAATATGAGCTGGCTTAGCAAAAAAAACGGGTTACCCTTTTGTTTGATAACCCGATTGTTCATAGTCTAGTTTAGTTAGATCAGAAAACTTATTGGTCTAATAGAGAAAAGGTAGTTTTAATAAGTTTCTAATTCATCTTTATTAAGGCTTCGCTAAGATAGCATAAAATTAAATTAAACCTTAAGCATTTTTAAAAATTAATTAATATTTGTTAAAAAACTGGTCGTAACTACTTGTAATTGGTTGGTTTATAGAAAAAATGAAAATAACAATATGTTATAGAAAACGTTTGCAATTTTTCGAATTTCCTGGCTGGATGTTTTAAAATGTGGGTATTTTTTAAATGTGATAAAAATCATAAAAATAAATCTTGATAGAACAGTGAATGACTAAACTGAGATTTTGTTTGAAATGATAACTTTGAGGAAATAAATTAACGCGATGAAACAGGTAGTATTGACTGGAATCAGAAAAATGGAAGTGATCGGGACGCCCGATCCCAATATCCAGCGGCCGGATGAAGTAAAGATGAAACTGGCCTCTGTTGGGATTTGTGGATCTGATATCCATTATTATTCAGAAGGTAAAATTGGAAGCCAGGTGGTTGAATACCCATTTCCGGTTGGACACGAATGTTCAGGGGTTATTGTTGAAGTAGGGAAGGAAGTAAGTCAGTTGAAGGTTGGGGACCTTGTTGTTGTTGATCCATCGGTACATTGCGGCCACTGTGACCAGTGTTTAGCTGGTAGACCACATACCTGCAGAAACAATAGATTTCTGGGTTGTCCCGGTCAACTCGACGGTTGTTTGGGCGAATACCTTGTGATGCCTGAATTCACCTGTTTTCCGGTAACAGGTCTTTTAAGTCGCGTTGAAGCGGCATTGATCGAACCACTTAGTATCGGTGTATATGCAGTACGACTGGCGGATAGTCAATATCCGGCTGTCGCTGCAATCTTTGGTGCTGGCCCCATTGGTTTAAGTATCCTGATGAAACTAAGAGCAGATGGTTTCAAGCATATTTCCATGGTTGAACCACTTGCTTACCGATTGGCTAAGGCAGGTGAAATAGGTGCAAAACTACTCATAGATCCCGAAAGCGAAGATGTTGAACGCCGGATCGAGCGCGCTTATGAAAGCCTGATAGATGTGGTGTTTGAAGCCAGTGGCGAACAAGATGCCTTGAATAATGCCTTAAAGATTCTAAAACCGGGCGGAAAGCTTGTACTGGTTGGTATCCCGCCCGATGCAAAGTATACGTTCAACATGGACCTTATGCGTCGTAAAGAGATCACAGTAATCAATGTGCGGCGCCAAAATCATGCTGTTGAAGAAGCCATTAAACTGGTGCATTCAGGTAAAATCGATGTGAAAAAAATGGTAACACACCATTTTAAACTGGAAGAAACCGATACCGCATTCGATCTTGTGGAAGGGTATAAAGATGGGGTGATTAAAGCGATGATCGATTTTGAATGATGTACTGCAAAAAAATCGTCACCCCTTTTCATGCACCTTGGGATGACGATTTACCTTTCTACATAATCGGAATTATTTTTTCCAGAGAAGTTCCATTTCCTCCAGCGTTTTATTTTTGGTTTCCGGGACCATTTTCCACACGAAAATCAACGATAGAACACTCATTGTTCCGTAAAACCAGTAGGTTCCGCCACTGCTGAATTCCATCATGGCAGGGTAGGTGGACGATATGAAATAATTGGCAGCCCACTGCGCAGCAACGGCCACAGCCACCGCTTTACCCCTGATCTTATTCGGAAACAGTTCGGAAATCAGTACCCAGCAAATCGGCCCCCACGACATCATAAACGATGCCGTGTAAATAATGATGAATACCAGCGTACCGATTCCAATCACCTTCATGAAAGCCAGAGTTCCTATGGCAAACATACCAATAGCCATCCCAACGGAACCAACCATCAGTAAAGGTTTTCGTCCCCATTTGTCTACGGTAAGAATGGCGACAACTGTAAAGATGACATTTACCAGTCCCATAACAACGGTCTGCAGCATCGATGCATCTTTTTCGGCGCCCATGCTTTCGAATATGCGCGGAGCGTAATAAAGGGCCACATTAATTCCCACGAACTGCTGAAATATCGAAAGTAAAATTCCGATGATAATCACCACTTTCCCATAAGAAAACAATTTGGCCGTAGAGTGCTCCACACTGTTTTTAATATCCGCAAAAATTTCCCTGGCGCGTTGTGCACCATTGATCCTGGTAAGAATCTGCATCGCCTTTTCATCCTGGTTTTTGATGGCCAGGTAGCGAGGTGTTTCCGGAACAAAAAACAGCAGAATACCAAATAACCCGGCGGGGATGGCTTCGGAGGTGAACATTCTTCTCCAACCCACCGAGTTGATCCATTCCAGTGATTGACCGTTGGCAATTCCCCAGTTTACAAAATAAACAACCAGCATACCGAATATAATGGCAAACTGGTTAAGCGAAACGAGTCGCCCGCGTATATCTGCCGGCGCTATTTCGCCAATGTACATCGGACTGACTGCTGAAGCCAGTCCAACACCAATGCCGCCGATGATGCGGTAAAAATTGAACATGTACAACAAACCCATGCTGGGTTCTCCTTTTTCAAAGAACAGGAACTCCGGATTTCCTGAGCCCAGGGCGGAAACAAAAAACAGGAAGGCCGCCAGAAACAGGGTATTTTTTCTCCCCAGTTTCGATGCCAGGATCCCACTGATACTGCCTCCGATAATGCAGCCGATAAGCGCACTCGAAATAGTTGCACCATGTGCCAGCGAGCTCAATCCCAAACTGTTGATCAGGTAGGCCTGTATCGATTTATCGGCACCCGAAATTACTGCTGTGTCGTAACCAAACAAGAGGCCACCAAGGGTGGCCACTAATGTTATTATTGATATGTAAAACAGATTCCTGTCTTTCATCAGATATACCAGTTGATGAGTTGCTCAAGCATTTCCTGTTTTCCACTGATTTGCTTCGGTTCACCAACTTCAGCTGCAATATTGCGCAGGTCTTCCAGACTGAGTTTTCCGGCCTCATAATCCGCTCCTTTACCTGAATCGAATGAAGCATAACGGTTATTACGCAAGTTGAGATAGGATGAATCACTCAAAATCTTATCAGCAATAACCAATGCGCGTGAAAACACATCCATTCCGCCAATATGTGCAATAAAGATATCTTCCAGGTCGGTGGAGTTTCTCCGTGTTTTGGCATCGAAGTTAATACCGCCGTGGGTGAAACCTCCTGCCTGCAGGATTTCGAGCATGGCTTCAGTAATTTCGTAAATACTGGTCGGGAATTCATCCGTATCCCATCCGTTTTGGTAGTCACCTTTATTCGCATCGATCGAACCGAGCAATCCGGCATCGGCTGCCATGCGCAGGTCATGTGCAAAAGTGTGTCCGGCCAGTGTGGCGTGGTTAACTTCCACATTCAGTTTGAAATCTTTTTCGAGACTGTGTTCTTTCAGGAATCCAATCACCGTTTGCGCATCGTAATCGTATTGGTGTTTGGTTGGCTCCATTGGTTTTGGTTCAATGAAGAAGGTTCCTTTAAAACCGGCTTTGCGACCATAATCGCGTGCAATATTGAGGAATCGTCCAAGGTGAGCCAGTTCACGTCTGGTGTCTGTATTATGAAGGCTCATGTATCCTTCCCGTCCACCCCAAAATACATATCCTGTTCCTCCAAGTTCAATGGTTGCATCGATGGCATTTTTTACCTGTGTGGCTGCATTGGTCAGTACAGTAAAGTCGGGATTGGTTGAAGCCCCGTTCATGTATCGCGGATTGGAGAATACATTCGCCGTTCCCCACAACAATTTAACGCCCGAGGCTGCCTGTTTTTCTTTTGCAACGTCCACCATTTTTTCGAGACGTTTTTCAATCTCGAATACCGTTCCGTCGCCTACCATGTCTGTGTCGTGGAAGCAGTAATACGGAATGTTCATTTTGGTGATAAATTCGAACGCAGCATCCATTCGTTCTTTGGCAGCGTCCATTTTGTCGCTGGCTCCATCCCAGGGAAAAATTTGTGTTCCCGGTCCGAAAGGATCTTCACCGGTTCCGCAGAAGGTATGCCAGTAAGCCACCGCAAAACGCAGATGTTCTTTCATGGTTTTACCCGCCACTACTTTGTTCTCGTCGTACCATTTAAATGCCAGTGGATTTTTCGATTCGGGGCCTTCGAATTTAATCTGGTCGATGCCCTTGAAATACTCTTTGTTGCCTTTTAATACTTCCATTTTGATTTATTTTATTGAATTTAAATTATTACAGTGTTTTCTCCAGTTGAATCTTCCAGTTTTCGAAAGCATCATCGTATTGCTGCTGTTTTGACGGGTCTGGTTCAACGACTTCAAGCTTTTCTAAATTTACAAACGCTTCTTCAAACGAATTGTAGAAAGCCGATCCTACTCCTGCTCCTCGAGCAGCACCAACAGATCCGTCTGTGTTATAGAGTTCGACGGTGGCCCCGCTGATGCCGGCCAGGGTTTCTCGAAAAATCGGACTAAGGAACATATTGGCTTTTCCGGCCCTGATGACAGATGCATCGATCCCGATGTTCTTCATGATGTCCATTCCGTATTTAAATGAAAATACGATCCCTTCCTGTGCGGCACGCAACAATTCACCCTTTTGATGAATATTGAAATTGATTCCTGAAAAAACAGAACCTGTATTTTTGTTGTTTAGCACGCGTTCGGCGCCGTTGCCAAAAGGAAGAATCGAAAGCCCTTTCGATCCGATTGGAACAGCAGCCGCCAGTTTATTCATTTCTTCGTAGGTGAGATTGTCACCAATCATCCGTTTTAACCAGGCATTCAGGATACCTGTTCCATTAATACAGAGCAATACCCCGAGGCGGGGATCGGAAACCGAGTGGTTCACGTGTGCAAAGGTATTCACCCTTGACTGCGGATCGAATTTGATGTCGCTGCTCACGCCGTATACGACACCCGATGTTCCTGCTGTGGTGGCAATTTCACCCGGATTCAGCACGTTCAGCGAAAGTGCATTGTTGGGCTGGTCGCCGGCACGGTAGCTTACTGTTGTTTTGGTTGAAAGCCCCAGTTCATCCGCAATTTGCGGGAGCAATTGTCCGGATATGCCAAAAGTGGGAACGATTTCCGGAACAATATCCTCAGAAAAACCGTAATTGTCGAACAGGAAGTTAGCCGGTCTGTTTTCCCGGAAATTCCACATAATACCTTCTGAAAGACCACTTACGGTCGTTTGTGCAGAACCGGTGAGTTTCATAGCTATGTAATCGCCGGGCAGCATAATTTTGTGCACTTTTTCGAAAAGCTCCGGTTCATTGTCTTTTACCCATTTCAGTTTCGAGGCGGTGAAGTTTCCGGGCGAATTGAGCAGGGTGGTCAGGCAGCGTTGTCCTCCAATTTCTTCGAATGCCCTGTCGCCAATGGCTGCTGCACGACTGTCGCACCAAATAATCGATGGACGGATCACATCCATGTTTTTGTCCACCATCACCAGCCCGTGCATCTGATAAGAGATTCCAATTGAAGCAATACTTTCCGGATCGACTTTTGCGGTTTGGAGCACTTCGGCCAGTGCCAGCTTCAGGTTTTTCCACCATAACCCGGGTTCCTGTTCTGCCCATCCTGCCTGGTGTGCGGTAATCTCCATCTCCTGTTTTGGATAAAACGAGGAGGCGACCAGTTCACCGGATTCTCCTTTGATAAGTGAAACTTTAACGGAAGAACTTCCAATGTCAAATCCAAGTAAATGCATGATAATTAATGATTTCGTTTAGTTAATGATATTAATCTGTTCTGTTCTGTTATGCTTACAAATTTAAGGGCAATTTTCTTTCGACAAAACTATAAAAAAGTGTTTTGTAGCATATTAAAGCGAACTCCGAATCTTCATGCTTGTAGGGACCTCAAATCTCATGGATCTATTTGAGCTCACAAATTCGGCAGCCTTTTGTCCCATCAAAGTAAAGTCGGTTGAAATTACTGTAATTCCGTTTTTCACGTATTTTTTCATGGGGGTTTCGTTGTAGGAAATAACACCGACTTCTTTCCCCGGTTCGAAATCCATTTCAGCGCATTGATCGAGAAGGTTGGCCAGTGTTCTGTCGCTGACCAGGAGGTACAGATTTCCTTTTTGTATTTGAAATGCTTCGCTGTCATAAATCACCCTGGAAGGGACTGCATTTTCGGTGCAGAATTTCTGAAAATACTCGATTGCTTCTTTTGGATGGTAAGTAAAAGAGGGGTAGTAAAAAACAAATTCTCTGTATTTATTTATGGCTGCCCGGTTTTCGAAAAGGCAGTGGTACAAAGCTTCACCAAAATTCTGATAAACAACTGAATGATTTTTAGCGGCATTGATTTTCCAATCGATGATCAGCAACTGTTCCTGAGGTATCCGGGAAATTATCTTCGATACTTTTCGGTTCTCAAAATTCATGATGATGTATTTACTGTATTTCCCGAGGCTTTCCTCGATTATCTTTTCGAATACATCAATGTTGTAGTGGTGGAAATGCAGGTCGACACTGATTCCTTTAGGCAGATGATTCAGGAAGGAGTGATACAGCACCTCTTTATAAGCTTTAAAAGTGTCGAGGAAAAGAAAAACTTTCGTGATTCTGCGCGTAACAAAATAGCCGCGATTTGGCACCGATTCCACGATACCGCGTTTTTTCAGTTCGGCATAAGCTTTAAAAACCGTGTCACGCGAAAGTTGGGTCTCTTTCATGATCTGGTTTACCGATGGCAGCATTTCGCCTTCTTTTAACTGGTTCTGGCTAATGGCATCTACTATCGAGTCGACCAGTTGCTGAAATTTAAGCACACTTGAGTTATTATCGATATTAATCTTCAGTTCGGTCATTATTCTGATATGGCGTTGTTCTGTTCTGTTCTACAAAACTAAAAAATATTGCATGCGGTTCTTTGTATGGCCCAAGTTTTATTCATTTTTACTTTTAACATTTATTAAACTCACTGCGATACTATACACCAGTTAATGGCGTTAATACAACAAAAGGATAGAGTGATGTAGATTTTCCAGTGGTTAAGTTTGGTCAGCAATTCTTTTAATGCTTCACTTTTATCCTTTTTTCTTTTCTTTTAAATTTATCCTCAAAACGAAAGATCATGATCCGGGAACTAATTATCAGAAACCGCAGTTACCGCCGTTTTGAAACAACTGTAAAAATAGCTCAAGAGCAAATTCAGTCATGGATCGATTTGGGAAGGATATCGGCGAGTGGACGGAATGCACAACCCCTTAAATATGCCATTGTCACCGACCCTGAAATGTGCAGCAAAATATTTCCGCACCTCGGGTGGGCCGGTTATTTGAGTGAATGGAGGGGGCCTGCAGAAAACGAACGTCCGGTAGCTTATGTTGTCGTGCTAAAAGATCGGTTGATCTCTGACAATCATTATTGTGACGATGGAATTGCCATTCAAAGTATACTGCTGGGTGCAGTTGAAGACGGTTTTGGTGGCTGTATCATTGGCTCGGTAAATAAAAGTAAGGTAGCCCGTTTGTTGCAACTTCAAGAGCATCTCGAGATTTTGTGGCTGATTGCTCTTGGCAAACCGGCCGAAAAATCGGTTCTTGAAACTGCAGAGGACGATATTAAATACTGGCGCGACGAGGCAGATGTGCATCATGTCCCTAAACGACCGCTCGACGAGATCATTATACGAAAGATCTGAAATAAAAACGGGACGAATTAACCGTCCCGTTTTTCAATTTAATCTACGAAATATTAACCTCGTATAAATAACGCTTTAATAATGTGCTGCGCCATTTTCGGATTTTCCTTCAGGCGACGCGTAGAATAGCCAAACCACTGTTTTCCATAAGGAACATAGACCCGCATCAGGTGTCCCTTGTCGACGATCGACTGACGTAATTCGGGTGTAACGCCATATAGCATCTGAAATTCGTACATGCTTTTTGGAATGTGAAGATCAATGATCATCTTCATGGATTCTTCAACCAGGTACTTATCGTGGGTGGCAATTCCCACATACATTTTATTCTCGAACATGTAACGTAAATCAGCCAGGAAATTCGCTCTCACTTCCTCGTAATCTTTAAAAGCGATCTGCTCAGGCTCAACATATATACCTTTGCACAACCTGAAATTAATTGGCGCATTGTCAGAATTGAGGTCGTTCAGTGCCTCCAGATCGCTCATGGTGCGCCGCATATAGGCCTGCAGAACCAACCCAACGTTTTTTGGAAAACGGGTCCGTAATTTTCTGAACAATTCAATTTCCAGGTCGACACACTGCGAATCTTCCATATCAATCCGTACAAAAGACTTTTTACTGGCAGCAAAAGCCACAATCTCGTGTATGTAATTGTAGCAAACCTCCTTATCAATTAGAAGTCCGAAACTGGTTGGCTTTAGCGAGAAGTTTCCTTTGATTTTTTCCGACGTAAAACGTTCGATAACTTCAAGGTATTCGTTTTTGTTTTTTTCGGCTTCATCAATCGAAGTGATGAATTCGCCGAGTATATCAATGGTAACTTCAATACCCTTTTCATTTAAAAGCTTCGATGCCAGCAGTCCATCTTCTAAAGTTTCTCCGGCAATGTACCTTTTCGAAAATACCCAGATCAGTTTTTTGGGCATGTAAGGCAGAATATTCGCAATGATCTTATTCAACATTTTAAACTTTAGGTAATTCAATTTTTTGACACCTTAAAAATACTATGGCACTGAAGTTTAATTCAATGATGTTTATCAGTGGGTAAGTATGATTTAATGCATGTTTTTTATTGAACTTGCTGGAAATTAACCACATGAAAAAAAAGTGTATTCCATTATCGCATTTCAACGAAACAATTATCTTTGTCCGAACTTTAAACCGAAGAACCATTTAGGTTGAATTTTTTAAAAGAAGATTAGAATGAAAGGATCGTCATTAATTGTTAATGCAGTTTTAGTTGTTGCAGTGATTGTTTTGTATGTGTTACATTTTACAGGCGGAAGTCCGGAAAGTCCGAATACAAGTGTTTCAAGAAATACGACGGATACGGGCAGTGGCTTAAGAATTGCTTATGTAAAAGCTGATTCGGTTATCGTGAACTATGACCTTGCGCAAGATCTGCATGATGAATTCACCAAGAAACAAGAAGCTTACACCACCGAATACGGTTCAAAACGCCAGTCGTTTGAAAAAGATGCTGCTGCTTTCCAGGAGAAGCTGCAACGCGGCGGTTTTCTTACCGAGCAACGTGCTGTTCAGGAACGCGACCGGTTATTGGGCCGGGAACAGGAAATTCAGAAACTCGACCAGGAGCTTTCGACCAAACTTGCAGATTTGCAGCAGTCGAACAATCAGCAGATATTGGATAACCTGATGGAATACCTCAAGAAATACAACGAAACAGCCCAGTATGATTACATATTCAATGGTGCTGATGTTTTGATTGGAAATGAAGCCCACAATATAACGGCTGAAGTATTAAAATCGTTAAATGAAGAATATAATGCTAAAAAAGCAGAATAAAACATCCTTTAAATAAAGCAAGAAATCCGGGTACTTCCCGGATTTTTTTTGCCTTTTATTCTAGCTTTGTGTCACCATGTTTGCCGATAAGTACTTACTTAAAAACAGCAATAAATCCGTAATTCCGCAAGATCCGGGGAAAAACACCGGCATTATTGTGGTTATTCCTTGTTATCGTGAACCGGATATCCGACTCACGTTGGAATCGCTGCTGAAATGTGATCCTGCACAGGCCGAGACCGAGGTAATCGTGCTGGTCAATCATTCCGAAGAAGCAACCAAAGAAACGAGGGAATACAACCGGAAAACAGCCGATGATCTTCAAAATTGGGTTGTACAAAATACGATGCCTGGTATTCGTTTCTTTATTGCCGGGCCGGTTGAATTGCGTAAAAAATGGGCAGGTGCCGGTCTGGCACGTAAAAGCGGCATGGATGAGGCGATAAGACGCTTCAATTTTTTAAATAGAGCCGATGGCATTGTTATTTCACTCGATGCGGATACGATAGTGGACCCAAACTACCTGCAAGCCATTGAAAATCATTTCATAAAAAATCCGAAACATGTTGGGGCTACACTAAAATTTGAGCATCAGACAGAAGGTTTGGATAAAAAGCATCTGGAGGGAATTCGATTGTACGAAGCCTATCTCGATTATTACAGGAGTGCGCTTGCTTACACCGGATATCCGTATGCGATGTTCACCATTGGATCTGCTTTCGCAGTGCGTGCTGATGCCTATGTCAGGCGCGGCGGAATGAATCGCAGGCAAGCAGGCGAAGATTTTTATTTTCTGCAAAATCTGGCACAAATTGGTAAAATCGGCGAGATCACTGCTACTGCAGTACATCCTTCTGCGCGGCTTTCCGATCGCGTTCCTTTTGGAACCGGTCCAATCCTGCAGCGCTGGATGAACGGTGAAGAAGACCTGACCAAAACGTATGCTTTTGCTGCTTTCCGCGATTTGAAATCACTGTTCGTTCGTATTTCCTTCCTTTACTTAATTTCGGATGGCGAGTACGAAAAACTGCTGAAAGAACTGCCACCAGCTGTTGCTCAATTTCTTGCATCCGACGATTTCAAAACTGAACTGGACGACCTCAACCGGAATTGTGCTTCAGCTGAATCGTTTAAAAATCGATTCTTTCAGAAATTCAATGCTTTCAAAATTCTTAAGTACCTGAATGCAGCGGGACAATTTTACCCAAAATCGGATTTAATGGAACAGATCCGATTTCTGGAAGAAGTTAAATGACTAAGTTGTGAACCCGGAAAATTGGCATTTAAGTTAATAATTTAATTCAATCTAAATAATGATGAAACGTCCTAAGAAATTGATTATTAGTGTTATATGTAATGTGTTGTTAAAATGGGATAAGAAAATGAATTCTGACCTTTGTTATTTTGCCAATCTTTGTACATTTGCGAAAACGTTAATGTTAAACTAAAACTGTTTGTTATGGCATATGTAATTTCAGACGAATGTATTGCATGCGGAACTTGTATAGACGAGTGCCCGGTTGACGCGATTTCAGAAGGAGATATCTATACGATCGATCCGGAACTTTGCACCGACTGTGGCTCATGCGCAGAGGTTTGCCCGGTAGATTGTATTTCAATCGACGAATAACACCGGTCGACATAAAACATTTCAAATGATCCGAATATCTAATGATGTTCGGATTTTTTTTGCCTTGATTTAAAATCCATTCAGGTTGATCAGTACGGTTGGCAGTAACAACAAAAAACCCAGCACTACCAGAATACCCATAAAAGGTAATACCCATTTAAACCATTTATCGTATGGAATGCGAGCGACTCCTAGTACGCCGATCAATACCCCTGAAGTGGGTGTGATGATATTGGTAAATCCGTCGCCCAGTTGAAAAACGACTACCGTTGCCTGTCGCGATATTCCGATCAGGTCTGAAATTTGTGACATGATTGGAATGGTGAGCGCTGCCTGACCAGAACCGGATGGAATAAAAACATTCAACGCTGTTTGAATGAGGTACATAATGCCAATAGAACCCACTTTTCCAAAATTCTGCATCGATTCGGAAACGTAAAAAAGAATGGTATCAATAACATTCCCGTCTTCCAGAATAACCACGATTCCCCGCGCCAGACCAACGATCAGTGCCGCCGGCAAAATATCTTTGGCACCTTCAAGGAACAGTTTTGTAATGGTGTTTGGCGATTTGTTGGCGGCAATTCCGGCAAGAATTCCCATCGCAAAGAATATGGTTGCAATTTCTTTCATGTACCAGCCATGTCCCATCACTCCAATAACCAGGAAAACAATGGTAAAAGTAAGCAGGATAAGAATGTAGAATTGCACCGAACGACGCAATGTTATAAATCCTAACAGCATAAAGAGGATGGTAGCAGCGGGAATGGCCGGAATCCGAATCTCGGTATTGCCAAAATGGATATGACTTTCGGGATTGAAAACCGAAAAAGCGATCAGCGATAGCGAGAGAAATAGCAGAGTAGCCCACGCCGGTTTCCGATTGATCTGTTCAGTTTCGAGATTGGTTGATGCATTTCTTGAACGCCAGTGCCGGTCATCATCATATACCGGAGATTTTTTGGGATCTTTTTTGATTTTTGCAGCATATCTCAGAATGAATGCGAAGCCAACAATATTGATCACCGTCCACATAAAAACACGGTATTCAATGCCCGAAAACAATTGGATGTCGGATAATCCCTGGGCCACTCCAACGGTAAACGGATTCAGAAATGCACCTGCAAATCCCAGAGCAGCAGCAACAAAACATAAGGAAACACCAACGATGGAATCATAGCCCATAGAAACGGCCAGCGGAACAAAAATTATAGTAAAAGCGATGGTTTCTTCGCTCATGCCAAATACAGCTCCAAATGAACTGAAAATAGTCATGATGCCAAGCAAAACCAGGTTGTCGACACCAATCTTCCCCAGGATTTTTGATCGTTCAAACTGCTTAAGGAATTTTAAAAATGAATGAATTCCAACATCTATAGATCGGCTGTCGTTCAGGATCCAGAAGGCACCCCCGATCATGATGATCAGCACAATGATATTTGAGGTACGAAGAAAGCCGTCAAAAAACGAAGAAAAAACCTGCCAGGTTTGAACTTCTTTCTCCGCAATCTGGAACGAATTGCTTTTGATAATTTCTCGCTCGATCCCATTTACGGTTTTCAATTCCCGTTCATAGGTACCGCCCGGGATGATCCATGTCAGCACAGCACTAAGTACAATCAATGAGAAAATAATAACATAGGTATGAGGAACTTTCTTCAGCATGTTTAACTGGTTTGTTGCCTAAAATAACAATAATTGTGGGTATAAGACCGAAAAAATAGCGTGAAAGCAGATTGATTGCCTTGTCCTTTGTTAATGATATCCATCGATTTAAATTATGTTGATAAAACGTTGTTTTATTGTTTCGATTTCGTACCTTATTGTTTAAAAATCATTTGTAATGAAAATACTTCTCGAAAATATAAAAGAACTTGTTCAGGTCGAAAACGATCCGGTAAATTTTAGAGCCGGTGAAGACATGGCCAAAGTCGACACGATTAAAAATGCCTTTTTAATTCTTCGTGATGAGATAATTGAGGATTTTGGTACTATGGATCAGTTAAAAGACAAGTACCGCGATGATGATCTTTTGGTGGAAATCGATTGTTCTAACCGGCTTGTTTACCCCAGTTTTTGCGATTCGCACACCCACCTGGTTTACCCCGCACCACGCGATAAAGAATTTGTCGACCGCATTAAAGGACTTTCCTACGAAGAAATTGCACGACGTGGCGGCGGTATTTTGAATTCTTCGAAGCTTTTGCACGAAACTTCAGAGGAAGAACTGTACAATAGTGCGATGGAACGAGTGGTTGAGATTATTAAAATGGGTACCGGAGCAGTTGAAATTAAAAGTGGTTACGGTTTGAATCCGGAGGACGAACTAAAAATGTTGCGTGTTATTCGCTGGATAAGGGAAACTTCGCCGATTTGTGTGCGATCCACTTTTTTGGGTGCCCATGCCATACCCCTCGAGTACAAAAGCAATCCATCGAAGTATGTGGATGTGGTGATCAATGAAATGATCCCACAGGTGGCTGCCGAAGAACTGGCCGATTACATCGATGTATTTTGCGATCAGGGCTTTTTTTCGGTTCAAGATACCGAGCGAATATTAATGTCCGGGATGAAATATGGACTACGACCCAAGATTCATGCTAATGAATTGGGGCTTACCGGCGGCGTGCAAGTTGGAGTAAAATATAATGCGCTTTCCGTCGATCACCTCGAGTTTATTGAAGAAGAAGAGATTACTGCGTTAAAAGATACTGAAACCATGCCGACAGTGCTTCCGGGAGCCGCTTTTTTCCTTGGAATGAAATTATCCCCGGTGCGCGAAATGATCAATGCCGGACTACCTGTTGCACTGGCATCCGATTACAATCCCGGATCGTCGCCCAGTGGGAATATGAGCCTCATTTCGGCGATGGGATGCATCAAATATAAAATGCTTCCTGAAGAAGTGATCAATGCTACCACTTTAAACTCGGCTTATGCGATGGGGCTGAACGAATCTTATGGCAGCATCGCCAAAGGGAAAATTGCCAATTTATTTATAACTTCAGAAATGTCCGGAATCGAGTACCTCCCATATTCTTACGGTTCAAACCTGGTAGAAACCGTTGTTTTGAACGGCGAGGTTCAATCTTTCTGAACGCTGTAAAAAGTCATACTCTTTCTATCCTTTGATGGCTAATTTCGCCTTGAATCAGCAACGGATGTTCGTTTTTCAATGTCTGTAAATAGTGTATTAAATTATGAAAAAAATAATCGAGTGCGTGCCTAATTTTTCAGAAGGTCGCAATGAAAGTATAATCAAAGAAATAACTGATGCAATTGAAAGTGTAGCCGAAATCAGCTTGCTTGATGTTGATCCGGGAAAAGCAACAAATCGCACGGTGGTCACCTTTGTTGGCGATCCCGACGATGTGATCGAGGCTGCTTTCAGGGGTATAAAAAAAGCCGCAGAATTGATCGATATGAGCAAGCATCACGGCGAGCATCCGCGCTTTGGAGCCACCGATGTTTGTCCGCTGGTTCCGGTGGCCAATGTAAGCATGAATGAAGCAGTGGAATATGCCCGTAAATTGGGGAAAAGGGTAGGGGAAGAACTGGGAATTCCGGTGTTTGCATACGAGTTCGCAGCGTTTAAAGAAGAACGTCGCAGTCTGGCCACCTGCCGTTCGGGTGAATATGAAGCTTTAAGAGAGCGCATCACCACCGAAGAATGGAAGCCTGATTTTGGGCCTGGCGAATGGAATAAAAAAGTAGCCGGAAGTGGCGCAACTGCCATCGGTGCCCGGAATTTTCTGATCGCTTACAATATTAACTTAAATACCACTTCAACCCGTCGTGCCAATGCCATTGCTTTCGATGTGCGGGAAGCAGGGCGTGTGAAACGCGAAGGAAATCCAGTCACCGGAAAAATTGTGACCGATGAGAACGGCGAACCCGTGCGTATTCCGGGTACCTTAAAAAAAACACGTGCTATCGGTTGGTTTATTGAGGAGTATGGCGTGGCGCAGATTTCGATGAACCTGACTGATATTACAGTCACTCCGGTTCATGTGGCTTTTGATGAAGTAACCGAAAAAGCACGTTTACGCGGAATTCGTGTGACAGGCTCAGAACTGGTGGGACTGATTCCATTACAGGCGATGCTGGATGCCGGAAAATATTTCCTGAAAAAGCAGCAACGCTCAACTGGTATTGCCGACGAGGAGATCATTAAAATAGCTGTAAAATCACTTGGACTGGATGAGTTGTATCCTTTTAATCCGAAGAAGAAAATTATAGAATATGTCATTGATGACAAGTCGGCTAAAAAGCTGATCGATCTGACGCTCACACAATTTAAAGATGAAACTGCGTCGGAATCTCCGGCACCGGGTGGTGGATCAATTTCAGCTTATGTTGGCGCCTTAGGTGCGGCACTGGCAGCTATGGTAGCCAACCTTTCTGCACACAAACGTGGCTGGGACGAGCGCTGGGAAGAATTCTCGGAATGGGCAGAAAAAGGGAAGCACTTTCACACTGCTTTGTTGAACTGTGTGGATGAAGATACCGACGCGTTTAATAAAATTATGGCCGCTTTTGGTTTGCCAAAATCAAACGAACAGGAAAAATCCGAACGTAAACAAGTCATTCACGATGCCACAAAAAATGCCATTGAAGTACCTCTAAAAGTGATGCAACTCGCTCACGATTCCATGGAAGTGATGGCTGCAATGGCCGATTTCGGCAATCCGAATTCAGTTTCGGACGCCGGTGTTGGAGCACTTTGTGCCCGCACAGCCGTGGAAGGCGCTTATCTGAACGTAAAGATCAATGCTGCAGGATATAGCGATAAAGTTTTTGTCGAAGAAAAACTGGGTATGGCTGAAAATTTGTTGAAATCGGCCAAAGAAAAAGAGGTAAAAATACTTGAGATGGTAGACAAAAAAATTGAGGGATAGCTTTTGGATGTCTATCCGATTTCAGATTACGAGCGTCACCCTGAATTTATTTCAGGGTCTTTCAGTTATTAAACTGGTTCTTTAGAAGGAATAGATACTGAAACAAGTTCAGTATGACGTACAAGAAAAGAATTAAATTAATGTGGAAATCCTGAAGAGATTTATCTAAAGCAGTGGCAGGTAGTCACTGCTTTAATTTAGCAATCTTGTCAGCTACCGATCCCCGCTCACTCATTCTAATGATCCAAAACAGGAACAGAACCCATTTTCCGGGTTGAGTAATTATTTTGGTTTTTGCCGCCACTTTCAGGTCTCTGGCAGCAATTTGTTTCGACCAATAGGTGGAGTTTGATTCTGCCATTTTTTGCGCATATTTCCAGGCTCCTTGGCGCGCAATTTTCATGCTCCAGTCGATAATGTGATTGTCTACTTTATTTGAAAGTCGGAGGATTTTTCGCAGAAACGGCCAGATTGAGGAAAGTCCATTTTGTACTTCATCCACCATCGATGCGAGAATTTCGTTGATACGAATAAAATCTGCTTCCAGGTCTTCAATTTTGTTGGAATCCGAAATTTCTGCTGCTGCAATTCCAAGATCGAGATTGATGTGTGCGTTCATACCCAGTAAAAGATGTTGAACAACCAGCAGGTTTGAATTTTCTGCTTCAGTAAAAGCCACTTCCCACGATTTTGTAACGGACATTTGAGTCTTCCTGTCGTAATAGGCATCGATGTAGCGTTTCGCAAAAACCACGTCCAGCTTTTCCATGCGCGGGCCGTCATCAAAATAACCCGACTCGATACCTTCTTTAACTTTCACTGTTACCTTTTGGTAAAGCACTGCAAAATAGCCCAGTGTGCTTTGACTGGCCGAAGATTCTGTAATTATTTCATCTAAAACAGCAATAACCTCGTCGATTGTGGTAACTGGCTTCATTTGGCGCGATTCATAAATTTCTTTTATAACAACCAAAAACAGCCCGGGTTGAAAACAAAAGAATCCACGCATACGGATTCCTTTGTGTATGCTTTTTTGAGGGTGGTAATTTCTCTTTATTTATTTCTGGCCACGAGGATAATTATGAGCACTCGTGCAATCAGAAAAGTTATGATGCCAACCAGCGGCCCGACCAAAGCCATTTTTAAATGACTGGCAAACATGCTTGGACTGATATCGCCGGCGGCCTGGATTTTATCGAAAGCCGAGATCAAACCGATGGTTCGCCCTAAATAACCCCAGGCAATGCAAAACCACGAAATGGAAACAATGAGTGATTTTGTTTTGTCAATATCGGCTTTTCCGAGCGTTGCCCGAACAAACAACACAACCATTACAAGAAGTAAAATCAAAATTGGATAAGTGATATAAACACCTCCGTCGTTGAGAATTTCAATAAGATGCGACATAGCTTAATTATTTTATGAATACTGAATCGAATTTACAGAAGATTCACTATCCAATTTTGTAATTGCGACCGGTCAAACAATTAAAATGCTTTTTGACAGATTTAAAGGTATAAAATGAAATTCAACCAAAAAACAGCAAATGACCGCATAAAATGGTCCATTGGTCTATAAAGAACCTGCGATTCAAAGAAAATGCGTAACATTGTTTATATGAATTTGTTGCGTTTTATAAAGACACGTTTGGTTTGGGTTCACCTGTTGTTGTGGATAGCTGTTTGGTTTTTCTTTGTTTACTTTTTTAGCTACAACAACAACAATATACGCTACATTTTATGGTTCTCCAGCCTGCTACTTCCACTCACTATGGGAGTTACCTATTTTATGGTCTACTTTTTAATTCCGCGGTATCTACTCGCAAAAAAGTACTGGAAATTTGGGCTTTATACATTTTACCTGGTTGTATTTACCTCGTACGAAATTGTGTTGTTGCTTTATGGTTGTCTTTATTTTCTGCTGAATTTCGATATAACCAATATGCCGCCGATGAGCAAGAATTTTACGTTTGTAATTGTGCTTGTCGTGTTGGTTGTTGGTTTTGTAAGTTTCGCAAGTTTGCTGAATCACAATTTCAAAACGCTGTCGAAAAACAAGGAACTTCAGAATAAAATTCTTGAAACACAACTTCAGCTAAAAGAACAGGAGTTGCATTATTTAAAGCGACAAATTCATCCGCATTTTCTGTTTAATATGCTGAACACGATATATGGATTTGCATTGAAACAGTCGATACACACACCGGAAATTATTTTGAAATTGTCGAATCTACTTGATTACATTCTTTACCAGGTGGATAAACCGCGCGTAAGTTTAAAGGAAGAAGTGCTACACATAAAAGAATACATCGATCTGGAGAAAATTCGTTTTAAAGATACCTTGAAAGTGATTTTTCTGGCTGATGAGATCGATGAAACAATTCAGATTGCACCCATGCTTTTGATCCCTTTTGTAGAAAATGCGTTCAAACATGGTAATTTAGTTGAAGGCTATCTTCAAATAAAAGTAGTGATAAAGCTCATGGACAACCGTCTTGAGTTTACAATCGATAATACCTATCTGGAGGATGAGGAAGAAGAGAAAAACGGCGGAATTGGTTTGTTAAATATCCATAAGCGTTTGGAGCTGAATTACAAAGATAATTACCATTTAACTGGAAAGGTGGAAGGGCAGTGGTATTCGGCCAAACTGGTAATCGACGATCTTAGAAAAGTGAAGAAGGATGAATAATATTAAATGCATTATCGTGGATGATGAGCCCGTGGCACGTGAGATTCTTGAAACTCACCTGAAAAAAATCGAAAACGTTGAAATAGTGAAGAGCTGTAAAAATGCCATGGAAGCTTTTCAACAGATCAGCCATCAGGAAATTGATTTGATATTTTTGGACATTAATATGCCTGAAATATCCGGATTATCACTGGCCCGATCGATTAACAAAAACATTAAAATAATATTTACGACCGCATACCGCGAATATGCTGTTGATGGTTTCGATCTGCAGGCCGTTGACTATTTGCTAAAACCCATTTCTTTTGAACGTTTGTTGCAGGGCGTCAATAAATACTTGAATGAAACGGTTCATGTGCAGCAAGAACCAGTGGAAAGGATCAGTTCAGAAAGCAATGAAACCTTTTTTGTCCGGTCGGACCGGAAAATGGTAAAAATTGATTGCGATGAGATTCTTTACATTGAAAGCATGGCCGACTACATTCGTATTTTTTTGAAAACAAAAAATGTGGTAACCCGCGAAACCATATCCAATATCGAGGCTAAACTGCCAAAGAATGAGTTTTTGCGTGTCCACCGATCGTATATTGTGGCTCAAAATGCTATTGATTCATTTACTGCAGAGTATGTAGAGATTGGTAAAAAGCAAATACCCATTAGCCGCAGCTACAAGAATGAAGTGCTTAAATGGCTGGAAGATTGATGCTTGCTGCTGATATAGATGAATTAACTGTTTTGAAGCGTTAAGGCTTTAACTTCTTCCATAAGTCGTTTGTGTTTTGTAGAAGTCAATCCCAGTTTGTCCAGCTCGTGCACATTGGCGAGAATTTGCCTGCACAACACGATGCCGGCTTCCATAAGTGCCTGTTTCTGTTTGTGCGTCAGTTGGGTAAGCGAAGTTATTGGAAAGAGGTGGTGCTTTTCAATCCGATCTTTTAATCCTGCGTTTTTCGGGAAATCCCAACTCAACATTTTTAGCCTGCTGCACATCCCATAGGTTGTGGCGTCTTCCGAGAATCGGGTATTGGTAACCACCCAGCCTTCGAACTGGAAATCTTTGAATTCCGGATCGTTTTTCCGTCGCTCAATAATGTCGTTCATGCGCGAACGAATATACAGCGGAACCTGTACATTCGATATTTTATCGGCACTGTTGTGGTATTTACATTCCATCAGAAACTGGGTATTGGAGTTTGTGGCCACCACATCCACTTCGTGTTGCACGCAAATACCTTGTATCAGCTGACCCGTTTTCACTTTGTAACCTTCAGCTTTCATCAGTTCACCAATAAAATGTTCAAAAGGGTAACCGGTTGGTCCCAGTTCCATAATCGCCTTTTTTAGTTTATACCGGGCGGCTAAACTGCCTCTTTTTTGCCGCAATAATTTAAAGGCACGAATATAAATTTTTTGCGTAGTTACGCCTTCATAAAGCCAGTTGACGATGTCGTTTACAATGAATGAGATGTTTGCTTCAGAAGCGCCGGCTTTACGCAGTGAATTTTCAAGTTTTTGTTGAGAGAACGGTTCCATTTCTCCCGAAGCTTTTCGGACCAAATGTCTGTTTTGCATTGCTTAAATTTGAATCCGCTAAATTACCAATATTCCTGACTTATAGCAGCAATTATAAGCAGTGCAGAATTAATTTGGCACATGAACGCGCATCATTTATCTTTACCTGAAATCAATTCAACCCTAGTAAATGGAACGAAGAACTTTTCTGAAAACTACCGGACTCACTTTTGGAACTTTAGGCTTCGCCGGTTCTGCCTCAACACTCCTGGCAAATTCGGCAAACATAAATCATTTACCGCGTTGGCGGGGATTTAACCTGCTCGATTATTTTTCGCCCAACAAAGCAGACACAAGTCGCGGCTTTACTTCGGATGAAGAATTGAAGTGGATGGCTGACTGGGGTTTCGATTTTGTGCGCATTCCAATGGCCTATCCGCGTTATGTGAAGTTCGATCCAACAAAGAACATTTCTCCGGACGATGTACTAAACTTTGACGAAAAGGTAATGGACGAAGTGGAAGCTCTGGTCGATAGAGCCAACAAGTATAAAATTCATGTGAGTCTCGATTTGCATCGTGCCCCGGGTTTTTGTGTGAATGCCGGCTTTCATGAACCTTACAATCTTTGGGAAGACCAAGAAGCACAGGAGGCTTTTTATTTGCATTGGGAGATGTGGGCCAAACGCTTTGCTTCCCGGTCGCGTGACCAGATCAGCTTCGACCTTGTTAATGAGCCGTGTACGCGCGAAGATATGAATGATCAGTATTCGAAACGTGGCCCGATTCCCGGAGCTTTATACCGTGAAGTGGTGCTAAAAAGTATGGAACGGATCCGGAAATACAATGCTGATCGCATAATAGTGGCGGATGGAAATAATGTGGGCGCTGATTTTATTCCTGAAATTGCGGACCTGGATGTTGGTCAGAGTTGCCGGGGTTATTTTCCGCACTACATTTCACATTATCGTGCCCCATGGGTTTTCGAGAATCCCGATGATTCACCTGAGGTCGTATGGCCCGGAACAATCGACGGGAGATATTTCGACAGAAAGACGATTGAAGATTTTTACCGACCCTGGATTGAAGCAGTAAATCGGGGAGTTGGTGTGCATTGCGGTGAGTGCGGCTGTTGGAATCAAACGCCTCACGATGTATTTCTGGCCTGGTTCGAGGATGTACTGAGTGTTCTTACCGAAAATGGAATTGGATGGGGACTTTGGGAATTCAAAGGAACATTCGGCATTCTGAATTCAGGACGGAAAGACGTGGATTATGAAGACTGGCATGGATATAAACTGGATCGAAAACTTTTGCGGCTGTTGCAGAAATATTAATTGAAGACTTATGACCTCGGTTTTGGAAATAAAAAAAGGATAGGTCAACACCTATCCTTTTCGTCTAACTAAACCAATAAAACTAATCAAACCTAAACTTATGAACTAAAACTATACACCAAAAATAGGGTAAAAATCCTTACGCAAGGTTAACAGAATGTTAAAAAATGTGTTTTATAACATACTTTAAATCTATGGCAGTTCAATGAAATTTATGGAAACGTTTGCGGAAATAACAGGATCAAAAAAAACAATGTATGAAATGTTTTGGAGATGGGAAATGAGAAAATAAAATAATCATGATTTCCGGGAATCACCAACAGACATGAAAACAAAGATTTTACTCTCCCTCTCTATGCATACCTTAGAGAGGCCTGCCTGCCGGTAGGCAGGGATGATTGTGTAGCAGGCACAATCAGGGTGAGTCTGATAACTGTGAGCCATTTTTCGCTGTTGATTTTCGGTAGACTTTCAAAAAAAAGGACGGGTCAATACCCATCCTTTTCATCTAACTAAACCAATAAAACTAATCAAACCTAAACCTATGAACTAAAACCTATGCTGCAAATGTATGCTGAAAGATCTTAATCAAAGCAAAACGAATGTTAAAAAATGTGTTTTGTAACATTTTTTAATTCAATATTAATTTATTCACGAATTTTAACAAAAAAGCCTTCAGTCTGCCAACTGAAGGCTTTAAGTATTTTAAACAGTAAGTTTTTATTCCTTATTCTTGGGTTCATCTCCGGCGATTGAATCACGCATTGATGTATCGGCCATAATGTTTTTGTAGCGCATGTAATCCATCACACCCAAATTGCCTGACCGGAAAGCTTCTGAAATTGCAAGTGGAACCTGGACTTCTGCTTCGATAACTTTCGCACGTGCTTCCTGCGCTTTGGCACGCATTTCCTGTTCCAGTGCAATGGCCATTGCACGGCGCTCCTCGGCTTTTGCCTGGGCAATGTTTTTATCGGCTTCAGCCTGATCGATCTGTAGCACAGCACCAATGTTTTTACCAATATCGATGTCGGCAATATCAATCGACAGGATTTCAAAAGCTGTTCCTGCGTCAAGACCTTTTTCAAGAACTACCCGGGATATAAAGTCCGGATTTTCGAGTACGGCTTTATGGGAGTGCGACGAACCGATAGAGGATACTATTCCTTCTCCAACACGAGCCAGTACTGTTTCTTCTCCGGCACCGCCAACCAGTTGTTTAATACTGGCGCGAACGGTTACCCTGGCTTTCGCGATCAACTGAATACCGTCTTTGGCAACGGCCGTAACTGGCGGTGTATTGATCACTTTTGGATTCACCGACATCTGCACGGCCTCAAACACATCCCGCCCGGCAAGGTCGATAGCTGTAGCCATATTAAATGGCAACTCGATATTTGCTTTTGACGCCGATACAAGTGCATGCACAACGTTTGCCACATGACCACCGGCCAGGTAATGTGCTTCCAGCGCATCACGACTCAGTGGCACATCGGCTTTGGTTCCTTCAATCAATGCCCGTACAATAACTCCTGGTGGAACTTTACGGAAACGCATCAGGAATAACTGGATGAGCGAAATTCGAACTCCCGATACCAGGGCAGAAAACCACAGCCCGATCGGAATAAAATAGAGGATGATAAATAAAAGTACAATTACACCTATTATCAATCCCCATGTGCCTACGGTTTCAATCATTTTATTTCTTTTTTAATGGTTCAACAATTATTTTATTCGAAACGATCTTCAGAACTTTGATTTCGGTGTTGTGATCGATGAAAGCACCGGTTGATTGTGCTTCAACCACTTCACCGTTCACCCTTACTTTTCCCATAGGTGCCAGTCTCCCAATGGTTTTTCCGGTGTCTCCAGCCACTATTTTTTGGTTATTGATTAACTCTACTTTTCCATCAATGTTTTTCTCGAGTATCATTTTTTTACCGGTCCTTGACTTGAAGAAGTAGTAAACCATGGCCGGCGCAAGAATCATAACAACGATCAGGGTGATGAAGCCGGCAGTATTGCCCAACTCGGTAAAGGCAATATAAACACTGGCAATCAGGAGTAAAAAACCTCCTATTCCTGCAATAGTGACACCCGGAATTACAGCAAACTCAATCAGCAAGAGTACGAGCCCGAGCAAAATGAGCAGAATAATGGCAAATATCGACATGGTTTAATCAATTGTAGCATTTAGTTCACGTTCAATCAGAGCATCTTTCATGGGTTTCAGTTTTTCAAAACTTCCTTTCTTTACGTCGCATTTGCCTTTGTAATGCACCAGGAAAGTACATTGCGTGGCCTGCTCGTATTCGTGCTCGCAAATTTCAATAAGCGCATCGATTACATAGTCGAAAGTATGCACATCGTCGTTGTGCAAAGTCAGGTAATTCTCCTTTAGAACTTCCTCATTCGAATCGCTGGTTGGTATTTTTTTCGGCTCTCTGATCGTCATCTCTCTCCCTCAAGTTTTTTTGCTTCTTCCAAAGTTATTCTTTTTCCGTTAAAATACGGCACAACAAATGCATCTTCTATACCTTCCTGTCGAACCTGGTTTTGCATTTTTACGGCATCCTGCAAATTCGTGAGATTTCCCGTGGTATACACCACAACACCGCGATCATCGGTATAGTTTTCAATTTTACGGATGTAGGACAATTTATCGAATTTATTTTTCACATAGGATGGCAGCCCCCGGCTGTAAGCGCCAATTTGAATCTTATATACCAGTTCGTCGCCGGTTTCATCTTCTTGTTCTACAGACGCAATATTCAAATTTTCCAATGCTTCCACAGGAATGATGATTGCCGTATCAGGAATTGTGGTTTTACTTTCCTTCTTATTATGCAGCGTCTGAGTTTGATTTCTCAAGTCGTCGGCAAAAGTAATACGCTCTGTTTCAGGCAGGGAATCCCAATAATCATTCTCGGCATTAACAGCCAGTCTTCGGTGTTCCCGAACAGCCAGCTGAAGATCGAACAGTTCTTGTTCGGCACCTATAATTTGTTCACCCAGGCGATTTCGTTCAGTCGATGTGCGGGCCTTGGCATAATCCGAACGCCACTGGTCAGTCTGCTCCTGCAAACTGTCCAATTGTTCAGATGCTTCTTTCCATTTCAGGTAATTGCTGAGTCCATCTTCAGTTTGGAAATTGGCAGTGTCGATGTAGGTCATATCACTGTTCACCTCAAAATCGATGAATACGGTTGGTGCTGTGGAATTCTGTTCTTCTGCAGAAATTGATTGACTAATAGGAGCGTCAGATGAAAGTGTATCTGATTCCATCGAATCCATTTCCGGATAAACGGGTTCAACTGAAGTGGTTAGTGTGTCTGTTTCTGTTGTCTTTGGAAGCGGAACAGGTGCAATATCCACCGACGTTTCATCCGCAGAAACGAAGGGATTGATATGGTCTTCGCATTGCTCAATTTTTAAGGCCAGTTGCAGTTCCTGTTGTTCTTCGGCAGTCGATTGGTTTTGAAAAGATTGGTAATGACTCAACGCTTCTTCCCAGCGGTTTTGGGCATGGTACTGTACAGCAAGGTAATAATCCGTTTTCAGGGGAGATTCACCAGTACTTCCTTTTAACAAATAAATAATTTCTTTAGAGCCATAATGTTGATTTTCGGTTCGGCAGGCCCCGTAAAAATAGTTCACCATAAGGTGATCGGGATTTTTCTCGAGAAGTGGTTTTAATAATTTCTCGGCTTCCACGTACTGTCCGCGATCGTACATTTTTATGGCCTCGACCAGCTGACTGTCCTGATCTTCAGCAAAAAGCACTGAAGGCGCAAACAATAAAAAGACAGTTGTTGTTAGAAGTACAAAAGTTATTCTCAGTTCCATACCAAAACAAATTCGGCTTTTGATAGGTAAATTTAACAAAAAACGGTGTTTTGCGAATTTAAATTAGTCTGAATTAAATGAAGTGAAGTAAATCGTGACCCTGAGAAATAACATTAATAAATTATATTTGTAGAACGTAATTAAACAAGAAAATGACAAGTTTAAAAGTAGGCGACAAAGCTCCCGCTTTCCACGGAGTAAATCAGAATGGAGAAAAAATCAGTTTGAGTGATTTTACGGGTAAAAAACTGATTTTATATTTCTATCCGAAAGACAATACACCCGGCTGTACAGCTGAATCTTGTAATCTGAATGAAAATTATGACGCATGGCTCGAAAAAGGATTTGAGGTGGTAGGCGTTAGTCCGGATTCTCAAAAATCGCATCAAAATTTTATCAGTAAGTTTGGCTTACGTTTTAATTTGATTTCCGATACGGAAAAAGAAATTCTGGAGGCTTATGGTGCCTGGGGCGAAAAATCGATGTACGGGAAAAAATATATGGGTGTTTTGCGTAAAACATTTGTTATTGATGAAGACGGTGTGATCATTGAGATCTTCGATAAGGTGCAAACAAAAGACCATACCAACCAAATTCTGAAAACATTAAACTTATAAGCTAATCATAAATGACCAAAGAAGAAAAAACTGAAATGAACAAGGAAAAGCTGAAAGCGCTTCAGCTTACGATGGATAAAATTGAAAAAAGTTACGGAAAGGGTTCCATTATGCGCATGGGCGATCAGGGTGACGAAAATGTACCGGCCATTTCCTCCGGTTCCATCGCACTGGATGTTGCGCTTGGCGTTGGTGGGTACCCGAAGGGTAGAGTTATTGAGATTTACGGACCGGAATCGTCAGGTAAAACAACGCTGGCTATTCATGCCATCGCTGAAGCACAAAAAGCAGGTGGAATAGCTGCCTTCATCGATGCTGAACATGCATTCGATCCGTATTATGCCCGTAAACTGGGGGTGAATATCGATGAGTTGTTAATCTCGCAACCAGATAATGGAGAACAGGCTCTTGAGATTGCTGATAACCTGATCCGTTCAGGTGCGCTCGATATTGTAGTAATTGACTCAGTAGCTGCCTTAACGCCAAAAGCAGAATTGGAAGGCGAAATGGGTGATTCGAAAATGGGTTTACAGGCACGTTTAATGTCGCAGGCCTTGCGAAAGCTCACGGCCAACATCAATAAAACCAAGACTTGCTGCATTTTCATTAACCAGTTGCGCGAAAAAATAGGGGTGATGTTTGGTAACCCGGAAACCACTACCGGAGGGAACGCATTAAAATTCTATTCTTCAGTGCGTTTGGATATTCGTCGTATCGGTCAGATTAAAGACGGCGATGAAGTGAACGGTAACCATGTTCGCGTTAAAGTGGTGAAAAACAAAGTAGCACCGCCTTTCCGTAAAGCCGAATTCGATATTATGTATGGAGAAGGCATTTCCAAATCAGGCGAAATTATCGATTTAGGGGTACAGTTCAACATCATCAAGAAAAGTGGTTCGTGGTTTAGCTACGGCGATACTAAACTGGGTCAGGGCCGCGAATCGGTGCGTAATCTTGTTATGGATAATCCTGAACTGGCCGGTGAACTGGAAACAAAAATCATTGAAGCCATCACGGGTAATGTTACTGCAGTTTAAGAAGTAAAATCATAGACAGAATGTACCGGGTGAATTGTTTCTGTCGATTCATCCGGTTTTTTTTAGCACAACGTATGAAAGTATTGAAATTTGGCGGTACCTCCGTAGGTTCGGCCGCAAACATCAAACGAGTTAAAGACATTGTTCTGACTCAACAGGACGATGTTATTGTTGTTGTTTCCGCCTTGGGCGGAATAACCGATAAAATATTGAAGGCAGCAGTGAATGCTGCTTCAGGAACAGGGGACTTTCATACGGAACTTACGGAAATAAGAACGAAACACAACCAAACTATTGGTGAATTGTTCAATGGACCGGAAGAAGTACATGCTGTTGTTGAAACCTTACTGGATGAACTCGAACAAATTTTAACCGGGATTACGCTGGTTGGTGAACTAACAGCCAAAACCCTTGATCGTATCGCCGGTATTGGCGAACGCATTTCTTCACATATTGTGGCCTGTTATATAGGTGCCGACAGGAAAGATTCTACCGAATTTATCCTTACGGACAGCAATTTTGGAAAAGCCAGCGTTGATTTTACTTTCACCAATCAAAAAATAAAGGAAACGTTTTCCGATTTCAAAGGTATTGCTGTGGTTCCTGGTTTTATTTCCAAAAACCTGAAAGGAGAGTTTACAACTTTGGGCCGCGGAGGTTCTGATTTCACAGCGGCAATTATTGCTGCTGCCCTCGATGCAGCTGTTCTGGAGATATGGACCGATGTGAACGGTTTTATGACGGCAGATCCACGGGTTATACGGAAAGCTTACACCATACCTGAACTAACGTATTCAGAAGCAATGGAGCTGTCTCATTTTGGAGCTAAAGTAATTTATCCACCTACCATTCTTCCGGTTTATCAGAAAGGCATTCCAATCCAGATAAAAAATACGTTCGAACCTGAAAACGAAGGAACCAAGATTGTAAAAGGCGTTAGAAATGGATTCGACCGGCCAATTAAAGGGATTTCATCAATCTCCGGCATTACGCTGCTGACGCTCCAGGGAATTGGAATGGTTGGAGTAACTGGAATTTCAATGCGTTTGTTTACAGCCCTGGCCAGTGTAAATGTCAATGTGATTTTAATTTCACAGGCTTCATCAGAAAATTCCATCAGTGTGGCTATCGAGCAAAAGGCAATTGAAGCGGCAGAGCAGGCTATCCGGCAGGAATTTGAAAAGGAGATAAGCAAAGGGCAGGTGAATAAAATAGAACTTGATAAAGACGTCTCGGTTGTAGCTATCGTTGGAGAGAATATGAAACACACTACCGGGATCGCCGGTAAACTTTTCTCAACAATGGGGAAAAGTGGGGTAAATGTGATCGCCATTGCCCAGGGTGCTTCAGAGCTAAACATTTCGTGGGTGGTAAAAAACGAAGAACTGCGCAAAACGTTAAATGTGGTTCACGAATCGTTTTTCCTGTCGGAGTTTGTGGAAATCAATGTTTTTCTGATGGGAATCGGAACGGTCGGTGGTAACCTCCTCCAACAGTTGCATCAGCAACAGGAACGTTTGCTGAAAGAAAAACACCTAAGGGTAAAACTCACCGGTGTTGCCAATTCAAAACGAATGGTTTTCGATCGCGAAGGAATAGCTATTGCCGGTTTCAAAGATCGACTCGACAGTTCTGAAAAAAAATCAGGTTTACAGGCTTTCGTCGACGAGATGAAAGAAATGAATATTTATAATTCAGTGTTTGTGGATTGTACGGCTTCCGATGATGTGGCTCACCTTTACAAGCAAATTCTGAATGCCAATATCTCGGTGGTAACAGCCAACAAAGTAGCAGCTTCTTCTGATTATTCCAATTATGCAGAACTCAAGAAAATTGCCAAGCAAAAAGGAGTGAAATTCCTGTTCGAAACCAATGTTGGCGCTGGTTTACCAATTATAAATACGCTGAACGACCTGGTAAACTCGGGCGATCGGATTTTGAAGATCGAAGCCGTACTTTCAGGAACACTTAATTATATTTTCAATACCATATCAGCCAATGTTCCTTTCAGCAGAACAATCCGAATGGCAAAGGAAGAAGGCTATTCTGAACCTGATCCGCGGGTTGATTTAAGCGGTATTGATGTGGCCCGCAAAATTTTGATCCTCGCCCGTGAATCAGGCTATCGACTGGAAATGGATGAAATTGCCATAGAGCGATTTGTTCCTGACAAATTATTCGAAGGAACGCTGGATGAATTTTGGAAGGGGATTTCGGCACTGGATGAAGACTTTGAAGAACGACGAAAAGTTTTGGAAGCCCAAAATAAAAAATGGCGTTTTGTGGCACGATTCGAAAACGGTGCTGCTTCGGCCGGCCTGGAAGAGGTGGATAGCAGGCATCCGTTCTACGACCTGGAAGGCAGTAATAACCTGGTAATGTACACCACCGAGCGTTACGACGAATTCCCGATGCTGATAAAAGGTTACGGAGCAGGTGCATCGGTTACTGCAGCTGGTGTTTTTGCCGACCTGATCAAAGTTTCAAATATCTAATTAAATTTCGGCCATCAACATGAAATATATTATAATTCTGGGTGACGGAATGTCGGATGAACCGCTGGCAAATTACGGCAACAATACACCTCTTCAAATGGCAAAAAAGCCACATATTGACTGGCTGGCTGAAAACGGCCAGTCAGGAATGCTTAAAACAGTGCCTGAATCGATGCATCCCGGGAGTGAAATTGCGAACATGGCAGTACTTGGCTATGATGTGGAGAAAGTGTTTGAGGGAAGGGGAGTGATCGAAGCTGCTAGCATGGGAGTTGAACTCGAATCCGGAGATCTGGGTTTACGCTGCAACCTGATAAGTGTTGAAGAAGAAAAGATTAAAAACCATTCGGCAGGCCATATTTCGACAGAAGAAGCCGCAGAATTAATTGCTTTTCTGAATAAAAAGCTAGGCAATGAAAGGATTAAATTTTATCCGGGCGTTTCATACCGGCATTTGCTGGTTATCAAAGGTGGGGTAAAGGATTTCCAGTGCATTCCTCCACACGATGTCCCGGGTACCCCTTACAAAAAAGTGCTGCCAAAAGCGAAAACAGCAGAAGCAAAAACCACTGCCGATCTGGTCAACGATTTGATTGAGAAATCTCAAAGACTTTTAGCGGATCACCCCGTAAATATTAAAAGGAAAGCTATTGGAAAGGATCCGGCCAACAGTATCTGGCCCTGGTCGCCGGGTTATAAACCGGCTATGCCAACCTTAAAGGAAATGTTCGGTATTGAAAAATCGGCGGTTATTTCGGCGGTAGATCTTATCCAGGGAATTGGGGTGTATGCCGGAATGCAGGTGATTAAGGTGGAAGGCGCCACAGGTTTGTACGATACCAATTATGAAGGAAAAGCAAAGGCTGCTATCGATGCTTTGAAGGAAAACGATTTGGTGTACCTGCACATTGAAGCCAGCGATGAGGCAGGCCACGAAGGCGATGTGGAATTAAAAACAAAAACAATCGAATACCTGGATTATCGGGTGGTAAAATACATTCTTGAAGAAACAAAAAAGATGCAGGAGGATGTGGCTATTGCCATTCTTCCTGATCACCCCACACCGTGTGCGCTGAAAACCCACACACGCGAACCTGTTCCTTTTACGATTTATAAACCAGGTAATGAGCCCGACGGGGTAAAGGTGTACGACGAATTTGATCCGCGAAAAGGAGTGCTGGGGCTGTTAAAGGGTGATGAATTTATTCGCGAATTTTTAGGGAAGAGATGACACTGTTTTCTGTACAAATCGTCTTCCTTTTGCTGTTAATTTTGTGATATTTGTCATGTATCTACAGTGCCTCGATACTCCACCTTAATACGAAATGTCTACATTTGTGCACAGCACATGAAATATTACAGCACCAATAAAAATACACCCGAAGTGTCGCTGAAAGAGGCGGTTATTAAGGGTTTGGCTTCCGACAACGGATTGTTCATGCCGGAACGGATCGATCGATTTGATCCTGTTTTTTTCAGTCAGATCGATCAATTGAGCTTTCAGGAAATTGCATACCAGGTGGCACTTCATTTTTTCGGAGAAGATGTTGAACACGAGCAGCTCAAAGAAATCGTGTTTGATACGCTTCAGTTTGATTGTCCCGTTGTTCAGGTGACCGATTCAGTTTGGTCGCTCGAGTTGTTTCATGGACCCACACTGGCCTTCAAAGATGTCGGTGCCCGCTTTATGGCACGCTTGCTCAACTACTTCCTGGGTGAAAAGGAAAAACAGGTTAATGTGTTGGTCGCTACTTCAGGTGATACCGGAAGTGCGGTGGCCAATGGTTTTTTGGGTGTTGAAGGTATTCACGTGCATGTGTTGTACCCGAAAGGAAAAGTAAGTAAGATTCAGGAAGCGCAATTTACTACGCTGGGGCAGAATGTAACTGCATTAGAGATCGACGGTACTTTCGACGATTGTCAGCACCTGGTGAAAACCGCTTTCCTCGACAAAGCGCTAAACGAGGCCAAGGTTCTAACCTCTGCTAATTCAATAAATGTAGCCCGTTTTCTGCCACAGACTTTTTACTATTTTAATGCTTGTGCGCGTTTAAAGGAAGTTGGAAAACTAGAGGGAAAAGAGTTGATATTTTCTGTTCCCAGCGGTAATTTTGGAAACCTTACTGCCGGATTGATCGCAGCTGAAATGGGGCTGCCCGTTGATCAGTTCATTGCAGCAAATAATGAAAACGATGTGGTTTTCCAATACCTCAAAACCGGGAAGTATAATCCGCGCAAGTCAGTTGAAACCATTGCTAATGCCATGGATGTAGGTGCTCCAAGTAATTTTGCCAGAATTCTTGATCTGTATGATCATTCACATGAAATTATTTCTGAAAAAATAAAGGGATATCGCTATTCCGACGAGCAAATCAGAAAAGTGATCGATGATGTTTACCATAAAACCGGATACCTTTGTGATCCCCATGGAGCATGTGGATACCAATCCTTAAAAGAGTTTTTGAAAAGAAACCAGATCGGAGTTTTCCTGGAGACCGCCCATCCTGCCAAATTCACAGAAACCGTTGAAAGTGTGATTGGTACAGGAAAAATTCCATTGCCGGAAAAGCTGGCAGCTTTTATGAAGGGAGAGAAGCAAACCATTTGCTTTGATCCTTCGTATGACATATTTAGAAAGTACTTGCTGGATGCTTGATTATTGGTTGAAAATGAACATAATAGCCGATAATTGCGTTTTAAATAAATGTTATATGCTCTCTTGAATACTCTTTTATTCAAATAGAGTGTTACATTTGTAAGCCAGGAGATTAGCCTATGGTTAACTCCAAAACGAATGTTAACGTAATCAAATTATGAGACAACTAAAAATTACCAAGCAGGTTACCAACCGCGATACCCTCTCGCTGGATAAGTACCTGCACGAAATCGGGAAGGTAGAGTTGTTGTCTGCAGAGAAGGAAGTAGAACTGGCCAAACGCATTAAAAGAGGAGACCGTGAAGCACTGGAAACACTTATAAAAGCCAATCTGAGGTTTGTGGTTTCGGTTTCAAAACAATACCAGAATCAAGGACTGAGTCTACCTGATCTTATCAATGAAGGCAACCTGGGTCTGATTAAAGCTGCTGAACGATTTGACGAAACACGAGGTTTCAAATTTATTTCTTACGCCGTTTGGTGGATCCGCCAGTCGATTTTACAGGCACTGGCCGAACAGGCAAGAATTGTGCGTTTGCCGCTTAATAAAATTGGTTCGATCAATAAGATCAACAAAGCGTTCAATAAGCTGGAACAGGAATTCCAGCGTGAACCCACCGTTGAAGAAATTGCCGAGATCATGGATATTAAACCTGATCTGATAGAGGATTCGATGAATTCATCCGGTTCGCATGTCTCAATGGATGCCCCTTTGCGCGACGAGGAAGGAAACAACCTCTACGATGTGATGCTGAACGAGGACTCGCCAAAACCGGATGAGGAATTGATGGATAATTCATTGAGGCAGGAAATTGAACGATCGCTGGCCACTCTGGGTGAGCGCGAAGCTGAAATCCTCCGGTATTATTTTGGATTGAAAGGCTATCAGCAGCACACACTTGAAGAGATTGGCGATGAGTTTGGACTGACACGCGAGCGTGTCCGGCAGATCAAGGAAAAGGCAATCAAAAAATTAAAAAACCAATACCGGAACCGATTATTGAAATCGTACCTGGGAAAATAAATCTATACAATGAAGCGATTGGTGGCACCCTCCATTTTATCGGCTGATTTTAACCACCTTGGGAAAGACATTGATCTGATTAACAACAGTGAGGCTGACTATATCCATTTCGATGTGATGGATGGTGTTTTTGTGCCGAACATTTCATTTGGCATTCCCGTTATTCAACACGTAAAAAAAATTGCACACAAGCCACTCGATGTGCACCTGATGATTGTTAATCCCGATCATTTTATAGAGCCATTTGTAAAGGCCGGAGCATCGATAATTACGGTGCATTACGAGACCTGCCCACACCTGCATCGAACCATCCAGCTCATAAAATCTTTTGGGATAAAAGCCAGCGTTTGCCTTAATCCGCATACGCCTGTTGCAGTTCTGGAGGACATTTTACATGATCTTGATATGGTGTTGCTGATGTCGGTTAATCCCGGATTTGGCGGCCAGAAGTTTATTGAAAATACCTATAAGAAGGTAAAACAACTTCGAAAACTGATTGACGACCGGGATGCAGAATGTTTGATTGAAGTAGATGGCGGCGTGAATTACGAAACCGGAAAAAAACTCTTTGAAGCGGGGGCAAATGTTCTTGTGGCCGGAAGCTTTGTTTTTAAGTCTGACGATCCTGAAGCGATCATTTCAGGATTGAAGCACCTTTGATTTCTTTTCGACCTGGATACATTCATCCAAATTTTTCTCGATGACCAACCGCGGTAAGTCACGCAACTGACATTCGGCAGAGCATTCTCCACAGTTGTGCACATGAACTGCCGATCCGCTTTTCGAAGCTTTTTTACCCGGCTTTTTTATGCTGAATCGTTTAACAATTTTCAACACAGCCAGCGTAACTGCCGAGCCAATGATCATGTATGTTATTATTTCCTGCAGCATCATCAAACCATTAAATTGCCGATATTATAAGTTACAAACGCAGCAAACCAGGCAAGTCCTGTGGTGTAAAGTACTGAAAATACCGCCCATTTCCATGAACCCGATTCATTTTTTATCGTTGCCACCACACCGATGCACGGAAAATAGATCAGGATAAAAATAAGGAATGCCAGTGCAGTAGGCGTGGTAAAAATTTTTGATCCTTTCTTTTTTCCGGTCTGATAGACTTCGTCTTGCAGTTTCTTTTGCAAACTCACTGTGTTCTCATCACCGGCAGTTTGATACAGGACACCCATGGTGCTCACTACAATTTCTTTGGCCGGCAATCCTGCGAGTAGTGAAATACTCATTTTCCAGTCGAAACCGAGTGGACGCATAACCGGTTCAATTATTTTTCCAACGCGACCAAGGTAGGAATTGATCAGTCGATCCGATTCCTGTTCATGTTCTAAATCCAGAATTTGTTCGGCTTTTTCTTCAGGTGTCATCAATTCATTGTTTTCAATACCGGCGATCTGTTCTTCGTAATGCACCGATTTTTCCGATTCACGCGGGAAATATTCAAGGGCCCAGACAATCACGACACCCAGCAAAATGATCGTTCCTATTTTACGCAGATAATGTTGTGTTTTATCCCACATGTGGTACAAGACGTTCCGTAACGTAGGCAGGCGGTAGGTGGGCAATTCCATTACAAAAGGGGTTTCTTTGTTTTTAAAAACCGTTTTGTTTAATATCTGTGCAGTCAGAAAGGCAAACACGATACCAACAGCATAAATACCGATCAGTATCCAGGCCTGGTACTTTGCAAAAAAGGCTGAAATGATCAATATATAGACCGGGAGTCGCGCACTGCACGACATGAAAGGAATAATGAGCATGGTCAAAATCCGGTCGCCCCGGTTACGCATGGAACGTGTTGCAAGAATTGCCGGCACATTGCATCCAAAGCCCATGATCATGGGGATGAAAGAGCGTCCATGCAAGCCAAAACGGTGCATGATGTTGTCCATGATAAAAGCGGCACGCGCCATGTAACCCGATCCTTCCAGCAGTGAAATAAAAAAGAACAGGATCAGAATGTTGGGAAGAAAAACCAGTACACTACCTGCTCCGCTGATTATTCCGTCTACCAACAGATCGTTTAACATACCTTCCGGAATTAGATTTCCGACAAAATTCCCCAATGCCGCTACACCGGCATCGATCCAGTCCATGGGATAAGCCCCCAGTTTAAATGTAGTCCAGAACATCAGGAACAGGAGCGCGGTAAAAATGGGGAATCCTAAATAACGATGTGTCAATAAGCTATCAATAACTTCAGAACGGGTTTTCTTTCCTTCATCCGGATTTTTATAGGTTTCTTTTAGCGCACCGCTTATAAAACTGTATTTTGCATTGGTAACCACCGACTCGCTGTCCTCGTTCTCGAGCATTTCGATTTTCCTGATCTCCCTATCGGTAATCTCGTGAATATCTTTAAAATTTGCGTATCCCGATAATAGTTCAAGTATCTGCTTGTCTTTTTCCAGTAACTTGATCGCAATAAAGCGTGATGATATTTTATCCGTGATCGGTTTGAATTCTTTCACCTTTTCACGAATCAGTTGTATAGAACGTTCCAGGTCTTTCCCGTAATTGATATGCACGTGACGCGAAAATTGGTCTTTTCCTTCAAAAACACTGATTGCCTGGTCGATAAGTGCATCGATACCCTGTCCTCTCGAGCTGACGGTAGGTACAATGGGAATACCAACCAATTTTGCCAGTTCGTTTTGATCGAGTTCCAGCTTGTTTTTTTGAAGTTCATCGAACATGTTTAAAGCGATAATTGTACGCAGGTCCATGTCGATCAACTGGGTAGTAAGGAAAAGGCTGCGTTCAAGGTTCGTCGAATCGAGTACGTTGATTACAATGTCGGGCGTTTGTTCATAAATAAATTTCCTGACGTAAATCTCTTCGGTTGAGTATGCCGTAAGACTGTAGGTTCCGGGGAGATCGTAAAAATTGAAGGTGTATCCTTTGGCTTTAAATGTGGCCCTGTGTATATCAACAGTTACGCCGCTGTAATTTCCAACCCGCTCTTTCGAGCCCGAAATGGCGTTAAATATCGTGGTTTTTCCGCAGTTGGGATTACCTACCAGCGCAATGTTAATGGTTTTTGTGCGTTCCGACTGATTGACCAGTGCAATTTCCCGATCAATGATGCCTTCGTAATTATTCAGGCCTGAAATGTCGAACTCATGCAGCGGAACCACTTCAATCATTTCGGCTTCTGACTGCCGGAGAGAAACATTGTAATTCAAAATTTTGAATTCAGAAGGACCATTAAACGGACTTTTCTTTATCACCCGCACTTCTTTTCCCCTGATAAAGCCCATTTCAGAGATCCTTTTCCGAAAAGAGCCGTGTCCCAATATCTTGGAGATAATAACTGTTTCGTTATGTCTTACCTCACTTAACTTCACTTGCCCCTCTGCCTTCTATTCTGGAATTAATTTAAATAAAAATAAGCGAACAAAGATATTCAATTTTCCCTCAATTAAAATAAAATTGAAATGTTCTTTACATAGTAATGACAAGTGGTTATTTTTGTTCAAAGATAGATGGGATATGGAGGAAGACAGATTTTATCAGAACATTCAAAAAGCCCTTGAGGATTTGCCTGAAAACTTTAGCATTCTTGAGGAACAGATTGATGTTGAGATTCAAATGAAATATTTTGAATACACCAAGAAAAACCGCAGTAAGGAGAAGGCTGAAGCGGCTTTTAAAAGCAAAGAGGAGCTTTTTGATGATTCGGTGGAGAAGGAAAGGAAGAAAGAAATTTTAACCAACCTGGCACTCTACGACGACGTAAAGGCATACCGTACACTGGAGAAATTCGTTCAGGAATCGAAAGGCACCATAAAACAGTGGGCGATTCTGGCCATGCAGGAAAGCCGCATGTTGTTGCAGAGTTCGCTGCTCGATGAGCAACAAGTCTTTATTTCGACGGGCCTTGGTGGAAAAGGGAAAAAATTACGCTATTTTGTTGTTTTCATCAACCAGAACAAAGAGGAGCTTTTAACCAAAACCCAGCAGAAACTGCTGAAGGATGAATTGGTCTTTGAATTAAAGAAACATGATGGCGTTGTAGAGTCAATGGATTTTATGGAAGGCTTTTCCTCGACTTTGGTTATGATCCCTTTGTCGGTAGACATAAAATCGGTATTTCAGCGTATAATCGACGAGTGTAACCAGTACGGTGGTTTTCTGCAGGAAGATATGATTATTACCAATGTTAAAGTGATGTCGAGAGGAGAGATCATTCAGTTGATGCATCAGAAAAAGACAGAAAATACGGATGAATTGGACGAATAACAAGATTAATGTGGCCATTCAGGTTTTACCGGAAGCCGAAGGAAAAATTAAATATTCTCTGGTTGATGAGGCGATTCAGGCCATTGATGAATCGGGATTTAAGTATAACGTTTGTCCTTTTGAAACGGTAGTGGAATGTACCTACGAAGATTTGCCCGGATTGCTGAAAAGTATTCATGATGCCTGCAGCAGTGCAGGCACCGAACGCATGTTGACCAATCTGAAGATCCAGGTAAATTTTTCGGATGATGTGACCATTGAAGACAAAATGGAAAAGTATTCCTAAATTGAAATAAATTTTATCGGTATTTTACAAATTAGTTTTATATTTGCACCGCTTTTAACGTAAAGCATATCAGGACCCGTAGCATAATTGGATAGTGCACCTGACTACGGATCAGGAGGTTGTGGGTTCGAGTCCCGCCGGGTTCACCAGAAAAGAGTTGAAGTTTCTGCTTCAGCTCTTTTTTTATGCCCTGTTTGTTGTTTTTCGGAATTCCGACGGGCTCATACCGTTTTTCTTTTTAAAGAGCAAACTGAAATAATGAATGGTTTGAAATCCCAGTTCCAGGCTGATCTCTTTAATGCTCATATCGGTACTGGCCAGCAATTCCTTGGCACGCATAATGCGCAGTTGCAGGTGATACTGACCGGGTGATACACCAGTGTATTTTTTGAACATTTTACGGAAATAGGAGTAGCCGACATTGTGTGCCCGAGCAACTTTCTCCAGATCAATCTCATGATCGGAATTTTGGCGCATCAGAAAACGTGCTTCCTCAATCACGCGACCGATGTATTTACCGGAAAAACCTTTTTGCTTTTCAAAAGATATGATGTAGCCCAATAATTTAACGATCATTCCCGATGCGATTTGCTGGTATCCGGGTTGTTCTTTTTCCACCAGGTCCATGATCTTGAGGTGCGTGTCGATTAATTCTTCTCTTATGCCGGGTTGAAGAACGGCCTGCGAGGAAGACAAAACCGGGTTTTGCATGAAATGCTCGGCAATTTTTCCACGAAATCCAACGTAATTTTCCACCCAACCATATTTTTTTAAAGGTCTGTATCGGTGCCATTCTCCGGGTTTGATTACCATCAATGAGCCTTCTTTTACCTGCACCCGACCATGATTGTTTTCGAATATTCCGGCACCTTCCGTGATGTAATTCAGTTGGTATTCCTTCAGAATGCGACCGGTTTTCCAGTTAAATGTATATTCCGACGGATGTTTCCCGGGGGGATAAGAAGTTCCGGGTTCAATGCGGGCCGATCCGGCAACACTGAGATTTAATCCCCATTGAATATCTTCTTCGCTGGTGGTTAAATATTTAAACTGGCGCTTCATCATGCAGTGTCAAAAAGTATAAATATAAGGCCATTTTCTGTATTGTAAAATAAACCATGTGCATTTATATTTGTGAATACCGAAGTCAAACTGAATCGGTAAACGAAACTGGAATTTAATTAAACCAATATGCAGGCTTTACTAGGAATTATTTTTCATTCGCTTGGCGGCATGGCATCGGGAAGCTGGTACATGCCCTATAACTGGGTAAGACAATGGCGTTGGGAAATTTACTGGATCACAGGAGGAATATTTTCATGGTTAATTATGCCGTATCTTGCGGTTGTTTTTACCATTCCCGACTGGCAGGGGATTCTTCACTCAGCCCAGGGAAGTGTGATCCGTAACACCTATATCATGGGACTGCTCTGGGGGGTAGGTGGACTGACTTACGGTCTGGCCATTCGCTATTTGGGGATGTCGCTCGGTAATTCTGTACTATTGGGTATTACTTCCGTAGTCGGATCACTCGGCTTACCGATTCTGCGAAATATCCCGGGTGTTGCCGAATTGCTTCCCGCAGGGCTCTCATTTTCTGATCTTTTTGGTAGTGCCGGAGGCAGAATTGTTCTTATGGGCATTGCCATTTTATTGGTGGGAATCGTAATAAGCGGGCGTGCAGGTATTATTAAGGACCGCGATCTGGCAGGCCAGAAAGAGGGAGTGAATAAGGAATTTAAACTGGCAACAGGACTTATTATCGCCGTTATTTCCGGCATTTTAAGCGCATTTTTCAGTTTTGGAATCGACACCGGAAAAGAAATGGCCGAAGTAGCTCGTTCGATGGCGGTGGAACAAAACTATTCTTTCCTTTCGGAAACCGGTAACGGATACAAATACCTCTTTGAAAACAACATTATATTTTTTGTGATTCTGTGGGGGGGCTTAACCACAAACCTTGTTTGGTCGATCGTGTTGATCGTAAAAAACAGAACCGGCAGCGATTTTATCAACAAAAAAACGCCGTTGATGCGAAACTATCTTTTTTGTGCATTGGCGGGAACTACCTGGTTCCTGCAGTTCTTCTTCTATGGAATGGGCGAAACCAAAATAGGAAACGGCGCCAGTTCATGGACACTTCACATGGCAACCATTATACTTACAGCGAACATGTGGGGCTTTTATCGAAAAGAATGGAGGAGTGTTTCCAGAAAAGCCTTCTATATGATTTTGGTAGGTATTGGAACCATTCTTTTATCCGTAATTATTATCGGAATTGCTAAATGGTTATACCCTGAACTGAATGCTTTAGGTTAACAATACAACACACAATATGAATAAAACAGATTTAGTTAAGAAGACATACGAGTTGGCGAAAGAAGCTTATGCAGCCATTGGAGTGGATGCAGATGCAGCCATTGCAAAAATGAAGGATGTAAATATTTCGTTGCACTGCTGGCAAACCGATGATGTTGGTGGTTGCGAGGTTAAACACGGCGCATTGTCGGGTGGAATTCAAGCCACCGGAAACTATCCCGGAAAAGCAAATAATATTGAAGAGATACGCGCTGACCTTGAAAAAGTTTTGGCGCTTCTTCCAGGAAAACAACGCCTGAACCTGCATGCCATTTACGGCGATTTTCAGGGAGAAGTAGTTGACCGCGACGAAATTGAAGTGAAACATTTCCAGAGCTGGATCGAATGGTGCAAAACGCAGGGTATCGGCATGGATTTTAATGCCACCTGTTTTTCGCACGAACGTGCAGCCGATGGTTTTACGCTTTCGAGTAAAAATGAAGAAAACCGAAAATTCTGGGTGGAACACGTAAAACGCTGTCGCGCCATTTCTGCCGAAATTGGGAAACAACTCGGAACGCCTTGTGTGCACAATACCTGGATTCCCGACGGGTCGAAGGATGTGCCGGTGGATCGAAACGGTCACCGTGTATTGCTAAAAAAATCGCTCGATGAAGCTATGGCGATTGACTATCCAAAGGAGCACATGAAAGATGCTGTTGAAAGTAAATTATTTGGAATTGGGGTGGAATCGATGACGGTTGGGTCACACGATTTTTACCTGGGATATGCCATAAAAAATAATAAACTGATATGTCTGGACAATGGCCATTTTCATCCCACCGAACAGGTAGGCGATAAGATTTCAGCCGTGCTTCAGTTTGTGGATGAGGTGTTGCTGCACGTTACCCGACCGGTTCGCTGGGATTCGGATCATGTGGTTACCCTGAACGATGATGTTCAATTGATCGCCTCCGAGATCATGCGCAACAATTTTCTGAATCGAGTGAATATCGGACTTGACTTTTTCGATGCTTCGATCAATCGAATAGGAGCTTATGTTACCGGAACGCGTGCCGCTCAAAAAGCTTTCCTGATCGCTGCACTCGAGCCAACTTCGGAACTTGTAAAATTGGAAGAAGCGGGTAAGAACTTTGAAAGACTGGCCATGCTGGAAGAGTTAAAGACGATGCCATTTAGTGCCGTTTGGGATTATTATTGCTTACAGGAAGGAGTGCCGGTCGGTGCGGGTTATATTAACGAGATTCAGCAATACGAAACCGAAGTTTTGTTGAAAAGACAGATAGTTGAATAGAAAATTGAAAGAGGCTGTATCAAAAAGTGAGGCATTTGTCATCCTCAACTTGTTTCAGGATCTACTAGTTGCTGGAAACAAATGGCTAAAGATTCTGAAATGAATTCAGAATGACGTTGTTATTGTATTTTGATACAGTCTTTTTTTTACTGATGTTGCTCGCACACCAATATTTGCCGGGCATAATTCACACAGGTTTTTACTTCTTTCACAGCATTCGACCACGGTTTAACATCGTATTCCAGTTCAATGTCGCAGTAAATCGGCCACTTTTCTTTTTGAATAAGTAACAGTACATCTTCCAGTGGCATTTCACCCTGTCCCCAAACCTGGTTTGTGTTTGGCGGATCGGTGTTTGGACCCGTTTTGTCTTTGATATGTATACTAAAAATACGATCGTGGTATTTTTTGATCATTTCGTTCGGATGCTTACCCGTTGAGCCAAAATAATGTCCGGCATCGAAATTGAATCGGATTGCCGGAGATATTTCTATATACGGGTCGTAGCTAAATCCCTCTACTTCGGCAAACTGCATGTGCTGATGCATCACTGCATACATGTCATGCTTTTCGGCAAAAGGTGCCATTTTTTTTGCAGCTTTTTCGCTTATTTCATTGCTAACACCTTTGGCGCCCATTGCTTTGGCTACCTTAAAAGCGTAGTCAATTTCTTCATCCGACCAATTAGCGGGAGAGAATTTTACAATATGAGCTTGAATACCAGCATCGTCAAGCAATTTTTTGGCAGAGGCTACTTTTTTCATGTCCACATTCAAACGGAATTCACGAACTTCCTCGTTGTACTTGTCAATCCTGGCTTGTTGTTCAGGTGTAAATTCCGGACGGCCTCTTCGGCGTGGTGGTGCATTTTCACCTTCAGCCTGTTGAGCTTCCTGCCGGCGCATTTCCATAAAAATGGCCATCATTGGATTTTCGGGTGCTCCGAGGTAGGTCTCCAGATCACCGCTCATTAATTCGATCGAACTGATGCCGCATTCCTGGCAGTATTTTATAATGTTTTCCATTCCTCCCGGCATCGATCGCCAGCTGTAGGTGATGGCTCCGATATGGACGCCTCCAAAATTTGAGTTGACTGCCTGTCTTTTTTCTGCAGACTTACTGAATGCAAAATTTACCGGCAACATCGATGCAACTGCTAACGCCGCAGAGTTGCTTAAAAACTTTCTTCGTGAGGCACCTTTAAGGTGCAATTCTTTCTTATTCATAATAATTGGTTTAGATATTGTAATTTACAAGTGATAACATTCAATAAGACTTTTAAACTACTAAAAATTGGTCAATTTCACAGATTTTCATGATTAAGATTTGAGACTTTTGTTCAATAAATCAGAGTCTGAATGTATGTGTATATTTCAGCAAAATAGTCCGGGTAAGATACTTGGGTGGTACGGGTGAAAGTTCAGAACGATCGGCATATCTCGAATCGTTTAAAACCAGGTAAAAGTCGTTGCCATCGCGCGGATTGTAGCGTAGACGGAAATTGGATATCACAATGTTTTCCAGTTCATTGTACTGCATGAATGCACTCATCGATAATTTCGTGTTCATCATGTAGGTCGCTTTCAGCCTCGCCAGGTTGTTGGTAAACTGCTGATTGGTTTCCGCGAAATTCACATTATCAAATTTGTAAAAAGCTGTCACCTGAAAACTGGCCGACAGGTTAAAATCAAGGCCTAAATCGGTGGAGAATTGTTTGCCGTCGTAAAAGCCACCGCCGTCTATTCCAAAGTTGGCAACGATCTTTTTTGTTCTGGGCGTGCTAAAGTGCGAACGCAAAGCCCAGAATGAATATTCACCGGTTTCGATAACAATGTCGTCGGGCAGGTAAAAATCTTCTTTTACACCTTCAGTGTTGTAGCCAAGCGAGAGGAACAGGCCAAATCCACTCTTTAAATCCATCTTAAACTGCGGGGCAATTTCCCTTGTTTCAATTTTACCATCTTCCATTCGTTTGGTCACATTGAAATCGCCCTCAAAAGCGTATCTGAATATCGGTGATTGTTCTCCCGGAGACCAGCCATAACCAAGTGTGCCTCTTACTTCATGAATATCGCTGATAAAAACAAATCCGGATTTTGGATCGAAATTTTTTCCCCAGTAGGCGTATTTCCATTCATACAAAAAGCCAACATCGGCACGACGCTGTATTTCAATCGAAAAGTAGGTAGGATCGAGCGAAAATAGATCCGTTTCCAAAGATTTATCCTGTGATTGAGCCAGTTTTACATTCAAATAATCCACGTCTGTAAATTTGAAAATGCCGTCGAATCCGTAGGCAATATTGTAACTTCCATCGAATCCAAGCCGTGTGGTGAGCATTCCACCGATATAAGAATTTTCATTGATTATTTGTCGCCGCAAGCGCGCCACTCCAAAATTCTCGGCAGGTGTTGTATTAAATTCCGCTGTATTCATATCCAAAAAGCCAACATCCCATTTTCCAACTCTACCTACCATTCGGATTCCGCCGTAGATGGTTACGGGTTCGCCTTCAGCGATACCGATGTTACGGCTGTAAAAAAGATTCTGAGGTCCTCCCAGTTCGTAGCTAAAAATTCCGGAACGCTCCTGAAAAAAGAGTCTTTTCTCGGTAAAAAATAAGGAGTAGCGTGTCAGGTTCACCTGTTCATCATCGGCTTCTACCTGGGCAAAATCCGTATTCACCGTAAAATCGAGCGTGAGGTTATTGTTCAGATTGTATTTTACATCCAATCCACCCGTAAATTGAGGATCGTCTTCTTTTACATATCCATTGCCAGTTTCGTCCAGTTCATAACTTCGGGTTGTTCCGCCCAGTAAATAGGGCGAAATATACACCGGATTGTGCGGCCTGATATCTTCAAAAACAATCGTTTGTGCAAGCGATGGTCGTGTATTTGCTCCCCTTCCGTATTTTGTGTCGATGGCAGGATAGGTATCCAATTCATTCAAATGACTGATGCTCCTGTTAACAATTAAGCCCATTTTTGCCTTGCCGTTTGTATTCTGAAAACGCAGACTCGAGAAAGGTATTCGCATTTCAACATGCCATGCATTGGCTGTGATCGTTGTTCTGACATCCCAGTATGAATTCCAGGTGTAGTTTTTGCTGTCCATTCCCGGGCCGCCTCCCTGGCCGTCATTTGAGATGGTATAATCAATTTTAGCTCCCGAAGGCAGTGTGAAAAATCCAAGTTCATTTTCGTTGTCATTATACGAGTCAAGTAGTATCCCAAAAGCATCTGAATTTTCGGATTCCTCATCCCTTTTTTTACTGGTAGAAACCAAATTCGAAATATCTTCGTAATGCATGATCGCGCCTATCCACAAGTAATTGTTGTCATATGTAATGTACACTTCACTTTTTTCTGAGGGTGGATTATCGAAGACCGGAAAGTGCATGGTCAGTGGAAGTTGAGTGCTCATTTTCCAGGCTGTCTCGCTTACCAAACCATCAAACTCGAGGGCACCTGACAACGGTTTGATTAGCACTTCATCTTGCGCGGTACTCTCAATGACTGTAAGAAATGGTATACAGGAAATAAAAGTAATGTAGATGAGTCGTTTTAGGTTTTGGCCCATGGTTGCGATTTTGGTTTAATTTTTCCTCCTAAATTTTGTTAATTAGATAAGAATTATTGTGTTAGGTTTAATCGGAAGACAGCGTTTTGATATAGGTTTTAGTGAATGGTTTTTAGAAATGCATAGAAATCGTTGATTATTGATTAAAGCTGTATCTATTAAACCAGGAGGATTTATGAGCTATTTTTTAGGACCGACTGTCAGCCGAACCGTATACAGGATAAAAACAGAAAAGAATTAATTCGATACGTACTCAAACCAGTCGTAATCGGCATTTGTTTCCGATGGTTTTCCGTTTCCGGTTGCATACAATCCAAGGTAAACACCTGTAAAACAGCCTACTGTCTCGGTACTCAAATAACGGCTTTCAATTTTTTCAATTTCTTTAAAGGTTAATCCCGAATTAAATTTGAGAAATAGCAATTCTCTTTTTTGCGGGCTTAAATGCGCTATTTCATCCTTCAGTTTGTACAGCGATTCTTCATGAATTCCTTCGAAAAGTTCCTCCTCAACAGAAAATTTAAGGTCAAAGCTCTCCTGTAGTTCCTGTACCGATGAATACCTGTTCTTTTCTATCAGTTTGCGGAATGAAATTCGTTTTAATGATATGTAGAGGTAGAATTCAAGCGACTCAGGCTTTCGCAGGTTGGAGCCATAAGTGTAAATATCGATAAATAAATCCTGAATAGCATCTTTCAACAAATCACGATCGGCGGTAAATCTTGACCCATATGAATACAGTGCGTCAACAAATTCCTTGTAGATGGTCTGAAAAGCATCACGATCTCCCGCTTTAAAGTTAGTCCATATAATCCGCCAGTATTCTGCGTCGATGCGATTATTCAACTTGTTCGTTTCAGTTTCGTTAATTGGTTCACTCCATTCTTTATGAAAAAACGATTCAAATTCAATGAAATTTAATTCATTTATATGATCTGTACTTTTTTAGAATCGGTTGAACAAATCAAAAATAGAAGTTTCAAAATGTAAAATCAATACATAAAATGATTCAATATGTATAGAAAGTGGCAAAATATATCTAAATCAAGATCCGTGATTTTATTTAATTAAAGAACAAATGTTTACTTTCATCTGGTTTTTGTGGTTTGATAATATTCATATAATGAGTGAATTGATAGAATTGAATCATAATAGGAAGTACCTTGCTTTGAGAATTAAATCAAAACTAGTTTACTCTTTTTCGACCGGATTACTGAAGTATAATAGCTAAATATTAGTCTGGATATCAGAGATATATCTGCTTTTAGAAAGTATCTGCCCCGCTTTGTTAAAAGTCTGGATCAGGCAGGGATACTTAGCCATGAACAGAACCGGTGGGTATGTAATTTCTAACTTCAATGCTATTTGATCGAATAAATATTTTAAGTCATTGCTAACGATTGAAAAGCAGTACATTACTATTTTTATTATCTTACTTCCTTGAATCAGATGCCCAAATTAACTGAGAGTTGTTTGGCTCAGTTTGCTTATGGAGTTAATTACACAGACATATCACCCAACTTCCTATTCAGGCGTGAAGGTATTTATCATGAGGGCGATGCGTTTTTTTCAAACGACTTATCTTTTACAATTAATGACAATTGCCAGTGTGTTCCTGTTTTTTATGACGGGAAAGGAATTGTTATTTCTGATTGATAATGGGGGAGTAGCCTGGCAGATACTGCTGTTTGGCTATCTGACCGCTTATTTTTTTACACTCATTTTTTTTAGTCAGCTCGATGCACGCAGCCGCTACCAGAATTATAAACTGCTAAAAGATAAGTTTTATGAATACGGCTTTGATATCCGCTTACTAAAACCGTTTGTTTACTCGCGATGTCAGCGCGATGCCATTGCAGTGGCAGTTCGTGAGATGCGTTTTGAAAAAGATTGGAAGCAGTTCACCGGGCATCTCGGATTCAGATGGTACCACATTTTGCCCTATCTTGTGATCAGAAATCCGAATATGCTTTTTACGCGCGACTATTGGAATAAAACACTTTTTGTACGAACATATCGTTCCAAATATTTTTTATGGTAGCATCCAGTATCAGAGTCGAACATCTTTACCTGAATTACGGAAGGCAGCGGGTAGTGGATGATGTTTCATTCGAATTATTCCCCGGCAGGATTGTGGCGCTTATTGGGCCAAATGGTGCCGGTAAGAGTTCGATCATGCGTATTATGGCAGGGCTGGTGAAAGCTGATCAGGGCTACATTTATTTGCAGGACCGCCTCATTCAATCCTTTTCCGAAATTCATACTGATGCCGGTTTTTTTATTGAAAGCCCCGATTTTTATAAGCACCTCACTGCCATTCAAAACCTGAAATTACTGTTAAAGATACACCGCAGCAATCAATCACCCGAAAGTTTGCTTAACAAAGTTGGACTGGCTTATGCCTCCGGGAAAAAGGTTCGGAAATTTTCGAAAGGGATGAAACAGCGACTTGGCATTGCCCAGGCTTTAATCGGAGATCCATCGATTCTTGTGCTGGATGAACCGTTTAACGGACTCGATCCGGAGGTAAAACAATTTTTAATGGAGTTGATCAAAAAACTGGCAAAAGAAAATAATAAAGCAATACTAATTTCGTCTCATTTGCTGTCGGATCTGGAACAGCTGGCCGATGATTTTATCCTGCTAAGTGAGGGGCATGTGCATGCTGCCGGACGCCTGGATGATTTCAAGAGCGAACATCAGACGGTGCGTTTCTGGTTTGAGAAAGAACCAACACTTTCCATACTTGGGCAATCTGCACCCGGTCGCATGGTGGAACATGATCCCTGGTGCTGGCAGACCCTTATGTCAACGGCTGAAACCACCGAGGCAGTTAAAAAATGGGCAAGTGCCGGCCATGTTCCTTTCGAAATTGAGCGCGCCGATTTATTGCACACAAAATACATGGAGATCATTCAATGATACGTCTTGTTCAGTTTGAACTATACAAGCTAATCAGACAGCCCAGGGTCTGGCTCACTTTTGCGGTGATGACCGTATTGATGTTTCTGATTAACATGGGAATGGCTATCGACGGGCAGAAAATGTTCGAATTGCTGCTAAAACCCTTGTCGGGGCAGTTCATTATATCCGGAAATTTGGTTAACGGCCATCTGATTGCTTATGTGGCGCTGAACATGCTGTGGGTCCATATTCCGGTTTTGCTGGTTATTGTTACCGGCGATCTCTTGTCGGGAGAAATGGAAGCAGGTACCATCCGTTTGATGTTGTGTTCGAGCTGGTCGCGCATCCAATGGCTAACCGCAAAAGTTCTGGCTGCGTTAATCTATATTTTTTCGTTCATGCTTTTTAGCGGAATATTGATGTTTATACCTGCTCACATCGTTTTTGGAAGTGGTGATCTGGTGGTTTTTAATGCCGGAGTACAGGTAATCGAAGATCGTGAAGTGTTGTGGCGTTTTCTTTTAGCTCTGGTTTACGGCGCCCTGGGAATGATGACTTTTGCATCCATTTCTATTCTTTTTTCGGTGCTGTTGCGTAATTCGCTTGCAGCCATTTTGGTATCGCTCGGGATTCTCATTGTATCCACTTTACTGCAAACCTTTGGGATGGGCATATTTGAATCATGGCGCCACGTTTTATTTACCTGGCACATGGCTCAATGGCAGGTGTTGTTTTTCAATGAGGTCGATGTGATCCCACTATTTAAATCGGCAGGTATTTTACTGCTTCATATTGTAATCGTGCTGTCCGTTGCCTATTTCCTGTTTAACCGAATGAAGATAACCGAATGATGAAGCAAGTCATAAGATTTACTATCCTACTGATGCTCTCCTTTTTAATCACGAAAGGATTGGTGGCCCAGGAGCTTCCCGAAATATTGCAGCGGGTATTGCAAACTGATACCGCTTACCAGTCCATTTCCTGTACAGTAAACATTCAGGTGGATGTCCCGGGTTTGAATATGCCTGAAAAAGAGATTTACCTTGAATTGGAGAAGGATAAAAAACCAACGATAAAGAGCAAGGGGCTCATCATTCTTCCTAAACGCGGAATTATCGGCCAGTACCGCGAATTTCTCAACCAGGCCTGCCAGGCAATTCCTATGGGTGAGAACGGCGACACGATCACCTATAAGGTTGTATCGCTCGATAAAAAAACAGACTGGGTCACGGTCGATCTATCGATTACCAAAACAGATGTGCGTGTGCAGCATATGCTGATCGCCACCCGCAAGAATGGCGAATATGAAGTGAAACATTCATACGGTGCGGAATCCGATATTTTTCCTGCGCACACTATAATCAGTTTTGAAGCGATGCCTTTAAAGCTGCCGCTAAAATTTTTAGGGCAGCAGGAAGGAATGGAGTCGCTTGAGGAGCAGGACGGGCCGGTAACCGGGAAGGTGATTCTTGACTACAGCAATATTGAGTTGAAAAAGGAAATGGAATAAATTGGATATTCCTGATTAAAGAAAGGTTTCAGTTCTGAAAAGGACAAAATGTGGCTGACCATCTCAGAATGTATGCGTAAATTTAACTATCGTTTGATGTAAAATAAAAGATGTAAAACGAAATATCATGATGGTAAGATTTCTGTTACTGGCTGTTTTTGGTATTGCAATGGCACACGTCGAGGGCGTGGTGGTTGTCTATCTCAGAAAAGCAATCGGACTGCCGGAGTGTGATCCGGAAACAGGAAATAAAGAATTACTCGAAAAAGTTCCGCGACGCTATATTCAAATAGAAATGACACGTGAAGCAGCGACCATAATCATGCTACTTGTGCTGGCTTTGTTGATTGGCCAGTCATGGCTCGATCGCCTTATGGTTTTTCTTTGGACTTTTGCCTTCTGGGATCTGTTTTATTACGTTTCGCTTTACGTAGTTATTAAATGGCCGCCAAGATTAACCACTACCGACGTGTTGTTCCTGATCCCACGTCCTTGGATTGCCCCGGTCTGGTTTCCAGTTGGAGTTTCATCGTTAACTATTGTGTTGATTGCCGTATTTTATTTGCTGCCTGGAGTGCTTTGAAAATTGGTGCCGGAGGTACTGAAACATAAATTCATTTGGGAAAGTATTTACATCATTATTCAACGTCTATTTTCAATGACAAATCTTTTTGTGCAATCTCGCCCTTGCTATTAATAAAGCGAACCTTGAGTTTATACTCACCAAAGTTGTTTTCGGCATCAATATTAATTTGCCATGAATCTGTTGACGACACCGACCGTGCATTCCAGTAAATGGTATTGGCCAGGCCCGACGAACCTTTGACACCTTGTTTTTCGTCAGCACCCGGGGATAACATTTCAAAGTCAAAAATTACTGCTTCTTCCGGTAGTTTTATGTCAGCCCAATTCCCGTTTTTCGAATATACATTGATCATACCACCGTAAATTTCTTTGCCGATAACATAAGGTTTATGAAAGACCTCGATTCGATCCAAAGCATCAGGATTAACGTTTAAAAATTTGCTGTTATCGGTCACCACAACATTATCAATTTTAATTAATGGTGGATATATGTACATCTCAGAATAAACGGCCGCGTTATCCAGCATAATTTTTTGATTGGGATCGGCTTTGTAGATATGAACTTGAGGATACAATTCATTAAAATAATCTCTTAGCCGGGGCAACAGAATATAATCTGCAATATAGACCACCTTTGAAACATCAGCAAGGTCTGAATAATGACTTATTTCTTGTGGTGTTTCTTTACGATTGTCAGAATCGAAATAATCATTGATCTGGCTCACTAAACTTAAGGGATTTAGCTGTTCTTTTATATCATTGATAAATGAGTTGGAGATAAATGGCAATTTAACGGGGCGTTCACAATAATCGTTATCCACATTGATCTGCACCTTTTTATTGTCCTGGTTTTTAGCTGATAACAAAATTTCTTTATTTCCGTAAACGGTGGGCAATACAAACTGAAATCGACCTTTTTCATCAGAAATGGCGTTTAATATGGTGTTGTTTTCATGCAGTAACGTAAGATATACCGTAACAAATTTTGCAGGTTCACTGTTTTCTGTTAATGCCACCTGGCCCGACAGTGACATGCCTCGGGTTTCGGGCAGATAATTAAAATTTTGTGGTACCTGTGCATTTTTTAAGGGTCGTATTTTTAAATATGATTCCGTTGTTGCAATAGCCTTGGAAGCCGACAACACAAAATTACCCTTCTTTTCATTCACAGCCTGAAGTAAAAAGCTTTGCCCTTTTGTGCTTTTTTGCGATTTAATATTTACATTCAGGTTGGGATAAAAAACGGTGTCCAGTGTAAAATCGGGCTGGTAATTCGCCACTTTGTTAAGCACCTCGTTACTTTGCGGATTGATGATGGTAACCGGATAATAAAAATATTCCTGATTCGGGAAATTTCTCATCCATTTAGTGTAAGCTTTTACGTAATAAGTTCCTGTTACCAGAGATTGCGGCACTTGTATCTTTCCATTGCAAAAACCTTGATTCAGCAAATATTTACCGCGGTTATACGAGTGCCCCAGGTAATCGATTAACTCAACATAAACGACCTGGCTAAAAGCCTGTTCATCGACAAGATTCGTAAAAATTTGTGCTGCGAATAAAATATCTTCGTTTACAAAATATATATCCCGGTCGGTAAGGATTGATACCTGTTCTTTAATACTGCTAAACGGTAACGAATCAATTACTTGTGCTTCTGAGTGCCAGGAAGAAAGCATCATTAAAAAAACAATTACTGACCGGTTGAATAATTTCATTTTATAAATTGGTGTTGTCTTTTACACGGATAGATTATTGTATTACTAGTCTTTCCAAAAATCGGGAATTTCAGTTTGGCCTCCATTTTCCCTGCAATCAAAACACTGCGCTGGAGCATACTCCCCCGTGTTTGTCAGGTAAATGGGCCACTGTTCAGGCTTTGAATAATAGATCCAACGATTATCATGTACTGGTGTGGATTCGCACTGAAAATCGGTGTCAAAATATAACCCGGGGACATTGTGCAAAAATATCCGTTTTTGTTTCACATCTGATACACTAAAATAGCCCAAAACAGCTTCATCGGTGTCGCAGGCACAAATCATATTCCCTTTGGCATTAACCGGCTGTTTCCCGAATAAGTTGTTATTCTCTTCCGACGTTTCCTTTAAAATCCGCCAATAATCATAAACCTCTTTTGATATTGACATCTGATTAAGCAACAGGCTATATCGGTAATACAATTTTACCGACTGGTTATTCATAAACAGCAATGGATGTTTCATAAACTCATTTCCAGCCTGATATGCCGTGGATAAAATCTCTATGTTTTTTAACTTCTGGGTTCTGTAGCACACTCTGTAGGTCCAATCCTCGAATTCCAGATTTACCCATTCCCCGGCCCAATAGCTCTGAATAGGATAGGTGGATCGGTACTCATAAGTTTCTTCCAGGATATATCTGTAATATTTGCTTTGTTGCTCGTTGGCTTTCAAATCTAAATAGATCTGAACACCGTGTTGCGGAGTGCTGCTAAACGGCGGAATATAATCGTCAAGCACTTCATAATAGACGCTATCCACATCAGCAGACTCAATAAAAGGCTGAAAATCGGATTCGTACTCTTTTCCATTCGGCCCCACAAACTGCAATTTAAACGCATTTCCTGTCACAAAATACGCACGGGTAATTACGCCCTGGTAAACGCCCGGTTTGCCGTCAACTTCATGAAACGGAAACACGTTGTCGTGAATATCCAGAACCTCCATGATACATCCGCTTACAGGTTGGTTATCGAGAGAGTCAGGCGATAGCGTTTGAGAAATCACAACGGTTTGTGTATCTGTCGAATTCACCAGTGCGCCATCAACCACATATAAGGTTTCAAAATCGGTTAGTGCATAAAAATCATAGTATTCAACACACGATAGCAATGCAAAAAACAAAAAAACATATATGAATTTAATTGTTCTCATAATTCCCTAATTTGATGTTCCAGGCAACGGTAAAAATAGGCACACCGATAACCGAGTATTTATAGCCGTCGATACGCCCTTTGTTCGACTGGAAATAAATTGAATACGGATTGTTACGTCCGGTAAGGTTATAGACATTAAAACTCCAACTGCTGTGAAAGGGTTTGTTTTTTTTCAAGTTTCCTTCCAGTGTTAACGATACATCGGTTCTGAAATAATAAGGCACTCTGAATTCATTTCTATCCGAGTAGCGCACATATCGGGAATCTCCAATAAAATAATAGGATACCGGCAGGGTTATGGGTCTGCCCGTAGCATAGTTTATGGTCGTTGACAAACTTATACGACGACTAAAATTATAATTGCCGGTTAAAGTTAAAACGTGCGGTTTATCAAAACTTGAAGGATATTTTTTGCCTTCATTAATTACGAAACCGTATTGACCATCAAAGTTCATAAATGAACGGGAGTAGGTGTATGAAGCCCAGCCATTAATTTTTCCTCTGTCTTTCGATAGCATTAATTCAATTCCATATGCATCCTGATCGCCCTGAGCGGTGATGGTTTCAGTGTTTTTTGTGTCAATAAAATTTGCGCCATCAATAAAATCGGTAACATTTTTTGATTTTTTGAAATAAGCTTCGGCCGAAACTGAAATACCCAATGCTACGATGTTTTTATAAATTCCCAGTGCTATTTGTCTTGAGTGCATGGGTTTTGAGTAATAATCTACCATCTTCCACTGATCGGTAGGATTTATGCTGTATGTATTGCTTAACAAATACATGTACTGATTGACTTCGCTGTACGATAATTTTACCGAATTAAAATTGTCGATATTGTAATCTATGCCTACCCGAAATTCAGGCGATTGGTAGCTTTTAATTTGCTCTCCGCGACCAAAAGTCAGCGTATCTGCAACATACGCATCGTGCAAACTGGTGCCTTCCTGATAAACATTTACGGTGTTTGGTCCCAGGTAGGCATAATAATTATAACGCAGCCCAACATTTACATCCAGTTTATCCATGAGGTTAATGATGCCGGCCGCATATACCGACATTGTTAGGGCTTGCTCTTTTCCTAAGTCCAGGTAATCGCGCCGTGATTCCTGATTAGCTGCTGTAATCTCGCCCCTGTTCAAATGATACTGTATGGCGTCCCAACCAAAATTTAACTGGATTTTATCGTTCCACAAATACCTGAAATTCTGTTTTATTTCCAGGTGGTCGAGCCGGTGATTGTGTGAGTATGCCAAACTCGACACGGTATTGTCCGTGGTTTCGAATCCGAAAACCGAATAATTTAAATTTGAGGTCAGGTTGAGTTTGTCATTGAACCTGTGGTCGTGCTGAATACCCAAAATCTGGTTATAGTATTCATAAATGTTTTTTTCGTTGAGGTTAAAATAATCCTGACTTCCGTATGCCACTACTTTTAAACCGCTGTTATCGTTAAATTTAAAATTTAAGCTGGCATATCCATCGTAAAAATTAACCCGGCTACGACGCAAATTTTCGTCGGGCAAGCGTTTAAGTATATAGTTTGAGTAGGTTGATCGTCCGCTTACCAGAAACGAAAGGCGTTCTTTTATTATCGGTCCTTCAACTGAAACGTTAGCCGAAATGGGACTGATACCTCCCTGGGCAAAAAACTTTTCAGAATTCCCGTCCTTTGAATTCACTTCAAAAACCGACGATAAACGACCGCCATATTTGGGTGGCAAATATCCTTTGTAAATAGAAAAATCCTGAACAATAGCTGAATTGATGGAGGAGAAAAACCCAAACAAATGCGAGGTGCTGTATAATGGGATGTTATCCAGGTAAAACATATTTTGATCGGCGTTTCCACCACGCACATTCACTCCCGACGACCCCTCGCCAACACGCACAATTCCAGGCAACAATTCTGATATTTTAAGAATATCTTTTTCGCCCATTAAACTGGGTAACTCCTTTACGGCAATTATAGATATTTTATCGAGTCCGACCTCGGTGCCCCTGATGCTGTAATTTTGGGTCGCATTAACGGTTACTTCTGAAAGGGAAGTAACTTCTTCTTCCATCGATACACTGAAACTACCCGAGGACCGGATATCCAAAATATATTTTAATTCAGCCATTCCAACGCTTCTGAATTCAACCTCGTACTTTCCGGGTTTAATATTTAATTCGAAGTTTCCGTTGTCATCGCTTGCCATTCCGTATTCTTCTTTGATTAAATAAACCGTAGCTCCAATTAAGGGTTCGTTTGTTTTGGCATCAGAAATACTGCCTTGTACCTCTACTTTTTGATTTTTTCTTCCACCGTTTTCTTTACCAATCACAAGTGTTTTTTTGATGTTGGGATCTCTGACTTTTCTAAAGGTAGTCAGTGTATCATTTTCATTCTGAATGATGGTGGCCGATTCCTGAATATAATCTGGCAGCTGTGGCTGAAATCCCGATTTTGGGATAATTGCCACCACTTTCGACGGCAGATAAACACAGGTATACGAGGTATAAAAAAAGGCCTGATCCAGTATTTTTGCAACGGTAATGGTATCTGCCTGTATGTCGACTTTTACATTTTGCGGCAGCGAATCTTTATAAATAAAGTGAATGTCGGTTTGTGATTCGATGTAGTTGCACACCTCGAGTAATCCGGCTTGTTCAAAATTGACGCTCAACTTCTTATTCAAATCCTGTGCGAAAATTTGCATCACATTGAAAAGGAGTATGGCAAGGATAATTAGTTTTGAATGGTGCATTATTCGTACAAGTCATTAATATAGTTACACAACTGGATCCACTGAACATCTGTCATTTTACTAAATTTGTAATTCTGTTTGGCCAGATACTGTTTGACATCGGCGATATGTGGCTTTGGTAAAAGTTTTAATAATGCACGCCTGGTTTTCACCTGCTTAAGGGTGCTGTTTGTTTTGATATAATACTTTGCATTTTTATCGGTAAAACCGTAACCCTCGTTTCTACCTCCTCTCATAAATTTGAATTCTTTTGAATAGGCTGCTATACACGATAAACTATCGGCAGATATAATTTGTACAAACCGGGCTGGAATTTCAATGTTTGTGTTATTTATAAAATATCTATCACCCAGCCAGAATGCGTCAACATTTCTCGGATCCAAAATCAATTGTAACTCCGCACCATATTTTTCGGGCGTTTTAATGATCAGTTCATCCAATTCAATGTCATATTTTAACAGCACCGGGTGATACATTTTCTCCCGGTATTTAATTTTTGATGAAATAAAATCAGGGTCAAACAAATAGGCATGCCCCGCAATAAGATTTACCTTCGGAAAATATTTAACACCACGATACAATTGCTGATCGATGCCATATTTTTCATCCAGCAGATTGATTATTTCTTCCCGATTCGTCTCATTTTGGCTCATTGCGGGTTGCATGGTGCAAAAGAATAAGTGCGCCGCTATGAGAATTTGGAAAAAACGAAACTGCATATTTGTTGTTAGTTGTTTTAAGTTCAAGTATTTAAAACCCCAAAAATGGCCGGAACCACCTAAAATCGGGGCAATTTTCAAAATCTCATGTCGTGAACGTACAAAGAATTTATGAAAAGCACACCGAAAATTAACTTCAATTCTCCGGGGCAGGAATTATCTATTTACCGGGAATTATTTACAGTCTGGGAGACTGGAAAACCAGATGCCGGCCTGAACCGGGATAAGACTCTCTTAAGCATCTGTCTGTTAGAGTTTTTGTGAAATCAAAAGTGGAGCTGAGGGGAGTCGAACCCCTGTCCAAACGAGGAAGCAACAAGCTTTCTACATGCTTAGCTCTGACTTAATTTTCGAACAGCAGCCGGATCAAAGCCACCAACTACTACCTTAGCTCCTTTAATTTCGCAGAAATGCCGGAGCCTCATTTCCGCTAGCTTCGATTTACTTGCACCGCCGATTCGAACCGCTTCAAAGCATTAGCATCCGGGCGATGTCCTGTCCTGGCACCTTGTGCCTGGATTAAGCGTTTAACCTACTGTAATTCGGTTACGCAGCAAGAGCGTAATTATTTTCGCCAATTATGGTTTGATCATTATTTTTTAGGGTCAACAACCAAAACCCTGCATGCTTACTTGCCTCTTCTACCCGCTGTCAAAACCAGTCAGCCCCATAGAAGTTGTAAATATTTTATTTACAGAACATTAATACGGATAAGAAAAGCGATGGGTAACAAACTGGAAACAAATAACCTATATTTGAACGCTTTCCATCTCCTTATTGAATACAAAGATACGCTTAAAATTGGGATTTAAAATTGAACCATGGCCGTTAATGTTTAATGATGATTTTTTCGGTTTGAGTATTGCCGTTATCAGATTCTAGTTTTAAAAAATATAGCCCAGTAGGATAATTCTCCACATAAAGTTTAGTTTTCCCAGTACTATTTTTTTGTATTCGCAATTTGCCCTTGTTATCGGGTACACTAATTCTTAGTTGTGCTGAATTGCATTTAAATGAAGAGATAGCAACTAAGAAACCAGTTAATCACATTTGCTTACATGCGCGCGTGAATAAGACTATAAGACGTTTTGCAAATACAATTTCTATTTAGAAAGATCTCCTGAGAATTTTATAGCCAATTCATCCAGTTTTAATTGGAATTCTTTCAGAATTTTAGAATCCGCTGAATCCTTTGCCAGATTATTGGTTTCCAATGGATCTAGCTTAAGGTTGTACAGCTCCTCTTCGTTTTTGTTATTTATATACCGAAAGTATTTCCATTCATTTGTTCTAATTCCTTCGCTTGGAGGTATCTTTTCAAATTTCCAAAGGTGTTCGATTAAGATGGTGTCCCGATTCAGAGAATTTTGTTCCCCTTGAATCAAAGAAACCAGGCTTTTCCCTTGCCAGATGGTTGGTTGTTGAATACCTGCGTAGTCAAGAATGGTTGCGGGTATGTCAATATTCAATGCCATTTCATCAATGTCGGAGTGCTTTTTTATCCGGGGGTCGAAAACAATAAGTGGAATTCGAATCGAATTATCGTACATCAACCATTTCCCCGCAAGTTGCCTTTCACCCAGAAAATAACCATTATCTCCCATCAGGATTATCACCGTGTTATTCTCCACGCCTTTTTCTTCCAATTTCTTTCTTATTTTGGCAATTTCATCGTCAACACCTTTAAGCATTCGGTAGTACCCTTTTACGCTATGTTGATATTTGTCAGGAGTATCGAATCTCCAGTACCAACGTGTTCGATTATAGCCATCACGCACAGATTCAGGTAATTTATCGAACCATAAGCTTTCAGAAAGATTAGGAACAGGAATTTCAATATCCTCAAAAAGTTCATCCTGGTTATTCTGCCAGAAATATTGTTCAGGCGCTCCGTCATGCGCATGTGGAGCGCTGAAACTCAACGAAAGGCAAAAAGGATTTTCGGCAGGTGCATTTTCGATAAAGTCAAGAGCTTTTTGCCCTGTATAACGGGTTAAATGAACGGTATCTCCATCCAGCGTTTTATAGTAATATCCTCTGTAATCATTAAAATTGTTGTTACGGTCATAATCTTCAATCTCATCAAATAGCTCCTGCTTTCCATGATAATCTACACCAAACTTGCCAAAAAAACCAGTATAGTAACCGCTCTGTTTTAACAATATTGGATACGAAGAGTCCATCAAGGTTTTACTTATAGGGCCAGATGTAAATGAATAACGATGTGTCCTCTCATGTACACCACTTAAAATGCTGGCCCGACTTGCCGAACATATAGGAGTTGTTACAATTGCATTCGAAAAGTAAGTTCCACTTGCAGCCAATTTATCCATTTCAGGAGTTTGTATAATGGAGTTATCAGCATAACCAATTGCATCGAATCGTTGGTCATCAGTTAAGATGAAAATAATGTTTGGTTTGCTATTTTCAGGATTTGTATCTTTATTGCAAGCAACGATAATTAATCCCAATAAAAATAGTAAGATTAAAGATGTATTTTTCATTTTATTTTGGTAATGCGTCTGCATTATGCAAGGTAATTAATACTTTGTTGATAATCTTGATATGATTTTGGTTATGATAAAATTATCAAAAACAGACTTTATATCAAATCCAAAGCAACCTAAGCAGCAAGCACCTCCTACAGTATGTAGGCATAAATATCATTCGAATATGAATGTAATCCCAGTTCACATTATCGTAACTGATTGTGCTAAGTTACCGGAAACGTTTTCTCAAAAAAGTAAACGAGAAGAGCACTAGTGCCTGTTTTTTTTTCGGACAATAATGTTTAAATTATTAGGTTAACAACTTTAGCTATGGAACGAATAGTATTTGGCAGAACTAACTTAAAAATTGCACCTATTGGTTTTGGTGCTTGGGGTATAAGTGGACGTGATTGGGGTAAAACTGATGATAGTCAATCAAAAAAAGCTATTAATAAGGCCATTGATGAGGGTATGAATTTTTTTGATACAGCTGATAATTACGGCTGGGGACATTCAGAAAATCTAATTGCAGAAGTATTAAAGGAAAGACAGGACAAGCATGATATTATAATTGCCACAAAAGCTGGTAATAATTTCTATCCTTATCTTGATCAAAAGCATAATATTTCCCCAGGAAACCCCGATTATTCAAAGAAACATTTGATTTTTGCAGTCGAGCAAAGTTTAAAACGTTTAAACAGAGATCGCATTGATATATTACAACTCCATAGTCCTTCGTTAAGTATGGTTGAAGATGAGGAGGCTTTTGAGGCATTGGAAATATTAAAAATACAGGGTAAAGTAAAACATGCAGGCTGGAGTATAGCCTCGTTTGCTGAGACCGAACAGGCTGATATGGTTGAAAAATATAATGAATTAATTGATGTTATCCAGGTCCGTTATAATTTGCTTGAGAGGCAGGCTGAAGATAAAATATTACCTGTAGCCTTAAAGTATAACATTGGAGTTATTGCGCGAATACCTTTATTATTCGGCTTTTTGTCGGGCAAGTTTACACGGAAAAGTAAATTTGGATCGGATGATCATCGAAGTATGAACTTATCGGCAGAAAAGCTTGATAGTTATCTGAAAAAAATGGAGTTAATGGAGCCTTTCTTTACTAAAAATGCAAAATATACAAAGGCCCAGTTAAGTCTTAAATTTTGTATATCACATCCGGCAGTGCATGTTGCAATACCTGGCTGTAAAACCGAGCAACAGGTAATGGAAAATATTGGGGCTGCTTATATACCCGATTCGGTAAATATTAATGAGTTTTAAGCTCGAAGGGAAACAGTTTGTTCTGCATTTGTGATTACCTGGATAGGAATAAAGACCAATACATTGGGGGCAGGTATCTTCTCTCTATGGATATCACCTCCTCAGATGGCCAGTTGCCATTTTATTTTTTCTAATTACTTGAGTTTATCTTACACCAATAAATTTTACTTAATTTCTTCCCGCCCATCTGAATACTTTGCAAATCGTCTCATTACACGTGAATGAACATTGTCATAACTTGTCCACGGCCAGCCACCAAATTGAGTTTTGCGATAATCAGAAAAGGCTTGTTGTATTTCTGATGCATCATTCATTACAAAAGGGCCGTGTTGCACCACAGGTTCGTTAATGGGTTGTCCCTGAAGCAATAAGAGGTAAGCATCTTCATTGCTGTTTTCAATAATTACTGATTGATCTGCCAATAATTCGACTGAATTATAAGGTTTTACATTAACTCCGGCAATATTAATTTCAGCGCCTTTATAAAAATAAATTGAACGGTTCACGTCAAAAGAGGCAGTTGGAATAGACCACGAACCGTTAGCATCAATCTTTATCAACCAAATTCCAATCTCATTACCTGGATCGGCTGCCCATGAATCTGGTGCAGGTGCAGGTGCTGTAACTTCACCTAATTTACCAGCAATGACAGTTACTTCTGTCAGTTTTCCATTCTTATTTTTTTCTGTAAAAACAGGTATATCTTCTGACCAAAGCATTTTATAATATGGTCGTGAGAATTTTTTTGCTTTAGGTAAGTTAAGCCATATCTGAAAAAGCTCCAAAGGATTTGGTCTATCCTTATTGAGGAGTGGAAACATTTCTGAATGTTGGAGTCCGGCACCTGCAGTCATCCATTGCACATCTCCATTACCATATCTTCCCGATGCTCCGTGAGAATCCGAATGATCAACAAAACCTTTTAATACTACAGTTATAGTTTCAAACCCCCTGTGTGGGTGTGCAGGAAATCCTGGAATTTTTTCGCCGTGATACATTCGCCAACCGTTCTTTGTCGTAAAATCCTGTCCAAGATTTCTGCCTTCCAATGAAGCTGCAGGCCCTAAATGATCATTTCCAACAGGGTAATTATCAAGATGATGTACGCAAAATAAAAACGGATCACTGGTCCCCCAGGTAAATCCTAAAGGCTTAATATTGACAATCAATTTATTATACATTTCAAATTATATTATTACGAATTTTATTTTAAAATTTTGTTTAAATGTAAAAATTCCGACCAACGTAATTGTAATCTGACTTTTATTCACATTATATTTTCTATATGTCTGACAAAAATGTGACGTTTCCAATAAAATAAGGCTGTATATAACACCTTTTATGTATGGTTTATATCTATAAAGCTATGAATAAATTATCTTCCATCAAACACAGAAATTTATACTACTGCGGACGGCAGAACATGTAAAATCTTAGCTGTATTTGGTTCCCTATTTCAGGATTTAGCCACTTTCTATGCTTGAATGACACAATATACTACCCCGAGGTGAAAATGGCTGCATCAGACTTTTAAATTTTGGATTTTTAAAAGTGCCATTGATCTAGAATTGCCTTCGAGTTTTGGAAGGGAAACAGTTTGTTCTGTTTTTGTATTTGCCAGGATAGGAATAAAAGTCAAGGAAATTTGGGGTGGGGGTATTGAAGCATTAACAATCAATCTCAACCTTCCTGAATAAATGATTTTTTAGGCTTGTCTTAAAGGGTGAATTTTCGTAACTTTTATTGTTCTTTTCAACTTCCCAATTCCTTGTGCTATCCAGAAGATTTTATAAACCAAAAATTAATTGTTATGAAAAAAATCAAAACATTTATGCCGTTTATATTCGTCATCATATTTGGCGGATTATTGTTGTTATCCTGTGAGCGCGATATTGAATATGTTGATACCGAAACAGCTTCCTTAAAAAGCGGAGATTTAACACCAATGGAACTTCTAGGTAAGAATATCTTTTTCGATAAAATCTCTTCTCCTGATAACATGTCTTGTGCTACCTGCCATTCACCTAATGTTGGCTTCACTGGTCCAATTCCTGGAATAAATATGAAAGGAGCTGTATACAGGGGTGCAGTTCCCCAGAGATTTGGAAACCGTAAAGCTCCGAGTGTTGCATATGCTACTTTAAGTCCTGTATTTCATTATAACGAGGATATAGGATCATTTGTAGGTGGTAATTTCTGGGATGGAAGAGCAACGGGAGACATGTTAGGTAATCCAGCAGCTGACCAAGCATTGGGTCCGTTTCTGAATCCAGTGGAACAGAATAACCCATCAAAGCAAGCGGTATTGGAACAAATTTCAATTTCAGATTATTCTGATTTATGGGAAGCAGTTTGGGGTGAACCGATAAGTTGGGAAACGAATACTGATGTAAATGCGAATTATGACAGAGTTGGATTGTCCATTGCTGCCTATGAAGCCTCAACGGAGGTTAATCAGTTTTCATCTAAATATGATGCATACCTAGCAGGAAATGCAGAATTGACTGAACAAGAATTATCAGGACTTGAATTATTTAATGCAAATTGTTCTGCATGTCATCCAAGCGAAGGAATTGGAGCCCTTTTCACCGACTTTACATTTGATAATGTAGGAGCACCAAAAAATCCTGATAATCCTTTTTATGACATGGATGAAATTTATCTCGGTGACGGATCTCCGATCAATCCCATGGGTGATGAATGGATTGATCCAGGATTAGGAGGTTTTCTTGCATATGCTTATCCAGAATACGCTGATGAAAATATGGGGAAACATAAGGTTCCTACTTTGCGAAATGTTGGAAAAAAGCCTGGAAAAGGATTTACAAAAGCATACATGCATAATGGTGTATTTAAATCATTAGAAGAGGTTGTTCATTTTTATAATACCCGTGATGTGGAAGACTGGCCTGCGCCTGAAGTAGCTGAAAATGTGAATGAGGATGAATTAGGTAATTTAGGTTTAACTAATGAGGAAGAAGATGCAATAGTTGCCTTCCTGGAGACTCTTTCAGATGGTTACAAGTAAAATCAGAATTTGATAGCGATCATTAGTAAACACATCGAAAATGATGAAAGGAGACAGTTTAGCCTCCTTTCTTTATTTGAAGATTATGATATTTAACGGATCTGGGTCATGCTTAAGAAAATGACATACCATATTGTAAAGAAAATCTATTTGTTTGGGAAAGCGCAAAGTAAATGTAATTTCAGATAATTATTAATTGATATAATCATGTGGAAACAAATAATCATAAGGATTTTTAAAATAAGCAACATCAGGATTGGTAATGATATTATTATACATGATAAATCAACATATAGAAACATAATTACTAAGGGTTCTTTGGGTTTAGGTGAATCATACATGAAAAAGAAATGGGATTCACCTCATCTCGATATCTTGATTGCAAAACTAATTAAAGCAGGAATCCATAAAAACAATTTTTTGGGAGCCCTAACAAAGTTTATTTTGTGGGTGAAATCTGTGATTTTCAACCTACAGGACCGAAAAAACTCACCACTCCTTTCAGAAACACATTATAATACAGGAAACCATTTGTTTAAATCATTTCTCGATCCAAATATGATATACTCGTGCGCTTATTTCAAGAATACAAATGACTTAGCACAAGCTCAACTCAAAAAAATAAAAATTGTTGGCAACAAACTTGATTTACAGCCAGGAGAAAAAGTTCTTGATATTGGTTGTGGATGGGGTGGAACTGCCAGGATACTCTCCGAAATGTTTGATGTGGAGGTCACTGGTGTTTCAGATTCCTCGGAGATGATTAAATATGCAAATGAATATAATGCGTGTGAAAGAGTTAAATTTATCTGTGCAGACTATAGGGTTATAAAGGGAAAATTCAATAAAATTTACAATGTCGGTTTCCTGGAAGCGGTTGGTCCAAAGAATTTCAGAAGTTTTATGGAACAAGTAAATGATATGCTTCTTGATAATGGAATTTTCTTAATTCACACCATTGGTGGACAGTATTCAACTAATAAAGGTGATCCTTGGTTAGATAAATACATATTCCCACACGGGGTTATTCCTTCTAAAAAACAAATTGATAAAGCAGTAAAGAATATATTTGAAATCAGAGATTTCGAGGCATTTGGAAGGTATTATGAAACTACATTAGAGCATTGGAGAAATAACTTAAATAGAAACTGGAGTGCAATTAAGGATCAATTTGATAAACCTGAAATATTCAAAAGAATGATGGATTACTATCTTTCAAGTTGTACAGCTGCTTTTCACACGGGGATGTTAGATTTATGGCAATATGTTTTTACTAAACTGGGTGAGGTAAGAGAGTATGAAAAATACAGATTATTGTAAATTACATTATTAGTAAAAACAAAACTATTCAACATAAAAATTACGATCGTACATCAAGGCAAATAAAACAAAAGGAGATAGATTATTTCTTTCAGCTACCATTTTCACTTATCTAAATTTAATTTAATTACATTCGGCATAAAAGCCAACCAAATTTGGGGTGGGGGTACCAAGGTTTTGCTTTTGAAGTAAACTGGGAAACTGCGGGTAAGGTATTTGGGGCTCTACTCAAATTTATGGGGATATCATTAAGGAAGCCATATTTATCGGTTAAAGTTTTTGCATGACATTAGGGATGTCTGGGATTAATTCATTTAGCTTTCAACGAACAGAAAGCATTATGTGCTTCAGAGTTCTCCTGCAAAATCTTTAAGCCAGCTTCGCAATTCATTGCCAATCTCGGGATCGTTCAATCCAAACTCAATATTCGTTTTCAGAAATCCCAGTTTATTTCCAATGTCGTAGCGTTTCCCGTTAAATTTTAATCCGAACATTGGAAACGACTTTACCATTTCGCGCATGGCATCGGTGAGTTGCACCTCGTTGTTTTTCCCGGGCCTGGTGTTTTCAAGGTAATCGAAGATTTCGGGCGTGAACAGGTAACGGCTAGCCACGGCCAGATTCGAAGGCGCTTCTTCAATGGATGGTTTTTCGATCCAGTTTTTAGCGCGGATTACGTTTTCGGATATTGCTTCACCATCCACCACCCCGTAGCGGCTAACCAGCTCAGGTTTCACTTCTTCAAGTGCGATTACTGAACCTTTTTGTTGGTTGTAAACATCGATAAGTTGCTTTGTTGCAGGTCCATCTTCGCTTTGTACAAGGGTATCCCCCAAAAGAATCACAAAAGGTTCGTTACCGACATGATATTTCGCGTGCAGAATAGCATCGCCCAGTCCATTCATTTCTTTTTGCCACACAAAATGAATATTGGCCATTTCCGAAATAGCACGGATCTTTTCCAGCATTTCGGTGTTATTTTTTGCGATGAGTGTTTCTTCCAGTACCGGGCTGCGGTCAAAATGCTCTTCAATGGCACGTTTACCTTTTCCGATGATCATTAATATATCGGTAATGCCGCTGGCCACGGCTTCTTCAACCACGTATTGAATTACGGGTGTATCGATGATCGGTATCATTTCCTTTGGCGACGATTTGGTGGCCGGCAGGAATCGGGTACCGTATCCCGCCGCGGGAATAACTGCTTTTTTTACCATTTTATTTGTCTACTATCGCAGGTTTAATCACTTCTATTTCTTTTTGAGCCAACGCTTGCAAAAGTTGTTTAAACATGGTGTCATCGGCGTACGTTCCGATGATGGCTCCTCCCGAACCTGTAAATTTTGCCGAGGCACCCACCGAACGGGCTGTTTCCACCATTTCAACATTACCTTGCGAAACAGGGATAAGGCTTTTACGCAAATCAAAATTTTGATTGATCAGATCGTGAATCGCCTCTTGATCATTATGTTTCAAAGCTTCGCGGTAGGCATCGGCTAATCCGATCCATTTTTCCATGGCATCCAGAACTACTTTTTCACCAATGTTGTAGCGTGCTCTCAGGTTGTTATGAACTACTTCGGTTCCTTCCGACAGATTTTTTCGAAAGGCAATGTACATGTTTTTAAAATTTACGGCTTCAAGTTCTTCGTAGTTACCGTATCCTTGTTTTTGCATCGTTCTTTTTTCAAAATCCATATACACCGGTTGTTCATATGCCTGTGCCACCCGGTCCTGCAATCCGGCGGCTATTCCAAGTTCCTCTGTTTCGACACTCAGAACTAGGTTGGCCATTATCGGTTTTGGAATATCTACATTGTAGAATGACATGAGCGCTTTCATGCATGCAGTGATGATGGCACTCGATCCGGCAAGTCCGAGCCGTAAAGGAATATTGGAATGGTAACGGATCGTAAAATTCCGACCGTCGATTTGGATATTCTGTTTGTCGCAGTAATCGTAAAAAACTTTGATGGTTCCTTTCAGCAAGCGAATCCCACCATAGTAACCATTCAGGTTAACATTTTCGACCAGCTGATGAATGCTGTCAAACGAAGTAATATCCAGCCCTTGTGGATATATTTTTAGTTCAGGCGAATGGTATAATTGAACACTGGCTCTGAAATTTGAGAATAAGAAAGCAATGGTTTTTCCAAAATATCCATCCGACGGGTTTCCGATAACGGCAGCCCGCGGGTAGGAGTGTGTTTCTATAATCATTTTCTAATTTTTCGGCAAAGTTATTTATTCCACGCTTCAATGGCCGATAAATTCATTTCATTTTCGATATTTTTTGCCGCAGGAGTATAGAGGTACTCCAGTTCGGTGGCAAAGGTTTCGGTAACTTTGGCACGAACCAATTTCATGGTGGCATTCAGCATTTTATTATCAGCTGTGAAGGCATAGGGAAGAACTACAATTGTTGCCGGCAGCCAGCGTTCGGGGAACATTCCTTCGTACTTGCCGCCTTTTTTGTATTCGTTGATTTCTTCCTGAATAATCTTTAAACTTTCTTTATTTCCCTCTACGCTTCCTTTTTGAATTCCGCGGTTTTTTAACTCCCGGTTAATGGCTTCCATTTCCGGAACAACCATTCCTGTGGTGTAAGGATTCTGGTTGTTGTAAAGCATCACCTGTTGCAGGAATGGTGACTGATCCACCAGTGCTTCTTCAATTCCTTCGGGGCTATACTTTTCGCCGTCATTTCCAATCAGCAAACTCTTGAAACGGCCCAAAACATAAAGAAATCCGTCTTCGCCCATGTAACCCATATCACCGGTATGCAACCAGCCGTTTTTTAACGTTTCGGCTGTTGCGGTCGGGTTATTCCAGTAGCCGAGCATGACATTATCGCCTTTAACCACAATTTCACCCTTTTGGCCGGTGGGCATTTGATGGCCATCTTCATCAAGAATTTTAAGCTCAATGTCTTTCACCAGTTTGCCCGAAGACCCAAATTTTATATCGTGCGGGACGTTTGATGAAATTACAGGAGCAGCTTCGGTAAGCCCGTACCCCTGGCAAACCGGCATTCCCAATGCAAAGAAAAACCGCTGAAGTTCGATATCGAGTAAGGCACCACCTCCTATGAAAAATTCGAGGTTACCGCCAAAGCCCTCCCTGACTTTCTTGAAAAGGATGGCATCAAAAAGGGCGTACAACGGTTTCAACAGAAAACGTAAACCTTTCCCGCGATTGTTCCCGAAGCCATTATAAGCATAGGCCACCTTAAGGGCAAATTTGAATATTTTATAGAGCGTTTCACCTTTTTTACGAATACCGGCTTCAATGTTTTTTCTGAAAGTTTTGGAATAAGCAGGAACACTCATCATGATAGAGGGCTTGATTTCCTGAATATTCTTTGGAATATTTTTCAGTGTTTCCAAAGGTGTATTACCCACCTCAACCGATGCAATGCTGGCACCTTTGTACATGAAAACATACAGACAGGTGGTATGCGCAAAGGCATGATCCCACGGGAGAATCGCCAGGGTGATCCATTCTGTTTTCAATTCCATTAACGAATTCGATTGAACGACATTGGCTGCATAATTCAGTTGCGAAAGCATTATACCTTTTGGATCGGCGGTGGTTCCGGAAGTATAGGAAATATTTGCAACGTCATTTGGTTGAATGGCTTTCCAGACAGCTTCGACTTTTTCGGGGTGTGCCTGGCGAAATTTGGCCCCATCCTTCATAATCTTTCTGTAGTCGAGGTCATTTTTGCCCGGATTCTCTTTACCGTCCAGGTAGATTACTTTATCCAGTTCGGGCATCTGGTTTCTGATCGCTTCAACTTTTTGCGCATGTTGTTTTGAAACAAAGATGTATTTACTGCCACTGTGTTTTAACCTGAATGCAAGTTCATTGTCCTGTAACCTGATCGATAAAGGAACATTGGTTCCACCGGCATAAAGCATCCCCAACTCACTGATGATCCAGTCGTTACGGCCATCGGCTATCAAACCGGCACGGTCACCTTTTTTAAAGCCCATATGGATCAGCCCAGCAGCCAGATCCAGTACTTTTTCACGGGTTTCTTTGTAAGTGGTTCCCTCGTACTTCCCATTGTTTTTTTCCCAGAGGTAAACGTTATCGGGGTAATTAGCAACTGCGGTTTCGAAAAGTTCGATAATGGTTTTCATAAGTGCTGCACTGTTTTAGTTCACGTTAAAACCAAAAATAGGAAAAAAAACGTTTGGTGGTTGATTAGCTCCCGTAAACAAAAAATGCCCTTTCGGGCATTTCGTTATTCGGTGATGAATTTGTAGACGGTTTTTTCATCGAACAATTCACCTGGCTTTAACAAGGTTCCTGGAAACTTAGGATGGTGCACCGAATCGGGAAAATGCTGGGTCTCCAATGCCACACCCGAGAAACTTCCGAATTGTTTTTTCCCGTCGATCATCAGCTCCGGAATCCAGTAACCGGTGTATAACTGCATTCCCGGTTGTGTGGTGTAGATTTCAATTTTTCTTCCGCTCTTTTCTTCCGAAAGGCAACCAATGTATTCCAGTTCACCATCGTTGTCAAAAACATAATTGTCGTCGTAACCCTGCTCCAGTCCGGCAGCACCGAGTTTTCGCGGAGTATTGAAATCATAGTCGGTACCTACTACCGGTTTAATCTTTCCGGTCGGGATCTGATCCACCAATTCAGTTATTTTGGTGGCTGAAAGTTCCAACTCGTGGTTAAGTATATTTTCCTTAAAACCACTTAGGTTAAAGTAGCTGTGATTGGTCAGGTTAACTACCGTTGTCTTATCAGTTTCGGCATAATACTGGATCGACAGTTCGTTTTCCTCATTCAGGGTGTAAATGCAGGTTACCTTTAAATTTCCGGGATAGTTTTCCTCTCCGTCAGGGCTATAGTATGAGAGTATAACCCCAACTTTGTGTTCTTCTTCAATAAGTTCAGCATTAAACAAGCGGCGGTCAAATCCGATTTTCCCTCCATGCAAGTGATTGGGTCCATTGTTGACAGCAAGTTTATAGGTTTTACCTTCTATTTCGAGATGACCTTTTGCTATGCGGTTTCCGTATCGACCGATAATGGATCCAAAATAGGGATAACCTGCCAGGTATTCATCACTCAGGTATGCCTCCAGCGAATCGAATCCACAAACTATATTATCTATGCTTCCGGACTTATTGGGCATTTCGATGCTCGTAATAATGGCTCCGTAGTTGGTAATTTTTATCCTGATGTTCTCGTTACTCAAAGTATATAAAGTGGCTGCTGAACCATCTTTTAACGTTCCGAATGACGACGTTTTTATTTTCATGATTTTAACTGTTTAAAGCAGATGAAATGATAAATATTTAATAGTGTAAGTTATCGCTTTTTTGCCAGAACCGATTTACGTAAATTTTAAAAAGAACCGGTGCTTAAACATTCCTTAATTTTCGCCTTTTATGCGCCAAAAATCAAAGGAATACAAATGTGCGAAAAATAAAAAACCTACTGGTGGGTACTGGTGGTGTTTTAAAGCATGTTTTTATTGATGAATTCTGTTATTTTTGCAACACAAATCAAACTTAATGGCTTATAAACGCATCATTCGTATCGATTCTAAATCATCGAAGCCAAAATACCGGCAAATCATTGAATCCATTTTTAATGCCATTGAAAGACGATGGCTGAAAAAAGGCGACAAGATTCCTTCGATAAATGAGATTTGTGCCGAGTTTAACCTGAGTCGCGATACGGTTATGGTGGCGTTCAACGAATTGAAAGCAAAAGGCATAATCCATAGCCAGCCGGGAAAGGGATATTATGTTGCCACCACCGAAATCCAATATGAAGAAAAAATTTTCATTTTATTCGATGAACTCAATGCATTTAAAGAAGACCTTTATAATGCACTGATCGATGAACTTAAAAGTAAGGCGAACGTGGAGGTTTATTTTCATCATTTCAATTACAAGGTGTTTAAAAACCTCATTTCAGAAAGCATCGGGCATTACACTTCCTATGTTATCATGCCGGCTTCCTTCGATAATATAGGACATTTAATTGCCAAAATACCGGCAGAAAAGGTCTATGTTCTCGATCGGCTGAAAAAGGAACTGAAAAATTATTCGGTGGTGTATCAGGATTTTGAGCAGGATGTTTATGAGGCTATGGTTGCCGGAAAAACTTTGCTCAAAAAATATCGAAAACTTGTATTTGTTAACCCGGGAGGTAAAGAGCCGCCCGAACGTACCAATGGCTTTGAGCGTTTTTGTAAGGAATTTAATATGGAATTTGAAGTGGTTAAAAGTCTGGGTGCGGCCAATCCTTCGATGTATGAAGCTTATTTTATTATTTCAGATCGGGAGCTGGTTGAAGTGGTTCAACTGGCTAAAAAATATAAATACAAGTTGGGTAAGCGTTTTGGCATCGTTTCATTCAACGATACGACCCTGAAAGAAGTAGTCGCCGGAGGCATTACAACCATTTCCACCGATTTTAGTGAAATGGGAAAAACTCTTGCTCAAATGGTACTAAGTAAAAACAGGGGGCAAGTGCGAAATCCTTCGAAACTGATTATAAGAAACAGTTTGTAAGTCAGTTTTATTGTAAACTGAAGAAAAACACCTGAAGATATAATGCGAGACTGAAGCGTAAATAATTTAGAAACTAAATACGAAAAATTATGACAGAAATTACAACACTGAATGAAAAGATCAACGGCGGGAACAATCCTGTCTTTAAAGAATTGTACGGAAAAGAAGAAGCTGTATTAAAGGAACAGGCTACCAGATATGCCGGGCTAATGGCTGAATTTGAAAAGACATTTGGTAATAGTGATGTTCATTTGTTCAGTTCCCCAGGGCGTACCGAGATTGGTGGAAATCACACCGATCACAACCATGGCCGGGTGTTGGCGGGAGCAGTAAATCTCGACAATATTGCTGTAGCAGCAGCAAACGGAAGCAACACGATTCGTATCAAATCGGCCGGGTACCCAGAATTTCAGGTCGATCTTTCAGACTTAAGCATCGATGAATCGATGTATTATACATCGGGTGCGCTAGTAAAAGGTATTTGTGCAAAAATGAAAGATAATGGCTACAATATTGGCGGTTTCGATGCCTGTGTCGAAGGACGCGTTCCAAAAGGATCAGGTCTGAGTTCGTCAGCTTCCTTTGAAGTACTGGTGGGTGCCATTTTAAACGAGCTCTTTAACGATGGAAAAATGTCGGCGGTAGAAAATGCCATTATCGGGCAATGGTCAGAAAATAACTACTTTGGGAAACCTTGTGGACTGATGGATCAAACCGCATGTTCGGTGGGGGGACTGATTACCATTGATTTTAAAGATCCGTCAAATCCGGTAGTAAAAGAAGTGGATTTTGATTTTGTAGCTACCGGATTCTCGTTGGTCATTACCGATGTTGGCGGAGGTCATGACGATCCGGCCTCACAGGCAGAATATGCTTCATTACCCACCGAAATGAAATCGGTTGCCGCTGAACTCGGTGCTTCTGTTTTGCGCGAAGTTACACTGGAACAGATTGTTGAGAAAATTCCGGAAATAAGAGAAAAAACGGGCGACCGTGCCCTCCTACGTGCATACCACTTTCAGGGCGATAATCAGCGGGTTGTTGATCAGGTTACTGCGCTGGAAAGGAATGATTTTGAGGCTTTCCTGAATATGGTAGTGGAGTCGGGTTACAGTTCATACATGTATAACCAGAATATTTTCGATGTAGTTCATAAAGATGAACAGGTTGTTTCACTCGCTCTTGCGCTTAGTGAAATGGTTTTGAAGGGAAGTGGTGCATGGCGTGTTCACGGAGGTGGCTTTGGTGGAACTATTCAGGCATTTGTTCCGCAGGATAAACTGGATGCCTATGTAGACACACTCGAGCATGTATATGGAAAAGGATCGTGCCATAAATTGTTCATCCGTTCAAAAGGATCAATCAAACTCGATTTGTAATGGAATGAATGAGGTAAAATTTTGAAACCGGGCTGGAGATTAGTTCATTGGTTAAGCAATAAAAAAAAGCACCTAAAAGTTCGCAAATTCAAACGTTATTTTAACTTTGAGGCTGAAAGACCAAACTTATGCCGGTCTGAGCGGGTAAAAAGTTATTTCAGCCTAAATTAACGACAGAAATTTTATATGAATTTCAATATTGAAGACCAACCTTATAAATGTTCAAATCGATTGGCCGTTAATTCCATATTATTTCTGCCTAAGATCAGAATTGATACGGGTATTCATCTGCGTCAGTTTCAAAAAAGTAAATCCGAAAATTAATCACTACTAAAATCAATAATTAATCATTATGGAAACTAAAAAACAAAACTACACGGTGCCCATTATCATGATGATCTTACTTTTTGGTATGATCGCATTTGTGACCAATTTGGCTGCACCGATGGGGGTGGTTTTAAAAAGCCAGTTTGGCGCTTCTAACTTTCAAGGGATGTTAGGAAATGCTGCGAATTTCATTGCTTATGCAGTGATGGGAATTCCGGGCGGCCTTCTTTTACAACGAATTGGCTACAAAAAAACCGCATTAATTGCAATTGCAGTTGGTTTTATTGGGGTTGGCATTCAGTATCTTTCAGGTCATGCAAGCGAAAGTTCTGCATTTACAGTTTACCTGATTGGTGCCTTTGTAGCCGGTTTTTCAATGACACTGTTGAACACCGTAGTCAATCCAATGCTGAACACACTTGGCGGTGGCGGGAATAAAGGTAATCAACTGATTCAGGTTGGTGGATCGTTCAACTCGGTGATGGCCACCTTTACGCCTGCTTTCGTTGGTATCCTGATTGGTGAAGCAGCAAGCGCACGAATAACTGACGTATTTCCGGTAATGTACATTGCACTTGGTGTTTTTGCGCTGGTATTCTTTGTATTACTAGCAGTTAAGATTCCTGAACCAAGTATTGAGTTTGCTTCAGAACCCATTAAGAATCTGATGGCGGGCGCAATGACTTTTCGCCATTTTATCCTTGGTGCCATTGGTATTTCAGTATATGTGGGCGTTGAGGTTGGTGTGCCCGGAACATTAATGCTGTGGCTTACCGATCCAACGGTTGGTATAGGTGCAGGCATCGCAGGTTCTGTAGCCGGAACCTATTGGTTATTAATGTTGGTTGGTCGTTTGGTTGGCGCATCAATTGGAAGTAAGGTGTCGAGCAAAGCAATGCTAACAGTTGCCTCATTTGTAGGATTGATACTGGTTCTTGCAGCCATTTTCCTCTCGCCTGAAAAGATGGTTAACATGCCTGTATTCAGCAGTTCAGCAGACGGTTTCTCCTTTGGCCTGGCTGAAGTACCGATCAATGCCATGTTCCTTGTTTTGGTGGGCTTGTGTACTTCTATTATGTGGGGTGGTATATTCAACCTTGCTGTTGAAGGACTGGGTAAATATGTTGCCGCAGCTTCAGGTATCTTCATGACACTTGTTGTTGGTGGAGGACTTCTTCCACTGATACAGAATGCAGTGGCTGATAACATGGGATTCCAGCCTTCGTATTGGGTTCCTCTACTAGGACTGGCCTATCTGTTCTTCTATGCAACAGTGGGCAGTAAGGTGCACAAACGTGCGGATGTATAATTAGTCAATGAAAAATCAATTGCAGCTGATAGTATAGTTCGGCATGCAAGATCAATTCGGGATTATCCCGCAGGCCATCCGTTGTAAGACGGGTGGCTTTTTTATGATTCACTTAAAAATTGATTACTTAATTACAAGCCTTTATATCAGAACTTTGTAATTTAAAAATAAAGGTTAAATTCACAGTTATTAATTAAACCGAATTAAAACCAAAAAAACAGATTTATGAGCAGTTTAGATTGGATCGTTCTGGGCCTCTTCTTTTTGGGGCTTATTGGTATTATTTTGTGGGTGTTAAAAAAGAAAGACAAAGATACATCCGATTATTTTCTGGCCGGACGGGATGCTACCTGGCTGGCAATAGGAGCCTCGATTTTCGCATCGAATATCGGTTCCGAACATCTTGTGGGTTTAGCGGGAACAGGAGCAGAAAGCGGAATGGCATTTGCTCACTGGGAAATGCATGGATGGATGATTCTGATTCTGGGATGGCTTTTTGTACCGTTTTATGCACGTAGCGGGGTATTTACCATGCCCGAATTTCTGGAACGAAGATACAACAAAAGTTCGCGCACGTTTTTATCCGTTATCTCGCTTGTGAGTTATGTGCTTACGAAAGTTGCTGTGACTGTTTATGCAGGAGGGGTGGTCTTCAAAGATGTTTTTAATATAGAAACTGTTACTGTTTTTGGTTCAGAAATTGATTTCTTTTGGGTAAGTGCCATTGGTCTGGTTGTCATTACAGGGCTCTATACAACTTTTGGAGGGATGAAAGCTGTTTTGTACACCTCTGTTTTGCAAACGCCCATCTTACTTGCCGGATCGGTAGCCATCCTCGTGATTGGTTTAACTCAACTGGGCGGATGGAATAATCTCATGGAAATTGTACGGGCTACTCCGGTAACCTATCCCGATCATCCTGAATATTTATCCACTGTTGATAATATGGGCAGTTTAATTCGATCAGCCAAGGATCCCGTTTATCCGTGGACCGGGGTACTTCTGGGGTCGGCCATCATAGGATTCTGGTATTGGTGTACCGATCAGTTCATTGTGCAAAGGGTTTTGTCCGGCCGAGATATGAAGCAAGCGCGCAGGGGTTCTATCTTTGGAGCCTATTTGAAATTGACTCCGGTATTTCTTTTCCTGGTTCCCGGGATGATTGCCTTTGCATTAAGGAAACAGGGTCTTCTTGATTTTGGCAGCAATGATGCAGCCTTTTCTACCTTGGTAAAGGAATTACTTCCGAAAGGATTTACGGGTATTGTGGTAGGTGGAATCCTGGCGGCTCTGATGAGTTCACTGGCATCGTTGTTTAATTCTTCGGCCATGTTGTTTACGGTCGACTTTTACCAAAAATTTAAACCCAATGCATCTCCCCGTCACTATGTAATTATTGGACGAATTGCTACCGTAGTCATTGTTTTACTTGGGATGGCATGGATTCCTGTTATGAAAGGAATTGGGAAAGTTTTGTACGAATATCTCCAGGATGTTCAGTCATTGCTGGCACCCGGAATTGCGGCAGTTTTCCTTTTGGGAATTCTGTCGAAAAAAACTACACCATTAGCGGGGCTTTGGGGCCTGGTAATTGGTTTTACCCTGGGAATGCTCAGGCTCGGGCTTAATGTCTTTAGCGACTCGATCAGCGAAACTTCGTTGCTATATACCGTAATTTTGTCACACAACTGGCTGCATTACGAAATATACCTGTTTGTTTTGGTGATCGTGGCCATGATCGTAATCAGTTACTTCACAGAAAGGAAAGATCCAAATACCATTGTGGGTTTAACACTTGGGTCGGCAACAGCTGAACAACGCGCAGAAGTTCGCGATAGCTGGAACAAATGGGATGTTATCAATTCAGTCGTAATTATTGTGATTATTACAGCTTTTTACTTGTATTTCTGGTAAGGCATCAAGACAATACTATTTGATAAAAAATAGTTATTGCCTTGTTTGGCCACAGCTATTTTTTTTAAATTCGATATTTAAAAATCGTGTATGTACGATATCATTGGAGATGTTCATGGTGAAGCTGCTTTGCTGAAGAAGCTCCTGCAAAAAATGGGATACGAGAAAACAAACGGGAGTTATGCTCATCCCCAACGTAAAGCAATTTTTTTGGGTGATTTCATAAATCGTGGCCCGGAAATCCGAAAAACTATCCGTATCATTCGGGCGATGGTAGAAGCCGGTAATGCTAAAGCCATTTTAGGAAACCATGAGATCAATGCGATCATTTACCACTTGAAAGATAAACAGGGATCCTTACTGGTAAAAAAACCCAGCAAATATTACTTGTCATTGTACAAAACCATTAACGAGTTTTCGCTCAATTCTCAGGAATGGAAAGACATTCTGCGTTGGATGCGTAGTTTGCCGCTTTCTCTCGATTTTGGTGATATTCGTGTTGTACATGCCTGTTGGGAGGAGCAGGCCATCAAGATGGTGAACTCTCATTATATTGATGGAAAATTCTCAAAAAAGGTTTTCAGAAAGTTACACAAAAAAGCCGATGCCGATGTTACACGAAGTATTTGGTTGTTAACCAAAGGTGTCAATCTGAAAATGCCTGCCGACCTTCACGTTCGGAATAATAAAGGCGTAATGCCACGTTCGTTCCGTATCGAATGGTGGGAAGATCCTTCGGGAAAAACTTTTAACGGTTTATCTTTCGAGAGTAAATTTAAATTGCCCGAATATACGATACCTCCTGAAATACTTCCGGAGGTTTACCCTTATCCGAAAAATGCCCCACCTTTATTTTTTGGTCATTACTGCAGGGGAAATGGCCCGATTCTGATAAAAGACAATGTTTGTTGTGTTGATTCATGTGCTACGGGTACGGGAACTCTGACGGCTTATCGCTGGAAGGGAGAGAAGGTACTTATGGAAGAAAACATCATAAGAGTCACTAAAAAATAGATGGTTTTAATATGTTGTATATCAGTAGATTAGACGTCTAATTAAAAAAATAATTTTTTGTATTGCAGGTATAAAAAGAAAGTATATATTTGCAACACCTTTTCAGAAGGGCCTCTAAAAGGGCTCTGCAAAAGAGAAGTTCTTAAAAAACGGTGGCGTAGTTCAGTTGGTTAGAATGCCGGCCTGTCACGCCGGAGGTCGCGAGTTCGAGTCTCGTCGTCACCGCATTTTTTTCTGTTAGATATTATTTGATACCCTATTTATGGTGGCGTAGTTCAGTTGGTTAGAATGCCGGCCTGTCACGCCGGAGGTCGCGAGTTCGAGTCTCGTCGTCACCGCAAATTAGAGCAGCTTATTGGGCTGCTTTTTTGTTTTATTGAGTTGTAAATGAGGTCGTGAGTTTCCCGAATTCTCGGGATCGTCACCGCAAATTAGAGCAGCTTATTGGGCTGCTTTTTTGTTTTATTGAGTTGTAAATGAGGTCGTGAGTTTCCCGAATTCTCGGGATCGTCACCGCCGAAGACGCAGCTCACAAGGCTGTTTTTTGTTACATGAATTTTGATGTTTACATATTGGAAAGCCAGAAGGATGGAAGTTATTACATCGGTTTTACTTCTGACCTGAAACAACGCCTTGAATATCATAATGCTGGCAAATCACGATACACATCGCGTAAATTACCCTGGAAAGTTGTTTATACCGAAAGTTTTGCAACCCGCTCGCAAGCCGTGAAAAGAGAACGGTTTCTGAAACAGCAAAGGAATAGATCATTTTACGAGAGATTGATCGAGAATCGGAAATGAGGTCGCGAGTTTCCCGAATTCTCGAGATCGTCACCGCAAATTAGAGCAGCTTATTGGGCTGCTTTTTTGTTTTATTGAGTTGTAAATGAGGTCGTGAGTTTCCCGAATTCTCGGGATCGTCACCGCAATGGAGAGCAGCTCAGAAAGCTGCTTTTTTGTTTTATAACAAATTGAAAATGAGGTCGCGAGTTTCCCTATTCCTCAGTGTCGACAATGCAGAGAAGCAGTTCAGAACGCTGTTTTTTTGTTTTATTGAATGGTTGTTTACAAGCTCATGCTGATGAGGAACGTGGCTGCAAAGGCGATAATCGCATACAATTCAGGGAACACTGCAAGCACCATTGTTTTTCCGAAAATATCATGTCCCGAGCCTATACCGGCAATTCCATTTGAGGTGACGTTGCCCTGGTTAAGCGCCGAGAAAAACCCAACAAAACCAAGTGTTAACCCGGCAGCCAGAATCGCCATTCCCTGTAAAAGCGACATCTCCGTTGTGATGATTCCCTGGTTGTTGATGATAAAGAAACCCGCAAAACCATACAAACCCTGTGTTCCGGGGAGGGCACTCAAAAGCAGATAACTTCCGAATTTATCCGGTCTTTTCTTTAACGATCCTACGGTTGCATTCCCTCCTTTCGAAACGCCAATGGCACTTCCAACGCCCGAGAAAATTAACATAATTGCCAGTCCGACGTAGGCTAAAATAACTGCTGTTGTCATGATAATATAGTTTAGTATTATTTTTTTAATTCTTAATCATAGTGTTTCGTATTCCTTTTGAATGCTAAATGGTTTGTAGGGTTCGCCGCCACCTTTAAAACCGGCATTCTTGTAGAATTCCACAAAAGTGAGTCGCATGGGATGTACAAACGATCCCAGAGAAGAGATAAGAATATTTAGGGTGTGCCCGAGTACCAGAAAAATACCAAAAAATACGGGGCCCAGAATACGTGATGAGCCGAGGATTTGTAGTCCTATGTCGTTGATTACAAAACCAAGAATGGCACTCGAAAGGCCAAGCGCAAACAACCGAATATAGGATAAGAGATCGCCAAAAACACCGGTTACTGTCGAGTAAATATCCCAAATACCTTTGCCAAATCGCGTGATAATGTTCGATTTTGGATCGTTAAAGAAAAGCACCAGGATACCTCCCAGGCAAATGATAATGTACAGAAGTACCGTATTTTTTTCGATGGCGTTTGAACGAACCAGCACTGTATAGATTAAACTACCCAAAAAAATGATGAGCCATCCATAGGTTGAAATGGCGTATCGAAAACCAAACTGTTTGGTGAGATTGGCTGCTTTTATAAAAAGGCCAAATACTATTTGTAAGCCACCCAGGGCAAGAGAAAGCTGAAACATCTTATTGGGATCGAAGAAAAGTTCCCTAAAGTTTTCGGTTAACGAGAATTCTGTTTGAATGAGGTTGATTCCAAAAAAGGTACCCGATATTGTTCCAAAAACAACGGTCGCCACACCCAGCAATTGCAGCAGACTAAGGTAGGGTTTGTACGCTTCTTTGGCGAACAGTTTATAAATGCCACCGCCAATTACGAAAAGTAATCCGTAACCTGCATCACCCAGACAGAATCCAAAGAACAGCATAAAAAAGGGTGCAAAAAACAGCGTCAGATCAAGCTCTGAATAGTCGGGCAACGAGAAAAGTGCACCAATGGGTTCGAACAACTTGCTAAACCGGTTATTCTTCAGCAAAACCGGGATTTGGTCCTTTGGATTACCTTGCCCCGAAACATACAGTGTTTTATGTTCGTTGAGCCAGGCTTTAACCGCTGCAGTTTTGGGTTTAGGAACCCAACCTTCCAGAACCATTAATTTATCATCTGAGATTTTATCGGTGCTTAGCATGATTGTTTTTAATTTGAGGGCATTCACCAATTTCTCTTTTGCCTGAATGAGCGCAGGAACGGAGTCGGCAGCGTAATTCCTCATGCTTCTATCAAGGTCGTTTAATTGTTGAATTTTGGTGTTTATATGCTCCTGTATTTCCGAAACTGAATGCTTGGGCAAATCGATTCGGGTTGCATCGGCGATTAATTCGGGGGCTTTATTTTTGGAATGAATCGCTGCAAAAACGATTTGAAGTCCTGTTTCCAATACCGGAACTACTGAGTCTTCGCGTTCTTCAATTTGTTGGTATTTCTTTTTACCGGTAATAAAAAACTGAAGATGAATTCCTTCTGCTTCCAGCTTTTTAAGTATTTCGGGTGAGAAATCGCCCCAGAGCGACGCATTGACAAAAGCCTGGTTGAGCGTTTCGAGCTGCTCGTTAAGTGATTCTATTTCTTTTTGTTGCAATAAAATATCGTCCCGGATTTTTTCTGCAGAAACGTGTGTTTGCGGGATCTCTTCAGTTACGGCATACGATTTTAAAATCTGAATGGCTGACTCGAACGACCGGATCTCATCGATACTTTTCTTCATTTCATCGGTAAGTTCCGTTTCTTTTTTAACCACATGAACCAAGCCCAGTTTCTGAAGTTCTTCGAGAAACGGTTTGTATTCTTTGTAAAATACCAGGAACGTGTATTTTATCATTGGAACAATCATTGCCTGATTTTTACTGTTTTTGTCTGTCGTTTCTTTACAATCTTTTGCGCCGATTTTGAAAGGTTTTCTTCATCTTCCAGGAATCGTTTTATTTTACGAATAGCATCTTTGTAACCCGGAATTTGTACTTTTTCGTACAGGTTTACCTTCTGGGTAGTTTTTCTCCTGGCCCGATCGAGCAATAGCATTTTTCGTTTGAAAAATTCAATTTCCAATGTGATCGTAGCCACTTCTTTTAGAAATGCGATTCCATTCGCAAACCATTTTTGATGTTTAAATATGCTGAACTCCTGCTCTGTAAAAGTTATTTCCTGAATGACTGGAATGGATACGCCCGCTATCTTACTTACCGCTGTTTTAACCCTGCTGTTGGGTGTCAGTTCAGGAACGAATTCTGTCCATAATTCCACAGAATCATTTACTGTATTTACTTTTTTTTCGATTTTTTTTTCGGTCTCAGCCACACGGTTTTTCGCCTTTTTAACTTCCATACGAAGCGCAGCCTCCTTATTTTTTAAAGTAGGAAGTGCCTTCAGTCGTATTTTAAGTTGTTTGTCGAGGCGCTGAAGTTCTGTTTTGTTGTATTGAAATTTGATGCCCAAGACAGTTATTTTTACATGGTTGGCAAAATCAGCATCGGAACGTTTATTCTGGCAACCAGGGCTTCAACCAAATCCTGGTGAAACAACCGATAGAAGGCTGAATGTTTTATCCTTGCAAAGGATACCAGATCAATATTGTTCTCCCTTATAAAATTGTTTATTCCGTCTGGAATACTACTACTTTGGAAAGAAACACAAACAATGTTATGATCGGCATAATCCTTTTTAAGCATGGCATTGAGTTCATCCACCTTCTCCCTGTTTTTTGAACTGTTTTCAAGTTCTACGTGTATACAATTAATTTTCTTATCGTAGGGTTCGAGCAAATTCAAGAGTGCATTCAACGAAGCATTATCCGATTCATAAAAGTCGGTTGTATATAATACGTTGAGTTTGTCCTTGCCTGTGAATGCCGAACCTTCTGGAACAGCAAGGATGGGGAACTGCGCATTTTCAATCACCTTTACCAGTGTTTTTCCCATAAACTCGCCATCCTCTTCCCGACTCATTTTTGTGCCAATGACCATTACATCAGGTTTGTACCGTTTACAGGCTGCTGAAATAACATTCTCTGGGGTACCTTTAAATATCCGGTAGTGCAGCTTTACGTCTTTGCGAATTTCGCTTGGAACCCTCTTTTTGATTTCATCGCTAAACTTGACCAATTTTTTTTGTGCAAGCGAATGGGCTTCTTTCAGTTTCATCTTCACAATTTTTTCCCACGAAGCGGTGTACTTGCTGGGTTCGTCGAATGTAGGGTCGGGATACACGTGCATCACTTTAATTTCGGCATGATGTTTTTGGGCAAGCCGCACTGCAAATTCGCACAACTCGATGCACGAATCGCTTAATTTCAACGGGAGCAGGATTTTCTTGGATTCCCGGTAATTTGGATCATCCCTGATTTCTTCCAGGTCGTATTCTTTGTGCAGTTCCAGTAAGGTTTCGATGGCTTTTTCCGATTGGCCCGCTTTAACTTTTAACAATACCTCGCTGGGATTATATACTTCACCCAATTGCAGGTCTTCATTGGTAAAAAATACCTCAAATCCTTGTTGTTCAAGTTTGTTTTTTACAAAACTTCCTACATGCGGATTTTTTATCCTAAGTAGCGTGATCAGTTGATTTTCCATAGCTAAATTTCGTTATTAATTGATCCTTCTTTTTTCCCGTATTTTTCAACTAATTCGGCTTTTATTCCGATTTCTGCCAGTGAGAAATATTTGTTGAAAAGTGCCCAGGCTGTGTCCAGCATGGTGTCGATATCGATGTTGATGTCAATTGCCAGAAGTTTTTCGGAATATTCCCTGGCAAAATTTATGGTTCGTTTGTCGTAATCGGTAAGATCAAAGCCATTTTCGATTTTTGTTTTGGCATTTGCGGCATCAGCATAAAGCCGAACCGCCGTGTTCATTACCTGCGGGTGGTCTTCCCGCGTCTTTTTGCCTATCACCAACTGTTTCAAACGTGAAAGGCTTCTGAAAGGGTCTACGATAACTTTTCCAATATCGGTGTCTTTTCTCAGGAATAACTGGCCTTCGGTAATGTAACCGGTATTGTCGGGAATAGCATGGGTGATATCGCCGCCCGATAATGTGGTAACGGCAATTATTGTAATCGAACCGCCATCGGGAAACTGTACAGCTTTTTCGTACAGTTTGGCCAGATCGCTGTACAACGATCCCGGCATGCTGTCTTTCGATGGAATCTGATCCATTCGGTTCGAGACGATACTCAGGGCATCGGCATAAAGTGTCATGTCGGTGAGTAATACCAGTACATTCTGGTTCTTTTGAGCTGCAAAATATTCAGCAGCAGTAAGCGCCATGTCGGGTACCAGCAGCCTTTCAACCGGAGGATTCTCGGTCGTATTTACAAAACTGATGATGCGATCGATGGCACCGGCATTTTCAAATACGTTTTTAAAAAAGAGGTAATCGTCGTTGGTAATGCCCATGCCACCGAGAATAATCTTATCGGCTTTTGCGCGAAGCGCAACCATGGCCATCACCTGGTTATAGGGTTGGTCGGGATCGGCAAAAAAGGGAATCTTCTGACCGGTAACCAATGTGTTGTTTAAATCGATGCCTGCAATGCCCGTGGCAATAAGTTCCGATGGCTGCTTTCTACGCACGGGATTTACCGACGGACCTCCAATCTCCACAAAATTACCGTCGACCGGCGGACCTCCGTCGATCGGAAGACCATATGCATTAAAAAACCGACCGCTCAGTTCGTCACCAACAGCCAGGCGTGGAGCGTGTCCCAGGAAAACAACTTCTGCATTTGTCGGAATACCTTCCGTCCCCGAAAACACCTGGATCGTTACAAGGTCCTCTTCAATCTTCACTACTTGTGCCAACCGATCGTTTACCATCGCCATTTCTTCGTTGCCCACGCCGGTGGCACGTAAAGAACAGGTGGCCTTGGTGATCTGGTCGATCCTGGTGTGTATTTTTTGAAATGCCTGTGTTTCCATTTTTATTGCTTAGTCCGCTTCATTCTGCATAACAGCCTGCTCTCGGATGATTGTGGTTAATTCGTTTTTATACTTGTTGAACTGATCGGATTGAAACTCAGAATAGTTCATTTGTTTGCATACATTGATCACTCTTTTAAAATAGGAATATACTTCTTCGAAGTGCTCAAACCCAAAGTTTGTATGGCATACCTCGAGTACCAGGTCCATCATATATTTTTGTCGCTGGATGGGGGTAGATGCATCGACCTTATCGAAGGCATCCTGTTGTAAAATCACAAAATCAATCAGCTCCGATTTCCAGTATATGATATGATACTCGACGGGTACACCGTCGTCGCCAAGAATATTAATCTGCTCGTACACTTCCCGTCCGCGAATTAGTATGTTCTTTATTTCCAGTATTTGGTCTACCCAGTTGGGCGAAATCGTTTTTGAAACAAAGTCAATAAATTCGGGATATTCCAGGTATTTCGAATAGCTGTCGACAGCATCGATGGCTGGATAACGTTTGCTGTCGGCGCGGTTTTGCGAAAGCGAGTAGAAACAACGGGCTGCTTTTTTGGTGGCTTCAGTGACCGGTTCTTTCAGATTGCCTCCAGCTGGTGAAACCGTTCCGATAAACGTAACCGATCCGCTTTGCCCGTTATTCAGGTAAACGTACCCGGCACGCGCATAGAAATTTGAAATGATCGACGGCAGATCCATTGGAAAGGCGTCAGGACCGGGAAGTTCTTCCATGCGGTTCGACATTTCGCGAAGTGCCTGGGCCCAGCGCGATGTGGAATCGGCCAGAAGTAAAACTTTAAATCCCATCAGCCGGTAGTATTCGGCAATGGTCATGGCAGTGTAAACCGATGCTTCGCGGGCTGCAACCGGCATATTCGAAGTGTTGGCTACAATGGTAGTGCGCTCCATGAGTTTTCTTCCCGTTCGTGGGTCGTCCAGCTCGGGAAATTCGGCGAATAATTCAACCACTTCGTTGGCCCGTTCTCCGCACGCAGCCACAACAATCATATCGGCTTCGGCCTGTTTTGAAAGCGCATGTTGCAAAACGGTTTTACCGGTTCCAAAAGGCCCTGGAATAAATCCGGTTCCGCCTTCAACAATCGGATTTACACTGTCGATAATCCGAATGCCCGTTTCCATAAAATCGAAAGGACGAGGTTTGCTTTTAAATGCTTTGATCGGGATTTTTACTGGCCATTTTTGTACCATGCTCACGGGGTGTTTATTTCTGTCATGGTCTTCTAAAACAGCTACGGTATCGTTAATCCTATAACTGCCTTCGTTGGCCATATGCCCAACTTTATATGTACCTTTTAATGTAAAGGGAACCATTATTTTGTGCGGAATCCAGTTTTCCTTCACCTCGCCAAGCCACGAACCTGCCATCACCTCGTCGCCGGCTTTCGCAAGTGGTTTAAATTCCCAGAATTTATCCGGCTCCAGCGGGTGGGTGTACTGGCCTTTTTTCAGAAATATTCCTTCCATTTTGTTCAGGTCATTCTGAAGTCCATCGAAGTTTTTCGATAAAATTCCGGGGCCCAGTGTAGCCTCTAGCAGATGACCGGAAAATTCTACTTCTGCACCGGTTTTTATGCCTCGTGTGCTTTCGAATACTTGTATGTAGCTATAATTTTCGCCTATTCTTATGACTTCAGCCATAAGCCTGATGCCCTTGAGATTTATGTAACATATTTCGTTTTGCAGCACCGGCCCGTTTGCTTTTACCATAACGAGGTTGGCAATAATTCCGGTCACTTTCCCTTTTGTGCTCATAACACGTTATTTCGCTAAATCAAATTCTGCCGAAAATTCAAATCCGGTTCTAAATCGCTCAATAAATTTTGCCAGTAGTTCTTCTCCTGTTTTTTTATCGAGGTATAACCAACGTTCTGTGATCATTAGTTTGATAACGAAAGCGAGGATTTTTTCGATGGTGAAATAGTAGAAGAAGGTTCGTTCGTCGAGGTAGTCCCACCTGATTTTGTCCACTGCTTTTTCCTTTTCAATCCAAGGAAGTTCTCTTTCGGCAATATCGAAAATCTCGGTGTGATAAGGAATTTCGTCCTCAAACAGCTCCGGATGATTAAGTTGTTCTTTCAACAAGGAACAAAGATTGAAATTCCATTCGTTTTTTATCAGATGGTCATCCGGATTGTAATTGTATTGTTTACAGTTGAATGCCGTTAAAACATTCTTGAGGTTGAGTTCGAACAGAAACCAGTTGCTCAGAAATTTATTTTCAACTTGTAAAATATGTTCGTAAAAAAGCTCCCGGATCACATTTTCAACCTCGACCGACATCTTTTGAATTTCTGCTTTTGCCAACCAATCGAGAAAACTGAGCATGTATTTGGGCAATTTTGGATGTTCGTTTTCGGGCGATAATTGCTGTTCCAGAAAGATTCTTGAATAGTTCCCCATTGGATTAAAAGAGTCCGGCCGGTTTAAACGTAGCGCAAGTAAATTGTCGTTATCGAAATGAAGAAAAAGAAGTTTAACGAGTTCGAAATCGGGATGGTGTAATTCCGATTCAAGATATTGCCGGAAAGCAAAACTGTCGCGAACGGCTGTGTCCCCGATGAAAATCAGGTCGGGCAAACCGGCAACCAGGCAATGATATTCTTTTTTGAGCATAAAGGTCATTCAAAATGTACAAACATCCCGTTCCCGGTGTAGCTATGCTCTTTTATGGTTTTATCAAAAAAATATTTTATTCGTAACGGTTATTCCGTTTGATCGAAGAGTAACTTATTGGTGTTTTCCCTGAGGTATTGTTTAAAATAGTTTATAAAATCCTGATCGGTAAAATTGATGAAATAGCCACCGTCTTTTGGACCAATTTTAAATCCTTGGCCCAATCGCTCATCGTAATTAACTACCAGTCCTTTGTTTAAAGTTTCTATGGCTTTCGACTTAAAAAACTCATCTATTTCCTGGCGGTGCATCATGGGTAGAAGTATTTCAAGTTCATTTGTATTTTCAGCATCCCATTGTTTTATGACCGAAAGGATGGTTTGCTGCAGGAATTCGGTATCGTTAAACATATTTTCGACCGGCTCTTTTACCTGCCTGGTAGTAATCAGTTCGCTTATCTGTTGTTTCAGGTTACTGATAAACTGACGACCGGCCAGTTTCAATTCACTTTCCGTTTTCTGTTTTATCTCTTTCGCTTCTTGATGTGCATTCGAAATCAAGTGAGCGTGTTTATTATGTGCCTCTTTTATAATGTTTTCGGCCTGCAGCCTGGCTTCAGACAGAACCTGCTCGGCATCTTCTTTGGCTTTAATGACTCCTTCATTATAAATCTTCCGGGTTATTTCGTCGATCCTGTTTTCCATGTTTCCTCTGGTATTTCAAATGGCATTCACATCCCGGTCTTTGGTTACTCCGCCTACGGTGAAGACAGGAACAGAACAACCGTGAATAATTCCGGAAACGAATTTCCCGATTCTCCGGCCTGAAAAGCGAATCTCCTGGTGCGTTCTGATGATTACCAGTTGTGGCTTGTCTTTTTCAATAAAGTCGAGAATGGCGGTATGCAATTCCTTGTTTGCTCGTTTCAAAATTTCAACTTCGCAATGCACACCCCTGGATTCTAACATTTGCTTTAACTTTTGAGCATTCTTAAATGCCAGGCTTTTGTTTTCTTTTATATCGATGTTTAATGCCGATACAATTTTTACTGTTGCCTGAAACTTTTTAGCAAAAAAGGTGGCCCAGTAGAGTCGTTTTGTTGTTCGCTGTGAAATATCAATCGGAACCAGTATTTTACTGATCTTCTCCACGGGTTTCTCGTGGTCAGTCAGCATTACCGGGCAAAATGATTTACTTACATAACGATCGATATCGGTTCGCGAAAGTCCGGCTGCATTGTTCGGCGTATTTTTGTCCAGCATCACGAATTCGTAGCCTCCAAGTTTCGATTCTTTGATAAGCGTTTTAATTAGCGGACCATATCTGATAAGCGGAATCGTATTCCTGGGTAAATCTTTTTCAAGTACCGTTTGCGCAAAACTGACGAAGCTGTCCAGTTTTTTTTGATGTCTTTTTTTATTGCGGGTTATGGACAGCCGATTGATAAAATAGGATGCGGATTGAAGGATGTTGATCAGAAAAATTCGCATTCCAAGTGCGCCCTTAAGAAAGGTTGCCTGTTTCAGCATATACTCACCATAGTGATTCTGCGGGACAAGCACAAGAACACTGTTTGACCTGTACTTCATGTACGAAAAAACTAAGGTTAATACCCGGTTTAAAGTATATTCCCGTTGACTTTATTATTTGTATATACGAAAAATGGAAAATTTGTTTCACACTGAACGCAAGTCCAATGTGTTTTCAGAAAGGAATTGAAAAGGGGAGTGGCATTCACATTCTCCTTGTTGAACTTTATGCTTCATTTGGTACCTGATCGTGAATGCGGAAGGCAGCCACCGGATTTTTAAAAAAGATCTGGAAAATATCGAACTGCGCTACGCCGGCTTCTTCCAGTGCCGGAACCAGGTAGTTTTCAATATCGGTAAACCTCCTGAATTCTCCACCATCGGGTTCTTCGGGTCTGTACCATCCAGCATCGTGAGAGATCAATACTTTATGCAGCAAGGCATGTTTTTTCATGAACAAAACAAATTCCACATATCTTCCCGCGTCTTCAGGCTTAAAATTATCAAACGAGATAAAAGCCCCCATTTTCGCTGCTTCCAGGTGTTTGTTAAAATCGCTTTCCTGGTTGGCATGTGTCCATATAAATGCTGAAGGATCAACGCCCAATTCTTTAAGAATTTCCAGTTGCTGAAAAGCAGGCAGTGCCGGTCCGGTATGCGACATAATCGTAAGACCGGTTTCGCGGTGCGTCATGCAGGCGGCTTCTACAATTTTACGGTTGATGGGTTTCAGCGGGCCCCGATCTACCGAAATCTTAATAAATCCGGGATGAATATCGGTGCCTTCTATGCCATTCTTCGCTTCGTTGATCCAGCGCTGCGCAATTTGCTCTGCCGATTCGGTAAAGGCATGTTGGGGCAGGTATTTACCATTTCCGGCCGAATAGTAGCCGGTATTGGTAAGAATCTGAACACCCGATTTTTCTGAAAGCATTTTTAGTAATTCCGGATCGCGGCCAAGATAGGCAGGGGTGCAGTCTACCAGGGTTTTATAATTCAGAATTCTGATTTCTTCGAGATAGGGGAGAACCTTTTTGATCACCTCCTCCCTGTTCCACCGGTGGTAGTCAATGCTATCGGCACCAATAAAATCGACCAGCAAATGCTCATGCGTAAGGGTTTTTCCCATTTTTTTGATCGAAATTCCTCCGGAAACCGTTATGATTTCAAGCTTGTCGGGGGCACAGGAAAATATAACAAGGAGTGCCAGAAACAGGAAAAAGTATTTAATGCCTTTCATTGGTATTTGTTTTCTGTCAAGGTAAACAATTTAAATGGTGCAGGGTTTTCAGTTTTACCAAGAAATTAATATCTCACCCGGACGAAAGAATTCAAATAACTGCTTTTTGTTTTTTTGATCTGCTAACGACAAGTACTGCTCCGGTAAACACAATTGTTGCCCCGATAATGGTAATCACAGAAAACCTTTCATGAGCAACCCAGGAAACATTCATTTTTGTTAAGATTCCCATGGTGATAAAGGTGATCATGGGATTTAGAACGATGATAATACTGACTTTATTGGCTTCGGTGTATTTCAGTGCATTGGCCATGCAGGTGTAGGCTATAAAAGTATTTAATCCTAAAAACAACAGCAGCAACCACCAAGTCCAGTGTAAGTGAAACACGGGAGTCAGATTTACAAAAGGCAGGTATAAAATCGCAGGCAAGCCGAATAACACTAAATTCAAGCTATCAACCGGATGTTTCAACACCAGTTTCTTTTGTAGGATTGCATAAACTGCCCAGGCTACAGCGCCTGAAATGGTAAAAAGAATGCCACTTTGGTAACTACTGCGGGTTTCGAAAAAGGCCGAAAGTTGATCCCGGTAAAAAAAGGCAAAACCGACGAAGGCGACAATAAAACCAATGATTTGTTTTCGTTCCAGCTTTTCCTTAAAGAGCACAAATCCGGCGATGGCGAGTAATAGTGGCCCGCTCTGTATGAAAAGTTGTGCATTACTGGGTGTCGTGTAATGGATGCCAAGCATGTAGCCCATATAATTCCAGGAAAGACCCAAGGCAGCAAAAATGAGTAAAACCGGAGGCCTTCTGAATATTTGAAATGAAGAAGGATTTTTGATGGTCAGCCAGGTGCTCAGTATCAGAAAAGCCACAAAGAAGCGAACCCATACGATTGTTAACGGATCTACCTCACGGGCTGCAATTTTTAATGCGATTGCCAGAAAACCCCAGAAAAAAGCCGTCACCGAGGCGTAAATAATACCTTTCGTGTGGTTTTGCATCTTTAGGAAATTTGCCATTTACCCAAGCCGAAAGTCAGATCAGTTATAATTCAACATATCTTTCAGGTTTTGAGAAATTCCGCTGAATCCTACGTATACCTAATTATCAACCGCGAAGTTCGGCTTCCAGATCACGTCCAAAGGCGGTGATCAGACGCTGCATGGCTTTGTCTATCTGCTTGTCATTTAGTGTTTTATTGTCATCCCGCAAAATGAAGCTGACCGCATACGATTTTTTTCCTTCCGGAACACCCTGCCCTTCGTAAACATCAAAAAGATCAACCTCACGAAGTAATTGCCGTTCGGTCTTGAATGCCAGTTCTTTGATCTGATCAAATTTCACATCTTTGTCGATCAGCAATGCCAGATCGCGACGTACTGCCGGGAACTTGGGTAATTCGTTGAACAGGACAACGTGTTTTTTATGTGCCTGGAATACATTGTCCCAGTTGAAATCGGCATAATAGACGGGTGCATCAATTTCAAATTTCTTCAGGAATTTTCCCGCAACAATTCCAACTTGCAAAATTTCCTTGTTATTATATCCGTAGCTCAAACCATCGGAAAATAACTCATTGTCTAATGCATTAATCTGTAGCATCCGGTCATGGAGTCCGAGACGTTTTAAAATATTTTCAGCATAAGCTTTCAAGCCGAAGAATGAAGCTTCCTCTTCCCTGGTTGTCCAGTTTTCCCGGTTCTTTTTACCCGTTACGAATAAAGCCAGGTGATTTTCCTCCCAGTAATTGTTGGCCGGCTGATCTTTAAGTGCTGTTCCTTTATAAAAATAGCAGTTGCCAAATTCGTATAGTTTCAGGTCTTTGCTTTGCCGGTTGGCGTTGTAGGCAATGGTTTCCAGCCCCCCGAACAACAGCGTTTGCCGCATTCCATTCAAATCAGTGCTCAGGGGATTCAGGATCTTTACCGTTTGCTCTTCTTTGAAATTTTTAAGTCCTTCGTAATGAGAAGCCTTTGTAAGCGAATTAGACCATATTTCGTTAAAACCCTGTGCAGTGAGCATTTCGGCCACCCGGTTTTTAACTCCATCCGGACTGGGTTTTTCAGCCGTTTGCAACGAGGCATTTACCTGGGTTGGGATTTCTACGTTGTTGTATCCGTAGATGCGTAATATTTCTTCAATAACATCGGCTTCACGTTTCACATCGACCCGGTAAGGCGGGACACTCAATGAAAGGCCTCGTTCGCTCTCTTCGTCGATTTTGATTTCGAGCGATTCAAGAATATTTCTGATCATATCCGTTCCGAGATCTTTGCCAATCAGTCGCGAAACATTGGCATAACTCAGTTCAACCTTAAAATCTTCGATGGGCTGCGGGTACACATCAACAATCTCTGAAGAAATTTCTCCGCCAGCCATTTCTTTGATCAGCATTGCAGCACGTTTTAAGGCATAAATCGTTTTGTTTGGATCGACGCCGCGTTCGAATCGGAATGAAGCATCGGTGTTCAAACCGTGTCTGCGGGCGGTTTTTCGAATATATACCGGATCGAAATAGGCGCTTTCAAGGAAAATCTTTCGGGTCTGCTCTTTCACCCCTGATTTTATACCGCCAAAAACACCGCCAATGCACATTGCTTCTTTTTCGTTGCAGATCATCAGGTCGTCTTCGTGCAGCTCGCGCTCTTCCTCGTCGAGCGTGGTGAATTTAGTGCCTTTGTCGAGCGTTTTAACCACCACTTTTCCACCGGTAATTTCATCGGCATCGAAAGCGTGAAGTGGTTGGCCCAATTCAAACAGCACGTAATTGGTAATGTCAACCACAATGTTGATGGGCGACAAGCCTATCATTTTCAGTCGGTTCTGAAGCCAGTCGGGCGATTCTTTTACCTCAACTCCCGAAATAGTTACACCGGCATATCGCGGACAAGCTTCAAGATTCTCGACAATTACCGGGATTTCGAGCTTGTGGTTATCCACCCTAAAGCCATCGACCGAAGGTTTTGAATATGCGGTCTTATTTGTTTTGCTTAGAAAAGCGGCCAGGTCGCGAGCCACACCAATGTGTGATGCCCCGTCGATTCGATTGGGTGTTAAATCGATCTCAATTACCCAGTCCGACTCAATGTTGAAATAATCTTTGGCTTGTGTTCCAACTTTGGCATTTTCGTCGAGTACCATGATTCCCTCGTGATCGGTTCCCAGCCCGATCTCGTCTTCGGCACAGATCATCCCCATGGAAACTTCACCCCTGATCTTCGATTTCTTGATCTTAAATTCCTGGTCGCCATCGTACAAAGTAGTACCAACGGTAGCTACCACCACTTTTTGACCGGCAGCAACGTTTGGTGCTCCGCAAACAATGGGTAAAGACTCATCGGTTCCAATATTCACGGTCGTTAAACTCAGATGATCAGAATTTGGATGTTTGATACAAGTCATCACTTCTCCAATAACCAGCCCCTGCAGACCACCTTTAACGGTTTCAACCTCTTCCATTCCGGCCACTTCGAGCCCGGTTTGTGTGAGTATGTCACAAATCTCCTGCGGTGTTTTTTCCAGTTTAATGTAATCTTTTAACCAGGAATAAGATATCTTCATTTTGCTGAATTTGCTATCGTTTTTGAATGCGACAAAAGTAAGGATTTTTATCTGATCAAACGAACACTAAAGGGAGTACACTTAAAATGGTTTCAATTCGATAGCATAACCTTAATTCTTCGTTTATCAGCATGTGAAACCGTGAATTCCGTCATACATTTCCTTTAAAGAATTATTTATCTTCGCCACAAAATTGAAAATTGCTATATAAAATGAAAAAACTGCTATTTTTTGTTATTGTTACTGCATTGGCACTGGTTTCATGTCAATCGCAGAAAAAGGAAAATACCACCGATATGGACAATCCGTTTTATAAGGAGTGGAATACCCCGTTTGGTGTACCACCTTTCGATGAAATTAAAGTGGAACATTTTGTTCCGGCTGTTCAGAAAGGAGAAGAGGAACAAAAAGCCGAAATTGATGAAATCGTTGCCAGCACCGAGGAACCCACTTTCGAGAATACGATACTGGCACTCGACAAGTCGGGTGATTTGCTGAACAAAGTCACCGGAACTTTTTTCCCGCTGAACAGCGCCAATACCAACGATGAAATGCAGGCAGCTGCCCGCGAAATCTCGCCGATGTTATCGAAGCACCGCGATGAAATTGCGATGAATCCGGGGCTTTTCAAAAAGATCAAAACCATTTATGATGAACGTAATGAGTTGGGATTGGATGATCAGCAAATAAGGGTTACCGAAAAGTATTATCAGGATTTTGAGCGAAACGGCGCCAATCTTTCACCTGAAGATCAGGAAGTGTTAAAAGGCATCAATACCGAGTTGGCGACACTGTACCTGCAGTTTGGTGAGAATTTGCTCGCAGAAACCAACGAGAATTTTAAACTGGTGATTGAGAACGAGGAAGATTTGACAGGGCTTCCGGATGATGTCATAGCACGCGCAGCCGATGCAGCCGAAAAAGCCGGTGAAGCTGGCAAATGGGTATTTACACTTGATAAACCAAGCTGGATTCCCTTTCTGCAGTTCTCCGAAAAGCGCGATTTACGCGAAAAGCTTTACCGCGGATATTTTATGCGTGGCGACAATGATAACGAGAACGACAATAAGGAGATCATTAAAAAGATTGTGAAGCTGCGTGACCAGAAAGCGAAATTGCTGGGCTTCGAAAATTTTGCAGCTTACAAACTGGATGTAAACATGGCCAAAACTCCCGAAAATGTTTACAGCTTCCTGATGGAATTATGGGAGCCTGCGCTGGAAATGGCGAAAGAAGACGTAAAAGCAATGCAGGCTATTGCCGATCGCGAAGGCGACAACATAAAAATTCAGTCATGGGACTGGTGGTATTATGCCGAAAAACTGCGTAAGGAAAAGTACGACCTCGACGAAGCGGAACTGAAACCGTATTTTAGTCTTGATAACGTCAAGAACGGAATCTTTTATGTCGTTAAAAACCTGTATGGTCTCGAGTTTAAAAAGCTGGATAATGTACCGACATATAATGAAGAAGCTGAAGTTTATGAAGTACTGGAAGCGGATGGTTCGCACCTGGCGATTTTGTACATGGATTTCCACCCACGTCCCGGTAAAAGGGTAGGAGCGTGGTCAACCGCTTTCCGTGATGTTACTTACCGCGACGGCAAACGTGTTCCGCAAATCGGTTCGATTGTGATGAACTTCACACGTCCGGCCGGCGATACTCCTGCTTTACTCAGCTTTGACGAGGTTTCGACTTTCTTTCATGAATTTGGCCATGCCTTGCATTTTATGTTTGTCGATGGGAAATACGACCGCACGATTGGCAGTGTGCCGCGCGATTTCGTGGAACTTCCTTCACAAATTATGGAAAACTGGGCAGCTGAACCTGAAGTGATTAAAGTATATGCCAAACATTATAAAACCGGCGAAACAATTCCGGATGAATTGTTGAATAAATTGGTGAAAGCTGGAACATTCAACCAGGGTTTCATTACCGGTGAATATGTTGCCGCTTCGTTGCTGGATATGGATTACCATACCATCAAAAATCCGGAGATTGCCGATGTGAATCAGTTTGAAAAAGACGCAATGGATGCCATTGGTTTGATCCCTGAATTTCTGCCGCGTTACCGCAGTACTTACTTCTCGCACATTTTCTCGGGCGACGGATACTCGGCCGGTTACTATGTGTACATTTGGGCAGCAGTGCTCGATTCGGACGCATTTGATGCCTTCAAGCAAAGCGGCGATATTTTTAACAAAGAATATGCAGCGAAATTCCGCAAACTTCTTGAGGAGAGCGGTGCATACGACGGCATGGAAGTGTATCGCAGATTCCGTGGACAGGATCCATCCAAAGAACCGCTTCTGAAAAAACGTGGTTTGTTATAAACCCGGTTCGCAAGTATAAAAGACGTCGTATCGAATTTTCGATACGACGTCTTTTTATGATCAACTTTTCCCTGAAAACCGTTTAATTCAATTTAACCTTTTGCATTTTGTGTTTCTTCTTTCTGAACTACAGGAAATGGTTTGGTAACCTCACCGGTGTAAAGCGTAACATGCGGGAACGGAATTTCAATGCCTTCTGCATCGAAGGTCGATTTTATATCCTGAAAAACCGAATTCTTCACAGCCAGGAAATTGGTTTTTTCAAACCAAACGCCCAGTAAAATATTAATGCTGCTCGAACCAAAGTCCTTGAATACGATCAGGGGTTCCGGTTCGTCCAGGCAGAGCGGATTTTGTTTGGCTATCTTCTCCAAGATTTCCTTCACTTGTTTCAGGTTTTCTTTATAGGCTACACTCACATTAAAATCGAGCCGCCGGATCGGAAATTTTGTTACGTTGGTTACTTCGGAACTAATTACCGTTTGATTGGGAATACGCAGCAACTGGTTGTCAAAGGTTTTTATTTTAATAGAAAGCAAATCGATGCTGTATACTACCCCCGATTTGTCGCCTATTTTTATCACATCGCCAATTTCAAACGATTTTTCGGAAACCAGGAAAAAACCACTCACAATGTTGCCGATACTGCTTTGCGAAGCCACACCGATAACGATACCAATAATTCCTGCGGCACCAAAAAATGGTGTGAGATCGATGTTCATCTCTGCTATAACTACAAATGCCAGTATCAAATATCCCGAATAGTTGATCAGCCGGCTAATGATCATTTGGCGTTGTTTCGACATGCTTTTGGGAAGCAGCTTTTTTACGATATAAGAAATCGCATAAATTATGAGTGATCCAACGATAATAATGATCACAGCAAGAATCAGGCGCTCCAGGTTCTGGGCATTGAAATATTTCGACCAGTCAAATTGCATTATTCTGTACGATTATAAATGTTTCTGATAAAATGAAAATTTGCCTTGAGGAGGCTTTTGGTATCATCGGTTCTGGCTTTGGCAACTATTTCGGGGTTTTCTCCATGGTAAAGCTTCGAGGTTCCGTAGGTGGCCGAACTGATGGTGTCCTGTCCTTTGTATTCCAGTTTTACAACGCTGCTGACTATTTTAGAGCCATTCCTGTAAAGAGTCAGATTATCTGCTTTTATGATCAGCCTTTGTATTTCGAGTTGTTGATCCCAGTTATTATGTACTGTAACCGGACAAACGGTTTCCAGTTCCGATAATTCAATATCAGTAAAACTGAGCTGATATTCGCTGCCCATAGCAAAGGCGGCCACTCCGTCATCGGGTTCTCCAAACCAGGTATCGGAAAGCCGTCTTGACGGAATTTCCTTTATGAGGTTGTCGTTCTGTATTTTTGAAAAATAGATCTGAAGGATCAAAGGAATCCGCAAAAAAAAAGTTAAGCGCTGATGCGGTGCAATGAGCATTTTATTCCCTTTAAAGACGAGTGGCTTGTGTTGCAATGAAGGCGTGATAACAAGACTGTTTGATTTGCCCGACTGAAAATACTCTCCTTCGCTAATTTCATCCTTGTTGATTTGCTTGGTGTCCGTGCAGTTTTCAAACACTTTTATAAACCAGCCTTCTTTTTCTCTCTTGATGCCCAAAACAAATTCGTTGACTGGGATCAGTTCTGCCTCACCGGGTTGGATTGTTCGTTTTTTAAAAATTGATTCTATTTCCATTTCAAAAATTTGAAAACTAAATGTACAAAAAATTGGATATGCTGGTAACGGGCATAAAAAAAAATCCGGGACATTGCCCGGATTCATTTACCTTGAGTTGATATTTCGTAACGGATTTTATTATTCCAGATCACCCACTTCGATGTCGAGTGCTTTAGTGATTTTTCCAATCTGTTGCGGATCGATCATTCCGCTGATGCTGATCAGGGCATTATCGTCGCCGCCAACAACCAGCAGCAGGTCTGAAAGTTTGCCATTTCCGGCATCTTTTGCCAGGAATCGGACCACTTCATCGTCTTCGGTTACTTCCATCAGCACCTCAAAATCATTGTTCTTAAAGAAGCCATCGGCTTCAAGTTCCCTGTAGAAATCAATTTTTTTGTTTAGTTCACTGTCTTCAACCGTTAGAATACGAATCCCGCTAAGGTTCGATAACATTTCTTTTGTTGCAGGATCGCCGGCATCGATTTCACTGGCAAACCCCAGCAATTTTCCTGAAATATTCACGGTAGTAAATCCCTTCTGGTTGGCGTATTTTTCAAATAATTTGTCAACCGGGTTTTTCTGTGCAAGCACTGCCATGGGCAGCAACACTGCTAAAATGATCAATAATTTCTTCATGACGTTTATTCTTTAATTGTTTGTTTTTATCTCCGTTCCGGCAAATGGGTGCTAGCTACCTTTTGCCATATACTTATTAATTTTATTGTGTTGTTTCTACTTTTTTCACTCCTTCATAAAACTCGATTACCGGTTCAGTAGCTTTTTTAATGGGATCCTGTGCTGCGCGCAGTTTGTCGAAATTCGATAACTCGGCCAGTCCCTTGTTGTATTTCCCCGATACAAACTGCAAGGTTTGCTCGGCATAGGCATAGGCCTGTTCCGGATCATTAAAAGTATCTTCATAAGGCTTCTGTTGTTCCTGGAAAAGAAGGAAACCACCCAGTACCACAATTATGGAAGCCGCTATTCCGGTTACTGTTTTCCACATGCTTCGGTAGCGTGTTTTTTCCCGGTTTTCGGTTTCAAGAATATAGTCCATTACATCTTCTTCGATGGTTGGATCATTGGCAATGGCAGCTAATTCTGAAATCCCCCCAAAGAATTCGGCGTATTCAGCTACTTCTGAATCCACGTTTTCTGACTGGAAATAGCTCTCCAGACTGTGTTCTTCCGCATCGGTGCTTTCTCCGTCAAAATAGCGTTGCAGTAATTGTTTTACTTCTTCGGTCTTCATTTTCTTTCAATTTTAAAAATTCATCGCGCACTTTTTTCCGTGCCCTCGACAGGTTCACCCTGATTGCGTTAATCTTTAGTTCAGTTACCTCCGCAATTTCTTCATACGACAATTGTTCGATGTCGCGGAGTTGCATTACCGTTCGCTGCAGATCGGGCAGCTTCAGGATGAGCATTCGGATCTGTTTTGCCGATTCGCTCCATTCATACTTTTCATGAACGTCTTCTGTTCTGGCTTTGAGCTTTCTGTCGGTTGCCTCATCAATTGGTACTACCCTGTTTGCCCTGAGCACATCCAGGCAGCGGTTCTTTGTCATCTGCATCGCAAATGCCTCGATGTTCTCTATTTCATTCAGCGTATCCCGTTTTTGCCAGAGTTTCAGGAACACGTCCTGTACCACGTCGCGCGCCAGTTCATCGTCTTTTAAAAAATGCGTGGCAAAACGCAGCAACTTTTTGCTTACCGGCAATACGCTTGTTTTAAAATCTCGGGCAACCATGTTTTGCTTTTTGCTTTTCCGTTTACCTGTTTCCTGTTTTCAAAGTTAAGACGCAGCACGATGGAAAGCATTACATCGGCTCACTATTTTTTGTAAGAAAGTTTTAAAAGGCCTGTTTGTATGAAGGAATGCGTTTTGGGTTAAATAAAATAGGCAGCCCGAAAATTCCGGGCTGCCTGACCACATGGTGATATTTGAAAAAGATCAACAGAATTTAAAAAGCCCGTATTGCACGCACACCATGGGTATTAGCATTGCTATGAGTCTATTCAGTATAGGAAGTGAAATCAACAAATTTACCTGCATAAGAATTGAAATATTTGGTAATTCAAAGCGTTTCACCTTCTAACGTAATTCTTTGACTGAAAGAAGCCGTTTTATCAAAAGCATACTACTTAAGTTCATTTTATTTATATAAGATAAAATATGTTATTTTATATGTTTTGACATGCCAGTCGCAGCTCAGAAAAATAAGTTCTGTTTTTCATCAGATTTACAATCAAAGACCCAATCTTTTCATGCCCGAATTTCAACTAAAGAAAGTAGTTGTTTGCACTCCTTTCATAAAGAGCTGGGGATAAAATATCAAATGTTGTTTTTAATCCGTGAACCGAATCATTTTTTGTTAATGCACTAATTATAAGCATATTAAATGTTAACTGATTGATTCATGCCGGATGTCTCCAGCAAAGGTCTTAAAAAAACAACGATCAGGAACAATTAAGCTCTCTGATTACAATTTTTACTACGTGATAATTTAGAATAATTGATTTTAAAGTTCATTAATAAGCGTCCATAAAGTCATATCAAATGTATGGAATGAAAATGACAAAGTCAAATATTATGTCAATATTATGGGTGTTTTGAAGCTCAACAAATTGATCCCTGCAATCGGTTTCAATACTTTATTCTTATATAAGATTTTGAGTTCCAGCTTTATACAATAACTTTTATTGTTGAAGGAATGTTTATAAAACTGTTAATAAGATATTTTTAGTTTATTGCATTTCAATTGATTGGATTGTGAATAACCATAATTTAACAATTGTTGAAAACCTAAAAGCAGGTAGGACAGATTAATATCGAACATTTAGGCTTTGAAAATTGGAAAAACAATCCAGGTCCTGGTATGCATAGGATGATCTCATCCTCTCAATAAATATTGCAGTTTTTTGCGGTTTATTTTAAAGGATTTATTTCTTGGGAGTTCTTTAACCTGAAAGATAGCTTTGGGCACAAAGTGTTTGTTCAGTTCTGTTTTAAGTTTTTCCAATACCATATTTGGCGATAAATGGCCTTCATTCGCTTCCAGTACCAATACTAATTTCTTTCCAAGTTTTACGTCTGGAATTCCAATTAGTGCGCATTCCAGACCAAGGATCTTTGCTATTTTTTCTTCCAGTTCTTCAGGAATGATTTTAATGCCACCAGAGTTGATGAGGTTATCAAAACGGCCCAGCCATCGAAAAGAATTTGGACTTGCGAATTCAACCAGATCATTGGTTTGAACTGATTCAGGTAGAAAGTCCGCATTAATCATCAGGCGATTTTCATCGTCTGAATCCAATTTTACTCCTGGGATAGCAGTAAAAAGCGCAGAAGAATTTTGGCCGTTTACTTTCCGTAATGCCACGTGTGAACATGTTTCTGCCATTCCGTAGGTCGCATAAATCCGGGTTGGATAATCTTTTAAACGATTTTCCAGTTCTGATCGAATCTCCCCGCCACCAATGATTAAGGTCTGAATCTTGTTTAGTACTTCCCCCTGGTTCAGCAAATTGTACACCTGCAAAGGCACCATGGCCGAGAAGTTAATCTTTTCATATTTAGATAATTCGGGTGTTCCTCCGGGATTGGTCAACCGAAGATCAAGCCCACAGATCCAGGATCGAACGATCATCATTTTTCCCGCTATGTAATCGACTGGAAGGCAGAGCAGTGCTGAATTTCTACGTTGTAGTCCGAGTAATTTGCAGGTGATTTTTGACGATGCCCGCATTGAAGGTTTTGGAAGTCTGAATTCTTTCTTCTTTCCTGTGGTACCCGATGAAAATTGCACAATATAATCGCGGTCGTCCATCCAATCAAGAAGAAAACGATATACTTTTTTCTCCCATTCCGGCAGATCGCTTTCGAGTCTTTCTGCACAAATGCCCGGCAACTTTTTTGCTGCGATCCATACCCCGTTAATGCTTATGCCATCCGACTCTTTCATGTGTTTTGCTGTTGAAAAATCGATAAATCCCACTTTTGTAATCGATCGTAATAAAGTTTTTCACCAATCAGTGAAAGGGGAGAAGCAATGTTGTTTGCAAACAGTTCGCCGGTGCTCAATCCATGCGGCATTGTGTTTTTCAGGGTGTAAGTCCATTGGGCAATGGCATTCAATCCGATATTCGTTTCCAGTGCTGAGGTGATCCACCATCGGATACCTAAATTTTGCGCTGCCTGGATCCATTCTTCACAAGCGTTGATTCCCCCCAGTATGCCCGGTTTCAGAATGATATATTGTGGCATTATTTCTTCAAGTAATTCATTCTTTTTTTGTTTTGGATAAACACCGATCAATTCCTCGTCGAGTGCAATAGGAACGATAGATTTTTTACAGAGCTTACGCATTTCTTTCACATTCCCCTGGCTGATTGGCTGTTCAATACTGTGAATGGATAGTTTTTTGAGGCGCTCTAATTTCTCCATAACTTCATCCGATGTGAAAGCGCCATTGGCATCCACACGCAGTTCAAGTTCGGATGGTGGAAACGTATTTCGAATATGGGAAAGTAGCGCAAATTCATGATCAAAATCAAGGGCACCAATTTTCATTTTCAGGCAGCGGAAACCTTGTTCCAGTTTTTCCTGAATCTGCTTTTCCATGTCCTCCCGACTTCCCATCCAGATCAGTCCATTGATCCGGATAGCCTCTTTACCTTCCGTGAAATCAGAAGGATATAAAATTTTGGAGCCTTTTTTCTCCAGATCGGATATGGCTGTCTCAAGTGCAAATTGGATGGACGGGAATTGGTAAAGCGGGGTTTCAAAATTGAAATTTCCACGGTTGATGTCCTCCACAACTTCTCTGAGTGTGCAGGGAAACTTATATCCATCATCGGTGCTTAAACCAGGGAAAAGCGAACATTCACCTACGCCTTTTATTTCCGGATTGTCCTCATGATGCAAAAGAATGAAATATACACTTTTTCGGGTGTAAGTTCCACGCGAGGTGGTGGCCGGCCTTCGGTAATCGAATTCCCGGTGTATGACTTCAGCTTTAATCATCACAATATACTTGCAAGTCCAAAAACAAAGGTAAAAACAAAGGTGCTCAGCGAAAGTTTTTTTAATTCATTATTTAATTCGGGCGGCTCATGGTTTCGCAGTACAACTCTAATATTCCGCAGAAAAAGCGGGAAGGTGAGTAAAAATATCCATTGCCAGGGTGAATGGTTGAATTTGATCACGTAGATCACGCTCAATAGCATGGCCAGAACGAGTAAAATGGTGTGATATGTTTTTGCTTTTTGAGAACCAAGCCGAACAACCAGCGTATGTTTTCCGCTTTTGGCATCGTTTTCAATATCGCGCATGTTGTTCAAATTCAGCACACCTGAACTCAGCAATCCTAAGCTTGTAGCGGGAAGTAAAGTCCAGACCGAGAAATCGTGGGTATGCAGGTAATACGTCCCTGTAACTCCAACCAGACCAAAAAAGATAAAAACGAACAGGTCACCTAAACCGGCATAACCATAGGGATTTCTACCAACGGTGTATTTTATGGCCGCCAAAATTGCTCCAATACCGAGTGCATAAAACAGGATGATTTGCCTGAGGTTTTGTAAACCTGCGAAAATAAGCCAACTTCCTGAAATTAGCGCCAGTGATGAAAAAATGCCAATGGCAATGCGCATTTCTTTTCGGGTCACTTTACCCGATTGTGTAACTCGTTTCGGACCAAGGCGGCTTTCATTGTCAACGCCGTGAACAGTGTCTCCGTAATCGTTGGCAAGATTCGAAAGGATTTGAAGGAACAGGGTAGTCAGCACTGCCAGTACCAGGATTTCCCATCGAAAGCTATGACTGGAATAGGCCAGAAAACTACCCATTACCGAGCACGAAAGTGCCAGTGGGAGGGTCCGCAAACGAAATGCGCTAATCCAGACGCGTAGTTTCTTCCTCACAGTCAAGGCATTTTTGGGTATTTCGAGAAATCGGGTTTGCGTTTTTCAAGGAAAGCCTTTTTGCCTTCCTGTGCTTCTTCAGTCATGTAATATAACATGGTGGCGTTCCCAGCAAATTCCTGGATACCGGCCTGTCCGTCAAGTTCGGCATTCAGTCCGGCTTTGATCATTCGAAGAGCCAGCGGGCTGCGTTCCATCATTTTTTGTGCCCAGCGAACGGTTTCATCTTCCAGTTCATTAAAAGGAACTACTTTGTTCACCAGACCCATTTGAAGGGCTTCCTTTGCAGAGTATTGTTCGCAAAGGAACCATATCTCACGGGCTTTTTTCTGCCCGACGATGCGGGCCAGGTAGGATGAACCAAATCCGGCATCGAAGCTGCCCACTTTGGGACCAGTCTGGCCAAAAATGGCATTTTCAGACGCAATTGTGAGGTCGCAAACGACGTGAAGTACATGACCGCCTCCGATAGCGTAACCATTCACCATAGCAATAACCGGTTTGGGGATCGAGCGGATTAGTTTCTGCAGATCTAGCACATTAAGACGGGGAACACCATCTTTTCCAATGTATCCGGCGAAACTTTTTACATTTTGGTCGCCTCCGGCACAGAATGCCTTATCGCCTTCGCCGGTAAATACTACAACGCTAATCTCCGGTGTCTCGCGGCAGATCACCATCGCCTCGATCATTTCCCTCGTTGTATCAGGCGTGAAGGCATTTCTGTAACGCGGACGGTTGATCGTTATTTTGCCAATCCCTTCCCAAAACTCAAATTTAATTTCTTCGAATTCTTTTATGCTTTTCCATTCTCTTGCTGCCATAGCGTAAATTTTTCGATTATTTTCTATTAATAAGGCTGCAAAATGCCGTTTTGTTTTCGATTTGATCTGTTTTTATTTCCATCAGTTTTGGTCGTTTGCCTCGCTTAAAAAAATCGCCTATTGATTTTGTATGTTCCTGCTGATTTTCGGCATAAAAATACGCTAAATCAAAAGCTTCTGCCAATTTACTGATCTTAACCGGATGTTGGGTTACAAAAAATTCCCGGAAAGCAGGATGTTCGTCCGGCCCGGGAATCAATCCGAAGAGGCCACCTCCGGCATTATTCAGAACAATGATGTGCAAATTTGACGGAAGTTGACGATTCCAGAGTGCGTTTGAATCATACACAAAACTGAGATCGCCCAATATAACCACAACCGGACGATCGGTGGTTAGCGCAGTACCAACCGCTGCCGACAAACAGCCATCGATACCCGAAACACCACGGTTCGAGTTCCAACGAATTTTTCCGGGCTTTGGCAGCAATTGTGCCAGACGAATTACGCTGCTGTTTCCAAGCTCAACAATTGCATTTTCAGGAAGTTGCTGAAATACAGTATGAATCACCAGAGGATCAGAGAACGAAAGATTTTTTAGCGCTTTACCGGTTGCTTCGAGTGCATCTGCAAAGGCTTTTTTCCAGCTATTTTTGAAATTTACGACCGTTTCATTTTTACAAAATTGACTCAAAATATTATAAACTTTGTGATCTGGTATTTTTGCAAATCTGTTCTGCTGACTGAAGGTATCCATTTCGAAAATATCGATTCCGATCCTCCAGGTATTTTTAATCTTCCGATTACGTAAAAGCGATTTTAATTTTTTTGAAACGATCTGACCGCCGGCATAGATCAAGAGGTCTGGAGTTTCAAGTTCTTCTGCCATAGTCCTCCAAAGCATCAGTTCGGGCCTGTCAATAATTTCTTCCGCATCCAGGTTCGAAATGTTTTCAGCGATCATTACCACGCGGGGATCCTTAAACAGGTCTTCAATGCTTCGCTGAAGTTTAGCATCAGCAACATCCTGACCATGAATAATCAAGATTTTTTCAGCTTCCTTCCAGTGCTGTATTAACTCGGCAGGTATTTCAACGCCGGATTTTGATGGAAGATTAATTTCTTGAGGCTCAATTGAAAACGGTGGGAGGTTTTGGTAAAGCGGTTCGTCGAGTGGAACATTGATATGCACCGGCCCCTGCAATTCCATGCTCAATTTAACGGTGCTGATAATTTCAGTGTAAGTGTTATCCAATTCTTTTTCAGCCTGAAAATATTCGGGCAGTGAAAGGCTTTGAAGGATAAAATTCCGGAAAACGTCTTTTTGTCGAAGGGTTTGGTTATCCTGTTGGTCGATCCATTTTTGCGGCCGGTCGGCAGTAATGATCACGAGGGGAATGCGCTGATAATAGGCTTCAGCGATGGCCGGGCTGTAATTCAGGACCGCTGTTCCGGATGTGGAAATCAGGGCTACTGGCTTTTGAAGGTTTCGTGCCATTCCCAATGCCACATAGCCTGCACTTCTTTCGTCCACGATACTGCTGCAATTCTTGCCGTATTCCGCATAAAACGAAGCGATTAGCGGTGCATTTCGCGACCCCGGTGAAATAACGATGCGTTCCACACCCATTTGTCGCAATAAAACACTTAGATCGGCAATATGCTGATGACGATGGATCATGATTTAGATTTGATGCAGAATGGATAACAGCGTGTCTGCTTTAATTTCGGTTTCTTCCCATTCTTCTTCGGAAATCGAATCAGAGGTGATGCCACCGCCTACATACAATGCCAGCTGATTGTTAAGTACCTTCATGCAACGCAGGTTAACGAATAACCGCAGTTGACGGTCAATTCCAACCGGACCCAGGTAACCCGCATAATATTCGCGATGGTGTTTTTCAAGCGATTTGATAAACTCCAGGGACTTTTCCATGGGCATGCCACACACGGCGGAAGTAGGATGTAAGGCTTTGATCAATGACGGGATCTTATTTCCGGCTGTTTCAAGTGAAAAGCGGAAATCGGTGCGAAGATGGAGCAAACGTCCGGCCCTTTTTGTGTACGGCCCCAACTTTTTATAGTCTTTTATTTTATGCTTATCCAGCACATCTTCGATGTAAGTGGTGACGTAATCCTGCTCTTTCAGTTCTTTGCTGTTCCAGTTTTCTATATTTGAATTCGTTTCCGAGTACTGGCGGGTTCCTGCCAGCGAAACCGTATACAACTCATTGTCGTGTGCACAAAGCAGCGGTTCGGGTGTGGCTCCTAACCAACAATGACCCCTGAAGCGGAAAAGGTAAACAAATGCATTGGGATAGGCGGCACATAAGATATGGAATATCTTTTTCAGCTCGGAAAAATAGTTTCCGGGGTACAGTTTTACATGCGACAATACCACCTTTTCATATTCTCCCTGTTTAATGGCATTGATGGTGGTGTTCAATTGTTCGATGTATTCGCTGTGCGACGTTTCTGCAGGGGGAATATGCTCCCAGCCATTTTCCGTCGCCGGTTCCAGCAACTGTATTTCAGAAAAGATGTCGTCGCTTAAAACGTTTCGAACAAAAATATCAGGGCGAATCAGGTAGGTCTTTTCTCCGTTGTCTTTATCAAAAGGAGCCACCACAAAGCCTCCTTTGGCCGGCACATCCGAAAGGTCATTCAGTTCATCTAAATTATGGTCTTTCTGAAGGATCATTGAAACGTCTTCCTCACCCGGAAAGCGGTAAATTGCAAAAGTTAATTTCTTATGCAAGGCTACTTTCAAAGCATCGAAAACAGAGTACGTTTTTCTAGCAATTTTCTTCTCCATCCAGTTCCACTCTATTATTTTGCCATTATCATATTCGTAACACGCGCCACCGAAATAAGTTTTCCTTCGTCCGAAGTTATTTTAACATCCCAAACATGCGTGTTGTTTCCCCGATGAATGATTTCCGCCCGGGCGATTACAGTTCCCGAACTGATGGTTGAAATGTGATTTCCACTTACCTGAAGACCAAGCACATTAAAACGCTGTGGGTCGACCAGCAGCATTGAACCACCGCTGGCAACTGTTTCGGCCAGTGCCAGCGAAGCACCACCATGCATCAATCCGGCAGGTTGCCACTTCTTCGAGTCTACAGGCATCCTGGCCTCTACGAAATCTTCGCCATAATTCAGAAATTCAATATCGAGATGGCTGATCAGGGTATTTCGGCAAAACTTATTAATTTCTTCGATTGTCATCAACTTCCTTGAAATTAGACGCCAAATATAACAAAACACAGTGAAACAAAAGATGAATAAGTATATGGTTCACCGGAAGAAACAGGATGTTTTTAAAAGTTCCGGCAGATAATCGGTTGTGGAAGATCAGAAACTGTTGGTTTAATGAGCTTTTACTTCCAGTAATGAATTTATCAGCTCATAAAACTGTAGTGAAAGATCGCGAACGAACCGTTTATTTTCGATGCCTAAAACCCATTGTAAGCCTTTTGCTTCGCTTATAAGAAATATTTCGTCGGCTCTCCGAAGTGCTTCTGTGGTTAATTCATCCGATTCCATGAGCTTTAACTGCATTTTTTCAGCCAATTCTATAATTACAGGCCTAAAAATATCGCAGTAACAGCCGCTTGAACTGGAAGGCGTAAACAGCACTTTATTTTTAATGACGAACAAATTCGAACCGATCGCTTCAGTTACAAATCCTTTTTCATTAAGCAAGACAGATGATTGGTAAACGCTTTTTTGAAGTTCTGCCTGACAAGTTTTCCATATGCTTTGATGGTAGACAGGTAAGTAACCTTTTTCGGCTGAACTCAATACCTGGTGCCGCGCAATGTTAATCAGCAAGCCTTTCTCAACAATGGGGAAATCAAGAACAGCACGATTTTGAGCAGTGATCGTGAAATCGATGGTTGCACCTGTGATAAAAAAGGTAAAATTTAGGGTTCCAGAACGGTAAAACTTGTTCTTGTTCAGCATTCGTTTACAACGTCGTAACAATTCACGCGGTTTTGCAAATAATTCAGGTAATTGAGCTCCAAGACTTTCTGTTTGCAGTTTCAGTAGGTTGATGTTTTCCGTTAATAACGGAATACTGCCATAACCAAACCACACTTTATGGGTGAAAACACATACGTCGTTCGAAAGAAAGCTACTGGTTTCTGCTTTTTCCTTCGAAATAACCTTACCATTTATGATCACAAATTCCATCAATCAAAGAAAGGAAAAAAGGTTGTCGATAAAACGATCGAATAAATCGGGTTTCAGTAGAATTGGAAAAACGAACCCGAAAACCGCTCCCAGGAAGTGGGCATCATGCGCGACATTGTCACTTTGTTTTTTGCTCATCCGGTACGAATAAAACAGGTAGCCAAGTGCAAACAGAATTCCCGGTATTGGCAGTACGGCAAAGAGGTACAGCAGGTCCCATGGATTGAAAAAAATGGTAGCGAATAAAACGGCTGATACGGCCCCGGATGCGCCAACAGCATTGTAGTAATAATTGTTTTTGTGTTTGATGAGGCTCCAGATGTTCGATGCCAGAATACCTCCAAAATAGAGCAGTACGAAATATGCCGTTGCTCGGTTCCCGAAGTAGTAACCGAAGTAAGCATTGATGTTGCGTCCGAAAAAGTAAAGCACCAGCATATTTACCCCGAGGTGAGTCCAGCTGGCATGGATAAATGCATGAGAAACCAGGCGATAATACTCTTTTCGATGTATGATCTGTGCCGCGTTAAACTGGAGTTTCGAGAACAAGTCATGGTTTTGAAATGCCAGGTAAGAAATCAAAACCGTTACGCCTATTATGAACCAGACAATCATCAGTGTAAAATTTTATAGATCATTTCTTTTTGAAGGTCACCGGAATCCACCATGGTCGATGCCTTAAAGCCTTTGCTTTTCATATCGTACTCGCGCAGAATCCCCATAATTTCATATAATTTGGTGGGCGTGTAACGTTTGGCTGCATCGACGTACTCGCGCACAAAATAAGGATGAACACGTAATTCGGCGGCCACATTTCGTTCCGATTTATCTTTCAAAAAATGATAGGTAAACAATTTTGAGAAATAAAAATACAATCCGGCAACGGTTTTTTGAATGGGATTTAGCGCAAGATTAGAAGCGAAATAAGCAATGATCCTGTTCGCTTTGAGTACGTTTTTTTCTCCCAGTGCACTCTGAAGTTCCAGCAAATTAAAATCTTTGCTCACGCCTATGTTGCGTTCTATGTGCTCCGGTGTGATTCGGTTCGTATCATTCACCGCAATCACCAGTTTATTCAATTCGTTGGCGATCTTTCCAAGCTCGGTACCAAGATAGGCCGTAAGCAACTGTGCTGCCTGCGGTGTTATCGTATATCCGCGTTCCTTCAAAAATCCATCAATCCAGGCCGGAATTCTATTCTCGTATAATTTTGGGGAAGTAAAAACTACCCCGTTTTTTTTGATGGCTTTTACCAGTTTGCTCCGTGCGTCGGCAGTTTTGTATTTGTAGGCAAGCACCAGGATAGTCGACTCAAGGGGATTTTCGGCATAAGGCGCCAGTAATTCAATTTTGCTTAGGCTCTGTGCCTCTTTTACAATTATTACCTGTTTGCTGGCCATCATCGGGAAGCGCCGCGCACTCTCCGAAATGTTAACCGGATCGGAGTCCTTGCCATAAAAGATGGTCTGATTGAATCCTTTTTCCGCTTCAGTGAGCACATTATCTTCAATGAAATCTGAAATGAGGTCGATGTAATAGGATTCTTCGCCTTGCAGCAAATAAACAGGGTGGTATATTCCTTTTTTCAGGTTTTGAAACAGTTCGGCAAATTCCATATCAGAATCTCAGATGTTTAACAGAAAGACCATTATTCTTGATTTCCAGCAAAGCATCGATTCCTGCCTGTATATGTCGTTCCACATATTCCGATGTAACTTTCTTATCGCTGGCAGTGGTTTTAACACCGGTTGAAATCATGGGCTGGTCGGAAACCAGGAGCAATGCTCCGGTCGGAATCTGGTTGGCAAAACCCACCGTGAACAGTGTTGCGGTTTCCATATCGATAGCCATTGCGCGGGTTTTTTTGAGGTATTTTTTAAAACGATCGTCAAATTCCCAAACACGTCGGTTGATGGTGGTTACCACCCCCGTCCAGTAGTCCTGCCCCGAATTACGCAAAATGTGCGAAACAGCACGTTGCAAGCTAAACGCCGGTAGTGCTGGAATTTCTGGCGGCAGATAGTCATCCGAAGTTCCTTCGCGTCGGATCGCGGCAATGGGTAAAATAAAATCACCCAGCTGGTTTTTCTTTTTCAGTCCGCCACATTTACCCAGAAAAAGCACACTTTTCGGCCGAATGGCGCTCAAAAGATCCATTACTGTGGCTGCATTCGGACTGCCCATACCAAAGTTTATCATCGTTATGCTTTCGGCTGTTGCACTTGGCATATTCCGGTCGCTTCCTATAATTGGAACCTCAAATTTCCGTGCAAACTTTTCCACGTAATCCTGGAAATTGGTCAGCAGAATATATTCACCAAATTCTTCGAGTTGTTTGCCTGTATAACGTGGCAACCAGTTCTCAACGATCTCTTTTTTTGTCTTCATAAAAAGCGAAATATCTTACCTTTGAACAATTTGTAATGACTTAGGTTGAAAGATTCCCACAAATGTACGTTTTTCGATCTCGTCAGCCAAAATGAGTCGATAAGTTAAACTATGAATTTGCAGAAGTTGAATTTGCCGGAGTGTGCCTTCAGAATCAAATCCGAAAACGGGAAGCGACTGATCTTTGACGATATCCGGAAAAAGTTTGTTGTACTGACACCTGAGGAGTGGGTACGACAGCATTTTATTCAGTTTCTTAACCGTGAAAAGCACTATCCGGGAAGCCTGATGGCTGTGGAAAAAAAAGTGAATGTGAACGGCCATCCACGGCGTTTCGATCTTTTAATTTACCGCCGTGATGGTCAACCACTTTTGATCGCAGAATTTAAGGCACCGGGAGTTAAGATTTCACAGGATACCTTTGATCAGGTAGTACGTTACAACATGGCTTTGCAGGTTGAATTTGTTGTGGTTTCGAATGGCCTGCAACATTTTGCCTGCCAAATCGATTACCAAAATAAATCGTATAGTTTTTTAAAAGAGGTGCCCCAATTTTGAGGGGATAAGGCCTGGGGGAATGCGAATGTTTTGATCAGCAAAGCATTTTTTGAACCATGACTTCATCTTTCCAGCCGTACAACGATTTCAACCAGTTTTTTTTGATCCCTACTTTTTTATAGCCCGCTTTTTCGAAGAGATGAATGCTCGTAGTGTTATCAGCGGCAATATTGGCGTACAATTGCTTTAGTCCCAGTGTTTCAAGCGCATAAACTGCCAGTGCTTCAAGCGTGTCGCTGGCAAATCCTTTTTTTCGTTCCGCTTTGTCGTAAATCAGAATACCAATTCCGGCACGCAGGTGATAAGGTTCAAAATCGAACAGATCGACTGCACCAACCTCTTTGTTTTCTTGATTCAAAATAATAAGTCGCAATTGTTTAGTGCTGTAAATATCTTTTACCGATTCGGCTAAATATTGCGCCAAAATGTGTTTCGAATAGGGCGTTTTTGTATTGCTGACTTCCCAGATTGACATATCGTTTTCCCACTGGTAAAGCAGATCGATGTCATCGGGCTCCAGTGGCCTGAGTTTTATTTTTCCATATGTTAGTTTTTCCATCATGACCGGTCGAGTTTTCGCCAGGCTTTTAAAAGAATCTCTACATCCGTCAATATAAGGTAATCTTTGGCATAAAGCATATTCAGGCGGGTTATTTTTTCGTTATCGAGTTTTAGCTCTGGAAACAGGTCGCCCGGATTTAAAATACCCCGCTTCAGTTTAGGCAGATTCTCGAATGTTCCCACAGTCTGCAAATAACCAATCCATGATTTTTCCCCTTTTAAAACCTTCCATACGTTGACGAAGAAACGGTTTTTGTTCCGATAAAACCACATCATCACCGGGCTGGCCAGCATAAATAACAAGGCGAAAACAATATCAAAAATACGTTTCTTCCTGCGATTCGCGATTTTGGAGATGGCATTCAGGTTAATAACATAAAGATCACCGGCTGTGTGTATGGAATTGCTGCCAATAATACTGATGCTTTCAGGTGGTGCTATTTTGTAATCCACATTCAGTGGCGAAAGGTCGAGCATGGCGCGGATAATTTCGGCAGAGCTGATGTTTCCAGCACAAAAAATAAGTTCATCAATCCGGTTGATACGAATGATCTCGGGCAATTGATTGATTTGACCGATATAATTTGGTCCGCGATCTTTTTTATCGAGCGCAACAAAACCCGTCAGTTGAGTATGCAAGCGTGTTTCTTCCAGTATCTTCTTTACCCGAATAGCTTCTTCGGAATGACCCACAATTGCGATTCGTTTTACCCGGCTAAGGTCGAGCCTGAATCCGGAGACATTGAGCCAGTGACCCAGCAAACGAAGAATGACCAGAACAATTCCTGCCCAAATAGTTCCCAAAAGAATAAGTGCACGTGAAAAGCGATAACGCTCGTCGACCAATGAATAGACAAGCAAAGTTGCTATCAGACCCCAAAGAATTCCACGCACCAGTTTGTAGATACTGAGCGGTTTCCGGTAGCCGCCCGAGAACATAATTCCTGTAAGAAAGAAAAATATATAAACCGGAACCACGAATTGCATAAATTCATCCGGATAGTAGTGGCGGTCGTGGAAGCGCAAATTCTCCCAAAAGGGTGTCAGGATGAAGAATCCAATAAAAATGAGCAGGGCATCGAGAAGCGGCAGGAGTATTTTTGAAAATAAGCGTTTGCTGACCGAAAGAAAAGCTCTGAAATAAATGGCCAGGTGAATAAGCAGCGAAAGAACGCCGGCTTTTCGGGCGTTAAAATGTTTCCGAGCAAAAATCACCATGGCATTGTAGAATACCTTCACATAATTCAGCGATCCTTTTTTTGTACTTTCTCCTTTGTAGTGGATGATCGTTGTTTCGGGGAAGTAATAATTTCTGTACCCGCTTTCTTGGATCCGGTAAGAAAGGTCGATATCTTCGCCATACATAAAAAAGGTTTCATCCAGCAATCCGACTTTATCAAGCGCTTCGCGCCGGAGCAACATAAAAGCGCCGGCAAGCACATCAACTTCATGCACTTGATTTTCATTCAGAAATGAAAGATGGTACCTGCCAAATACTTTAGATCGCGGAAACAGACGCGATAATCCGAATATTTTGTAAAAAGCAACCCAGGGCGTAGGTAAACCACGCTTCGATTCGGGGAGGAAAATTCCTTTTCCATCGATCATTTTTACCCCCAGGCCACCGGCTTCGGGATGCTGGTCCATGAAAGCGATCACTTTTTCAAAAGTATCCTCTTCAACAACCGTGTCAGGGTTGAGTAAAAGTACATACCTGCCTTTCGATAGTTGTATGGCCTGGTTGTTGGCCTTCGAAAAACCAAGGTTTTCCTTGTTCTCGATCAGCAAAATATTTGGAAATTTTTCGCGAAGCAATTCTGCCGAGCCATCCACCGAATTGTTATCGACAACATAAATTTCGGCAGCAATATTTTTGGTGGCCTTTTGCACCGAGTGCAGGCATTGTTCCAAAAAATGCTTGACATTATAGTTGACAATAATTACTGATAGATCCATACTCCGGTCAGGCAAAGTTATTCAAATGTATACAATACTTTTTAGATAACGGGAAAAATGGAATTATCTGATGTATCAGGTTATTTCCCCGTTGATGTTTCATAAGGTACCCGATTGACCAGTGAACGACCCAGCGTGATTTCATCGGTGTATTCCAGTTCATCGCCGATAGATACCCCGCGTGCAAGAGTGGAGATCTTAATATCGAGATCTTTCAGTTTTCTGTAAATGTAAAAATTGGTGGTATCGCCTTCCATGGTAGTCGAAAGGGCCAGGATCACTTCTATCACTTCACTGTTTGCGAGTCTTTCAACCAGTGAGTTGATTTCAAGATCGCCGGGGCCAATGCCATCCATGGGGGAGATGATGCCGCCTAAAACATGGTATAAGCCGTTGTATTGCTGCGTGTTTTCAATCGACATAACATCGCGGATGTTTTCTACCACGCAGATAACCGAAGTATTGCGTGAAGTATTGGAACAGATCTGGCACACCTCGGTGTCCGAAATATTATGGCATACCTTGCAATGTTTTATTTCGTTGCGCAACTGAATGAGGCTGTTGCCAAAAGACGCCACCTGCTCCTGTTCCTGCCTCAAAAGATGAAGGACCAGCCGGAGTGCACTTTTTCGTCCGATTCCGGGCAACTTTGAAAATTCGTTCACTGCATTCTCCAGCAATCGCGATGGGTATTTATCGATGTTCATGCCTCAAAAATAGATTGAAAATTTTAAAATCTTATGAAAAACCCAAAGCATTAATCAGCTTCAAAACAATTTTACGTATCTTGGTGTTGATTATTCCAAACTAAACAATATGAAAACGCTCACTGTATTGATTCTCGCCATCTTCGGCGCACTTGCGATCCATGCGCAGGAATCGGATACAACCGCAGTTCTGCAAAACGAAACAAAGACGCCCAGACAAGGGTTGGATAAAAGCCGCATTTATTACGGCGGTTATGTAACCTTAAATTTTGGCAGCGGTTACAACGTGATTGGGGCCACACCCATGGTGGCTTATAAACTCACGCCAAAATTGTCAACAGGCGTTCAGCTAAGCTATGAACACATCAATTACAAAGATTATTCGGAATACAGCGGCTCGAATTACGGAGCCAGTATTTTCAGCAGGTACAGGGTAACTCCCCGATTTTATGCCCATGCCGAGTTTGAGCTGATGAGTTATAAATGGAATTACTCGGATGGTGATTCAAGAAAAACAGTGCCAATGCTGCTGCTTGGAGGAGGCTTCAGCCAACCAATATCGAGAAATACGTGGCTGACTGCGCAAGTTTTATTCGATGTACTGAACAATGAAAATTCGCCTTACAGAGATTGGGAACCGTACTTTAGCCTTGGATTTGGAGTAGGATTTTAAGGAACTGTGACATAAAATATGGGAAGGGCATCCGATAAGTTGGATGCCCTTTGTTTTTTATTCCTCTGCGATCGACTGCGCGTCGATGACAGCAATGGCGGTCATATTGATAATTTCACGCACGGTACTGTCGCGCTGCAGGATGTGAATTGGTTTTTTCACCCCCATCAGTATCGGGCCAACTGCTTCTGCCGGACCTATCGATTGTAAAACTTTATACGTGATATTCCCCGAACTCAGGTTGGGAAAGATCAGCGTGTTGGCATCCAAATCACCCAGTTTGTTGAACGGATATCTCGAATAGCGGAGTTTGCCGTTCAAAGCATAATTGGCCTGCATTTCTCCGTCAACGATCAAATCAGGATATTTTTCATGCAATAAACGAACGGCTTCTTTAACGCGAACCGGACTACCTTCTCCTTTAAAAGCACCGAAATTTGAATACGAAAGCAAGGCAATTTTAGGCTCAATGTTAAACCGCGCAATTTCGTTAGCTGTAAGAATGGTAGTATCTGCAAGAACCTGTGCTGATGGATTCATGTTTACGGTGGTGTCTGAAAGGAAAATCGGACCACGCTTGGTCAACAGTATGTACATTCCGGCAATGTGGTTAAACTTTTCTTTCACCCCAATAACCTGCAATGCCGGCCGAATGGTTGACGAATATTTGCGCGAGAATCCTGAAATGAAGGCATCAGCTTCTCCGGTTTCTACCATCATCGAACCAAAGTAATCGTTACTGCACATTTTTTCTACAGCTTCATTGTAAGTCATTCCCTTACGCTTGCGTTTGTCGTATAAAATCTGTGCAAATGCATGTCGCTTCTCATCACTGATTTCACATGGATCTATGATGGGCACATTGGCAATATCCAGTTGATTTTCCTTGATGAGTGCCTTGATTTTTTCTTTGTTGCCCAACAGGATAGGTTTGGCAATTCCTTCACGCATCACAAACTGAACGGCTTTCAGAATGCGGAAACTGTTGGCTTCGGCAAATACGATACGTTTCGGATCTTGACGTGCCTTATTCCTGATGGTCATAATCAGCTTGTTATCAAGGCCCATCCGGGTCGTTAATTCCTGTTCGTATGCAGTCCAGCTTTTAATGGGTTTACGTGCCACGCCTGTTTCCATGGCTGCATGTGCCACTGCCGTTGATACCGTGGTGATCAGTCGGGGATCCAACGGCTTGGGAATGATATAGTCTTTCCCGAATGTGATATTTTGCAGGTTGTAGGCTCGGGCTACCATTTCCGGAACATATTCCTTCGCCAGTTTTGCCAGCGCTTTCGCCGCTGCGATCTTCATTTCTTCGTTAATGGTGGTAGCTCTCACGTCCAGTGCCCCTCTGAAAATAAAAGGGAAGCCAAGCACATTGTTCACCTGGTTTGGATAATCGCTGCGACCGGTCGCCATAATAATATCATTGCGGGCTGCAACGGCATCTTCATAAGAAATTTCAGGATTTGGATTGGCCATGGCAAATACGATCGGATTCCTGGCCATTGATTTGATCATTTTTTTATTCACCACATCAGCTACGGAAAGACCCAGAAATACATCGGCGCCCTTCATGGCTTCTTCCAGCGTGTTGATTTTTCGTTTTGTTACAAACTGCTGTTTGATATGATTCAGGTTGGTACGTGACTCATTCAGTACGCCACGGCTATCGAGCATCACCACGTTCTCGGGTTTAACTCCCAGGCTGATGTATAATTTGATACACGAAACGGCTGCGGCTCCCGCACCATTCACCACAACTTTAATTTCTTCGATATTTTTATTGGTCAGTTCAAGGGCATTCAGCAACCCGGCAGCCGATATAATAGCAGTGCCGTGCTGGTCGTCATGAAATACCGGGATGTTCAGTTCTTTTTTTAGTGTTTCTTCAATCTCGAAACATTCGGGTGCTTTTATGTCTTCCAGGTTGATACCGCCAAAAGTTGGCGAAATGGCTTTTACCACTTCCACCAGTTTTTTGGGATCTTTTTCATTCACTTCAATATCGAAGACATCCACATCCGCAAAAATCTTAAAAAGTAAACCTTTCCCTTCCATAACCGGTTTGCCGGCTTCCGGACCGATGTCGCCTAATCCAAGAACAGCAGTTCCGTTCGACACAACAGCAACCAGGTTGCCTTTGGCCGTGTACTTATAGGCGTTGTCCAGATCTTTGGCAATCTCGAGACAGGGTTGTGCAACTCCCGGTGTGTAGGCCAGCGACAAATCATATTGTGTATTGTGTGGTTTTGTTGGCACCACCTCGATCTTGCCCGGGCGATCTTTTTGATGGTAATTGAGGGCATCGACTCTCCTTAATTTAGTCATGGTTAATTGATTTTTATTCCCTTCAAAGTTAAAGATTAATAGTGGTCAAATGTTAAGATAAAAATCAGGTTAAAAGATTTTTAAAAACACATTTGCACCGTTGCGGTGTTCAGAAAATTTTACCTTTAAAAGCTTTTATTTTCAGGGAAAAGAGAACGGCCAATAATATTTTTTACGAAATGAACCTTGAATGGCAGGAAGATGTTCATATTGTGTAAATTTAACCACATAAATAAATCTGACAGAACATGAGCTCAACAAATGTAGGTAAACAATACTGGTGGATTCCGCTGGTATCTGGATTAACGTTATTGTTTTTCGGAATATGGTTTTTTGTGGCACCGCTCGACAGTTTCAAATCGCTTACCATCGTTTTTGGACTGGTGATCATGCTCAGTGGCGCATACGAAATGTACATTGCGCTAAAGAACAGAGATGTAATTTTCGATTATTTATCGTTGCTCTGGGGTGGTTTGCTAAATGTTATTCTTGGCGTTTTACTGATTTTGAATCCCGAAGCCATACTTTGGATTATCAGTCTTATTTTTGGATTTTGGCTTATCTTTAAAGGTGGGGAGCGGATCAAAAAGGCCTTTCAGCTTAAAAAGACCGGTAATAATCGATGGAAAGGTGTGTTGATTTTGGGCATTGTGCTCATTCTTTTTGCTGCCATTTTATTGTGGCATCCCGAAATTATTGGTTTTACAATTGCCATCTGGACATCGCTGGCGTTTATTCTTATTGGTATTTTCAGAATTTTTCTGGCCTTTAAGCTTCGTGAGTTAAAATAGCTGCATCATCGAGATATTGTTAAAAACAGTCTTTCTCATTGGAGAAAAACTGGTTGAAATTTCCCGTCAGGAAAGTGGCAACATGATCCGGGTGATCATCTACATTTTTCTCCCAAATCACCTGGAATCCCATTTCCCTGAATCGCTCCACTTTCAGATTCTGAAAGGTGATGCCTGCAAAAATGTAATTTTTTAATTCCTCCCTTCTTTTGAAATAGAAAAGTGATTTATTAACAAGGTAGTAGCGATTATCCAGCGAATTGGAGTAGATGGAGTAGAAGTAAAAAACCGGAATGTCCTCATCGTTATACCTGGAGAGGTCACTAACCGTTAGCTGGTTCTCCTGCATCTTCTGGTCCCTGATTTTTTCGTAAGCTTCGTACTTCAGTGGCAGAATCGAAACATGGCCGCCATGGTAGCCCGACTGATCACGAATCACGAAGTTCAGATCGGGCATCAGGCGAGCTGCAGTTTTGATTACATCCGGGCTCAGCGGAGTACAGTTTTTCTGGTTTCGCTGAATATAAGTGATAAAATCGAAATCCCTGTCGTCGCTCAGGGGTTCGATGCGGCTCGTATGCAGTTCCTCATCCGTTTTAAATTCTTTTGCGCTTTTTACCACACTCGATAAGAGCGTTAGAGAATACAGCCAGCGTTTAAAATCGAAATAAACGGGAATGGGCTGTTCGGTATTCAGATTACGGATAACCTGATGGGGTACTCCCATATTTTCAATAAAAATTTTTTCTTTATCGGCCTTTATAAGGCTTTCGTTTTTTTCCCAACGTATCACAGTTCGCACATCCACATCCAGCATGGCTGCAAAATCGATCTGGGTGAGGTTGCGGTGTTTACGGTAATCCAGCAGTAATTCACCCAAAGAATGATATTTTTTCATATTGCTTGGCAAGGCACTAAAGATAGTGAAAATATGATTTTTGTCAACCTGACATTTCTTGTCATGTATCCATCGGTTTGCACACCCTATTTTTGCTCCCGAAAGTTGAATGGACGATGAAGATATACAGAGTTCTGGAAAAATACCTCGGGGAGGAACTCCCGGATTCCGGGAGGAAGAAGATGGCCGCTGCAAAGATAAAATCTTTGCTGTTGGCCGTCGACTTCGAAGCTGAGGTGATTCCCGAAAACAGAGACATGTTGACAAGACTTTTAATCTCCCTTAAGGGAGCCGAGTTAACGCAGGATGAAAAAGAAATCGTCCGGGAAATTACAGGTTAACAGACTGAAACGGATAGAAAACGAAAAACATTAAAGCGATGAAACAGGAAAAACAGCTGAATTTAGAGTGGACAGCACTGGGGATCTCGATTGTATCGATGATGGTGTATGGCGCGATTCTGATTACAATTCTGGCGCTGTAGTAAGCAATAATTCAGCATTTGGGAAACGGTTGAAACACAAAACATCATAAAAGCCTAATGACTCCGGGATATGGCCCGGGGTCTTTTTTAGAAACATTAAAAGCACAAGCAAATGAAAAAGAAAACAGAAAATTCAGGGATAAAAGAGAACTGGATCATGGAAGAAAGCATTCGCGTGCTGCGCGCCGAAGCTGAAAAGAAACATGGAAAATCCAGAATGGATGATATCGGGAAAAAATATGAACGGGTCCCGCATCCAACACTCAAAAACACCTTTATTTTGAGGGAGAAAAAGAATTAGTCCGGCCTTTATTTTTTTGGAGTGGGAGTTAACTACCATGGTTAGGTATAGAAAATTGAATGTTTGGTTAGATATAGATTGATTGTTGTTAATAAGTTTGAGGATTTCAGGTTTCGTACCTGGGATCCTATTTTGTTATTAGGTGACGGATGAATAATAAGAAAAAAGGTCTTTAGCTTAATACAAAATAATCATGATTCCCGTGAATCACCAACAGAAATGAAAGCAGAGACTTTACACTCCCTCTCAATGCATATAGAGGGACGATTGTGTCGCAGGCGCAATCAGGGTGAGTCGGATAACTATGAGCTATATTTCGCTGTTGATTTTCGGTAGACTTTCAGAAAAAAAAGACCCGCATGATCTTGCAAGTCTTTATGTAGCGAGAGGCGCGCTACAATCATTTAATTTTATTTTATAAATCTTTTCTATTCTACTTATATATATCCCTTTAAATAAAAGCTTTTTAGAAGTTTTTATTTATCTTTGTAGAAAAAAAATTAAATAAGATTAAGACAATGTGTCCCAAATGTGTCCCAAATATGTAATTCTTTTAAACTAAAGAGTAATGGCGAATATCAATTTTATTTTGCGCGATCCATACAAGAAGGGTGCTTCAGAGACAGTGAGGCAAAACAAAAAAAATAAGAAGCGAATAGATCAGTTTTACAATCCGGATGAAACTCCAATAATTATGGTGTTTGGCTATGATCGTAAGCATCGTTTTAAAGTTAAGACTGACATGAAGATTCTACCGCGAGAATGGGATTTTAAAAAACAACGTAAGAAATCAAATCTAACTGGAAGTTATGAGATGAATGGTAGATTGGATTTGCTTCAGAAGGAGGTAACTGACAGCTACAATGAACTTGTTACGAAAAATCCTGATATTACTTTTAACCAGTTAAAAGAGCAAATAAGTTTGTTTATCAAGAAGCAACAAACCCCAGACTTTGAGGAAGGTACAGGCTTTTTTGACATACTCAGTGAATACATTGAGAGAAACAAAACAAAGGTGTCTTCACGTACTATACAGAAGTATCGTACACTTAAGAAATCGCTTAAACAGTTTACGGTTGTTAAAAAAAAGTACAGAAATCTTACCTTTTCACAAATTGACTTAAACTTCTACGATGATTATTGTAACTACTTACTTACGGAAGTTGAAAACCCAAAGAGAAAAAATGAAGATGGAGAGAATGAAAAAGGATTACTTAATGATACGGTTGCTAAGTATGTGGAAAATCTAAAAAACTTTATGAAATGGTCATTGGAACGAGGTTTTCACAAAAATCGGGAATTTCAACGTAGAGACTTTTCATCAAGTCGTAAGCCTAAACAGGATATTGTCACACTTGATTTTCAGGAATTAAAAATGTTCTATGAGTATGATTTTTCTGATAATAAGAGACTTGAACAGGTTCGTGACCTATTCTGTTTTGCTGCCTTCACTGGTCAACGCTGGGGTGACATAGAAAACTTTAATAAAGAGGATATTGTTGAAGATTCTTGGATATTTAAGGCTGAAAAAACAGGTAAACAGACTATTGTCCCATTTCTCGGTTACATTGCACCGGCACTAAATATATTGGAAAAGTATAATTTCAAATTACCAGAAATCAGCAATCAGAAGTGCAATGAATATCTGAAGGAAGCCGCTGAACAAGCTGAATTGAATCGAATAGTGACTATTGAACGGATGCGAGGTCGACAAAAAATTGTGATGAATGAACCACTTTATAAGTATATTACAATGCACACTGGACGCAGAACATGTGTTTCTTTATTACTTAACGTCGCTAAAATGCCCATACCCCAGGTAATGGACATTACACAGCACACTGATTTTAAAACACTTCGTAAATATATCAATGAGGACCCAGATGCTTTGCGCAAGAATCTGAGAGAGACCCGAGGCGTCACTGATATTAAATTAAAAGTCGTGAAGAAAGCTCATTAACCAAATCATCTTTGCGTAGTGCCTTTCACTTTGATTGATTATTCTCTTTAATTTTCATAATGTAGATGTAGTTATAGTTGCATCTTATCCTTTATCAAATTTAACGCCCCCCAAAAAAAATTTCTCAAAAGCACCTGCAAAAAATTACCTTTTTACTGCATTTCATACATCATTTTCTGAAAAATATTCAACATTTTGTGAACATTATACACACTTAAAAAATTTGCTCTGATTAACTTGCACCTAATAATATTGAAAAAAATATTACCATGATTATAATTCAATTAACACAAGAGGAATTAGAGGAAAAGATCGAAGCTGCAATAAAACGTGCAATTGAATCTTTCCCAAAGAAAGCAGAACAAATCGAATATCTTACTAGAAAAGAAGTTGCAGCATTGCTTCATATTTCATTACCTACATTGAATAATTATACAAAGGATGGTGTGCTTCGAGCCAGTAGGATTAGCGGTCGTGTTTTGTATAAAAAAGAAGATGTTCATGCAGCTTTGACATCGGTTAAACCACTTAAATATAGGAGAAGATAGAGTTGAAAGGTTGGATAGCAATAGATCGTAAATTGTTGAACTGGGGATGGTACAAAAAGCCGCATATGGTTCAACTGTTTGTTCACCTAATTTTAAGGGCCGGACATGAACCATCTTCATGGAGGGGAGTGGCATTAGAAAGAGGACAATTAGTTATAGGAAGAAAAGCACTAAGTGAAGAAACAGGTATTCCTGAACATCAAATTCGAACTTGCTTAAAAAATTTAACTTTGACCAAAGAAATAACCATCAAACCCGCCAGCAAATATTCCATTGCAACTATCTGTAATTACGACACTTACCAATTTGGGGGTGAGCATTCTCACCAGGTAAATAGCCAGCAAATTAACCACCAATCCACCACAAACAAAAAGGAGAATAATAAAAAAAATAAAAAAGAATCTAGAAAAATTATCCCTCCAAAAGTGGAGATGGTAAGTCAGTATTGTGACGAAAACAGTATTGAAATAGACATAGATCAGTATTTCGATTATTACGAATCGGTAGGGTGGTTTGTTGGTAAAACAAAGATGAAAGACTGGCAGGCCAGTATTCGAAACTGGGAAAGAAATTCGAAGATACCAATTAGACGAAAAGCTGGTCATAGATTAAAACCAGAAGAAGATAAAAAACAAAAACTCATAAAAAATGCAGGATTTTAATGATCAATATTACAGTACAACTATTCGGGAATTACAGCTATATCATAAATTTAAAAGTAGAACTTTTCCATCATTTAAATTTGGACCACAAGAGAATTGTAAACAGATTCTTCGGAAAGCAATGCTAGATGGAGATAAGACCATTAAACAATTAATTTGGATATCGGAATATGATGAGGTAGCTGACTGGTTAAGCAACACGGCTGGAAAAGGCTTGTTGTTGACTGGTGATGTTGGACTGGGAAAGACTGTTATCACACAGTACGCACTCCCAATTCTATTTTCTTTTCATATGAAGAAAGTTGTTAATCGTGTGCGCTCTATTGATTTAGGAGAGCGTTTTGATGAATTGAAAAAGAAGAAAATAATAGCGATAGATGATATGGGTATTGAAGCTGAAATAAACGAATTTGGGAATAGATATGAACCAATCGAGCGAATCATAAATATAGCTGAATCAGAAGGAAAGATTTTGCTAATATCCAGTAATTTGAACGCTGCCGACATAATTGAACGTTATGATGTGAGAACACTTGATCGAATTAAAAGACTCTGTAGGCCAATTAAATTTCAAGGTGACAGCTTTCGAAAATAATTAAGCACGATAATCAAGCTTATATTGGTGTATTGCAAAGAACAATAAAAAACAACGTCATGCCATTCGAAAAAGGAAAATCAGGAAATCCAAAAGGTAGGCCAAAGGGTTCTTTAAATCAAACTACTAAAGACATTAGAGTGTTGATAAAAGAAGTACTCTGTGTTAATTTTAATAAAACAAAGATAACAAAGGATTTGAGGGAATTAACGGCTAAAGGCCGCTTGGATTTTTATTTGAAGCTACTTGAATTTGCAGTACCCAAATATTCAAGTACTGAATTTGAAAGCGATGTGGACGATGAGGATACGGAATTTTGGGTAGATATGTACGAATCATTACGGAAAAAGAAATAGTTATGTTAGTTATTTTAGTTTATTTTAATGTGACATCTGATGGAGATGTACGCTTGGTTGCAGATTACTACTCAACTCAAGCTGCTATCAAGTCTTCTAAAGGAACCTGGAAGGATGATGTGGAGTTTCCAGATTGTCCGTTTTAAGGTTAACGAATTTTACGATTCAACTCAATTAATATTGACATAAGAGATTTAATATGTTTCAGTTACTTCTGGTTTTCTTTTTCTATTCTATTAATGAAATCTGAAGCGGAAATATTTAAAGCCTTAGAAAGTCTAAAAAGAGTTGTTAATGTTGGTTGTCGTTGTCCTCTCTCCAGAAGGGATATATAAGTTCTATCCAGGTCACAAAGCTCAGCTAACTTCTCTTGTGACAGTTTTCGACTTAGCCTTAATTCCCTTAATATATTGCTGAAAGAGTCAATAATCATTATGCAGACATTAGTCAGCATAAAAGTCCAATATTAAGGCTAGTAAATCCACGGACTATAGTCTGAATTTATTATATTTGGTATGATTTAAAAAGTAACAAAAGTGCTGAATGATTTTTTGCTTGAAAGAATGAACCTTTATCCTTAAAGCTGCTCAATTTATGTTAGTCCCAAAAAAAATTGAATTTAATAATATGATCCTTAGTCGAAGCGATATCTCTATGGCTTCATACCTTTACTTATGGTACTTAGAATATAGTCTTAAAATAGTGGAAAAGGATTATTTAAATGCGGAGCAAAAACTAGTAAGCGAAGGCATAATTGATGATGTTATTGAATTCTGTAACCAAAGGATTTTTAGATATTGGAAAAGTCCATTTTGGTACAGGAATAGAAGTATAACTGATTTCTATTTTGAGTTTGAAGCATTTTTTAAGCATGGGCATACAGCAACCTACAAGATGAAGCCATTTTCAGATGAACAGGTTTTTCAGGCTTTTACATTCGTCATTAATTTCATGCTAAAAGAAATGAATTCAAATAGAGGATATTTAAAAACAATATGTAAATGTAGAGATGTAACAATAAAAAGAAGTGAATCTAACATTTACTAAATTAATCCGATTGAAAGTAATTTAATTGCGGTTCTAAAACGAAAATAGTGAACCTAAAAATGAACGAGAAGGAAATGCTAACAAAAGATGAATTTAGAACTAAATTCCATCAGTTAATGCAGGAGAAGATGTGTGAAACTGGGAAATCTCAACTTGAAATCCTAAGGGAAATGGAATTTATGCTAAGCCAAAGAGACGAGGATAGTTTATCGACCTTCGAAATAGCAATGAAACATGCTCTGCAAAAGGTGGATCAGAAATATTTTGGAGACGAGGCAGAAAATATGAAAAGATTCAAGCGATCTATTCATAGGAGAAAAATAAAAACCCAAGGTAAATTTATGATTGAATATTGTAAATGTTGGAATAATCTTAATACAAAATACATAGAATCTGCACTTCATGAAAATATGCAGTATACGTCAGATCATGGGACATTTAAAATTAATGGGAAAAGAGAATATCTTGAATATTTGAATTTAAAATTTAATACGTTACGTGATCTTTTAGAGTTCGATTTATTTGCTGATGTTGGTTTTATTAAAGGCAAAGATTCATACAGCCTTGAAGAACCATGTGTTATTGTGAACCAAAGACTTCGGGGTGAAAAGAATATAATAGTTTTGACATTTACTGCTGTAAAAAACAAAATTGTTGATATAACAATGCATGACTTTTATTCAAGAGAAGTGGAACAGCTTGAAATTTATTTTAAATAGTTAGTGAAGTTAAATCAGAATTTTTAATTATGAAGATTGAACGAAATATTTTACGAAAAGGGGATGATGGTATAGGATATCGAATGCAGATCCGCATTAAAAAGGAAGTTGCTGAATATTACATTAAAATCAAACTTGCAAATCCGAGGTCTGATGATATTAAGGCATTAGAACTGGCACAGAAAACGTTGTTGAGGCAAAATTGAATGCCTTTTTGATTTGTGAAGTTATAATTTATGTAGGGTGTTAAAGAAACAAGTTACAACATGATTCACAAACTTAGCCCTTTTGATGTTATTCAACTCATTAATGATTCTATTTTTGATTTTTCATGGTTTCAAAAGCAATAAATTAAGGCCATTAGGAGCAATAGAAAATGGGTGATTTTTTGAAGCTATATCAGGCTGAATTGTCTTAAGATGAACTTAAAGAAATCACTGAAAGCCAAGGTGATAAAAATCACCATGGTGATAATCAATTACTTACAATGAATTAAGGTCGAAATACGTGAAAAAGGAAAACATCGGATGTTGTTTGGGGGAGTCCATAGATGAAGTAATTTATTTTACCTTCACATAGTAGTATTTAAGACAAGAATAAAAATTGTTAGAGAAAAAATTATTAGTTCAGTCGCCTAGTGGAATTTAAACGGTTTGAACTAAAGAAAGGATTATGATTGATAGCAAGGTGTTCAGTATTTATTCAACAAACGATGCCAAGAAATCTTGGGTTCTAAATTTGTAGCTTTGAACTTAGCTGCAGAATGAGGTTTCCCATTGAAGAAAAAAGTTTCTATTGTTCCATCATTAAACTCAACTTGGTAGTTGGGATGTGTTCCTTTTCCTGTCTTGCCCAGCTGAATTGATAATGGAACTTTCTTGTTCCTCATTGAAGAAACGAAATTGATAACATCAGGGACAATAATTTTTAAGGGATCATCGGTAATATTATCTCGTTGTTTGTATTCTTTGAAATGTGTATCCAAGAGAATTAGATTATCTCTTATAATCTTCCAAAACTCAGCAAATTTATGCTCAATATTTTCTGGCAAATCCCCAAATGATAGCACAAAATCTACTTGTTTCGTTTTGGATATCTTGTTTACGGCTTGTTTAGGAACAAGGTATACTATTATTATTTTATTTATCTCTTCTGGGGATTTAATTTTTGATTTGAAATTGATTACAAGTGTCTCATATTTTGATTTTTTGGAACTTGCGTCAAAAATGGAATCAAGATCTTTCTGCATAAAAAGTGCTGATCGTTTGGAAACTTTTGATTTATAATATTTATAAATCTCAAGTTGACTTGCTTTCAATGAGCCTGGATCAGTTTTTAATTCCAGAAAGACAAGCACTTTTTTAATCTCGTTAATCAGGAGATAATCAATATTCGTAGATTGATTATTTTTCTTTTTTAAGGGAAACTCAGGGGATATCAATTTATATTCTCCTGAATATTCTTTATTACCCTCAAAATACTTTTCCAGAATCGCTTCAACGAATAGACCCAAAATTGGACTCACTGCCCTTTCAACTTGTACTTTGGGTATATTTACTCCATTGATTATTTGGTGCATTAGTTCATTAATAAATTCATATTCAGCTTTCATTTATTTATTCTATGATGTTTATTAATCCCACATAATTATTTCACCATTCTTATCCTTTTTCATTCTTCCATTGCATTTAGGACATGGTTTTCTTTTTGTATCCCATTTGACAATGTCTTCAGATCCACATTCTGGGCACACATAAAAATCAATATCAGAAATATTCTCACGTCTTTTTTTTAATTCAATTTCTTCTTTAAGAAAAGTTTCTCCTCTCAAACCAACAGTAACATCAACAATTTCTTGACATGAATTACAAATATAAGAGTCAGTAACAATCAACATTCCAATATCATGTTTTCCAGACGTTTGAACGGAGTAATTGCATTTTGGACATTTGTATTGGTAATAAGTTCCCATAATGACTATTATTTTAGAAAAGTGTAAGAATTAAAAGTTGTTGTTTAGCCGAACAATTCAAAACCATAAAAGGGATTATAATACTTCAGAGTTAAATTTATTGAATGCAGCTTTGATACTTTTAAATTTTACCTGGTTAATATTAGGATTCATTCCATTTTCTTCTTGAATTTTTCTAATACCACTGATAATGCAATTTCGTATTGATTTAAAGGCTTTATTGCTATAGCATTGTTAAAATCATTTATTTGTGCTATTTCTTCAGAAAGAAATTCAACAAACTGGTAGAACCGTTCAAGTTTATCAGAAAGATGTAATTGATGGTTGCCACGACTAATAAATTCAGTCCATTCTTCTTCCCATAACTTTATTTCTTCGACAGTTGTTCTTTTTTCTAAAAATGTAACTATAGGAGTATTGATAACATTATATACTAAGACTTCATCTATTGTGGAGGATTTTTTTTTCATACATTAAATATACCACATATCTATCACAACAGCAATATGTTAGAGAGAATTTGGATTTTAGGATTAGTAGAAAAAATTATTGATTTGTGTAATTAGTCTTCTAAAATCACAAACGATAAGGATCCATCATTTCTTTATCGTTTGTTAGCTTTCACTGATTTTTGTAACTTAATATATATTTAAAATCAAAGGAGAATGGATCCAAAGATTCAAGCGCTCAAAACACCTGAAGACTGCTATCGTTTCATCGATACCTACAGTAAATTGATTAATCAAGCTCGTCAAAGAGCAGTAGATCTCAGGGCATCAAACCATTCTGGATCAAGTTTGGTGGAAAATGAACTTTACCGTGTTTTATATGCCTATGAAGAAATCCTAAGTATAAAAAATAAGCGACGTACTCGTGCAAATCGAACCTGGCAAATGGTAAAAAGGTACGGAATAATTGGAGCAGCAGAGCGAGCCGTTAACCGAAAAATTGAGCCTCAAGGTTATAAATATTTGGTTGAATTTGATATGCCGAATCTGACTTTTGAAGCTGTTATTGCAAAATATCCTGATGTTTTTAGTCGTGAAGCTGTGAGCAAAGCCAAGCAAAGATTGGTGGAATTTGAGGATCTAAAGAATCAACGCTAAGTTGATTATCATTCCCACACATTTAGACTTCGAAATCAAGATAAAAATTGAGGTATATTTTGACCATAAGTATATGTCAGTGCTTCAAGGCTTCGATTTCGGACCAAAAGTTGAAAGAGTATGGGGTCTTAAGTTATGAGTATAGGTATGAGATTGCTCCTCACGACGTAAGAAAATTGGCCAAACTATTAAATGTTGATTATCAGCACAATATAGGCATTTTAGAAGAATCAAAAAAAGGATTTTTCGGCAATAAGGCATATTCGATGTTTGGAGAGTTTATGGATAAACATCAAATTAAATACAATTCATCTTCCTGATGACACTGGTTTCACATTAGATTTTCAGCTAGCTGCTCAGTCAAGTCTTCTATGTCCCCCCTCCTTGCTAACTGTCTTAACCATGATTCTGGAATTGTATCCCAACCATAAAGCAATCCAGCCAAACCACCAGTTACTGCACCTGTTGTATCTGTATCGTCTCCTAAATTGACTGCCTTCAGAACAGCATCTTTGTAATTATCCGTGTTTAATATGCACCAGATACTGGCTTCAAGGGTATGCAAAACATAGCCAGTGCTTTGAATATCTTCCTCCTTTAATCCCGTGATATAACCATCCAACAATCGGTTAAAAAATTCAACTTCCCTTTGCTCAATTTCCAGTGATGTGTATAAATCCGGAAGGTTATCATGCAAAACCTCAATGGCATCAAATTTATCAATACCTTCTAGCAACAGCTTTGCATACTCAACATAGTATGAACATGCTATAACCGAACGAATATGTCTGTGCGTTAAAGAGGAAACCTGCCTGACTAATTTAAACCTCTCTTCGGGGTGCATATCAAAAATGTAAAACAACAAAGGCAGTATCCGCATCAAGGAGCCATTGCCATTGGATGATGCTTTAAAGGCACCAGCTGCTTCTGGATTCACCCCTTCTTTTAGTTTGTAGATGGATTCTCTTGTAGCATTACCGACATCAAAGACCTCACCTCTTGCGGTCCAGTAACCTTCGAAAAGCCATTTCACAAAATTTTTACCAATTTGTATTAAATCATATCCCTGTGCCAGAGCTTCAGCCAGGCAAAAGGTAAGTGAACTGTCGTCTGAGAAAGTTCCTGGTGGCTGATTATGCGTACCATAGCCAATCATATCTGTTATAGGTTTTTTACTAATCGACTCTCGGCTTTTAAATTCAACGGGAACACCCAAGGCATCACCAACAGCTAAGCCCAATAGACCAGATTTAATGTAGTAGGTTTGGTCAAGACCCTGGTTGGTGAAAAGAAGATTTCCGAAGTCACTCCATGCTGTAATGGTATCAGCTTCAGATTGAACATTGCGGCTGAAATATAGATTATTAACCCCTCTTCCCAAAAGCCCTCTAAATATTAAAAATGAGAACTTCTCAAGGTCAATATCGTCTTCGCATGTGTATAATTTAGGATTTCGTTCAACCCAAAACTCTTCAATGGCATACCCCTCCGCTTTCTTTATTATCTGAGCTTTATAAATTCCCATGCCTGTCCACGAGCGATGTAAATATAACCAGCCATCCTCAAAGAAGATGAACCACTTGTCTTCCATGTTTGGAGGAATTAAACCCCTTTGTATCCTAGTATATTCTTTCTCTGTAAAATGCAGGTCGATTGCAATCCTATGTTGAGTGTCAATCGGATGGTTTTCCCAGGAGTCTCTTGTGGCTGTCTCTCTCATTAGCTTAGGTTTAGATATTATTCCTACACTCCTTATTTTGTTGAGAATGAGGTCAGTTATTTATTCCAATAAACTCCATAATTGGGTTGAAGTTATTTCTGCAAGCAAAAAAGTGATTTCGGATTGGTGCTCCATTGTATAAGGCATCCAGGTTCATTTCCTTTTGCTTCGGTTTTATGACATTTACATCTTCGAATACATTATCCGGTCTACGACCGTATTGTTGTCCATTCATTCTAATCAATTCAAATACTTTGGACTTGGGGAAAATCCACATCTCGTTTAAATGAACGGCATCTAAAATGAAAAAATCTGCCTTGTTGACCTTATCTTGCCATGCAATATCAGGAGGAAGTCCAGCCATTATTATTTTTCTTATTTCATTCGCGGAAACACGTAGTTGAAACCAGCGATATGATCGTACTTTTTTAGGATTTCGGCCTTTTACCTGTATCTTTGCTTTTCGATTGGGGTTATATGGATTGTAAACGATAAGATCTATACCTATATCCGGGACTGGTTTATATGCCACCAGACCTAATGCACGAAGTCGATCTTTTACTCTTTTTTCAGTTAATCTACCTGTTACACTTTGTGGCAGTGTCATTCCCCTAATATTTTGATAACAGCTTTTTAGCCATCATAATTGTAGTATAATCCAATTTGGCCGAATCAATCACCAAATTTAATGCTTCCTTAATCCCATTTTCTTTTATGATCCGCCGTGCATTAGTTACTCTTATCTTACACCCGGATTCTGTATAATCTTCTTTTTTCATTAATAGAGATACTAGATCATCATCTGAATATCTGGGATTTTTAAATTCATGGAAATACTTAATGAAACATTCTTTTCCAATGGAGCGAAGACTTCTATCTATTTGATTATGATTCATACTCATATTATTCAGTTCATGATAAAGATATATAATCTTTAACATTCTGCGAATCATATATCCCAAAAGAAATTATCTAATATCTTATTCAAATCAAGAGCGAATTGTTGGGATTAGTTTTATTAGTTTTTAAAGTCACTGTCTTACATCGGTGTAATTATCAGACATTATCTCATAGCGCTTAATCTTAATCTGTCTTAAAATCGATACGGCTATTGAAAGTTTCTTCATCCGATCAAGTTATTTGATATATTAATATTTTGAGTCTTTCTTTGATTGGTGGATGTGTTGTCGAAAATTGATTCGATAAATTCGTTATAATAGAATTTTACTTTCTTTTTATTTTCTTCTTTTGCCTTCTCTTCGGCCATTTTGCTATTCTTATATTCTCCATCCGTAGGCTTTGCTCGATTATATTATCCTTAATGGCATTCCAGGTATTTTTGTCAATTTTCGTATCAAACGCTAAAGGCAGTTGATAGCCTGACAGAAGTTTTCTCAGGTATTTTACGCTTATATCATATGTCAATATGATATTACCGACAGTTAAATCTCCAATGGGGTATTCTCTAATTCTTTCTTTAGGGGATTTTCGCTCAATTACCTTGTTAGGAGGTTTGACATACTTGAATTTTTTAATTGATGACTTTTTACTTTTTTTATTTTTTACTATACGAGGGCTATAATAACCTTTACCATCACATTTTTCACAATTCGGGTTTACGCCTCTGCAAGAACAATCTATTATAGCCATTTGTGAAACAAATTTTAATATATCTAAAGATCTTAATGCACCAAATCTGCTTAAAAATATTGGGGCTTATGGTTTTAAACTGAGTACTGCGTTTTAATGCCTCATCTATCGAATTGTGACATTTTGATTGCAGTTATTCAATTACTATATCTTATTCCACATCTTTCAGTTTTTCAAAATTCCTGCCATGCTTCGCCTTATTTAATTCCTCCACTACAATTTGAATACTTCGGATTCTTAAATCCCTTGAAGTATTCTATGAAACACTCCTCCTAATTGAATGCACCCTTACATCTAATTTTTTATGATACATCCCAAGTTTAGTTAAGTTTACTATAAAGATAAATAATATCAAATATTTTATAAATCAAAATCTTGAAATAATAAAGAAGTATTTGGATTAATTTTATTAGTTATTAAATTCATGTCTTGATCTAAACCAAACTTATATGAAAAAAATCCACAACACACTGCGGTACTCGGCAACTGACATAGTTAATTACCTTGGGTGCAAACACCTGAATGAACTTGATAGAAAACAATCCTTAGGTCTAATCAGTGGTCCAACCTGGAAAAATCCTGTACTGGAATTGATTCAACAAAAAGGGCTGGATCATGAGCGCGCATATGTAAATTATCTAAAATCCTTAGGTCTAGATATTTGTGAATTGGAAGGGAAATCAGTCGATGCAACCATTGATGCTATAACCAAAGGTCACGATATAATTACTCAAGCTCGTTTTTTCAAGGATGGATATGTCGGTATTGCTGATATTCTAAAAAAAGTACCTGGGAAAAGTAAATTAGGAGAATATCACTATGAAGTTGAAGACACAAAACTTGCAAAGGAAACCAAAGCAGGAACTGTTCTACAACTTTGCTTGTACACGGAATTATTAGGTGAATTACAGGGACGTGTTCCTGAAAATATGTATGTAGTAAAACCTGGTGAACTTTTCCCGACTGAAACATTCAGATTTGCAGAATTCAGAGCCTATTACCACTTTGTAAAAGATCGTTTTCAAGAATTTATGAGTAATGAAATAAAGGATATATACCCTTTACCCGTTGCTAAGTGTGATACATGTAGGTGGTGGAAGGAATGCAATCAGAAATGGCACATTGATGATCACCTCACTTTAATCGCCGGAATACGATCAACTCAAATCAAAGAGCTAACGGAAAAACAAATAACGACCCTCGAAAAATATGCTAAAGAAGAAAACCCTTTTCGCGGAATACCTAAACAAGGTAGCATAGAAAGTTACCATAAAATTCATAAGCAGGCACAAATACAGCTAAAAGGACGTACGCAAAAAAAACTGATTTATGAATTGTTGCCCATTGAGTCACTTCGTGGTTTGAACAGGCTTCCAAAACCTTCCAAGGGAGATATCTATTTTGACATTGAAGGGGATCATTTTTATGAGGATGGAGGATTGGAATACCTTTTTGGAATTTACTTTTATGATGGAGGTATATATACCTATAAGGGTTTTTGGGCAAAGAATAGGAAAGAAGAGAAGAAAGCATTTAGCGACCTTATTAGGTTCATTCTGGATGTTTGGGAAAAATTTCCTGAAATGCACATCTTCCATTATGCACCATACGAACCCTCTGCTGTAAAAAGACTATCCACTAGATATGCCGTTTTTGAAGAAGAAGTTGATAGGATACTCAGGGCAGAACTTTTTATCGACCTATTTTCTGTAATCAAAGAAAGCCTAATAGCAAGTGTTGAGAGCTATACTTTAAAGGAAATAGAAAAGTTTACGGGGTATACGCGAATAGCGAATTTACGAAAAGCAAGTGAAACGAGAAGGAAAATGTCTATTGCACTCGACTTCGATGATTTTTCATCTATGTTCACAGAAGACTTTGAATTAATTCAAGAATATAATTCTGATGATTGTGTAGCGACAAAAGAGCTGCATCTATGGCTAGAGAATATTTATCAGGATCAGTTGAGGAATGGTGCCCCACTTGAACGACCAGATATAAAAACAGGAGACGCAAGTGAAAAGGTGGAAGAGGGAGATAAACAAGCTAAAGCATTATATGATAGTCTTGTTCAAATGCTGCCAGAGGATCCCGATGATTGGACTAATGAAGACAAAGCTAAATGGTTATTAGCTCATCAAATTGAGTTTTATAGGCGTGAAATGAAAAGCGCTTGGTGGGAGTTTTTTCGCTTAAATGAATTAGAGGATAATGATCTACTGGAAGAACGCAAGGGAATTTCAGGATTGCAACTCATTGGCACACATCCTGATTCACAAAAAGTCCCAATACATACTTATCGATACCCGGCACAAGAAATTACATTGAATAAAGGAGACTATTTGTCTGAACCTAAAGGATATAGGGTTGGAACCATTTATGATTTTTCATTGGAAGAAAGGATTGTTCATATAAAAAAAACTGGAGTTGCGGCTGATATTCATCCGAGTGCTGTATTTATTAATGACATTGTTTTGCCACGTGAATTAGTCCCTTCCCTATTTCGTTTTGCGGATGAAGTAATAAGCACTGGAATTGATGGAAATGGAGCATATCGTGCAGGGCGAGATCTTTTACTTGCCAAAACCTTAAGGTGTTTAGACAATTTTAGTATCGAACGCTCAAATTCGGAAACAACCGAAGAGTATTGTCTCCGTATAGCCGAAAATCTCAATAATGGTGTATTGCCCATCCAAGGGCCACCTGGCACGGGGAAGACTTACATAGGAGGAGGCTTAATCGCAGAACTAGCAAAACAGGGAAAATCTATTGGAGTTACTGCAGTTAGCCATAAAGTGATTCGAAATCTCTTGGACACGGCATATATACGTTCAGTTGAAAAGGGAAAACCAATCACAGTAAAGCACAAAGGCAAATCTGGTCAGAAAATTGAACATGGAGATAACATCACCTGCTCAAAAAAAGGGGATGCCCTTAAATTTCTTAAAGAAGGTGCAGTAGTTGGTGGAACGGCATGGTTATGGGCAGATGATAGTTTTGAAAATACGCTTGATTATCTTTTTGTTGATGAAGCCGGGCAAATGTCATTAACCCATGTTCTAACAATTTCAAGGGCTGCAAAAAACATCATTTTACTTGGTGATCCACAACAATTAGAGCAGCCAATTAAGGGATCTCACCCAGAAAATGCAGATATATCAGCATTGGAACATATCCTTGGGGAACATAAAACGATACCGGATAAGATGGGGGTCTTTTTAGATAAAACCTGGAGATTGAATCCCAAAATTGCAGAATTTACGTCTATTCTTTATTATGAAAACAGGTTAAATTCAATAGATGGACTGGATAAACAAGTAATCGATGGTAATAGCCCCTTTGCAGGCAGTGGTTTATACATAGTTCCTGTTGAACATGAAGGAAATCAAAGTCAATCTTCTGAAGAGGTGGCAAAAACATCTGAGATAATCAATCACCTTTTAAATTCTAACCTTACATGGACAGATCGAGATGACAATAAATATCCGTTAGCGCCAAAAGACATACTTGTTATTGCACCTTATAATGCCCAAGTAAGTGCTTTAAAAGAAGCAATACCTGAGATTTCTATCGGGACGGTAGATAAATTCCAGGGACAAGAAGCCCCGATTGTAATCTATTCATTGACAAGCTCCTCTCCGCAAGATGCGCCTAGAGGAATGAGTTTTTTATATAGCCCCAATCGCCTTAATGTTGCAACTAGCCGTGCAAAGTGTATGAGTATCTTGGTAGCATCTGAAAGACTTTTCGAAGCTGAGTGTAATACCATTGAACAAATGAGATGGGCAAATGGACTGTGTTTATTCAGGGAGCTTTCAAAAATGATTGTTTTATAAACAGATTTAAAGATTAATTTAGTGATGTCTGAAGATTCTTTAAACTTTTTTAATAATATTATTTATGTCAACTATATTAACATCAGTAATTACAGCAGGAATTGTAGCCATACTAAGTGGAATAATCACTTATGTAATTCAGGAGAGAAGTCTCCGGAGACAATTTGAAATAGAAAAACAAAAACTTGAACAGCAGTTTAAGCTAGAAATAAAGACTGATATTGCACTCACCAAGTTTCTCAATCATGTAAAATTTAAACGCAGATCTTTCAAATTTATGAGCCAAAAATTAGGTGGGTTTGATGATGATGAGCTTCGTCGCATGTTGGTTCGAAATGGAGCAGTTAGAAGCTATGGTAAGAATAATGAAGAATGGTGGGAACTTCTGGAGGAATCTAAGATAGAAGATGAAGATAATTAATATGAGTAAATTTAAAATGAAGTAATAAACAATACCATAACATAGCAGCAGCAAGGGAAAGCATAACAAACTGGAGTCTGTTAGTTAGGTTTTGGTTTCAATATATATTTATGAAACTAGAGAGATCGAATGTGGATTTTTACATGTGGAGAAAAAAAGTTGATTCAAGTCTTTTTAATTACAAGGGCACATCAATTCCTAATTGGGCATGCAAAATGTGGCAGATCGACAAGAACTTTATAAACGCAACTTCGAAAAAACAGAAAGAATCCGTTGTGAGAATTCTTTTTGAGAAAGTTGAATATGAAGGCTGGTTAACAGTTGTAAAGAAAAACAGAACTCCTGTTTTTAGATTATGGTTTTCAGATTATTTGTTATATAGGATAAAAGATGTGTTTCTCATGAGTTACATGAGGGATATCGAAAGTCGACTTCGCTCAAAAATTGATAGGAAAAAGATCGAAGATGAGATTCCATTTTGGGAATTTTTAGATATAGAATTTAATATTGATGAAAATGAATTTATTTTCACATCATATTATACTCAAAAGCCAAGTTTTCCAGAACTTTTTTCAAGACTGATCGGTTCTCCTGTTCTGCATAAAATTGATGATGAAATAAGTAAAACTAATAAAGACAGGATATATAAACAAGATTGGAAACCTCGCCAGGAATTTGAGACTGAAATTGGGGCTGAAAACGTAATTTACACACTTTTAGATACAAAAAACAAACTTATCTATGTTGGGGAAGCAAAAAAGTTAATTTCAAGGTTCAGACAAGGACATTCAGTAATTACAAATTGGGATTTTTATAGATATGAATTACTCCCAAAATCCATGATGAGGGAGAGAGTGACTTTGGAAAGAATGATGATTAGGTTTATGGCGACTTTGTTTCCAAATAATAAGAATATAAAGTCAATGGAATTATCAAAATATAAACTAGTAAACGACAAAATTGATAAATATTAAAAGCTTTTTAAAACTTAGCATCTGACGAAGATGGATTATGTCAACATATGTTTGGCAGATTCTAATTCCAGAATACTTGGAATTTGGATCTAGTGCACATCTTTTTTAAAGATTAATTTCAGATAAGCTTTCCGGTAATGAAAAGAACCAAGGGAACTTTATCAAAAGGTATTGACAAGAGTACTTTGAGAAAAAATATTGAAAGGAATATGCACGTTAAACCAGGTGGAGATACAGTTGATTTTATCCTTCAAAATTACTATTTAAGTTCTATTGAATTAGAAACTAATGACAATATAAATGAAATTAAAAATAGTCTTAGGGAATATGATCCCATACTAAATATTACAGGCAGAAAGAAATAAATAATTTCAAATTCAGGATTATCGAATAATATTATAAATTGATATATTTGAGAAACCAAAAAAACAGCAAACCTTTTTCAAAATGATTTATCCTAATGTATTCCCAAAACATAGGTTTGAAAAGGCTGAAGAAAAAGTATTTAATGCCTTTCGATCACAATTAAGTGACAAAGATTATGACGTTTTTTACCATCAAAAATTCATACGAAGAGTTCCAGGAGAAAAATCCGAGTATGAAATAGATTTTCTGGTCGCTGATTTAAGAGGTGAACAATTCAATGGATTATTGTGCATCGAAGTAAAAGGAGGAATAATAGAATATAAAGGCTCTGGTCAGTGGATTCAAAATGGTAAAATACTAAATGAAGATGTAGACGAGCAAGCCTCTTCAGCTTTGCACAGTTTGTCAAAAAGATACAGTCAATTCTTTAAAAATATTAGTTACGGATGGGCACTTTGTTTCCCCGATGGGAAATGTCCGTCTGCAAGTGAGCTCCCAAACAATTTGACTGAAGAAATGATTATTGATAGCTATAAAGTAAATTATCTGGATATTGTAATCAGAGATTTATTTAATTCGATCAAGCATATATATAATAACAAAAAAGGGATTAGTCTGGTTGAATACAATAAATTAAAAGAAAGTTTATTAAGGGTTACTGGATTTATAATTCCATTAAATGCTTCAATACGTAGAGACGAACAATCCTTCCTTGAACTTACGCAAAAACAATTAGAATTATTTAGACTTGTTCAAGCAAATTCAAATTTACTTATTAAAGGACCAGCCGGATCAGGGAAAACCATTATTGCAAAAACCGTTGCACAGGAGTTCGAAGAACAGGGGCAAAAAGTTCTATACATGTGTTTTAATCGAGTATTATCAAACCATGTACGATACAGTTTAGGAAGAGATTCCAATATTGAATGTTTCAGCTATCATTCCTTCGCCAGAAGAAAAATTTATGAAGTTGATCCGGATTGGTGGGGAAAAAACAAGGACGCAGAAGACTTTTGGGAACTTGAGATACCAGTCAAACTCTCAGAAATTCTTATGAATTTCACTCCTGATTATGATGTAGTAATTGTGGACGAGGGGCAAGATTTTAAAGAATTGTGGTATGAGACCATTGAACACTTTTTAAAACCAGAAGGGAGATATTATGTTTTCATGGACGAATATCAGGACATCTTCAATAAATATTCCAGAATCCCTACAGACAGAGTATTTACAGATTTCGTTTTAGAAGAAAACTGCAGAAATACGAAACGCATCATTGAAAAGTTGGAAGGTTATATAGAAAGTCATATCAAATATAAAGAAGGAATTCCTGAAGGTCAGCCCGTTCAAATAATTCATTATAAAAATGACACAGAGCAACAAACGCTAATTTTAAATGAGCTAAAGCATCTAATTAAAGACAAGGGCATAAATCCCGAACAAATCTTACTAATGTTTAACACCGATAAAAGGAGCTCTTGTCTTGCCAATGTCGTCAAAGTTGATCGTTTAAAACTCGAGGCTGTAAATAGAAAGTCAGGAAATTTAAACAATAAAACAATAAACTATACATCAATAAATACATTCAAAGGCTTAGAAGCTGACATAGTATTTATAATTGATACAGATAAGGTTGATAGTATTGATTCCAAAGTAATTTATACCCAAGCCTCGCGAGCAAAACATTTACTTTATGTATTTTTAAAAAATTAGTCGAATGTAAATGAAAAATGAGGAGATCAAATATCCTATTTATCTTGATTACTGTGCTACTACTCCAGTACTCCCAGAAGTGATCGATGCGATGCTTCCTTATTTCACCACAAAATTTGGAAATTCATCTAGCAAGGATCATTTATATGGATTACAAGCAGAAAAAGACGTTAATGAAGCACTAATCCAAATTACTCATTTAATACATGCTGATCCAAATGATTTGGTCATAACCTCGGGTGCAACAGAGGCAATAAATCTTGCCTTAAGAGGGATTTATTCTGAATATTGTAATAAGGGGAATCACATAATAACTGTGAAAACAGAACATAAAGCTGTTTTAGATACATGTAATTATCTTGAAGGAATAGGAGCAGATGTTACCTATTTGGATGTTGATAATGAAGGTTTGATTAATATCGAGGAACTTGAGAGAACAATTCGAAATGACACTATCTTAATAGCAGTCATGTATGCAAATAATGAAACAGGCGTGATCCAAGATATTGCTTCCATTGGTAGGCTAGCCCGCAAAAATAATATCCTCTTTTTCTGTGATGCAACCCAGGCAGTTGGGTTACTCGATATTGAAGTTGAGCGATTAGGTATTGACTTAATGTGCATGTCAGCACATAAAATGTATGGGCCTAAAGGAATAGGGGCACTTTACATTAGAAAAGGGATTAAACTAGAACCTCAAATAACTGGGGGAGCACAACAAAATGGCATGAGATCGGGAACGTTAAATGTTCCAGCTATAATCGGATTCGCAAAAGCATCTGAAATTAATAGTGAGATTAAAGGCAAAGAATATCAACGTTTAAAATCATTAAGAGATCACTTTGAAGAAGCACTGTTAAAGACTGGTAAGGTTAAGATAAATGGTTCCATTCAGAATCGTTTGCCACATGTCTGCAATTTATATTTTACTGAAAAAGAAGCAGATGAAATTATTCTTCCGTTGAGAGACAAAATGGCGGTATCTACAGGTTCAGCTTGTAATTCAAAAATAGTTAAACCCTCTCATGTTCTTAAAGCAATGAGTTTGAGTGATAATGAAGCAAATTCATCAATTCGTTTTAGTTTTGGAACTCAAACAAATTTGGATAACGTTAAAATCTGCATTAATAACATAGAATCAATTCTGATATGATGAGCAGCGATATACATCCAAATAAAATAATTGATTCGCACTTTCTTAATTATAAAGAATCAAAGGAGAAGATACAATATATATTTTGTCAGTATTCTGCTGAAGAAAGGTTAAAATATCATAGAAATGACTTGATTTTCCATAAAAAAAATATTGATCAATGCCTGGAAAACATTAGCTTTTATTATTTGGAGGGTTTAATTGATATATCATTTCTCAAATCAAATCTTGACGAAAAAGACTATATGACAATTCTGAAGATGGAGCGGTCTTCAAAACAATCTATAAAAACTGAACCTTTAGATGATGGGGATATTGATATAGAATCGAACGATGTTGATCGTTCTAGAAACTTTATCAGTATTGAAAACTCCAGAGAAATTTTGTATCCATTAATTTATAACATTCCTGAACCAAAAGAAATTAAGAACAAAATAGATTTATACATTGAAGGATTAAAAAATCTCAAGGATTCTAATATAGATATTGATTATCAAGAAACTCTTAACGCATTCAATGCGATTGATGAACTGTTTGATACATATAGTGATTGGGTAATCGTATATAGGTACCTTAGGGTTTTGAATTACCACAAACAAGGGAATAAAATTTTTCGTCCAGAATATATAAACTTAAAAAGCAAAACAAAGGATCCCATCTTTTCTTTTTTAGAACAATTCTCCAATGATTATACAAAGCTGGATTTATCGAACTATAATAAAGAATTTATTCGAATTTTTACTGAAGTTTCTAGAGATAATGTAATTACAGAAAATGAAAAATTATTTTTAAAAGAGAAGGCAGGAGAATATGGAATAAGCCCATCTCAATTAGAATATCTAATGTCAAATAACTTCATTGCCTTTCCAAGTTTTTATAGAATTGTAGTTGAAGCGTGCATGGATGGTAAAATTACACATGCGGAAGAGAAGTATTTGCGTGAAAAGGCAAGTCAATATAACATAGAAGAAGATATTCTTAATAAAATGGTAAAGGAAGAACTTCGTAAGGTTAATGCCAGTAGCAAGTACATAAAGTATGAAGCCTTTTATCAACTAATTCTTCAGTATTTTTTATTAAACTTCTTAAATTTAAATAGTTCATTAGCGCTGAAGTTGGGAAATAGAATCAATAAGATTTTATTAAAGAAAAAAGTAAATCAGAAGAAGATCAACGATACGTTGCTAGAATTTAAAGAAATAATTCGATTTGAATTTAATAAGAAAGTCGACTTTGAATACATTCCTTCAGATTATAGTATATACAGAATATACGAAGACCTCGATATTGAATATTTGTCTTATCGAGAGATCACAGAATTAGACAGCTTAAAAGCAAGAAAAACAAAAACCGAGTCGGAGAAATCCGAGGGTAAAAAAGTGCTTCCAGTAGAATTACTATGGGAGATTTACATTGATGAAGATCTGCCAGATCCTTTAAAAATAGATTTCTACAATAAGAAATTGATTCTACGAGGCTCTGAACAGGACAATGTACAAAAACATTTTGTCGATTTTGTTTCAAATCTATTTTATCAAAGAGAATTTCATCGAAGCATTGATACTGATTTAATGTTTGAAAACTTAGAGTTATTTTATGGAAGAGAGAGAAAACATTTTAATAAACCTTAGTAATCTGTTTGAAAAAGGTTTGTCAGATCCCCTAAGAAAGAGCCTAATTGGTGAAAAAATTGATAGAATACTCACTAAATATTTCGATCGAATTTCTCCTGAGCAATTAGCATCTGCCCTTTTAAGCAGGTACGGAAGTGATCTTTTTAAGCCCAAATATCGAATTTTAGAAACCATTGTAAATAGACTTGATTCAAATGAAATAAAAAATCTTGCATACTATCTAAACGTATCCACCAGTGCAAACAACATATATGATGTAGTTATTGAAAAAATACCAACAAACATTGATTCATTTCTTAAGTATTTTGAACAATCAAGTTATTTTTTACAGCAAAAACCTAAAGATGAAAGAAAAAGTCAAGAAAAAATTAGTATCGATTATGGACAATCAATTAATAGCCTTGGATTTCCGCACGGATACCAAAATAGAGTCAAACTTGAAGTTCTAAATCAATTAAAGAAGTCATCCGGTAAGTTTTCAGCTTTAGTAGTTATGCCCACAGGTTCTGGAAAAACAAGGACTGCGATTGAGTTTATGATTGATTTTATTAGAAATAAAAGAAGTTGTAATATTCTTTGGATTGTCGATAGTCCTGAACTTTCGGAACAATCTTTAAAATCGTTTAAGGAATTATGGCTTTTAAGAGGAGATCGTGAAATAATAGTTAATAGGTGTTATGGTAAATTCGAACCTTTTATAAAAAACTCTCAAGATTTAAACATCATATTTGCTGGATTTGATAAATTAAATGGATTGCGACAAAATTCTTCAGATTCATATGAAAAAATCAGTAAAAATACCCATCTCTTAATTATTGACGAAGCGCACTATTCTTTGGCAGAAACATATGAAGAATTAGTGGATGATATTGAAAGAAAGTCAAAAGACCTGATTAAAATTGGATTAACAGCAACCCCTTTGCGACCAGACGATACAGAGTTCTACAACTTGAAGAAATATTTTGACAACAGAATAATAGATTTTAAAGATGATGCAAATAAGATTATTAAAGATCCTCTTAAACATTTACAGAAGAATGATTATTTAGCTGAGATTATACCTGAATACTTTTCTATAAAAGAGTCAGAAATACATGAAGACTCAAGAGAACTTAATGATAAAATCATTGAGAGATTAAAAGTAAGTGTTTCTAAAAATAAACAGGTTATAGTATTTGCAATGTCCAAATATCATGCTATTGCTCTGAATATCTTATTTAAACATGAAAATATTGATAGCGATTGTATTGTTGGAGAAACTTCCTCTTTAGACAGACAAAATATTTTTGATAGATTTTTGGACAAACAACTTAACGTCATAGTAAACTTCGATATTTTATCAACAGGCATAGACCTGCCAAAAGTTGATGAATTGTTTTTACTTAGAAAATTTGGTCAATATACGACTGCCATGCAAGTTCTGGGTAGAGCATTAAGAGGTTTGAAGAATGGAGGGAATAAAGAAAATAGAGTTATTAGCCTCAAAAGCAACCAACAGATTATAGATAATCCATCTGATTTATTCATTCTTATTAAAAACATGTATTAAATGAAAGAACAAGTAAGTATTATAGGTCCAAAGTTCCTGGAAAAGGTAAGAAGTTCGGACTATAAAAATTCAATATATGCAATAGCTGAAATAATTGACAATTCAGTTGATGCAGAGGCAAAGAACATAGAAATTCTGACAATTACTGAAGATGGATCAATCAAGGATATTTATTTCATTGATGACGGCAAGGGGATGAATAAATCAATATTACAAAAATGTGTTATTTTTTCTGAAACTAATAACCTTCCAGGTTCCGTTAAAACAGGTGTATTTGGAATGGGACTCCCAAATTCTTCTATTTCACAATGTCAGTTGTTCTGTGTAATTACTAAAATCGACGGGGAATGGTATGAGAATAGGGTAGACTTCAAAAAAATGAAAGCAGAATCTACACTCTATATCGACCCAATTTTCAAAACCGACAGAATTAAGCTCAACAAAATTTTAAAACTATCGAAAATTGATAATCCTACAACAATAGTACATTGGACAAAACTTGACAGAATTGATACTGTCAGAGCTAATACCCTAAAAGACAGGGCTGAAAGACTTCTTGGCAGAATCCATAGATATAAAATTAGGGATGAACTTCAAATACGTTTTTTGAATTATTCTGATAATAATGCAACTCCAGATATTGATCGTGTTTTTGTGGAAAATGATCCTCTGTATTTAACTACAGGTCCTTCTTGGATCGCTCCAATTATAGACGAATTATCACATGATGTTTCGAGTACAGATCATAGATTTTCACGTGATACATATTTTAAGAAATTTAAACAGAATGGTTATATTGATAGGACAAAACCTCTATTTTTCAGGCCAGAGCATGCACAGGAGACTATCGAAGTGCATTGGGGTAGGAAAACATATAGAATCGACTTGATTTTAGCAATTGCGTATAAGGATGTTCAAAAGCCTGGTATGAGAGAAGGAGGTAGTACCAAATTTGGGAAACAATTAGGTATAAAAGTTAAAGGAACTACAAATTTCCCTTCTGGAAATATTTCTTGGATAAGAAACGATAGAGAAATCACTTGTGGAAACTATTCACTTTTTAATGTTACTCAAGAGAATCAAAGATTTTGGAGCATTGAATTAAAATACAATACTGATGATACTGATGATAATGTATTGGATGAGCTTTTAGGGTTATCCAATAGTAAACAAAGCATCAAATTTACGCCTGATGAAGAACTCCCTGCCGATACATCAGAAAATGCTTCTGAAAACCACAAACGGCAAGAGTTAAATGCCAGAATCACCAAGGCCTTAAATAGAGCAATCAAAAAAGCAAATCAAGAACTTTCTAAACAAGCGAGAGAATGGAAACAATTTGAAGATTCCATAAAAGGAGGAAATGGAGGCGGTGGTATTCCTGGCCCCACGTCAAAAACATATACAGTATTACTTGAAGCCCTTGGGGTAGGAGAACAGCTGACTAAAGATGAAATTGATAAGTTGGTCAAAAAACTGAAAGATTATTTGCCTGCTATTCCAATAGCTGCTATAGCCGAGGCAACTCAAAAATACAGCGATATTGGACTTAAAAATATTATAATATATTGTGAGCTTGACGAAAGAGATTTATTCCAATCTGATACCTATCAAGGAAAGGCGCTTACTTTAATAAATATTAAACATCCATTTTTTTTAAAAGTAATTGAACCGCTGCGAAAGAAAAATGAAAATGATTTATTAGTAAGTGTTGAGCTTTTAATTTCTTCAATGAGTAGGACCAAAGAAGGTTTCAACGAAACTCAAGCAAAGATTATCAAAAGATTCAATGATGATATGTCACAGGACATAAGTAATTTGCTCGAGTTTCAGTCTGAAATTATTTCGGATGATGATGATGATAATCTAATCATGTTAGATTAAGAGATGGGAAATAACTTAATTCGAAGCGATGACTTTTTCTTCGAGAGGTTGACTGATTTCTGCTCCCAAGAAGATATTTCTTTAGTCATTTCTCCATTTATTAAAAATGATTCTTTTAAAGAGATTCTCAATCAAAAAATAAAGATTCATCAAGTTATTGCAAGATGGAGGAAAGAGGATATCATTTCAGGATCAAGTGATTTGGAACTTTATGAAACTTGTGTTAATCGAGGAATTAAACTTTTCATAAATCCACGTATTCATTTAAAAGTATTTATAGGCGAACGAAGTAGTTGTTTCCTTGGATCTGCAAATATTTCTCAAAGAGGATTGAATTATCCAAATTCCAATCAGTACAACTATGAAATTGCAACGGTAATAAGTGATTTAGATTTTAATGATAAATTATATTTTCAAAAAATACTCCAAGAAAGTATGCTTGTTACTTCTGACATATATGAGCAGCTAAAAAATCAGACATTGGAAAAAACATCATCAAATGATGAATTTGAAATTCTCACCGGCGAGAAGGATTTTCTGATTTCCTCCCTCCCAATGTCTAAGGATATAGAAACACTGTTTAAAGTTTACCAAACAAAAAAAGCGACTAATGAGGAGGAAATGAATTGTGCGGTGCATGATTTAGCCCTCTATGGCATAATAGATGGATTGAATAAAAAGGATTTTGTGGCAAGTTTGAAACAGAAATTTAATTCGCACCCATTTATTTTAGAATTGAAATCACATATTAAATCTCAACCTAATCAATCATTGAGATATGGCGGAGTTGTTAACTGGATTCTAAAAAATACAACAACAGTTCCTATACCCAGAAGTTGGGAATTAAAACAAAAACAAATAGTGAATATTTTATACGAATGGATTTGCTTTTTCGATGAAGAATTTAGCTGGTCTATTCCTGGTGCTCATTCTCAGGTTATATTCTATAATAAGTAGATTTTATTAATAATTTTATGTTTTTAGGGTTGATTATCAAATTTCAAACGTGTAATCCAGAAGATTTCAAAGGCAAATATTCAAGACAATATTACATATTCATTGCTCTCATTATCAGCTTATTATGCTGTTGATATTTATTGTCATAATTGTTTCTTAAAACTAAACATATTACTCACATTAGTGTTACCTTTACTGGATAAAATCATCCAGTAGCTATGAGTTATTCTTTTTCAGGACACGAAACTTTTTCTTGTAGAAATTATTGGCTAAAGAAAGGCTATGACTTTTGCGTACAAGATAATTCTTTTTCAGATCCGAGTGCTGTCACTAAGTTAGGAGTTGGGAAAAATATGGTTTCATCTATAAAATCTTGGATGAAGGCCTTTGGTCTAATAGAGCCTATAGGATTCAGAATCAAAGATATAGCACACAAGATATTTGCAGACAACGAAGGTTGGGATCCATATCTTGAAGATATAAATACAATCTGGTTGTTACATTATTATTTGGTGAAGACTAATTATGCTTCGAGCTATTCCTTGTTTTTTAATGATTTTATCAAACAGCATGTAGAATTTAATGTTGAGCAATTTGAGAAATATATTCAATTCATCTTGGCTCAGAATGAAGTTACACACATTTCACCAAAATCAATACATGCTGATGTTAGAGTGTTTTTGAATAGCTATCAACGACCTGAAAAAAGAAAGAACAACATTGAGGATGATTTTTCAGGATTACTTCAGGAATTAAATTTTTTTGAAAAACTGGATAAGTCAATTTATAAAATTGTTTTAAAAAACAGGCCTAATATAAGTGATGAATTGGTTCTTTTCATAATTAGAGAAAGTTTTAACGAGGTTCCTTCAATATCTTTTGAACAATTATTAAAAGAAAAAAACTCACCAGGGGTAATATTGGGGTTAACACCTAAGGGATTGTATGAAAAGATTGAAAATATTGTAAAAAGATACGACGGCATCGAGTTTTCCGAAGGGGCAGGTATCAGGGAGCTACAGTTTAAAGATTCATTTGAGATGGATTCGTTTACAATTTTAGACAACTATTATGAGAGAAATTAAATATTCACCCTCAATTAATATTGTAAGAGATATCGATAAGGAATATAATTATGTTCCGACACCCAACACCCAACGAATCTGCGACCAGATTATTGAAGGATTTAATACTTCAATGCACTCGTACTCTTTAATTGGTTCATATGGTTCTGGAAAGTCAAGTTTCTTCTGGGCATTGGAGAGAAATTTATTAAAAAAGAAAAACTATTTTTTTGAGCTAAATGGGCAGTTCAATGGGTTTGACAAATTCGAAATAATCAACATAGTGGGCAGCTACTATTCGTTACAAGAAGCATTGGGCAAGGAACTTGATTCTAAATCGATAAACGCTGAGAGTATTATTTATTCGCTGGAAGAAAAATATCAACAATGCTATTCAAATAAAAAGTTTCTTGTAATTATTATTGATGAATTTGGAAAGTTCTTGGAATATGCTTCACAGAATAATCCGGAGCAAAATGTATATTTTCTGCAGCAACTCTCAGAATATGTTAATGACCCGGATAAAAACATTCTGCTGATCACTTCCCTTCATCAGAATTTTCTGGCTTATGCAAGCAAACTTACGATTGAACAGAAACAAGAATGGGAAAAAGTTAAGGGGAGATTCATCGAGTTAGCTTTCAATGAACCCATTGAGCAATTATTATATCTTGCAAGTCAACGAATTCGTGATTGGGAACTCCCCAAGATTCCAAAACAGAAAATAAACAGGATTTTTAGTTTAGTTAAAGAGAAAGATTTATTGCCGAAAAACTCAGAGTATAAAAATGACTTTGCCCAGGCTTTATTTCCATTTGACATATTAACGGCAATTATAACAACCAAGGCCTTACAACAGTACGGTCAGAATGAAAGATCGCTGTTTACTTTCCTTGAAAGAAGAGGGGATAATTCACTATACAAGTATGGTCAAAATAACAAATTTTTCAATCTACTTGTTGCTTACGATTTCTTGATAGAGAATTTTTATACTTATCTGAATGATCGCCATAATCCTGACAAACATGTTTGGGACTCCATAAGAAAATCAATACACAGAGTAGAAAGTGTTTTTGATGACAAGTTATCACATGTGGCAAAAGCCATAATCAAGACTATTGGATTAACCACACTTTTTGGAGAAACGGCTGGAAAGATTGATAAAGTATTAATAGAAACCTATTTAAATAGAGTTTTAGGATATGAAAAGCCAAAAATCGAGCAAGCTATAGAAACCCTAATTTCTAGCAGCATAATTCGTTATCGACAATTTAGCAAAAGATATATTCTCTTTGAAGGAACAGATTTGGATTTCGATAAAGCTATAATGGACGCAGCTGAAATCGTGACACCTGTAAAAAATGTCGCTGCCTATATTGAGAAAAGATACAATTTGCCATATATTCAAGCCAAACAAGAATCCTATGAAAAAGGGACTCCTCGTTTCTTTAAATTCTTGGTCTCTGATAAATTAGAAGAAAAAGTGTTAGAGGATGAGATAGATGGCTATATTAACCTTATACTCTCTGAAAAGATTACCTTGGAAGAAGTTCAAGAACACTCGAAAGATCTTGATGAAGCTATAGTCTATATTTATTTTACTAAGATCAAAGAGATCAGGGCAATTATTGATGATTTGGAAAGGATTGACTATGTAATCAACAAACAAATCGAAGAAGGGGATTTTGTAGCGGCCAATGAATTAAAGAATATTAAAACTGCTGAGCTGAATAAGTTAAACAGCTTTATACTTGAAAGTATATATTCAGGAGAAAGTTCCACCACTTGGGTATTTGACGGCAATATTGAAGAAATTGGATCTGAGCGAGAGGCAAATCAGTTACTTTCACACGTGTGCAGAACGATTTATCATTCAACACCGGTTTTTAGAAATGAATTGGTTAATAAACATCGAATTAGTTCAGCAATTTCAACAGCCAAAAAGTCACTTTTTAGCAGGTTGTTGAATTATTCCGAATTCGAGAACTTAGGTTTTCCAGAGAATAAATTTCCCCCTGAAAAGACAATCTACTTGTCATTATTGCTTTCTAATGGGATGCATGAGATTTACGATGGTAAGTATTGTTTGAAGGAGCCATCTAATGAATCTTTTAGTGCATTGTGGGAAATAAGTATGAAATTCTTAGAAAGTTCAATCGATGAAGAAAAGCCTATCACAGAATTTTATTCGATTTTAAGTAAAAAACCATTCAAACTAAAGGCTGGTTTTATAGGGTTTTGGGTTCCATTATTTCTCTTGATGAAAAAAACTGATTTTGCTATTTTTAATAATGGAAATTATCTCCCCTATTTAACTGAGGAAACACTGGAACTTATTAATCGGACTCCAGAAGTATTCTCGATTAGATCTTATGCCGTTAGCGAACTCAAGATCAATTTACATAATGAATATCGAAAGCTGCTAAGGCTAAAGAGTATGGATTCGTATTCAGGTGATTCCTTTTTGGAAACAATAAAACCATTTATCTTATTTTACAGGGACTTGCCTGATTATACCAGAAACACCATAAATCTATCGGACCATGCAAAGAATCTTAGAAATGCGATAGCAAACATGTCTGATCCTTATTCAGCCTTTTTTATCGATTTTCCAGCAGCATTAGGCTATACTGATTTTGAAGAAGACCTTAGAGATAGTAATCTTGAACAATACGTAAATAGTCTCCGCGAAACTATTGGTGAACTAAAGGGATGTTATAACAATTTGCGGGAAAGAATTGAAAATAGGCTACTACGCGTCATTAGATTCGAGGAAGAAGATAAGTCTCAGTATCCTAGCTATTTAAAGGAGAGGTATTCTGATATAAATATAGAAGATTTACATGTAAGAGTTAGAAATGTTCTTAAAAGAATAAGGGCGGTATATGACAGTAAAGAGAAGTTTATTGAATCTTTATCTTCAGTCCTTTTAAATAAATCGCTTGGTCAAATTAGTGATAAAGAGGAAACTATCCTAGGGAATAGCATTGAACAGGTGATAAAAACTTTGGATAGGTTGTTGCTAATTCATGCAAAAAGAGGAAATAATAAATCAGAACTTGCCTTTTCTGTTGATATTGTTGATAGTAGTGGGAACGAAAAGTCCTTACCAGTCATTTTAAACAATAATGACTTGAAAGAGTTAAACAAAATAAAAAAAGAGATAGAATCAAAAGTTAATTTAGATTCTGTTGAGCTAAAACAGGCATTATATGCTATGCTATTAAAGGAATTGGTTAAATGAGTGAAGTTAAACATGTTTTGGGGATTTCTGGAGGCAAAGACAGTGCAGCTTTGGCTATTTATCTTAATGACACATACACTAAAGAGGAATTGCCCATTGAGTATTATACTTGCGATACGGGACGAGAATTGGATGAAACTTATGTCTTAATTGAACAGCTAAGAAATGAGTTGCAATCTGATATAAAAACTTATGTTGCAATAGATCACGAGTCTACTGGATCAAAAACTCCATTCGACTATTTTTTATCACGATACAGAGGTTTTTTACCTTCACCGAATGCAAGATGGTGTACTAAGAATTTAAAACTGGCTCCCTTTGAAAAAGAAATTGGTGATACTCCTACAATATCGTATGTTGGAATACGAGGAGATGAAAATCGTGAAGGTTATATATCAACTAAATCAAATATCCAATCAATTTTTCCTTTTAGAAAGAATATTTGGAGCAAAGATGTAATTAATAAGGCTTTCAAACCGGAAAATAAAGAGCTATTAAAGAGTTATTATCTTAATGTGCCTTTTTTGAATGATTTCGACAAAGTACAACTTCTTTTAGATACGCCTATTTCAAAAAAGAATAGTACAAAAGTACTCGTTGATAATCTCCTTAATGTAGATATAAGAGCCTTCAATCACGTCATATTCCAATTTTTAAAAACCACGGATTACCCGGTAGGTAAATTAGACTATTTCCCATTAATTGATAATACTGATATTATTGTTCGAAAGGATGTTTTTGAGATCATTGAGGATAGTACGGTAGATCTACCCAATTATTATCGCCCAATAGAATATGAGGTTGATGGAGAGAAAGGTAAATACTTCAGAAGTAGATCTGGATGTTTCTTTTGTTTCTATCAGCAAAAGATTGAATGGGTTTGGCTCAAGGAACAGCACCCAAAACTTTTTGAACAGGCCATGGAATATGAAAAAGATGGATTTAGTTGGATGGAAGATATTCGGTTGGAGGATTTTACAGAAGAACGCATAAATGCTATAAAACGCGAACACCTAAAAGGGTTAAAAAGGAAATACAATACAAATAATCAGTTTGATTGGAAGAATCAAATAATTGGTGTCGACAGGAGTATCGAAAACAATGAAGCGTGGTTGGACGAAATTACAGATGCTGAGCAGGATGGATGTGCAAGTTGCTTCATTTAATGTTGTGGGTAAGAATTGTATCATATTGAAGATATTGATCTAACTCATAAAGATTGTAAAACACAAGTGTTTTATTTTATTAGATTATTTGTACCAAAATCAAGTACCAAATGGATTATATAATTATTTTGCTCGTTATAATTATCGCATTTGCTATTTGGATAAAACTTAAAAATAACAAATCTGAATACACTAATAAGACATTAAATAAACCATACCGTAAGAGTGAATATTCGACTGATTTTAGGCCCGACTCACATTCTGTAACATATATTGTCAGAAAAGGTAAAAGTGTTGTTGCAGATGAAGCCTTTTTTGCATGGACGAGCGGGGATTTAGATCGAATGTTAAAAGCTCTCGAAAAACCTACAAACCTAATTGATAGGCATTTTCTTCTTATGAATATTGTTGATATTTCCTACAAAAATAGGAAAGATCCCAAGATGGAAAATCTTTGTGTTAAGATTGCAAAATTGCATATCAAAGAATTCGAAGAGATAAGAAAAGATCTATTAGAAGATTTTCAGAATAGCCTTCCTCGTGTATCTACTTTTCAGAAATATGCCACAATACTTACTGAAAAAGGGAAGTATAATGAAGCCATTGCGGTTTGTGAAAAAGCAATAGAATTTGGCTTAACAGATATGACTAAAAGTGGATATGAAGGACGAATCGAAAGGATAAAGAAAAGAAGTTTCAAAAATAATAACAAACTGTGAATTACAGAATCAAGCAGAGATTTATTATTTTTGATAGTTATCCTAATTTCATCTTAGTATTCGATTCGTAATTAAAAATGATAAATCCCTGACATAAGAAAGACACAAATTTTGGAATGCTCTGATGAGTTTGAGGACTTGAATAGAGTCAAACTAGATAATCCGATAGATTCAAACTATAAAAAATACGCTACAATAACTGAGCTTTAAGGTGAAAATGAAATTGAACCCGACCCCAATGAATAATGGATAAAACAAATGTATCAAATATTGCACTTTTTATCAATGGAGTATTTAAACAGGTTTTAAAAGAGATCCATGATGTCCAACTCGAAAATCCCGAAAAAGTATTATACCTACAACCATACAAAAGTCAAGTAATTAATCTACTTAAAAATTATCCTCCGACCACAGAAAATCCAATACCGTTGTACTTGTCATTATCAAACGATCTCAACAGGATTCATTATGTAGCCGAAATCGTTCAGTGGGAGCATAAACAAGAAATGGACTTGGACAGGATAGATTTTGTTGAAAAAGCTGTGAAAAAGTACCAACCGAAAGAAGGTGGGCTGTATCAATTTAATGAACAGGGGAATCCGTGTGTTAATTTGTTGTCAATAACCCACCTTGTAGAGCTAAAGCCCGCTATATCTGTCACTGAGTTAGTTAAGGTATCTGATAATTCACCACTGAAAGAAAGAACACGATCTGGCGGATGGAGTCCTGTTTACAGACAACCATTTATTAATTTAGAGGGGAAAGTGTTCAAAGAGCAATTCGAAAAGGAATTCGAAGAACAAATTACACGCTCGTCGAAAGATTCAAGTCAACAACGATTAAAACGTCTGGCTTTAGCTTCAAAAAAACCTGAAAAGTTTAATATCGTGTCCACTGGATTTAAACGAAATCCAGATGTTGTAGCGGAAGTACTTTCCATGGCCAATGGCATCTGTGACCTTTGTGGTCAACCAGCACCATTCCACAAATCTTCAGATGGTAGTCCCTATCTAGAGGTCCACCACTGGATTCCACTTGCAGAAGGAGGTGAAGACACTTTAGACAATGCCAGTGCATTATGTCCGAATTGTCACAAAAATGCACATTTTGGAATTCACAAGAATTACATCATGGAAAATAAAAAATTACCGGGATAAAGGAATAAACTCATGAAAAAGATCGGCAAACTCAAGAAATTGGAAGATATCAGGGAATTATGGAATGGAGAGGCTACAGATTTCACTCCCTGGTTGGCTAAAGAAGAAAATATCAGGCAATTAAGTGAAGAAACCGGAATTGAGCTTGAAGTTGTAGAACAGGAAAAAAATGTAGGCCCTTTTAGAGCAGATATTCTTTGTAAAAACACCATTGACAACCATTATGTGCTGATTGAAAACCAACTGGAAAGAACAGATCACACGCATTTAGGACAAATAATGACCTATGCTGCTGGTTTGGATGCTGTTTCTGTAATCTGGATCGCTAAACAGTTCACAGAGGAACACCGTGCGACCATAGATTGGTTAAATCGGATCACAGATGTACAATTTAATTTCTTCGGGATTGAGATTGAAGCATATCAAATTGGAGAAAGTCTACCTGCTCCAAAATTCCAGATTGTAAGTAAACCTAATGAGTGGTCAAAGACCGTGAAATCAGCATCTAAGAACCAAGGACTGACAAAAACGCAACAGATCAATCTGGAATACTGGAGTGCGATGAAGGAGTACTTCGAAACAAAAGAAACCTTTCTGAAATCACAGAAGCCACAACCTCAACACTGGGCTACCTTCGCTATAGGTAGAAGCGATTTCGTTTTAACAGCTGTAATGAGTACAAGAGATAACATGATTAGAGTAGCATTTGAGATTAATACATTACCCCCCAATAAAGACTTTAATATTTTAAAAAAAAGGTACGAAGTCCAATCATATCAAGAATTTGATGGTGAGTTGGTTTGGGATGAACTTCCGAAAAGACGAATGTCATACATATATCTGAAGAAAGCTGCCAATGTTGCTGACAAATCAGATTGGGAGAATCAACATCAATGGATTTTAGAAAAACTAGAAAAACTCGATAAATTTTTCCGCCCTAAAATTAAGGTTTTATGATCATAGTCAATAAAATTAGAAGGAAGCTAAAAAAAATCAGAGGATAACCTTGAAACTTCACATACTATCATGATGCGAAGAACATCAAAAAGTCGCCCAAAAAGAGTGTATTGAAAATTTCGTGGCATACCGATAATAATGGCTTATCTAAAAATAGTCGTACAGGTTGATTGTATTAATAAGAATCGATATCAGTAGTGAAAACAATTCAAATTATTTGATAAAATACTTTTTCTAATTTTCTGACAGGAAAATATATCCATCAAAGAAATAACTTCTCACAGGTTACTTTTTTCTAAATCCGACATTAAGGAGTAAACATTTAAAATTTTATAAAATGAAACTATCCCAATTATTTAAAAGAAACAATGGATCTCCAAAAGTATACAGTGGGGGTAATGGATTATCTACTAAAGATTCAATCATTATTAATCCAGGTGACAATCCATTTTTAGGAGTATTTTATGAATACAAATTTCTGGAAAAGAAACATGGTCAAAGAAATCTAGAATGGTTTCTCGTACGTCAGAGCTTAATTCATGAAAAAAATAAATCCTTCGACAAAATGGAAATAACACTGCAAGATGGAACTAAAAAAGAATATTTTTTCGATATAACATCATTCTTTGGACTTTACTAATTAAAAACTTAACTCAGTTTAATTCTCAATTTCCTTTAATAAAAATGAACTTTGATTATCGCACACAAAGGAAATAACTAAGATCGTTTAATGGATGATATAATAGGTTTAGCACAAATTTGCTAAACCTTTTTTATGCCCATAATGACTTATTATATGGGAAAAGTTTCGATGGTAATATTCTACTTACCAATTTCAATGAATAATTATCTAGAGAATCAGACAAACTATCTTGATGTTTTCTAGAGCTTGTTTTTGCAGTATGTCAACTTACTATTTTTTTATAAAAGTATCGATCAAAATATTAAAAACTTACTTACTATATTCTTTATTCACCAGACACCCAATATCCAGAATTTATTAAAAAACTTCATGTGCTTTTTATAATAGGAGCTTTTTAAAAAATGTCCCGTCGAAAAAAATAATCTTTTGCCGGTTACTTTTTTCAAAGTCTGACATAAAGGGGTAAATAACAATTAAAAATACTTTAAAATGAAAGCACTTGTAGGAATATTAATCACTGTTCTCCCCCTTGTTTCATTCGGCCAGGCACATTTAGGATCAACACTATCAGAAATTGAATCCATGCACCCTGGAAAGAAGTTTCAAATTTCCACTACTGATGAAGGAATTAGGTATGCATACGCTTCAATGCCTCTTGGGACTTTCTATTACGTCTTTTCCAGTGAATCCAATGTTTCAGAACTCTGTATGCAATTTCCAGATGATTTAGGAGCATTAAATACTCAAATCGAGATCTATAACAATAAGTATGTTATCGAATCGGATACTTCATGGAAAGCTTATCTGGAAGGGGGTGGAATAATGAAAATAAATGTGTCGTACGATGAAGAACTTGAATCTTATGTATTCATATATATCGAATCACAGGACTTTTCCAGACCAACCACAACAAATTCCAATTCAGGTTCCACATACCACCAATTATAAAATTCTAAAAAGCATCTTAATTAACAAATAATCATTAACAATTTAAATTTTAAAAAATGAAAACACAAAGATTTATTTTATTGGTTGCAGCACTTTTTGTAGCATTAATTTCTAATGGACAGCATTACAAAGCAGATGGTACGCCTGACATGCGTTACAGGGAGAATAAAGCACTTTATGGTAGTACATATTCTTCTCCAAGTACTTCTTTTAGCCTTCCAAGCACCACTCCCAGTTATCGTTACCAGAGTGGCTATACAAGAAGCGATGGAACCTACGTTTCTCCGCATTACAAAACAAGGAGTAACAATACTAACTGGGATAACTATTCAACAATAGGTAATACAAATCCCTTCACTGGGAAAAGTGGTTCGATAGCACGTGATTATTCGCCTGGTGCATATAATTACGGTCAGGGCAGAACAATTCATCAAGGTCCTAGAGGAGGTCAGTATTATTATAATAGTAATGGTAATAAAACCTATGTCCCCAAGCGAAACTATTTTTACTAATCACTGAGTCCCCAACCAAAAATCCATGTCCCTGCTAAATGCAGGGACATTTCTCATTTGATCTTTTCAATTATTATTTATCTTTGAGAAAAGGCCAAAACATACTCAAATTATTGCACAGTTTTTTTATGAAATTACAAACAGCGGAAATGAAACCAGTAATTAGGGATGCAGTTAAAATTATTTTTATTGCAATACCATTATTTTTTTCATTTTACAGTGTTGAAGCACAATTAAAAAAAGCCTTAATTGTTGGAATTGGGAACTATCCCACAGAGAATGGCTGGAATCAGATCCACGGTGATAATGATGTTCCATTAATTAAATCAAGTTTACTCGAAAATGGTTTTCAAGAGGAAAACATCATTTATCTTGTGGATCAGCAAGCAACCAAAAAAAATATTGAGTTGCAACTGGACAAATTGATAACCGCAGCACAGCCCAACGACATTTTTTACATTCATTTTTCCACACACGGACAACAAGTTTTGGACGTAAATGGAGATGAGGCTGATAGTCTTGATGAAGCAATTATTCCATATGATGCCATGAAGGATCCAGTAGAAGGAGGATATAATGGTGAAAATCATTTCCTTGATGATGAATTAAATGTTTATCTCAGCCAAATCAGGGAAAAAATAGGAAATGGAGGATCCATTCTGGTCATGTTAGATGCTTGTCATAGTGGAGACGCCACTAGGGGAAGAGAAACTGATAACGATTCTGTTTTTGTTAGAGGGACTTCTGATATTTTCCACATGGATCCTGAAAGAGCCCATCAAACATCACCTGCCCAGCCTCTCGAATGGGTAGCGATTAGTGCTGCCAAATCGTATCAGAACAATTACGAATACAAACTTGGCGATGACTATTTTGGTTCGCTGAGTTATGCTGTTAGTCTGGCATTTAAAGGTTTACCACCAAATATAAATTTCATTGAACTATTTGAATTAATTAATAGGGCAAGAACAGAAATGAAAATTGGCAGTTATCCTCAAAATCCGACTATTGATGGAGATAATATTTACCAAAAACAAAAGGCGTTCTGAAATTAAGACCTATTCTGATGAACAGAAGATAAACGCCATTTTTTCCAGGGACGAAGAAGCTACAAGAGCAATCTATCATCTTTACAGGGATGAGTTTCTAAACTTCTTAAGAAAAATTCACAATGGTGATAAAAATGATTTGTTAGATATCTATTCAGATGCCTTTATTCATGTTTGCAACAAAATCTATTTTAATGAGCTCACTTTAACATCTTCGCTTAAAACATATCTCTTTGGAGTTGGAAGAAACATGATGATGGAGTATTTACGAAAAAGAAATAAAAACCAAGAAATATATCAATCAGAAATTAAGGATGAGGTCGAAGAGGATTATTCCATAAAAATGGAAAGAGAAAGGATAGTGCAAGAAGAATTAAAAGAACTTGGAGAACCTTGCGTTTCAATACTTACTTTGAAGTTTTGGAATAATTTGAGTGGAGAAGAAATAGCTGAAGAACTAGAATTTAAGAACGCAGACGTTGTTAAAACTCGCAGATATAAATGCATCCAACAACTGAGGAAAAAGATTGAATTACGAATTTATAACAACTGAAACTCATGAACACAGACAATACATACAAACAAGAAGCCGAACAATATGTCCTGGGAGAACTGGATGAAATTTCAAAAAAAGATTTTGAGAAGAGGATGTCATCCAATGAATTAATCAGGAAGGAAGTCGAACTACAACGGCTAATTATAAGTGGTGTACGAAAGACCAGATTAAAAAATATTATCGAAGAAGAAGAGAAGGCAATAAGACAGAAAAAATCAGGAAGAAAAATTGGCATATCAACAATTTCTCTACTTGCAGCTGCCTCTCTGATAGGCTTTATTTATATCGGTTATTTAAAACAATCTAGGTCGTTGGCAGATCCTTTTTATTCAACATATCCAAATATTTATGAATTGCCTTCGAGGGGAACAGAAAAATTAGAACCTACCGAAACCGATCTGCTCTTTTTTGAAGCACTAACCCAGATGGAGGAAAATAATAACAGAAAAGCGGTGAAACAATTAAATCTGGTTAAAAAGAATCAGCAAGATTTTAAAGTAGCAGGTGAAGATGTAATCAACTGGTATTTGGCATTGGGCAATTTAAAAATAGGAAAAAAGAAAAAGGCAAAATCATATCTACAAGAAGTAATTAATCACCCTGGGAGTGACTTTCAAACAGAGGCAGAAGAATTGTTCAAAAAATTGAGATAGATAATTATTCAAAAGATGCTCCAGAAGCTAACCATAGGAATCCTAATTGTACTTTCTTTTCTAACAGTGGATTCATTTGGTCAAGTTGAAAAAAGATTAATTGAAATCGACTCATTATATGCGCAATTCAATAATGGAGCGAATTTAGAAGTACTCCCTGAACTTGAAGAATGTTTGGAAGAAAAAGGATTACCTGAAATTTTAATGGCTTCAATCGCTGTCACCTTACACAACTATTATGCCTTAAGCAATAATGTAAAATTTGATATAGATGTTGTAAACAAATGGGTAAATAAATACATTGAAACTGATCAAATCTTTAAGCACGAAGAACTTTTTAAGCTTGATAATGGAATAATATCTATAGCCGAAGATTTAAACTCTGCAGTGTACAACTTTGATCTGCAAATCAAATACCTCATCATATCTGAAAAAGGATATCGAACTCTAGCTAGAGACACAATCTCAGAGGATTACTTTAATTTATTATATAATTTAGTAGAAGCTTGTTATTTTGAGGTACAGCCTAAAATAGGTATAAAATATGGTGAAATTGCCTTAAGAATTTTGCATTCAGACTGGCAAATCAGTGATCAAGATATACAGTATCTCCATTTTTTAATTTCATATCTATATTTATTAGAAAATAATAATGTCTTGGCTGCAAACCATTACAGTTATTGTCCTAATATAGCGAATGAGATTCTTCGAAAGGATACTACAAACTATATAGATTATCTCGAGTTAGTGTCAATTGGTTATGAAACTCTTACCGATTTTGAAAAAGCCATAAAAGTACAAGAACAACTTGTGAAATATAAGATGGAGTCCTTCGGTGTAAAGCATCCAAGTTATTTAAAAAGTCTAAATAATCTAGCATACAAATACTCAAATCTTGGCAATTTTAGCCATGCACTAGAAATAAATTTAAAAGTAAATGAACTTTATAAAGAGATTTTTGGTGAACATCATGCTGATTATTTAACTAGCCTCAACAATTTAGCTTCAACATATTTAGATCTTGGCAACTACAGCCAAGCGTTAGAGATAAACTTAAAAGTAGTTGAATTAAGAAAAGAAGTATTAGGAAATAAACACCCCGATTATTTTAGCAGCTTAAACAATTTAGGCATAACATACTCTCATCTTGGCGATTATAGCAAAGCATTAGAAATAAACTTAAAAGTAGTTGAATTAAGAGAAGAAGTATTAGGAACAAGACATCCTAGTTATTTAAGAAGCCTCAATAATTTAGCCTCATTATATTCATATCTTGGTGAATACGATAAAGCTCTGGAATTAGGTTTAAAGGTAAGAGAACTTTATGAAGAAGTATTAGGTAATCGTCATCCCGAATATTTAGCAAGCCTCAATAATTTAGCTTCAAAATATTCAGATCTTGGCAATTATGAAGAAGCTTTAGAAGTTTATATTGAAGTTAGTGAACTTAACAAAGAGGTGTTAGGTGATAATCATCCTAATTATCTAACAAGTCTCAATAATTTGGCTTATACATATTCAGATCTTGGCAATTATAGCCATGCACTAGAATTATATTTAAAGGTATGTGGTCTAAGAAAAGAAATATTGGGTGATCATCATCCTGATTACTTAACTAGCCTCAACAATTTAGCTTCAGCATATTCTTATCTTGGTGATTATGAAAAAGCCTTGGAGATAAATTTAATGGTCTGTAATTTAAGAAAAGAAGTATTGGGTGATCACCATCCTGATTATTTAAGAAGCCTCAACAATCTAGCCTTTAGATATTCAGATCTTGGCAATTACAGCCAGGCACTGGAGATTAATTTAAAAGTAAGTGAACTTTATAAAGAAGTATTGGGTGATCGTCATCCTGATTATTTAAGGAGTCTCAACAATTTAGCTTCAACGTATTCAGACCTTGGCAACTATAGTCTGGCACTGGAGATTAATTTAAAAGTAAGTGAACTTTATAAAGAAGTATTGGGTGATCGTCATCCTGATTATTTAAGGAGTCTCAACAATTTAGCTTCAACGTATTCAGACCTTGGCGATTACAGCCAGGCAATGGAAATAAATTTAATAGTAGTTGAATTTAGAAAAGAAGTTTTAGGGGACAAACACCCTGATTATTTGAGGAGCCTAAGCAATTTAGCCTCCACCTATTCTGATATTGGCAAATTCAACAAAGCATTGGAAATAAATTTAGAAGTAGTTGAACTTAGAAAAGAAGTATTAGGAAATAAACATCCCAATTATTTAATTAGCCTCAACAATTTAGCTTCAACGTATTCAGAAATTGGCAATTACAGCCAGGCACTGGAGATTAATTTAAAAATAAGTGATCTTTATAGAGAGATTATGGGTGATCGTCATCCTGATTATTTAAGGAGTCTCAACAATTTAGCTTCAACGTATTCAGACCTTGGCAATTACAGCCAGGCACTGGAGATTAATTTAAAAGTCAGTGAACTTTATAAAGAAGTATTAGGAAATAAACACCCCAATTATTTACTAAGCCTCAACAATTTGGCATCAACGTATTCAAATCTAGGTGATCATGTCAAAGCATTAGACTTGAGTTTAAAAGTTAGTGAACTTTATAAAGAGATATTAGGTGATCGTCATCCTGATTATTTAACCAGCCTCAACAATTTAGCCATAAGATATTCAGATCTTGGCAATTACAGCCAAGCACTGGAAATTAATTTAAAAGTAAGTGGACTTTACAAGGAGGTGTTAGGCGATCGTCATCCTGATTATTTAAGAAGCCTAATTAATTTGGCACCAAAATATTCTTATGTCGGAGAATATGCCAAAGCATTACGAATAAATCTGGAAGCAGGAGAACTTGTTAGAGAGGTATTAGGTGATTCTCATACTCTTTATTTTACTTGTCAAAACAATTTAGCTCAAGCATATTTTGATATTAACAATTACGGAAAAGCTTTAGAAATTAATCAGCAAGTAGCTGAATTAAGAAAAAAATTTCTAGGTGAGAACCATCCAGATTATATACAGAGCCTTAATAATTTAGCACAAGTTTATGCAAAGCTTGGCAAATACAGAGAAGCAATGGAAATCAATTTAAAGGTGATTAAATTGGACAAAAAAATATTAGGCAATTACCATCCTGATTACTTGATTAGTTTAAGCAATTTAGCATTTAATGAAATATTCATTGGCTTAAATGATTCTTCAATAGTTCATTATATTGAAGTCTATAATAAAACTAAAAGCAGAATGGTTGATAATATTGCAGTTATGACTGAAAATCAGCGGAGGCAACTTTGGTTCAAATATTCAATAATATTCGATCTTGTACCTTTTTTTTTAGAAGCTAACCCAAAAAAGAATCCCACTGAATTTGGGAGTGTCTATGATGCCATTCTCTTCCGTAAAGGATTATTGCTTAACACCACCCGAGACTTTGAACAACTCATTCAAGAAAAAGGCACACCTGAAGCCATTGCCAAGTTTGAAGAACTTAAGCTCCTGAAACTTCAGATCCAAAAGCTCTCTGAACAACCCATTGATCAGCGCTACCTCGATGTCGATTCCCTCCAGGATCTTGCCCAAACGAAAGAAACTGAGTTATTAAAGCTTTCCAAAGAATACGGTGATTACACCAGAAACCTTAAAATCACCTGGAAGGATGTACAAACCAAACTTAAAGAAGGAGAAGTAGCGATCGAGTTTGTTGAATATCCTACTTTAAGTGATACAGTCAAATATGCAGCCCTTGTACTCAGAAAAGATTGGGAGTATCCCAAAATGATTTATCTTTTTCAAAAGGATGAATTAAATAACCTCATAAATCAATCTGTCGATCGTATCTATACCAACGGTTACGTTGGACAACAAATTAAAAAACTCATTTGGGATCCACTGGAAGATTTCGTTTCAAAGGGTTACAAGATCTATTTCTCCCCTTCAGGCCTATTACACCAAATAGCCATTGAAAATCTTCCTGCAAATGATAGCATGACTCTGGAAGAATACTATCCAATGTATCGGCTATCCTCTACAAAAGAATTAGTGATCAATAAGCCCAAAGGAGATAATAAGTCATCTGCTTTATACGGAGGCCTCTTTTATGATATAGCAGACAGTATCATGGTTGCTCAAAGTAGAATGTATGATCAAATCACTACATCAGCATATGCCATGAGAGGCTATAATCAGGATTCTACACTCAGGCAGGGCTGGAACTACCTGGGGGGAACTTTGACAGAGGTAGACCAAATCGGGGATATGATGACATCCGGAGATTACCAGGTTGTGAAGTACACAGGCATCGAAGGGAATGAAGAATCGTTTAAGGCCCTTTCCGGGAGAAACACCGGGATTATTCATATTGCAACACATGGATTTTTCCTTCCCATTGAAGATACTCGCAGAAATGAGTTTATGCAAGCTCGTTTGGGCGATCAACCTAGTGGCAGTATCCTGTCAGATCCCATGCAGCGTTCCGGTTTGATGCTGGCAGGAGGAAATAGAGCCTGGCAGGGAGAAGAAATACCCACGGAAATTGAAGATGGAGTGTTAACCGCTAAAGAGATTAGCCATCTTGATTTAAGGGGAACTGACTTGGTTGTACTTTCTGCTTGTGAAACCGGTTTGGGAGAAGTTTCTAGTGAAGGTGTTTTTGGATTGCAGCGATCATTTAAACAAGCAGGGGCACAATCACTGATTATGACACTCTGGGAAGTGAACGATAAGGCAACCGATTATTTTATGACTGAATTTTACAGATCATACCTTGCAGGAAAAGAGAAACAAGAGTCATTTCTTGAAGCAAAGAAAAGTTGCAGGGAAAAATTCAATGAACCACGGTATTGGGCTGGATTTGTGCTGTTGGATTAGAAGATATTTTATTGATGACTATTTTAAATAGCTTCATAATTTTTATAAAAGACGATGGGATTATAAATTGCTGAATGATGATAAAATCATCAATTACATATCATTTATTCCGAATATGTATAGTTGGGATAATTATACTTTTAACGTCTATTTCTTTATATTCTCAGGATACTCAAACAAAAAAGGAAATCGATCAAGCCATTGAAAATGTGATGAATGGGAATTATGAACAAGCCATTCCTGTTTTGAAAAAAAATGCCGATGTAAAAACATATGATGAATTGACAAAGCTTCAGATAAATGTTTATTTGAATCTATGTTTCATGGCATTAAAAGATAATGCATTAAATGTTGAGGTAGTAAATAATCTGACTGATTCTTATTTGGGGAAAAATGACATTTCAAAATCAGATAATTCAAAAAGAGAAGATGAATTAAGTTCACTTATGATTACTAGTGTGATTAATGGTGGAATTGGCAATAATAAAAATATGGTTTCCTACCTTTCTATTATTAAAAGAGTTTATGAAAATGAGAACCTGAATACGGATGATGGGATGTATTCCGAAGTTTTAAGACTTTTAACGCGAGGATATTTCAATTTAAATGAATATTCATCTGCAATTGAAGCTGGTCAAATTGCTCTGAAATCAAACTTTAATCTTTTTGGCGAAAAGAATAACTCTTATCTCGAAATATTGGATTTGCTCTACCTTGCATCGAATCGGATAAATGAAAAAGAAAAATCATTCGAATACCTTCAAAAGGAAGTTGAAATTGGGAGAGAAGTATGGGGTGAAAAAAATCCTGAATATCTGATTCGACTGGGTGATCTTGCTGCTGCATATTCTAATCGTGGAAATTTTCAAAAAGCATTGGAAATTAATCAAATAATAGTACAAACTCAATTAAAAGAATTAGGTGAAAATCATCCTGATTATATTAAAAGTTTAAATAGGCTCGCCTTAGCATATTCAAATAATGGAGACGACCAAAAGTCATTAGAAATTTGTCTAAAAGCAGTAGACATAAGTAGCAAATTTTTAGGAGAGAAAGATAAAATTTATCTAAACTGTCTGAATAATCTGTCCTCTATTTATTTAAATATTGGCAGTTATAAAAAAGCGCTTGAAACAAATCTAAAAGTACTTGAATTAAGTCGAATTGTTTTAGGAGAAAAACATCCTGATTACATAAAAAGACTTGGAAGTTTAGCCTTGGTCTACTCAAAAACAGGCGATTATAAAAAAGCTTTACAATTAAATTTAACCGTTGCTGAATTACTTAAAGAAACTTTAGGAGAAAAGAGTCCTGATTATTTAACCTGTCTTTCAAATCTGGCAGTTGTATATTCAAAATTAGGTGATTATAAGAAAGCCTTGAAAATTGACATTGAAGTTGCTGAAGTTCGTAAAGAAATATTTGGTGAAAAAGACCCAGATTATTTAACAAGTCTTGCCAATATTGCAACCGTTTATTCATTATTAGGCAATTATACGATGGCACTCGAAGTTGCTCAGAAAGAAACTGAATTGATAAAAGAAGTTCTTGGTGAAAAACATCCAGCTTATATTACTAGCTTATCAAATTTATCCAATATATATGCTTCTGCGGGGGACTATAAAAAGGCTCTTGAGATTAGTATCGAAGCTTCCGTTATTGGTAAAGAAAATTTTGGCATAACTCATCCTACTTATTTAAATAGCTTAATAAATCTTGCAGGGAGATATTCTCAAATTGGTGATTATTACAAAGCGTTAGGAATTTATACTGATGCGGAAAAATTGTTTCTTCAAATATTTGGAGACAAAAATCCAAATTATTTTAACTTACTAGTTGGTTTGTCATCATTATATTTGAAATTAGGTGATTATGAGAAGGCTTTAACCATTAAACGCGAAGTAACGGCATCTCGAAAAGAGGTGTTAGGAGACTTACATCCAGATTATATAACAAGTTTGGCAAGTCAAGTTTCTGTATATCTGCTTCAAGGAGAATATTTACCGGCTTTAGAAATAGGGTCACAAGCATTGAGACTTTACAAGCAAGTATTGGGTGAAATACATCCTGATTATTTAACGTGTCTTACTAATCTTGCATTGACGTATTATTACCTTGGAGATTACCAAAATGCTCTAAAAATAGACAATGAAGTATTTGAATTACAAAAAAAAGTTTTAGGTGAAAAGCATCCATTCTGTTTGGTGACGATGAGTAATCTTTCGCTAGTTTATTCGCAAATTGGAAAGAACCAACAAGCGCTTGAAATGTGCCAAAAGTCAATTGAAATAGGTAAAGAGGTTTTAGGCGAAAGACATCCTGAATATCTAAAAAGTCTTGCTACACTAGCTTCAATATATTATAATCTTGGAGAGTATAAAAATGCAGTTGAAACAAACTTAAAAGTTGTCAATATCCGTAAAGAAATATTAGGAGAGAAACATCCTGATTATTTAGGTAGTCTCGGTAACTTAGCATCAGGTTATTCTCGCCTTGGTGATTATTCAAAAGCTTTTAAAATTAATAGAGAAGTTACGAATTCATTTAAAGAGGTTTTAGGTGAATCTAATCCAAATTATAAAACAGGTTTAATAAACTTAGCAGTTTCAGAGTACAATATATCACTTACAGATTCTGCATTATATCATTATAATCAAATGGTAAAGTTGACTCTTAAAAAGGTTGTTCAATATTTTAGTTTAATGACAGAATTTCAAAGAGAAAATTATTGGAAACAGAGCAGCAATTATTTAGGACGTTTTCCAATGTTTCTTGTAAGTACTAAGAATACACATCCTGAAGCTGTTTGCGATGCATACAATATAGCTCTGTTTACAAAAGGATTACTTCTCAATACTACTATTGATTTTGAAAAACTTATTACAGAAAAAGGAACTTCTGATGCTATTGCAAAATTTGATGAACTTGAACTTCTAAGATTACAGATTCAGAGGCTTCAGGAAAAACCAATTGCAGAAAGATATCTGAATATCGATTCATTAGAAAATATTGCCCAACAAAAGGAAACTGAGTTGGTTAAGCTTTCCAAAGAATACGGTGATTACACCAGAAACCTTAAAATCACCTGGAAGGATGTTCAATCGAAATTAAATAAAAATGAAGTTGCCATCGAGTTCGTTGAATATCCAACACTAAGTGATACAGTCAAATATGCAGCCCTTGTACTCGAAAAAGATTGGGAGTATCCCAAAATGATTTACCTTTTTCAAAAGGATGAACTAAATAACCTCGTAAATCAATCCGCTGATCGGATCTATTCCAACAGTTACGTCGGGCAACAAATTAAAAAACTTATCTGGGAACCACTGGAAGATTTCGTTTCAAGGGGCGACAAGGTCTATTTCTCCCCATCCGGCCTTTTACACCAAATAGCCATTGAAAACCTCCCTGCAAATGACAGCATGACTCTGGAAGAATACTACCCAATGTACCGACTTTCTTCTACAAAGGAATTAGTGATCAATAAGCCCAAAGAAGATAATAAATCATCTGCTTTATACGGAGGTCTGTATTATGACATAGATGATAGTATTATGCTTGCTCAAAGTAGAATGTTTGATCAAACCAACACATCAGCATATGCCATGAGAGGCTATAATCAGGATTCTACGCTCAGGCAGGGATGGAACTACCTGGAGGGAACCTTAACAGAGGTTGACCAAATCGGGGATATGATGACATCCGGAGGGTACAGGGTTGTGAAGTATACAGGCATCGATGGGAATGAAGAATCTTTCAAAGCCCTTTCCGGGAGAAACACCGGGATTATTCATATTGCAACACATGGATTTTTCCTCCCCATAGAAGATACCCGCAGAAATGAGTTTATGCAAGCTCGACTTGGCGATCAAGCCAGAGGGAGTATCCTTTCAGATCCCATGCAGCGATCCGGATTAATGTTGGCAGGAGGAAATAAAGCCTGGCAGGGAGAAGAAATACCCACAGACATTGAAGATGGAGTAATGACAGCCAAAGAGATCAGTCATCTGGATTTAAGGGGAACAGACTTGGTTGTACTTTCTGCTTGTGAAACAGGCTTGGGAGAGGTATCGAGTGAAGGTGTTTTTGGATTGCAGCGCTCATTTAAACAGGCAGGGGCACAATCACTCGTTATGACCTTATGGGAAGTGAACGATCAGGCAACCGATTATTTTATGACAGAATTTTACAAATCCTACCTTGCAGGAAAAGGGAAACGGGAATCGTTCCTTGAAGCAAAGAAAAGTTGCAGAGAAAAATTCCCTGAACCCCAGTATTGGGGCGGATTTGTATTACTAGATTAAAGAGCATTCTTAAAAAAAGAATATTGCCTAAACAAATAATAGAATATTATTGACAGTGACTCTAACGACGAAGCAATATAATTCTTAAATAAACTAGATAAATAGTATCTGTAAAACATGATATGCTGCGATTGAAATGTTTAATATTACTTCTTGCTTTAACGGTTCCCTCATTTTCTTATGCTCAAAATGTAGATAGGTTAAATGAAATAAATGAACTACTTGGGCTACTTGATAATGGAAAGGTTGAACAATCATTACCAAAATTAGAACAGTATCTTACTGAAAAAAAGTTACCTGATTTTCTTGAAACACTTGTTACTGTTAGGTTGCATTCCTATTATTTTCTGCATAAAGATAAAAAATTTGATATTGGATTAGTAAACAAAACAATTATCCAATATAAAAAAAGTAAAAATAGCTTTAGAAATAATGAGTTGTTTGATTTAGATATAACCATTTTTTATTTAGGCGCAATTCTAAATGAACAAGTAAAAAATTTTTCAACTCAGATGGAATATCTTTCTTTTCTTGAACTTAATTACCATACTTACTCGAAATCGATATATTCAAAGGATTATTTTTCCATACTGCTGGCTCTAACCAAAGTATCAAACGAATTGTCGATGGCTGATAAAGGTATTGAGTATGCTAAAAGGGCAATAGATTTATCCGATAGTCTATTAAGTCCTTTAGATGAAAATAGAATTTATATTCATTATCTGCTTTCAAAACTGTTCATGCTGAAAAAGAATTTGGTTGCAGCATCAGAACATTTGGACAAATCCATAATAATAGCAGGAGAAATTTATAAAACCAATACAGTTAAATATTTAAACTATCTAAAAGCTATTTATGTAAGTTATGAAGATTTGTCTCTAAACAATAAAGTTCTGGATATACAAGAAAATATAGTTGATGTCACAAGGGTAATTTATGGTGAGCGTAGCATTGATTACTTAGAAAGTTTAAATTCTTTAATCATTATTTATTTCAATCAGGGCAAGAATAATAAGGCTTTAGAGATTAATTTAAAGATAGTTGATTTGAATAGAGAAATACTTGGCGAACATAGTCCTGATTATTTTAGGAGTTTAAATTTGCTTACCGTTAATTATCTAAATCTCGGAGACTATGATAACGCTTTAGATATGTGCAAAAAAACAACAAATCTCTCCAAAGAAACTCTTGGAGAGCATAACCCTATTTATTTGACAAGTCTTAATAATTTGGCACAAGTGTACTCAGAAATTGGTAATTATAGTAAAGCCTTGAATCTACAAATCGAGGTAACCAATTTAAGAAAAGAGGAATTAGGAGAACAACATCCAGATTATTTAAGAAGCCTAAGTAATTTAGCTTCTTTATATTCTAATCTTGGAGATTATACTACTGCTTTGAAGATTAACCAACATGTGGTTGAATATCGGAGACAAAAATTCGGTGTCAATCATCCGGATTATCTAAATAGTTTAAGCAACTTGGCTATTACATATGAAGATTTAGGCAATTATTCAGAAGCACTGAAAATTAATGAAAAGGTAATTGTCCAAAAGGGGAAAATATATCCATCTGATCATCCAAGTTATTTGCAAAGTCTAAATAACTTAGGATCAACGTATTTAGCATTAGGGCAAATAGATAAAGCTCTAGAAGTTGGTAAGAAAGTAGTAGAATTGTGCGAAACAAGTTTTGGAAAGCAACATCCGAAATATTTACTTAGTCTTAATAATCTAGCAACTATTTACATACAACTTGGAAATTATCAAAAAGCACAAATACTACTAAAAAATATTACAGAGCAAAGTGAAGAAATACTCGGTGACAAACATCCAGATTATTTATCAAGTCTGCATAACTTAGCAGTAGCGTACACATTCGAAGGTAACTATAATAAAGCGTTAGAATTAAATTTAAAAGTTGTTGAAATAAAAAAAGAATTATTTGGTGATCAGCACCCTGATTATTTAATTAGTCTTAGCACTCTAGCACTAATCTATGCCGACTTAAAGGATTTTGGTAAAGCATTAGAATTATACTCATACGTAACCAAATCTCAAAAGGAAAAAATAGGAGAGAACCATCCCGATTATTTAGCATCTTTAAATAATTTGGCTTCTACTTACTCAGGACTAGGAAACTTTAACAAAGCTTTTCAAATCGAAATAGATGAGATTAAATTAACAAAGAAAATTTTAGGTGAATATCATCCTGATTATCTAATATGTTTATCAAACTTGGCAATTACAGAGCATTATTTATCCAATTATAAATCTTCATTAAACCACTATCTAGAATCAATTAATAAATTAAATCATAATGTAAATGATTATTTTTCGATATTACCGGAACATCAACGAGGACAGTTTTGGAAACAATACTCTTTCACATTTGAAATAGCACCTTTTTTTGTTGAGCAGTGTTTATCCTCTCAACCTGATAAAATACAAAATGTTTATGATGTTGCATTATTTACAAAAGGATTACTTCTTAACACCACCCGTGATTTTGAAGAATTGATTCAAGAGAAAGGCACCCCTGAAGCCATTACCAAATTTGAGGAACTAAAGCTGTTAAAACTCCAAATCCAAAAGCTGTCTGAACAACCCGTTGACCAGCGTTATCTGGATGTTGATTCTCTACAAGATGTCGCACAGGTTAAGGAAACTGAGTTGGTTAAACTCTCTCAAGAATACGGTGATTACACCAGGAACCTAAAGATCACCTGGAAAGATGTACAATCCAGACTTAAAGAGGGAGAAGTAGCTATCGAGTTCGTTGAATACCCAACTCTTAGCGATACAGTTAAATATGCTGCTCTGCTGCTCAAAAAAGATTGGGAGTATCCTAAAATGATTTATCTATTCCAAAAGGATGAATTAAATAACCTCGTAAATCAATCCGCTGATCAGATCTATTCCAACAGTTACGTCGGGCAACAAATTAAAAAACTTGTTTGGGAACCGCTGAAAGATTTCGTTTCAAAGGGCGACAAGGTCTATTTCTCCCCATCAGGCCTTTTACACCAAATAGCCATTGAAAATTTACCAGCAAATGACAGCATGACTTTGGAAGAATACTATCCAATGTACCGACTGTCCTCGACAAAAGAATTAGTGATCAATAAGCCCAAAGGAGATAATAAATCATCTGCTTTATATGGAGGTCTTTTTTATGATATAGATGATAGTATTATGGTTGCTCAAAGCAGTATGTATAATCAAACCAACACATCAGCGTATGCCATGAGAGGCTATAGTCAGGATTCTACACTCAGGCAGGGCTGGAACTACCTGGAGGGAACTTTGACAGAGGTTGACCAAATCGGGGAAATGATGACATCCGGAGATTACCAGGTAGTTAAGTACACAGGCATTGAAGGGAATGAGGAATCGTTCAAAGCCCTTTCCGGGAGAAACACCGGGATTATTCATATTGCAACACATGGATTTTTCCTTCCCATAGAAGATACCCGCAGGAATGAATTTATGCAAGCTCGTTTGGGTGATCAACCCGGAGGAAGTATCCTTTCAGATCCCATGCAGCGTTCAGGATTAATGTTGGCAGGAGGAAATAAAGCCTGGCAGGGAGAAGAAATACCCACGGAAATTGAAGATGGAGTGTTAACCGCTAAAGAGATCAGTCATTTGGATTTACGAGGAACTGACTTGGTTGTACTTTCTGCATGTGAAACCGGATTGGGAGAAGTATCAAGTGAAGGTGTCTTTGGACTACAGCGATCGTTTAAACAAGCCGGCGTTCAGTCATTGGTTATGACCTTATGGGAAGTGAACGATCAGGCAACCGATTATTTTATGACTGAGTTTTATAAATCATACCTTTCGGGGAAAGAGAAAAGGAAATCATTCCTTGAGGCAAAGAAAAGTTGCAGACATAAATTCCCAGAACCACAATATTGGGCTGGATTTGTGCTGTTGGACTAGAAAATTAACAATCAAAGTCATTTGATGAATTGTAAAATATTTAAAATATTAACGTTTTCATTTCTTCTTATATTCCTTGCTTGTAAATATATTCCTCAGGAAAGGCAATCAAAAGCAATCACTGCAACAATATCAGAATTTGACAATGGTAATGAAAAAGAATTGGTTTATCGATTAGAAAAATATTTGACTGATGAAGATCTTCCTGATTATTTAAGTGCTCAAATCGCAACTAAAATTCATTCGTATTATTATTATAGTGACCAAAAGAAATTCAATATTGAAATAGTAAACTCTCAAATAGATAAATATTTCCAGAGTAGTCAAAGTTTCAATAATAAAAAATTATTTAATACTGATTATTCCATCTTTAGTATGGGAGCATCATTGAATGGACTTGTTGGAAACCTCGAAAGGCAGGAGGAATATTTAATTATTCTAAAGGAAGGTTGCGAGAAATTTTTAAACAAGGGAAATAAGAATAATTATATTAATACTCTCGCAGATCTATCAATGGTATTGGAGAATCTAAATAAATTTGAGGAGAGTATAAAGGTCGCAGAAGATGGACTCAGTGTTTCCTCAGCTAATTCCAAAAAGTCGGATGGAATAAAGATCCAATTACATCTAACTATTGCAAGTAATTATGTAAAATTAGGATTTTATTCAAAGGCCGTTGACCAATTAAAATATGCCAAAATTGAAGCCGACAAATTTATTTATAGTAATTCCGAATTGTACATGGAATATTTGCAAATGATATCTTATTCTTATTCGATAATGTCAATGAGTTCAGAAGCTGCATACATACAAGAGCAGATTGTTAAACGAACAAAGGAAGTGTATGGATATGACCATCCTGAGTATTTTACAAGCTTAATTCATTTATGTTATATTTATTCACAATCTGGGGATTATTCAAAGGCTTTAAAATTCACAAATGGTGTTGTCAATGAATGCAAAAAAGAACTTGGTGAGAATCATCCTTTGTTGTTTAAAAGTCTTGATCAATTAGCAAGTATCTATTTATCTCTTGGAGATTACACAGAAGCGCTCAAAATCTCACTTGATTTAGTAAATAAGAGTCAAAATATTATAGGAAATGATAATTTTGATTATCTCTCATATTTGGACTTGGTTATGGTATCATATTTATATTTGGGAGATAATCGTCGAGCATTAAATGTCGGAATTAATGTAACCAAACTAAAAAAAGAAGCATATGGGGAAAAACACCAATATTATTTATCAAGTTTAAGCAATTTAGCCTCAACTTATTCCAATCTTGAAAATTTTACAAAAGCTATTGAAATTGGAACGTATGTTACGAATACTCGTAGAGAAATTCAGGGAGAATTCCATAGAGACTATATTGGTTCCTTACATGATTTGGCTTTTTACTACGAAAAAGGTAAATCATATGATAAATCACTCCAGTTGCTTCAAACTGTAGTTGCCAAATATGAGCAAGTTCTGGGAAAGAATCATCCCATTTATTTAAAGTCTTTATCAAATCTGGGTAAACTCTACCTATATCTGGAAGAATATGACAAATCAATTAATACTTCTATTAATGCAATTGAAGGATACAATTTAGTTCTTGGCAATAATCATCCAGATTATCTGGTCAGCTTATATAACTTGGCTATTGGTGAACAAATTACAACCAAATGGGAAGATTCATTTAAACATTATTCTGAATATTTCAGTAAAGTTCAGGTAAGAATTATCGATTATTTTGCATTGTTGACTGAAAACCAGAGAGAGCAATTATGGAATCTTTACAAAACTAATTTAGAATTATTCCCTCTCTTCTTTGAAAAGACATACTTCAAGCATCCAGAGATAATTAGAAGTGAATATGATGCATCTTTATTTATAAAAGGGTTATTACTAAATACCTCTCGAGATTTTGAACAAATAATTGAAGAACAAGGCAGCCCTGAAACCATTACTAAGTTCGAAGAACTAAAGCTCTTAAAACTTCAAATTCAGAAACTCTCTGAACAACCTATTGATCAGCGTTATATCGATGTCGATTCGCTTCAGGATATTGCCCAGCAAAAGGAAACCGAATTGGTAAAGCTTTCAAAAGAATACGGTGATTACACAAGGAATCTCAAAATTAACTGGAAAGACGTTCAATCGAGATTGAATAAAAATGAAGTCGCCATCGAGTTCGTTGAATATCCAACACTTAGCGATACCATCAAATATGCTGCCCTTTTGCTGAAAAAGGACTGGGAGTATCCCAAAATGGTCTATCTTTTTCAAAAGGATGAATTAAATAACCTGGTAAAGCAATCTGTCGATCGAATCTATTCCAATGATTACGTCGGACAGCAAATTAAAAAACTTATCTGGGAACCACTGGAAGATTTCGTGTCAAAAGGTGACAAGGTCTATTTCTCCCCTTCAGGCCTTTTGCACCAGTTAGCCATTGAAAATCTCCCTGCAAACGACAGTATGACTTTGGAAGAATACTATCCAATGTACCGACTGTCCTCGACAAAAGAATTAGTGATCAATAAGCCCAAAGGAGATAATAAATCATCTGCTTTATATGGAGGTCTTTTTTATGATATAGATGATAGTATTATGGTTGCTCAAAGCAGTATGTATAATCAAACCAACACATCAGCGTATGCCATGAGAGGCTATAGTCAGGATTCTACACTCAGGCAGGGCTGGAACTACCTGGAGGGAACTTTGACAGAGGTTGACCAAATCGGGGAAATGATGACATCCGGAGATTACAAGGTAGTCAAGTACACAGGCATCGAAGGGAATGAAGAATCGTTTAAAGCCCTTTCCGGGAAAAACACCGGGATTATTCATATTGCCACACATGGATTTTTCCTTCCCATAGAAGATACGCGCAGGAATGAATTTATGCAAGCTCGTTTGGGCGATCAACCAAGTGGCAGTATCCTTTCAGATCCCATGCAGCGTTCAGGATTAATGTTGGCAGGAGGAAATAAAGCCTGGCAAGGAGAGGAAATTTCTTCGGAAATAGAAGATGGAGTAATGACAGCCAAAGAGATTAGTTACCTGGATTTAAGAGGAACAGACTTGGTTGTACTTTCAGCTTGTGAAACCGGTTTAGGAGAAGTATCCGGCGAGGGTGTATTTGGATTGCAGCGCTCATTTAAACAAGCAGGAGCACAATCACTCGTTATGACCTTATGGGAAGTGAATGACCAGGCAACCGATTACTTTATGACTGAATTTTACAAATCCTACCTTGCAGGAAAGGAGAAGCAAGAGTCGTTTCTTGAAGCAAAGAAAAGTTGCAGAGAAAGATTTCCCGAACCTCAATATTGGGCAGGGTTTGTACTATTAGACTAAATGTTAAACCAAATTATTGAGATCATTTTTATGATTTTAATTCAATTATTGAAAAATTAAATTGCTATTTTTAAACTCACATATGCTTGCTACAATTGTTAAACTTAAACATTTTAAATCATGAAAAAATCATTGCTTTTATTATTATTAATTTCTTTCATCTTATGTGTAAATGCGCAGGAAGAGAAATCTGAAAGTAAGAAGCCTCCATCGCAAGAAATGGAAACTGTAATGTTGGCTAAACAATTAGCCAAATACGGATACCAACACTTTTCAGCGACTGCATTAGTTGAAGCTGCTAGAATTTTGTCAACGGTTAAAACGCAGGATTTGAAATATGATTCAGCTGAAAAAGGGAGTGTCACTGATGATGGCAAAGAAAAGGAGAATGAAATCCAGTTGGAAATTTCAAAAATACTTGAAACTGCCAAAACCTACGCAAGAAATGATAAGGATTTATTGGCTTCCATCGACCAAATCGAAAAATCGCTGGCCCAAAATAGAGGCAGAGTTGGTGGTCCAGGAGAAGTGTACGGCAAAGTTGGGGCTAATGTTGACGATCGTTATACTGTAAAGTTTTGGAGCGATGAACTAGCTGAAATAGCATTAGTTGGAGATGGGGATACTGATTTAGATCTGTATGTATATGACGAAAATGGAAATCTTATTGATAAAGATGATGACTATACTGACGATTGTTATGTAAGCTGGGTTCCACGATGGACTGGTTTATACATTATTAAAATAGTTAACCGAGGTAGTGTATACAACCGATATTACTTGGTGACCAACTAATTCCCCGTTCTCCAAATAAATCAAGAAGGAATAAACTCTTTATTGATCCAATATATGATAGAGGTCCGGCCATATGGTCGGACCTCTTTTTTTTTCCTAAAAATGAATATATCATGTTAACTTATATTTATCAAGAAACTTATGGAACCTGTCTTTAAATCCCAAATAATAGGTCATTACCAGATTCGGCTTAAAAAAATCATTCTAATGAGGTTACTTTTTAAATTCTTTGACATTAAGAAGTACAAACATTAAAAAAGATGAAATTATGTATCAGGAAGAATATTCAGAGTTATTGCGCCATCCCAAATGGTTTGAAAAGCGCAAAACTATTATTTCACGAGATAATAACACGTGCAGGAATTGTGGTTCCAATGAAAATCTTGTAGTTCATCATCGTCAGTACTTAATAATGGATAAAGAAAATGAATTTCTTTTACCCTGGAAGTATAACGACATAAATCTAATAACTCTATGTTCAAGATGCCATAAGAAAGGACATGATTTATTTAAAGTGCCGGTATTTCGAATTTAATAACCTTTAAATCATAATAAAATGAGTTTATTAAGCAGAATATTTAGTAAAAACGGTTCCCATTCGACAGATATGGGGGGAACCACACAATTAAACAAAAGCGTTGATCAGGTTTTAGATGTGAGTGAGGACTTATTCCTTAACAATACACCAACCAGGCCAAAAACAGAGATCAAAAGTGAAAAAAATATTCTACAACAGTTCCTTGACAGAGACTATTTTGTGGAGGGGTATGATGCAGGTTACAAATGGCATTCAAATGAGATATTAGAAAACCGTATTAAACAGTTTAAAGCTGAATATCGATATAACTTGGATATCCGTATTGATTCAATAAATAAAGAAATTACTGATCTAGAGAATCATAGGGCGAATATAAAAGACATGTCCCATCTATTGGAAGTACAATTAGATAACCAGATCAATGCAACAAAAAAAGTACTTTCAAAAGTCATGCAAGAAAAAGAATTATCTGCTCAGGATGAGGGACTTGTAATGACTTGTATACATAAGTACAAACAAGGATTTTTGCAAGGAACAAATGCCTTTTTGGAAGAAAATATTATTGCATCGACAACAGGTTTATTCAATTAAAAAATACTTATATCATGCTACATTTTTTCTCTTTCGTTACTGGCAACGATTATAATATGTTGAAAAATGAAACTCCAGCCAGTAGGATAAAAGTTTCAGCAATGGGTACAGCGTTATTTATACCTGTAATTATCTGGTTTATTAATGGCTACTTTTTAATCACGGAAATAATGAATGGCCCTATCTACCAAGCAATTATCACCGGGGCAATATTTGCTGTCTTAATTTTTATTGTTGACCGTAGCCTATTAATGGCCACAAATAGTAAATTCTTAGCACTATTCAGGATTTTACTTGGATTAGTAATTTCCATTCTTGGTGCAATTATTTTGGATGAGATTGTTTTCAAAGACGACATCGAACAACAAATGATGGAAATTAAGAATGAATCTACAATGGATTATCTTGGGAATATTGACGATTTGTATGCATCAAATCTCGCTCGTATTCAAGCTGAAGTGGACAATAGATATACGGCATGGCAATCGGCCATGGAGGATGCCAAGAAGGAAGCCGATGGCACGGGAGGAAGTGGCACTAAAGGTGTTCATGCTATTGCGAATTTGAAATTGGACATTGCTGATTCAAATCGTGAAGCATATGAAAATGCAAAGGCAGAACTTGCAACTCTGCAGGAGAAAATACAAATTGATAAGGACAATAAAATCAGTGAAGTAGAAGAAGGATTTAAAGATAGTGCTTTATTGATGCGTATTAAAGCCCTGTATATGTTAGTTGTCAAGGATTCATTTATGAAAGCTATTTATATTCTATTTACTGCTTTTATAGTATTGCTGGAGCTTATGGTGATAATCCTAAAATTATCTTGGTCGAAAACCAATTATGAAAAACGTTTAGATTTCATTGAAGAAATTGGAGAAAAACGAATGAATAAAATTCGGCAAAATGATCCAAGATTGTACGAATCATCTAAACATTATGCACGGTACCAAGAAACTGCAGATTTTATAAGAAACCAAAACATTCCTTCGTTTTTTAATTAAACAAATTAGCAACCTCTAATGAAAAAGACACGAGTAGAAATCGTTCACAAAGAACCTTATGAGAAATGCTTTGAAATACTTAAAAGCATGATTGTAGAAGATGGGGAATTAAAAAAATATAAAATTGATAAGGACACCTTATTCAATGAATTACCAGAACAAATCGTAAACGAATTTTTAGATTTCATAGCAAGCTACGACCTTTATAAACGTCAAATTCTATTAAAAATGATCAAAGATGGTACTCTAATTATACATTGTTGGGAAGATTAAAGCAACCAAGTAAGGAATCTATTGCTTTCCTTAAAAGTATAACAATACCACTGAATCTCTCTTTAAAATTTTCTTGAAACAAAAATAACGCACTGATAATCAGTGCTATATCTAATAGATGAGCTCCCTAGGTAGGACTTGTACCTTTTAAGTCATGATTATAAATCTGAGATTTTTATAAATAAAGCAAGAGTAGTTAAATACTTTAATTCGCTATCATTAAAAACAAAAACCACCTAACATTCAACACGTTAAGTGGTTTCCTCGTACCCGGGGCGGGAATCAAACACTCTGATAGTTGTTGTTTGAATTTAAAGATAATAATTCATGTGAAAATGCGGAAAACTATACACTGTGTCCCAAATGTGTCCCAGAGTACAATAAAAAAGCCTGCAAGTTTTTACCTTACAGACCTTTGTGATTTTTAGAAGTAGCGAGAGGCGGGCTTGAACCGCCGACCTCATGATTATGAATCATGCGCTCTAACCAGCTGAGCTACCTCGCCATTTATGTTGTCATTTTTATGGGGAGATATTGAATCATGCGCTCCCCGCCCGGATGACTCCGGTCGGACGGGTAACCAGCTGAGCTACCTCGCCATTTATGTTGTCATTTTTATGGGGAGATATTGAATCATGCGCTCCCCGCCCGGATGACTCCGGTCGGACGGGTAACCAGCTGAGCTACCTCGCCATTTGCCCCGAAAAAGGCGGTGCAAATATAGTATTTATTTTTATTCCGGTCCATTTTTTATCATTTTTTTCCGAGCGCCTTTATCTGCCCGTATTCGAGGGTTTGTAAGTATCATTCTTAATAACTATATTGCCGAAAATCGGACTTATGACAGAGAAAATCAAACTACAACTGGAGTATGTAATTAACTGTTCCCCAAAGGTTTTGTATAATCGGCTGAGCACAGCTTCCGGTCTTGCCGAATGGTTTGCCGATGATGTAAGGGTGAAAGGTAAAAAGTACACCTTTGTTTGGGACGATGCTGAGCAAACCGCCGAAATGACGCTGCATAAGGAAAATCGATTGGTGCGTTATACCTGGACAGATGAAGAAGAGGAAACCTATTTCGAGTTTAAGATTACCCGCGACGAGCTTACAGGGGATGTATCCTTGCTAATTACCGATTTTACAGATCCGGGAGAAGAAGACGAAACCAAGGGCCTTTGGAATACACAGGTAGCTGACCTGAAACATGTTCTTGGTTCCTTATAAAAGTTGCTGCAATCCCCTCAACTCCCATATTCTCCGTAAGCTTTATTAACGCTTTTTACTTTCCAAATTCCCAAAATAACTTAGCTTTGTACACGTTTCAGAAAGTAGAGTAGTATTGAAATGAAGCGCTTACACTTATACGTCATACGATCTTTTATCGGGCCATTTATCATGACCTTTTTTATCGTGCTTTTTGTTCTGCTGATGCAGTTCCTCTGGAAGTACGTTGACGACCTGGTGGGGAAGGGACTCGACTTTAAGGTTCTTGGCGAGATGATGTTTTATGCTTCTTTTGCCTTGTTGCCGCTCGCTTTTCCGCTTGCCATGTTGCTGGCATCGATCATGACTTTTGGTTCGCTGGGCGAGAATTACGAACTGGTGGCCATGAAAGCCTCGGGAATTTCGTTATTCCGGATTATGAAGCCATTGATTGTAATTGCCATTTTAATCACGTTCACTGCATTTTATTTTTCAAATTACGTGCTTCCCGAAACCAATCTCCGGTTTTCCACGCTTCTCTACAGTGTAAAAAAACAACGCCCTGAACTGGTTCTTCAGGCAGGAGTTTTTACCAACGAGATGGACGGCTACAGCATTAAAGTGGGCAGTAAAGACAATAAAACAAAAATGTTGTACGATGTGCTGATCTACGATCACACAGGTGGTAAAGCGAATGAGAGCGTAACCATTGCTGACTCGGGATTCCTGAAAATCACCCAGGACCGAAAATATATGGTGCTGAATCTTTTCGACGGAATAAATTACACCGAACAGCGACCACAGAATCGCAGTAAGGATAACCGGGCATTTCAGCGTAACCGATTTGATGAACAGACGATCAGGGTCAGGGTGCGCGATTTTGAATTTAACCGGCGTGATGAGAGTATATTTCGAAACCAGTACCGGATGCTAAACACCAAAGAATTGAAACTGATGGAAGATACGCTGACCAACGATTATAAAACGCGTTTGCGGAAATACATGTTGCAGCTTAATCCGAACCGTGCAATCAGTCGAAAAATGGTGAACCTGGTGGCTGAGAATGATAGTCTGAAATGGGATATTAAAGTTACAAAGCCCGATTCGATTTTCAGTGTCGACAGCGTTATTGCAGGCTTCGACAAATGGATCCAGGCGGATATTGCACAATCGGCACTGGAGAGTGCCCGCAATACGATGCAAACGGTAAACATGTATGAGGGACAACTTTACGTTCAGAAGAAAACCCTGAATAAATACAAAATGGAGTTTCACCGCAAATTCACCCTCAGTATTGCGGTCCTTATTTTCTTTTTTATTGGTGCTCCTTTGGGTGCGATCATACGAAAAGGAGGGCTTGGAATGCCGGTTATTGTTTCCATTCTACTGTTTATTTTTTACTATATCATTTCGATGAGCGGCGAGAAATCGGCTCGTGAAGATGCCTGGTCAATGATCAACGGCATGTGGTTCTCCAGTTATATTTTTCTGCCTGTTGGGGTTTGGCTCACCTACAAAGCGGTAACAGATTCAGCAATTATGTCGGCCGAGACATATACGCGGTTTTTTAACCGCCTTGGAATTGCAAAATTCCTGGGCATTAAAGAAGATGAAACGGAAAAATAAATTTTTGTTATGCGAATTTTGCAGGTCAACAATAAAGTTCCTTATCCGACTAAAGACGGAGGAGCGATCGCCTGCATGAATCTGATCAAGGGATTTTCGCATCTGGGGCATGAACTGACTGTTTTATCCATGAATACCCGTAAACATCAAATCGCCTTAAAAGAAATTCCGGATGAAATAAAAGAGCTGGCGGATTTTCGCCTGGTGGATGTTCCTGCCCGTATTAATGCTGTTGATGCTTTGTTTAATCTGTTGTTCTCAACAAAGCCATACAACGCTGTCCGCTTTATCGATCGCAGCTTCTCCGAAGAACTGGCCCGTATTCTTGATGAGAAGGAATTTGATGTGATTCAACTGGAAGGCTTGTATGTGTGTCCTTACATTCCAGTAATCAGGGAGAGATCGAAAGCGTTGATTGCATATCGGTCACACAATATCGAGTTTGAAATCTGGCAACGGACTGCTTCGCTTTCAAAAGGTCTTTTGAAGTATTATTTGAAAAATCTTTCCCGAAGAATCAGACGATTTGAGATTGGGTTGTTAAATTCCTACGATGTGCTGGTTCCAATCACCTCACGCGATGAGGGAATTCTTAATGAACTTGGGAATGTCAAGCCTTCACACGTTTCACAGACTGGTATCGATAGTACAGCGCTGATTCCTAATGCCAGGCATCTGGAATACCCTTCCATTTTCCATATTGGATCGCTCGAATGGGCGCCAAACCAGGAAGGTCTGGTCTGGTTTATCGAGAACTGCTGGACTTCCCTTCATAAAAAATACCCTGAATTAAAATTTTATGTGGCCGGACGTAATGCACCGGAGTGGTTAAAGCAAAAATTCGAACAACCAAACATCGTTTTTATAGGCGAAGTAGAAGATGCTTATGAATTTATGAATTCGAAGGCCGTGATGATCGTTCCCTTGTTTTCGGGTAGTGGAATGCGTATAAAAATCATTGAAGGAATGGCACTCGGAAAAACGATTGTTTCGACTCCCATTGGTGCAGAAGGAATTGATGTGACAGACGGCAAACACTTAAAGATTGGCCAAACAAGTACAGAATTTGTAGAGGCCATTTCAGAACTATCCGGGGACAGGGAAAAGTTTATGGAAATAGGAAGAAATGCCGTCAGTTTTATCCACGAAAATTTTGATAACTTAGCGGCAGCAGGCAAGCTCATAGACTTTTATAAACAGTACATCCGATGATATTTACCGTGCTTTTCTGGATCTTATTAACTATCGTGATCTATACATTTGCAGGTTATGCTATCATTTTGTGGTTCCTTGTCGGGTTAAAAAAAATGTTTTTTCCAAATAGGAAATTAGATTTTGATGACGCCTACGAACCGAAGGTTTGCTTATTTGTAACGGCTTTCAACGAGAAAGATTATGTGGCTCAAAAAGTGGAAAACACCTTTCAACTCGATTATCCCAAAAAAAAGATACAGTATGTTTGGGTTACCGACGGATCAGACGACGGAACACCCGATTTGTTGAAAGCCTATTCCGAACTGGAAGTTTACCATCAACCGGAGCGTCGCGGGAAAATGCATGCCATGAATCGCGGAATGAATTTCGTAAAAGCGCCAATCGTTATTTTTTCAGATACCAATACTTTGCTTTCTTCCAACTCGGTGCGTGAAATTGTGAAACGTTTCAGCAATAAAAAAGTGGGCTGTGTCGCTGGAGAAAAAAGAATTGTCCAGGATGAAATAGAAAGTGCAGCTGGTGCTGGCGAGGGACTTTACTGGAAGTTGGAATCGTGGATCAAGAAAAATGACGCTGAACTAAATACAGCCGTTGGGGCGGTGGGAGAGTTGTTTGCTGTGCGAACAGAATTATTCCGAGACGTGGAAACTGATACCTTGCTCGATGATTTTATCATTTCACTTCGCATTGCTCAGATGGGGTATAAAATTGCTTATGCCCCCGAAGCTTATGCAATGGAAAAAGCTTCGCTGAATGTAAATGAGGAAATCAAACGCAAGATTCGGATCGCCGCCGGTGGGGTGCAGACCATATTCCGGCTGAGTCAATTGCTGAATATTTTTAAATACGGTCTGCTAACCTGGCAATACATCTCGCATAAGGTTTTGCGCTGGACAGTAACACCCGTTTCCTTGTTCCTGCTTTACGTTGTAAATCTGATTCTCGTGGTTCAGCAACAAAACGGACAGCCTGATAATTTTTATTCACTCTTTCTATATTTTCAAAGTTTATGTTATGGTGTGGCACTGGTCGGTTGGTTTACCGCAAATCGAAAAACCAGGTTGAAGCTCTTCTTCGCTCCGTATTATTTTGTTATGATTAATTATGCCGCCGTTAGAGGGATGCTGCGATATTTTAAAGGCAATCAGTCGGTTAACTGGGAAAAATCGAAACGAGCCTGATCAGCTATATTTTACCTTTCAAAAACCGTTTCTCAATCAGGTCGCAGCGCTTGATGCTTTTTCTGATCCAGGCCAGTTTTATTTCTTCTTTCTCGGTATCGCTCAGCTTCCAGTCGATCGATTTATTCTCGCGCATTTTTTGGGAAAGATGATGCAGAATAATGGCAGCAGAAACAGAAATATTAAAACTCTCCGTAAATCCGTACATGGGAATTTTCAGAAACTCATCGGCTTCGTTTTGGACAGTATCCGTAATTCCCGGAAGTTCAGAACCAAAAACAAGTGCCGTTTTCCCTTTTGTAAGATCGAAATCCTGTAATTCAAGGTCGTTGGTGTGAGGCGTGGTGGCCACGATGCGGTAACCGTTCATTTTCAGTTGCCGGATAGCATCGAGACTGTTTTGCTTCTTTTCCGTATACTTCTTCAGGGTCAGCCATTTTGACGAACCCAGCGCTACCTCCCGGTTTACTGTAAATTCATTCCGGTTCTCGATGATGTGGACATCCTGGATACCAAAGCAGTCGCAGGTACGCAGCACCGCACTGGCATTTTGCGGCTGGTAGATATCTTCCAGCACTACTGTCAGATAGCGGGTGCGCATCGACAATATCTTATCAAACAATTCAAGCCGGTTGGAGGTCAGGTATCCCGATAAGTACTCCAGCAATGCTTTGTCCATCGTCATTTCAAATCATCTATAACAAAAAAGGGAAGCAGTGCTTCCCTTTCAATTTCTTTTCCTTTGTATCGTTATGATACGGCGTCTGCTAATTCAGCACCAGCTTTGAATTTTACAACTTTTTTGGCAGGAATCTGAATTTCTTTACCTGTTTGTGGATTTCTACCAGTTCTGGCACCACGTTCAGAGATAGAGAATGAGCCAAATCCGATGAGCGCTACTCTATCACCACCTTTAAGGGCGTCAGTAGTTGCATCTACGAATGCGTCTAAAGCTTTTTTTGCATCAGCTTTGCTAAGGCCAGCTTTGTCGGCCATTGCTTCGATTAATTGTGCTTTATTCATAAGGCAAAATTTAAAAAATTAATTAAGTGATTGAAATTAAAATACTTAGTATTTATAATTTATAAAACATAAGTTTCGTTTAGTTCTGAAATGTCGACTGATATTTTTTTGAACATTCAGTAAATTCAGTAGTTTCAGAACGTTTTCTTTAAAGGCATAGCTAAATTCAGAAATAAGTTTTAAAAAACCAAACGCTGAAACCCTTTTTTTTTCAGCATTTCCATAAAAAATTGTAAAATTCTATTTTGAGGTTTCAAAAAATCGTCTACTTTTGCACCGCATCAGGAGAGATGGCAGAGTGGTCGAATGCGGCGGTCTTGAAAACCGTTGTACCGAGAGGTACCGGGGGTTCGAATCCCTCTCTCTCCGCCAAAAAATCCACCGGATTTTCCGGTGGATTTTTTATTTCACAAATTGTTGATAACTTTTTGTCCGTGATGCCCGGCTGAAGGCACTTCCAGCCACTTTTTCGCCAATTTTTCAATGCCAAAATTAATTTTTCGATCGGTTTAGGTAATTTAGATTGAATTGTTATATTTGCAGTCGCTAAAGAAAAGCGCACATTCCACACATTTACGGGTGTAGCTCAGTTGGTAGAGCACTGGTCTCCAAAACCAGGTGTCGGGAGTTCGAGTCTCTCCTCCCGTGCAGTAAAGAGGTACTGTAGTAAACAGGACCTCTTTTTTTGACTACCTTGTTTCTCCCGTTTAGCTACTTTTCATTACTTTCAGCCTTCAAATCATTTGTTATGCGAGTTGAGGCTTTCATTCCCTGTTTTATCGACCAGTTTTATCCTGAAACGGCTGCTGCATTTATTAAGGTTTTACAACGGGCAGGATGCAGCGTGAACTACAATCCCGGGCAAACCTGTTGCGGACAGCCGGCCTTTAACAGTGGCTACTGGAAAGAAGCCAGGACGATAGCTTCAAAATTTATGGCTGATTTTTCTTCTGCCGAAATGATCGTTTCACCATCCGCTTCATGTATGGGTTTCGTAAAGAATTATTACCCTAAATTATTTGAAGATCATATGCAACTGGAAGCCGCGAAAATCGCGGGCGAACGTGCGATTGAATTTTCCGATTTTATGGTCAATCATTTAAAGGTTGAGCATGTGGGGGCTGTTTTTGAGCATAAGGTTACTTTTCACGATTCGTGTGCCGGTTTGCGTGAGTATGGTATAGAAGCGGAGCCTCGCAAACTATTGCAGAACGTTGGAGGACTGGAACTGATTGAAATGGACGAACGAACGACCTGTTGTGGTTTTGGTGGTACTTTTGCCGCCAAATTTCATGCTATTTCCACTGCCATGACCGAACAAAAAGTTGAAAATGCCTTGAAAACGGGTGCCGAGTTTATTGTTTCTACAGAAGCTTCGTGCCTGATGAACATCGAGTCATACATCCGAAAACAAAAGCTGCCCATTAAGACCATTCACCTGGCCGATATACTTGCCAGTGGTTGGGAATAAATTGAGTAATTTAATTCTGTTCAAATCTCACGGCTCACTGCCTTCTAAAATACCTGCATTTTATGCAATCGGGTGTAACGTCCATTTAGTTTAAGCAGTTCATCATGCGTACCTTGCTCCACAATCCGACCCTCGTCGAGCACACAAATAAGATCGGCGTTTTTAATGGTTGAGAGCCGGTGTGCAATTACAAGTGAGGTACGATTCTTCATGAGATTTTCAAGCGCTTCCTGTACCAGTTTTTCCGATTCTGTATCCAAAGCCGAAGTTGCTTCGTCAAGGATTAGAATGGGAGGATTTCGCAAGATAGCCCGGGCTATGGATAGGCGTTGTTTCTGTCCGCCTGAGAGCTTATCTCCACGATCACCGATCCGGGTATCGTAACCGTTCTCAGCGGCAATGATAAAATCATGTGCGTTGGCAATTTTGGCGGCTTTTTCCACTTCTTCACGCGTGGCATCCTCTACGCCAAACGCGATATTGTTGTAGATGGTGTCGTTAAATAATATCGGTTCCTGGTTCACATTCCCGATCAGGTGTCGTAACGATTGAAGTTTCAGGTCCCGGATATCAATACCATCCACACGGATGTGTCCTTCAGAAATATCCCAAAAACGGGGTAACAGATCGACCATCGTTGTTTTTCCACTGCCCGAAGAGCCCACAAGTGCAATGGTTCTGCCTTTTTCGATTTCGAGTGAAATGTCCTTTAATACGGTTATTTTATCATAGGCGAAGCTAACATGATCATATTCGATTTTATCAAGGAATGTATGAATTTCACGGGCATCGGGTTTGTCTTTGATGGTAACTTTGGCAGCCAGAACATGATCGATTCGATGCATCGAAGCCAATCCTTTTTCGATGCTGTACAAGGCGGTTGAGAAAGCTTTTGCCGGGTTAATAATGCCATAGAAAAATACCAGGTAGCCGATGAATTCGGCCGCCGAAAGTGACGAGTTTCCACCACCCAGAATAATACTTCCACCGTACCAGAGTACTACAACTATTACAATGGTTCCGAGGAACTCACTTGCCGGGTGGGCAAGGTGTCGGCGCCACATCAGGCGGTTCATTATCGACCGGTAATTCCTGTTTTCGGTTTGGAAACGCTTGACTGCTTTTCCTTCGGCGTTAAATGATTTTATAATGCGCAAACCGGACAGGTCTTCTTCGATGATAGACAGGATCTCACCCAGTTTATCCTGCCCCTTCGATGAAACACGTTTCAGGCTGCGGCCAATCCTCCCGATGATGAGTCCGGTTAAAGGAAGCATAATAAAGACAAACAATGTAAGCGACCAGCTCATGTAGATCATCACGCCCAGGTAAACTGCGATCAGAATAGGGTTTTTGATCATCATATCCAGCGAATTGGCAATAGAGTTCTCAACCTCCTGCACATCACTGGTGATCCTGGCCATAATATCGCCTTTGCGCTCTTCAGAAAAATAACCCAGCGGCAGACCAATGATCTTTTTATAAATGAGCGAACGGATATCGTATACAATCCCGTTTCGCAAAGCAATTAATACAAAACTGGCCAGATAAGTAAAGCCTACTTTCAGCAATGTGGCTGTGACCAGAATAATACCAATGAGAATCAGCGCATTTTGAGGCCCGTTATCGATTATAAACTGACTGATATAATAATTGAAGTTTTGTGTAATCGAATCGAGCGTTAGGGTAAGTTCGGTTTTTTGCGTCACAATCTCTTCGGTCTGAAACAGAATTCGCAGTGCCGGAATCAGCATGGCAAACGAGAAAGCGCCAAAAAGTGCAGCCAGAATATTGTACAAAATGTTTAAAACGATCTTCCACTTGTAGGGCGGAACGAAACGTCTCATTAATTTCAAAAAATCTCTCATATCAGAAAGTTGGAAGAAGGCATTTTACAACCTCTCGATAACTTAAAATATACCTGTGTAATTCCGCGGTGTAATTGCTTTTAATTCTTCTTTTACTCTAGCACTAACGTCGAGTGTGTCGATAAAATTATGAATGGCTTCTTTATCGATGACCTCATTTTTACGTGTAAGTTCTTTCAATGCTTCATAGGGATTCGGGAAAAACTCACGACGCAGGATCGTTTGTATCGCCTCAGCTACCACCGCCCAGTTGTCTTCAAGGTCTTTTTCAATGGCTTCCTGATTAATCAGCAATTTGTTCAACCCCTTCAAAGTTGATTTGATCGCGATAATCGTATGACCGAAGGGTACGCCAATAAAACGGGTAACGGTTGAATCGGTCAAATCGCGCTGCAACCGCGACACCGGCAGTTTTTGTGCCAGCTGCTCAAAACCGGCGTTGGCAATGCCAATGTTCCCCTCCGAATTTTCAAAATCGATCGGATTTACTTTGTGTGGCATCGTCGATGAGCCCACTTCCCCTTTTTTAATTTTTTGTTTGAAGTAGTTCATCGAAATGTAGGACCAGATATCGCGGTCGAGATCGAGAATGATATTATTGATGCGTTTCAATCCGTCGAATACCGCACTGTGGTTGTCGTAATGCGAAATTTGCGTGGTATATTGCGAGCGGTGCAAACCCAGTTTTTCTTTAAGGAAATTATTGGCAAATTTTTCCCAGTTGATCTCGGGATACGCCACATAATGTGCATTAAAATTCCCGGTGGCGCCACCAAATTTGGCATCGATGGCAATCGATTTCAAATGAACGAGCTGCACCATGATCCTTTCGATAAAGACCTTAAATTCTTTACCCACTTTCGTAGGCGAAGCAGGTTGCCCGTGTGTTTTGGCCAACATCGGAATGTCCTTCCATTCGTTTGCCAGCGTCAGCAGTTTCTCGATCAGTTGCTGCAGGAGCGGATAATATTCATTTTCCAGTGCATTCTGTATCGACATTGGAATGGCCGTATTGTTGGCATCCTGGGAAGTCAGTGCAAAATGAATGAATTCTTTGTATTTACCCAACCCCAGTTTGTCAAATTCTTCCTTCATAAAATACTCAACAGCTTTAACATCGTGGTTCGTTACACTTTCGATTTCTTTAATGCGTTCGGCATCTTTAAGCGTAAAATTTTTGTGCAGGTTCCGAAGTTTTTCCAGCTTCTCAGCTTCAATTGCTGCAAGCTGTGGCAGCGGAATTTCGCAGAGTGCGATAAAATATTCAACTTCGGTAAACAGGCGGTATTTGATCAGCGCAAATTCGCTGAAATACTTTTCCAATCCCTCTACCTTGCTTTTATATCTTCCGTCAACCGGAGAAATTGCTGTTAAGGTATTCAATTCCATTTTTTTTTCTTGTTAAGCCGCAAATTTAACAATTTAAAAGGAGTAGCTGAGCTTACGATTGTGATTTTGTGGGCTCTGATGTACACTCCGTTTAATTTGTGGTAGTTATCAGGTAGTTTACATTTTACCGAAAGTATTTCAAAGATTTATAAAAGAAGTTCTTTACGCCCAATTCTAAAGGATTTTCATTTTTCTTTAAACGTTTTATATTCCAATTAGTGCGTAGATTTGGTATATTCGTAAGGTGCAATCAGGCAAAATCACAGACTATGAAAAAATACTGGATTATACTGCTCGTTCTGCTTTCGCTTGTGGTGTTTGCAGAGGAAACCAGTCGGGTGATCATTTATCAGCTCGACATTAAACAAAACATAACTCCGGCTACACGACGCCAGGTGAAGCAGGCATTCGAGGCTGCTGATACGTTGGGTGCGAAGGCATTTATCATGAAAATGAATACCTATGGTGGAACTGTGGTAGATGCCGATTCGATCCGAACGATGATATTGCGCAGCAAAATTCCGGTTTATGTGTTTATCGATAATAATGCGGCATCGGCCGGGGCACTGATTTCCATTGCCTGCGATGGTATTTACATGCGGCCGGGTTCGAGCATTGGAGCAGCCACCGTGGTAAACCAAACAGGTGAGGCAATGCCTGATAAATACCAGAGTTACATGCGTTCGACAATGCGTGCTACGGCCGAGGCACACGGAAAGGATACCGTAATTACCGCTGAAAACGATACCATAATCAGCTGGTTCCGCGATCCGAAAATCGCTGAAGCCATGGTCGATGAATCGATTTATATTGAGGGTATCTCAGACACGGGAAAAGTGCTCACATTTACCGCAATGGAAGCCATCGAGAACGGCTACTGCGAAGGCACTGCCGAAAGTGTCGAAGAAGTTATTCAGGAACTTGGTTTTAAAGAGTATGAGCTGGTAAAGTACGAACTCACATGGATCGAAAAAATCATAGGTTTTCTGGTTAATCCCGTGATTTCCGGTTTGCTGATTATGGCGATCATTGGGGGTATTTATTTCGAGATGCAATCACCGGGCATTGGTTTTCCGCTTGGCATAGCCGTATTGGCCGCCGTGCTGTATTTTGCTCCGCTTTATTTGGAAGGTCTGGCGGCTAACTGGGAAATTGTTTTATTCATCGTTGGCGTTATTCTTGTAGCCATCGAGATCTTTGCTATTCCCGGATTCGGGGTGGCAGGCATCAGCGGAATTATTCTGATGTTTGCTGCTCTGGTGTTAAGTTTGATCGATAATGTCAATTTCGATTTCGAAGGCGTTGAACTGCGTGGTTTTGGCATTGCAGTAACTACCGTGGTACTTGGTATTTTTGGTGGCTTTTTGCTTGCGCTGTATCTGGGCAGGAGAGTATTTACGGCTGAAAGCGGTATTTTTCGCAACTTCGCATTGAAAACTGTTCAGCACCGCGATGAGGGTTATGTGAGTGTTGAAACGAACATGCTGACACTGAGAGGGAAGACAGGAATCGCTCAAACTGTTTTACGTCCGGGGGGTAAAGTGAATATCGACAATGAAATTTACGATGCTGTGGCTGAAACCGGGTTTATCGACCGGGGTGCTGCTGTGGTGGTCACACGAATTGAAGCCACACAAATTTATGTGGAGCGTGAGGAGAATCCTTAAGCTTGGTTCTTTGGGTGTCGATAAATCGGATAAAAAATCCATAATTGTATAAAACTCGTGCGTCAAATTGCTATTTAATTTGTAGGGGATAAAACAACACTACGAATGAGTTGTTTTTTATAATGGTTATGATTGAATTTATTGGAAGATATATAAGTGAATTGTGGGTTTTGGTGCTGGAAATGGCTCCCTGGCTGTTGCTGGGATTAATTTTTGCCGGGTTGTTGAAAGTGTATTTCCCGCAGAGACACATTGATAAATACCTTGGGAAACGCAATTTTAAATCGGCTTTGAACGGTTCGCTTCTGGGCATTCCGATGCCCTTGTGTTCGTGTGGTGTCATTCCGACCGGAATTTCTTTTTACAAAGACGGGGCCTCGAAAGGAGCGACCAATTCATTTCTGATCTCTACGCCGCAAACCGGTGTCGATTCAATTCTGGCTACCTATTCCATGTTAGGATGGCCATTTGCAATTTTGCGGCCACTGGTGGCCTTTGTGACCGGTGTAACCGGCGGAGTCTTAACCAACTGGCTGGTAAAGGATAAACCAAAACCGGTATCACCTTTTGCCAATTTTAAAATTGATGTTCAAAAGGTTGATGGTTCTGATACCTGCAGCGATGAATCGTGTGGTTGTCACGAACCGAAGAAAAACGATAAGCGGCCTTCACTGGTGCGGGCGGCCGATTATGCTTTTGTTGAACTTTTGCAGGATATTGCAAAGTGGCTGGTCATAGGTTTTTTACTGGCAGCCTTAATTTCGGTGTTGATTCCCGACGATTTTTTCAGTCGCTTTCAGGGCTGGGGGATCGTAGAAATTCTGCTGATATTACTCGCCTCTGTTCCCATATACATTTGTGCTACCGGTTCTATTCCTGTGGCTGCCGTGCTGCTTATGAAAGGCGTTTCGCCGGGAGCAGTACTGGTTTTTCTGATGGCTGGACCTGCCACAAATGTGGCCACCATGACGGTGTTGGGCAAAACCATAGGACGTAAATCGCTATTGGTTTACCTTGGAACCATAATTGGAGGGGCTGTATTTTTTGGCCTGCTGACCAATTGGTTGTTACCTGCCGATTTTATTTTGAGTAAAGTCATGCATATACATGGCGATGGCAGCGAACACGAAATGTTGCCTTACTGGTTTCAACTGGCTTCAGCACTTCTATTGATTTTTTCGATCGTTGGAGGTTATTTTTATTTGAAATTCAGAAAGAAATCAGGAATGAAACAAATGGAAGGCACAACCGTAAGGGTGGAAGGAATGACCTGCTCGCATTGTGAAGCATCAGTAAAACGAGGCCTTGAAGGGATTCGGGGAATACAAGAAGTGATGGCAAACAACAATACGAATTCCGTGAAAATCATCGGCTCTGGATACAAAATGGAAAAGGTAAAATTAACCATCGAAGAGCTGGGCTATAAATTCATCGGTTAATCCTTGTTTTAACTCAGTATATCGTGAAATACCTTCTGCTTATAGCGATTTTCTTCCTTGTGTCCTGTAATTCCAGACAAAGCTCAAAAAGTGCTCCGGAAGAAACTTACCAGGAGATTCCCGAAAATGCAGTGGCTCTTTTCGATGGAAAGTCACTGGATGGCTGGGAAGTTACCGGTTTTGGGACGGGTGGCCCGATCCGGATTTCAGCTGGAAAAATAATCATCAATATGGGCGATGGATGCAGTGGTATCAACCGGACGGAAGAGTTTCCAAAAATCAATTACGAGGTGGGACTGGAGGCGCGAAAAACGCAGGGTAATGATTTTTTTTGTGGTTTGACTTTCCCGGTTAAGAATACGTTTTGTTCCCTCATTGTTGGTGGATGGGGAGGCCCGGTTATTGGTTTGAGTACCATTGATGGACTCGATGCATCGGAAAATGAAACAAGAATCCTGAAAAACTTTACCAAAGGGCAGTGGTACAAAATTCGACTTCGGGTCGATGAGGAAAATATCATGGCCTGGATCGACGATGAAAAGGTGGTTGATTTCTCGTACGCAGACAGAAAATTGGGCATTCGTCCCGAAGTAACACTTTCAAAACCCTTTGGCGTGTGCACATGGATGACCTCTGCCGAAATTAAAAACGTTTGGCTCATAGAATTCCCGTTCAGTAATCATGAATTCAGTAATAGCCATTTCTAATTTCTCATTATTCATTTACAATTGCTTTTACAGGCTTGCCCAGATTCTTGCCAGAGAATATCCCGGCGCTTTTATATTCAGATCGAGAAAGTAACCAAAAGGTGTTTGTGCAGTCGTAAAGTCGGCATTCTGCAAACGTTTCTCCGCCAAATCGAATAATTCTTTTGTGAACTCTACCGATGCTTTTGATTCAGAAAGATGCGCAAATGAATGCAAAATTACCTGATTGCAATTGTTTTTTCGGGCGGTCCATTTCAGGTGGTTAACGAGCTTTTTCTCCCGGCTTTTTACATCTTTTTCTTCATCGCTTTCCTCCACCTGAATGAAAGCGAGAATAGCATCAGTAAAAGTTGCTCCTTCCGTTATTTCTTGTGCCGATTCGAGATTCTTGATTTGTGGCTGGTATCCGAATTCATCCACATACATAACCAGTACCTTCATATTTTTTTGAACGTAAAGATAAGGGAATTAACAGGGCTGAAAAATGTTAATTGGCTGCGGCTTTTAATAATTCTTCTCCCAATTCGTTGGCCCAATTGTTTAGGGCCTCGATTTGCTCATCGCTTAGCCGGGCTTTTGGATGCATGATCAGATAAGACTTTAAAGGCATGGTTTTTCTGCGCGTTTCCTGCGCCATTTCCTCGAGCGTGGTAATTTTATCGTAAAGGTCTGTTTTTCCCCAGTCTGATAAATTCAATTCTTCTTTTCCCTCCTGAATATGGTCATTGATCATCCAGGAAACCGGCGCAACATTGTGGTACCAGTGGTAACGGGTAACATTCGAGTGACAATCGAAACACGATTCTTTTAGGATACCGGCGATTTTTGCCGGCACCTTTTGAACCGTTAAAATATCATTTTCAGAAACTGTACCTTTATTTTTATCGGGTTGAAAAAACTGAATGACGATAAAGGCAAGCAGAAAGACCAATAGAAAAATACGAATTATCTTACGCATATTACATGCCTTTTACCAGCGATTCAGCTTCTTTTTTTGCCCAATCCATCAATGCTTTAGATTCAGCTTCGGTTAAATCTTTATCCGGATAGCGGTCAAGGAATTTTTTGGGTGGCATTTCTTTTTCCTCAACTACTTCACCAATTTTTTTGTAAGCGCTGATCTTTTTCATTGTCGAAAGATCATCAAAGGTTTTAAAATCAAGATCTTCTTTGGCTTTATCGTTCTTTGAATCTGTATTGTGGCAGCCAAAACATTTATTTTCAATAATTGCTTTTACTTCATCGGTCATTCTGGCCTGATGATACTTGGCAGGTTTCTTGCCATCGTTGGCCAGTGCCGTCAAAGAAAATAAGCCGATCAACAACAAGCTAAGGGTAATCTTCGTTTTCATAAGTAGAATTTTAAGTTAATTACAAGTTTACATTTATAACGTTGGAAAGTCATTTTTTGTTGAATTGTTGAATCAAATATGGATGGCGAGGATATTTTATGTAATTTCCCCAGGTTTTAAAATAGAAATGCGGATGCTGAAAGTTATTCGTTACATCTTAGGTGTAACTTTCTACTTTATATTAACTACAACATTTGTTTTCGGGCAGGTTTCTTCAGGTGGATTCCCCTTGCAGGTGAACACGGCTAAAAGTGTACGTGATCAGATTGTACAGTTACCCAAACTGGCTCCTAGCAAAATCGAAGAAGCCCACAATCAGAACAAGCTGAATGGAGGACTCAAACCTTTTCGTTTTGCAGTTCCTGTTGAAGTAGCCTATGATCCTCAAAATTCGGGACAATGGTATTCAACCAATGCCGGATTCAACGTTTGGCGTTTAACCTTAAAATCTGCAGGCGCGAAGTCGCTGAACGTTATTTTTGATCGTTTTCAGCTTTCCAACGGTGCCCGTTTGTACCTGTTTAATGAAAAGGAAAATCATTATTTGGGTGCCTTTACAATCCTTAATAATAAAGCATCGTTAAAGTTTGCTGTTTCGCCGGTGCTGGGCGAAGAAATAACCATTCAGTACGAGGTTCCCGAAAGGCTGGGCACGCCAAATGATTTTGAAATTGTACGCGTGAACCACGATTTTATTGGGGTGCTGAAATCGGATAGACGTCCTCTTGGCATTGCGGGAGACTGTAACGTGGACGTGAATTGTTCTTTAGGTGAGGATTACCTGGAACTTAAAAATTCGGTGTGTCGGCTTATTGTTGATGGTGTTGAATTTTGCAGTGGAACATTACTGAATAACACGGCCGAAGATGGTAAACCATATGTATTATCGGCCTGGCACTGTTACGATGAATGGGAACTGGCCGAAACTACGGTATACACTTTCAATTATGAAAGCCCTTATTGCGCACCGCTGGATGGCGATCCGCTTCATTCGATTTCGGGTGCAGTAATGAAAGCCCACTACGACAGCCTCGACCTGGCACTCGTAGAAATGACGCTCGTACCTCCGCCGGATTACCGGCCCTATTATGCTGGCTGGAACCACTCGGGATCGCTGCCCGATTCAAGCGTGAGTATTCATCATCCCTATGCCGACATTAAAAAAATCGCTTTCGATAACGACGCACCAAGTTATGCAACCTTTACTTCGTCTTCGGTGAAAAATCCGAATAAAGGTTCATTCAAGATTGAGCGCTGGGATGACGGAGTAACTGAAATTGGGTCGTCGGGTGGGGGATTGTTCAACACCAAAAAGCAGTTGATCGGTACCTTGTCGGGTGGCGCAGCTATCTGCGGAAATCCGGTCAATGATTACTATGCACGTTTTGACAAACAATGGGATTTTAAAAGCGATTCATCGCAACAATTGAAATACTGGCTCGATCCTTTAGATTCAGGATTACCAACCTTAGACGGGAAACAATTTTACACCGCTGAAGATTTATGTAAAGCCTTTACAAATCTGAACGATGATGATGAACATGCAAAAGTAAGCCTGACCATAAACGGTAGTTTTGAGGGATACTGGGGGGGCACGAATAATGTTGGAATCGATGAGATTGTGGAACGTTTTTCGATTTCCGGTAACGAAACTTTAAGAGGTGTTTCATTTGGCGTAGCCACGGCCGATCATAAGGGTGGGCGGGCAAGCGAAATAACTGTAAAGGTTTATAACGGCGTATGGCTCCCGGAGAAGCTGATATACAGTAAAACGTTGAATATTGATGATCTGGCGGAAGATGCCATGAATTATATTGCTTTTGATCAGGACGTACAGCCTTCAGAAACCTTTTTTATAGGATTTGAACTTAGTAATATGCAACCACTGGATACTTTTGTACTTTATCAATCGCTGCGTGATGCCGGAGATGAAAATAATTTTTATTTCCGTTTGAATGGTGAATGGACAAATTTTGAATCGAATAATGATGGTGCACTCGCGAATGTGATGGAACTGGTGGCCTGTAATTACGACAATTATATCGATACGCCCGTTGTTGATACCCCGGCCAATGTATGGATTTATCCAAATCCAACACAAGCTGAACTTAGCCTTCAATCCGATCAGGAGATATCAGTTGAAACCATTTCAGTATTCAATTTGATCGGTCAGGAAATTAATGCTCCTTTGATTAGCGTTGGTGAGTTCGAGGTAAAACTAGACCTGTCAGGAAATACGCCCGGCGTGTATGTTGTCCGGTTTAATTACGATGGTTCCTTTGTTACCCGAAAATTTTCTCTGGTGCCTTACTAAGATTTCTTTTTACCGGTGCCGGTCATTTTTTCAACCACTTTTGTTACCGGATCTTTTGGTGGTTTTGGTTCCGGATTTGTTTCACTTCCGGGAATAGTCGATTTATTTCCATCCCGGTAGGCCGTATAATGTGGAGACATAATCTCAACGCCAGCCTGATTAAATTCTTCCAGAATACTTTTGTGTAACTCGGAGTAAAAATGCGCCATCTTATTGGGCTGCTTGGTGTAAACGTTCAATTCGTATTCCACATAAAAATCATCCAGGCTTTTTTGCAATACAAAAGGTTTAAAATCGCGTGTCAGATTCGGGGTATTATTGGCTGCTTTAATCAGCAGGTCGTTCACCACTTTCGAAGGAACGTCGTAGCCAATGGTTACGGAAGTATGAAGTACAATTCCCATTTTGCTGGCATTTTTGGAATAATTCCAGAGGTGGGTATTTATGATTGTGGCATTTGGAATGGTCACGTCCTCGTTCTTTAATGTAACGATACGCGTTACCAGTAAGTTCTTTTCCACAATATCGCCAATGGTTTCGCCAATTTTTACCCGGTCGCCAATCTGGAAGGGTCGCATGTAGGTAATTACGATTCCTGCAACAATATTAGCGATGGCTGAGGTTGATCCCAGCGAAAACAAAACACCGAGAAAAATGGAAACTCCCTGAAAAGCCTTGGATTCGGAGCCCGGCAAATAAGGGAACATAAATACAAAAGTGAAAGTGATCACCAGAATTTTTACCAGGTTATAAGTCGGTTTAGCCCAGTCACGATGAAAGCCTTTAATTTTCAGTTTTTCGTTCTCTATTTCACCGGTCACGTAACTAAGAATGTGCAGAATATATTTGGCTACGTAGAAAATAATGACGATGTAAATCAATTTCTGGCTGATAAAAAGCCAAAGCCCAACAAAGATTTTTTTCAACGGAACGCTAATAAATGCATAAAACTTATTGACTAAATCTTCAGTCCAGGGCAAAAAACTGAACATTAGCGGAAGATAAAGGAACAAAATAACGGCAAGCAGTAGTATTTTTGAGACTTTTAGTGCAAAGGCCACAAAACTGTCTGATCCTTTTGGAGCCAGGTAACGCCAAAAACTTTTTCGTTTCCTTTTTATTTTTTGCTGGTAGTGTTCCACGTACTTATTCAGCCAGCGGAACAAGCGATTTACCAATTTAAAAATGACAATCAGTCCGATGATGGCCAAAATAGTATATAGGATATGCAGTGACCAATAGATTAGACTTTTTTCCCCGCCAACTTTAACAATTTCATTTTTAAAAGTTGTGAGGTAAAATTGTGTAAGTTCAGATCTGTCTTTTTGTTGAGCTGTTGCATCCTCATTGCTGATGCTCATGATTGGCATGTCCATGTAAAGTATCATGGAATATTCCACATCGTTAACCACCTGAAAGGAATCACTTTCAATTCTTGGTAATTTATCCAGTTGTTTAAGTCTTTTGTTAATCGCTTCGGCACGCTCAATTGCCGAGTAGGGACCAAGATTGTTAGATATCTTGAATAAGGTGTCATTGTCGAGCATAACATAGCCGGGTTCGACAAAAATAGAATCAATGACTGCTTGCTGACTGAGCACCACTGAATCCTCTTCCTGCGCCAGAAGTGAAAAAGCAATTAGTAAAAGCAGGAAGGGAAGGATTCTTTTTGCCATTTTTCAGGGTGTCAGGTTTATCAAATAATTTAAGGTAAAGCGATTAATTTAAGGTACATAAGGTAATGAAGAATGATGCACACAGATTTTTAATCTTCCGCTTTCGGCACGGAAAAATCCAAGCGTATATTCCACTCGTGTTTCTTCACCCGAAAGATCGGTAAAATAGTATGTTCCCATCGAAACTGCTTCTTCTTCCTTCAATACGAACCCGGCATTTTCAAAGCGCACGTTCGTCCATGGCTTTAGCGCAAAACCGGCGTCCTCGGCGAATTTTTGATTATCGCCAACAAAATAGGAAACAGCGCCTTCCAGCGTCAGCCGAAAAGGTTTCTTAGAAGCCAAAGTTGGTTTAAAAAGCACCATTCGCTCGTGAAATCCGTAGAGTTCCTGTATGATTGCTGTGCATTCCGACTTGTAATCTTTGTTTTCCTGGTAGAGTTGACCAATGCGCACTACTGCCTCGCCCCAGGTTTGCTGGGCGGAAACGACTTCTTCTTTTGTAATCATGTGAAAAGAATTTTACTGAAATTAATCAAATTCTGTTGATTTGAACAGTTTTCAACACATGTTGTTCGATAGCAAATACAATTAATTCAGTTTCTTGGATAACAATGCCTTTAACTGTTCAACATCCAGTTTCTTTGAAATGATTTTTTTATTGCGGTCGAGCACATAAACACCGGGTGTCACCCGGCCATCGTAGAGTATTTTAAAACGTGAGGTGTGGTTCTCATCCCAAACATTGATCCAGTCAAACAAATTGTGCTTTAACAGAAATTCGGTCCATTCATCACGGTTATCCATCGAGTAAATGGCATAAACCTCCAGTCCTTTCTGTTTGAATTCGTTGTAGACTTCGTCGTGTAAATTGGGTACAAATACTTTACAGTGCCCGCAATTTGGTTCGTAGATCAGCACGATAGTGATTTCGGCATCCAACTGATGCAGGCTCACAAATTCACCGTCGTAGTTTTCCAGCATCAACTCCGGAGCTGTTTTTCCAATCAGGTTATCTTTATGAAAAAGCACATTTTCCCGGATTTTTTCGAGCGAACCTTCAGTGGCCCAGAAAGCTTTCCCACTCAAATAGTAGTCCCTTGCCAGGTCTACAAAAAGCGCATCCATCCCGATAATGTTACTGTTGATACTGCTGTTCAGAAAAAACGAAGTGGCAAACTGAAAAATCCGCGGATTACTTTCAACTTCGTCAAGAAACCGGTAAACGTAAGGTTTTACCGAATCGTAGTCGGGGAAAAGCACCTTGTTAAACCATGTTTCCAGTTTGGGCTTGAAAAATGGGGTGTAAAGCATCCGTTCGTCGGCATAATCGAAATTGTCCCAGAAATGTTCGCGCTGGAAATTGAAACGGGCAAGCAGAAGCAATGAGTCATTGTTCTGGATGGATTCCGGTAAAGTACTGATGTCGAGTTGAGGGACTTCGTTTGCCACTAAAAATTTGTATAAAAATGAGCCTGGTAGTTCTTCCCCAACCTTTTCCCAATAAGCTTTCATTTCGGAATCGAGACGGCTCAACTGATCTTTTATAGCTGCCTGCTCATCAGGTGAAGCGGTTTTTGAGGCTTCATTCAGCTTTTGACTTCTGGCACGTAAACCATCAAGAAAAACAAGGTAATTGACAAATGCCTCGGTTTCTTTCGATCCTTCGATTTTCATATTTTTTGATTCGGAGGAATTGTTGTACAGGTGAAATTCCTGGTCGGATCCCAGCAAAAAATCGAAATGATTGCGTTGGTCAATCAGTATTTTATAGAGTCCCTGCGGTAAAAGCGAATCACCGGCGAAAAGGCCAATCCCGTTGCCGTCGAGCAGAATCGTATCCCGTGAATAAATTTTATCGAGAAAATGATAGGTGAGTTGTATTTCCTGATTGGCAGCCTGTGGAAGTTCGACTTCAATTTTATAGCCTTCTGCCCAAACAAAATTTGAAAATAAAAACGAAATGATTAGCAAATACTTCGTCATCCAACTAAAATTTATTGTTTAAAATGTAATAAGGTTCGCAAAATAAAGTTTTTTACAAAAATAGTTTTTGAAAAATGATTCACTTGGAATCTTTCTTTAATTTCACCGAAAATCTTTCATATGCTTTCGATAAACATTCCTGTCTATAACATTGAAGTAAGCGATTTGGTTGCTGATCTGATTGAACAGGGAAAGCTATTGAAGGTGCCATTCGAGATTAGGGTGTATGACGACGGTTCGCATGAAGCGATAAAAAAGCAGAACAGAAAATTGAAGGCTGAGCCGGAGGTTGTTTATACCGAACTTCCGGATAACCTGGGGCGTGCTGCTATTCGCAATCGCATGGGAAATGATTCCATTTATCAAAACCTGTTGTTTATCGATGCTGATTCAAAAGTGGTTGCCGAAGATTATCTTAAAAAATACTTTGAGGCGGCAAAACCTGATGCGGTAATATGCGGAGGAACAACTTATCAAACAAAGACTCCCGCTGAGTCTGAGAAATTATTGCGCTGGACTTATGGAATCGAGCGCGAAGCGATTGCTGCACAAAAACGCTCCAGTGCAAAAGGCTTTATTATCACCTCAAATAATTTTCTGATTAACAAAGAGGTATTCCAACGCATACATTTCAGGGAAGAGTTGAAGACCTACGGCCATGAAGATACCTTACTTGGATACGATCTTCACCGCAGTGGCATTTCGATACAACACATCGATAATCCTTTGGAGCACACTGGCCTGGAAGATGCAGAAACGTTTCTTTCGAAAACTAAAATGGCTCTGGAAAACTTGAAAAGGATTGCCGCTGTTCTGCTTGAAGAGGACAGATTATTTACGGATCAGGTGGCGTTTTTGAGAACATACCGAAAGATCACGCGTTGGATTCCACCAGTACTGTTGCGCTTTGTATTTAAACTCGCTCATCCGATTGTTGAGAAAAATCTAACAGGTAAGAATCCGTCGTTATTTTTGTTCGATTTGTATAAGCTGAGCTACTTTGCACAATTAAAAAACCGCTGACAATTTGCCAACGGTTTCTCGAGGTATGGTAGAAATGTTTAATCGTTCAATTTAATTTCTCCGTACTGGCTTTTAATATTGACTTTACCGCCAGTTGTTGTTCCAACTTTTCCCTTAATGCTGAAGGAATTATTTTCTTTTATTCTGTCGCCGGTAAAATCGTCTTCGGGGTAATCGATCCCGCAATATTTACATTCGGCTTCTACATTGTAGCTGGCATCGTCGAGACCTAAACGAATCTGTCCGTAGCTGTTGGTGACGCTTATAAATTCAAATCCTTCGTCGATTTCACCCACCTGAACGCCGCCATACCCCGATTCAATCTTCAGGCTTTTCGACAGTTGATCAATTTTAATGTTGGTGTACTTGGTTTCAGCAGATACCGATCCAACTTCGCCAAAATTCAATTTATCGTATTTTGAGTCGATCAGGAAATCACCGCCTTCTTCCACCTCAATATTTGAATATTTCGATTCAAGATCCAGGCTTTTTACTTCTTCGATGGTGAGGGGTGAATAGCCAACGATGGCTTCCAGGTTCGAAGCTTCACCAATGCTGCCATTCCCGTATTTCAGATCGAGTCGCAGTTTGCCTCCTTCCGGCGTCTTGAGTTCACTGGCCGTGAAATTTCCGTATTTGATGTCGAAAATACCGTCAGCTTCCAGGTCATTCACAATGGTGTTACCATACTTATTCTCGATTTCGAGGTTTTTATCCGAAGGGATATTTACCACGTAGTCGATACTGAATTTGCGCTGGCTTTTAAAATTGTTTTCGATTTCGGTTTCAGCTTTAACCGTCGATCCGCTTTTGCTGAACTTCACCTCGATCATGTCGAGCAGCTCTTCCGCTTTACGTTCGTTGGCGGCTTCAACCGTTACGGTAACATCAATAGTCACTTCGCTGCCCCCGTCGTTGTTTATACGCACCTCGCCAAACTTGTTAACAACCTGCAGTGTTGAAACGGCATCAACGGGCCACGATTCATTGTATTCTTTTGTTTTCTCTTCTGCGCTAACAGCGGCAGTGGTCAGCATGCTGATCACAATCAGCGTAGTAATAAATTTAAATGCTTTCATCTCATTATATTTAAAAGTTTTATAGGCTTTCAATGGAACTCGCTTATTATCTTTTTCACTTACCGGATAATTATTACATGCTTGTTTCATTGTGGTTATTTTTTTGTTGTTTAACGTCTTCAAGCTTATTTACGATCATATTGATCAGACTAAGTTTTGTCTGGTAGAACTCCAGCATGGCGTTAATCACACGTTCGTCGTTGGGATTGGCTGCCAGATCGTTTTGCAGGTTTTTGTATAAGCGCTCAAACTCTTTCAGTTCCGACTGCATCATGGCTTCTTCGTCTTCCGAAATCAGTCCCTCTTCGTTCAGTGCATTCCACTGGTTCAATCCCGAATTGATGGAAGTTGTGTAATAAAATTCCACTTCTTCGTATTCCTGAGAAACAGAAGCCAGCGAAATATCTGATGATTTTTTACCGGCATTGGCGATCAGACCCTGCGAATCAGGTGAGAAGTAAATGAAAGCCTGGTTGGTCACCAGAAAAGCAAAGACAACAACCGCAGCTATTTTCAATACCATGTTCCATGAAATGCTGCGCGTTTTGTGCTGTGCTTTCAGTTTTTCCTCAAATCGCCCGAAATGACCTTCCATTGGTTCGTTGTCGTTCAACGCCTCCTTATTCATTTCAATCAGTTCTTCTATGTAATCTTTTTCTTTCATCACCATCAATTTTCTAGTTAAATGAGAAAACCTCTTTGTCTTTCAACAGGTCTTTTAGCTTATTTTTTGCCCTCAGCAGCTGGGTGCGTGACGAAGAATTTGATATGCCCAATATCTGGCTGATTTCTTCGTGATCGTAACCCTCGATGAGGTAGAGACTTAAAACCACCCGGTAGCCGTCGGATAAATCGTGAATGGCATTTTTTAGTACCTCCACATTTACTTCCTTAACAGGCATATGGTAGTCTGCCATCTCGGTGGTACGTTCGTTAATCTCTTCGAACTGCACCTTCCTTTTTTTCAAATAATCCAGAGAACGGTTTACTACTATCTTTTTTAACCAGGCGCCGAAACTAACTTCGCCTTTGTAGGTTTTCATCTTTTTGAACGCGCTCAGGAAAGCTTCCTGCATTACATCTTCGGCTTCCATTGCATCGTTAACTATTCGCAGGCTTACGCTGTACATGGCTTTGTAGTACAATTTGTACAATTGAAACTGAGCTTTTTGGTCGCCTTCACAGCACCGGTCAATAATGTCCTGATGTATGTTTTTGTACAGCTTGTTCACCGTTTTATTTTCTGATTGAATGACGAATGCAATTTTTCAATGTTGCATACGTTACGAAATTATTTTAAGTTTTTTGAACTTGAATACGAAATTAAGAAGATTTAAGCCAGGCTCTATCTGTTCAGATAAACATCGAATAAGGTATATATATCTGTATATCAGTGTTTTGTAGTGCCAATAATTGACTCGTGACGTATGGGAACCCAATAAATAGATCAACTATTAAATGAAAAAATTTTACCGGATACAGGATTAAAGTGAATTGTAATATTTCACCAGTTCTTTTAACCTGTCTTCTTTGCGGTGATTTACTTTGTTCTTTTTAATAAAGGCGGCCACTTCTTTTTTATGATCGGGAAAAATTTCCTCCAGGTCTTTCTTGTTCTCGATCAGTTGCGCTGCTTCCAATCCAATTCGAATGTAATAAGTGTCGGATTTTTCGAGGAATTTTGCCGGCTCGGGTTCTTTGTAAGGGGCAGGCGGAACAGGTGGCCGGTATTCAACATTCGGTCGGGCGTACAGTTTAACATTTCCATCCACTAAAAGCACAAAAAATCCACGCCTGATTCGTTTAGCATTGGTAAACGGAATGTACTCCATGGTATATTCGCCAAAAGTTACTTTTTCGATGACTTCCGGGGCAGCAATGGCTGAAATATTTCCGTCGGGCGATTGAAACTGCATTTCGTCGTTGTAAACATTGTAGCGCAACGGAATGTCGTTGTATTGTATTTTTGAGGTGGTAAATACCGAACCGTTGATAAACTCGTCAGTCATGTATGGTGATCCTTCAATATCGGCTTCGGTAAGCACATTTTTAATTTCTCCATTTATCATTTTGTTGGTGCGGAAGAAATCCATGGCCTGACTCAACTCGTACTGGTTTTGCGCAAAACCTGACAGGCTCATTAAAAAGGCGGTAATCAAGAGAATGTATTTCATAGCAGTATTTATTTAATTGGTATTCGAAAAAGATACAAAAAAAGTACCACGATAATACGATTAATCTTCAAGGGCGAATGCAGCTATGGCTTTCGCATGAATAGTAAGCGTGTTGAAAAGCGGAAGGTCGTAGTCTCCGGGTCGGATCAGCAAAGGGATTTCGGTGCATCCCAGTATAATTCCTTCAGCCCCCTTTGCTTTTAGCCCGTTCATAATGGCAATAAATTTTTCTCTGGTCTCGGTCCGGAAAATATCTTTAAGCAATTCCTTCATTATAGACGAATGAATAAACTGGCGGTCTTCTTTTTCGGGTGTGATCACTTCGATTTGCATTTTTGCCAGTCGGTCTTTGTAAAAATCCATTTCCATGGTTTCCATGGTTCCGAGCAATGCAACCTTTTTTAGTCCTTCTTCCTGAATGGCCTGCCCGGTAGCATGGGCAATATGAACAAAAGGCAGATTGATCTCTTTCGACAAACGATCGAAAGTAAAATGAATGGTATTGGCGCAAAGTGCCAGAAAATCGACATCCGCACCGGCAAGTGTCTGCGCAGCTTCGGCTATGATATCGTAGACGCCGTCGCGATCGTTTTTTTGGTTGCAGGCATAAATTTCGCCATAATTTATCGAATAGAGAATAATTTTTGGGAACTGTAATCCACCAAGTTCTTCATTCACTTTTTTGTTGATCTTTTTGTAATATTCCTGGGTGGAAACCCAGCCCGTTCCTCCAATTAATCCTATGGTTTTCATTTTACGCAGGTTTGAAGTTTAAAAGTGCGAATTAAATCACAAATCCAAAAACGCAGGCACAAAAAAAGCAAGCTGAAACAGCCTGCTTTTTCGTATTGTAATGAATCCTGATTATCCATCGTTCATCGAAGCCAAAAATTCTTCGATACTTGCTGTACGCATTAACCTCGATTTCATAAAATCCATCGCTTCCAGCGAATTCATATCGCCAAGGTAATTGCGGAGGATCCAAAGTTTGTCGAGCACTTCTTTCGATAACAACAAATCTTCGCGACGCGTACTTGAAGTCGGTATATCCACTGAAGGAAAAATACGTTTGTTCGACAGTTTACGGTCAAGCTGCAATTCCATGTTACCGGTTCCCTTGAATTCTTCAAAGATCACTTCATCCATTTTCGATCCTGTTTCGGTAAGCGCAGTTGACAGAATGGTGAGCGAACCGCCTTCTTCGATGTTTCGTGCTGCCCCAAAAAAACGTTTTGGTTTGTGCAGGGCATTGGCATCCACACCACCCGAGAGCACCTTACCGGAAGCCGGTTGAACCGTATTGTAGGCGCGTGCCAGTCGAGTGATCGAGTCGAGCAGGATCACCACATCGTGGCCACATTCCACCATTCTTTTGGCTTTCTCGAGCACAATATTCGCCACTTTTACGTGTTTATCGGCCGGTTCGTCGAAAGTGGAGGCAATAACTTCGGCGTTTACGCTTCGTGCCATGTCGGTAACCTCTTCCGGACGTTCGTCTATCAAGAGAACGATCATGTAAACTTCGGGGTGGTTGGCGGCAATGGCGTTTGCTATTTCTTTCAGCAGCACCGTCTTACCGGTTTTTGGCTGTGCCACAATCAAACCACGCTGGCCTTTACCAATGGGTGCAAACATATCGACAATACGTGTGGAAATGTTGTCGTGTCCATTACCGGTCAAACTGAATTTTTCATCGGGAAAAAGCGGTGTTAAATGATCGAAGGGAACGCGGTCGCGGATAAATTCCGGACTACGGCCATTTATTTCCAGCACCTTGATCAGCGGGAAATATTTTTCGCCTTCTTTTGGCGGACGAACCGTTCCTTTTACCGTATCACCGGTTTTCAACCCAAAGAGTTTGATCTGCGATTGCGAAACGTAAATATCGTCAGGCGAGTTCAGGTAGTTGAAATCCGATGAACGCAGGAATCCGTAACCGTCCTGCAGAATTTCGAGGACACCAATGTTGGTGATAATTCCATCAAATTCGAACTGTCTTGGTCTTTGACGATTGTTCTGATTATTGTCGTTCTTCTGTTGTTTTCTCTGATTGTCCTGTTTTGGAGCCTGCTGTTCAGGAGCTTTTTTCTGCTGCGGCGGGTTGTCATTCTGCGGCTGGCTCTTTTCCTTTGGAGCACTGTTTTGAACCGGTGGTTTTTCAGGCGTTTTTTCAGCGACGGGTTTACTGGGAGCTTCCTGTTGAGGGACAGGTTCATTGCTCTTTTTTGCTTCAGGCGCTTTTTCGCGATTAAACCCTTTTATAATGGCTTTAATCTGATCCTGCCGTGATTTTGCATGGTCATCCGCATCGCCTTTTTGTTGGCCACCCTTGTTTTGTTGCTGTTTTTTCTGCGGGCCTGAACCAACTTTCTCCCGTTTTACGGATTCCACCCGCTGGCGCGGACGTTTCCCGCGTCGGGTATCATCTCTGGAATCTTCCTGGTCACCTTTTTTCTTGTGGCCCTGCGTGCCTCCTTTTTGGTCTTTCGATGCAAATTTGCTTTCTTTTTTCTCGGCTTCCAAAACAGCCTGTGTATCTAATATCTTGTATATTAAATCTTGTTTTTTAAACGAATCAACACGTTTAATTTTCAATTCTTTAGCTATTTCCTTCAATTCCGGAAGAAGCTTCTTGTTGAGTTCTAAAATGTCGTACATATGATGAGATTAAATCTTTTTCCCGATTAATAATTGTCTTGATAAAAATTTAGGAACAATTCAAGAGGGGAGTGATTTCAACGGAAATCGATTGCAAGTATAAATAAACCTGCTAAAACTACAAAATTCTCCAACCTTTTTTTATCCTTCTCCTCTCATTAATAGTGCTTATGCTATGTTGCTGTTGAATAAAATGAAATATGTAGCTATTAAAAAATATTTCCGCGTGTAACTGCTATAAGAAACTATACGCTTAAAACGCATAAAAGGTTCATTTATTGAATGATAATGATGAAAAGTTACGAAAAAATAAGGTTGACTTACCTGATACCAAAAACGCGGATCACCGATGCCGGTCCCTGGTGAAAGAGGCCCTCTTCAAGGTAGGTTTCGGTTTTTGTGATCTCGAGTTTTGAGAAAGCGGAAAAATCGTCTTTCAGTTCCTCCTCCGAAAATAACATATCATAATTTCGCGGACCTCCCGAAGGATAGCTCAATTGCTCCTTACTAAAGCCTTCGAGAAGAAGATGGCCGCCGGGTTTTAAAAGGCCGGCCAGTTTTTTATGAATTTGGTCTCGCTGGTGTGGCGGCATATGCGCAAAAACCAGCACAATGCAATCGAAAAAGTTTTTGGGATAATTCATGTTGTCATAGGTGGCGATCCGGTAATCGATTTCAACATTATGTTTGCCTGCCAGTTGCAAAGCCTTTTCCCTTCCTTTGGTACTGGGGTCGAATGCCCACACCTGCCAGCCCTGATCGGCGGCAAAAACCGCGTTTCTTCCTTCACCCTCAGCAGGAAAAAGAATGCGTCCCGGATTTAACTTTGCCAGTTCCTCCTGTACAAATTGATTGGGTTTTTCGCCATAGGCGTATTCTTTGATACTGTATCGCTGGTCCCAGAAATTGTTCATTACTTATTTCTGCTTTCAAACAATGAATGGGGGATTTGGTTTAGGATTCATAAAAAAAGGCTGCAACATGCAGCCTTTTTTCCACTCAGATTTTATCCCCTTTCACTTAATTAATAACACTATTGTGTAGTGCAATACTGTACTTTTAGTTCTATTGTATAATAATCATATTCGACAAGAGGCCCATAATAGTAAAATACTGGAGGATCAGGAGCCATAGGGGCGCCGCTATGAACTGCGTGACCTACTCCACTAGGTTCATCGTAACCTGTAACAACCAGTTCAGGTGTAGCACCGGAAAACATCCAGCTCGGATCAAAATCAAATTTAATAAAGCCATCATCATTAATGGCAGTTCCGATAACATTACCCATTTCTGAAACAATATTTTGGTCTCCTCTAGTCATATCAAAGTAAAAGGTGCCATTAATATTTTCACCACAAAAAGCCATGTAAGGGAAACATCCCCCGCCACCTACAGGTGTGTAAGATGAATATGTTATAGTCTGTTTTAAATCATTGGGGTAATATGTTCCTTTGCTCCAGGCAGATTCTTTCTCTCCAGTGTCTTTATTTTTGGCCTCGCAATGGGCCAGGAGATGTATTTCTTCATTTATACCGTAATAATACCCGGGTACAATGTTTTGCATTGAGCTGTTAAAAATATATTCAGACTTGCCGGATGATTTATAGGTAAAATGGCCTGGGATTGGTTTATTCAGTTTATTGGTAGGAACCTCTGATAAATCTGTGCCAAGCCAAAGCTGTACCTCCTCAAGGTCGTAATTCGAGTTACCCGCAAATTTTACAGTAATCGTATAGTCACTATTTTTGACCGTTAAAGTTCCTGCTGTCGTGCCGTCCTTAAGTTGAAGCGGTATCAGTGTTGCACTTTTTAAACTCATTTCTTCCTGGATCATTTCAGTCTCTACTGCTTCCAATTCTTCTATGCGATCGATCAGAATTACATCCTGACAACTCCAAAACATACTGCTGATTAGCAAGATGAAGGTGATTAACAATTTTGTTTTCATTTTTAATGATTTAATCTTACCAATAATATTTCATCACTTTATTCAACCCGAACCCTTCGATTGGTACTGAATAAATTCCTTAATGGGGTTTTAAAATTCACTGGATTCTCCGGTTCTCAGTTCCTGCTCTTTCTATCGACAGCAGGTAGTCGATTGCCTTGAAAGCGTCCGGAAAAAAGACATTTTAACAAAATCGGTACAACATTAAAGTAATTACCGAAAATTAGATTTTCAATATATGCCTTTTTTTAATTTATTATGGTACAGAAGGATAGAAAGTTTTTAACGATCAGGTATTAATTTCTCATCTGCATTGTGAATAAAGTGCTATATCCGGGAATCTTTGCGAAAAGGAAGAGGCTGTATTAAGAGTTTTTTTGTCATCCTGAACTTGGTTCAGGATCTGCAATCCACTGAAAAACAGTTCCTATAGATTCTGAAATGAATTCAGAATGACGTTTTTTAGTACTTTAATACAACCTCTTTTAAGTTTTAATTGGCCCGGTATATCTTATCGTTTTACAACCTTTCCGGTTATTACTTCTTCGTTAAACTGCATCCGGTAAAACAACAGGTCGGTAGCTACTTTATCTGCAGCATATTCCACTTTATACTGTTGTCCGGCCTCAATCATCTGGTTAAATACCACATCCAGTTTACGGCCTGTTACGTCAAATACTTCGATCAGGCATTTTTCATCCATTTCTCGACTGAACTCGAAATACAGTTTATTGGTAAATGGGTTGGGGTAGATGTTGATGCCCGGTTCACTTATTATGTTGCCAATTGTTGCGCTTTTTGCAGCTGTACCTGCCAGCCCCTCGCATTCACGGGTAAATGGTTTTGGGATAGTATAGGTGTAATCTGCATGAGTAACATCCAGAATGGTGAAACACCATTGGCCGGAAGGATTGTTAACCGGTCTGGTTGAAAAAGTAACCTCACCATTTCCATCCGTCGTTCCACTTAAAGTTCCCGAGCTGGGGCCTGAATATTCGACAAATACAGTTGCTGCATCAATGTTAGTATTGCCCACGAAGACATGAACAGTAGCAATTCCATTTGCCTTTTTACGATTTGTCTCTCTGCTAACACCAGTGAATGCTGCATCCATATAGGCAACAGCAGGTTCTCCTGAATATGCAACATTCATAAGTTCAGGAGTTGATTTTCCGGTGGCCAACCATTGGTCGTGCAGGATTTGGCCGGCTTCACCACCATTTTCATTTAGGAATTCAATAAACTCTTTGGATGCAGTTTGGTACATCAAGCGGGCTTCAACATAGTCAAAATCTACATCTAACGTATATGTTGTTGCATCTGAGTGAGCCCCATCAATCAAATAGTCCGCATCAACTACCGGTGATTGATTTTCACGTAATGAGCTAAAAGATGAACCTTTTGGTGGAATCCGATTGTCGAAATAAACTGTATCGTTGAGTGCCATATGCAAGGAAGGGCCAGCTAAAGAAGGATTTCCAACCATATTTGCAAGGCGGATACTAATTCCCGGTTCGCAGTGATAGATTTTAGGATTGTTTATTGCAGAAATTTCATCGTTCTCGTATTTGCCGGATTCCCAAACAATCTCACCTCCGTTAAAAGCGATCAGATTGATCCAGATCCTTCTTCCCTCAGGGTAGCCGGTAGGAAGTTTGTGCCCTGTTTTATTCGTTACGGTTACAATTACATTTTGTCCATCGATAGCAACGTCCAAATCAGCAGCTGATTGCAGTTGCTGGCGGGCACGTTCAATTCCGGCATCCAGTGCAGCGGCATCAACTTCGTCGGCCCAAAGGTTTTTTACCATCAGCGGAGTAAAAGTATTACCTCCGGTAAAATCATGTAATGGAAGATTATCCCTGACTTTCGCATCTTTCATTTTGGCACCTTTTCCGGTCACGTTACGCATATGGCAATCCTGACAGGTAGTGTAATCGGTGCTTTCAGGATCGCTGTAACCACTTGCTCGCCATTCACTAAATGTGCGTTCAATGGGGAAAGTAAGTTTGACGACGGAAGTGGATGGAATTTTACCATCAATTTCCGGAGAGTAAATCAGCGTCCCTTCATAATTTCTTATTAATACTGGATTACTAACATCGTGACAGGTGCCACAATGTTCACTTTGGCTATGGAAAGGCGAATAATGCATTTGGTGTCTTCCGGTTGCATCGCTGAATGGCCCGCGTTTTGCATTTTCAGAATCAGCAATGTACATGCCATTCCCAGGGCTACCGGGAAGAGGTATAGTGGCAAGGTATTCCTGATCTCTGGGATAGGTTTCGGCGGTATAAATTTCATCGCTCGGGAATGGATTGGTCCCTACTGGTGAGGGCTTCACCATTTTATGGCAGAAATCACACTGCACGCCTTCGCGATCGTTATTGTTCAGTGCCGAGCCATCAGTTGGTTCGCAACGGCCATTGAGCCAGCCATCGGGTGTATGACAGCGCAGGCACATGTCACCAACACCCGGTGCATCCTGTTCTGCAACGGCCAGGCAGGCATAGAATAAAGGATCACGGGCGGCCTGGGCCATCATGCTTCCTCTCCAGTTAAAGGCAGGTTCCACGGCCTGGTCATAACCGCCATGGCAGTTGTCGCATTTATCCGGGTGTTCGATATTTCCGGAATCACCAGGTTGAGAACCTGGCATAAAAAAGTCGTCGATGGTTGTTCCAACCGCAGCAATGATCACAATGGACAGTGCTACGCCTATAAATAACAATACTGATTTTTTCATAGTGGTATGGTTTGGTTTATAATTTTAGCCCCTGTTTTTATGAAGTTACGAAGAAAGTTGGTTTAAGTTTGCTGTTTATCAGTAAATTATGTGAATTTGGAATCAGTCTTAGTAAGGATAAGAAGGTGAAGCGCTGGTAAAAGTGTTAAAGCTATAAAAAGATCATTAGTTCTTTTAGTGGAACAAAAAAACCGGCAGGAATTTCCTGCCGGTAGATCAGCCCAAGAGAGCTATTTAATCCAGTAGTCGCTGACTATTCGTTTTTGTAAATTAATTTACCATTGTAGATTGCATCGCCCAGCTGCAGGCGGTAGAAGTACATGCCACTGTTTTCATTTTCAGGCTTGAACTCTGCACTGTAATGCGCATTTTCTTCTACATAATTGTCAAATACAGTTTGAACCATTCGGCCGGCCAGGTCGAAGATATCGATTTTGGCGTGAGCAGACACCGGTGAAGCAAATTCAAAACGTGTTCTATCCTTAAACGGATTGGGATAAATTCTGAATTCAACCTCATATTCAGCAAAAGGATCTGAATTTTCGGCAATAGAAGCAGATTTGGTTTTACTGCTTTGTGCACTGGCTTCAGGATCTTTGGAAATGGTAATGTCACCACCTTCTTCAATGCCTTGATCCAATGTTACTGGATTAGCAAGTACACCCACGGCCGTCCAGTCCCAGTAGCTGGAGAACCATACTCCTCCATCATTTCGGTAATACGTGATTCCAATAGAATCAATACCTTCAGGATTTTCCATATCTCCATCAACAATGGTAACGTGCAATGGTGAATTCCCATCCACGTCTACAAGGGTACCATCTTCCATTCGTTCAGAAAGGTTGGCTTTAGCATCAAAAATAGCCTGATTTGTCCCAAGCATCCCATCAATCTCACCTAATACAAACAGGTTGATTGCATTACTTTTTATCACATAGGTATGTGGTTCTCCGTCGAGCGTTCCGTCTGGTTTATACCAACTTACCAGTTCAATTGTCATTGATCCCTGCGGATTGGTTTGCTTTTGATTATACTGTACATTGAAATTGAAGTGAGTCGATTCACCAATCGCTCCCTTTATCATTCCTTCAGAGTTGGAGTTGATCAGTTCGCCTTCGCCTTCAGCCGTTCCATTTCCTGCGTCTGGTTTGGCCAGCGAAACGGTTGCAATGGCCGGTTCTGCATCCGAATCATTTATATATCCACCGGAAAGGATCACAGCGATTTTAATTTCATCTACCTTTTTGATGTCAACCTGCACATCGGCACTGGCGGCCCCGTATGTTCCGTCGAGTACAGAGATGAGCCCAGCAGGCAGTTTTTTAGCGCTTGGAATGGGTTTGAAAACCATATCCTCTCCTTCGCCTTCAACAAAACAGAAGGTTACTTCAGCACCTCTTAGATCACCTGAAGGATCATTGTTGTCTTTCATAATGGCAGCCATGGTGATGGTTCCCGAAGATGCGTTTGGTCCGGTTGTCCAGGCCAGCATATTGTCGGTATAGAATCCGGAAATAGCTACGAACGGGTCGATCTTACGCGGGTAAATCAGCAGGGAAGTTTCACCTTCGCTTCCGGCATAATTATCCGATGTTGGCGTAAATTCAGCGGTTACAACCCATGCATCATTGTCATAGTCATCTTTGGGAATGACTTTGATCTTATAGATCAGCGTTGCACGAAGTTTCCTAGCATCGTCTTCACCTTCTGGAATAGGGAAGGCCGGAGCACTTCCAACAGAGGTTCCATCGAGGAAGAATTCAACGTTACCTGTCAATTCATAATCCGGACATTCACCATCAATTTCAGCAAATAAGGTTACTTCATCGCAGTAGCGGGCGGCTTCTGCACTAACGAATGCTTCTGTTGTTGTAGGTATTTTTACAACCACATCAAATTCGCAGGTTGAAGAATTTCCGCAATCATCTGTTGCTGTTACCAATACGGTTGTTGTTCCAACCGGGAAGTTATAAGGAAACGATTCAATCGTTTCTTCACCTATCGAATAAGATACTGATGTTTCGCTGCAATTATCCACTGCAGTGGCTTCGAATGATAACTCTATGCCATTACATGGATCAGCCTCTTCAGTGAGGTAGTATTCTTCCACGTCCGGACAGGTAACGACCGGAGGTGTATTGTCTTCGATAGTGATGGTTTGTACCTGATTAGCTGCTTCATTTCCACAATCATCTACCAGGCTCCATGTACGTTCAATTACCGTTAGTCCATCGCAAGCGTCTGCCGGAGTGACATAAGCATCCTCAAAAGTAGCTTCCAGCAATTCGGTACAGTTGTCGGCTTCATCTTCCACGTCTCCAGTAATATCAACAGTAACTACATATTCGCAATTTTCGTCTTTATAAACGGTAATGTCAGCAGGTGCTGTGAAAGTTGGCGGATTGTTGTCTTCAAAAGTAATTATTTGAGTCCCGGTTGTTACGTTGCCACAGTTATCTTCGATTTTCCAGGTACGCAGGATCACGGTTTCATCCGGGCAGGACGGCGTTCCATCAGCATCTTCGTAAGTCACTGTAGGATCAGCATCGCAATTATCCCAAAATTCAGTAGGATAGCCGGTATTATCAGGATCAGCATCGTAAGAGCAGGTAGCATCTTTATCTTCTGTCCAGTCTGCAGGCAATGTGAAAGTAGGAGGAGTGTTGTCTTCGAAAGTCAGCGTTTGAACGCCTGTTGTTACGTTGCCACAGTTATCTTCAATCTTCCATGTACGCAGGATCACGGTTTCATCCGGGCAGGAAGGAGTTCCTTCAGCATCTTCATAAGTCACTGTAGGGTCGGTATCACAATTATCCCGAAGTTCAGTAGGATATCCCGTATTGTCAGGATGATCATCATAAGAACAGGTTTCATCTTTATCCTCTGTCCAGTCCGCAGGCAATGTGAAAGTTGGATTGGTATTGTCCTCGAAAGTCAGCGTTTGAACACCTGTTGTTACGTTGCCACAGTTATCTTCGATCTTCCAGGTACGCAGGATGACGGTTTCATCCGGGCAGGAAGGAGTTCCATTAGCATCTTCGTAAGTCACTGTAGGATCGGCATCGCAATTGTCCCGAAGTTCTGTTGGAACACCTGTATGATTTGGATCTGAGTCGTAAGAACACGTAGCATCTTTATCTTCTGTCCAGTCCGCAGGCAAAGTGAAAGTTGGATTGGTATTGTCTTCGAAAGTCAGCGTTTGAACACCTGTTGTTACGTTGCCACAGTTATCTTCGATCTTCCAGGTACGCAGGATCACGGTTTCATCCGGGCAGGAAGGAGTTCCATCAGCATCCTCGTACGTTACTGTGGGATCGGTATCGCAATTGTCCCAAAGTTCTGTTGGAACACCTGTATGATTTGGATCTGAGTCGTAAGAACACGTAGCATCTTTATCTTCCGTCCAGTCTGCCGGTAAAGTAAAAGTCGGTTTTGTTTGGTCTGCAAAAGTCAATATTTGAATATCTGTTGAAAAATTACCATCCTCATCTTCAACTTTCCAGGTTCTTGTTACGATCGTTTCATCGGGACATGAACCAACTGCAACTATATCACTAAAGGTAACAGCAGGATTTTCATCGCAGTTATCTGAAATATCCGTAGGATTTCCGGTTGTATTTGGATCTGCATCGTAGTCACAATTATCATCTTTTATGCCATTATATGCTGCCGGTACTGTAAATGTTGGTGCTTCATTGTCTGCAACAGTAACCGTAAAACTACAGGTAGCATCGGGTAAAATACCGTTTGAGGCTATTAGGATTACTGTATTTATGCCTTTCGGGAATGTAACACCGGCTCCTGTCCAGTCTGTATAATTATCTCCATTAAGAGCGTACTGGATATCCGGCTCGGGATAACCATTGTACTGACCTGCAGTTAAATCGGCCAGGTCGTCATCTACAAAGGTAAGCGACCATGAGGTTGTCGCTTCACAAACACCCGGTTCTGTTGTTAGTTCAATATTATCCGGACATACAATTGTGGGGGCGTATCCAAATGCCAATGTCCCTTCAAATGATGCTTCAGCATAATCGTTTGTCGGATTTTGGCAGTTATAATTCTCATTATTATTAGCGGGTAGTACATAACCTGCAATACTAAAAGTCCAAACCTCATCTTCATCGACTTCTGGAGTACCGTCATAATAAATAGTTAATTGCCCGGAAGCAGACTGTTGTTGAGTAGCTACTTCAATTATTCCCTGTCCAGGGATGTAGCCGTTTACATCAAAGTCATACGTCAGGTAACCGGAGCTAGTAAAATCTTCGGAAATACACACTCTGACATCAAAGTTGCCTTGTGCAGGCCCTAATCTTGTAACGTTAACAGGAAAGGTAATCTGTCCGGATTTACCGGGTATAAAATAACCTTCTGGTTCGCCAATTTCAATGGATCCCAGAAATTTATCCTGTTCCTTTTTTGGTTTATCGGGTTGTGCAAAACCGGCATTCGCTGCCAGTAAGAATAGTCCCATAAACAGCAGAATTAATGCTGCTTTGGTTGTTCGTAGATTTTTGTACATTTTTTCCATCTCTTATTTATTTTGAGTTAAGGTTCTACTTGTATTTAAAACTTATCATAATATTAGTATCGAATCGAATATTTCGACTGAATAAGTTCTTGTGCATGGGTTTTTCTGCTTTTAGAGTCAGAGGTTTTCAGAAATTGTCCATAGATTTTTGGTTTAAAATTAGTTCAATAAAACTGCGTCCCTTGAAAAATGAAGAGCGTCCGGCATTCCATGTTGACGAATGGCCAACAAGGCATTAATACACAAACCAGGGAAAAAAAGAGGCTGTTTTTCCATAGGTTCTAACTTTAAAAGTAAGTGGTGTTAATTCAGAAGATACCCTTATTTTTTATCTTCAATTAACAGTACACAATTTAAGGATAACTGAAATGAAATAAAAAGAATTTTGTCCCACTATGGGAAAACATATGATATGGCTTTGAAACCCAGTGTTGTCAATACTTTTAGCTGGAAATTCTGGCCGAAAAAGAGATAAATTCAAGCCAAATTAACATTTGTTCGGATGATTATGTTGAATTTCAGATGTCTGAAAACGTCATTTTTTGATTCATGTAGTTGGTTTTCAGTGGTCTTGAATGAAGATCATTACTGTTTGAAACAAAGTGGATTTAAATGAGACAAAAGCGTTAACATCAATCCTCCGTCCCGTACCCGGGACACCTCCTTTTCTAAGGAGGAGGAAGCAATCTGTATGTCGCTCAATGAAGGGAAAAAGAAAGAAGAAATATCCAATGATGAATGCTCAATACTCAATATCCAGGTGTTCTTTGGCGTTGGGAATTCCGTAGTTATTCTGTTGAGCTGGTGACTTCACCCCGATAGCTATCGGGGCAACTGCTCAATAGGAAAAGCATGTTGCAGTATTCACCAGCTGAACTCCAGTCAGCAGGTGAACGTTTCTGCTGTTGAGCTGTTTTCGTCCGCCTTGGCGAAAAGGGGGAATACAAGGGGGATTTACAAGTGCCAAACATGAGAATTTCAATCCTCCGTCCCGAGGGATCGGGACACCTCCTTTTCTAAGGAGGAGGAAGCAATCTCCTAGTCAATACTCAATTTCCAAGTGTTCTTTGAAAATTCTACAATATCAGGACAGAATTAATTATTTATCCCTGCAAAAATAAACTATTAGTTTAAATTAACGGTAATAATAACTATCTTTGTAGCATGTATCTTCATCGACAAATAGAAGAAGAGGCACTGAATTTGTTGAAATTCTTCCCGATTCTGGGTATTACAGGTCCTAGACAGGTTGGTAAAACTACACTGGCCAGACAATTGCAGAACGTACTTCATAAGGAAAGTATTTATCTCGATTTGGAGAGCACGGCTGATTTTACTATTCTGCAGGAAGCCGAACTATTTTTAAAAAGGAATGAAGATAAATGCATAATAATCGATGAAATACAACGCATGCCTGCATTGTTTCCCTTATTGCGTTCATTGGTCGACAGGAATCGGGTACCTGCGCGTTTTATACTCCTGGGCTCTGCTTCTCCCAATCTGATCAGGAATAGTTCAGAAAGCCTGGCTGGAAGGATAGCCTATTTGAATCTGATGACTTTCAGCCTGACCGAGATCCCTGAAAATATCAGTTGGCAGAAACACTGGCTGACGGGTGGTTTCCCGGAACCATTACTTGCCGATGATCCTTACTTTTCATTTAAATGGTATGAAAACTTTGTAAGAACCTATATTGAGCGGGATATCCCGAACCTTGGATTTCAGATAAACACGGTCAAGCTGGAAAGGATTTTAAGGCTGGTTGCAAGTGTACACGGGCAAATCTTAAACTACGCAACCATTGCCAGGGCTGTGGATTTTTCGGTAACTTATGTAAAAACAATCTTAACCGTTCTTGAACAGGCCTTCTTGCTGGTCACTCTTCCTCCATTCTTTGTTAACACCCAAAAACGACTGGTAAAATCGCCAAAAGTGTATATCCGCGATTCAGGTCTTTTGCATTACCTGTTGAATGTACAGGAGGAAAAACAATTGTTATCGAATGCAATTCTTGGCGCTTCCTGGGAAGGATATGTAATTGAGCAGATTAGGAATAACATTAATTCAGATTATCGCTTATTTTTTTACCGGACTCAGGATCAGTCAGAAATGGACCTGTTAATCGAAAAAGGTAATGAAGTAATGGCGAGTATTGAAATAAAATATTCGGCCATGCCGAAACTCTCGAAAGGCAACACAATGGCCATTCAAACCATCGGCTGCAAGAATAATTTAATAATCACACCGGATTCGAGGGATTATTTATTGAAGGAAAATGTGCGCGTCTGTGATTTAACGACTTTTCTTGACAAATATCTTCCGGTTAATTTTAGCATTCTGTCCTAAGCTTTCAACTTTGAGCTGTTTTCGTCCCCCTTTTCAAAGGGGGAATACAAGGGGGATTTACATGTGCCAAATTCGGTATCATCAATCCTCCGTCCCGTACCCGGAACACCTCCTTTTCTAAGGAGGAGGAAGAACAAGATCCATCAAATAAGTTGTTATATCAATAACGAAATAACAAATGTAGAATGCTCAATACTCAATAGCCAACTGTTCTTTGTCCTTGGATATTCTACATTGGAAATTGGTTATTCAGTATTTCTACTGTTGAGCTGTTTTCGTCCCCCTTTTCAAAGGGGGAATACAAGGGGGATTTACATGTGCCAAATTCGGTATCATCAATCCTCCGTCCCGTACCCGGGACACCTCCTTTTCTAAGGAGGAGGAAGAACAAGATCCATCAAATAAGTTGTTATATCAATAACGAAATAACAAATGTAGAATGCTCAATACTCAATAGCCAACTGTTCTCTGGCTTTGGAAATTCTACATTGGATATTGGTTATTCTGTATTTCTAAATCAGTATTTGAGCGAGAGATATAAAACAAAATCCGGCAGAAATTTTTCTGTCGGTTAATCACCCGGTTCAGACCCCCTCAATCCCCCGAAGGGGGAAGATTCCTCCCCTTTGGGGAGGTTAGGTGGGGTCAATTGTATATATAGAACAGACTTTAATAAAAACAAAAACCGGCAGGTCTCTGCCCGCCGGTCTATTGTAATCCAGGATTTGTATTATTCTCATCTGAGCACAACAAATGATATTTTTATTTTTGTTTATAAATCAATTTGCCGTTGTAGATCGAATTGCTCAGTTGCATGCGGTAGAAGTACATGGCACTTGCCTCACTCAACGGTTTGAAAGTGGCCATGTATCGGGTGTTTTCATGCATGTAGCCTTCGAATACGGTTTGAACCATTCTTCCGGTGATATCATAGACATCGATTCTGGCCTGATCAGAAACAGGCGCAGCGAATTCGAAAGTCACTTTATCATCGAATGGATTTGGATACACCTTAAGGTACGATAACTGATTACCAACAACGATGTTAAAGGATTCGGCAGATTTCAGGTTCGATTTGTGAATGACCAGGTTTCCTGCATCCAGCAATTGATCGACAGTTTTAATTCCGTTCCAGTTACTGCTGTGCCACAATCCTCCCCGTTTATTCCAGAGCGTTATGCCCAGCAGGTCGTACATGCCTTCTCCATTATCGGTCATCGACATCTGCATAATTGCATTTCCTTCTTCATCCAGCGGATTGTGCGGATCAGTGATGTCATGAATCACGGCTTTCCCTGTAAATACAGCGTCGTTTCCATTTACAGCGAGCGAAGTGAATGCGGTACCTTTGGCCTTGTATACCTTTCGTTTACCATCTTCGTCACGCCTAATCGTTGTATTGATGTTACCCTTCAGGCCGGTCATTTTTTTGTTGAACCTGACGTTGAATCCGAAACTGTTTTTTGTGCCAATTTCACCGGATTTGATGCCTGCCGGATTTTCAAGTACCAGGTAACCGCCACCGGTTATGAATTCTCCAAGTGGTTTCGACACGGTAACATCGGTAGCAGCAAAGCAGTCGCCTGCTGCGTTTGTGTAATAGCCAACTATATCTGCCGAAATGCTGTAGGTGTCGCCATCTTCGTTACCCAGGTCGACAGGCCATTCGTAGACAGCTGTTCCTATTGTTTTATCGCCTTCTGTGACGGGTCCCAGCGGCAGTTCGGGTCCAATGGGATCGGTCTCGTTGTAGAACTGTACCCGGGCATAGGTCAACAGGTCATCGGGATAGCCGTCTGCTTCTTCTTCCACCGTTACGGCAAGTGTTACAATGGCTTCAGAACTGTTGATCGCTGTGGTGGAAGCAAACAGTACACCCGCGTAACCGGCACAGGCATTTTCCTGTGTTACGGTCAATGATGTTGTTGGATTTGCAACAATAAAATCGGGATCAACTCCGCGGAATACGGCAGTTACCAGTTTAGGATTATCAGATGGATCCATAGTGCCTTCAAAGCCCTCTAATTCGAGCAAAGGGTAGGTAGCCATGGCAACCAGCGATGATCCGTCCGGAACAAGCTCTACAGGATCACCCATGGGTTGCAGGTTAACGTAAAAAGTTACATGAGTAGCTGCCTGACCTGCTTCATCACACACACCAGGTGTTACCGTGGCCCTGAAATTTACGGTATCGCTGTATTGCTGTGTTCCCGGAGTTACAGTTACCTCAGTAGTAGTCTGAATCTTATTTACCTCAACCCATTGGATACATTGGCTCTGAGTACCACTCAAATCTACCACCGTCCGGGTAATTTTGTTAAGACCAAACGGAAAGTGGTTGCCAGGATATAAATCATCCACATCATTATCGATATACGCAATACCGCAGTTATCTGATACTACAGGTGTTCCAAGTGAGGCTATGGTAGCGTAACATTCACCTGGATCGGTGGTTTCGGCAACGATATCGTCGGGACAGGTGATTACCGGTGGTTCTACATCTACCACATTAACAGTCTGGTCACAGTCTGCTTGATTACCCGATCCATCCTGCGCCAACCATGTGACAGTGTGGGTAGCAACGTCCAGATATCGATTGCCAGAGTAAATCATATCATAATCACAGTTATCATCGACCTCGGGCTTGTAATTTTCGATGTCCACGGTGCAAACTCCCGGATCGGTTGGAATGATGACGGGACTGGTACATTCTATAGTGGGTGAGAGTTCATCCACAACAGTTATATCGGTTGTGCAATAGTAGAAATTACCATATTCATCTCCGGCAAACAGGTCAACCTCGTGAGAACCCAAATCCGCACAGGTAAAGAGCGTTTTAGTCGGTATAATAGAGAAGTTGAGCTCGCTGTTGTCGGTACAATTATCTTCCGAATTATTATCCAGATCTTTAATGTCCAGCACTGCCTCGCCATCTTGATCGAGATAAAGGATAACCGGATTACACCTCACATACGGCGCTGAGTTGTCTTCTACGGTAACGTCTGAATAACAGAATGATGCGTTCCCGGTTTGATCGGTAACCGTAACTTTTACTGCGTTATTACCAATGTCGGCGCAGGTAAAATGGCTTTTACTCATGTCCATATCCAAACCGTAATTCTCACAGTTATCGCGGGGAGAACCGTCCATGAGATCTGTAGGATGGTTAATATAGGCTTCCCCGTTTTCATCCAACTCTAAAGTTATGTCTTTACAATCGAAGGTTGGCGGTGAAATATCACGAATCTCTAATTCTGTATTACAAACAGAAACATTATTGTTATTATCCTGCACATGTAGACTGACCGTGAACGTTCCAATATCACCACAATCATAATCGCCAGGGCCCATTAAATCGGTGTAAACAACTCCGCAATTATCGTATGATCCATCGTCAATATCAGTTTTTTCCAGTGTAGCTTCGCCATTATTGTCCAGGTATAAAACAAAATGGGGTACACATTTGGCAACCGGATCAGTCTCATCCACAACCGTAACCGGGGCGGTACAAGTTGATGTAGCTCCATCTGGATCCCTGACGGTAAGGGTTACGTTTACGTTTCCAATGTTATTACAGTTGAAAAAATAAGGATCAGTCCAATATTCCAAAGGATCACCATCGGGATCATAGGAGCCGGAGCCAAATATTTTTGCATCAAGATAGGCTTCCCCGTTTGCATCCAGTTCTATATCCATGGAATTGCAGAAAGCGACGGGTGGTTGATTCTCCTGGGCCAGTATCAGGCGGGGTAGAAACAACATTAGTAAAGCTAGTTGCATCAACATGGCTGTTGATGATTGGTATAGCGTACGCATAAATTTTTGATTTTTGGGTTAAGTAAAATTCAGTATAACTGTTTAAGTGCACATTGCACCCAATAAACAGTGGCATAAAATAGGGGTGGGAGAGAAATGGCTTGGATTCAGTTTTAATGCTATTTTGTTCTGAGTCCTGAATTCGGGTTCTTAGTTAGACCCTGCACTATCCATAGCCTTGAAAAAGGCTGCGCACCATCCTTTCTGTAAAAAAGGATTTTTGTATCGTCTGGAAAAAATCAATAAGCGATTATGTCCGTGTGAATTAGGCCAGAAAGTAAAGTTCTGCTAATTGCATTGTTACACATGTTTTATTGAAAATATGGCTCCGAGTAATCAATAAATTTTTGGTTTTTTAAGGTATTCAGGCCATGAGTACACCCAGTTAAGGGAAGATCCGCACTCTGGCATTAACACCGCAGCTTAGGTTACTACAAATTACGATAATTTCGGAAGAACGGCAACAGCGTTCATTCAGAAAATAAAAACAAAAACCGTAGAAATTTTTCTGTCTAAAGCAAAAGGATGGCTTCGGTCGTTTACTCTCCCTCGCCATGATGCGTCTTGTGGTTTTACCCTACAGCGGACAATAAAAAATTGTTCGTTTAAAGATTCTCTGTGTCCGCTGCCTTGATCTCTTCCTGTAAAGTGTCATTGCGACGACGACGCAGGAGGAGGAAGCAATCTATATGTTACTCAATTAAATTGTAATCTCAATATCGAAATAACCAATGTAGAATGCTCAATACTCAATATCCAATTGTTCTTTGGCCTTGGATATTCCGTAATTATGACGTTGAGCTGATGACTTCTGCTCACCTGCTCAATAGTGATAGTTAGGTTGTTTTATTCACCAGCTGAACTCCAGACAGCAGGTGAACGTTTCTGCTGTTGAGCTGTTTTCGTCCCCCCTGCCTACCATCCTGTCCGGCAGGCAGGCTTAGAAAAATGGGGAATACAAGGGGGATTTACAAGTGCCAAACATGAGAATTTCAATCCTCCGTCCCGTACCCGGGACACCTCCTTTTCTAAGGAGGAGGAAGCAATCTGTATGTCACTCAATTAAGGGAAAAGAAAGAAGAAATATCCAATGATGAATGCTCAATACTCAATATCCAATTGTTCTTTGGCTTTGGATATTCTGTATTTCTGATGTTGAGCTGGTGACTTCGGCTCACCTGCTCAATATTTGTAGAAGCCTATTCCTGTTAAGCAACTGATCTCATCATCCAACGCTTATTCACCAGCTGAACTCCAGACAGCAGGTGAACGTTTCTGCTGTTGAGCTGTTTTCGTCCCCCTTTTCAAAGGGGGAATACAAGGGGGATTTACAAGTGCCAAACATGAGAATTTCAATCCTCCGTCCCGTACCCGGGACACCTCCTTTTCTAAGGAGGAGGAAGCAATCTATATGTCACTTAATTAAGGGAAAAAGAGAGAAGAAATATCCAAGTGTTCTTGTTTTTGGAAATTCTGCATTGGACATTGGTTATTGAATATTATCTTTTTCAAAGCAGCGCCTCATACACCACCTCCCCCTGACGCTCATTTCAATCGGTCAGGGTGCTCCTCCTTAGCAGGAGGAGAAAGTTATTTTTTTAGGATGGCTTCGGTCGTTTCACTTCCTCGCCATGACGTATACAGTGTAATACCTGGCTGCGGACCGTAAAGTATTTTGCCCGGAAGATGTTTTTTAATGGTCCGCAGCAATTATTAAGGTGTTAATTGTCATTACGATCCCGAGGATTCGGGAGACGCAATCTTTTGCTTTGCAGCCGGGATGTTTATTTTGTACATGATACCAGTGCATAAAACATTAATGATTCCAGGGAATCACCAACAGAAATTAAAGTAAAACAGTGTTTAGCCGACTCTCCCTCTCTATGAGTAGAGAGGAACGATTCCGAGTGCTCGGGATCAGGGTGAGTCTGAATACTTTAATCTAAATTTTGCTGTTAATTTTTGAAAGACTTATAAAACAAAAACCGGCAGGCCTCTGCCCGCCGGTTTACTGTCCCCCAGGTGTAATTTAATTACATTCTGGCACAACAAACGATATTATTTTTCTTTATAAATCAATTTGCCGTTGTAGATCGTATCGCCCAGTTGCATGCGATAGAAGTACATGCCGCTTACTTCAACTTCGGGTTTAAATACCGCATTGTATTGGGTATTCTCCTGCACAAAGTCGTCGAAAATGGTTTGTACTATGCGGCCGGTCATATCGTAAACATCGATTTTGGCCTGCGCTGCAATTGGCGAAACAAAATCAAAGCGTATCTTGTCGCTAAACGGGTTCGGGTAAACTTTCATCTCAGCATTTTCAACCATTACCGGTTCTATGGCTGTGGTAATTTCTGCAGCTTTGGTATTTTCCTGGTTGGTTGGTCCGGCATGTACCTGCGTATTCCCTTTTGTTAAATCATCCAGTAACACAGGGAACGATTCATCTTCACCCATATATCCTTCCATAATTCTGTCGTAATCAAAATCATTGGTGGCATACAGGAGATTGTCCTTATTATCCAGTACGGCAAATCCAAATAGATCTGGCTGAGGTTGTGCCGGATTGGTTGAACCTGGTTCACCCCAGTCGTAGAAGGTCATGATAATGTATCCGGCCCCTCCTCCGTATATACCTTTAAGCTCAATAACATTGACATTGCTAAATATTAAATCTACCCGATAACCTGTTAATTTGTATTTATCATCCGGATCAGTAAACTGTTCAGTTATTATCAATGTTGAAGGTTTATTGGACCTGGCCTGATACATATGAATAATCTCTCCGTATTCATCGGTAACTCTCCAGATGGTGTTAATATTACCTTTTAGCCTAGAGTAGTTTTTGGCCCATTTTACGTTAAATCCGAAATTGTTTTTCGTGTCTTTAGAGCCTGCCAATTCACCATCAGGATCCGGGTCTTTCAACAGGAGGTATCCACCACCGGTAACAAAGTCATCGGTAGGTTTCGATACAGTAATCAGCATTAAGTTATCACATACATCTGTATTAATGGTATAACTGCAGTCTCCGTCAAACTGCCAGGTCAACTGAATTACATCAGAGTAGTCAACAGAAACTAAACTAACATACCAATATTCTGTATAAGTCCAAATTCCATCTCCTTCTACTTCCGAATCCGGATCTTCAAATGCCCAACCATTTTCTTCATTACTGTCGTCAAATGTTAAAACTGCTCTTCCATCCGGAGTTAGTGTGAATTCAAGGTCGCAAGTACTACAAACCAATTCACTTTCCGGGAAAGAAACACTCATTTTAACCAGGGCTGGTTCCAATTCAGTTTCATCCTTGTCTATGGTTGTATTGGCAAACAATGTTCCTGTATAATCGCCGCAAACTTCTATTGGATTAACGGTTACCGTTTGAGTAACAGGTGTAGCAGCATTTCCACAAGCATCTGAAACATTCCAGGTAATGATTGTGGTTCCAACTGGATACATTTCATTTAGTTCTAATTCATCGTCTCTTGTACCTGTTGGAGATAAATCTCCACTGCATGCATCAGTTGCGGTCGCGGAAACTGAAACATATGCTCCACATTCACCTTCATCTGTATCCACAGTCTGATCTTCACCTGCTGTAATCGCCGGCGCCTGGGTATCTTCGATCGTGAAAGTACCAGTTGTTGAATTTGCGTTGGTGCAGTCATCTGTAGCGGTAAACTCAACGGTAACAGATTTTGTCAGTCCGCATCCTGTTACCCAGTTTGCTTCA